>Ga0302167_10000003_pt1 | contig 596111 bp, 499 predicted proteins | sample I_Fen_N1_1_FD_193496 | JGI IMG/M metagenome (GOLD analysis project Ga0302167, IMG submission 193496) | Peat permafrost microbial communities from Stordalen Mire near Abisko, Sweden - I_Fen_N1_1 | ecosystem: Environmental > Terrestrial > Soil > Wetlands > Permafrost | place: Sweden: Abisko... | reverse complement strand
CTTACTCTTTATTCTTTTGCCCTAACATCTCTGTTAAAGCGGCTGTCAATTCAATATGTCTACGAACGTGTGTTTCTTTTTGTTTCGCTTGTCTCTCAAAGCGGGTGCAAAAGTAGAAAACTTATTTCTAACTGGCAAATATTTTTTGAAGTTTTTTTTAAGAAATTTTACTTTCCTTTTTCTTCTAAACCTTACCAATCTTTCAATGAACTTTCCGTGTTTTGCGGGGTGCAAATGTAACATCTGTTTTCAAATCTCACAAGCTTTTCTAAATCTTTTTTTGAAAATATTTTTTCGTTTTGACTTGTAATGCTTGTCAGTATTTCAGGGAACGTCTATCGCTCTTGCGGGTGCAAAAGTAGTGAGTTTATTTACATTTACAAGACTTTTATTTATATAATTTCAATCTTTTTTAAAACTTTTTCTTAACACTCTGATAACACAAAACTTAGCTTTTGAGCTTTTTTACCGTTTATGGGATTTTTCTTAAGACTAATGTGTTTTTCTTAATATGAGCTTTTTAAGAACCGCTGTTTTTACGGACTTCACAGCTTTATCAAAGGTTTTTGCATTAATTTATAGCTGTCCTGAGCTTACTTTTATTCGTGCAAAGGTGTAAAGTTTTCTTCTTTACGCTTTATTGTCTTCCGGAAACTGCTGCACTAGCCCCGATAGCAGTGGAAATCCTTTTGTGCAGGGGTTCGGCACAAAAGATTGGAACGGATAGCGGGAAAGTGCTCCTAATTCTTAAATTCCAAATCTGAAATTCTAAATTCCAACAATAAAGACGCTTTACTTGTCTTTATATATGATAGAATAAAAAACCCGTCAATTTGGACTGACGGGTTTATGAGTTTATGAATTACTATTCGAAACGAATGGCTTTGACTGGCGATATCTTCGTTATTATATAGGAAGGAATGAGCAGCACAATAAAACAAACTGTAATGGTAAGTAAATTTAGCAAGGCAATATATCCCCAGTTCAAATAAACCGGCGCCTGATTGACGTAGTAGTTCTCGGGGTTCAATTGCACTACTCCAAATTGCTGCTGGATAAGCAATATCGTAATACCAATCAAGTTCCCCCAAAATAATCCTCTTATGATAAGGTAGAATGCATTGTATAAAAATATTTTACGAACTGTCCAGTTGTTTGCGCCCATTGCTTTTAATATTCCTATCATTTGCGTTCGCTCTAATATAAGGACTAATAAAGCAACTACCATATTTATTGTTGCTACCAAAATCATAACTCCAAGAATAACGACGATATTGAAATCAAACAACTGTAACCAATCGAAAATATAGCTGTATTTTTCGATTATGGTTTTAGTATCTAAACTTGAGGACGTTTGCTCGTATATCTGATTTCCTGTTGTTTTAATATTATTGAAGTCTTTAACAAATACTTCGAAAGCTCCAACCTGATCGGGTCTCCACTTATTGATTCGCTGTATATGACGAATATCACCTATTATATATGTAGCATCGAATTGCTGAAATCCTGAATTGAAAATACCGGCAATTTTGAATCGGCGGCTATTAGGCATTTTTCCTTGTTCTTCTTTAATAAAAAAAGTATTGAAATTATCTCCGACTTTTAAATTAAGACGATCCGCAAGAAGACTTGATATTAAAACTTCTTCGTTTAAGGCTTTAGAGAAGTCAGGAACTTTACCCTGAACGATATACTCTTTTATATTATTCCAGTCATAATCTCCTCCCACTCCTTTGAAAACAATTCCTTCGAAAGCATTTTCGGTTCTAATGATTCCTGCTTTACTTGCGATGGCCTGAATATGACTTACCTCTGGAACTGATTTGAAATTAGGATAGAAATCCTGATTCTTTGAGATGGGAGTCAAAGTCACCTCAGAATTATTATTATCGTAATTGGATATAATGATCTGACCATTGAAAGCCGAAACTTTATCACGTATTTTTTGCTGCAAACCTATTCCGGTCGCGACTGAAACTATCATCATAATAATACCAATGGCAATGGCCGAAATGGCAATTTTTATAATTGGCGCCGATATACTGCTTTTATAATCTTTGGCAGTAATAAGTCTTCTGGCTATGAAATATTCTAAACTCAAATTTCAGTTGTCTTTTATTAATTATTATAATGGATTTTAACTATCCGAATCAAAAATACATTTAAAAAAGCAAAAACAAATTGCTCTTAAAAACAATTACAAATTTTTTAAGTTCTTACAACGGAAGTTTCTTTTTCATTTCTTCGACTATATTATAGGCCGCAGGACAAATGGCAACATTCTTTAAGGTAAGATCTGTAATTTGATTAAACTTTTTACGATCTGTATGCGGAAATTCCCTGCACGCCTTTGGCCGAACATCGTAGATCATGCAATAATTCTCGTTATCCAGAAAGGTACACGGAACACTTTTTAAAACATAATCTTTATCCTCATCTATTCGAAGATATTGTTCTATGAATTGTTGCGGCTTTTGCCTGAACGATTTTGAGATTCTTTCGATATCTGCCAAAGTAAATAACGGACCGGTTGTTTTACAACAATTGGCGCATTGCAAACAATCTGTCTTTTTAAATTCGGCATCATGCAAATCCTGCATGACATAATCTAAGTTCTTAGGTTGTTTCTTTTTCAGCTTATCAAAATACTTTTTGTTTTCGATATGCTTATCTTTGGCTAACTTATTTAAGTTATTTAAAATTTGTTTCAAGTTTACTTTTTAAAGTTGATGTGCAAAATTAAACAACTTTAAACTTGAAACCCTAAACTTTGAACTAAAATACGATGAAAGATCTATTTGGGAAGGCGATGTTCGACTTTCAAACCAATAATTCGCCGGAAGATATCATTACAGAAACTACAATTTCTGAAGAGGACGAAATGAGTGTTGATTATTTATTCCGCTCTTATAACGAAATGCCAAAGCTGGAACAAAAAGCATTGCAATTGGCCATCGGAAAAACTTTGGATGTGGGTTGCGGTGCCGGAAGTCATAGCTTATCATTACAAAATGATCGCAGTTTAGAGGTGACTTCAATTGATATTTCAGAAAAAGCAATTGAAACCTGTAAACTTCGTGGTGTTAAGAATGCAAAAGTTCAAAATATATTAGATTTTGAAGGCGAAAAATTCGATACTATAATTTTATTAATGAACGGCGTTGGTATTTTTGGAAAATTAGAGAATTGCAACAAATTTTTAAAAAAGCTAAAATCGCTTCTAAATCCGGGCGGACAAATCTTATTAGACAGTTCTGATATTATTTATATGTTTGATGAAGATGAAGATGGCGGAAAATGGATTCCGTCTAGTAATGATTATTACGGCGAACTTGTTTTCAATATTTCCTATAAAGGAGAAAAAGAAGAACCTTTTGACTGGCTGTATTTAGATTATAATACGCTTCAAAATGCAGCTATTGCAAATGGATTAAAATGCGAACTTATTTTAGAAGGTGAACATTATGATTATTTAGCTAAACTTTCGATTTAAAATAAAACTTAACAATCATGGAAGCATTAGATTTAGAAAAATTAAAATATCCTATAGGAAAATTTGAATTCCCAATGGAATACAGCTCTGAATATCTTTTAGACAAAATTCTTGAAATCGAATCTTTTCCTGAAAGATTAAAAAAAGAAACCCTTCATTTAACAGATGAACAGCTGGATACACCTTATCGTCCGAACGGATGGACTGTTCGACAAGTGATTCATCACTGTGCCGAAAGTCACATGAATTGTTTCATCAGAATAAAATGGGCTTTAACGGAAAACAATCCGGTCATAAAACCCTATGATGAAACTTTATGGTCTGAATTACCCGATAATTTGAAGATGCCCATTCAACCAACATTGACTTTATTGGAAGGATTACATTTTAGACTGGTTTATATCATGAGAAATTTAACCGATGCAGATCTTGAAAAATCATTTGTTCATCCGGAAAACAATTCTGAATACAGAATAAAACAATTGATAGGAACTTATGCCTGGCATGGAAATCATCATTTGGCACATATTACTACTTTAAAAAAATATAAAAACTGGAAATAAATAATAACTGTTTCTTTTTTACACGTTGTATATTTTTTACCAAAACAAAAAATCTCTTCAGTTGAAGAGATTTTTTTATACCATCTAAGGAATATTCAAGTATTTATGCGTTTGAAGGGAAACTCTCCATTTTGGATTATTCATTACATAATCAACAATTAACGGCGTCATCTCTTCTTTTTTACTCCATTCCGGCTGAAGAAATAAAATTGCATTGTCATTTACCAACTCTGCCTGTTCTTCTGCAAAAATAAAATCATGCTTATTATAAATAATCACTTTTAGCTCGTGTGCATTATCATAAACAGTTTGTGTTGGTAATTTATTCTTTTTAGGCGAAAGGCAAATCCAATCCCAGAAACCAGTTAAAGGATACGCCCCTGAAGTTTCTATATGAACTTTTAAATTTTTGTTTTTTAATTCCTGAGTTAACAAACTCATGTCCCACATCAAAGGTTCTCCTCCGGTAATCACAACTGTTTCTGCATAATTTGCAGCATTATTTACAATCAAATCAACACTTGTTGGCGGATGTAATTCTGCATTCCAGCTCTCCTTCACATCACACCAGTGACAACCAACATCACAGCCTCCAATTCGTATAAAGTAAGCAGCCGTTCCTGTATGAAAACCTTCTCCCTGAATGGTATAAAATTCTTCCATCAAAGGTAACATCGCTCCTTTATTTACTTCTAATTGTATTTCTTTTGATAACATTATTATATTTTAAAGTGCAAAGATAGTCAATTAAATACGGAACAAAAAAAACCGATAGTCCTAAAGAACTATCGGTTTTATATTAATAAGCTATCTTATATTATTTTAAAGCTTTTACAGATTGCGCAGCATAAGCGTTTGCAGGATCTAAAACTAAAGTTTTATTAAAATACTCAACTGCTTTAGCTTTGTCTGTATTAGCATAACTGGCACCAATACTATTGTAAGCTTCAATTATTTTTTTAACTGTAGCAGGTTTGGCTAATTCTTCAGGTCCTTTAGCAGTTGTTCTCGTAACATACTCTTCGTAGTTTTTGATAATTAAATCATCTTTTTCAAGTAAGTTATTGATTCTTCCTTTATACAAGTAAGCTTCGTCATAAGTTGGAGAAGCTACCAAGATTCTGTCGAAAGCAGCATCAGCTTTAGCTAAGGCAGCAGCATCTGCGGCACCGTTAGTTTTATTTGCATTAGCATAATAAAGTGAGATACCATAATAAACATTGTCATCTAAATAGTTTTTAGATTCTTTGTTGTTTACAGCTAACTCAAAAATAGCAGCAGCTTGTGCAAATTGTTTTTTACCAAACAATCCTTTCCCCAGGTCAGCAAGTTCTTCAACTACTAATGGTTCTAATTCAATTGCTTTTTTAATGTCAGCAAGACCAGCATCAAAAGCAGCCTGATCAACAACTCCTTCAGCATTCGTTCCTTTTTTGATTTTAGAAAGACCTAAATATAAATAATCTCTACCGATTACTTTGTTTGAAGGTACTTTCATAAAATCTTCAATAGATTTGATTGCTACATCAACATTTCCATTTTCGTAAGCAGCATATCCTAAATATCTGTAGATTCTAGGATTAACTTTATCTTCAGCAATCATCTTATTGGCTACAGTCTCAAGAGTTTTATAATCTTTAACTAAGATTAGGAAATCTGCATGACGCATTTTAGAATCTAAAGAGTAATCTGTAAGACTTAAATATTTTTCGTAGTTTGTAATTGCATTTTGCATATTAACTTTAGCGGTAGATGTTTTATTTCTTCCCCATTTGTAATATGTTTCAGCTAATTCTCTGTAAACAGGACCATAGTTAGGATTTAAAGCAATAACTTCATTAAAAGATTTAATTGCTTCCTCATATGATTTAGCACCTTTTAACAAAACTCCTAATTGCATTTTTGCTCTTAAAAGTGTTGGATCAGCAGTAAATGCATCACGATACGCTTTGTATGCATCATTTTGATTGTTTGAACCATAATAAGCATCTCCAATTGTTAAAAGAGCTGTTGTATTTTGAGGCTCGATTACTAAAGCACGTTTCAAAATAGCAATTGCAGCTGGGTAATCAGGACTAGTTGAGTTAATATAAGCTCTACCAATATATATAAACTCATCTACATCTTTACGTTTCATATCTTTTGTAGCCAAGCCAAAATTAGCTTGTGCTGCAGCAGCATTTTTACTGTCAAGATCTATTTGACCTAATCCAATATAATTTAAGTTTTTATGATCTGATGCCTGTAATCCATTTGCATAATAAATTTTAGCAGAATCAACAATAGCCTGATTTAAATACACATTACCTAAAACAAAATTTGCTTCCCCATCAGAAGGTTTTGCTTTGATGATTGATTTAAGCAAAGACTTTGCTTTCTGAAATTGTTCAGCATCGATTGCTTTTTTAGCTTCTTTGATATCTTGCGCTTTTGCAACAGTAGCTGTAGCAACTAAGGCAAGACTAAAAATTTTAAATTTATTCATCTCTAATTGTAATTAATTTATTCTTTATCGTTTATAATTTGACTTCTAATTTTAAGCTTTCTTCCCGGTGTTCTAACAGGCAATAATCCTGATTTTAAAACAATACGCTGTCCGATGTCCCCTGAAATAAATGAAGCAAACCCCATTCCTAAACCAGTATAACCCTGGCAATTTATAATAAACAAATCACGTGCCAAAGGATATTTCTGTTCTGCAAGGTCATTTTGAGTCGGGCTATAGTATTTATCGTCATTTAGTCCTTTAACACTCAAAACATTTATTTTTTTGACAACATCAATCATATTTGGCGAAGGCTGTGAAAGCCAATTTACTCCTACTACTCCAATCATGCCATCATTCTCAGACACGAATTTAATAACTTCATCGTTAGTTTTAAAAGAAAAAACATCTTTTACAGGAAAATCTTTCACTTTAGCCAATTCTTTCATGTAACGAACAGTACTTGAATTTGGATTATCAAATACAAGACCTTTTATTTTTGCATCCGTTTTTCCTTGTAAAAAATCGATTACAGTTTTCAACGCAATTAATGTATCATTATTGCTTTTGCTTGAAATAAATGCAATAGCATCTGTTGCGAAAGGAGTAACTCTTGGATTAATCTTACTTTTTACAAATCTGTCTTTTTCTTCCTGAGTTAAATCTCTGGTTGTAACAGCTACCTTAGCTTTTTGATTTAACAAGTCATTAATAAGTTCAGCTTCAGATTTAGGTTTTACTGAAATTTTAGCACCGTAATAAGTTCCTTCAAAAACAGCTACCTGATCTTCAACGATAGGTTTTACTGTTTCATCAACAGTAATATCCATTGACCCTTTTAAAATTGTTTCTTTATCAGTTTCATTCTTGCTTTTTTGGTTACACATGGCAAACAAAAAAACAAAAACAAGTAAACCTACAACCTTACCATATTTCAACATAATTATTCTGCGTTTGAATTAATCAATCTTAAAAAACGAATTCCTGAATATACGATCAATAATCCGCCAAAAGCATATCTGTATTTAGGCTCCCAATCAAGTGGAAGTTTCTCCCAAAACATAATCATTAAACCTAGTACAAGATATATTAAAAAAAACAGTATTCCTAAAACAAGAAGAAATCGCTCTTTGAGCGATTTCTTCTGAATATTATTAAGCATATCTTTTAACATTATTCTGCAGATTGAATAGTAATAGGAAGAGAGTAAAGAACCCTAACTTTTTTACCATTTTGCTCGCCGGGAGTCCATTTTGGACATTTTTTAAGAACACGAATTGCTTCTGCTCCTGTACCGTAACCGATATCCCTTAAAACTTTAATGTCGGTTAATGAACCGTCTTTTTCAACTACAAAAGTAACATATACTTTACCTTTTAAACCTTCTTCTTCCGGAGTCTTATAATTGTTTCCTACAAACTTGTAGAATTTTTCAATTCCTCCAGGGAAATCTGGTTTTACCTCGATACCAGCAGTATTATAAACATTGTTATCTTCCTGAATGATCTCAGTAACCGGTCCTTTACCAACTGGCTCATCAACAGTTAAAACTGCATCCGGATCTCCTTTGATAGTTTCGTTACCTACTTTTTTATCTTTAAGTTCCACAATTTTTGGTGGATCTTCAGTAACTTCATTAGCCTTAGCAACTACCGGTTTCACAAACTTAACCTGATCCACTTTTGGTGGTGGTGGCGGTGGTGGTGGTTGATTAGGTTTAATTTCCTCTTTTTTCGGAGGTAATTTTACTGTAGCAATTTTAATATCGTTATTTACTTCTTCTTCTTTAGAATCAGGTAAAAAGCTTGCAATAAGAGGGGCTGCAACAGCAAAGCTGAAGATAAGCGAACCAATGATAAGCGCTTTTACAGTCGTCTTACCGTTTGATTTTCTTAACTCATATGCACCATATATCTTATTACGTCCTTCGAATACGATATCAAGCCACTGATTTTTAATTATATCTAATTTCATTTTTCTTGATTATTAAGGATTAAAACAAGATTACTCTGGTTTTTTATCTATTAATTTCGTCTCTTCTGGAGTAAACTCAGGAACAATAGCATAAGTATCTACACCTGAAATAGCCATCTCATCCAAAATATCAACCAAATTACGGTAATTTGATTTTTTAGTTGGTTTGATAATAACAATAATTCCATTTTTAGGTTTCCCTAAAGCTGTAGAATAAGCCAAAACTGCTTTCTTTTGAGTCAGTAATTCTCTACGAATTCCGTCTTTACCATAGGCGATATCTTTAGGCCCAATTTTAGGAGCGTTCAATAAACCCATATAGTAAACCATTTTATTATCTGCACCCAACATGATAGTCATAGTACGATTTTCATCTACTTTAACAGGAGGGGTCTTATCATCCGGATCTTTATCTGGCAGAGACAAATCCATCGATTGAGGTTTTGACAACGATGTGGTTAACATAAAGAATGTGATCAATAAGAATGCCAAATCCACCATTGCCGTTAAATCGACTTTAGAATTTTGCTTTTTACTTCTTACTTTACCACCTTTTCCGCCACCACCGTCGCCGGTATTTAATTCAGCCATTTTAGTGTATCTTTTTTAATTAAAAGTCTTTTCCTCTCATACCTGTAACTAAGTTAAAGGAATTGATTTTTTGATCTTGTAAAATATCCATAATCTTTTTGATTTGTGGATACTGTTCTTTAGCATCACCTTTTATTGCAATTTGCAATTCTTTGTCATCAAGGTCAATTGTAGCTCTTCTTGAAATCAAAAGCCAGTCTTTTAATTGATTATCCAAAGAATCCAATGGAATTCCAGGTTGATTTGCTTTTGTTCTATCAGCCGCTTTCATGTCGATGATTTGTTTCAAATTTGTCAATGGAACACCGAAGTCATCCATTAAAGCAAATTTAGTTTTATCATCTTCTGAAAAAGTCACACCGTATTTTGCTCCCATTCCTTCAAGAGTTCTTTTACGAATCTCTCTCCCTTTAATGTCAAAAAATACTTTGCTTTTCCCATCTGCTCCCTGACCTATTGTAATGATAGCTAAATCCGTATCAGGTAATTTACTTTGTACAGTAGACGAAGGCGTATCAACAGGAAGTGCTTCTGGCACTTTAGCAGTAGCGGTCAAAATAAAGAACGTAAGCAAAAGGAACGCAACATCACACATGGCAGTCATATCTGTCGATGTTGACTTTTTTTTCATTTTTATTTTAGCCATTATCTTTTATTTTATTTTGATATAATTAATTGTAATTAATACTAATCAAAAATTAATTATTGTTTCAAACTTCCTCTGAATCTTCTGTAAGTATTTACAATTGTAGTACCAGCCTCATCAATAGAGTAAGTTAAATCATCAATTTTAGCAGTAAAGAAGTTATAAGAAACGATCGCTAAGATTGAAGTAGAGATACCTGTTGCAGTGTTGATAAGTGCTTCAGAGATACCTGTTGCAAGAGCAGCCTGGTCTGGAGTTCCAGCAGAAGCTAACGCACCAAACGCTTTAATCATACCTGATACTGTTCCTAATAATCCTCCTAAAGTTCCTAATGATACTAAAGTAGAGATAATAGTCATATTTTTTTCTAACATTGGCATTTCTAATGAAGTTGCCTCTTCAATTTCTTTGTGGATTACTTCTGCAGCTTCTTCGCTGTTGAATCCTTCTTTTTTAACGTCCTGGTATTTAATTAAAGCAGATTTAATTGCATTTGCAACTGAACCTTGTTGTTTGTCACATGAAGCGATTGCAGCCTCGATGTTTCCTTCTTTAATATTTCCCTGAACTGCTTTCATGAATTTGTCTAAGTTAGCTTTTCCAGCTGCTTTTCCAATAACGATAAATCTTTCAATAGAAAACACAACAACCATTAAAAACATACCTAATAATACTGGTACGATGAAACCTCCTTTATATACTTGACCTAATGTATTGATCGGGTGACCTGTTTCCGGATTACCTCCCTCGAAGTTAGAAGCATCTCCCATAATTACTTTCCAAATAAACACCCCAACTAAAATACACGCTACAATAATGATTCCTGTAATCATTCCTCCTCCATTTGAAGTGCTTTCTTTTTTAACTTTAACGTTTGCCATTTTTTTTAATTTTAATAGTTTTAAATAATTTTTATTTTTTAGTTATATTTAACTTGTAGAGGAGCAAATTTATACGTTTAGTTTAAATAAAAAAACTTTTTTTAATTTAATTGAAGGAAATTTAACGTCAATTTAAAAAATATCTCATTAAATTGCCGGCATCATTTTTTAGATAAAACAAAAAACGGGACGATTAATGGGAAAATTACAACGTTTTAGTAAATATTCAAACATTCCTTTGATATCTTCTTAAAAAGTTGCGAAATTATTTTTTATATAATTTTGAATCGAAAAAAGCTTTTTCCTACTAAAAAAAATGAAGCAAAAATGTTAAAAAACCAAGCAATACTCTTATAATCATCTAAATTACAATTAAAAGCATGAATAAAAAAGATAATTTCATTCAGGAGATAAACAATGGCTATATGTCAAAAGGTGATAGTATAACTTTGGGAGGAGCCATTCTTGATGGAGAACCGCTTGCTGAAGCTCATGTCAAAATCCCGTTAAAAACTTTAAATCGTCACGGACTTATTGCCGGAGCTACCGGTACAGGAAAAACAAAAACAATACAGGTTTTTTCTGAGCAACTGTCGAATGCCGGGATTCCTGTTTTAATGATGGATATAAAAGGAGATTTTAGCGGAATCGCAAAAGAAGGTAAAGAAGAAGGCTTTATTACTGAACGTCATGCTAAAATCAATATACCTTATAATGTAGCTTCATTTCCAGTTGAATTAATGTCTCTTTCCAAACAAAATGGTGTTCGTTTAAGAGCTACGGTTTCTGAATTTGGACCTGTTCTTTTTTCCCGCATTTTAGACCTGAATGATACCCAGGCAGGGGTTGTTGCCGTAATTTTTAAATATTGCGATGATAACAATATGCCTTTATTGGATTTAAAAGACATTAAAAAAGTTATTAATTATATTACTGAAGAAGGTAAAGACGAAATTACAGCGAATTACGGTAAAATTTCGACTGCAACGACGGGTACTATTTTAAGAAAAATTATCGAATTGGAACAGCAGGGCGGTGATATCTTTTTTGGGGAATTGTCTTTTGAAATTGATGATTTAATGCGAATTGATAAAAATGGAAAAGGTTACGTAAACATCATTCGTTTAACGGATATTCAGGATAAGCCAAAGTTATTCTCGACTTTTATGTTGAGTTTATTGGCTGAAATTTACCAGACAATGCCCGAAAAAGGAGATGTCGCTCAACCTGAATTAGTCATTTTTATAGATGAAGCGCATTTAATTTTTAATGAAGCGAGTAAAGCACTTTTAGACCAGATTGAAACTATAGTAAAACTAATACGTTCTAAAGGTGTTGGAGTCTATTTTGTAACACAAAATCCAATGGATGTGCCAAGTGGTGTTTTGGCACAATTGGGTTTAAAAATCCAACATGCTTTACGAGCTTTTACAGCAAATGACCGTCAGGCGATCAAGAAAACAGCAGACAATTATCCGACTTCACAATATTACAAAACAGATGAATTGCTTACGAGTTTAGGAATCGGAGAAGCTCTTGTAACTGCACTAAACGAAAAAGGAGTTCCTACCCCGCTTGTAGCTACAATGATGCGTGCACCGATGAGCCGAATGGACGTTTTAACTTCTGATGAAATTGAAGCGATTAACAGCAAATCAAAACTGGTTAAAAAATATCTGGAAGAAATTGATCGCGAAAGTGCCTACGAAATCCTAAACAAAAAAATTGCCGATGCTGTCCAGGCAAGCACTGAAAGAGAAGAACAAGCACCAGCACGATCTTCAAAAGCTGAACCAAGCACTACTAGTGTAGTTACAAAATCGGTTCTGAAAGTCGTAACAAGCGCTACTTTTATAAGAGGTGTGTTTGGCGTTTTATCGAAAATATTCAAGAAATAAATTCCATATCAAAAATCAATTACAATATCAAAAATTAATTTAAAATTTGATATTGTAATTGACATTGAAACTATGCATTTTGCAACAATTCCAGAATCTTATTTTCGATTTCGGGCGTGTTCCAAATATTTTCAATGTTGTTAAGTTTTAGAATTTCTTCCATAATTCCGTTTTGAAAATCCCCAATAGCCAAAGCTTCGGCATAAGGACGATCACTAAAAGTCACACGACTGTAAAGCGGAATCCATTTATCAGGATGTTTATCAGAGAATGCTTTTTCGATTTTCTTCTGTAATAAGAATTTCTCATCAGCCGTTTTCGTGCTCATTTCCATGAAATTTCGATAGGACAGCTCTGCAATCGCATCAGCATTTGGTTTACGTGAAATCTGATATTCAGAGAAAATCTTCTTCCAGTCGTCTCCGTATTGTTCAATCATTTCATTTAGAACCGTAATATCTTCAAAACCGGCATTCATTCCTTGTCCGTAAAACGGAACAATAGCATGACAGGCATCTCCAATCAAAGCAATTTTATTTTCATATGTCCATGGAAAACATTTCATGGTCACTAAAGTACTGGTTGGATTTTTAAAGAAATCTTCTGCCAGTTTCGGAATTACTTCAATCGAATCCGGGAAGTTTTTCTCAAAGAAATCTTCCACCATTTTTCGGTCTGTTAGCGAAGCAAACGAATTTTCTCCTTCAAAAGGCATGAATAAGGTGCATGTAAAACTTCCGTCAAGATTAGGAAGTGCAATTAACATGTACTCGCCACGAGGCCAAATATGAAATGAATTTTTATCCAGTTTATGAGTTGCATCAGCATTGGCCGGAATATTTAGTTCTTTATACCCCATATTCAAAAATTCCTGCGAATAATTAAACATGCTTTGACGTTGCATTCTGTGACGGATTCGCGAAAAAGCACCATCAGCACCAAAAACCATATCGTATTTTATTTCTTCCCACTCGCCTCTTTCGGTTTCGCCAATATGCAAAGTCGCATCACTTAGTGTTACATCCCAGATTTTCTGCTCAAACAAAAATTCTGCTCCCGCTTGTTCAGCAAGATCAATCATTTTCCGGTTTAAAGCTCCTCTGGAAATCGAATAGATGGATTCGCCTTCCTGTCCGTAATTCTGAAAATTGAGTTTATCCACCAAATGAATGGCGCGTTTGTCCATCGGAATCGCAATTTCACGAACCGAATCACCAACACCTACACGATCAAGAGCTTTCCAACCCCGATTAGACATGGCGAGATTAATAGAACGACCCGAAAAATTAATTTTGCGAATATCAGGACTTCGGTCATAAACATGAACGGTGTGGCCTTCTTTTTTAAGATAAATTGCTAAAAGTGATCCTACCAGTCCGGAACCTACAACAGCAATTTTTAGTGGAGTTTGCATCAAGAAAAATCTAAATAATAAGATCGTAAAAATAAGTAATAAATACACATAAGCTTTAAAATAAAGAAATATTTATGATATAAGATTGTTTATTATGTGGGCATGACCTGCCGAAAAAAGCAGGTCGGGCTTTCGGCTTTATTCCCGATCAACAAAAACTACGGCTAAAAAGCCTTGTTTTTCTAAATCGGGAGATACCGCCTCTATCCCTCATGCAACTCTCGTTTTCATAACAAATTTGCCTTTTTATGGATTTATTAGAAATGTAGAAAGGTCTATTTTCGCTTGACGAGAAAATAATTAGCACCCTTATTTTTTTAACTCTTCGAGTCTGAGTTTAACAACCAAAAATTGTAAAAATCTGTTTAACCCGCTAAATCCGTGGGCAAAAAACAAACTTTGCGTCTTTGCGACTTTGCAAGAACTATGTCCTAACTATTAAAAAATTTAATTCATGAAAATCGAACTATTGCAATCTGATATTATCTTAGAAAACGAAAAAGTATTATTACTCCCTTTTGAAAACGAAAGAAATAGCGAACTCAAAGAAATTATTTTTGATGACGAGATCTGGAAATATATGGGAATGTATGTTCGAAATGATTCTGACTTCGAAAATTACATCCAAAATACCTTAAAACAAAAAACGGATGGCATCTGCTATCCTTTTTTAATTATAGACAAAGCCTCCAATAAAGTTGCCGGAAGTACCAGATACGGTTACCTAAATCATGATAGTCAAAAATGTGAAATTGGCTGGACGTGGTATGGAACTGCATTTCAGGGAACAGGTTTAAATAAAGCCTGCAAATACGAATTACTGAATTTTGGCTTCGAAAATATTCAATTCAGAAGAATACAATTTAGTGCCGATCTTGAAAACAAAAAATCTCAAAAAGCTATCGAAAAACTGGGCGCCTTAAAAGAAGGTATTTTTAGAAATAACTATATTGATGCTGAAGGAAAAAGTAAAGATGATGTTTATTATAGTATAATTTTGGAGGAATGGAATACTACCAGAAAAGAAAAATTTGCAGAGTTTATATAAAACTCATTACATATCTGTCATAGAAAAAAGTCGTATTTTAGCTTATTCTAAAAACTACTTTTTTTCTATGATCGAATTACAAACTATATACCAAAGAACTATAAAATTTGCTGCTAAAAAACACGCTGATCAAAATCAGGTAATTCCCGGAACTAACTTGCCTTATGTTGTTCATTTAAGCAATGTAACAATGGAAATTATATTTGCTTCTCAAGAAACAGAAGCGTTTAATACTGCATTTGCAATTCAGGTTGCATTACTCCACGATATTCTGGAAGATACAGAAACTACATTTAAAGAACTGACGGATGAATTTGATGAAGAAATCGCTCAGGCCGTTTTAGCATTAACAAAGAATTCCAAGGTTCCTAAAGAAGAAAGAATGACTGATAGTTTGACGCGAATTAAAAAATTATCAAAAGAAGTATGGGCAGTAAAATTAGCTGACAGGATAACTAATTTGCAGGTTCCGCCAGAAAACTGGAGCTCCGAAAAAATAAAAGAATACCACAAGCAAGCTTTACAAATACTCAATACCTTAAAAGGCGGCAATGCATATTTAGAAAAAAGACTTTCTGAAAGAATCCGGAATTATTTGAAATATTGTACTATTGAAGAATCATAAAAAATACCCCATCAGAATAAAAGCATTATTTTCGCTCAAAAAAAATCCTTTCAAACAAAAAACATAATACCGCAAGATGAACCTATATTCAGAATATTATGTCAGTAAAAATTGTGAGCGATTTGTGAATAAGATTTGGTGTCTTGATAACAGCATCGGCGAAAGCCTCATCGAAAATAAACTCGTTTTACCCAATGGCTGTTTTAATCTCGCCATTGTTAGCGGAAATACTATAGAAGTTCATACGAGTAAAAAAAAATATGAAATGAGCGAAGGTTTTTACTTTTGTTCACAAATGACGAATAAGGTTTTGGTCAATATCCAGGCTCAAACTAAAGTCACTATAATTCAATTGCATGCCTGGACGCTTTCGATGTTTCCTCATTATGATTTAAATAATTTTACTGATGCTATTGTCAAAATTGATGCTGCAGAATTACCTTTTCAAACTAAAATTGAAACGGATTTTAATAATGATATTTTAGTATTGTTAAATACAATTAATATTTATTTTGAGGAATTAAGTTCTTCACATCCAAACAAAAACGCAGTCGAAAAGATCTGCGAAATCATAAAACTTCACAACGAAGAAATTACGGTTTCGGAAATTGGAAAAAGTTTAAATACTTCACAAAGATCTCTTCAGATTAAATTCAAAATTGCAACCGGACTCACAATTAAAAATTACATTCAGATCCTGAAATTCAGGAAATCGGTCGATCAAATGGTACATTCTGATTTGGAAAAATTAAAACTGACCGATGTTGCGCTTTACAACAAATATTTTGACCAGTCACATTTCATCAAAAAATTCAAAGATGTGACCAAAACAACTCCAAAAATGTTCAATTCGGATTCGTATTTTCTTTCAAAAAAAAGATAACATTTCGCATTTGTACAATTTTACCAGCAATATTTACAGTACTATTGCAAAATCATCAATCAATCAAATCAATCAAAAAATGAAAATCAACACATCATTTTTCCGGTTAAAAGCAATTTTAATTGGAATACTGCTCTTCCAATTCCATATTGGATTTTCTCAGGAAGAAAAAAACTCAGAGCTTTACAAAACAATCATGTCAAGAGACAGTCTTCTTTTTAAAGTTGGCTTTAATACTTGCGACGTTTCACAATTCGAAAATTTACTAAGCAACAATTTCGAGTTCTATCATGACCACGACAGTATACAGGACAAAGCTTTATTTCTAAAGAACATTCGAAAAGGTTTATGTGGTTCTACCAAAACATATCAAGCCAGAAGAGATTTAGTAGAAGGCAGTACTGAAATTTATCCTTTAACTAAAAATGGAGTCTTATATGGTGCTTTGCAAATTGGCATTCATCAGTTCTTTGAACCTTCGCCGGGAAAAAAAGACAAATTTGGAAGTACAGCCAGATTTACTCATCTATGGATACTGGAAAATGGAATTTGGAAACTAAGAAGATCTTTAAGTTACGATCATCAGAATGTAAATACCGTAGGAACCAAATCAAGTCTTTTTGATAATGATTTGGAAATTGAAAAATGGCTGAAACAAAATAATGTTCCAACTCTGGGAATTGGTGTAATCAATAACGGAAAACTACAGCAAATAAAAGTATTTGGCGAGCTTAAAAAAGGGGTTACAGCACCTTATAACACTATTTGGAACGTTGCCTCATTAACCAAACCGGTAACAGCAATTGTAGCTTTGAAACTGGCTAGTTCAGGAAAACTAAATTTAGACGAGCCACTATATAAATACTGGACAGATCCCGACATTGCAAATGATGCAAACACTAAACTCTTAACAACGAGAATCATTTTAAGCCATCAGACCGGTTTTCCGAATTGGAGATCTATGAACGAATCAGGTAAATTGGACTTTAAATTTAAACCCGGAACAAAATATCAATATTCCGGAGAAGGATTTGAATATTTGAGAAAAGCACTGGAAAAGAAATTCAACAAAACATTACAGCAATTAGCAGATGAATTAATTATCAAACCGCTAAAAATGACTGATACCAAGTTTGTATGGAATGATATTACTGATGTTTCGCAATATGCTACTAATTATGACAATAAAGGCAATGCATATGAACCTACTAAAAATAAAACCGCAAATGCTGCTGATGATTTATTGACGACAATTCAGGATTATGGAACGTTTTTATGCAGTGTAATGAACAGTGACGGATTAAGTAAAAAGGTATTTGATGACATGACATCGCATCAGGTTGAAACCAAAAAAAATAAATATTTCGGACTTGGTTTTGAAATCTATGATTTAGGAAATAACAATTATGCTTTATCACATGGCGGAGCAGATAAAGGAGTTCAAACCATTGCTCTATTATTACCCAAAACAAAACAAGGCCTGATTATTTTTACAAATGTTGACGATGGTTATAAGGTTTATGAGAAAATAGTAGCTCATTATTTGGGTGAAAACGGCAAGAAAATAATTGAAATCGAAACAAAATAAAAATGGATACTAACAAGAACACAACGATGATACCCATGATAAATGTAATTATGCTTTTTATTTTTTTCTTAAGCAAAGAAGCAGCAGCCCAAACCAACAGTGAAGTTTTAAGAATGGATGCTTTAAAAACCGAAATCCTGAAAATGGACAGTTTGCTTTTTGATGTTGCGTTTAATCAATGTGATGCCGCACAATTTAAAAAAATAATCGCTGACGATGTTGAATTTTATGATGACCGTTTTGGTTTAAACGTTTCAAAGGAAAACGAGATAAAATCATTAAACGCAAAATGTGCGAGACCTGAAAAGCTAACCAGAAAATTAAACTCCTGCACAATTGATAAATTAGGCGATTTTGGAGCAGTACAAATAGGCGAACATACTTTTTATATTGATGATAAGCCGGAAGGAACAGGGAAATTTATTCACATTTGGGAACGCAAAGATAATGATTGGAAATTGAAAAGAATTGTTAGTTATGAGCACAGGCCTGTCAAAAAATAATTTTGATCTGTGCTCGATTCTTTATTGTTTAGAAGATTAATGAAAAAAAATGATTGATTTTGAAACTTAATTGAAAGTCTGTCGTCTAACAACTAAGACGCCGACATCATCATGTATGATTATAAAGTTTCAATCATCAAATCAAAAATCAATTCATTAACCATATTTAACGTATCATCAATCATTATGAAAAAACCAATTAACCTAATTATTCTTTGCATTCTCGTTCAATTCTTTGCTATAAACTCGACTTTTGCACAGGACAAATCAAAACAAATTGAAGAACTGATAAGTAAATACAATCAGTACGGACAATTTAACGGATCTGCATTAGTTGCCGAAAACGGAAAAGTTATTTTAAAGAAAGGATTTGGATCTGCCAATATGGAATGGAATATTCCGAATCAGCCTGACACCAAATTCAGATTGGGTTCTATCAGTAAACAATTCACAGCACTTTTAATTGTTAAATTGGCGGAAGAAGGAAAATTAAAACTTGACGTGCCAATTACCACTTATTTGCCGGATTATCCCAAAGAAACCGGTAATAAAATAACGATCCATAATTTATTGACCCATACATCTGGAATTCCAAATTATACTTCTGCTCCAAATTTCCTTAAAGATAAAAGCCGTAACCCTTATACTCCGGAAGATTTTATAAAAACGTTCAATAAATTGCCTCTTGATTTTGTTCCGGGCGAAAAATTCAAATACAGCAATTCTGGTTACTTTTTATTAGGGTATATCATTGAAAAAGTTTCAGGTAAAACATACGAGCAATATTTGCAGGAAATTATTCTTACACCTTTAAAAATGGCTAATACAGGTTACGATCATTTTGAAGTAATCATAAAAAACAGAGCTTCAGGTTATGAAAAAAACGGAAAAAACATTAGTAATGCCTCATTTATCGACATGAGTATTCCTTATGCAGCAGGTTCATTGTACTCGACTGTAGAGGATTTATATCTTTGGGATCAGGCCCTTTATACCAATAAATTACTTTCCGCAAAATCAATGGATTTATTATTCAAACCTTACATCACAACAGGCGGAAATGATTTTTATGGTTACGGATGGTTTACAAGTGAAGAAACCGTTGGAAAGAAAACAGATAAAGTAAAAGTGATAGAACATGGTGGAGGAATTAATGGTTTTAATACCGTTATATCACGTATGCCTGCAGATAAAAACCTAGTTGTTTTATTGAATAATACTGGCGGAACTGTTTTAAGTGAAATGAATAACAGTATCAGAGCGATTCTATACAATCAGTCTTTTGATGAGCCTAAAAAATCAATGGCATTTGAACTTTTAGATGTTTACACTGAAAAAGGTGCCACAATTGGAACAAATACTTATAAGAAATTAAAAAGTGATCCTACTTACGGAATCAAAGAAAACGACATAAACCAAGTAGGATATCAATTATTGCAAACCGGAAAAAAGAAAGAAGCTATCGAAGTTTTTAAAATCAATGTAGAAACTTTTCCAAAATCAGGAAATGCTTATGATAGTTTAGGCGAAGCTTATCTTGCTGATGGCGATAAAACGTTAGCCATTGTAAATTATAAAAAATCAGTAGAACTTGATCCAACAAACGAAAACGGAAAAAAAGTACTGGACGAAATTTCTAAAAAATAATATCTGAAAAGAGAAACGGGAAGAGCAGTAATCTTTATCTTACCAACTCCGATAGTTCTGGTTTAATACCAAAACTATCGGGGTTTTTTATTTTAAAAGTGTATTTCTAATTCTATATTTAGTATAAAAAAACTATTTTAGCGCTGCCCAAAAAAACAATTTCAAAAAGCCAAATCAAACTAATTTACAACTCTGAAAGTTGTAAGTAATATCAAATTAACCTATGAAAAATTTAAAGAAGCAACCTCTTTTAGTGTTATTGCTATGTATGTTTATTCCAGTAATTGGTATTTCTCAAACATCTTCTCAACCTGTTCCAATGCCAACCCAGCAAAACAAAATCATAATCGACAAAATTGTTGAAGCGGCACATTACAAAAATTACGTTATTGATTTTTGTTTAACCACCATAAACGAAGCTGCGCTTAAAGAAAAGTGGAATGACCAAAAAACAGTGGAGATAACTGAAAGCATCAATTACAAAAACTTTAGAGATGCCGTTTATAATATGTTCGCGTTTTACAACGAAATAGAATTAGAAACGTTACTAAAAACATACAAACAAGATACAGCCTATCAGACTTCAAATGTTATGATTGCTAATGATGCCCTGGGTTATAATCTGGAGATATTTGCTAATGATATTGTTCGCGGGAAATATAAATAAAGGTTCTGAGGGGCTAAGGTTCTAAGTTTCTTTTAGGAAGGTTCAGAGGGAGCAAAGGTTTCTTTAATGCCGAAATCTTTGTCAAAGCTATTTATATAAACTTTGCGCACTTTTGACAAAAAAATCAACCCAAAAATCTTTGCGAATCTTTACGTAAAAACTTTGCGCACTTTGAGGTAAAACCACACAAACAAACACAAGACAAAAACCTGAAACCTGAGCCTCAAAACTAAGAAAACTACTCCTTCACCGGTTTGAAAACCAGTTTTGTTGATGTTTTTATAATCTCCTCTTTATTCAATTTCATTTTTCGGAATTTACCGGCATTGTACATTTCCGCCTGATCGTCGTAATGTTTACTGAAAGGGTTTCCGGATTGTCCGGTTGGCAAAATGCTCCAGCTGTTTTCGATGTCGGAGAAATCAACTACTCTTCGGGTTGACGGGCCGCCTTTTACATAATATTTGCCTTCTTTGGTGAATCCGAAGAATTGGTTGTTGATCACTTCATTTGATCCCGGAGCGGCAAAAGGTCCAACATCAAAGAGTCTACGTAAAGCAGCAATTTTTCCCAGCGGATGTTCATGTTCAACAGTATGCACTTTCCCCCAATTCCAGTCTGCGATCTGATCTCCTAATTGTTCCTGAAGCTCTTTTACAGTTTCATGAAACGATCTGTTAACAATATTACTTCTGGTTTCTTTTACATTTTTGGTTTTAACATTATCCCACCAAACCGAGTTTTCATTCTCAATTTGTCTGGCAATAATTTGTTTCCCTAAACTGGTTCCTAAAAACAGGTTGAAATTATCCTCTCCCATTTCGTCTTCAAAAGTATTTTTCAAATACAAATAAATCCATTTGTTGTAAATTGTTGGCCCAACATCTTCGAGATTATGGGTTCCTTTCCAGGATTTTAAAACTGTAATGGCTTCTTTTTCTTTATCTGAAAGTAAAGTTGTGTTTACATTCGAAATCAAACTCTGTACTACGCCCGGAGCAATTGGAGAAGTATTATCAAAAATCATTTTACTGATCGCTTCTTTATCCCAATCTGATTTTGCATCCATTAAACCTGAAATCCTTTTGGCACGATCTTCCGGCAAATAATAACCGGGATATAAATAACCGTCAATGGCTTCGGGCTGGTTATTGGCTGAATACACATACCCCCATTTTGGATTTTCAGCAGATGGATTTTTAGAAAAATCTAAATATTCCGTAATATCATCTTTACCGCTTGCACCATCTAAAATTAAAAAAGAATTCACTCCTTTATTGTGTTTATACAACTTACCTGTTGCCCACCACGCTACATTTCCTTTAGCATCACCATACATCACATTCAATCCCGGCGCAGCAACGAGCTGAACTGCCTTCCTGAAATCTTCTTTGCTTTTGGCATGCGAAAGCCCATATACAGCATCTAATATTTGAATAGGCTGCTGGGTATAAATCCAGGACATGGCGATAGGATTTTTTTTATCCAGACGCTCCAGTAAATCATTCATAATAGGTCCGTGACGGCTTGATTTAATCGTAAGAACTACATCTGAAGTATCTTTTACCCTGATTGTTTTTTTCGTGGTTTTGTACGCTGCAAAACCAGTTGGCGTTTGATATTGGTTTGCATCTCCGGCTTTATTTTTTTCCTGATAAAAATCGATATCATCATTTTCGAACATGGTTAATCCGTATGCGTAATTGCGATTGTGTGCCAGTAACGGATATGGAGTTCCTGCTAAATAACAACCGTATAATTCAAATTCAGGAGTAATTAAATGTGCTTCATACCAGGTTCCCGGCTGCGAAAAACCAATATGCGGATCATTGGCAAAAATCACCTTCCCACTTTTGGTTTTATTGGGTCCTGCCACCCAACTATTACTTCCCACAAAGGGCGGAATTGGCGAATTATCCAACAAAGCCGCTACAGATTTTGCAATCGTAGTATATTCTTCAATATTTTCTTTTGAACTTTTTATTTGAGTAGTATTAAATTCGCCTTCAATTCCTAAATCCTTCAAATATTCGGCTCCATATTTATTGCGGATATCTGTAAGCAGAGGATCTGTTTTTTGAGCCATCGCAAAACTAAAAGACATGTAGCCAAAAATATTATAAACATCTTTTATCGTGAATTTTTCTTTTTTGACTCCAACTAGCGTAAACTCAATTGGCGTTGTTCCTTCTTCCAGATATTGATTTATTCCGTCTAAATACGCCATTGCCATTTTATAACTCTGACTGTTTTTATCCAGTTTGGCAATAGCTTTCGCCGAAGCTTCTTCAATACCAATTCCGGAAAAAAACTTATCATTTTTAAGTGCTACCGATCCAAAAATTTCGGATAATCTCCCGGGTGCAATTCTGCGAAGCAATTCCATTTGCCATAATCTTTCCTGTGCATGCACATATCCTAAAGCCGTCATCGCATCTTTTTCAGAATTGGCATAAATATGAGGAACTCCAAAATCATCAAAATAAACAGTAGTTTCTGCCTGGATATTTTTCAGTTTTAATTCACCTTCATATTTGGGCTTTAAATGAAAAATATAGGCACATAAACCTATTCCAAGAACAACAATCAGCACTAATAAAACCAAGAGGATTTTTTTAATTTTTCGCATATTCAAAAAAAATATAATGATAAATGATTCCGTAATGATGTAACTTTAAGATATAATCGTGTAAAAAACATCGCTATTAAAACTCTAAATTTATGTATTTAAAATCAATACTATAAATGTCAATCTATAAAAAAATAGCAATAGGGGTAATTTCAATCTTCTTTTTTGTGATTTTAATCAATATTGGTCTCAATTATTGGATAAAAAAACAATTGCCTATTATTATAAACGAGAAAAATAAAACAGCGTACAACATTCACTATGAAAAAATTGAAGTTTCGCTTATCTCCCGAAATATTAATGCTGTAACATTATTAGTAAGTCCAAAAAACCAGCCAAAAGATAGCAAAAATGGGCTTTTCTCTAAAATAGAATCCATTACGATTAAGCATTTTAATATCTGGGATTTGGCTTTTCACGACATTATTCAGGCAGAAAGTATTATTATCAATAAACCCCGTGTGATTTTATATAAAAAAGGGAACAAGCTTTTGAATAATAGTAAAAGCATAAAAAACGAAATCATTGAACCTTTTCGAAAAATAGTTGCCGTATCCAATATTTATCTAAATGACGGCACAGTCGATGTGGTTTCATTAGACAACAACAAACCTATTCTGAGTATTAAAAAAATCATTTTAAAACTCGAAGGCATTTTACTTACAGATGCTACGCTGAAAGAAAAAATTCCGATGCATTTTGATAAATATGTTCTGGTCTGTGATAGTTTGTATTATAAACCAAGTGCATTTTATCATATGAATATTGGACAAATAAGTACGGAAAATAATTTCCTGAAAATTAAGAATTTCTCTTATTTACCTGAATTTACCCGAAAAGAATTTGTAAAAAAATTAGATAAGGAAAAAGACATTTACACCATAAAATTAGATTCGGCACATATAGAAAAAATGGATTGGGGTTTTAAGAACGAGCGCTTTTATTTTAAAGCAAATTCACTTATTGCCAATCATGTTGATGCCAATATTTACCGCAATAAAATTCCGAAAGATGATTTAAGTAAAAAGTATCTTTACAATCATTTACTGCGTCAAATTAAATTTCCGCTTGAGATCGATACAATTCAAATTCTAAAATCAAAACTGGTTTATGAGGAAGAAATAGATTTCTCTAAAGGTCCCGGCATTCTTAATTTTGACCGTTTTAATATGCAGGTCACGAATTTAAAAAGTGGTTTTGGCTATAAAAAAATGGCCGATGTAAAAATCAAAGTCAATTGCTTATTTATGAAAACATCGCCTCTTGATGTTAACTGGAGTTTTAATGTTCTGGATTTAAAAGACAGTTTTCATATTCAGGGAACGATCGCGAATTTTAATGTTGGAGCAATGGAACGATTTACAAAACCTTACATCAACACTACTTTTACGGGAAAATTCAATAAATATCATTTTAATTTTTATGGAAATGATGATACAGCCAAAGGAAATGCAACGCTGGATTATGAAGATCTTAAAGTAAAATTATTCAAAAAGAAACATCCTGAAAAAGAAGCCAAACTAAAATCAGCCGTTGCTAACTTATTACTGAAAAATGATTCAGACGACGAAACTAAAAAGGCAGATGTTGAATTAAACCGTATTCAGGAAAAATCATTCTATAACTTTTTATGGAGAAGTATTGCAGAGTCTTTCAAGAAGATTTTGATTTAGTTTTTTCGCTTTATTTCTGCCACGAATTTCACGAATTAGCACGAATTTTCGCGAATTATTTTGATTTAAAAATAATTCGCGAAAATTCGTGAAATTCGTGGCAAACCTTTTTCCCTTCATATTATTTTCAACTATTTTAAAACCTGACAATTATCAGTTTTTTTAAGGATAAATTTTCCAACATTTGCTTTTATTTAATTTAAAAACAAATGACAAAACCACCCTTGCATACTTTTCACATTCCTGTAATGGGGCTTGCTTATACCATCGACAGCCCAATACGAGTGGCACAATACGGTATTTCATCTGTAATTTCTATAGCCGATGACGATTTAATTGAAAAGATGCGTAATTTTTACAGCACCAAATTCAATATTCCGTACGAAGAAATAACGCAAAAATTTCATGATTACCGGGCTGAAAGAATTACTTCTTACTTAAATTTAGTAGACAAAATCGTAAAAGAGAAATTTGAAAACTTTAAAACAGAATTAGCAGAAAGCAAATCGGCCCTGGAAAATTTCATGTCGATGTTACCCAATTCTTCAGACATTAAAAAAGGCTTTCAAAATCTATTAGATGACGGAATCACTTTTAAAGAAAACATTCAGAATTATATCGAATCCCATCTTTTTCCCGGAGATATCGATGTGAATATCATGACCAAATTAGATAAAGATAATTTTGTCAAAAACGAACCATTACCAATTGAATTTAATGACGCACATGCTGCTTTAAGAGGTTTTGCCAATAGCAATCTTGAATCATCTGTAGTGCTTTCTGCCGGAATGAATCCGAGATTGTTTAGTTATTTTGAAAATTTTTCAGATTTCTTTCCAAATCTCAATAATGAGCTTAAAAAGAAAATCATTTTAAAAGTAAGTGATTTTAGATCCGCCATAATTCAGGGGAATTTTTTAGCGAAGAAAGGTCTGTGGGTTTCTGAATACAGGATTGAATCCGGACTAAATTGTGGCGGACACGCTTTTGCTACCGATGGACTTTTATTAGGCCCCATATTAGAAGAATTCAAACAGAAAAAAGATCAGCTTATTCAATCTGCGCATGAGTTGATGACAAAAGTATTGCTGCAAAAACAATTTCATGCTCCGGAGAATCCGTTGCCTCTTAAAATCACTGTTCAGGGCGGTGTAGGAACTGCTGAAGAACATGAGTTTTTGTTAGAAAAATACAACGTAGACTCAGTGGGCTGGGGTTCTCCGTTTTTATTGGTTCCGGAAGCCACTTCTGTTGATAAAGCTACTCGTGAATTATTAATAAAGGCAAAAGAAGAAGATTTATACTTAAGTCATATTTCACCATTAGGAGTTCCGTTTAACACCTTAAGAGGAACTACAAATGAAATTTTAAAACAAAAAAGAATTCAGGAAAATAAAGCCGGCAGTTCCTGCCCGAAAAAATTCCTGGCTTTAAGTAAAGAATACGATCCACATGGCATTTGTACTGCTTCAAAAAAATTTCAGGATCATAAACTTGCAGCATTAGAAAATATAAAAGAATCTCTTTCTGCTGAAGCTTTCGAAAAAGCAAAATTTGCCATTACCGAAAAATCATGTTTATGCGTTGGTTTGGCAAATGCGTCGTATTTAGAGAATGATATAAAAATAAAAGGACAAGCGCAGGGAGTTGTGATCTGTCCCGGGCCTAATATGGCCTATTTTGACCAAGAAGTTTCACTGGCTGATATGTTGGGTCATATTTATGGAAATAAATCGATTCTGCGAACTGAAAACAGACCAAACCTCTTTGTGAAAGAATTGAAGATGTATGTAGATTATTTTAGAAATGAAATTGAAAACATTACAGGAGAAATCACTAATGCCCAACTGAAAAAATGGAATACTTTTAAAGCCAACATTCTGGCAGGAATAGAATATTATAATACTTTACTTTCTTCTGGTCTACATTTCAAACAGGATTTAAGTAAGATTAGAAAAGATTTCGATTTTTATAAATCAGAATTATCTAAAATTAAGGTTCCAACTCTAGAATTGACATAAAACACAAAACCCCGATTTAAATTTAAATCGGGGTTTTTATTTATATAGAAATTGTTTTACTCTTTTTTCTTTTTGCTATCGATAACAGCACCGGTTCCGGTTCCTAAAGCAGCACCGGCTAAACCACCAATAATGGCTCCTTCACCTTTTTTCTTACTCACAATTGCTCCGGTTGCAGCACCAACTCCGGCACCAATTACGGCACCTTTAGCAGTAGCACTCCATCCTTTTTTCTTTTTGGTAGTTGTTGTAGTTGCAGTTCCGTCTGCTTGTTGTTGATGTACTACTACCACTTTTTGAGATTCTGCTTTTTGTTGCTCTACTTTTTGCTGTTCTTTAAGGTTTGCCATTTCTGTCTTCATTGAATCAATAACTCTTTGTTTATTAATTTCAACTTTCATCGAATCAATGCTAGCTTGTTTTGCTTTATTGATATCTTCTTTTCCCTGATTCTGACAAGAAACGATTGATAAAGCGGCGAATAAAATATATAAGGCTTTCATGATTGTAGTTTTAAAAATTATTACACTACAAATTAAAGAATATCTCTTTTGTTGAAGTTACATGATTTACGGGAAAGATTATAGAATTTGAATATTGCAGTTAAAATTAGACGCAGATGAAACGGATTGCTATCGCAAGACATGGATTTAAAACGGATTTTTTTTATTGGCAGAAAGTTTGTTTCACGCAGATTTCACAGATTTAAGCAGATAGTTTTTTAAGTTACTATCTAAAAAATAAATCTCGCAAAGACGCAAAATTTCTTTCTCATTTTATGTCATTTGGACGAAGGAGAAATCACACCAGAAGATCAACAAAGATTGGATTTTTCGTAGCGGAGTTACTTGAGGAGATTTCTCCTTCGTCCAAATGACAAACAACACAGTACTGTCTTTAATTAAAAACTTTGCGCTTTCGCCCTTGCGAGATTAATTAATTTTTACTTTCCTAAAATTCCTTTTTTCAGGATTTGTCCAAAGTCGTACATGTCTTCATAAGAACAGTATAATGGAACCGGCGCCAAACGAATTACATTTGGTTCGCGCCAATCTGTAATAACACCGTTTTTCATTAAATAATCGAATAAGCTTCTTCCTTCGCCGTGTAGAAAGACAGACAATTGCGACGCTCTTTCTGTTGGATTCGAAGGGGTGATGATTTCGAAATTTCCTGAAACTTCTTTATCAATTTCATGTAAGATAAATTCTAAGTACGATGTAATGTGATCTCTTTTTTTGATTAAAGCATCCATTCCCACTTCAGCAAACATTTCTACCGAAGCCAAATAAGGCGCCAAAGAAAGCACAGGCAAATTACTAATCTGCCAGCCATCAGCACCATGAACCGGATCAAAATTCGGTTCCATTTTAAAACGGCGTTCTTTATTATGTCCCCACCAACCTGCAAATCTTGGTAAATCCGCATTATTATGATGTTTTTCGTGTACAAAACAACCCGAAGCATTTCCCGGTCCTGAATTCATATATTTATAACTGCACCAGGCAGCGAAATCTACATTCCAGTTATGGAGTTCCAGTTTGATATTTCCCGCTGCGTGTGCCAAATCCCAACCTACTTTTGCTCCTGCTTTTTGTCCGGCTTCTGTGATGGTTTTAATATCAAAAACCTGTCCGGTATAATAATTCACTCCACCAATTAAAACCAAAGCCAGTTCATCGCCAACTTCTTCAATTTTTGCCAGAACATCTTCCAGACGAATATTGTGTTCGCCATCGCGGCGCTTGATTTCTACAATAGCATCTTCTGTTTTATATCCATGAAAATGTACCTGGCTCTGAAACATATATTGGTCAGACGGGAATGCTTTTTCCTCGCAGATAATTTTATAACGTTTGCCTTTTGGCTGATAAAACGAAACCATCAATAAATGCAAATTTACCGTCAATGTATTCATTACCGTAACTTCTGATGGTAAAGCCCCCACAATTTTACTCAACGGTTCTGCAAATCTCTCCTGATAATCCCACCACGGTTTTTGGGCATAAAAATGACCTTCAACGGCAAGATCTGCCCAATCGTTCATTACTTCATCAATATACGCTTTGGTGCGTTTTGGTTGTAATCCTAAAGAATTTCCTGTAAAGTATATTACACGTTTGTCATTTACTTTCGGAAATATAAATTGTTCCTGATAATGCTTTAAAGTATCTTCTGAATCTAGTTGCTTCGCGAATTCGCGTGTATTTTGAAAAGTCATTTTTTTTTGTTTTGAATCGTAAAAATAGGAAATAGTTTTTTTGTTTCGAGTTTCAGGTTTCAAGTTTAACGTTCTGCAAAACCTGAAACTTGAAACCTGAAACTTTTTGAACATAAAAAAACCCATCATCACTGACAGGTTTTCCTTTATACTTATTTCGCTTCGCGAATTAGATGATTAACATCGCATCTCCGTAAGAATAGAATTTGTATTCTTCTTTGATTGCTTCTTCGTATGCTCTTTTCATTAAATCATGACCACAAAAAGCAGAAATCATCATTAATAATGTTGATTTTGGTGTGTGGAAATTAGTAATCATACAGTTTGCAATACTAAAATCGTGAGGAGGAAAGATAAATTTATTTGTCCATCCTTCATAAGGATTCAAAGTGTTTTGTGATGAAACTGAACTTTCGATAGCACGCATCGAAGTTGTTCCAACAGCACAAATACGTTTTTTAGCCAATTTAGCAGCGTTTACGATATCGCAGGCTTCTTGTTTGATAATCAATTCTTCAGAATCCATTTTGTGTTTAGACAAATCTTCAACCTCAACCGGATTAAAAGTTCCTAAACCAACGTGAAGTGTTACTTCAGCAAAATTGATTCCTTTAATTTCTAATTTTTTCAAAAGGTGTTTTGAGAAGTGTAAACCTGCAGTTGGTGCAGCTACAGCTCCTTCTTCTTTTGCGTAAATTGTTTGGTATCTTTCAGCATCTTCAGCTGTTACTTCTCTGCTGATGTATTTAGGAATTGGAGTTTCTCCAAGTTCTGTTAATTTATTTCTGAACTCTTCGTAAGAACCGTCATATAAAAAACGTAAAGTTCTACCACGAGAAGTGGTGTTGTCGATTACCTCAGCAACTAACGAATCGTCGTCACCAAAATAAAGCTTGTTTCCAATACGGATTTTTCTAGCCGGATCAACCAAAACGTCCCAAAGACGTTGCTCAGAGTTTAATTCTCTTAATAAGAAAACTTCAATTCTTGCTCCTGTTTTTTCTTTGTTTCCGTACAAACGTGCAGGGAAAACTTTAGTATTGTTAAGAATCAAAACGTCGCCGTCATCAAAATAATTGATAACATCTTTAAACATTTTGTGCTCTATAGTTTGTTTTTGACGATCGATTACCATTAAACGAGATTCGTCTCTGTTTTCTGCCGGGAATTCTGCTAAAAGTTCTTTCGGTAAATTAAATTGAAAATGTGATAATTTCATTTGAGAAAGTTATGAGTTATAGATTTCGATCAGGATTATTTGGATACCTGATTTTTAATCGTGTGCAAATATACGACTGTGAGATAGGCGTTGTCAAGTGTTTTGCTGTTTATTTTCAAAAGTCGTTGATTTAGTGGTGTTTCGACAACATAAAAAAAGGGGGGTTCACCATATAAGTGATATAAGTTCATTTAATTGGGATTCTTAAAAAAATTACTTGTGTTTTTATTTGGCTAAAGCCGAAAAGTTTGCGTAAAAAAAACCTCCAGTTAAAACTGGAGGCTATTCATTTTTTTGCCACGAATTCACGAATTAATCTAAATTAAAATAATTCGTGAATTCGTGGCGAATATTTTTATTTACAATTCTGAAATTTGGAAATCTAAAGCTTTTAAATCATTCCAGAAATCAGGATATGATTTTGAAACGACCTCAGCATCTTCTATAATAATGGGTACTTTTAATGCTAATGGTGCAAATGCCATTGCCATACGGTGATCGTTGTATGTTCCAATTTTTATATTGTGATTGATATTTTCTGAAGCTACCAAAGTCAGACTATCATTGGTAACCGAAATATTGGCTCCTAATTTTGTCAGCTCAATTCTGAGTGCTTCCAATCTGTCGGTTTCTTTAATTTTCAACGTATGAAGACCTGTTAAGTGGCAGCCAATTCCCAGACCTAAACACGTTACCACAATCGTCTGTGCAATGTCTGGTGTGTTGTTTAATTCAAAATTTACGGTTTCGTATTTAAAATTCTCTTGTTTAACCAAAGTCATTTTGTTGTCCTGAAAAGTAGTCTGAACTCCTAGTTTCTCATAAAGCGAAACTAATTCAGAGTCCCCTTGCAAACTATTTTCTTTATAACTGCTCAAAGTTATCGAAGCTGTATCGGCCAAAGCCACTAAACTAAAAAAGTAGGATGCCGAACTCCAATCTGATTCTACTACCATTTCTTTAGTTGCAACCTCAGCTTTTGGAAATACTTTGATCACATTTCCTTCAAAGCTGGTTTGAATATCTAAATCGTTTAGCAAAGCCAATGTCATTTTGATATACGGGATTGAAGTAATCTCTCCTTCTAAAGTCAGTTCTAAACCATTTTCTAATTTTGAAGCCACTAATAAAAGTGCCGAAATATACTGGCTGCTAACATTTGCTGCCAATGTTACTTTTGAAGCTGTTACTTTTTTTCCTTTGATTCTGATTGGCGGATAACCTTCTTCTTTTTCATAAGAGATTTCAACTCCCAATTGTCCTAAGGCTTCAACTAAAATTTTAATAGGGCGTTCCTGCATTCTGCCTGAACCTGTCATTACCACTTCGCGACCTTCATTTACGGCAAAATAAGCTGTCAGAAATCGCATTGCGGTTCCTGCATGATGAATATCTACAATTTCATCATTACCAATCAGGGCTTTTTGCATTACCTCGCTATCATCAGAGTTTGAAGTATTGGCAAGCGTAATATTGGGAAACAATGCTTTTAACAGCAATAACCTATTGGTTTCGCTTTTTGATCCTGTTACTGCAATTTGTCCTTTTAAGTTATGTTGATTTGTTTGGAGTAGTAAATTCATTTTTTTAATTCTAAGTTGTAAATTATGAATTATGAATATTAGAAACGTAATTCAGCCCCGCAATTTACCACTCCCCGTTCATAATTCAAAATTCAAAACTCATAATTCAAAACTTATGAGTGATATTTCACAATTATTTCAATTTATCGTTGTTTTTATGACGGTCCTTATCCCGAACTGATTTTAAATCCATTTTTTTATCAAAAGCAGCTTGCAAATCTATTCCGGTTTGGTTGGCAAGGCATAAAACTACAAATACAACATCGGCCAGTTCTTCTCCTAAATCTTTGTTTTTATCACTTTCTTTTTCTGATTGTTCGCCGTATCTGCGGGCAATAATCCTGGCAACTTCACCAACTTCTTCTGTAAGTTGTGCCATATTTGTCAATTCATTAAAGTAGCGAACACCATGCTCTTTTATCCAGGTATCGACATCGAGTTGTGCGTTTTTTAAATCCATAATTTATATTTTTCAACAAAATTAGCCCTAATATTTAATAGCGCTATATTCTTTTCAGAACAATTTTCTCTGTTTCTTTTGCAATCATTGCTTTATAGTAATCTTTTAGCATTTCATATCTATCAGTTGCAACAATAGCTTCGTTAATCTGATGTTGTATACTTACCTGCAAAGTATTTCCGTTTGCAGCGATATTATATTTAAAAGTTCCCAAATTATCTTCCATCACCACAACAGCAGGTTTTGGCAAAATTTCAACAGAAAATCCTTCAGGAATTTGAAGTGTGATATTATATTTATCTATAAAAGGAAAACCAAAATCAACCGGATATTCTCTAACTTCCTGTTTAAAAGGATTTTTTTCATCTGCAAAAAACAACATTGGACTAATATAAATTTTACCTCCTATTACTTCTGCCAGATTATCTCCTTTAAACGAATATGTTTCTACTGTTGGTAATAAAATTTCTTTTTCGTTTGTTCTGCTGTATCCACTAATCTCAATTTTGTTATTCTCATTTTCCAGCTTTTCAAGGTACGTATCTTCTTTTACTCCATCTACTTCATTTCGATATGACATTGCGTTATAATCTGTACATTGTCTTCTTACTTTTCCATTAACCTTACCTTCAGTATCAATCTCATAATTTATAAAAATATTATCAAGGGAAGCTTTTTTAGGCATTAAATCAATAGATTCAGAACTTCCGTCTTTACGAATCAATCTTCCCTGCCAGTTCAAAGCTCTAAAGGGTAAAATATCCGGAGATGAAAATTTACTTGTTGCATCTAATAAGATATTTCCATTAGGCGTTTCTACCGCTGCGATTACATAATTAAAGGCTGTTCTGTTAGGAAATAATGAAATTCCATTGGAACGCGTACTTACTAAAACAGGATTTGCGGTTAAACCCGCATAACGTAACATTGCAGTCAGCATCAAATTAATATCTGCTGAATTTCCTGTTTTTTCCTTATATGCTTTACGCACTCCTGCATCACATCCGTAACTTGTATTTCCATTCCATTTAATAGAAGATTTCACATAATTTAAAACTGTCAGCATAATTTCATCATTTGATTTAGCCTCGGCCAGTATTTTTTTTAAATCATCGTCAAAATAACCTGTTCTATTTAATTCCGGTCCAAAATCATCAAAATCATAAATGGTTTTCACAACAGAATTCCAATCTGAAGAATACAACCTATCCGGTTTGTTTGGCCATTTTTCTGCAGCCAGCTCAAAAGTTAAAATCGAAGTATAATTATCAATATTGTTAACGAAAGCCTCATCTTTTATAGCAGGTAGATTTTTAGCAGAATAACTCGTTTTATTTTCGAAATAATCTACTTTTTCCGTCGAGAATTTACTTTGATTTGCGTTACTGACACTTCTGGCATTACTTGTCAACAATACGGACTTAGTTCTTTTTTCAACAGCTTTTTCAGGAAAGATATATCCTTTTTGCATTACATTAAACGTATAATATTCAGGAATGTAAGTTGAAAACTCTGAGTTTTTCACAGGAATATCATATTGAAACCTCCAGTCGCGCATCCAACTAACGTAAGGAGCTTTTATAGTATATTTATATTCAATAACAGAACCTTCTTTTACATTAGGCAATGTAATTTTTTTTCGTCCATAAAATTTACTGACCGATTCGTCAAACATTCCGTCACTTTTTAATTTTGTTTTTTCCACCTTTCCATCTACTAAATTAAAAGTATTCGCATCAGATATCTGAACATTTTCTTTTGAATTTCCTGAAATGGAATAACCTATAGCCTGGTTGGCATAACTATATCCTTCTTTTTTATATATTTTTATACGTGTTTCAACTTCTGTCATTAAAACAAAACCATCGACGTCATTATAATCAAAACGCGAAACTCCGCGTTTATATAAAATAGCGGCAACTGCTGATGTATCCTGAGGATATTTTTTTTCTTCTAATTCAGCAACCGAAACTTTTCCAAGCCTGAATTCCTGGGCAGTTATAGTAAAATTTGAAAAGAAGAATAATAAAAAGGCAACTGGTAAGTGGTAAATTTTCATTTGGTTAGTTCTTGGTTAATATGATTTTGGCGTTATCGTTTCTTGACACTTGCTCCATAAAGAGGCGATATTCGTCATATTCTTTACTTGAATATTTCCCTTTATTTAAAAACATGGAGCGTTTATAAGTCAGTTTATTGTTTTCTTTTTTGATTATCTCCGTTTTATACTCTCCATACTTCCCTTTCAATTCAAAATTTGAAGGCAAAAATTCGATTGTAAATCCTGCAGGTAAATTAATTTCTATTTCGTCTGTATCTAAGTAACCACGCTGAATCTGAAATGGATTTTTTCTGTTTCTGATTCTTTTCACATTTCCGGAACTCTGATTGAAAGCATCAACAGTAAACATCATTTTATTTCCTGAAATTGTTGCGTAATTTATTGCGCTAACCTGAACATCTTCAGTAAATCGAATATTTTCTTTGTTATTGGTAAAAGCAATTTTAGCTAATTTTAAATTATTGATATTGTCCCAATATTCTTTATAATGTGACTCTTTCTCTCCTGGTTGTAAATTTTCAACTCTGACTTTCGAACTATATTGCGATCCCTCAGAGATTATCGAAATAGATCCTGAGAAATTACCATCCTCATCAATTGTATAAGTTCCTTTATCTTTTTGGGTATTACCAAGATCTTCGTACACTTTGGTTCTTACAATTTCTCCCCCTTCCGGTTTAATAATCAAAACATCGCGATCATCTGTAAAAGTTCCCTGATAACCAAAAGGATCATCCTGACTTGTACATTCTAACCACGTATAATGATTTCCATTTGGGATAGACAAAATCATATGATTTCCCTGCATGGATACAAAATCAGATTGAATATTAGTTTTATAAGTATCCCCATATAAAACTGTGTTGTATGAAGGAACATCTACTGCTTGCAAGAGTGCTTTTGTATAATTAGTCAATGCTTTACAGTCTCCATATCCTAAACGATCCACATCTGTCGCCAACATAGGTTTCCAGCCACCAATACCAACCTGAATGCTTACATATCTTGATTTTTTTTGAACAAAGTCATAAACCAGTTTGGCTTTTTTAATTGGATCCTTTTCATTTCCGACAATCTCTCTTATTTTTGTTTTTGTTTCGTCTGATAAGTCAGTTGTACCTGATAATATCTTTTCAGAATACCATTTCCCAAAATCAGTCCAATTTGTAGCGGTACCATCAACACCTTCTAAATGAAAACGTTCTAAACCCATCATAACTTTGGGAAAAAGATCTTTATAAGAAGGACTGAAATCTTCTTTTTTTTGTGCTAAAACATTCGTGGCAACATAAGAAAGCTGTGTATTTGTATCTATCGTTTTCTTAATATTAAAACCATAAAACTGAAACTCTTTCTTTTTAAAGCCTAAATCTGAAGTATAGACAACATTTAAGGAAGCTTTTTCTATACTGGTATAAAAACCTCTTAAAGGCATCCAATTTGGTATAAAAGCAGTTGATGAAGTTTGGACTTCACTGCTAAATTCAATCGTAAAAGGATATGAAATTGGAGTATAATCTAAATAAACATAGCGATTATCTGAAAAAAGTGTACCTCCATCAACTACACTTTGATCTTTAAAATCTTTTCTTTTAATCCTTTTGATTTCTTTACCAAAGGCATCATAAACTATCGCTTCAATATTTTTAACCGAAGTTGACTTATCATAATATTCATAAGCTTGTATAGCATCAAAACCTTTTTCGTTTAAAACTGTTACAACTCGATGATTTTTAGTATTTATATTTCGTTGTGACAAAATTGCTATATCAATTTGATCAAAACGCACTACAGCATTAGCATTTTCTTTAAGACTGTCGGGAATTGTGGTTGCCAGATATTCGCTCTTTTGAGCAGTAGAAAAATGGATGAATAAGAAAAAAAATAACCCGAAAAAAGTAAATTTCATTAGTACGTAATTTCGCCAAATATATATTATTTTTAGAAATCCTTAACACTTTCTAATGATTTTTTAATCTCTGTTTTTGCTGTCTACTAAAATTGTTACGGGGCCGTCATTCAACAGACTAACTTTCATATCTGCACCAAAAATTCCGGTTTGTACTTTCTTATTGAATTCTTTTTCTAAAGACTGAACGAATTTCTCATACATTGGAATAGCAAATTCCGGTTTTGAAGCTTTTAGATACGAAGGGCGGTTTCCTTTTTTGGTAGAAGCATGAAGTGTAAACTGGCTCACTACAATAATATCACCATCGATGTCCTGAACAGAACAATTCATGACGTCATTTTCATCACCAAAAATTCTCATTTTTATGATTTTTCCAGCCAACCAGTCAATATCTTCCTGAGTATCGAGATCTTCAATCCCAACTAAAACCAACAAGCCTTTCTGAATATCAGCTACTTTTTGATGATCAACAGTTACTGATGCCTGCGAAACTCTTTGAAGAACTACTCTCATATTTAATGATTAATTATAAATGGTGAATTATTTAGACACAGATGACACAGGTTAGACAGATTTTTTTTTAATTATAATACGAACCCAGATTTGGAATTTGGAAAGAATTAGAATTTATTTATTTTTACTTTCTAAGTTCATCACTTGCTTTTCGATCTTCATCGTAAGAATCTGTACGATAATTTTCATCATCGCCTTCTAAGATCTTTAAATAACTATTATAACGTGACCAGGCGATCTCGTCTCTTTCTAAAGCAGCTTTAATGGCGCAATGCGGCTCTTCTTTATGCAAACAATTGTTGAATTTACACTGATCTTTTAGTTTAAAGAATTCAGGAAAATAACCGCTGATTTCTTCTTTTTCCATATCAACGATTCCGAAACCTTTGATTCCAGGCGTATCAATAATTTTTGCATCAAAAGACAAATCATACATTTCAGCAAAAGTTGTAGTATGCTGACCTTGTTTACTGGCTTCAGAAATGGTTTTGGTTTTAAGATGTAAAGAAGGTTCCATCGCATTTACCAAAGTTGATTTCCCTACACCTGAATGTCCGGAGAACATACTCACTTTGCCAATCATCATTTCTTTTAACTCTTCAATACCTTTCATTTCTGTAGAAGAAACACGAAGACATTTATAGCCAATTTGCTGATATACGTATTGCATATACAATTGATCTTCCAAAGTTGGTTCGTCAAAAGTATCTATTTTATTAAAAACAAGTATAGTCTCAATATTATATGCTTCGGAAGTTACCAAAAAACGATCTATAAAATTGAAGGTTGTTGGAGGGTTATTAATCGTGATCAATAAAAATACGCGATCAATGTTCGACGCAATAATATGCATTTGATGCGATAAATTAACGGATTTACGAACGATATAATTTTTTCTTTCGTGAATATTAAAAATCGTTCCGGTTAAAGCATCCGAAGTTTCTTCGAGTTCATAATCGACAATATCACCTACAGCAATAGGATTGGTACTTTTAATACCTTTCATCCTAAACTTCCCTTTCATACGGCATTCTATAAAATCGCCTTTTTCAGATTTTACCGTGTACCAACTTCCTGTAGATTTATATACGAGTCCTGTCATTCTTTAATTTTAGATTTCTGATTTTAGATTTCAAATTTGAAAACTAAATCTTTGCAAAGATAAATGAATAATTTTAAACATAGCCTAAGGTTTCAACCTTGAGAATTGATTAATAAACATTAGGTTATCCAAGATTAAAACCTTAGCAATTGATTAATAAACATTATGCTACCCAAGGTTGAAACCTTGGGCTATGTAAATTAAAAATAAAAATCCCCACCACTTTTTTCAAAGCGATGGGGATTTTAAAAAAACAATCTATTTTTAATGTTGTGATATAAAAAAACCTAAGGTCAAAGTTTATAAAAACTTAAATTATCTTATATTACTTATATGGTTCAGCAAAAACTATGCGTTGAAAATTTTCTCTTGATGACCAATACTTTCCTGGTGAATTGCTTTGAACATTCTTAAAACAAACTCTTCGGTAAGACCTTTTTTCTCCCCTTCCAAAATCATTTTTCCTAAGATTTCATTCCAACGGTTGTTTTGAAGAATCGCTACGTTTGCATCTTTTTTCACCTGACCAATTTCGTCAGCAACTTTCATACGTTTTCCTAATAACTCTAACAAGTTAGCATCAAGAACGTCGATGTTAGCTCTTAGTTTTGTCATTTTTTGAGTGTACTGATCTGTAGTATCATCCGTTTTTCTAATCGTCAAATCTTTAATAATTTGTTTCAAAGCGTCCGGAGTAACTTGCTGAGCAGCATCAGACCAGGCATTGTCCGGATCGTAATGAGTCTCGATAATCATACCATCGTAATTCAAATCTAAAGCCTCTTGCGTTACTTCAAAAATCATTTTACGATCTCCTGTAATGTGAGACGGATCGATGATTAATGGTAAATCAGGGAATTTATTTTGCAATTCGATAGCAATCTGCCATTCCGGGATGTTTCTGTATTTTGTTTTCTCGTAAGTAGAGAAACCTCTGTGAATAACTCCTAATTTCTCGATTCCAGCCATGTGTAAACGCTCAACACCACCTAACCATAAAGCTAAATCCGGGTTTACAGGGTTTTTAACCAAAACGATTTTATCAGTTCCTTTTAATGTATCAGCAATTTCCTGAACTGCGAATGGGTTTGCAGTTGTACGTGCACCAACCCATAAAACGTCGATATCATGTTCTAAAGCTAGTTTACAGTGTGCTGCAGTTGCAACTTCAGTACCCATTAATAAACCAGTTTCTTTTTTAGCTTTTTGCAACCATTTTAAACCAATTTCTCCAACACCTTCAAATCCTCCCGGACGCGTTCTTGGTTTCCAGATTCCAGCTCTGAATACACTAACTTTTGAATCTTTCAATTCATGCGCAATTTTCAATACCTGATCTTCTGTTTCTGCACTACATGGTCCTGCTATCACAAGTGGGTGATTTAAATTGAAATCATCTAACCACTTTCTCATTTGTTTGTTATTTTCCATCTTAATCTTTAGTTTTTATTTTTTAATTGTTAATCCGTTTAATATTTCTTTAATTTTATTCGTGCTTTCCATTTCTTCAAAAATGGCATTGTAATTTTCTTCTTTTAACAAATCCCTAAACCGACTCAGGTTTGAAATGTATTCTTCTAATGTTTCAATAACATGTTCTTTGTTTTGCTTAAAAATTGGTGTCCACATTGCTGGCGAGCTTTTTGCCAAACGTACGGTACTTTCAAATCCACTTCCCGCCATATCAAAAATATCCTGTTCGTCTTTTTCCTTATTCATTACCGTTTTCCCGAGCATAAAAGAACTAATGTGCGACAAATGCGAAACATAAGCAATGTGTTTGTCGTGCGAAGTCGGATCCATATATCGAATCCTCATTCCTATTTCGCTAAAAAGTTTTAATGCTTTTTCCTGCAATTTAAAAGTGGTTTTTTCCACCTCACAAATGATGTTTGTCTTTCCTTTAAACAAACCTCTTATCGCCGCCGAAGGCCCTGAGAACTCCGTTCCCGCTATCGGGTGCGTTGCGATAAAATTTCTTCTTTTTGGGTGACTGGCAACAGCATCACAAATTGGTTTTTTAGTCGAACCTACTTCAAAAACAATTGTTTTATCTCCAACTAGATCCAACACTTTAGGCAAAACCACCAGCGCCACATCAACCGGAACCGAAACAATGACAAAATCAGCATCGGCCAATTCCTCAAAGCTTCCTGCCTGATCGATAACGCCTAAATCAATTGCTTCCTGCAAGTGTTTTTCGTTACTATCAATCCCAAAAATAGTTGCATCAGGATGTTGGTCTTTGATGTCCAGCACCATCGAACCTCCTATTAACCCTATTCCTATTACGTATACTTTCATATTTATTTTTATTTAAAGCTAATTCCTGCTATCCACTGTATCTTTTATGGTGAACCCCACCATAAAAGGATGCCGCTTCTATCAGGGCTAAGGCTTCAGGTTTTTTCAAGAACTCTGATTTTCAATTTAACATCTTGCTTCTTGCTTCTAAAATCTCAACACTAAAATCGATCAATAGCTTCCTGTGCTTTTTCTTCTTTCACACACAATGAGAATCTGATATATCCTTCACCATTACTTCCGAAGATTGTTCCCGGGGTGATAAAAATATGTTTCTCGTATAATATTTCGTCAATGAACTTTTCTGATGATTCGATTCCTTCCGGAAGTTTTGCCCAGACAAAAAGTCCAACTCCTTCCTTATATACTTCACATCCTAATTTCTCTGCTAATTTTTCTGTTAATTCTCTACGGCGTCTGTAAATTTTATTTTGGTCTTCGAACCAGGATTTATCGCAATTCAAAGCGGCAACTGCGCCTTTTTGAATTCCGTAGAACATTCCGCTGTCCATGTTGCTTTTTACTTTTAGGACTGCATCGATAATTTCAGGATTTCCCAAAACCATTCCCACTCTCCATCCTGCCATGTTGAACGTTTTACTCAATGAATTCAATTCTAAAGCCACTTCTTTTGCGCCTTCAACCTGCAATAAACTCATTGGGTTATCATTCAAAACAAAACTATACGGATTATCGTTAACCAATAATATGTTGTGTTTTTTAGCAAAAGCAACCAATTTTTCAAATAACGCCAAACTTCCTCTCGCCCCTGTTGGCATATGCGGATATCCCAGCCACATAATTTTTACTTTGGAAAGATCCAATTTTTCCAAAGATTCAAAATCCGGTTCCCAGGCATTTGCTTCTTTCAAATCATAATAAACCGGAACCGCTCCAACCAAATTAGTTACCGAAGTATACGTTGGATAGCCCGGATTCGGAATTAAAACATGATCGCCTTCATTTAAAAAGGCTAACGAAATATGCATAATTCCTTCTTTTGAACCCATCAAAGGCAAAATCTCATTATTCGGATTTAATTCAACACCAAACTGATTCTGATAAAAATCTGCCATCCCTTTTCTCAATTCCGGTAATCCCTGATAGCTCTGATAACCATGTCCGTTTTCATCCAGAATTGCTGCAGCGACTGCTTCAATTACTGCTTTTGACGGACTCAAATCAGGGCTTCCAATTCCCATATTGATGATAGATTTTCCTTCAGACTGCAGTTGACGAACTTCTCTCAATTTTGAGGAGAAGTAGTATTCTTCAACTGTATCTAATCTTTTTGCTGTTGTAATCATTTCTATTTTTTTATTAAAAAATGCTTTAGGCTTTAGGCCGTAATCTTTTGACTTTATGACTTTATGACTAATATTTAAGACTGACTTAAAGGTTTCGTATTCTTATATTCTCCCAATACTTTAAAATATTCTGCCATAATATTCAATAACGATTTGGCTTTTGCAAAATCTTCGTATTTCTCAAATGTCACATCTACGAAAAATGAATATTTCCACGGCGTTTCAATTTTTGGAAGCGACTGAATTTTCGTTAAATTCAATTTGCAATCGCTCATTACATTTAGAACCGCTGCCAGACTTCCTCTTTTGTGATCCAGTTCAAATTTGATTGATGCTCTGTTGATTTCGTTTTCAGGCAAAAATGAATTTTGCTTTTTGATAATCACAAAACGGGTCATATTGTTTTTGATCGTTTGAATTTCCGGTGCAATAATATCCAGATCATACATTTCCGAAGCTACTTTACTTGCAATTGCAGCAATTCCGGTTAATTGTTTTTCCTGAATTCTTCTTGCCGTTTCAGCTGTATCTTTATCTTCAACCAACTTAATGTTCGGATATTGTTTTAAGAAATCCATACATTGCAATATTGCCATCGGGTGCGAATGAACTTCTTTTATATCCTCGATTTTCTGACCTTTTAAAGCCATTAAATTTTGGTGAATACTCAAATAATGCTCTCCAATTATGTGTAAATTATTCTTGTCAATCAAAGCATAATTTGGAATAATTGGTCCTGCAATAGAATTTTCAATCGCCATAACTGCCTGATCAGATTTTCCTGAAAGCAGACTGTCAACCAATTCTTCAAAAGACAAACATTCATCAATTTCCACGTTTTCAGAGAAATACTCTTTTACAACCTGATGATGAAAAGAACCTTTTATACCTTGTATTGCAATTTTCGTTGTCATATATTCAAAAAAAAATCCTGATTTTCATCAGGATTGTATATTAGTTTTATTTGTCGTTTTTAATTTTCTCAAATAACCATAGCACAATCCTCACTTCTACTAAAGAAGAAATAAAAAGAGTTACTAAAATAAAAACGGTTATTAGACATTTTGTTTGTGTTTTTCAATAAATTCTCTGCGAATGTATAAATTAATTTCAGTGCACCAAAAAAAATATTGCATTTTATGAAACAAAAAAGGATTTCTTAACAAATTTAGCAGGTTTTGTATGATAATGTAAAAATATGGACTTAAAAAGAGATATTTACAATGGGGTTTTCTAAGGTCCTAAGGTTCTGAGTTGCTAAGGTTCTAAGTTTTTTTCGCCACGAATTTCACAAATTTACACAAATTAATTGCCGATTAAAATTCCATTTCACTAATTCAGTGTCAAAAAAATACTAATTACAACAAATAAAAATTCGCGGAAATTAGTGAAATTAGTGGCAAATAATCAAAACAACCCGGAAACAGGTGCATTCCTAATCCCAATTTTAGCATAATCAAAATTCATTTTTTGCTGTAATAAGGAAGCATAAACACTTCTAAAATCAATTTCATACCTTAAATCGCCATTATCCAAATTCGCTAAATCCGGATTTTTACCTAAAATTGTCCCTTTGTTATTCCCTCCAATAATAAACATCGGTGCCGCAGTTCCGTGATCGGTTCCGTTTCCGTTGTCTTTTACGCGTCGCCCAAATTCCGAGAATACAACAATGGTAACATTTTGAAGCAATTGCGCTTGTTTTAAATCCTGATAAAAGCTATACAAAGCATCATTTAAATCGGCTAGTTTTTTCTCATGAAGAGCAAGTTGATTATCATGTGTGTCAAATCCGCCAAGCGAAGTATAATATACTTTTGAATTCAGATTTCCTTTGATCAATCGGCCAATCCATTCGAGATTTTTAGACAAATCGGTTTTGGGATAACTGATTTCTGATTTTGATTTCGCCAAGGCTTTCTGTATTTCATCAGATCCTTCGGTAACGGAATTGGCTATTTTTCGAACAAAATCCAATTGCGGATTATCTGATAAGGTTGCATTTTCTTCTTTATCTGATTTTACCTTAAATCGATTTGGATCTTTTACGGTTATCGAATTGGGTTCCATTCCTTTTAATGCCAGATTATCTATCGAATCGAGATTTATTCCTGCCGTTGCCTGATGTCCGTTGCATTGCTGATCTAAATATCTTCCTAACCAGCCTTCATTTATATATTTATTGGAATCTGTTGCGGTTTGCCAAATTTCCTGACTTCTGAAATGAGACCGAATAGGTTCGGGATATCCCACATTCTGAATTACGGTTAAATCCCCGTTTTGCTGGATTTGGGCAAAATCTTTTAACGAAGGATGAAATGCCATTCCGTTATTTTTTCCGATAACCACATCTTTGTTCAGCGCAATTTTAGTTCTTAAATCATAATACAACGGATTATCATACGGAATAAAAGTATTCAATCCGTCGTTTCCGCCATTCAATTGAACAAATACAATACACTGCTCCCCGATTACCAAATTATTTTGTGTACCAAAAGCGTGTAAAAAATCAGGAAGCACAAGCATTCCGCCTGTAAATGTTCCTGTAAGCGTTAGAAAATTCCTTCTGTTCATAGCTGTAGCTTTCTAAATTAATTGATATTCGGGTAGTTTCGTGATATAATCAAAGAGTCTTATTACGGCAAAATTGGCATGTTCCTCTTTTGGGTCAAAATCGTATTTGAGTAAATTCTCCATGTCTTTTTGCATCGAATCATTTACTGTAAATAATAATCGGTTTGACAATTCGGTAATTATGGTTTTATTATTTCCGTCAGGATCAAAATCTATTTTTACGTCGATTTTCTCCAACTCTGATTTTGGTTTTTCAGTTTCAGAAGTCATCGTATTCAGAACTTTTCTCGTAACGCTTCTTCCGCTGCAAAGCAAATCCGATGTATTATTGCGCTGCAAATAGATCTGCGAAGTCAACCAGGAATTTCCGCCATCCCAGCCTTTTACATTCACCTGATTGTACAAATCCATTCCTTGCTGTTTAAGGAAAAACATCACGATACCATCATCAAGATCATCGATATGCAATTCATCCAATAGCTGTAAAATATAAACCAACGGATCTTTTATCTTGGTTCCCGAAGTTTCTTTCTTGTATTCTTCGGTAAAAATCTTCGTGAGCAAAGGCTGTATTTCAAACTTTACTTTTCTGAAATAATCGCCATAATACCTCACTAATTCTTCTGAAGGATTGTCATAAATAAACCATTTTAGAATTTTTCTGGTAATGAGATACGGAATATTCTTTTGCTCAAAAATGATATCAACCAAATCATCTGAGTTCCAATTTCCGGTTTTACCGAAATATGTTTTATTGGTATTGTCCTGCGCCAGACTTCTATATATTGCGCCATCGTCTCCGTAATTTAATCCGGCCAGAGCTCTTGCGCCTTCTTTAATGTCACTTTCGGTATAATTTCCAATCCCGACAGTGAATAGTTCGAGTAATTCACGGCTTAAGTTTTCGTTGTATTTGCCTTTTTTATTGTCAACATTATCCAGATACTTGACCATTGCATTCGATTTCACGATTTGTTTGGTGAGTTCTTTGAAGTTTCCAAAGGCATGTTCGCGTAAAATCATATTGTGCTGGTAAATCCAATAATTGACTTTTACTTTTTGGGTTGTAGAAACAAAATGATTGTGCCAGAAACAAACCATATTTTCGCGCAACGGAAATTCATCATTTCGCATTTTGGCAATCCACCATTTTTTTAATTCCACTGCTGAATAGATTTCCTGCTTGAGAATTTTCTTTTTAGCTTCAGAATCGGCGGTTTTTATGGATTCCTTAAGTTCCTTGAGTTCTATTAATGTTTTGGGATCATCATTTAAAAAAACAGGAAGTTGTGTGTCGAATTTTGAATCATAGGAATGTTTTAGAAATTTTTCTAATCCCAGTTTTTCAATTTTATCGGATTCTTTTCCGGAAAAACCCAACCGTAATGACCAAAGATTGCTTTTTTTCATAACACAGGAATTTGTTTAGCAATAAGACTCGATTTTCTCTTAAAGGTTTAAAGAGAAGGTGATAAGTTTCTTAAATGCTAAGGTGATATGTTTTAAAAATCTTTGGTACTAATTTAAACGTGAATTTCTTGCGGATATTGTTTCTTTTATATTGAGATAATCATAATCAGAGATTCGTTGTTCCTGGAAATACTTCACAGCCCATGTTTCACAATCTTGTCATCCTGACGAAGGAAGGATCTTCGCAAGAAACTCCGCAATGCAAATTATCAATCTTTGACGAGTTTCTTACGGAGATTCCTCGTGCCTCGGAATGACAAAAATGAGAACGTGAAAGTTTAAAAACAAAAAAGCAGCTATCATTACAATAACTGCTTTTTATAAACTAAGAATAAAATCTTTTCTCTTTATTCTATTTTCTTTCTTCTAATTTAAAAATTAAGACCCACACATTTCACAATCATCAGGCTCTGCTGCTTGCGCTTTCAAAAGCATTGCTTTATAATCTTCAACGCTGATTGCTTCTGTTTCCGGAACCAAAGTTACCGGAGCATCTTCTTCTTTTTTATCGTTGTTTAAGGTGAATTTAATTGCATCAACCGCAGATTTTGTTCTTAGGTAGTACATTCCTGTTTTTAAACCTGATTGCCAGGCATAGAAGTGCATTGACGTCAGTTTAGAATAGTTTGCATCCTGCATGAACAAGTTCAATGATTGCGATTGGTCAATAAAATAACCTCTCTGACGTGACATATCGATAATGTCTTTCATAGACATTTCCCAAACTGTTTTGTACAAGTCTTTCAGGTCTTGCGGAATCACATCGATATTTTGAACTGATCCGTTATGACGCATAATTTCCTGTTTCAATGTTTCATTCCACAAACCTAGTTTTACTAAGTCTTCCAGTAAATGTTTGTTTACTACGATGAACTCTCCAGACAATACACGACGTGTGTAAATGTTTGATGTATACGGCTCGAAAGCTTCGTTGTTTCCTAAAATTTGTGAAGTTGAAGCTGTTGGCATTGGCGCAACCAATAATGAGTTACGAACTCCGTGCTCCATTACTTCTTTTCTTAATGAAGCCCAGTCCCAACGACCTGATAACTCTTCATCTTTCATTCCCCACATATTGTATTGGAATTCTCCTTGTGACATTGGAGAACCTTCAAATGTAGAATATGGTCCTTCTTCTTTTGCCATTTCCATAGAAGCGGTTACGGCTGCAAAGTATAATGTTTCGAAAATTTCCTGATTTAATGCTTTTGCTTCATCGCTTGTAAACGGCATACGCAACATGATAAAAGCATCTGCTAAACCTTGCACTCCCAACCCTACCGGACGGTGACGCATGTTCGAGTTTTCAGCTTCTTTTACCGGATAGTAGTTTCTGTCGATTACTTTGTTCAGGTTACGTGTTACGCGTTTTGTAACGTTGTAAAGTGCTTCGTGATCAAATTTTCCGTTTTCAATAAACATTGGCAACGAAATAGAAGCTAAGTTACAAACCGCAATTTCATCTTTAGAAGTAAACTCCATAATCTCAGTACACAAGTTTGATGAACGAATGGTTCCTAAGTTCTTGTGGTTTGATTTACGGTTTGCTGCATCTTTGTACAACATATAAGGCGTTCCTGTTTCGATTTGCGACTCCAGGATTTTCTCCCATAATTCACGTGCACGAATGGTCTTTCTACCTTTTCCTCTAAATTCATAATCCAAATACATGGTTTCGAATTCTTCTCCGTAAACATCGTATAATCCAGGACATTCATTAGGACACATTAAAGTCCATGATGCATCTTCCTGAACACGTTTCATGAATAAATCAGATGTCCACATCGCGAAGAATAAATCACGCGCACGCATTTCTTCTTTTCCTGTGTTTTTCTTTAAATCCAAAAATTCGAAGATATCCGCATGCCATGTTTCGATATAAATCGCAAAACTTCCTTTACGTTTTCCACCACCCTGGTCTACGTAACGAGCCGTATCGTTGAATACTCTCAACATTGGCACGATTCCGTTTGAAGTTCCGTTTGTACCACGAATGTAAGATCCCGTCGCACGAACGTTATGGATAGAAAGACCAATTCCTCCCGCTGACTGCGAGATTTTAGCCGTTTGTTTTAAAGTATCGTAAATTCCATCAATACTATCATCCTGCATGGCCAAAAGGAAACAAGAAGACATTTGTGGTTTTGGAGTTCCGGCATTAAACAACGTTGGCGTTGCATGCGTAAAGAACTTTTTAGACATTAAGTCATACGTTTCGATTACTGATTTTAAATCGTCAAGGTGAATACCAACAGAAACACGCATCAGCATATGTTGTGGTCTTTCGACGATTTTTCCATTTATTTTTAGCAAATATGAACGTTCTAAGGTTTTGAAACCAAAGTAATCGTAATTGAAATCTCTTGTATAAATAATATGAGAATCAAGGAAAGCTGAATTTTCCTGAATTACTTTAAATACTTCATCCGAAAGTAATGGCGCTTCTTGACCGTTTCTTGGATTTACGTAATTGTACATATCCTTCATCGTTTCTGAGAACGATTTTTTAGTATTTGAATGTAGATTTGAAATTGCCACACGAGCTGCTAATTGTGCATAATCAGGATGCGCAATTGTCATAGAAGCCGCCGTTTCAGCTGCAAGATTATCTAGTTCAGAAGTTGAAACCCCATCATACAATCCTTCGATAACACGCATGGCTACCTTAACAGGATCTACAAGCTCGTTTAAACCGTAACACAATTTTTTGATTCTTTCTGTAATCTTATCAAACATTACCGGCTCTTTATGGCCATCTCTTTTTACTACATACATAAGCTTACTCTTTTAGTTATTGAAAAAATGAAAGACATTGGAATAACGAATTCCAAGACTTAAACATTGCGTGTTTTTAAATTATTTTTTGAGAATTGCAGAATTCTCAATAGTTATGTGTTCCAGTCGAAAAAACAGACCGAAAAGGCATTAAAAATTGTCATTGAATCTGCGATTTGGGAAAGAGATTCAATCTTAAAAAATGTTCTGTTATAAAATTTTAATCTTTATCAGCGTTTCGAGGTAACGCTAAAATATTCTTGCGCTAGAAATCTGCATCGAATGAAATTTTCTGAGCATCGCTATCGGTGTTCATCACACCTGATTTTTGATACTCGGCAACTCTTTTTTCAAAGAAATTAGTTTTTCCCTGAAGAGAGATCATGTCCATGAAATCAAACGGATTCGCTGATCCATATACACGCTCGCAACCTAATTCTACTAATAATCTATCCGCAACAAATTCTAAATATTGCGTCATTAAAGCAGCATTCATACCTATTAAACTTACCGGAAGGGATTCTGTAACAAATTCTCTTTCGATATCTAAAGCATCAACGATGATTTCTTTGATTCTGTCTTTTGGCACTTTGTTAATCAGGTGATGATTGTGTAAGTGTACTGCAAAGTCACAGTGTACACCTTCGTCACGGGAAATCAATTCGTTAGAAAAAGTTAAACCTGGCATTAAACCGCGTTTCTTTAACCAATAAATAGAACAAAAAGCACCTGAAAAGAAAATTCCTTCAACCGCGGCAAAAGCAATCAGTCTTTCAGCAAACGAATCAGATTCGATCCATTTTAAAGCCCAGTCTGCTTTTTTCTTAATGGCAGGAAAAACTTCCAATGCATTAAACAATTCTGCTTTCTCTGCTTCATCTTTCACGTAAGTGTCAATTAATAGAGAATAAGTTTCACTGTGAATGTTTTCCATCATGATCTGGAAACCATAGAAAAATTTTGCTTCGGCATACTGCACTTCGTTTACAAAATTCTCCGCCAAATTCTCGTTTACAATTCCGTCAGAAGCAGCAAAAAATGCTAAAATGTGTTTAATGAAATATCTTTCGTCGTCACTCAGTTTATTATTCCAGTCTGTCAAGTCCTGGTGCAAATCGATTTCTTCAGCAGTCCAGAAACTAGCCTCCATTTTCTTATACCATTCCCAAATGTCATGATGTTTGATAGGAAAAATAACGAAACGATTTTTATTTTCTTGTAATATTGGCTCGACTTGTGACATGGTAATTTTTGTTTAATTTTTGTACTGAATTCTTGCTAATTCAATAGACTACAAAGATTGTCATTTACAGCCAAAAATGAAAGCCAAACTTATTCACAATTCGGCGTAGTTTTTAACAACGGCCAAAAAATGAGATATTTTTCAGACAATAATTAAATATTTGTAAATGAGACGTTTAATATTGTCATTTACACCTAAAGCCCCTGTAAAATATAGACTTTTTACAATAAAAAGCAAGAAATTCTGAATTGTTTTTAAAAGTTTTTTTTTGAGTTAAAACTTTATTTTTTGAGTTAAAAAATGTACTGAAAAAGCAGTAATTAGAGCACGTGAATTTTTAAGATTTCTTGAGTTCTTCAGCCACTTTTTCAAGTTCTAAATACCAGTCCTGACCAAAGCGGCGAATTAATGCTTCTTTGACAAATTTATAAACCGGAACTTCAAGTTCTTTTCCTAAAGAACAAGCGTCATCGCAAATATCCCATTTATCATAATTGACTGCAGCGAATTCTGTGAAGTCTTTCACACGAATTGGATATAAATGACAAGAAACCGGTTTTTTCCAGTCCACTATTCCCTGATTATAAGCTTGCTCGATTCCGCAAAGAGCAGTTTTGCCGTCAAAAATAACATAAGCACAATCTTTATTATCTATTAAAGGAGTTTCAAGATCACCATCGGTTCCTTTTACCCAGGTGCCTTGCGCTTCGATAGCTGCAATTCCTTCTTTTCGTAAAAAAGGTTTTACTTTCGGATAAATCTCTTCCATTATTTTAGTTTCTGCTTCGCTTAAGGGCGCACCGGCATCTCCGTCAACACAGCAAGCTCCTTTACAAGCTGACAAGTTGCACACAAATTCTTTTTCAAGAATATCTTCTGAAATAATGGTTTTTCCTAATTGAAACATGATAATAAAATACTGAAATTTATAAAGTGCAAAGATAGTCAAAGAAAACAGATGAAATGAGATTAAATTTTTACCGCAAAGTGCACTGAAAATTCTACCACAGAGTTACACAAAGTTTTTCACAGAGTTACACGAAGTTTTTAGAAGCTTTGTAAGTTCAAAAAAAAGTCAGCTTTGTGCAACTCTGTGAAAAACTTTGCGCTCTCTGTGGCTAACCTCTACAGTTTTGCGAGAAACTTTGTGCAACTCTGTGGTAAACCTCGTATTAGTTTTGCGGGAAACTCTGCGAATCTCCGTGGTAAAACCAAACGTTTGTTATAAAAATCATTATTTTAACTAATAATACATGTTTTTATAACAAAAATACACCGCGATACATTTTATAAAAAAAAGCCCTAACTTTATTATCTACCTTTGCACATCTTTAAACACTAAATAAAAAAATTATGTTAGAAATTGATTTTAAGGAAATTATCACTGTTGGGATGGTACTTTTTGCGGTAATTGATATCGTAGGATCAATTCCGATTATCGTAAATTTAAGAGCCAAGGTTGGACATATCGAATCTGAAAAAGCTTCGATAGTAGCAGGACTTATTATGATTGTTTTTCTTTTTGTTGGAGAAGGCTTCTTAAGTCTTATTGGTATCGACGTACACTCATTTGCTGTTGCAGGTTCGTTTGTATTGTTTTTTCTGGCTTTAGAAATGATTTTAGGCATCAGAATTTATCGTGACGAAGAACCGGGATCTGCTTCTATCGTTCCGTTAGCGTTTCCGTTAATTGCCGGAGCAGGAACCATGACAACTTTACTTTCATTGCGATCTCAATTTCATACTATCAATATTGTTATTGCTATTTTACTAAATATCATATTGGTTTATATTGTTTTGAAATCTTCTAAAAAAATCGAGAATTTATTAGGAGAAAACGGACTTGGCGTGGTTCGTAAGACATTTGGAGTGATACTTTTAGCGATTGCTGTTAAATTATTCGCTGCTAATGTTAAAGGTTTGTTCGTCTAACAATTATTTTTATAAATTTACCCCATAAAATTTCTAAAATACAGCTTGAGGACATTCTTTAAGTCTAAAGGTTTTACTTTATTGTTTTAGGCAAACAAACAACCATTATGAAAATCTTTACTTCAATCTTAGTGCTTTTAGCATTAGCTTTAATTGTTTTTAATATTACGTTGCTAGACTTTAAAAATCCTTTTCAGGGAGACAGTGTAGTTGCTTTTATTGGAATCGCAGCTTCATTTTGTGCCGTTTTGATTCTTTTAATTTTTAGAATTTCTAAAAGAATTGAAGAGAAAACAAACGGACGATAATATGTTTGACGTTTTAATTATTGGCGGAGGCGTTTCAGGCATGTCTTGTGCCCTCGTTTTAGGATCTGCTAAAAATAAAGCTTTTGTTACCGATAAAAAAATCGGAATTTTTACACATCAGAAAAGTTCTTCTTTACAAGAAGCAATTTTCTACAATGCTTATGGCATAACACCAGGTAAATTAGGCTCTGACTTATTAACCGAAAGCACTCAGGATTTAGCACAGACTTATCCTCATATTGCTCAAATTCCAAACGAGAAGGTAATCAAAGTTGAAGGATCTTATCCGGAATTTACTGTTATTACAAATAAAACCTCTTATAAAACTAAAAGTATCGTTATCGGAATTGGTTCTGCCAACACATTCGATATTGAAGGCTTGATGCATTACATTGAACCGCATAAAAAAGCACTTCCTGAAAAACAGCGTATTCAGCTTAAAAACGACGATCATAAGGTAGCCGATGGCATTTATGTAATTGGAACTTTAGCGGGCTGGAGAAGTCAATTGGCAATTGCTGCCGGAAGTGGCGCCGCTGTCGCTACAGATATTCTTACTTTATGGAATAACGGTGTTCAAACTCATGCACACGATAGTATTCGATAAAAAGATAGTTTTTTTATTTTACCCATTAAGACATTAAGTTTATTAAGGCATGACGCAACTTAATTTAAGTGATTAAATGCAAAAGATAGAATGATATAAAAAATTAAACCATTAAGAGATTAAGAAAATTTAGCCGCAAAGCTTAATAAACTTAATCTCTTAATGGTTTAAAAATTTTTAACGTTTTTAATTCTTATTTAACCGAAACAATTTCTTTTACTTTGATATGTTTCTCAGTATCTGTTTTCCAGATTTCCCCTTTTAATGAAACCTCATCACCTTCTTTTAATTTCTTGTAATTTTGAGGTCCGCCAACATTTACAATGCTAATAACAGCGTAATAGATTTCATTTTTATCCGTATTGATTTTAGCGGTATAACCATCTTTGCCAAATTCAATAGATTGAACTTTTCCTGAAATTGTATTTTTATCTTTCATACAAGCGCAAGAGATTATAAAAGTCATTAACAACATTAATAAACTTATTCTTTTTAGATTTTTCATATTTATAGTTTAAATGTAAAGCTCGCTCATTTTCAAACAGGATTCTTTACATTATATTTTAAAAAATTATTATTATTTTATTGTAAAACCACACAACTTCCAGCTATTACTTTCACGCTTTCATCGAATTGTTTCCACACTCTTATATAACGAAACGAATTACCGATAGGATTATTATCATAAATACCTTTTAGCAAAATGACTACACTTACTACTGCTGTATTATCAATTATATTAATGATCTGATCAGAAGCTTCTAAGCTTTCGATTTTCATTTTACCTGAACGATACGATTCTAAATCAAATTCTTTTGTGATGGTTTGTCCGTCCGGTAAATTAAAAAGCAAATCATCGTGCAGCATTTTATCCAATGTTGCAACATCAGCAGTTTTAATTGCCGTTAAAAGTTCGATTTCAGCATTTACAATAGTTTCTATTTTCATCTGATATAAAAGTTAAGGATTACTTTTTCGGATTCAAAACTGCTTTAATCATCGCATCATCTTTTAAAATGACATCATAATAATACAATTCGCCATAAAGCTGTCTGGCAAATTCTGCTGTAATATAGCGATTTACCAAAGCTTTGGTTTTATCTAATTTCAAATCCAGACCTGTCATTAAAATATAAGTTCTAAACTTTTTAAAGTAGGTATCTGAGTTTTTCATCTTAGCCAGGAATTCATTAAAATGAAGTCCGGCAAAGGCATCTCTGTTTTTATCCAATTCTTCAAAAACAAAATGGCCAACAATTCCGGTTTGCAGTAAGTAAGCAACGTTTTCATTTCCGTGCTCCGCTTCAATTGGCACAAAAATATCCGGAACAATTCCGCCGCCGCCGTAGACAATTTTACCTTTTGGAGTTTTAAACTTCAAAGTATCGGCTACTTTAATACTGTCTTTCGCATAAAGTTCACCCGATTTTATACGCGATTCTGATTCTTTATAATATTCTTCATTTCCTTTTTTATAAGGCTTCTGAATCGATCTTCCTGTAGGTGTATAATACCTCGCTACGGTTAATCTCACTGCAGAACCGTCGTTAAAATCCATTTCGCGCTGTACCAGTCCTTTGCCAAAAGAACGTCGACCGACAATAGTGCCTCGATCACTATCCTGAATTGCTCCAGCCAGGATCTCGCTTGCCGATGCGCTATTTTCGTTAATTAAAACATAGACTTTTCCGGTTTCAAAACTACCTGCTTTTGTAGCAAATGTTTTTTCGGTTGTGCCGTTTTTATTTTTGGTAAATACAATTAGTTGTTTGTCTTTCAAAAACTCATCAGCGACTGCAATAGCCTCTTCCATATACCCACCGCCATTATCGCGAAGATCAATTACTAAGGATTCGATTCCGTTTTGTTTTAATCTGGTTAAACCGGTTTTGAATTCATCAAAAGTAGTTTCGGCAAAACGGTTGATTTTTATATAACCCGTTTTATTGTCGAGTAATAAAGAGGCATCAACACTTTTAATCGGGATAATATCTCTTTTTACTTTAAACTTCAGTTTCTTTTGTTCTGATTTTCTAAAAACAGTCAATTCAATTTCAGAACCTTTCAATCCTTTTAATTTCGAAAACAAACTATCTGAAGGCAGTCTTCTGCCAAACAATTTCGTTTTTCCGGCAAATAAAATCCGATCTCCGGATTTTATTCCGGCTTTTGCTGAAGGTCCGTTTTCTATTGGTTTTATTATCGCAACAGAATCTTTGTACATATAGAAATTAATCCCGATTCCTACGAAATCACCTTTCATGCTTTCAGCTACTTCAGCCTGTTCTGTTGGCGGAATATAAACGGAATGCGGATCTAATTTTGATAAAATATTATCTACTGTAAGGTTTACAATAGAGTCGGTATTGATACTGTCAACATATTCATTATTGATGAAATCAATGAGTTTATTCAACTTGGTTTTCGAGTAATTTTTAGCCAAAAGCTGATCATCAACGGGAGCACTCATCAGGCTTCCGAGGACTATTCCGAGAGCAAAAGTTGCTCCGATAATAATTGGCAAATATTTTGAATTAAATTTCATTACTCTTCTAAAACAGGAATATGTTCAACTTCGACACCTGCTTTTATTAAAAACTGGATTCCGGAATCATCACGATATCCGTTATGATACACGACTCTTTTTATTCCTGACTGATGTATTAATTTGCTGCATTCCTTACAAGGCGAAAGTGTGATATATAAGGTAGCTCCTTCACAAGATTGTGTTGATCTGGCTACTTTAAGAATCGCATTTGCTTCGGCATGCAAAACATCCCAACGGGTTAATCCGTCTTCGTCTTCGCAGCAATTTTCAAAACCGGATGGTGTTCCGTTATATCCATCAGAAATAATCATTCGGTCTTTTACGATAATGGCGCCTACTTTTTTTCGTTTACAATAAGAGAGTGCGCCCCATTCTTTGGCAATTCTCAAATAGGCTTTATCGTATTTATTTAATTTTTTTTCTTCCATTTATTTTATCTGTTCCAAATTGGGCTTTCGATAATCATAGGCACTACTACACCTATAATAAAAGCCGACATTACAAGTGCCCAATCGCGTTTTGAAAAACGAAATACGGTTTGTACAATATATGATAGTATCAAAACCACGAAAACGACAATTAACTGAGCTGCTTCGATCCCTAATGCAAACTCGCCTAAAGGTAGTAATTTTGAACTAGGTGATCCTCCTAAAATGGTCTTGAAATAATTTGAGAATCCAAGCCCGTGTATAATCCCAAAAAACAGGGTCACAAAAAACACCAGATTCAGACCATCATTTTTTGTTGCCTTACCGGCTGTAAAAAGATTAAAAATGGCGGTTATCAGAATCGTTATCGGAATTAAAAACTCCACTGTATTTACTTTTATGGCAATGATTCCGTAAACTGAAAGCAATAAAGCAAGTGTGTGGCCAATTGTAAAAACAGAAACTAATAATAAAATACGCTTCCAGTCTTTAAACAAATAAGGCGTTGTTAATGCGATTAAAAAAAGAACGTGATCGTAAGCGTGAATATCCAAAACGTGCTTTAATCCTATTTGAAAATAAATCCAAAATTCTGACATACGGGTAATAATATTAATGATTAGGGGTTGTAAACTTACGATTTATTTTGAAAAATAAATGACGTCCAGGATTAAATCAGCGAATAAAAACAAGTTAAATTTTATGAGAAAATTAAAATTAATAATTTAAAATAAAATTTATCTTTGCTGCATAAAAAAACTATAATTATGTCATTTTCAGATTTATTTGATAGCGAATTCAAACAAAGAAATAAAGGTCACTTTTCAGCTATTGTTCGTGTAGCATTAGCAGACGGAATTGTACTTCCTGAAGAAAAAAAATTCTTGGATAAATTAGCTTCACGTTTAGAAATTTCAGAAACTGAATACGAAGAAATTCTTAACGATCCTTTAAAATACCCTATCAACCCACCTTATTTACATGTTCAGCGTTTAGAGCGTTTATACGATTTAACCAGAATGGTGCATGTTGATCATCATCTTGAAGACCAACAAGAAGTAATGTTGAGAAAATTAGGAATTGCATTAGGATTTACTCCAAGCAACGTAAACTATATCATTGCGAAAGCATTGTCGCTTGTAGACAAAAAAGTAGATGGTGATACTTTTGTTTACGAAATGCAACATATGCATAAATAGTATACCGTATACAGTCGCAGTTTACAATTTTAAACGGCAAACAAACTGAAATCAAAATATAAACCCGACAGGTTTTAAAAACTGTCGGGTTTTGTGTTTACATTTTAAATGCGTCTGTTATTTTGACTGAGTAACATTTATAGTATCAAAATAATCACCATTCTGAAGACCAATACTAAGAACTCTTTCGGCGCTGGTTGTGTTTTTGTTCATGGTAATTATAATTGTTTTTCCATTCTTTCTTTCTACCTGAAATTCAGAATTTGTAACAATAAAGTTTTTTGACAGTTTATCGACTTTACTTAAATCAACCAATACTTTATTTAGTACAATTTCTCCCAGCCACCAACTATCATTCTCTGTTGTAATGGTGATTGAATTACTTTCAGAACTAAAAGCTGCCGTTTTTTGTGAAAGTTTAATATTATCATCCCATTTTCCGTCGATAATATCATTATTACACGAAATAAGCAAAAATGAAAGCAGTCCGAATAAGGCAAGTAGTAATTTTTTGTTCATGTTAAATTGGTTTTTTAGTTTTGTTAATCGTTAATGTTCAGTAAAATTAACCTATATTTTCTCATCATGATTAATTCAATTATAAGATGTTTTAAATTTTAAATAGTTTTATTAAAAGTTAACTGGAAATTAAGTCTAATCTGAAAAATAAACCCGACAGGTTTTAAAAACTTGTCGGGTTTGTTATTTATAACTAAAACTGAGATTGCAACTAAATCACTAAAGCGCCTCAGCCATAAACTGCTCCGCTTTTTCTACCATATTATAACTTCCGCAGAAGAAAGGAACTCTTTGATGCAATTCTGTCGGCTGGATTTCCATAATCCTTCCAAAACCGTCTGTTGCCTTTCCTCCTGCCTGTTCAGCAATAAACGCCATCGGATTACATTCATATAATAAACGTAATTTTCCTTTTGGTGCTTTTGAGCTTGTTGGATACAAATAAATTCCTCCTTTGATCATATTTCGATGAAAATCGGATACTAAGCTTCCAATATATCTTGAAGTATAGGGCCTGTCCTCCTCTTCTCTTTGACAATATTTAATATAATTTTTTACGCCTTGCGGGAAATGCACATAATTACCTTCGTTTACCGAATAGATATGTCCGTCCTGCGGAAATTTCATATTAGGATGCGATAAGTAAAATGTACCAATAGCAGGATTGAGTGTAAAACCATTTACACCATGACCTGTTGTGTAGACCAGCATAGTCGAAGTTCCATAAATTACATATCCTGCTGCTACCTGATTGATTCCCGGTTGTAAAAAATCCTCGCTGGTTACCGGAGTTCCAATTGGTGTTATTCTTCTAAAAACAGAAAAAATGGTCCCAACAGAAACGTTTACATCAATATTTGAAGATCCGTCAAGCGGATCCATTAAGATCACGTACTTATTATTATGACTGTTGTCGTTCCCCTGAACAGTAATAAAATCGTCGTTTTCTTCTGAAGCAATACCACAGACAATCTCACGGTTTATTAACGTCTGGATAAATACTTCGTTGGCATACACATCTAATTTTTGCTGGTCTTCGCCCTGAATATTCTGTTCGCCTGCGGCCCCAATAATATCCACCAGTCCGGCTTTGTTGACTTTATAGTTTACGACCTTGGCCGCCAAACGTATAGAGTTGATAATTCGGGAAAGTTCTCCCGACGAATACTGAAATGCTTTTTGGTTCTCAATAATAAACTCTCCTAGTGTTTTATTGCGTTCTTCCATTACTATATCGTTGTAGATTTTGATTATAAGTCACAAATATCGCTTTTTTTGTGAGAATGATTCAAAAATTATTTTGTTAGTTTGCCACTATTGTATATTTGCTAATTAAAGACAAGAAGTACTAAATAAAAAAATACATTTTTAGCCAATAAACGCTTAATAATAAGAATATATGAATTGGCCTTACAAAAAATTTGAATCAGGAATTTTTGAAATATAAAGCAAATACTATATTTTAGGATTAAAATAAATTTTATAAAATTATGAATATTAGAAAAGGAAATCCTGAAGACATGGAATCAGTTTTGGGATTAATACAGGAGTTGGCAATATTCGAAAAAGAACCCGAAGCTGTTGTGATTACTGTTGATGATTTAGTACGTGATGGTTTTGGCGAAAAACCTTTATTTCATGTTTTTGTAGCAGAAATTGAAGATGAATCAGATAATAAAGAAATAGTTGGAATCGCATTATATTACTATCGATATTCTACCTGGAAAGGAAAAACCATACATCTTGAAGATTTAATCGTAAAAGAAAAAATGCGTGGTACCGGTCTGGGATCTGCACTTTATGCCGAAATCATGAAACAAGGCAAAAGAGATAATGTGCGAAGAGTAGAATGGAATGTTCTGGACTGGAATACTCCTGCCGTAAAATTCTATGAAAATTCAGGTGCAAAAATCCTTGAAGAGTGGAGAGTCGTTCAAATGGATGAAAATGGAATTAATTCGTTTTTAGAAAAATTATAAAAAGTTTTTTGGCCACAGATTAAAATGAATTTACAATCTGTGTCTGTTTGCCACAAATTTCACGAATTTACACGAATTAAATTAGTGAAAATCAGGAAAATTCGTGGCAGGAAAATAAAAAATACTAGATTTCATTTCAATCTGAAATCTAAAATTAAAAATCTAAAATTAAAAATGAGAGTATTTAAATTTGGTGGAGCATCAGTTAAAGATGCCGATGGAATTAAAAACGTGTACGACGTTTTACAAAAAGTAGGTTATGAGGATGTAATTTTGGTCGTTTCGGCGATGGGAAAAACTACAAATGCTCTTGAAGTTGTAATCAAGAACTATTTTGAGAAATCCACAGAATTAAATTCATCTGTACAGGAAATTAAAGAATACCACAATCAGATTTTACTGGATTTATTTGAAGACGAAAAACAGGAAGTTTTTGCTGCGGTAAAAGCTCAGTTTTCTGAATTAGAATATTTCCTGGCACATAATAAATCGCCAAATTATAATTTTGTTTATGACCAGATTGTAAGTTTCGGAGAATTGATTTCGACTACCATTTTGAGTCATTATATGAACTTTAGGGGTATTCAGACTCAATGGCTTGACGTTCGTAATTTCATTAAAACCAATGCCAATTACAGAGATGCCGAAGTAGACTGGGAAACCACCCAGCAACTTATCAGTAAAAATGTAAAAAGCAAAATATTAAATATTACGCAAGGATTTTTAGGTGCCGATGAAAACAACTTTACAACAACTCTTGGTCGTGAAGGTTCTGATTATACTGCCGGAATTTTTGCTTATTGCCTAAATGCCGAAAGTGTAACCATCTGGAAAGACGTTCCGGGAGTTATGAATGCGGATCCGCGTTATTTTGAAAATGCGAGTTTGCTGAACCAGATATCATACCGTGAAGCTATTGAACTGGCTTTTTATGGTGCAACGGTAATTCATCCAAAAACATTGCAGCCATTACAGAAAAAAGAGATTCCGTTATATGTAAAATCCTTTATCAACCCATTATTAAAAGGGACTTGTGTTTCTAAAGGTGTTGATCTGGAACCACAATATCCGTGTTTTATCGTAAAAAGAAACCAGCTTTTGATTTCGCTTTCGTCAATAGATTTCTCTTTTATTATGGAAGAGAACATTAGTGAGATTTTTGCTTTGTTTCACCAATTCAAAATAAAAGTGAATCTGATTCAGAACTCTGCGATTAGTTTTTCTGTTTGCGTGGAAGATAAATTTGAAAATTTCAACGAATTGAATGCTATTCTTTCGAAAAAATTCAAAGTAGATTATAACGAAAATGTCACTTTATATACGATTCGACATTTTACAGAACAAGCTGCAGAAACTGTCGAAGAAAATAAAACTGTTTTACTAAAACAAGTAAGCCGTGAGACGATGCAAATTGTAACTAAAGAGATTAACTAAGTCTTTTTTTATTAAGTTAATTATACCATTCAACTGTATTAAAGAAAGGCTTCACTAATAAGTGAAGCCTTTCTTGTTTTACCTCGCCCTGTTATTCTCTGTTTGTTCAATTTCTGTTTTCCTGAAAGTTGGCTTTTTTGAATTCCCAAAGCTATAAGTGGCAATTAATTTAAAATAATTGGTAGTATAGGTTCTATGATAATATATTTCAGTTTGACCTACGTCATAATCACCTGAGACCATAAAGTCATGAAAAATATCATTTGCTGTAAAATTCAGTTTTAAGGCATCTTTAAAAAAGTTTCTTTCAATTCCTATTGTTACGGTCGATCGGCTATCATCATGACGTAAGCCATAACTTTTGTCTCCCAGATACCACGCAAGCAATTGTATTTTGAATACATCCGGAATCGTAAAAGTATTATTAGAATACAGGTATATTTGCGGTTTTACGGGGCCCAAGGCATATCCGTACCTATTATCGACAGCTTTACTTAAATTCATACTAACTGTGTTGGCAGAATTCCACCATTTGTTTGTAAAGGACCTTGAAAGTGAAGTAAAGAAGCTATGCTCTTTTTCTAAATTTAATGATCTCAAAATATAACTGTTTTGGGGATCACCTCTTAATGCCGCTCCGCCAATAGGATCAATTTTATAGGTATATCCTATTTTAAAATCGAACTTTTTATACCTTGCACCCATTTCAAAAGCATGAACTTTTTCCGGTAATAAATTAGGATTTCCTTCTATAGTTGTAAACGGATCCTGATAAATAACGAAAGGATTTAAAGCCTGATATCTTGGTCTGGTTATCCTCGAAACATACGATGCGTGTGCCTTTAATTCATCAGACAAATCTATATTCAGCAATACATTGGGGAAAAAATTTCCGTAGTTTTTCCTGAACTTCTGAATTCCGTTTGCGGTTGTGTATAAATCATAATTAGTCCACTCGCCCCGTGCGCCTATCGAAAAACTGAATTGCTCACCTAATGAACTTCCGTAATTAAAATAGGCTGCACTAATTTTCTCTGTATATGTAAAGTGGCTCGAAAGCTTATCATCAAATTCAAAATTATTTTCTTTTGCATTGGATATTAAAAAATCTGTACCCGAATTAATTCCGGCTGAACTGAACTTAACCCCCATTTCCAGTTTTGTATTTTCCTTTACTTTTTTAACATAATCTGTCTGGACGCTCACTATATTTATGGTATTATCTACATTATTTTTCAGATACCTTTTAGTGAAAAGATCATTAACCAAACCACTTTCATCAATAAAATCATTAACAGTTCCGTTATAATTAGAATATTGTGTTCCAATAAACAATGACGACCCTTTATTATCTGTTATGGCGTTATAATTTAGATTAATAAACTGATTGAGTAACACATCATTTTTAGCAATATCCGTAGCATAAAAGTTATTGCCATCATAGTTTGCAATTGAATTTCTACTCTCCACTACTCCGCCTAAATCTTCTACATTGCCGCTATAAGCCAGTGAAATATAATGTTTTTCAGAAAAAGTATATTGCAGACCAAACCCGAAATTAGAATAATTATTAAATTGTCTTTTCCAGTCTGTCGTTAATTCTGATCTCATATATTCATCAGGATTTGGCCGTGTTCTGGTTGTATATAATAATTCCCGGCCTTTTCCTAATTGCAATCCGTAATTGGTTATAAACGAAAATTTACCCTTTGTATAATTAAAATCCAGAAGTGTATTTGTGCTTGTTCCTGCAAATTCTGAAACTGTAATTTGCTGACTTGCCGTTCCCATTATACCATTTTCGATATTTTTTTTGGTAATAATATGGATAACTGCTTTTCCTTCAGCGTCGTATTTGGAAGAAGGATTTGAGATTACTTCAATCTTTAGAATTTGAGAAACAGGAATTGCGGCAAAACGTTCGTAATTAATCAAAATACCATTGAGATAAATAATGGCTTCACCTTTTCCCAGAACACTAATTTGTCCTTCGGCGACTATAACATTCGGAACCCGCCCTAATAATTCATTAACAGAACTACTTGTCGAAAGTAATGTATTGGCAACATTCACCTCAATAGTTCCGTTGGCCGAATATTTTACTAAAGATGCCTGTCTTTTAATAACAACTTCATTTAACTCGTTATTTTGATTTACTGCCTTATTCTGAGGTATGTTTGCAGATTGCCCATTTGCTGAAACAGAATAAAGAATCAAACAATAGATAGAAATAAAAATGGTAACTGGAAATTTCATGTACGTAGCGATTAAAATTTGACTTAGTGTTGAACAAAAGTCAGCTGTTAATCGCAATATGAGGTCACCAAAATAGAAATCAGGAGTACGAATTTATAAATTGATACTTCGCTCTACGCCTGCAAAGCCTGATTTTGATAATTTGATGGCGTGGTTCCGGTATGTTTTTTAAAGGCAGCAAAAAAAGTTGATTTAGAATTGAACCCCACATCATAACCTATAGATTCTAAAGTAAGCTTATCGTTTGAGGCAATAATTTCGCAGGCTTCTCTGACCCTGAATTCATTTACAAAACTGGTAAAATTCTTTCCCAGGTTATTGTTTAAAAGTTGCGATAATTGATGACCTGAAATATTTATTTCTTTCGATAAATCCTGTAATGTCAAATTAGGATTTTTATATAATGCTTTTTCTTTCATTATATTTTCCAGCTTTTGTGACAAAATTATTGCTTCTTCTGAATCGATTTTTTTACCCGGATTTTTTGGCCCATGTAACAGAAACAAATCATCTGTTCTTTTTCTATATAAGAGAATTGAAATAATTAAATATAAAATAAATGAAAAAACTACTGCCCCACTAATATATGTTACCGCCGGAGCATGCATCATCGAAAGAAAATAAAAAAGAAACAAAAGAAAATTTCCCAGAAAAAGCATTCCAAACCATAATTCTGCCGGAGTTGTTTTTTGTTTTTTACTTACTATTTTCTTCAGGATTACTTTAATTGTAAACACTGAAAAAACAATATAAACAAACCACTGAAAATAAATGGCTTTTATAAAATAGTGTTTCCAGAGTTTTGGATAATATTCATAAGGAAATATAAATCCACCCGTAATAATAAGTACAGCCCAAAACAAAAGTGTAAGTTTCCAGGAGCGCGGCATTACATTAATTTCATCAACAGCTGACTTTAGAAAGAAATACAAACAGGGGCCTATAAAAAAGCAGGCTGTTAGCCCAAACTGTAAATACATTTTTGGCAGTGCAGGATGAAAATAAACAAATACAGATTTTCCTATTCGGATACTCAAAGCAAATAAAAGTGCCCCAAGGAAATAATTCGTCAGGAATTTTTTCTTCGTAAAAAAGAAGAAATAGATACTTAAAATAATTCCGTTGAAAGCCCCTAATGCACTAAAAAAGAATAAAAGTTCTTTGCTAGTATCCATAATTTAAGTTTGTTATATTCTGACAAAGCTAAAAAAAAGATTGATTTAATGCTTTTAATCTCTTTCAAATTCTTTATTATTCTTTTTCACCATTTATTCATTTTAGGATTTAAGACTTCAAATATAACTTATGCAGATTTAGGGTAATAATACCCTAAATCTGCATAATACATTACTAAGAATCCAATTAATTTAGCTTTTTAATCAAACTATTATTAACCATTTAATATTAATCTATGAAAAAACTTTGGTTAGCTACAATATTACTTATAAGCATCTCTTACTCATGTAGCAATAATGAGCCTATGAAAAAAGAATCTACAAGTTCAATTGATTATTCGGCTTTAAATAAATCTATAGACAATCAAATTAGTACATTCCAAAATTTGATTGTAAATACAAATATTGAAGATAAATATTTAAAATATTTTAAAACAGAACCACTAATATCAGGAACCAATAAAAATATTGAAAAAGAAAAAACTATTAAAATTAAATTAGCACCTCATTACAATAATGAGGAGAGCCAATTCATGTTAAGTTTCTATCAGGACTTAGCTAACTGTTATGATAATAAAATTATTGAACTTTTAAATTCAAAAAGAATTTCACTTAATAATGGAAGTTTTTCATCAGATTTTAAAAATGAAGCAAGTTTTATATTTAACACGATCGAGAAAACCACAAATGAAATAGGCATTATTTTAAAAAAATCCCAAGCAAATAAAACTGGAAAAGGTGCTGGTTTTGGAGATTGTGTCGCACAAAAAGGAAAATCAATAGGAAGGGCAGTTGCCACCGGAGCTTTAGTAGGTGCTGTAGGCGGAGCTCTTACAGGTGCAGCAGGTGGAACAGTTGCATTACCTGGAATAGGAAGTGCAGCCGGAGCTATAGGTGGAGCTGTTTTTGGAGCTGCTAAAGGTGTTGTTGGAGGTGGACTAGTGGAACTCACATGGGCTTTTATAGATTGTGCAATGGAACGTAAAACTCTAGATGCAAATTATATCTATGCGGATGATTTCTATTTAGAAATTATTGATACAAATAACCCTGAAGAATTAAATTTTTATATATTTGAAAATTCTGAAGTCTTAATTAATACAGTTTTAAACACTTCTGATGAAACATTGATAAGATTTATAGAATAAATTATGAAGCCGAATAATCGAAAAAAACTCGTTTTTATCTTTAATTACATCTTTAGTCCTATTGCTGTGTTAATAATGTTTTGGACATTTTTTTTTGACGGAAATTCTTTCTCTATTCAAAAGATAATTGATCATAAATGTGATCCAAAGTTCTATATAGCATTCATATTAGCAATACTTTTTTTACTATTACTTAGACAAGGAATGAAGTTCCCAAAAGATAATCAAAACTAAAATATTCTACAATTTTTAATTAAGGCTTCATGATCGATCATGAAGCCTTTTATATTTTCCGCTCCCTCTTTAAATCCTTAATTACTTTTTTCAACTCTTTTATTCGTTCTTCATATTGTTGTATCACTTTATCAGATATTTGAGCTATAGCCTCCTCAGAAGAAAATCCTTTGTTGTTATCTAATTTTAATAATTCCTCAGGTGCTATTCCAAAAATTTTACAGATTTTTAAAATATGGTTTGCCCAGGAATGACTTTCGCCACTTTCCATTCTGGCATAAGCTGATTGTGAGATATGAAGATAATCTGCCACTTCTTCCTGTGACATATTTTTACTTTTCCGGAGGGTTTTTAATTTATTACCGACAACAATATTCATAATTAACGGCGTTATTCCATACAAAACAACAGAGGACAGTTTTATAAAAATATACTCACAAAAAAGTAATTATTTTTTAAAGTAAAAAGCATTTATTAAATATTCCGTAAAAAATACCCGATAATCACATAATACAAAACCTGACAAAACAGTAATTTAGGCAGGCCAAAAAACAAATAACTAATTTTTTGAAAGATCAGATGCAAAATCTGATCAGACAAAAACCAATAAAACCACAAAAAACCATGATCTATGCCGCATTACTCTTATCACTGCTTATCATTATAGTAACATTAGGATATCGTTTTAGTAAAAAACATCCCTGATCGTTTATAACATAACGACTGCAATAAAGATATTTAAAATTACAAATAATGACTTTTAATAACGACCCTAACAAAGAAGACCGGAAAAAATGGAACAATGATCCGGAAAACTGGATTTGGGGAATCTTCTATTATAATCCCAAAGACAATAGATTGTTTCCTCGAAAAAGAATAAAACAACTAGGATGGACAATTAATTTTGCCAATCCTAATTCTGTATTTCTGGTCCTGGTTCTAATTGCAATACTTCTTATTACAGCAAAACCCGTTAAATAATGTAGCTAAACCATTGATTGATTCTGAATTATTTATTTGAAACATGAAATTCTTTATCTTCAAATATTGCATTGCTAATCGTTGCTTTCTTTATTTAGTATCTTTTTTTTACAAGCCGGACCGGATCAGAATAGGATAAAAATGGGACTTCGGTTGTCTTAGCATTTTTTATGTATGTTTCGATGCCCAATCAAATAAAAAACAAAAGATAATTTACAATCCTTTTTAATTTGCCTTTTCTTATTTTAATAATTCTTTCTAAATCATAAAATAACAGTTCAAAATCACCAAAGTTATTGAGCCGGAATTTCCCAATTATAAATACTACTTTTGATTTTTTAGAGTTAAAGTATTTATGTTGAAAAAATTACTGTTTTTAACGGTTTTTATCTGGTATTCCGGGCTTCAGGCACAGGAAACGGAATCATCGTACAAAACCAAAAAAATAATTGTGACACGCGATACGATTCATCTCGAAGAATTCAGTATTAATTCCAGTTTTTTTCAGGTTTTAAATACTAAAAAAGAACCTGTTGATTCGTCTTTTTATAAAATTGATTTCCAAAAAGGAACTTTAATTTTAAATGAAAAACTGGGTTCTGTTTCGGATACCTTAATTGTAAATTATTTAAAATATCCGGACTTTTTAACCAAAGAATATAGTCTTTACAAATCAGACCAGATTGTAACGAATGATGTTGGCTCTGAGAAACTGTATAAAATAGAAAATACTAACGCCAAAAAAGTGACCCCTTTTGACGGTTTGGCAACTTCAGGCAGTATTACGCGTGGTGTTACGGTCGGGAATAATCAAAATACAGTTTTAAATTCTAATTTAGATCTTCAGATTACCGGAAAAATATCAGATAAAATTAGTTTACGGGCTTCCCTTCAGGACAATAATATTCCGTTGCAGGATGGCGGTTATTCGCAAAAACTCGATCAGTTTGATAATATTTTTATGGAACTTTTTAGCGATGACTGGAACATCCGCGCCGGTGATGTTTTTCTAGAAAACAGGAAAACTCAATTTTTAAATTTTAATAAAAAAGTACAAGGCCTTTCGGCGAGTTTTGATTTTGGGACTGAAGAAAGCAAAACTAATATTTTTGCATCAGTTGCTTTTGTAAAAGGCCAATATGCCAAAAGCACTTTTACCGGTCAGGAAGGCAATCAGGGGCCTTATAAACTAAAAGGCCAAAATGGCGAATTGTATGTTCTGGTAATTTCAGGCTCAGAACGTGTTTATGTAAATGGTGTTTTACTAAAACGTGGAGAAAACAATGATTATGTGATTGATTATAATGCCGGAGAAATCATCTTTACTTCGCTTTTTACGATTACTTCTGAAATGCGTATTAATATTGAATATCAATATTCCGAAAGAAATTACAACCGACTGGTCACTTACGCAGGTGCAACGCATCAAAACAAAAACTGGAGTTTTGGCGGTTATGTCTATTCTGAAAACGATATGAAAAATCAGCCTCTGCAACAAAATCTTTCTACTGAGCAGGTCCGGATTTTAAGTCAGGCCGGAGATGATCCCAATTTAATGAAAGCACCATCAGCCTATGTTGACACTTATGCAGACAACAAAATCCTGTACAAAAAAACACTGATGAATTCGGTTGAAGTTTATGAATATTCAAATGATGCCAGCAACGTTTTATACAATGTCAAATTTAGCCTCGTTGGGAATAATGCCGGAAATTATATTATTCAGAACAATAATTCAGTAGAACGTATCTATCAATATGCCGCTCCGGTTAACGGGATTTTACAAGGAAATTATGAACCCATTGTAAATCTGGTTGCGCCAATAAAATTGCAGGTTGCCACTTTTTTAGGAAAATACAATCCGGATGAAAAAACCTTAATCGATTTTGAAATTGCAATAAGTAACAATGATAAAAATTTATTTTCGAAAATTGATGATGCCAACAATGACGGGATTGCTCTTAAAACGAACATTAAAAAACGGCTGTTTACCAAAAACTGGACTTTAGACGCTTTTGCAAATTACCAGTTTGTTCAGGAAGATTTCAGATCTGTAGAACGTTTGTATAATATTGAATTTAATCGGGATTGGAATTTAAATGAAACCCTTTTAGGCAATCAGAGTTTATTGGTTACAGGTTTAAATTTTGATTTATATGCTAAAAGGAAAACTTCAAATATTGGTTTATTTACGTATCAATTCGAGAAATTAGACTATACCGAAAGTTATTCCGGAGCGAGACATACCACAACTGCTTTTTTTAAATTAAAGCAGTGGACTATCGAAAATCAAGGCAGTTTTTTGAATACTGATGCTACAAATTCGACTTCAAAATTTATAAGAAACCTAACCCGGACTAAATATCATTTTGGTAAAAACTGGATTGGTGCCAGTATGCAAATTGAGGACAATCAGCAAAGAGATAAAGTTACAAACCAATTTTCAAACCTAAGCCAAAGATTCTCAGAATATGGTGTTTTTGCCGGCCGCGGTGACAGCACAAAGGTTTTCGTTGAGATTGGCTATTTGAAGCGCCGAAACGATAGTTTGCAAAACGGATTGTTGCAACATGTAAACAATTCCCAAACTTATTTTTTGAAATCGAAACTGATCCAAAATAAAACAACAGATTTAGCAGTGTATGCGAGTTATAGAAATTTAAACTTTACGGATGCAGCCCGAAAAAATGAGCCCTCATTAAATTCCAGAATCCTGTATAACGATCGCTTTTTTAATCAGTTCATGCAAATCGGATCAGCTTATGAAACCAGCTCAGGAACGATTGCGCAACAGGAATTCACCTACATTGAAGTTCCAACAGGGCAAGGTGTTTATACCTGGAATGATTATAATGGTAACGGAATTAAGGAACTGGAAGAATTTGAAATCGCCGCTTTTCCGGATCAGGCCAGATATATTAGAATCTTTTTACCCAATCAGATTTATATTAAAACCAATCAGAATAAATTTTCGCAATCTGTAGCTCTGAATCCGCTACAATGGCAAAATGAAAGCGGTTTCAAAAAAATTGCATCTTACTTTTACAATCAGACTTCCTTTATTATGGATCGAAAAGTTAAAAGTAAAGGGGAACGTTTAGAACTGAACCCATTTGATTCATCTGAAGAAAATATCTTAGGATTAAACTCAAGTTTTAGAAATAGTTTCTATTACAATCGGGGGAAACAAAAACATTCTGTAACGTATACCTACCTTATTAATAAAGGTAAAAATCTACTTTCGATTGGATCACAAAATGTTAAAAACAGTTCGCATCAATTGCAATACACTCATCTGTACCAAAAAAGCTGGTTGTTCAACTTCTTTACCAAAACCATTTCTACCAATTTGGTTTCTGAGGATTTTGTCGAAAAAAACTATGCTTTAAAAGGCTATCAGGTTGCACCAAAAATCAGTTATTTGTTTTCTAAAAATACGAGTTTAGATTTCTTTTATGAATTCCAGAATAAAGAAAATCAGATTGGGAATTTCGAAACTTTAGTTCAAAACAGACTTGGAACTTCTTTTTCGTTTGCCGGAGAGAAAAAAGTAACTTTAAACGGAGAGTTTTCTTTTTACCAAAATAAATTTACAGGAAACGAGTTCTCATCTGTAGGGTTTCAGATGCTTGAAGGCCTTCAACAAGGGCAAAATTTAGTCTGGAAATTACTTTTACAGAAAAACATAACTCAATTTCTGGATGTCAATTTAAATTATCAGGGCAGGAAAAGTGAGACCGGATCTGTTGTTCATACAGGCAACGTACAACTTCGCGCTTATTTTTAACACTTTACGAGAAATGTATTAAAAAATTGATTAATTTTAATTGAAATTTAAAACCGTAACCTTATGAAAAAATTATTATTACTTTGTTTTATGGTTGTTTTGTCTTCTAATTTCTATGCACAGGAAACAACTGCAAAAGATACAAAAAGCAAAACTGAGACTGCTGCTAAGAAGAAAAAAGCAACTGCTGATAAAGCGGCATCTGATGCGAAAAAAGAAGCTACAAAATCAAAAAAAGCGGCTAAGGAAGCTACCGATGCCTCCGCAGCAGCAAAAAAGGAAAGTGCAGCAGCAACTAAAAAAGCAGCCGATAAAGAAACTGCTAAAGCAAAAAGCGATGCTGCAAAAGCTTCAAAAAAAGCAACTGCAGCAGCAGAAAGCACAAAAGCTGACGTAAAGAAAGCTGATGCAGCAGCCAAAACAGCTAAAAAAGATGCTGCAGCAACTACTAAAACTGCTGCTAAAACACTAAAGGAGACCAATGAAAAAGCTCCAAAAGTAGCCGATAAAGTTACCGGAGAATACAATGGGAAAAAAGTATATACAGGACCAAAAGGCGGTAAATACTATATTAATAAAAACGGAAACAAAACGTATATTCAGGATTAAAAATAATTTTACAGCTATAGAAGGGGAACTATTTAAATAGTTCCCTTTTTTTATGCAAAATGTTCAGGGAAACAAAAAGACTAGTTAACATATAAGTAACTTTAGGCTTTGATTATTAATTTTCTTTGTCTTCTTTAACGGATTATATGGCCTGAATCAGAATCCAGAGTTAATAATTTAGTAATATGTGCGAAATAACATAAAAAACATATTTCTTTATCTTCGTTTTTAAAAAGCGTTAAATTATGAGCATTGACTATTCTGCGAACAAAACAATTTTAGTTGCTCCATTAAACTGGGGATTGGGCCATGCCACAAGATGTATCCCTATTATAAAAGCGCTCCAGGAAAATAATTATATTCCGATAATAGCTTCTGATGGTGTTGCATTGGCGTTATTACGAAAAGAATTTCCATACATTCAAACACTTGAATTACCTTCTTATCATATTGAATATGCAAAGAATGGTAAAAACTTTAAATGGAAGCTGATTAAAAACTTACCTAAAATGATCGTCGCGATTCTGGATGAGAAAAAAATGGTAAAAGGCTGGATTAAAAAACACGGGATTGACGGCATCATTTCGGATAACCGACTGGGAGTTTTTAGTAAAAAAGTTCCATCTGTTTTTATGACGCACCAATTGAATGTCATGACCGGAAATACCACCTGGTTTACGAGTAAATGCCATCAGCATATTATAAAAAAGTATAACGAATGCTGGGTTCCGGACACTAATGAAAAGACAAATTTAACAGGTGAACTCGGGCATCTTAAAACTACTGATCTCAACCTTAAATATATAGGCCCGTTAAGCCGAATGCGCAAAAAGGAAACCCCAAAATTGTATGATTTAATGATCATTTTATCCGGACCTGAGCCTCAGCGTACTTTTCTGGATGAGAAACTTCAGAAAGAAGTGGTTAATTATAAAGGCAATGTTGTTTTTGTACAAGGTATTGTTGAAAAAGCACAAACTAAGTGGCAAGCCGGAAACGTGACCTATTATAATTTCATGAACTCAAAACAGCTGGAACAAACTTTTAATGAAAGTGATTTTGTTTTGTGCCGTTCCGGATATACTACCGTAATGGATTTAGCAAAATTAGGAAAGAAAGCATTTTTTATTCCGACTCCGGGACAATATGAACAAGAATATCTGGCAATAAAACTTCAGGAAGAAAATTTAGTGCCGTACGCAATGCAAGACGACTTTACCATTGAAGATCTTTCAAAAGTAAAGTCGTTTAAAGGTTTGACTCAATTTAACGATACTATAGACTGGGATTCTCTGTTTACCGTTTTTGAGGATTAATTTAGAAATTAAATTGTGCCTGTAATCGCAACAAATTTCCTTGCTGGCGGTTTATTGGCAATGCGCTGTCTTCAAAAGTCCTGTCAGCAATAACATATTCTGCGGTAAGTTCGAAGGCTTTAAAAGGCTGCCATTCTATACCTAATTCGTAATCTCTCACGACATAACTTCTGGCGTCTTTTTCATATTTTTTTCCTCCATCATAATATTGAAATTTGGCAAAAGGATAAATATGTTGCTTTTTTATATCTAATTTATAATTCAGTAACACATAACCTCCATTTAAATCTGTTTCATCAACCGTATTGGTTACTGTATTATAACGGGGTCCCCTACCAACATTATATTCTGTTTGAATACCAAAAGGTCTGGGATACAAAACAAAGGTAGCCCCTACTCTTTGGTCTTTCACATATTGCGGATCATCAACTTTTACTCCAGGTGATATTTCGCCTGTAAAAGCCCATTTACCCGTATAAGCCTGAATTCCGGGTTCAATAATCTGGCTTCCAATAACAAAAGGATATGTTATTCTGGCAACAACATTAAGATCTCTGTTTCCATCGAGTTTATTGGCAATTTGACCGTTGTAAACCCCAAAGGCAAAAACTCCAAAATCGCCTGAACCTTTGTAACCATCTTTTACCAACATCGCAAAACGCTCTCTGATTTCGGCTGGTGCCCAATAAAAGAACAATCCTAAATCACGTTCGTTTAATATGGCACTATTCATCGCATCATTACGATCCAGAGCCAGTCGTTGTGAACTGGATTGCATGTTTTCGAAACCATAAGGAATTTTACTTTGCCCCACACGAACACGATATTCCTTTTTCTTATCAAAAGAAAGATCAAAATACAAGTCCCGAATCTGAACAAAATTCTGGATACCGGTACTTGGTGAACTGGCAAAATCAGGTTGAAAATAGAAAAACACATTTGGATGTACCTGACCTGAAAATACTAAACGTGCGCGACGAATAAAAAGTCCGTTGTTTGCTTTTGCATCAGGATCTGTAGAAGTTGTTCCCCAGGATTTATCACATTGTTCGCAGGAAACTTTATCATTTGTAGAGAACAAGCCGTTGTATCGTATTTGTGCATAACCTCTTAAGGAAATTCTGTCGTACCAGTGTTCTTCGCCGCTCACACCAGACTTAGTATCTGGCAATTTTGCCTTGTTGATCGAATCTAAAATACGCATTACTTCGTTTTTTACATCCTGTTTATTCAAATCCTGAGCATTGGCTGCAAAATTTATCAGCAATAAAACGGCAACTAATTTTCTTTTTATCATCCTTTCTCTAATTCCCTTAAGTTCAAGGTGCAAAGATGTATCATCAATGTTAAGAAATCATTAACAAGATGTTACCATAATAAAAATTTAATGTTACGAAGTTTCAGTGTAAATTGATTAATTGTTAAAACACCATATTTTACGGCACTTAACCTAAATCCGTTTACAATTTTTTAACCTCAGCTTTTTGTGCTTTTAATGCCTTTTCGAGTGTAAAAGAAAATTCAGAGCCAATTCCGAACTCACTTTCTACATATACTTTCTCTTTATGAGCTTCAATAATATGTTTTACAATCGCCAATCCAAGACCGGAACCGCCTTCAGATCGTGTTCCGCTTTTATCAACTCTGTAGAAACGTTCAAAAAGTCTCGGGATATTTTGTTTTTCAACCCCTTCTCCGTTATCGCTAATACGAATTAAGACTTTTTTCTTGGTTAGATTTACTACTCCAACTTCGGTTAAACCGCCATCTTTACCATATTTAATAGAATTGACAATGAGGTTTTCGAGCACTTGCTGAATTCTGTCCTGATCTCCACGTACAATAACCGACTGTACATTTTTGCTTTCAAAAGCCAATTTGATTTTCTTTTTATCAGCTTTCATTTCTAATAAATCAAAAACATTCTGGATCAATTCCACAATATTAAAATCGGTAATCATTAAATCTAAATCACCGGATTCTAATTTGGTAATCATATCCAGGTCTTCCACAATATAAATTAGTCGCTCTACTCCTTTTTCGGCACGTTTTAAATATTTTTTCCGGATCGTTTTATCATCCATTGCACCATCCAGCAAAGTCGAAACATAGCCCTGAACTGTAAACAAAGGTGTTTTAAGCTCGTGTGAAACGTTTCCTAAAAACTCTCTTCGGTATTGTTCCCTGATTTCGAGCATTTCAATTTCCAGCTTTTTATCTGTAGCAAACTTTTTCACTTCGCGTGAAAGTGTTTCCATATCGGTAGTGATAGGCTGATTGATAAGTGTTGTCGATTCTAATAACGAAACCTCATCGTAGATTTTCTTCACTCTTCGATAAATAAAGCGCTCTACGCGATATTGCAACACCAGAAATGAGAAAATATAAATCGAAATAATGAAAATGATTCCAAAAGCAACCTGATGATGTAACTCATTTTTATAAAACAAATTCATCAGGATCAGCACAAATCCAGTTCCGAAAAGACTTATATATAATGCCGACTTGACAGCAAATTTGTATGTTTTTTTAAAATTAATTTTCATTGATAGTATTGAACCATTAAGATATTATTTTTTTTCACCATATAAGTGATATAAGTTCATTTAAAAGCAGCCCTTATTCTTAGGTTTAAATAAATAAGAATTTAAAAAAGTTCATCTTTATCAAAGTGTTGAGCTTTGACAAAGATGAACTTAGTATTATAAACTTTATAATTTAAATGAACTTATATCACTTATATGGTTCAAATTTTTATAGAATGTTTACACTTCAAATTTATAACCAACACCTTTGATGGTTTTAAAAAGGTCTTCTCCTATTTTTTCGCGTAGTTTTCTGATGTGAACATCGATTGTTCTTCCTCCCACTACAACTTCATTTCCCCAAACTTTATCCAGGATTTCGTCTCTCTTAAAGACTTTCCCTGGTTTTGAAGCCAATAAATAAAACAATTCGAATTCTTTTCTTGGTAAAGCAATTTCAACATTGCCTTTAATGATCTTGTATTCTTCGCGGTTAATCTCGATTCCGCCTACATTTAAGGTATCACTAACAACTTCTTGTTCTTTTAACCTTCTTAACAACGCCTTTACTTTGCTGACCAATAATTTTGGTTTTATAGGTTTTGTAATGTAATCATCTGCACCTGCATCAAAACCAGCAACTTGTGAATAATCTTCGCTTCTCGCCGTCAAGAATGTTATGATAACATTATTTAATTCAGGAATTTTTCTAATGTGCTCACAAGCTTCCATTCCGTCCATTTCGGCCATCATTACATCCATAATAATTAGGTCCGGCAATTCTTTCTGAGCCTTTGCTATAGCTTCTTTTCCGTTAGAAGCTGTAACAATCTGATAGCCTTCCTGAGCAAGGTTATAGCCAACGATTTCTAAGATATCTGGTTCATCGTCAACTAATAAAATCTTGGTTTGTGTTTTTTTCATAAATAGCAAAAATTGAGATTTTTACATCAAACTTTCTTTGTAATACATTCGATGTTTTTTATTTCACAGCGTAAATATACTAACAAAATAACCGTTAAAAACTGCGGTTAACGGTAATTTAATCTGGTAACAATTTGATAATCTACAAGACACAAAAACATAACAAGTGCCTAACATGAACTTTACACGGCGTTTCTTTCTTTGCACAAAAATAACAAACACAACACTGAAATGAAATTCAATTTAAAATTTCTATTTATTACATTATTTATTTGTACGATTTCGGTCGCGCAAAACAAAGGTACGATTTCTGGTGTATTAACCGACAAAGAAGCCAATAATCAACCTTTACCTTTCGCAAATGTTTTAGTAAAAGGGACTAACACAAGTGCGAACACTGACATTGACGGAAAATATTCGTTGAACGTAAATCCGGGAAATTACATTATTATTTTTAGTTTCGTTGGATATGAATCTGTAGAACAACCTGTAACGGTTAAAGCAAACGAAACAATTACTGTTAACAAGGTACTTTCATCAGGAAGTTATACTCTTAAAGATGTTGTTGTAAAATCATCAGCAGTAAACAGACAAAAAGAATCTGCATTACTTTTAGAGCAAAAAAATGCTGTAGACATAAAACAATCTATTGGAGCACAAGAACTTTCTAAAAAAGGAGTTAGTGATGTTGCCAATGCAGTTGTAAAAACTACCGGTATTACCAAACAAGAAGGAACTGGTAATATTTTTGTAAGAGGTTTAGGGGATCGTTACAATTCTACTACAATGAACGGTCTACCAATTCCGTCAAATGACCCTGAAAAGAAAAACATTAATTTAGATATTTTCTCTACTGACATTATTGAGTATGTATCTATTGATAAAGTTTATAATGGAAAGTTTTTTGGAGATTTTGCAGGAGGAAATGTTGACATTGTCTCTAAAGACTATAAAGGAAACGGATTTTTTAAAATTGACGCTGAATCAAAAGTAAACACAAATGCTCTTGGAGAAAACAATTTTACCTTACAAAAAGGCCCGAACGCCTTTGGATTTAGCAAAACCGAAATTCCAAATAATCCTCTTAATCAATACAATTTTAACACACTACAATTTGAAAAGAAAACACCTCTTGCAGGCTCATTCGGAATTTCTGGTGGTGATTCATTTAATGTGGGGAGCGAAGGAAAAATCAACATTTTCGGAACAGCGTCTTTTACAAATGAATATTCTTCAAGAACAAATGGAACCGCAAAAGGAAGTGTGAACGCTGCCGGTGTTGCAGGTAAAGATTTAGACTATAAATATCTTGCTTATAACACAAATACAACTGCTATGTTTAATGCAGGATATAAAATCAACAACAATAACAAAATTAACTTCAATTCTCTATACATTAACACATCTGCACAAAAGAAGGAAGAATCATCAGGGTATATTGTTGACTTAGCAAACGAAGGAAACGGCTACATCCGTAGAAATGAATACGAAAAAACCGACTTATGGGTAAACCAATTATTAGGAGAACATAAATTAAGCGACAGAAGTACCTTAAACTGGGGAGGTTCTTATAATATTGTTAACCAAAGCATTCCAGACAGAACATATAACACCCTGAATAAAGTTGATGGTGGTTATGTAATCAACTCTCAATCTGCACCAAACAATAATCGTTATTTTCAGGATCTAAAAGAAAATGAATTAGCAGCAAACTTATCTGTAAATTATAAGTTTAATAAAAATGACGAAGGAGATTACAAAGGAAAATTTACCGTAGGATATAACGGAAGATTTAAAAAGAGAGATTTTGAGGCCACTCAATTCAACCTTAAAACAACAACATTTCCTATTTCTCACACTGGTGATATTGTTGATCCAAATAATTTGGATTTGTTCTATAACCAACAAAACTTTGCCAATAACTTCTTTACTATATCAACTTTTCGTGGAGGACCAGAAGTTTCTAATGCACTTGATCCGCAGACTTATGGTGGAGATTTAACCATCAACGGCGGTTTCTTGAATACAGAATATAAATTCAATACTAAACTTACAGCAGTTCTGGGATTAAGAGCTGAAGTTATCACACAAAATGTTGACTGGAGTACACAATTGGATCCTGAAGGAGGAAATGATAAATTAGAGAAGACTGCTTTTTTACCAAGTTTAGTTTTAAAATATGAACTTAACGACAAACAAAATTTGCGTCTGGGATTCAGCAAAACTTACACATTGCCACAGTTCAAAGAAAGATCTCCTTTTATTTATGAGGAATTTTTACAAGCTAAAGTGGGTAACCCTTATTTGTATGCTTCAGATGATTACAACTTCGATTTAAAATGGGAAATGTTCCCAAACAGTGATGAAGTTCTTTCTGTAACTGCATTCGGAAAATACATTTTGAATCCAATCAATGAGGTTATCATCAACTCTTCTACAAATGATATTTCTTATGTAAACTCTGGTGATTATGGTTATGTAGCAGGAGCTGAATTAGAATACAAAAAAGTCCTTTTTAATTTCGACAGCGAAAATGCAAAAAAATTAACAGGAGGTCTGAATGTATCTTACCTATACAGTAAACAAGAATTAAACGATGAAAAAGTTCTTGAAGAAACTAACGGAACACGCCCAACTACTTTTACTAATACAACTGGTAAATTTACAGGAGCATCTCCATTATTATTAAATGCTGATATATCTTTCTACAACGAATGGAACGACAAAAACAGTAACCTGACTACCACTATTGCTTACAATTATTTTTCTGATCGTGTAAACGCAATTGGTACACTTGAAAAAGGTGACTTGGTTGATAAAGCTGTTGGTTCATTAGATTTCATTGCAAAAGCTAAACTTAGCAAAAGTTATGGTCTTGGTTTGGTTGTAAAGAATATTCTTGATCCAACCGTAAACAGAGTTCAGGAAAACCAATCTGGAGATGTAAATGTCCTGAGCTATAAAAAAGGTTTAAACTTAAGCTTACAATTTAGCTATGAGTTCTAAATAATATATATTGAATAAGTAAAAAGGACAGCCATAGAGCTGTCTTTTTTTTTAAAAGCAATTTTAAATTTTAATTACTATGTTAAGCGATTAACATTTAGTTAATACAAAAACTACTATTTATTAAACTAACAATCACAGTTGCTTAACATCTAAAATAGATTTCTAATCCATCTTTGCAACAAGAAATTAAACACACAAAAAAATTATTAAAACGATTATGAAAAAATCAATTTTAAATTTCGTTACAGTTATTGCTTTATCAGGAAGCTTGCTTACGAGTTGTTCTAGTGATGACGATAAAAAAACACCAACTTCAACATTTGTTGCTGATGCTACTAACTTTAAGGGAACTATCACTGATGGTGAAGTAGTACTTGATGCATCTAAAACTTACAAATTGACTGGTGCAATTAAAGTAGAAAATGGCGCAACTCTAACAATTCCTGCTGGAACGACTATAGAAGGTACAGGCGGAACTGCATCTTATATCGCAATCGCACAAGGAGGGAAAATTAATGTAAATGGTACAGCTGCAAAACCAGTTATCATGACAGCTACAGTTAAAGAAGCTGGAAAATGGGGTGGTTTAGTAATTTGTGGTAGAGCTCCTATAAACCGTGTAAGTGGTGGTGCTAGTACAGCTACTTCTGAAGTTGCTGAATTAACTTATGGAGGAACTAACTCTGCTGATAATTCGGGTTCTATCAAATATTTAAGAATTGAATATGCTGGAGCTGCTTTCAACTCTGAAAAAGAATTTAACGGACTTTCATTCTTTGGAGTTGGTTCTGGAACTGTTGTTGAAAACGTAGAAGCTTATCACGGTGCTGATGATGGATTTGAATTCTTCGGAGGATCTGTAAATACTACAAACTTAATCTCTATCGGTAACGAAGACGATCAATTTGACTGGACTGAAGGATGGAATGGTACAAATACTAACTGGTATGGGAAATTAGATTTTGGAAAAGGAAACAGAGGAATCGAAGCTGATAACTTTGAATTCGGATATGCTTTTACTCCAATAGCTAATCCTACAATTACAAATTTAAGCCTTGTTGGACCTGGAAGTACTGCTGCTGTTGCTAACTTTGCAGAAAACCAAGCTATCAAATTAAGAAGAGGAACTAAAGGAATCATTTCAAACGTAGTTTTAAGCTCTTGGGCAACTGGTATTGATGTTGAAAACGATGAAACTATTGCTTTCATTGGAACAGCTTTAAAAGTTTCAAACGTATTATTTGTTACTGATGTACCTACAAAAACTAAAGGTAAAAAAACAGACGGAACTGCTGCTAACGTAGCTGCTATTCTTACTGAATCTACGACTGCTACTGGATCTGGAAATGGAGTTTTAGCTCCAACATGGGCTGCTGGTTGGTCAGTTGGTTTCTAATCACTTCGAACATAAATTGTTAAAAACATCCTAAAATTTTAGGATGTTTTTTTTTGGCGTAGTTTTTGTAATTTTTTTTGTATATTTACAGTAATCAAAATATCGCGATGGCAAAAAACTACTTTTATATTACATTCTTATTGGCTTTTTTCTTTACTCTCAGTGTTTCAGCACAAGATACTAAGCAATTACCAAAAACTCAAGATGCAACTACCATTGAGGGTCTAAGCTTGTATCCTAATCCAGTTACCAGCGGAAAAGTATCTATCTCCTCTAAAAATGACTTAGAAAAAGAGATTATAATTTTTGATGTTCTGGGTAAAAAAGTACTTCAAACACATTTAAGTTCAAGAGAATTGAACGTTTCAGAACTGGTTCCGGGCGTTTATATCATTAAAATAAGCGAAGAAAATGCTTCTGCAACCAGAAAGCTCATTATTCGATAAATCATAAAAAAGCTCCTTTTCAGGAGCTTTTTTAGTTTTCAGGCACAGTCACAGTTTTCAGGTTCATAGAAAACCGAAAACTACTACTGAAAAACTGCGACTGAAAACTAAAAACAATATCTTTGCAAAAAAAAGTTTTGATTACAGCCAACGATATATTTACCATTTCGAGTCATAAACAATTTGAGAAAATAGCACTAAAAGTGTTTCGTTTTCAGCATGAGAATAACGTCGTATATCGTGATTTCTGTAATTTTTTAAAAGTCAATCCACAACAGGTAAAGTCACTGGAACAAATTCCCTTTTTACCTATTCAGTTTTTCAAAAGCCATAATGTAGTTTCTAATAATGATCCGGCTCAGGTAACGTTTACCAGCAGTGGAACAACAGGAACGATTACCAGCAGACATTTAGTGACCAATGTTTCCCTATATGAGGAAAGTTACCGCAAGGGATTTTCCCAATTTTACGGAAATATCGAAGATTATGTTGTTTTAGCCCTTTTACCGTCTTATCTCGAACGTGACGGCTCTTCGTTAATATATATGGTCGAAGACCTTATAAAATTATCCAATCAGCCTGAAAGCGGCTTTTATTTACACAATCATGACGACTTAATAAAAAAACTGACTGCTCTTGATGAATCCGGGCAAAACGTTATTTTAATTGGGGTTACTTATGCTTTATTGGATCTGATTGAAAAACATCAATTTAATCTTCAAAATACCATCATAATGGAAACTGGCGGAATGAAAGGCAGACGTAAAGAAATGATCCGCGAAGAATTACACGAAATGCTTTGCAAGGGTTTTGGCGTTTCAGCAATTCATTCAGAATACGGAATGACCGAACTTTTGGGACAAGCCTATTCATTAGGCGAAGGCGTGTTCGAATGTCCGTCATGGATGCACATTTTGGTTCGCGATCCTGAAGACGCTCTGACTTATGTAAAAGAGGGGAAAACCGGAGGAATAAACGTTATTGATTTAGCCAATATCAATTCATGCTCTTTTATTGCTACGCAGGATTTAGGCAAAAAAAATGCCAACAACTCTTTCGAGGTATTGGGACGTTTTGATAACTCCGATATTCGTGGTTGTAATTTGATGGTATTATGAAAACCAACTTCAAATTATTTTTTCAAAAAGCTTTAACTCAATATAATTTTAATCTTTTCTCTTAATTCAGGTAAAACAATTTCCCGGAACCAGTCATTTTTAGCTTGCCAGATATTATTTCTTGGTGAAGGATGTGGCAACGGAAAGTATTGCGGTAAATAAGTCTTAAAATTACGAACCGTTTCTGTCAGGGTACTTTTAGCATTGTCTCCTAAATAATATCTTTGTGCATATTGTCCAATAAGCAAAACAAGTTCTACATCTGGCATTAATTTCAGTAATTTTTCATGCCATAATGGAGCACATTCTGGTCTTGGCGGTAAATCCCCTGTTTTTCCTGTGCCCGGAAAACAAAATCCCATAGGTATTAAGGCAATTTTGCTGGTGTCGTAAAATATTGTTTTATCAATTTGCAGCCAATTCCTCAAATTATCCCCGCTTTTATCATTCCAGGGAATACCTGTATTATGCACTATCCGACCGGGCGCCTGACCTATGATGATAATTTTACTCTTTTCACTGGCCGCAACAACAGGATTTACCCCATCTTTTAAGCAATTTTCACAAACCCGACAGTTTTTAATTTGTACAAAAAGCTCCTCCATAAATTTATACATTTCAAGTAAAGTACTAAATTTTGTATTCTTCAGCAACAAAAAAGTTCTAAAAAAAAATCCGATTAAAACTTAATCGGATTTTAAAACTTGAAGCGTTTAGGAAAACTCAGGAATTACTTTGCTCTAATCACAAAATAATTTTTCTTCCCACTTTGCAATAACACAAACTGATCGTTGATCAAATCATTTGACGTTAATACAAAATCTTCTTTTATTTTTTCTCTGTTTACCGAAATTGAGTTTGCTGTCAAAGCACGTCTCGCTTCTCCGTTTGATTTAAAGAAACCTGTCTTTTCGTTTAAAACAGTAATAATATCCAATCCGCTTTCTAAATCCGCTTTTGCGATTTCAGCCTGAGGAACACCATCAAAAACTTCTAAAAAAGTAGCTTCATCTAATTGTTTCAAATCTTCCGCAGTTGAATTTCCGAACAAAATATTCGAAGCCTGGATTGCTTTTTCTAATTCTTCTTTACTGTGTACAAAAATTGTGATCTCCTCTGCCAGTTTCTTTTGCAAAATTCTTAAATGCGGAGCCGCTTGATGTTCAGCAATTAAAGCATCAATTGTTTCTTTATCTAAAAAAGTAAAGATTTTAATATATTTTTCAGCATCAGCATCAGTTGCGTTTACCCAAAATTGGTAGAATTTATATACTGAAGTCTTATCAGCATCCAGCCAAACGTTTCCGCCTTCAGATTTTCCGAATTTAGAACCGTCTGCTTTTGTAATTAAAGGAGTAGTAAGAGCAAAAGCTTTCGCATTCTCTCCTCCCATTCTGCGAACCAATTCTGTACCTGTGGTAATATTCCCCCATTGGTCAGAACCGCCCATTTGCAAAACGCAATTGTTGTTTTTATATAAATGATAAAAATCGTAACCCTGAATCAATTGATACGTGAATTCTGTAAAAGACATTCCTTCGCCTTCTCCGGCAAATCTCTTTTTTACCGAATCCTTCGCCATCATGTAATTCACCGTAATACGTTTTCCAACTTCACGGGCAAAATCAATAAACGAGAATTCTTTCATCCAGTCATAGTTGTTTACCATAATTGGAGCATTTTTTTCTTTTGAATTAAAGTCTAAGAAACGAGACAGAACACTTTTTATTCCGGCAACGTTTTTGGCTAAAGTTTCTTCGTTCAACAAATTTCTTTCGTCAGATTTTCCAGAAGGATCACCAATCATTCCGGTCGCACCACCAACCAAAGCAATCGCTTTATGTCCGGTTCTGTTTAAATGAACCAATAAAATAATCTGAACCATACTACCAATATGTAGTGAATCTGCCGTTGGATCAAAACCTATATATGCCGTCGTTACTTCTTTAAGCAATTGTTCTTCCGTTCCTGGCATGCTGTCATGATATAACCCGCGCCACTTTAATTCTTCAACTAGATTCTTCATTTTTAAAATAATTTGTGCAAATATAATTAATTCCGTTAGTAGTGGCTATCATTAATTATTTTAGTCGAAAGATTTTCATTATAAATTTCCTCTTAATCTAATCCTTCAGAAATAGATTAACTCGGATTTCTAAAAGATAAACAACTACATTTCAATCCATTAAAAAAGATTAATCATTTAAAAAAATTTAGCACATAAAAAACCACAAAAATGTACTTCATTTATCTATTTTAGCGCCACAAAAAAACAATTTTATGAAAAAAATATTACTTATTACATTACTATTTTGCTGCTCTTTTGCCTTTGCCCAAATATCTTTTGAAAAAGGATATTTTATTTCTAATGAAGGAAAAAGAACAGAATGTTTTATAAAGAATCTGGACTGGAAAAATACCCCTACAGAATTCAAATATAAAACACAACCCAATGATATAGAATTTAAAACTCAAAATATTACTACTGTCCAGGAATTCGGAATTGACAATGAGAGTACATACAAAAGATTTAAAATAAATATAGATCGTTCAAGTAACGATGTAAAAAAAATGACCAGCAACAGGAATCCAGACTGGCATGAAGAAGTGATTTTTCTAAAAATACTTGTAAAAGGTGATGCTACTTTATACAGCTATACAGGCGAAGATATTAACCGATACTTTTACGAGACAAAAGAAATTCCGACTGAACAACTTATTTATGTAAAATATACTCAAGCCGATGACAATGAAGGAGCAGTAAAAATAAATGAAAACAATGAATACAAACAACAGCTGTTTAAAAATGTATATTCGTCAAATACAACCGAAAATGACATTTTAAAGTTAAGCTATAAAAAACCGGACCTAATTAAGTATTTTATTAAGTATAACAACATCAAGCCTGATTCAGCTCAAAAAACTGAAGAAAAAACAACCAAAGGAATTTTCTCATTCAAAATAACACCCGGCGTGAGCATAGTTTCTCTATCATCAAAGAACAATGTCGCTCCGGAACTTAATGCTCAGCTTGGCAATAAAACAATTTTTAGAATTGGTGCTGAAGCCGAATATATACTTCCTTACAATAAAAACAAATGGAGTGTTTTTATTAACCCTACTTATCAAAAATATCAAGACGAAAAAAACTACAATGCGTCCAGCAGTTTTACAGGATTTCCAGATACACAATACAACATAAAAGCAAGTTACAATTCTATACAACTACCAATTGGTATAAGGCATTATATGTTTTTAAATCAAAAATCAAAAATTTTCATTAATGCCGCATATTCACTAGACCTGAATAGTAAAACTGATATAAGCTACACTAATAAGACTGCAAATACTACCATAAATTTCAAAGGCAATCCGGGGAAAAACTTAGCATTTGGATTCGGTTATAATTTCAAAAATAAATTCTCAGCGGAAATAAGATTAAACACAAAAAATGAATTAGTAAATTATGTTTACCAATCTGCAAAATATAGTGCTATAGATTTTATTTTTGGCTATACTATTTTTTAGTAAAAATTTTAATTCATTCGATCATATTTAAAGAGACGAAAGTCAGATATAAATTATCTTGCTTTCGTCTCTTTCTTTTTAAGTTACAGATAAATATTTTTCAATGGTAAATTCTCTTATCAATTGATTTATCAAAAAAACTTATCTTTACAAAATGGTATTAGTAACTGGAGGAACAGGTTTAGTAGGTGCGCATTTATTGCTTCATTTAATTGAAAATGGGGAAAACGTCCGGGCTATTTACCGAAACCAAAATAACATTCAAAAAACAAAATTGCTTTTTGAATTGTATAAAAAAGGAGACTTATTCGAAAAAATAAACTGGCTTGAAGCTGATATTTTAGATGTCCCTTCGTTAGAAATTGCTTTTGTTGACATTGAATACGTTTATCATTGCGCTGCTTTAATATCATTTGACCCTAAAGATGAAGATTTATTAAGAAAGACCAATATAGAAGGAACGGCCAATATGGTTAATTTTTCTATTGCTAAAGAAGTAAAAAAATTCTGTTTTATAAGTTCAATTGCAGCCTTAGGAGATTTAGCACCACACGAAACTTACATTACAGAAGAAACAGACTGGAATCCGGAAAAACCACACAGTGATTATGCCATTTCTAAATATGGCGCTGAGATGGAAGTTTGGCGCGCAGTTCAGGAAGGCCTAAATGTTATTATTTTAAATCCGGGAGTTATTTTAGCAAAAATTCCAACAGCAAAAATCTATAATGAAGGAAGTAGCCAGCTTTATACAAAAGTTGCGAATGGACTCTCGTTTTACACACTTGGAAGTACTGGTTTTATTACCGTAGATGATGTCGTAAGAATCGCAAGTGAATTAATGAAAAGCGAAATCAAAAACGAACGATTTACTTTAATTGCTGATAATATTGTGTTTCGGGACATCTTAAATACAATTGCTGATACTTTAAAAGTAAAAAAACCAGGCATTCATGCTAACCCATTACTCATGAATTTTCTATGGGTTGCAGACGCCATATTTTCGGCTTTATTTTTTCAAAAAAGACGCCTTACAAAAGCAACTGCAAAAGCTTCTTATTCTAAAAATCTGTATTCAAATGAAAAAATAAAAACCGTTCTGGGAACGGTTTTCTTAGATGTACATCACTATATAAAAGAGGTGTCGAATTTATAACACTATCTCTTTTTTGACTGTATTAATCTTCTTATTGAGTCAACATTTACTTGTTGTTTCAAAGTTTTTTTTACAGCCTCTTTAATCGAATCTTTATCTTTGTTTTTCTTTTCTTTTGCTGCTTTTTTATCTTCAATTTTCACTATAGAATCTGCAGCTCTTTGATTTACTGCAATTCTCTTACCAATTTCATCAAACATCTCCTTGTAAGTTTCATAATCAGTAGCGTAATATTTATTACTTTGCGCAAATTGCAGGCTATCAACTTTGTACTTTTTAAGAATAAATCGGGTAGGATCTGTTTGAACAGAATCTAATGATAACGGATTTTGATATTTCATCGCATCCAAAAGAGATAAATCATACATAATATCAATCATCTTTCCTTTCTCTATAAGTTTTGCAGGTTCTTTGACCAGCTCTTTTTTACAACTTACAGAAAGAAACAAAACCAACACTATTATTATACAATTCTTCATTTCAGTTTTTTATCTGTCAAACAATAATCTTTTTCCGTTGCGAAGGTCTTTTACTTTAAAATTGTTATAAACCAATTCACCATTTACAAAAGTATGTGTAATTCTTGATTTAAAAGTATAATTTTCAAAAGGCGACCATCCGCATTTTGCTAAAATATTCTCTGGTTTCACGCTCCATGGTAAACTTGGATTTACAATGACCAAATCAGCAAAATAGCCTTCTTTTATAAAACCTCTTTTTTCTATTTTGAAAATCTTAGCCGGATTGTGGCACATTTTCTCCACGATTTTCTCCACACTAATCTTCCCTTGATGATGCGCTTCAAACATTGCCACCACAGCATGCTGTACAAGCGGGCCACCAGAAGGCGCATTCAAATACGACTGCATTTTTTCTTCTTTGGTATGCGGCGCATGGTCTGTAGCAATTACATCTATGCGCCCATCATTTAAAGCTTTCCAAAGTTCAGCTCTGTCTTCGGCTGTTTTAACAGCAGGATTCCATTTAATAAAATTTCCTTTTGTTTTATAATCTTCATCAGTAAACCAAAGATGATGTACACAAACCTCAGCAGTGATCTTTTTATCTTCTAACGGAATTTTATTCGTAAACAATTCCATTTCCTTCGCAGTCGAAAGGTGAAAGATATGCAAACGGGCTCCGGTTTTCTTTGCCAAAGCCACAGCTTTAGACGATGAAATATAGCAAGCCTCAGCACTACGGATCAAATGGTGCGCCGTTACCGGAACATCATCTCCATATTGCTCCTTAAAAGCGGCAAGATTATTCCGGATCGTAGTTTCATCTTCGCAATGCACAGCGATTAACATGGGTGTACTTGAGAATATTTTTTCTAAAGTTGCTTCGTTATCTACTAACATATTACCGGTTGAAGATCCCAAAAAGATCTTGATTCCTGCAACATTTTTTGGGTTCGTTTTTAAAACTTCTTCCAGATTATCATTTGTTGCTCCCATCATAAACGAATAATTCGCAAATGATTTTACAGCAGCAATTTGATATTTATCTTCAAGGATTTCCTGGGTTACAGCATTCGGAACCGTGTTTGGCTGTTCTATGAAAGAAGTAATTCCTCCTGCAACCGCAGCTCTTGATTCTGATTCGATATCGCCTTTATGTGTTAATCCCGGCTCTCTAAAATGTACCTGATCATCAATTGCACCCGGAATTAAATAACTTCCTTCGGCATCAATCACTTTACAATCAGATGATTTTAGACTGATGCTGTCTGCCACTTCAACGATCAAGTCGTTTTCTATCAGGACATCACCTTCAAAAATAGATCCTTCGTTTACAATTTTAGCATTCTTTATTAAAATCCTGTTCATCGCCATTGTGGTATTATAAGGTATTGACTAATTTTTTTAATCTTAGCGAAATTACACCAAGAATAGCTTCTTTGATAATGGCATTGCTCATTTTCGAAACTCCTTTTGTCCGGTCTGTAAAGATAATAGGAACCTCAGTAATTTCAAATTTAGCACAATAGGTTCTGTATTTCATTTCGATCTGAAAAGCATAACCAACAAACTTTATTTTGTTAAGATTAATCTTTTCCAGCACTTCTCTTTTATAACAAACAAAACCTGCTGTAGCATCATGAATTTTCATACCCGTAATAAACTTCACATAAACTGAGGCAAAATAAGACATTAAAACACGACTTAAAGGCCAGTTTACAACATTTACACCGGTTACGTATCGAGAACCAATAGCTAAATCTGCTCCTCCAAAATGACAAGCATCAAACAATTTTTCAAGATCATTGGGGTTATGAGAAAAATCAGCATCCATCTCAAAAATGAAATCATATTTGCGTTCCAAAGCCCATTTGAAACCATGAACATAAGCAGTTCCTAAACCTGATTTTTTAGCTCTTTTTTCTAAAAATAACCTGCCAGGAAATTCTTCCTGCAACGCAATTACCTTATTAGCCGTAAAATCCGGTGAGTTATCATCTATAATTAAAAGATGAAAAGGTTTATGTTGAGAAAGTACAGCTCTGACTATGCTTTCAATATTTTCGATTTCGTTGTAAGTAGGAATTATGACAATACAATCATTCATTTTTCTGCGTAAATTTCATCGCAAAAGTAAACTTTTTATAGCATTTGATTCATAATAAATATATAATAAAAGTATTGATACAAAAAATTACTAATTTTGTATCGTTATGATTGAACAACTTCACCCTCGAATTATCGAAAACAAAGACTGGGCAACACTTTTATTTGTGTTAACCTTTGCTGTTGTTGCTATGACTAAATCAGCTTATGAAACCAGATTTAGCGAATTCAGCAAGCTTATTTTCTCAGACAAATACGCAAAAATCTATCGTGATAACAACCACCTGAAAAGCAGTTTTACTGTTGGTTTATTTTTTGTTCAGGTTGTTTCCTATGCCTTTTTTATCCAATTGACAATGCATATTTTTGGATATGCATCAAAAACCGACTGGATTTTATTTATTCAGATTGCTACATTTTTGCTTTATTTTATTCTGGCAAAATTTTTAATCGAGAAAATTGTTGCAACTTCTTTCAACATTGATGAATTTGCCGACCTTTTTAACTTACAAAAAGTCACCTACAGAACTTATATTGGCGTTTTAGTCCTGCCTATTAATGCTATTTTGTTTTATTATGACGATATTCCTAAAATTATACCGCTTGCCATCATAGCCATTTCGCTGTGTATCAGCCTGTATTCATATTTTATTTCAATAAAAACATATCAAAACGTAATAATCAGCAAGTTATTTTATTTTATTTTATATCTTTGCGCTCTTGAAATAGCCCCTTATTATTTTCTTTATTATTGGATTACAAAAGGGAGTGCTTAGAAAATGTTTATAATATGAAAGTGAAAACAATTTTGGTGTCACAGCCTGAACCTAAAGTGGAAAATTCTCCTTACTTTGAGCTCCAACAAAAACACAAAATAAAAATTGATTTCAGACCATTTATTCATGTGGAAGGGGTTAATGCAAAAGAGATTCGATTACAAAAAATCGATCTTAATCATTATACTGCAATAATTTTGACGAGCCGTAATGCGGTGGATCATTTTTTCAGAGTAGCTGATGAAATGCGTTATAAAGTTCCTGAAGGATTGAAATATTTCTGCCAATCTGAAGCTGTTGCATTTTACCTGCAAAAGTATGTTGTGTATAGAAAGCGTAAAATTTACGTTGGAGCAAAAGATTTTGCGGATTTGTCACCTCTTATCAAAAAGTACAAAGACGAAAAATTCCTGTTACCGGCATCTGATCAGTTAAATGCTGATGCTCCCATTACATTAAACAATCTGAAAGTAGATTGGGCACAAGCTATTTTTTACAAAACAGTAATGAGCGACTTATCTGATCTTGCAGATGTTTATTATGATGTTTTAGCATTTTTTAGCCCAACCGGAATCAAATCATTGTTTAAAAACTTCCCTGATTTTAAACAAAACGATACCAGAATTGCTGTTTTTGGAAGTACAACTCAAAAAGAAGCTCTTGATCATGGTTTAAGAATCGATATTCTTGCTCCAACTCCTGAAACTCCTTCTATGACAATGGCTTTAGAAAAATACATTAGCGAAGCAAACAAAGGAAAATAGTCCCTTTAAAAATATTAAATTTTATAAAATTCCAAATTCCAGCCTTCTTGTGCTGGGATTTGGAATTTTTCTTTTTTAATCAAACCCGGCAAAAGATCTCTGACAAAAGATTGAAATGTACAATAACATACGATACGTTTCCCAAGGTTGAAATTTTGGGCTATAATTGAAACAACACCAAATTTAGAAGGCTAAGTTTTATATCGGAGCTTAAAGCAAAAATCCGGAATTTGGAATTCAAATATTAGAATTTTTCTTTTAAATCATTTTGAGTACATTTGATTTCTAACTAAAACCAAATAACTAAAATTAGTTTCAAATTACAACTCTTATGAAAATCAACTCCCTTTTAATTGAAATTGACGGTATCGACAAGGAAATCCTGCGCTATTTAATGGATGATGCCCGAAAGCCTATTTTGCAAATTGCTAATAAAATAGGCATTTCAGGAGCTGCGATTCATCAGCGTTTAAAAAAACTGGAGCAATCAGGTGTTATTTCGGGTTCTAAATTTACTGTAAACCCAAAAGTCTTGGGCTACAATACAATGGCTTTTGTCGGAGTCTATCTAGACAAAGCTTCCCGAAACTCTGAAGCTGTAAAAGACCTAAAGAAAATACCTGAAGTTCTCGAATGTCATTACACCACAGGAAACTGGTCAGTCCTGATAAAAATCATTTGTCGCGACAACGAACATTTGATGCAGCTTTTAAACACCAAAATTCAAGCCATTGAAGGCGTTTCAAGAACTGAAACCTTTATTTCGCTGGATCAGCAGATAGACAGACAGATTCAATTGTAATTTTTTAATATGATAACTAGATAATTTTAAAGATATAAAAACAACAAACCCGACAGATTTAAAACCTGTCGGGTTTATTGTTTATAAATTATCTAATTGACTAATTATCTAATTCTCACATTAAAAATTTAATTCCTTCTGCTTCCGGAATAAATCGAGATATAGTACAGCAACGTTGCGATTGAACCTATAGCAGCAACCAGATAAGTTCTGGCAGCCCATTTTAGCGCATCCTTTGCTCCTGCCTGTTCTTCTTGTGTCAGCATATGTTTATTTTCTAACCAGGCCAGTGCCCTGTTACTTGCATCATATTCTACAGGTAAAGTTATAATAGAAAACAAAGTTGTTACGGCAAAAATAACGATTCCAACTAATAACAATTGCGGAAAAGTTCGAATCATAAGAATTCCCGCCAATAAAATCCATTGCATATAACTAGATGCAACATTTACAATTGGCACCAATGCAGAACGCATTGTTAGCCATTCGTAACCAATAGAATGCTGCACAGCGTGACCACATTCGTGTGCAGCAACAGCGGCCGCAGCTGCATTACGATGATTATAAACTGCTTCACTAAGGTTTACTGTTTTATCTGCAGGATTATAATGATCTGTTAACTGCCCCGGAGTCGAGATAACGCGAACATCTGTAATTCCATTATCAGCCAACATTTTTTCAGCAATTTCGGCACCACTCATTCCGTTTCTCAATTGCAATTTAGAATATAATTCGAATTTACTTTTTAGTTTTGAACTTACGATCCAGCTGAATAACATAATTGCTCCAGCGAGTATTAAATATCCACTTCCCATATCTTTTTTACTTTTATTTGATTGATTATTAAAGTTACAAAACAATCAGCAATTTCTGAACCAAATTCAAAAAATGTCATTTTGGCATTTAAAAACCCATCAATTCAAAAGATTATTCTTTAATAAAAAAGCTATTAATTCTGCTACATTTTTGGTTTTATACTTTTGCAAAATATTACGTCGGTGCGTTTGTACGGTTAAAAAACTCAAAAACAATTCATCTGCAATTTCCTGGGTAGATTTGCCTTTTGAAAGCAATAAAGTAATATCCTTCTCTCTTCTGCTTAAGCTTGGAATATGCCGTAAATCTTCAGATAATGGCTGACTTACAATTGTTTTTACCTCATCACTAAAAACAATTTCACCTTCAATCGCTTTATTAATGCATTGTTTAAACTCATCAAATGAAGCACTTTTCAGGATGTAACCATTTCCTCCATTCTGAATAAATTGCATCACCAGACTTCTTTCAGACTGACTGCTGATTCCTATAATGATTATTTGCGGATATTTTTGTTTAATCGTTTTACAAAGATCAACGCCATTGATTACCGGTAAAAAAATATCCATTAAAACTAAATCGACCTGATTTTCCTCGATATAATCTATAAGCATTACTCCGGATTGCAACTTCCCAACAATCTCAACAGTTTCTAAATCCGACAACAACCCTGAAATTCCCGAAATCACAATAGGATGATCGTCTACAATTATTGTTTTATATACTTTACCCATTTGATTGTGTTTCATTTTTTATTTTTAATTCAATATATGCCGAAGTTCCTTTGCTCAGTTCACTTTCTATTTCCAGCTTTCCTTTTAAAAATTCAACACGGTTTTTAATATTTCTTAATCCCATTCCGCTATCATTTTTATTAGCAGTATTAAAACCAACGCCGTTATCCTCAACCGTAATAAAGAAAGTATCTTTATTTTGAGAACAGGAAACTAAGATTTCTGATGCATTGGCGTATTTTAAAGCATTGTTCAGCAATTCCTGAATGATGCGATAAATCACGATTTCATAATTCTTGGGTAAATTTGGTTTTTGTATTAAATATTGAAATTCAATTTTAGTTTTAGCATTTGAATTTGCCATACACAAATCCCGTAAGGCATGCTCTAAACTGAGTTTCAGCAAACTCTCCGGCATTAAGTTTTGTGAAATGTTCCTCAATTCCTTAATCGAATTATCCAATAATGTATTGACTTCTGCAGCACTCAATGCATTTTCTTTCTCAGCGAGCTTTAGATGAATTTTAAGCCCGGAAAGCATACTGCCAAGTCCGTCATGTAAATCTCTGGCGATCCTTTTTCTTTCTACTTCTTCCCCTTCAATCAAAGCACTTGAAACGGATAATTTTTGCTGATTTTCAAGTGCGGTTAATTCTTGCTGATGGTTAATTTCTTTTTGAACGCTAAGCTTCTTTTCATTTTTATTCAATATCCATAAAAACAACACAATCAGAAATAAAAGCACCGACAGTACGGCAAAAAGTATAGAATTCAAACGGTTGTTATTTACCATCAATGCTGCTTTTTCATTTTGAGATTGCAGCAAGGTGATCTTCTTCTCATTCTCGGCTTTTTTATACTTTGCTTCAAGCTCAACAATTTCAGTCTGAAATTTAGTATCGTTCAGACTATCATTGATTACATTATATTTATTGGCAAAGAAATAGGCTTTATCATAGTTTTTGAGCGCACTGTATACTTTAGATAATTCATTGTAATAATTCTTTTTGTCTACAACAAATGGAGTTTTCTCTAAAAGATATTCCAGATTTTCTTTTGCCCCATTGTAGTTCTTTAATTTAAAAAGCACTTCATATTCTGCAAACTTCAGCCTGTTTAATGCAATCTGATTGAGATGTTTTTCTGCCGATTGAATTCCCTTTTCGTAACTTTCCAAAGCTTTTTCATGCTTGTTTTGCTTTGCATAATATATTCCTTCCGAATAAAAATAAGAATCATTTAAATTAGACTCAGGATATTTTTCTAACGTAGAATACGCTTTATCAAGCACTTTTTTTGCATCATAAAAGCGCTTTAATTCAACTAAATTTTCAGCATTAATAATATAAGTTTCCATTTTAGACTCTATAAGAGTTGGCGATCTTTTAGTGGCCATCTCTATATAATATTGCGCATCACGCAAATATTCACTAGCTTTTTCGCGGTCGTTATTATTCATAAAAATAATAGCAACAGCTTTATACAAACCACTTATAAGTTCATAATCGCCACTTTTTTTAGCAACAGGAATTGCTTCATTGACCAATATTTTCATATAGCCTTTTTCATTATTTCTTCTTTGCTGCATCACACCACAGTTTTGAAGTATAATGGCCCGTAATCTATAGGCTTCAGTATTATTGTATTTTTTTAATTTATTATTGGCATCAAGCAAAGCTTTCTCGAAACCATCAACATCTCCTTTTTCTAAAAAACTATATGAATTGTAGTAGATGGATGCATCATTTAAAAAAGGAAATTTAGATTTTAATTTATTGGCCTGCTGGAGATATTCTTTGGATGTGCGAACATCCTGAATCATCAGGTACAATTTCGACAATCGAAAACTATAAATACTTTTTACACTATCTGAATGTACATTTTTAGTAATCCTGGCAATACTGTCTATATAAATTTTGTCATCATCTAATGAAAGTATAACCTGCGAATAAGTAATGGTAGAGAATAATAAAAGAATTAGAACGGGGTAAATTTTCTTCATGAATTGTGGTTTTCTCAAATTTATTAAAATTATAAACGTTTCAAAAAAAATCACCTCTTTTTACCTGATATCAGGTAATAAAAATTACACTTTATCAGGTATTGTCATCTCTTTTTTAAGCCTCTAAATTTGTTATAAATGAATTATTAATTATAAATGCACTAAAGAATTTTATTATGAAATCAATTTTAAAAACTCTGGCGATTGTACTAACTCTTGCTTTTACGGCAGTATCCTGCAGCAGCGACAATGATAATGACTCCGGATCCGGATCAGCCTCAAAAGATGTGAAGTATGAAGTAAGCGGAAATTTTACAGGAAAACTTGACGTAACGTATATAGAAGCTGGCGGAGGCGCACTTAACGAAGATATCAATGCCTTGCCATGGACTAAACAATTTACTGCCGCTGCGAGTACTCAGGGAGTAAGTCTAAGCTCAAGTGGTTTTGGCGGAGTTGCCGGTCAAAAAATAACGGTAAAGATATTTGTTGGCGGAAAAGTAGTTAAAGAATTAACTGCAACTGCAAATAATGATGGTATTATTGTAGCCGTACCTGGCGCTTATGTATTCCCGTTGTAAGGTTTAGGATTATTTTTTAAGAAAGGGTAGTTTGTGATTTTACAAACTACCCTTTTGATTTTTATGAAATATTATCAGTGTCTAATTGCTTATTGACATCTTCAAACTTCTCTATGAGGCTATTTATTTTTGTCTGTTGTTTTTTAATTTGTTTCGGACGAATGTAAACCCAGTTAAAAACCATCCAAAGCAGCGTTATGCCATAGGTAAAAACTGCACCTGGAACAGTCATTCTCACTGCATATTCATACATGTACAAACAAATACCCGCACCAAGCATTATAAAGTACAAACTCAAAACTGTTGATTGTATGAACTGCTGTTTTTTTCTAATCGAAATTAGCTGTTGCAAATATTCATGATTGGTTTGTGCCGAATCAATATTTTTATAAATACGCAGCAACCCGTTATAAACACCTACATACATTGCCATTGCCAGAATCGCTAAAACAATTCCAATTTTAGTCGAGATAAATTCAGGCTGACAATAATACCAAACGCAAATTATAAAAGCGGTCGTTGCAGCAAGTAAAACATTAGCTTTCCACAAAGAAAGTAAACTTGCTTTTTTAAACTGTTTTAACCTTAGCAATAAATCTTCCATATTGGGCTGACTTACGGTTTGCTTTTTCCATAAATCTTTAAAGTCTATATTATTGTTGTCCATTTTCTTTGAATTTTTGAGTCAGTTTTTCTTTTATTCTATGAATTCTTACTCTGGTATTGGCTTCAGAAAGTCCAACGATTTTGGCAATTTCCGCTTGTTTTAAATCCTCAAGTTCCAACGAAATAATGATACGGTCTGTTTCCGGTAATCCGGCAATACATTGGTACAAAAACTGAATTTGCGGCTCTAATGAAGTTTGTTTTTCTTCGGTCAGATGAATTGGTAAATCCGATTTCAGGAATCGCTTTTCTTTTTCAATCTGCCTTAAGCAATTGTTAGAAGCAATTCTGAAAATCCACGTTCCAATGCCGGATTCATTTCTAAACGTATCCAGTTTTTGCCAGACAATAATAAAGGTTTCCTGAGCGAGATCCTGCGCAACATCATAATCGTTTACAAAACCCATGCAAAGCCTGAATATTCTATCCCAATATGTCTTATAGATAGTTTCAAATTCCATTTATTACGATTTTATAAAATTGCTGATCTGATTTAAATACCATTCTGTATCATCATACATAATAAAGTGCAATCCCTTGCCGGCATATTGAAAATTAGCTGTCTTCAAATTTTTATACTGACCTTCAACAGCAGGTTTTAAATTTACAAAATAAGATTCCAGTAAAATTAATGAAGGACATTTTATAGCTGCAATTTTATCTCTTAAATCGGTATTGAAAAAATCACAATACATTTGAGCAAATGTTTTTCTGTCTGATTTCATACTCCAATCGACCACCATTTCAAGTTTAGAAGCATCTTCAATAAGTCTTGGCATTGTCTTTTTCTGCATATCGTAAAATTGGGCATCAGACAATGCCGTCATTTGACTAACCATAGCAGAACAATCGTTATTTTCTTTTGATTTAAAAGAAAGATCCATCAATGCGGCTAAACACGGTAACGCATCCACAACAACAATTTTACTTATTAATTCCGGATAATCTGCTGCAACGGCCAGTGCCAATCCTCCACCCATACTGTGACCAACTACAATTGGTTTTTCAATTTTATTGTCTTTTATATAATTTGCAATTTCATCTTCCCAATTTTTAAAAGAAGGATTTGGTTGTGGTTTTACTCCGGCAAAACCCGCCATTGTAAAAGTATAACAGGTAAAATCTTTTTCAAAATTAGCCTTGGTTTCATTCCACACATCTCCGGAAGAAGCAAATCCGGGAATAAATACGATAGCTTGTTTTCCTTTTCCGGTTTTAGTTACTTCAAAAGGATATGATTTTGTTTGTCCGAAGACATTTAAACATAATGCAGAAAATAAGAATGCGATAATCAAGATGATATACTTTTTCATTTTAATAGTTTTAAGTTGATAAATAATCGGATCCGCCCTTTGGATACGAGAACTATTAAAATGTTACAACGGGGATTTAAAATTTCAATAAAAAAAATTCCAAATTCCAACTTTGAGTATGTTTTTTCGCCACGAATTCACGAATTTACAAGAATTGAATTTGTGAATTCGTGGCGAAAAAAGCCAAAGAAACGCTACAAACTTTGACGCAAAAAAAATCCCAAACCCCAATCGTAAAATTGGAATTTGGAATTTTTTTATTGGAATTTTATCTCGTTACCCCACCAAATTAATGATCTTTCCAGGAACGATAATCACTTTATTTGGAGTTCTTCCATCTAATTGTTTTTGTGTTCTTTCATCTTTCATGACGATTTCTTCGATTTGTTCCTTGGTTAAATCCAAAGGCAATTCGATTGTAAAACGCATTTTCCCGTTGAAAGAAACCGGATATTCTTTATTGGTTTCAATCAAATGTTTTGGATCAAAAACCGGAAAAGCAACTGTCGAAATCGAAGTTGTATGTCCTAATTGCGACCATAATTCTTCTGCAATATGAGGTGCATAAGGCGAAACCAAAATTGCTAAAGGTTCTAAAATTGCTTTTGAATGACAATTTTGAGCTGACAATTCATTCACACAAATCATAAATTGAGAAACTGAGGTATTAAAAGAAAAACTCTCAATATCTTCTGCTACTTTTTTAATTGTTTTATGCAATGATTTTAAATTGTCTTTTGTTGGTTCGTCATTGTTTACGATTAAACCGTTGTTCTCATCAAAATACAATCTCCATAATTTTTTAAGAAAGCCAAAAACTCCTGAAATCCCGGCGGTATTCCAAGGTTTAGCCTGCTCTAATGGCCCTAGGAACATTTCGTACAAACGCAAAGTATCAGCACCGTATTCTGCACAAATATCATCTGGCGTTACTACGTTATAGTAGGATTTCGACATTTTTTCGACTTCACGACCTACAATGTATTTTCCGTTTTCATCAAAAACAAACTCAGCCGTATTAAAATCTTCTCTCCAGTTTTTGAACTTTTCAATATTTAATTCATCTGACGAGTTTACGAAATTTACATCAACACGAATTGGCTGAACTTTGTTATCTCCTATTTTGTTTTTAGAAACAAAAGTATTTGTTCCTTCAAGTCTATAAACATAAGCTGTAGTCCCCAAAATCATTCCCTGATTAATCAGTTTTTTGAATGGTTCTTCGGTTGGAGCGAAACCTTTGTCTTTTAAGAATTTGTTCCAGAAACGAGAATACAATAAATGTCCGGTTGCGTGTTCGCTTCCTCCAATATATAAATCTACACTTTCCCAATATTTCAATGCTTCTTTACTCGCAATTTCGTTCTCATTATGAGCATCCATATAACGCATCCAATACCATGAACTTCCTGCCCAACCCGGCATAGTGTTCAATTCAAGAGGAAAAATGGTGTTGTTGTCAACCAAATCAGTATTGACAACTTCATTGTTTTGAGTATCCCAAGCCCAGATTGTTGCATTTCCTAACGGAGGCAAACCATCTTCGGTTGGTAAATATTTCTCTACTTCAGGTAAAATAATTGGCAAATGGTGCGCATCGATCATTTTTGGCAAACCATTTACATAATAAACCGGGAAAGGCTCTCCCCAATAACGCTGACGAGAGAAAACAGCATCACGCAAACGGTAATTTGTTTTTCCCGTTCCTTGTCCAATTTTTTCTAATTCTGCAATTACTTTTTGAGTTCCTGTTTTATAATTTAATCCATTTAAGAAATCAGAATCTACTAATTCAAATCCTTCTTTTGCTCCAAAAGCAGCTTCAGAAATATCTTTATTAAAAATATTTTTGATTTCAGGCATTCCGTTTTGACCTTTAAAGAAATTGGCAAAAGCATAATCTCTTTCATCTCCACAAGGAACCGCCATTACAGCACCAGTTCCGTAACCTGCCAAAACATAATCTCCAATCCAAACCGGAATTGCTTCTTTTGTAAAAGGATGTTCCGCATAAGCCCCTGTAAACACGCCAGAAATGGTTTTTACATCAGCCATACGCTCACGCTCTGAACGTTTTGCCGTTTTTTCGATGTAAGCCTCAACTGCCGCTTTTTGCTCCGGAGTTGTAATTTTAGCCACCAAATCATGTTCCGGTGCCAAAGTCATAAACGTGACTCCGAAAATGGTATCAGGACGAGTAGTAAAAACTTCAATAGAATAGTCTAAAGTCGAATATCCAGAGTCTGGAAGTGTAGCTTCACTTTCGACTTTTGACTTTTGACTTTTGACTTGGAATTTCACTAAAGCCCCAACAGATTTCCCAATCCAGTTTCTTTGCGATTCTTTTATAGATTCGCTCCAGTCGATATCATTCAGACCTTGAAGCAAACGCTCTGCATAAGCCGAAATTCGCATGCTCCATTGGGTCATTTTTTTACGAATAACAGGATATCCTCCACGTTCAGAAACTCCGTTTACGATTTCGTCATTTGCCAAAACAGTTCCTAAACCGGGACACCAGTTTACTTCGGTTTCTGCCAAATACGTCATTCTATATTGCAAAAGGATTTTTTCTTTCTGATCTTCAGAATAGGAGTTCCATTCTTCTTTTGTAAAAATGGCAACATTATCATCGCAAACAGCTTCAACCAAAACGTTTCCTTCTTCCTCAAAAACAGTTACCAGATGCGAAATATCAAATGCTTTTCCTTCTTTTCTGCAATACCAGGAATTAAATAACTGGATAAAAATCCATTGTGTATGTTTGTAATAATCAGGATTTGAAGTTCGTACTTCACGGCTCCAGTCAAATGAGAATCCAATTTTATCTAATTGCTTACGGTAACCCGCAATTTGTTTTCCTTCTTTATCAACTCCACCGTCAATATTGACACGCGTGGTATCTTCCGGACGCTGTCCTGTTTGTATTGCATATTGTTCTGCCGGCAATCCAAAACTATCATATCCCATTGGATGCAAAACATTAAAGCCCTGATGCCTTTTGAAACGAGAATAAACATCTGAAGCAATATAACCCAGCGGATGCCCAACGTGTAATCCTGCTCCGGATGGATAAGGAAACATGTCTAACACATAATGTTTCGGTTTTTCAGAGTTGTTTTCTGCGGCAAAAGTTTGGTTTTCAGCCCAATATTTTTGCCATTTTTCTTCAATTTCGTTTGGATTGTATTTCATTCCTGCTTTATATTTTATTTTTAATGGAGTCATGCTTTCGCTTACTCAAGTCATTTTTTTTTTGAGTTGCTAAGCTACTGAGTAACTAAGTTTCTAAGTTTTAAGTCCGCAAATTTACATTTATTGTACGAAAGTTAAAACTTTGACCGTTATTAACTTCAAATAAAGAAATTGTTTATTATTTTTACCACATAATTTAAGCAAACTATGAGTTCTAAATTTGATAAATTTCAAAAGCGCAGGTTAATTTCCTCTTATTTTTCGGTGGTACTAAGTGTATTTCTTGTTTTATTCCTTTTAGGAGTACTGGGATTATTCATTATCAATTCTAAAAAACTGGCCAATGATTTTAAAGAAAAAATCGCAATGACTGTTTTCTTTAAAAACGAAGCCAATGATAGTGTGATAAAAGCATTTAATACCGAATTGAAAAGAGCTCCTTTCGCAAGATCTTATGCTTATGTTTCTAAAGAAAAAGCAGCAAAAGAACATACGGACATTATTGGAGAAGATTTCCTGACATTTTTAGGAGAAAATCCGTTGTTGAATTCCTACGACATTCACTTAAAAGCAGATTATGTAGAAAGGGACAGCATCTCTAAAATTGAAAGCCGTTTACGCCAAAACACCATGATTGAAGATATTGTTTATGACAAACAATTGGTAAATCTGGTAAATGACAACATCAAAAAAGTAAGTATGTGGATTTTGATTATCAGTGGTTTCCTTGCCGTAATCGCAGTTTTATTAATCAATAGTTCATTACGTTTATCGATACATTCTAACAGATTCATCATCAAAACCATGCAGATGGTTGGTGCAACAAAATCGTTTATCCGTAAACCTTTTGTAATGCGAAGCGTAAAATTAGGAATGTTAGGCGCAGGATTGGCTATTATTGCCCTGATCGCTCTTTTACTTTATGTAGAAAACAATTTCCCGGGATTAGGAATACTGGAAGACAAAGCTTTAATCGGATTGGTATTATTGGCTGTTTTCGGATTAGGGGTATTGATTACCTGGGTAAGTACACATTTTGCAACACAACGTTTCCTGAATTTAAGAACAGACGATCTTTATTAATTTTAGATCGTTGATTTTAGATTATTGCTTAAACAAATGCCTTCGACTTCGCTCAGGCTTACAAAAAAATAAAAATGAAAAATAACAGCAACATTACAGAGCAAGAGCCAAAAAAACAAGAATTCCTTTTTGACGGTATTAATTACAAAATTCTATTAATTGGAATTGGCGTTATTGCATTAGGCTTTATCCTAATGTCTGGAGGAGGAAGTAATGACCCAAAGGTTTTTAATGAAGATGTTTTTAATTTTAGACGTATTCGACTGGCTCCAACAACTGTTTTAATTGGTTTTGGAATTACGATTTATTCTATCTTCAAAAAATCTAAGTAGACTTTCTTTAGACTGCTTAGACAACTTAGATCTTTAGATTATTAGATTAATCTCTTTAAAAAAGTCTGACATCTAAGAAGTCTAATAATCTAACAATCTAAATTAAATGAATACATTACAAGCTATTGTTCTTGCCATAATTGAAGGAATCACAGAATTTTTACCTGTTTCCTCAACTGGTCACATGATTATTGCGTCTTCTTTTTTCGGAATTGCCCACGAAGATTTTACTAAACTATTTACGATTGTTATTCAGCTTGGCGCAATACTTTCTGTAGTTGTTTTATATTTCAAACGTTTCTTTCAGACACTTGATTTTTATTTTAAACTTCTGGTCGCGTTTATTCCGGCTGTAGTTTTAGGATTATTACTAAGTGATTTTATTGATGGTTTATTAGAGAACCCGGTTACCGTTGCTGTTTCACTTTTAATTGGGGGATTAATTTTATTGAAAGTGGACGAATGGTTCAACAAACCAAACATCGCCGAAACATCTCAGGAAATCACGTATTTACAAGCTTTTAAAATCGGAATGTTTCAATGTCTGGCCATGATTCCTGGAGTTTCACGAAGCGGAGCCAGTATTGTGGGCGGTATGTCGCAAAAACTATCCAGAACAACTGCAGCTGAATTCTCTTTCTTTTTGGCCGTACCAACTATGCTTGGTGCAACAGCAAAAAAATGTTACGATTATTATAAAGCAGGATTCGAATTATCGCACGATCAAATCAATTTATTAGTTATTGGAAATGTTGTTGCATTTATTGTAGCGCTTTTAGCGATCAAGACTTTCATAGGCTTTTTGACTAAAAATGGCTTTAAAGTTTTTGGCTATTACAGAATAATTGCCGGAATCGTTTTATTACTGATTCACTTTTTCATTCACCCTCTTACCATCATATAATGACGCCTGAAGATTATTTAAACGGACAAATTTTACTGATTGACAAACCTTTAAAATGGAGTTCGTTTCAAGCTGTCAATAAATTAAAATACCTTTTGATCAATAAAGTTGGACTTCCTAAAAAGTTCAAAATTGGTCATGCAGGAACGTTAGATCCATTAGCAACAGGATTATTATTGATTTGTACCGGCAAATTCACCAAAAGAATTACTGAATTACAAGATCAGGCAAAAGAATACACAGGGACTTTTTATATTGGGGCTACTACTCCATCATATGATCTGGAAACAGAGATTGACGAAACTTTTCCAACTTCACATATCGATGAAGCTTTGATTCATGAAACCGTAAAACAGTTTCTAGGTGAAATCGATCAAAAACCACCTATTTTCTCGGCTATCAAAAAAGATGGTGTTCGTTTATATGAACATGCGCGCGCCGGAGAAACAATAGAAATCGAAAGCAGAAAAACAACGATTCATGAATTTGAAATTACACGAATCGCATTGCCAGAAATCGATTTTAGAGTGGTTTGCAGTAAAGGAACTTATATTCGTTCATTAGCTTATGATTTTGGAAAAGCAATGAACTCAGGATCACATTTAACCGTTTTACGCCGAACCAAAATTGGTGATTACGACGTAAAAAATGCTATTGATATCACTTTGTTCGAAGAAAGTCTTAACGGATAAAAATAAAAAAGCACATTACAAATACAATAGTAATGTGCCAACTCCTAAATTAAAGTAGTTCTATTCCATAACTTGTCTTTTTTTGGAGTTAATAATGAGGAACATTTTTCCCTCCAAATAATAAACCTGAAACAAAATCGTAAAACCTTTCGAATAACTTTTTCATAATAGTGTATTTTTTAATTGTTAAACATTAAATAGACACCAATAAAAAGAGTAAATCAGAAAGTAAATAATAGAAGTGGGATTCTGTCGACAAGTTACAAAATATTTTAATTAAAAAAAATACTTTCTTACATTTTTAAATCGCACCACATTTAATACCAATGTATTAGAAACAAAAACCAACCAAAAAACCTACAACACAAAGAAAATCACAATCTGTTATACTGAATGTTTTCTATGATCTGCATCAGTTCTTCCTGAACCGAAACGCCTTTATCCGCCAAATACCATAATTGCAAATCAGTTTTGATTTTTTCATCAAGTATACCAAATTCCTTTTTATAGTTTGCCAACAATTCAGTCGCTCCTTTTGGTCTTGGTCCCCAATCGGCCCGAACGATTCCTGCCTCTTTACAAATCACAATAACTTTTGGTATTGCTCTTCCGCCATTGGTAAGGTATTGATTCATTAATTCCTCATTTTCATCCCGTAAAACAATACGCAGATCGATTTTTTTATGCGATGCCGCAGCCATTTTATTAATAACAGGAAGTATTTGAGCGGCATCACCACACCAGCCTTCAGAAATTACCAGCCAAATATATTTATGTTCCAGCTTTTCTAATTTAGCCACGATAGAATCCGAAAGCGTGATCGTTTTATCCAACCGATTCATCCTGGCATCATTCAGCTTGCTGTAATTTGTCAAACTTTCAGATTGTTCGCTGCCGGTTGATTTTCCTTCTACTAATAAATCGGCTACCAGTTTTCGGTATTCTTGATAGGAATGACTTCTAAATAAAGCTTTGGCTATACTGTTTTTCATGTTTGTTTATTTTTTGAATTTTATAAAATTACAAATTTCAGGAAGACTCAAAGAATGACTTTTATCACCTTCAAAAAAATCCTGAAAAATCCGTATAAATTTAAAAATAAAAGAACTATTAATTTTTTTAAAACATTATTTTTAAAAATCAGAATATGTCTATATTTGCACAAATTAACGCAACAACACATGAAATATAAAAGAATTCTTCTAAAACTAAGTGGCGAAGCCTTGATGGGTGATTTACAATACGGAATTGACCCTAAAAGACTAGCCGAATATGCTGAAGAAATTAAGCAAATTCACAGTAAAGGAGTCGAAATTGCTATTGTTATTGGAGGAGGAAATATTTTTAGAGGCGTTGCAGGTGCAAGTGCCGGAATGGATAGAGTACAGGGTGATTATATGGGAATGCTTGCTACGGTTATAAACGGAATGGCATTACAAGGTGCTCTTGAAGATAAAGGAATGAAAACCCGCTTGCAAACTGCTTTAAAAATGGAATCTATTGCAGAACCTTACATCAAAAGAAGAGCAGATCGTCATCTTGAAAAAGGAAGAATTGTAATTTTTGGTGCAGGAACAGGAAATCCTTATTTTACAACTGATACTGCTGCCGTTTTAAGAGGTATTGAAATCAATGCCGATGTAATTTTAAAAGGAACACGTGTTGACGGTGTTTACGATTCTGATCCTGAAAAAAATGCATCAGCTGTAAAATTTGATATGATTTCGTTTGATGATGTCCTTAAAAAAGGATTAAACGTAATGGATACAACCGCTTTTACATTAAGTCAGGAAAATAAATTGCCAATCGTGGTTTTTGATATGAACAAAATTGGAAATTTATTAAAAATCTGTGAAGGCGAAAACATAGGAACAGTAGTAAATATCTAGACTACTTAGATTCTTGGAATTTTAGACCGTTAGATTTCTTAAATTTCAATAATCGTATAATTCAAAAAAAACAAAAAACATATAGTTAGTATAATTAGATGATAACATTTTTAGAAAATCTAAAAATCCAGCCATCTGAAAATCTAAAAATCTAAAAAAATGACTGAAGAAATAGAATTTATATTAGATAGTACTGAAGAATCAATGAATGGTTCGATTGCGCATTTAGAGAAAGAATTTCTTAACATTCGTGCAGGAAAAGCTTCTCCGGCAATGCTCGGAAGTGTTTTTGTAGATTATTACGGATCAGCAACACCACTTTCGCAAGTCTCAAAAATTAGTGTTCCTGATGCCAGAACTATCACATTGCAACCTTTCGAAAAAAACATGTTACAAGTTATCGAAAAAGCAATTATGGTTGCCAACATTGGCTTTAACCCAATGAACAATGGTGACGTTATCATTATCAGCGTTCCGCCTTTGACAGAAGAGCGTCGTAGAGATTTAGCCAAACAGGCAAAATCTGAGGCTGAAGATGCCAAAATTGGTGTACGTAATGTGCGTAAAGACGCTAATACTGATATCAAAAAATTAGAAAAAGAAGGAACTTCTGAAGATATTTGTAAATCTGCCGAAGAACAAGTGCAGAATTTGACCAATACTTACATCAAAAAAATCGATGAATTACTGGCTGCGAAAGAAGCCGAAATCATGAAGGTATAATTCTGTTGATCACAAAATAAAAATCCGTTTAGTTAAATTATACTAGACGGATTTTTTTATTCTTATTTTTGCATACCAAAATCACATTCTTTTCGTTTTTGAAACTATAACATTCTGTATGAAGCTATTTTGTTTATTGACTTTGTTTTTCACGCTTACTATTCAAGCGCAATTTCAAATAAACGGAATTGTAACTGATTCCAGCAACAAACCCCTGCCTTTTGCAACAATAACAACTCCTGACAACATTAACACTATTACTGATGTTGACGGGAAATTTATTTTTAAACCTTCTGAAAAAGCCACCAGTTTTTCAGTTTCCTATATTGGCTTTCAGACTAAAATAGTTGCCATTACAGAAAAAAGATATTATTCCGTTTCGCTTTCTCAAAAAACAGATGATTTAAAAGAGGTTATTATTTCTAATGAAAATCCTGCTTTAACGATTATCAGGAAAGTAATTGCAAATAAGAGCAAGAACAACCCACAAAAGAAACTAAGTAGTTTCGAATACAAAAGTTACAATAAACTTATCGTAACTGCCAATCCGGATTCTATTGATGGCCGGATTGATTCTTCGGCTACTTATAAAGATTTGAATAAAAAACGCATCAACATTGATTCATCTGATTATAAATTTAAGGAGATAATCAGCAAACAGCATTTATTTCAAACCGAAAAAGTTTCGCAATACCAGTTTGGAAACAACAAGCTTAAAGAAACTATTCTGGGCACAAAAATGGCCGGTTTTAAACAACCCATTTACGAAGTCATTGCGTTTAATTTACAATCGATTTCGATTTATGACCCAAAATACGAATTATTCGAGACTAAGTACGAAAACCCTATTTCGAACAGTGCTCCCGCAAGTTACAATTATCAGATACTTGATACTGTAAATATAAAAGGCCGCGAAACCTATATGATTTACTTTAAAAACAAACAAAAAAGAAAATCATCAGGTCTGGAAGGCGTCTTATATATCGATCAGGAAAATTTTGCTGTAGCCAAAGCTGTAATGCGTATAAAAGGCGTTCTGGACATTAGCGGAATTCATGAATTTGAGTATATACCGAGCGAAAAAATATGGTTTCAGAGTAATACAACCTTCAAAATCGTAAAAGGAAAAAACGATGATGATATTAAAATTCTGGGCGGAACAATTCAGTTTGACGGAGATGTAGAAGATAACTTCGAGCAGAGAAAAAAATCAGCTTCGGATTTTACCTATTTGCTTTCTGAAAGCAACAACTTCGATATTCATTACAATACAAATCCACCAATAAAAAACCCTGCACTTTATATTGAAATTAAAGAGGATGCCAACAAAAAACCGGAAGAATTCTGGGATGAGTATCGAAAAGAAAGTTTAGACTTAAAAGGACAAAGAACGTATCAATTAATAGACAGCCTTTCGATCAAGAAAAGAATCGAAAACCGTTTGGGATTTGGACGAAAAATAATTAATGGCTATGTCCCTATCGGACCGGTTGATCTGGACCTGAAAAAGATCGTGAGTTATAACAATTACGAAGGCTTTCGTTTAGGCCTTGGCGGGATCACAAATGATCGTTTCTCTAAAAATTTCAGAATTGAAGGATATTCTGCTTACGGAACAAAAGACGGTGAAGTTAAATACAGTATAGGAAGTGGCCTTTTACTGGATAAAAGTACCAATACCTGGATAAACGGATATTATACAGATGATGTTCGCGAAATTGCAAGTACTGTTTTTGCGGTTGACAAACGTGTTTTTAAAATTTATGATCCGCGCCCGATCAACATTAGTACTTTCTATAAATATGTAGGCTGGAAAGCCAATGTTCAGACTAAAATAATTCCGAAAACCGAAGCCGTTTTAGAACTGGCCAGAAATTATGTCGAACCACAATTTGATTATCTTTTTAATTATAACGGAAAACTGTATTCCAGTTACGTCATGACAACCGCAATGGTTTCGATTGTCTGGGCACCTTTTAGCGATTTTATGCAAACGCCAACCGGAAGAACTGAATCTGACAAAAGGTTCCCAAGATTCACTTTTCAGTATACACAATCTTTACCAAATGTCCTGGAAAATGATTTTTCTTTTGGCAAAATCGATTTCAAGACCGAGTACGAAAAGAAATACCTAAACGGCCAGAAAACGAGTTTGCTACTGCAGGGGGGATATGCCATGGGTGATGTTCCGCTTACGCATTTGTACAATACTATGCCCAACAACTTAACCAAAGAAACCGTTGCTCAGCGTATTACTTTTGCCGGCAGAAATAGTTTTGAAACCATGTATTTTAATGAGTTTTTCTCCAGCCAATATATCTTTTTCCAAATCAAACATGGTTTTGACCGGATCAGAATCCTTAAAAAAGTACGCCCTTCGCTAGTTTTAGTAACCAGAATGGCCTGGGGAAACATGGAAAATCCGGAACAGCATGTAGGACCAACTTATAAAACTCTGGACAAAGGTTTCTTTGAATCCGGAATCGAATTAAACAAAATCTATAAAGGTTTTGGTCTTGGAGGTTTTTATCGATATGGCCCAAATCAGCTATTGAAATTTGAGGACAATATTGCCGTTAAGATTTCTTATGTACTGGATTTGGGATTGTAATTTTAAATCCCAATAATTTAAGTTGAAATTTCCAATTATACGTACAGTTTGTCCTCTCGACCGGAGGGAGAGAACACACTCGAAACTCCGTACAGAATATCGCCAATCTTTGTCGATTCACTCGCGAAGATCCTTCCTCCGTCAGGATGACAAGATGGCCGCCAATCTTTATCGATCTACGCGTATGATCTCTCCGTCCGGTCGGGATAACAAAAATGCGGACAAACGCAACAAAAAAAATCCGTATAAATCCGTGTTTTCGCGTTAGCGAATCCGTGTCATCCGCGTGCCATCACGCAATCTTGGAAATCTTCAAAAAAAGCAAAAAAAAAATCCCAAATCCAATCATAAAAATTGGAATTTGGAATTTTTTAAATATTGGAATTTAAAACTTTTATGGTTTCAAGATCAAAACCGAAGGCGTATTATTCAACCAGGTACTTTGGGATTCGATTAGTTTTTTCCAGCTGTCTAAACTAATAATCATTAAGTTCTGACTTTCTAAAAACTCTTTCTTGATGGTCCTGTCATGCATAATCATAATATGATTGGGTGCAATTTGTTCGATCGAACGAATCGTTTCCTGAATGTCTCTGGTGTTTTTTACTTCACCACTAGCATCAAGAACTGTAATCTGAGATCCGTTATTGTTGATTAGTTTTTTCGCATATTCAATTAAAAAAGAATCTTCTTTACTGAAAATAGGCATAAAAACCTGATTGACTTCTTCTAAATCTTTATCGATAAAAATACCAACCGGCATTTTGCTTTTTGCAATAATATGACGTGTTCTTTCATCAAAAGGAGAATTCTCGAACAAACCTTCTTTTCCGGTAAACTTATCAATCAAACGATCCGGGTTTACGATTCGGGTGGTGAAACCAAGAATTTTACCAAGCAAAGTTCCGTCAAAAATAGACTGGCCTAAACCAACCAATAGTAAATCGTATTCACCCTGATTTGCGGTGTCGATAATATCCGTATCAATATCATTCGTTACTTTAAAAACGCTCACCATATTCTGACTCAGACGTTCAGATTCTTCAATAACCGGAACCAGCATTTTACGTTCGTGATCTTTTACATCAAATGAATGTATCTCTGTACTTAATGACAAATGCATTGCTGTAACGATAGAATTATCACCTTGTTTCTTTACTAAACTATTAGCGATTCTTAATAATTTCTTACCTCTTTCCGGGGTGGCAAACGAAAGTAAAATCTTGTATTTGCTTTTATTTCCAATTTCCTGAGGAATTGCAGTTATCTTATCTTTAAAAATAAAACCTATAAAATCTAAAGCCGGACCGGTCATAAAAGTAGTCACTAAAGCCATAATGACCATCATGGTAAAAATCTCTGTAGACAAAACGCCTAAATCATAACCAATATTTAAAACGACCAACTCCATTAAACCACGGGTATTCATCAACGCCCCAATGGCCAAACTGTCTTTCCAGCTTTGTCCGACAAATTTTGCCGCCAATGCACTACCAAAGAATTTCCCGGCAACAGCAACGGCTATAATTACCCCTGTAACTTTCCATAAGTACGGATCATTTAGCAAACCTATTTGGGTACGTAAACCTGTAAACACAAAGAATAGCGGCAATAAAACAATAATCGAAACGTCTTCTACTTTTTCGATAAAAATATTTCTGAACTTGTTATTTTCAGGCATGATTGCTCCGGCTAAGAAAGCTCCGAACAAAGCATGAATTCCGATTAACTCAGCAGCATAAGCCGAGAATAAAAGTGTCAGGAAGAAAATAGCAACAACCGGTTTGTTTAAACTTTCGCGGGTTGAATTTAGATCTCCAACACGTTTCAGGAACGGACGAACTATTTTCAACATAATAATTACGTATAAAATAGCTAAACCAATTACGTATAAAGCACTTGTAAACGAACCTGCTTTTACAATAGCAATTACAACTGCCAAAATACACCAGGCCGTAATATCATCGGCCGCAGCACAAGTTATAGCAATAGTTCCGAGTTTTGTTTTTTGCATACCCCGCTCCTGTACGATTCTGGCCAATACCGGAAACGCAGTGATACTCATGGCAATTCCCATAAATAATCCAAAAGAAGCAAATTCGACTCCAACAGGTGCAAACGTATGATAAATAAAATAAGCCAATGTTAATCCTAAAGCAAAAGGAATTACGATACTGGCGTGACTAATAACCACAGCATCATGTGCTTTATTTTTCAGAACTTTTAAATCCAGTTCCATCCCGATAACGAACATGAAAAGAATCAAACCAATCTGGCTTAGAAATTGTAGGTTACCTAAAGATTCTTTTGGGAACAATGCCGCTGAGAATTCAGGAAAGTACATCCCAACCAAAGAGGGGCCTAAAACAATACCTGCAATCATTTCACCAATTACGGATGGCTGCCCTATTTTTCTAAAAACCCATCCAAATAAACGGGCTACTAAAATAATAGTCACGATCTGAGCCAATAAAATAGCCAAAGGATGTTTTAGATTGTCTACCATCGAACTCAAAAAGTCATTCCAATGATTGCTTTCGATTTGTTTATGTACAATTCCGCGCCCCACTTCAAGTGCAGCACCTTTTGAAATTACCCAATATATCAGAGCTGTAAAACCACCAATAACAGTAACGTAAAATAAGGAGTTCTTTATGTTATTCATAACTCGTTTTTTTGATTTTAATGGTGCAAATATCAGAACTGAGAATTAAGTGATAAAGTAATTTTAAACCTAATTTTCAATGTATGTAACAAGTCCGAAAAACTTTGTAATAAGTTATAATTTTACCTTTTTCAAAAAGTCAGAACGATAGGTTTCGCTTAAAATTAAGGTACTGTTTTTATCGTTTTTTTCTAAATGATGCAAAACAATTTCGTTATGGTTAAAAAATTTAATTGCCTTTACCGCAACAATTTCCTTCTTGTTTACACGACAAAAATCAGCATCCGGTAATTCATGTAAAAGAGTATCGAATTTCACATTTTTTAACGTCAGAAAACTTCCATCGGCCAAAAGAACCGTTTTATCACGACTGTCACTCAATGCCGTTTTGATATATTGAATCTGATTAAAATACAGCAAGGTTTTTCCTTTATCCGTATTGAGCTGAATAAACTTTTTAGCCGCATCCGGTTTATGAAAACGTTCAAAAGCTTTTGAGATCGCTTTTTGCAAACGTTCGAGTTTTACCGGTTTCGTGATATAATCTACCGCGTCGATATTAAAAGCATCCGCAGCATATTCTTTGTAAGCTGTACAAAAAATCACTAATTTATTGTCCAACATTTCTGCCAGGTGAAGACCATCAATTCCGGGCATTTCGATATCTGATATTAGCAAATCAAAATCAAGATTTGGAATATCAGCAAGGAGTTTTTCAGGATTATTAAACGTTTTTACGATTTCGACTTCATGAATTTGTTCGCAAAGCATTTTCAGATACGTTAATCCGGGCAACTCATCGTCCAGAAGCAAGCATTTCAGTTTTGTATTCAAGTAAATCTATTTTAAGATGAGCGATATAAATATCGTTTTCTACAAACTTATCCAGTTTGAAGTTGTTTTTATAAATAATACGCAATCGGTGCTCTAAAGTGGCATGACCAAAACCGCTGCGTTCTTTTTTGAGTACTTTTTTATCTGAGATTTTATTCGAAACCGTCATAAAAAAGGCATTATCCCTAAATTCAAACACTACCGAAATAAAAGCATCGGCACTTTGCAAATCAGCATGTTTAAAAGCATTTTCGATTAAATCAATCGAAATCAATGGCGCTAATAAAGGCTGGTCGTATAATTTATCTTCTTTGTTGATATTGGTTTTGATCTTCAGCTCAAAAAGCGGACTGATTTTGATTTTATTGATTTCGATTAAGTTCAGTGCAAAATCAATTTCTTCTTTTGCGGTGACAAATTTCTTTTTGCTTTCGTACAGAATATAATCCAGAACATTGGCGAGTTTATCTAAGGCAAAATAAGTCTGATACGCGTGTGACTGAATCGAATTCAAAATATTCTTAAACAAATGCGGATTCAGTTTTGATTCTAACGTTTCTAACTGCAAATCGTTGACTTTCATTTCAAGCGCATAAAAACTTTTCTCGGCATCGTCTTTTGCTTTTTTGAATTGCATTAATTGATACATCAAAAAACAAATGATAACAATTAGCAATAAAAGAATCGCCAGAAATATAAAAGTGATGGTGTTGTTTTCCTGCATAGTGATGTAAAGTTAAAAAGTTTTTTTTCTCCCACGGATTTCACGGATGAAACGGATTTACACAGATGTTCTTTTATAGTATTTATTCTATTTCAATTATCGTGTAAATCTGCTTAATCTGCGTGCTGTTTTTTTTTGCCACAAATTTCACGAATGAACACGAATTAATATCTAATAAATCTGCCTAATCTGGATGATTTTTTTGCCACTGATTAAAATGATTTTAAAGATTTTTTAATCTGTGAAATCTGTGGCATATTTTTTTTAAACCAATCAGCGTTAACCTGTTTCATCCGTAAAATTCGTGGACTATTATTAATGACTGGAAACAAACTTCAACCCAATTATTGAAGCAATTAAAGTCGAAAGAAAAAATATTCTCCAGAAGGTTGCCGGTTCTTTAAAAATTAAAATTCCAACTAAAACAATTCCAACAGCTCCTATTCCTGTCCAGACGGCATAAGCAGTTCCAATGGGTAAAACTTGTGTGGCTTTATACAACAATAACATACTGATCGAAAGACAAACAAAAAAGCCAACCATCCAGTACGTTGAAATTATCCCTGTCGTTTCTTTGGCTTTGCCCAAACAAGATGCAAATCCAACTTCAAAAAGTCCTGCTATGATTAATAAAATCCAGTTCATTTTCTTTTCATTTTTAAATTAAGTACAAATATGAGAAAAGCTAACGTAGAATTATGCAAAACCGCTCATTTTTCCTAAATATTACAGTACCAATTATGTTAACAAACAGTAAAAACCGAACTGATTATTTATGATTTTGAGCACTTTTCACTACATTTGCATCCATTTTAAAGAATTTATGAAAAACGCTATACAAGGTGGATTTTGGGAAAAACTAGCCCGAATCATACTTAAGAACCGAATTATAATACTAGTAATCCTATCTGCTTTAACAATTTTCCTTGGCTATCAATGGAAAAACCTTGCTATGACTTATACTGAAGCAAACTTGCTTCCTAAAAATCATATTGTAAACAGACAGTACCAACAGTTTTTAGATAAATTTGGTGAAGAAGGAAATCTAGTGGTGATTGGGTTTCAGGATCCAAAATTCTTTACGCCTAAAAATTATGCCGCCTGGAATGAATTGATGACGGGTTTAAAAAATTCTAAAGAAGTCGATCTGGTCGTTTCATTAAACGACTTAAAGAAACTGGAAAAAGATACGGTGAACGAAAAATTTGTACTTACTCCGTTTATCGATCAAAAAAAAGCACTTGATCCTGAATATTTAAAAAAGATACAATACGATTTGTTTCACAAGTTGCCTTTTTACGAAGGATTACTGTTCAACAAACAAAGTGGTAGTATTCGTTCAGCGATTTACATCAATAAAGCGCTTGTAAACACACCTCAAAGAAAGACCTTTATCCTTGAAAATCTGGTTCCGAAAATTGCTAAATTCGAAAAAACAACGGGAGTTGACTTAAAAGTTTCCGGAATGCCATACATCAGAACGATTAATGCGGATAATATGAAAGGTGAAATCGGGCTTTTTATTGGCGCAGCTTTATTCACGGTTTCCTTGATTTTCTTTTTCTTTTTCCGTTCGTTCAGAGCCACTTTTATTTCGATTTGTATTTTGATTATTGGCGTAATCTGGTCTTTTGGGACACTTGGATTATTTCATTATAAAATCACGATTCTAACGGCTATTATTCCGCCATTAATTATCGTTATTGGGATTACGAATTGTATTTTCCTGATCAATAAATACCAGCAGGAAATTAAATTGCATAACAATCAGGCAAAAGCTTTACAGCGTATTATTTCGAAAATTGGAGTTTCGACTCTGATGACGAATTTAACTACAGCAATAGGTTTTGCAACGTTTATGATTACGGGTAATGATTTGCTTTTTGAATTTGGATTGGTGACTTCTATCAACGTGATTTCGGTTTATTTACTGACGCTTCTAATTGTGCCAATTGTGTACAGTTTTATGGAAGTTCCGGGAGAAAGACATTTATATCATTTGAACAAAACCTACATTGCGACTTTATTGAATTTTGTAGAAAATGTAGTCAAAAACAAACGAAAAGTAATTTATACGATTTACGGTTTGCTTTTGGTTTTTAGTGTTATTGGAGTTTCGCAAATGAAAGTTTCCGGAAGTTTGATTGGAGAAATGCCAAAAAGTGCTTCTTTCTATAAAGACATTTTATTTTACGAAAAAGAATTCAACGGGGTTATGCCTCTTGAAATTATGATTAACACCAAACATAAAAAAGGTGTTATGAAATTGTCGACGATGCGTAAAATGGACGAATTGCAAAACACCATTGCAGAACTTCCTGAATTATCGAAACCGGTTTCTGTAGTCAATTTGGTTAAATATTCGAAACAGGCTTTTTATAACGGAAATCCGGAATATTACCAATTGCCAACTTCGCAGGAACAGACTTTTATTTTAGCATATGCGAAGAACGCAACAAAAAACAGCAAAGACAACTTAATGAAATCCTACGTAGATTCGACTGGACAATACGCCCGAATCACGACTTTCATGAAAGATATCGGAACGCAGGAAATGGCAAGAGTGGAGAAAAAACTACGCTCGAAAATTGCTGAAATTTTCCCTTCAGATCGTTACGAAGTGACTTTGACGGGAAAAGCATTGGTCTTCCAGAAAGGAACATCGTATTTAGTTGACAACTTAATCGAATCGTTGATTTTTGCCATTTTGGTAATTGCAGCTTTGATGTTGTATTTGTTCAGATCTTTCAAAATGGTAATGGCATCTGTGATTACGAACATTTTACCGCTTTGTATCACCTCCGGATTAATGGGTTATTTTGGAATTCCATTGAAGCCTTCAACGATTTTAGTATTCAGTATTGCGTTTGGAATTTCGGTTGATAATGCGATTCAGTTTATGGCGAAATACAAACATGATTTAATACAAAGCAACGGAAAAGTCAAAAAATCTGTTTTCAGTGCCTTACGAGAAACAGGGATCAGTACGTTTTATACTTCGGTAGTTTTGATTTTAGGTTTTGCTACTTTCACCCTTTCCAGCTTTAGCGGAACAATCGCACTTGGCGGATTAATTTCCTGTACATTGGCGTTTGCGATGTTTGCCAATTTATTGGTTTTACCAGCTTTGGTTTTGACTTTTGAGAAAAAGAAGGCGAAGAAAGAGGATTTGGAGAATTTGGAAGAGTAGATTTTTTTTTGCCACTAATTGCACAAATTTTCACAAATCAATGACTGCGACTTTTGTCAAAGTTTGCATACAGTTTGTCATTCCGAGAAAGAGAGAAATAATAGAAAATAATTGTCTCTTATAAAAACCAGAACCCTAGCCCTGATCGCAGCGGCATCCTTTTGTTGCTTTCTTTAAGCAACAAAAGATATAGCGGAGAGCGGGAAATAGCTTCTAATTTTAATAATTATCGTTTATATTTGCAGTTATTACACAACAAATAATTTAATTTCAATATTATATATAAAATGAAACACACAAAAGTTAAAGACTTATTAAACAGTACGACGACGCTTCAGGAGGTTAATGCAAAAGGATGGGTGAGAACTTTTAGAAATAATCAGTTCATCGCGCTTAATGACGGTTCTACCATTAATAATATACAATGTGTTGTTGATTTTGAAAATACACCGGAAGAAACTTTAAAGAGAATTACGACCGGAGCTGCAGTTTCTGTATACGGAACTTTGGTTGAAAGTAAAGGTGCAGGTCAGAAATATGAAATTCAGGTAAACAAACTGGAGATTTTAGGAGATTCTGATGCGGAGAAATTCCCAATGCAGCCTAAAAAACACTCTTTGGAATTTTTGCGTGAAAATGCACATTTACGTGTACGTACAAATGCTTTTGGAGCGATTATGCGTGTGCGTTCGGTATTATCTTATGCAGTTCACAAATATTTTCAGGATAAAGGTTTTGTGTATGTAAACACGCCAATTATCACTGGAGCTGATGCTGAAGGTGCCGGAGAAATGTTTCAGGTAACTTCATTGCCTTTGGACAATTTGCCAAAAACGGAAGAAGGAAATATTGACTTCAAAAAAGATTTCTTTGGAAAACATACGAACTTAACCGTTTCAGGACAATTAGAAGGAGAAACTTTTGCGATGGCTTTGGGTCAGATTTATACTTTTGGACCTACTTTTAGAGCAGAAAATTCAAACACATCTCGTCATCTTGCAGAATTCTGGATGATTGAACCGGAAGTTGCTTTCAATGATTTGGATGACAACATGGATTTGGCTGAAGATTTTATTCAGTATGTAATTAAATATGCTTTAGACAACTGTAAAGATGATTTGAAGTTTTTAGAAGGAAGACTTTTAGAAGAAGAAAAATCAAAACCTCAGGCTGACAGAAGTGAAATGGCTTTGTTAGAAAAATTGAACTTCGTATTAGAAAACAACTTCAAACGTGTTTCGTATACTGAAGCTATTGATATTCTGAGAGATTCAACTCCAAATAAAAAGAAAAAATTCAGTTATCTTATTAACGAATGGGGAGCTGATTTACAGTCAGAACACGAGCGTTATTTAGTAGAGAAACACTTTAAATGTCCGGTAATTTTATACGATTACCCAGCAAATATCAAAGCGTTTTACATGCGTTTGAACGATAATACAGAACCTGGAAAAGAAACCGTTCGTGCAATGGACATTCTTTTCCCTGGAATTGGAGAAATCGTTGGTGGTTCTGAAAGAGAAGAGCGTTACGACGTTTTGATCGAAAAAATGAAAGCGTTAGAAATTGACGAAGAAGAATTATCATGGTATTTAGACACCAGAAGATTTGGATCAGCAACTCACGCAGGTTTCGGACTTGGATTTGAGCGTTTGGTATTGTTTGTAACAGGAATGACAAACATTAGAGACGTAATTCCTTTCCCGAGAACTCCTGGAAGTGCAGAGTTTTAAAAAAAGTTTAATCGGTTAATCGTTCATTCGGTTAACCGATTTTCACGAATTGACAAATTGACGATTAAACAAATAAACGATTAAACATTATAAATGCTAAAGCAATTTTTAAATTTAAAATTATCCCAAAAATTATCTCCTCAGCAAATTCAGCTGATGAAGTTAATTCAATTGCCTACGCAAGCTTTTGAGCAACGTTTATTAGAAGAAATGAACGAAAATCCGGCTCTGGAAGCTGGAAAAGAAGACGAATACGAAGCAGATGAATTCGCGAATGAAGAATACGATGATTATGATGATGCTGAAGGCGACAGAATAGAAGCAGACGATATTAATATCGACGAATATTTAAGCGACGACGACACTCCGGATTATAAAACCCAGGTGAATAATTATAGTGAAGACGAAGAAAGAGAAACTCCTTTTGCTTCGCCAATCAGTTTTCATCAGGATTTAATCAATCAGCTGAATACTTTTATTTTGAACGATGAAGAGCGCGAAATCGCAGAATTCCTTGTTGGAAGTATTGATGATATGGGTTATATCCGCAGAAGCGTTCCGGATATTGTAGATGATATGGCCTTTACTCAGGGTATTTATACCGATGAGAAAATGGTTGAAAAAATGCTTCAGGTGATTCACGAACTTGAACCTTCGGGAGTTGGAGCGCGTGATTTACAGGAGTGTTTATTATTGCAATTAAAGCACAAAACGCCAACGGAATATGTTGACTTAGCAATTGATATTATCGAAAATCAGTTTGATGCTTTTACAAAAAAACATTACGATAAGTTATTGCAAAAATATGCGGTTTCGAACGAACAGCTTAAAAAAGCCATTCACGAAATCGAAAGGCTAAACCCAAAACCGGGCGGATCTTTTACAGGAAACAATAAAGTGACCGAAAATGTAGTTCCTGATTTTGCGATCAGAATTGTGGACGGCGAACTGGAACTGACCTTAAACGGTAGAAATGCTCCGTCATTGCACGTTTCTAAAGATTATCAGGAAATGATGCAGACGTATAAAGATTCCCGCGATAAATCATCGGCACAAAAAGATGCGGTTCAGTTTATCAAGCAAAAACTGGATTCGGCGAAATGGTTCATTGACGCGATCAGACAACGTCAGGAAACGCTTTTTGTAACGATGAATGCGATTATGCATTATCAGGAAGAATTTTTTCTGGACGGTGACGAAACCAAACTAAAACCAATGATCTTAAAAGACATTGCAGATATGGTTGGTTTGGATATTTCGACGATTTCGCGTGTTGCGAACAGTAAATATGTTGAAACGCCATACGGAACAAAACTAATTAAGGAATTTTTCTCTGAAGCTATGAAAAACGATCAGGGTGAAGATGTTTCGACTTTAGAAATCAAAAAGATTCTTAAAAACACGATTGAAGAAGAAGACAAAAAGAAACCTTTACCGGACGATCAGTTGGCCGATATTCTAAAAGAAAAAGGCTATCCAATTGCTCGCAGAACAATTGCAAAATACCGTGAGCAACTCGATATTCCGGTTGCGAGGATGAGAAAGAAAATATAAAATTTTTAAATATTTAAATTTAAGCTACACGAAGGATTGGGCTTAATTTTATTAATTTCTTAAGGATAAATTCATTAAAACAACAAACCCGACAAATTCAAAATCTGTCGGGTGTTATTTTATATAAGAATCTCTTATTTATATTGTTCCGGTGTTATTGTAACCTCAAACAAATAATTTTCTTTTTTATCATCATAATTATAAATCAAAGTGAAATCATTGTCCCGAAAAGCTTTAAGACCAGGATTTGCTTTAACGGTACTCAACAAACTTTGTGCAATATTTTCTTTGATTGTCTGAATTTCCGCAGTTTCCTTTTCAACATTTAATAAAGTCAAATTATACTGAACAACTTTATCTTTTGGTAAAGTAACGTTATCTAAACGAATGCCTTCCTGAATTGTTAAAGGACAATTTTGATTGTATTTAGCAACCAGTTCAATCATCTCTTTATCGGCAACAGGTTCTTTAAAAGAAAAATACAGAATTAAAGCCAACGATAATGCTAAAATTGCACTTATTATTAAAACAGTTGAATTCTTTTTTTTTGTTGGTTCCTGCATTTTTTAGTTTGTTATTTAGTTAAAGAAATGAAAATATTTATTTATCCTGAATCTTTTTCATTGCATTATAATAAGCTGCCCGGCTTAGTGGTTCGTATTCTTCGGTTTCACCAAGCATTACTAATTTATCATTATCCGTTTTACGGAAGCTGTAATTGGCAAGATTTCCTGTTCTGGTACAAACTGCGTGAACCTTAGTCACATATTCTGCTGTAGCCATAAGCGCCGGCATTGGTCCGAAAGGATTTCCTTTAAAATCCATATCAAGTCCTGCAACTATCACACGAATTCCCTGATTGGCAAGATCATTACAAACCGTAACAATTTCGTCATCAAAAAACTGAGCTTCGTCAATACCAATAACGTCGCAGCCTTGCGCTAAAATAGAAATATTTGCCGCGGCAGGAACCGGAGTTGAACGAATTTCGTTGGCATCATGCGATACGACCATTTCGTCATGATAACGGGTATCAATGGCAGGTTTAAAGATTTCGACTCTTTGTTTGGCAAATTGGGCGCGTTTTAATCTGCGGATTAACTCTTCGGTTTTACCCGAAAACATTGATCCACAAATAACTTCAATCCAACCAAATTGTTCTTTGTGATTTACTGTATTTTCGAGAAACATTTTGTATTTTTCTACCTTTAAAAATGAATAGTTTTTATTACTTTGTACTGGTAATAAATCGACGTGAAAAATTGCTGTTTTTACACTTTTTCAAAAGTAGAAAATTTTTATCAAATCGAAGATTCGCAAACGCTTATTAACAGAAATAAAAAAATATCTTTTAGATTTCTACCGGGAATAAAGATATTCAAATACAAAATATACTAAAATACCCTATTCACTATAATTTCAACAGTTATGAAAAAAAAATTGGAAGCCGATTTAATCAGCATTGCACATCGAATTTTAAAGCTTAAAAACAAATCCGATATCAATCAGTTGTATCTTGAGACGCAGAAATTATATGAGAAACTAGCGGTTTTAAAATTTGTAGACGAGAATTTCGATACTGTGAAGCCAACAATTGGTCACAGTGAGATTGCTTCTGAAATTGAATCTATTTTTGATAAAGAAGAAACAATTCCTGCAGAAGCTGAAATCGAAAACCCGATTGCAGTTGAAGAAACTCCAATTGAGACAAAAGCCGAACCAGAAGTTGTTGAAGAAACAAAAACGGAAGAAGTTGCAGAAGAAATCATTGCTGAAATTCCTGACGAAGTAGTTCCGGAGCCCGTTATAGAAACTATTCCGGAACCTGTAGCTGAAACTGTTGAAGAACCTGTTTTTGAAACTAAAAAAGAAACAGAAACTGCCGAAGAACTTTCGTTTAGAACATTCAGCGATTTAAAACCAATTCCAGATTTCAAACCTGCTTTTGAATTAGAAACAATAGAAGAAAAAGAACCTGAAAAAGAAGAGCCAAAAACAGCGACCTCATCACAACCGGGTCCTGTTCATATTTCTTTTGAGGATATTTTAGGCGTTAATTATGCCGATGCCCAATTTGTAAAAGTAGATAGTTTCGAAAACATAACCCCTACTCCAACTCCCGCAATAAATGAATTTAAAGAAAAGAAAGTTCCGGTTGAAACGGCTATTTTAGAAACCCCTGCCGAACCAAAGGCAATTACTTTAAACGAAAAACTGGCAAAAGGTTTCCATATTGATCTTAATGACAGAATTGCTTTTACGAAAAATCTTTTCGGAAACAGTTCTGAAGATTACAGCAGAGTTTTAAACCAACTTTTGACTTTTGATACTTACAGTGAAGCCCAGGATTTTATAGAAAACATGGTTAAACCGGATTATAACAATTGGGAAGGAAAAGACGATTATGCGGAGCGTTTCCTTGGAATTGTAGAGAAAAAATTCTCTTAATCCTTTTCACCTTTTACATTTTACATACAGCACATTAAAAATTATGTCTAAATTATATATCGTTCCAACGCCAATTGGCAATCTTGAAGACATGACTTTTCGTGCCATCAGGATTCTGAAAGAAGTCGATTTGATTTTGGCCGAAGACACCAGAACCAGTGGCAAATTGTTGAAGCATTTTGAAATTGGCACGCACATGCACAGTCACCACATGCACAACGAGCACAAAACCACCGAGAATTTAATTGCGCGTTTGAAAGCCGGCGAAACCATCGCATTGATTTCAGATGCCGGAACTCCTGCTATTTCAGATCCAGGGTTTTTACTGACACGTGCTTGTGTCGAAAACAAAATTGAAGTCGAATGTTTGCCAGGCGCAACTGCTTTTGTTCCCGCCCTAGTAAATAGCGGATTACCAAATGATAAATTTATTTTTGAAGGTTTCCTGCCGGATAAAAAAGGACGTCAGACCCGTTTTTTGGCTTTAGCCGAAGAAACCAGAACGATGATTCTATACGTTTCTCCACATAAACTCGTTAAGACTTTAGCCGAATTTATTCAATATTTTGGAGAAGACAGACAAGTTTGCGTTTCGCGTGAATTATCTAAGTTACACGAAGAAAACGTTCGTGGAACTGCAAGAGAAGTTTTAACCCATTTTGAAAAAATAGCACCACGCGGCGAAATTGTCGTAGTCGTAGCCGGAAAAACAATAACAAAAGAACCTAAGAAAAGTAAATTTTCGAAGGATGAAGAAGAAACAGAAGAAGAATAATTTTCGCCACGAATTTCACTAATTTCCCGAATTAGAGCTCGAACTTAAATTAAAAATTCGAGTTCAATTAGTGAAATTCGTGGCAAAAAAAAAAAAAAAATCATGAGCATACAAGCCTTTTTAGAAAAAGTAAAACAAACTCCAAACGAAATAACATTCCCGGAAACTATTGCTGTAATTGAGGAAAACTACAACTTTACTCCCACTGCTTTCCAAAATGGAACTCAGCATAATGCAGCCGGAGAAAATTCAGGTTCCTGCAAATTATTTTCTTTTGCGAAATTGCAAAACTTAAACAAAGACGAAACTTTAGCCTGTTTTGGCGCTTTCTATTTTGAAGAAGTTTTAGGAGATCCAAACGGGACGAATCACCAGAACATTAGAAATTTCATCAACTTAGGCTGGGACGGAATTAAGTTTGAAGGAAGTGCTTTAGAATTAAAATAAACATTTAAGATTACAATTGTCAAAAGCCTTTTTCAAAGTTTTAAACTTTGAAAAAGTTAAAACTAAATATTTCTGCCACAGATTAAAAAGATCAACACAGATCAAAAAATCCTTTTAAATCATTTAATCTGTGGCAATAATAAAAAATACATTTCTGATTAAACGATTTTCGATTTTTAAAATCTAAAATCAACACTCTAAAATCTAAAATCGACAATGCGTTGGACATTAAAACCAAAACCTTCTGAAGATAAAATCAAACATTTGGCGCAAGCACTGAATGTAGAAGATTTTGTAGCAACACTTTTGATTCAGCGTGGCATTGAAACTTTTGAAGACGCCAAAAATTTCTTTCGTCCTTCATTAGAACATCTTCATGATCCGTTCCTGATGAAAGATATGGATAAAGCGGTTGCCCGAATAGAATTAGCGATCGAAAATCAGGAAAACATCCTGGTTTTTGGCGATTATGATGTCGACGGAACAACGGCTGTTTCTTTGGTTTCGGCTTATTTAAAATCGCATTATCCCAATATTGCCACTTATATTCCGGATCGTTATGCCGAAGGGTACGGAATTTCTTTTAAAGGAATTGACTTTGCCGATGATAACGGATTTTCGTTAATCATTGCTTTAGACTGTGGTATTAAATCCATAGATCATATCGCCTACGCAAAAGAAAAAAACATCGATTTTATTATTTGCGATCACCACAGACCCGGAGAATTTCTTCCGGACGCGGTTGCTATATTAGACCCAAAGAGAGAAGATTGTTTTTATCCGTACGATGAATTGTGCGGTTGTGGAGTCGGATTTAAATTAATTCAGGCTTTAGGAACTAACAGAAACGAAACAATTCAGGATTTGATTCCGTATCTGGATTTAGTAGCGACGGCAATTGCTGCGGATATTGTACCTATTACGGGAGAAAATCGAGTTTTGGCTTATTTCGGATTGCAGGTTATCAACACAGATCCAAGACCCGGAATTAAGGCTTTGGTGCATCAGGTAAAAAAGAAAACGCTCGACATTACCGATGTTGTTTTTATCATTTCGCCCCGAATAAATGCTGCCGGAAGAATTAAACATGGTAATCATGCTGTTGAATTATTGACAGAATTCAACTTTGAACAAGCGCAACAATTTGCTTCAGAGATCGAACAATATAATTCAGACCGAAAAGATCTGGACAAACAAATTACAAAAGAAGCTTTCCAGCAAATTATAACAAACAACGAGCAGGAACGATATTCTACAGTTGTTTTTCAGGAAGACTGGCACAAAGGCGTGATTGGTATTGTCGCTTCAAGACTGATCGAAACCTATTATCGTCCTACTTTGGTTTTTACTAAAAGCGGTGATAAATACGCGGCATCTGCAAGATCCGTAAAAGGATTTGATGTTTATAATGCTCTTGATGCCTGTTCTCAACATTTAGAACAATTTGGAGGACATATGTATGCAGCCGGAATGACTTTAAAAGCAGAAAACTATACTACTTTTAAAGAAGCTTTTGAAAAACAGGTCGAGGAAACCATTTTACCCGAAATGAGAACACCGGAAATAGAAGTTGATGCAGAAATTAACTTTAGTGATATTACGCCAAAACTAATTCGGATCCTGAAACAATTTGAACCTTTTGGCCCTTTAAATATGACGCCTGTTTTTATGACGAAAGACGCCAAAGATACGGGTTATGCCAAAACTCTCGGAGCAGACGAAGAACATCTAAGGCTATTCATCAAACAAAATAATTCAGACGGAATTGCTGCAATAGGTTTTGGCCTTGGAAAAAAGATAGACATTGTAAAAAATCAAAAACCTTTTCAATTAGCTTATTCACTGGCTGAAAACGAGTGGAACGGAACTGTTTCTACTCAACTTATGCTTAAAGACATCAGAACAAATGAAAACTAAAACAAGCAAGCAAGATCCTTATCAGGCGTTACGCTACAGAGAATTTAATGTTTTTTTATTATTGCGTTTTGCCATGGTTTTTGCCTGGGCTATGCAGTTTATTGTGATAGAATGGGAAGTATATAGCTTAACCAAAAATCCGCTTTCTTTAGGAATTATTGGCTTAATGGAAGTTATTCCGGCCGTTTCTATGGCATTATTTGCCGGACATATTGTGGATCAAAAGGAAAAGAAAGGATTATTGGTAAAATGTATTCTGGGATTTTCTGTAATTAGTTTCGGATTATTTTTAGTGACGTGGCCAAAAGTGGTTGGCGATTTATCTCCAACTGTTATTTTATATTCCATTTATACTTTAGTTTTTTTGGGCGGATTAGTCAGAGCTTTTCTCGGCCCAACTATTTTCTCTCTTCTATCGCTGATTATTCCTAAAAAAGTATATCCAAACGCTGCTACCTGGAGCAGTTCGGTTTGGCAAATCGGGGCCGTTATGGGGCCTGCGCTGGCTGGATTCTCAATCAACTGGATTGGCGTTCACTGGTCAATGTGTCTGGTTTTTGGATTCTCCATTCTTTCTTTAATTGCCTTATCACAAATCAGTACAAAACCAATCACAAATCCAAAGATTGGAGAATCGATAAAAGATAGTCTTACGGAAGGTTTAACTTTCGTGTTTAAAAACCAAATTGTTTTAGGTGCCTTATCACTGGACATGATTGCAGTACTTTTTGGAGGCGCTGTAGCATTATTGCCTGTTTTTGCACAGGATATCTTAAAAGTGGGCGCTGAAGGTTTTGGTATATTAAGAGCCGCTCCTGCAGTAGGAGCTTTCATTACGATGCTCGTTTCTGCTTATGTGCCTTTATATAAAGATGCAGGAAAGAAACTTTTAGTTGCCATATTTGTCTTCGGATTATCGATCATCTTATTTGGTCTCTCTACGTCATTCTGGCTTTCTGTTTTCGCTTTATTTTTGAGCGGACTTGCTGACGGAATTTCTGTAGTTATTCGTCAAACGATTTTACAGCTTAAAACTCCCGATCATATGCGTGGACGAGTTGGTGCTGTAAATTCAATTTTTGTTGGATCTTCTAATGAATTAGGTGCTTTTGAAAGTGGTGCAACAGCAAAATTAATGGGAACTGTAACATCTGTTGTTTTTGGAGGAAGCATTACACTTTTGACTGTTATTGTAACGGCATTAAAATCGCCGACTTTTAGAAATCTCGATCTTAATAAAGATATGGATGATCATCAGAATCAGGAATAGATGAAACAATTATTATTATCATTCTTTTTCATAATTTCTGTTTTCGCAAACGGACAAAATCTTTACATCAAAACCTACGGAAACAAGAAAGACAAACCTTTAATTTTTATTCATGGAGGTCCAAGCGGCAATTCGACTTTATTTGAAGCTACAACGGCTCAAAAATTAGCTGATCTGGGATTTTATGTAATTGTTTACGACCGAAGAGGCGAAGGACGATCTGCAGATCCCGATGCAACATTTACCTACGCAGAAGCTTTTCAGGATTTAAATGCTATTTATAAAAAGTACAATTTAAAGAAAGCAACACTTCTTGCACATAGTTTTGGCGGTTTGGTGGCAACACTTTATACCGAAAAAAATCCTCAAAATGTCAATTCTCTAATATTGGCAGGCGCTTTATTTTCGCAACAGGAAACGTACGACCATATTTTGAATTCCGTAAAGAAAAAATACGAGGCCGATTCTGAACAACTCGCTAAAATAAGTTCGGTAGAAAAACTCCATAAAAATTCGGCAGAATATCGAAAAGCATGTTTTGATTTAGCAAGTGAAAATGGTTATTTTAAAATGCCGAATTCAACTCAGGAATCAAAAAAATTGTATGCTGATTACGAAGCAAGTGGCTTTTTCAAAACCAACATCCGAAACAAAAATGCTCCGTTGCTTTTTTATCAAAACGAGAAGCAAAATAATATTGACACCCGGCCTTTTTTAAAGAAAATAAAATCAGAAGGCGTTTCTATTTATGCTATTTATGGAAAAAACGATGGTATCTTCTCTGATAAACAAATTAGTTCGATTAAAAATTTAGCTGGCAAAAATCATTTTGCTTTACTTGAAAATTGTTCGCATTATTTGTTTGTAGATCAACAAAATGAGTTTCTATCTCAAATAAAGAAGTGGTTCAAATAAATTTTTAAAACAGATAAGTGATATAATTTTTTTAATAATCCATTAAATGAACTTGTATCACTTATATGGTGAAACATTTTTTCAAATTTTATGATTTTTTATTTAGAACTAATATAAATAGTATTTATATTTGTTGTAATAAAAGTATCTGTAATGAGAGAAATAGAACAGCTATACCACAACAATTTCGGGATTGCCTTTTACTGGAAAAAGGAAAATGAAACTATAACGGATAAAGTACAATTGGTTTTTAAGGAAACCGGATTCTATTTTACGGTTCAGGAATTGAATTATTTTTGTGATTTAATCGAAGACAGCATGATCGAAAATGCTTGTTGTGAAGCTTGTGAATTAAAAAACTCCTGTCACAAATTCTTACTTAAAACCCCTTGCGATGCAATAGATTTAGCCGTTTCGGTAACAGAATTAAAATCAATCAAGGATTTGGTTGAAGGCTCTTTATTCAGGATTGAACTGGATGAATATGTTTATGGAGTTGGCTTAAATTAAGAAACATCCTAAACATTTTAACAACATCTTTTCATTATTGAAATATATTTTGATTTTCTTCAAAAAAAAGTATATTTACTATAATGAAAAAAGCACGTATTCTTTTTACCATTGTTGTATTGATTTCTTTTCTAACGAGCTGTAAGAATGAATCTGACAATTACATTGACCCGCGCGGAACTGATTATGCCGGTTCTGAAAGCTGTATTCAATGTCACCAGACACAATATGAAACCGCTTTTCACAGTTCACATTTTAAAGCAACTTCTCCTGCTACCAAAGAAAATATTTTAGGACATTTTACCAATGGCCACAATACTTTTGTTTACGACAAAGACACGAAACTCGTCATGGAGGAACGCAACGACAGCCTGTATCAGGTACTCTATAAAAATGGTAAAGAAGTCGAAGCACATCCTTTTGAAGTGCTTTTTGGAACAAAACACGCTCAAACCAGTGCTTTCTGGAGGAATCATTACACTTTTGAGCTGCCTGTCTCCTATTATAAATCCTTAAACAGCTGGGCCACAAGTCCGGGATATTCGGCTTCAAAAGTAAATTTCGAAAGAAAAATAGCAAAGGAATGTTATGGTTGCCATAGCTCGAATATTGCCAGCAGATATATCACAACAAGTTCAGACAGCATTACTTTTATGAATATGGAGGTGGAGGATTTTATGAATCCAAAAACATTAATTTACGGAATTGATTGTGAACGCTGCCACGGACCATCCAAACAGCATGTTCAGAAACACTTAAAGTTTCCGGATTTAAAGATTGCCCAAGACATAACTTCATTCAGGAAGCTAACCAGACAACAAAGAATTGATGCATGTGCTGTATGTCATTCCGGAAATGACAAACTAAAAGTAAAATCACGGTTTGAATATAGACCGGGAGATGATTTATTAGATTATTTTAGAGGAGTTCCCGGATCAAATGACAGTATTCATTATGATGTACACGGAAACCAGTTAGGATTACTTGCTCAAAGCAAATGTTTTAAAAAGAGCGAAACCATGCATTGTATGACTTGTCATAATCCGCATGCAAATGCTTCTCAGAATCTGGTAAGTTATTCTAAAATATGCATGAGCTGTCATCAGGGAATTCAGCACAACGCTGTTACTTTAAAGACAACCTCAGCAAGTATATTGGCAAATAATTGTGTCGAATGCCATATGCCTAAGAAAATGTCGAATGCCATTACATTTCAGCTTTCCCAAAATAAAAACAAATCAAATTATATTTTGAGAACGCACAAAATTGGGATTTATCCTAAAGACAAAAAGTAATTATTGTTCGAATTTTTGAAGTTCAAAAGTCTCTCCATCGAAAACTCCGTAAGTAAAATAGCCAATCCAGTCACCCAGATTTACATATTTGGCATCTGTTCCAACCTCTATAATCATAGGCAAATGACGATGTCCGAAGATAAAATAATTGTAATGTTGGGTTTCAAGCTTACGTTTGGCGTATAACACCAGCCATTCGTTTTCTTCACCTAAAAACTTTACATCTTCAGCGCCTGAAATCAGTTTGTTTTTAACGGATAAATATTGTGCCAGACTTACACCAACATCAGGATGCAACCAACGGAAAAGCCATTTAGAAAACGGATTTGTAAATACCTTTTTCATTCGTTTATAGCCTTTATCGCCGGGACCTTTTCCGTCACCATGACCAATTAAGAATGTTTTACCGTTAAAGGTAAATTCTTTATTATCATGATAAACCGGAATATTGAGTTCGGTTTGAAAATAATCGTGCATCCATAAATCATGATTTCCGACGAAAAAATAAATCGGAATCCCACTATCCCGAATTTCAGCCAGTTTCCCTAAAACACGTACAAAACCTTTGGGAACAACTGTTTTATATTCGAACCAAAAATCGAATAAATCTCCCAGTAAAAAAATAGCTTCCGCATCTTGTTTCACCACATCTAACCACGCCACAAATTTTTGTTCGCGCGGCAAACTCAACTCAGGAGTTGGAGCCCCAAAATGCTGATCAGAAGCGAAATATACTTTTTTCATTCGATTATTAGATTGTTAGACTTCTTAGATTATTAGACTTTATGAGCGAAGTCGAAGAATTGGAATTTGGAATTTTAAAAATTGGAATTTCTTTCGATATTATCCGATGCATACCATTCTGCAAATGAAGATTCTGTTTCCTGAAGTTTAAGAGAGAAAAGAGAAATATCTTTTGGCAAACGTGCCTTAATTCGATCTGCAAAATCAACTACCATATTTTCGCTTGTTGGCTGATAATCGACTAAAATCACATGATGACCACGGTTTTTTAGTTCATTTGCCAATTCGATATGAGGTGTTGTTTCGTTAAAAACCGTTGCATGATCAAACTGATCGACGATTTCTTCTTTTACAATTTTCTTTAGATCCGAAAAATCAATTACCATTCCGAATTTCACATTCGATCGATCCGTGATTGGCGAACCAATAACCGTTACCGATAATTTATAACTGTGCCCGTGAACGTTTTTGCATTTTCCGTCGTAACCGTACAAAGCATGTCCGGTTTCGAAACTAAATTGTTTTGTAATTCTGATATTACTCATCGATTTGAATTTTAGGTTGCAAATTTACAAATTAATAACCGTTTTCATCTCTTTTTTTAGCGCTGTTATACATTCAATACGCAATTCAGCCTGATTTATTAAAATATTAGCCACAGATTAAAAAGATTAAAAAGATTAATCATTCGAATCCTTTAAATCTGTGACAAAAAAATTAAAGACAATAGAATATCTATGTTTTTATTTAAAGCGAAACGCCTTTTATACAAATACAAATAACTATGTTTCTATCTGTTTAAAAATTAGATGCAATATCTACTTTTTAAACTGTACCAAAGCCTTTCTCGAAAAATCAGACAGAACTAATTTCCCGGTAATTGAGGCACGTTCTATAAGCAACGACTCCCAATGTTCTGTACCTTCCCAAATAATTTTTTTCATTTCGAACAAAGCCTCAGGATTGTACGAACTTAATTTTTGGGCAAAATCTGCAACAGCATTATCCAGATTTTCTGCATTATGAATTTCAGAGAATAATTTATTCTCCAAAGCCCACTCTGCCGATTTCCATTCGTGTGCTGCCAAAGTCATTTCAGCCATTGCGGCTTTTCCTATTTTACGTGATACAGCCGGCTCAATCACAAACGGACCAATACCAATTGCCAATTCAGATAATTTTATGGCACTTTCCGGAGTAGCCAAAACATAATCGCAAGCTGATATAATTCCAACTCCTCCTCCAACAGCTTTTCCCTGAACGCGGCCAATAATAAGTTTAGAGCAGTTTCGCATTGCATTTATCAAATGTGCAAAACCTGAGAAAAATTCAGTTCCCTGTTCTTCATTTTCAACTTGCAACAATTCATCAAACGAAGCGCCGGAACAAAAAACTTTAGCACCATGGCTTTGCAAAACAATAACCGAAACACTTTCATTAAGACTTAAAGAATTAATTTCTGCGGTTAATCGATCCAATAATTGTCTGGGAAACGAATTACTCGCCGGATGACCAAATTGTACTGTTGCAACAGCATTATTAAAAGTAGTTTGTAAAGAACCGTTTTGATTTTCTGAACTCATAAAAATAATTTTGATCGTAAAGTTACGGTTTTGGCAACTATTTTCGCCTGAACGCGTTTTGAAATTTGTTTTTTGAAAAATAATTGACTTTATTTGCTATCGCTTTGAGGGATTAGTTCCTAAAGCTGACTAAAAAGGGGATTAGCTCATTTGGCTAGAGTATCCCGATCTGATCGGGAGGCTGATAGTTCGAATACAGATTCTACAGTTTACAAAAAGGGGGATTAGCTCATTTGGCTAGAGTACTTGCCTGGCAGGCAAGGGGTGACCGGTTCGAATCCGGTATTCTCCACAAAAAAACCGTATTACTTAATTGGAATACGGTTTTTTTATAGTTTAAAAAGAGAAACATCTTATCGCTCACTAGCATTATTATCAACATCCGGTTCATCTTCCTCCGGTTTCTTAAAATCATTATTCAATAAATCGGTCAGTTTCTTTTTCTCCTTCCGATTCCTTTTATTCGTAAGTACGATCAAAATAATTGCTATTGCAACTACAATTCCTATTATTACCCAATTGATTCCCATATGTTTAATTTTAAACTAAAAATAACGTTTTTAAAATCCTGACACATTACCAAAAGGTTAAACCTCAGCATTATAAAATAAGACGCAAAAATTTTGCTTTCAAAACATCCATTTTCCCGTTGTACATTATATCTTTTCATCCCTAAAGAAAGAATAAAGAAAAATATCCTTTCCATCGAGACTAAATAATAAGCTTCTATTTTTTATCATAAATCTTTTTTATATTTAAAACTTCTAACATACTCTCCAAAAACAAAATGTTTAAAAATCTAAAAAAACCTTTATCAATTGGCTTACTATTTTTCATAAGTACCATTTTAGAAATTTACTGGTCAGTAGGACAGTTTTCAGCAAGAATGTCAAGCGGCAATCCCGATGCCTCTTTTTTTGATGATGCTTATTTGATGTCGCTGTTCACCACTATCTTTCTGACAATTGTATTTCTTTTTCTTTCCTTCATTAAAAATGTCTATTTAAAAGGCATAATTCAATTAATATTCTTAATTTCAGTATGGTCTTTCTGGAATTACACCGTTTTTGTTGATAGAGAATCATCTTGGAGTACGTATACTTTTAAGGAAGAACTTTATTATACTTTTTCAATTTCGATTTTACCGGTTTTGGTTTTGTCTGTTGCTACAATATTGGGTTTAAATTATATCTTAAAAAGTCGTGAGTTCAAATAAAAAATCCATAAGACTTCTAAGAATTTATTTCATTCTTAGCTCTTTACTTGCAATAGATTGCATCATGTATGCTTTTAAACAAATGAGCCTACGTGGTTATTATAGCGACGTAATCTTATTTTGGCTTTGGTTTGCAACAAGTTTTGTGGTTATTGTAGTGTTCTGGAAAAAAATCATGGCAAAATTGCTTTTAGGAGGTATACTATTGGCCATAATACTAAGCATTCTACCTATGATGCTGCCCTTTTACGCCTTTTTATTCTCAACTACATCATTAGGATTAGTAATGGATAAAAATCTAAACGAAAAATATCGGGCCCAAATCGTAGGTTACAGTGTCATGACGACTCCCTGGCTTGAAGTAATAGAAAAACAAGGCATAATCGAAAGAAGAATATTCAAAAGCACGGATTTTGATCTTATGAACGATAATCCCAATATAAAAATCAGAACGGCAAAAGATATCATTTTTAACAATGAAACCGACAGCACAATGACACTTACGTTATTTTATGGAGGACCAAACAAAACCATTACCTTCAACAAAAAAACCGGAAGTATTACTGCAATAAAACCCAATTGAATTTAACTTAAACCGAATCGATATGACACTATTTCTCCGTTGGTTATTACTGCCCATAATCGCACTAATTGCATTACTGTTCTGGAAAGGCAGTCCAATTATGATAAAATTAGTATTACTAATTGTTCCGCTGGTTCTTATTGTGAGCTGGTTTGCCCACGAAGGCGCCTTTAGCGGAAGTGACGGATTAGCAACAGCATACGGTTTATTATCCTTAATGGCCTTTTTGTTCTGCTATGAAATTGGGTTATTATTTCATCGTTATTATCTGGTCAAAAAAAGCATTGCCACCGCACAAGATGATATATTGCTTATCATTGGGTTGGTTTTATTAATCGTATCACTTGTTTATTTTTTGATTGTAATTTCAAAGTAGCAAAACGTATTAATATTATGGTGTTTATTTTCAGGAGCAGAAGGTTTTGTTTTCAAATGACCAGTTGTCCCGCTCTCGGCTATATCTTTTTCCTGCTAAAGAAGCAGTAAAAAGGATACCGCCTCGATCGGGGCTAGATGAGATATTTTAGTTTTTATAAGAACTTTTTTTTTTAGTTTTATTACCAAATAACTTTACTTAAAACATTTCTATGAAAATTTCTTTCTGGCTTTATTCTTCTAACCTCGAAGCTTCATTTGATTTTTATCAAAAGGTTTTCAATCTTAAAAATGAAATCTTTAACAATAAGTCAAAAACTTTTTTTGTGCCCCTTGACCATCAAGCCGAATTAAAAATAAGCACATTGCAAAAACCCCTTAACGAAGGAAATATCGAAATCAACGAAGCCGATATTGATGATATCTATAATCGCCTTATAAAAAACCAACTTCTGCAAAGCGATGAATCAGATGTCGAAAAATTGCCGTCTGGTACATTTTCTGGCCCTTGGGATTTTCCCGGCGGAAAAGCGCTCTTTCTAAAAGATCCCGACAATCATTTTATTGCTTTTATGGAATGGTAATTAAGCCATTTCATTTATTTTAAAAGAAAAAGGAAACATTTTTAAACTTACCTTATTTATAAGAAAAATTGTATTTTTGTTTGCAGCAATATAAAATAGTATCGTACAACAACCATCTTGTTTTTCACCAAAAACTATTTTGTAAAAGAATTTTAAATACCTTTGAATTATGAGCACAGCAACAAAACAAAATCATATAGGCCGAAAAATCAGCCGTATTCGTGAACTACGAGATATGAAACAAGAAGCTTTGGCCCAGGCTTTGGGTATGAGCCAGCAAACGATATCAGCTATAGAAAACAGCGAAACTGTAGACGAAGAAAAACTTATAGAAATAGCAAAAGCACTTGGTGTAACTCCAGAAGCCATAAAAAGTTTTTCAGAAGAAAATATGATTACATACTTTAATACTTTCAACGAAAGTCCTAATAACTATTTTGGTAATAATAGCTGCACTTTTAATCCACTTGATAAAGTGGTTGAACTATACGAACGTTTGGTTCTTGCTGAAAAAGAAAAAGTAGAGTATTTAGAAAAATTACTGAAGGATAAATAGTCATTTGACATAAAATTTAAAAAGCCATTCTAAATTTTTAGAGTGGCTTTTTGATTTAGAATCAACAAAGAGTAAAATTACACTATAATATTGTATATCAATAATACTATCGAATTTTAAAGTTTCTATAACAAATATGGTGTTGTTTTAATTATTAGTGTTGTTTTAATTATTAGTCTTGTTTTTCCCATTAAAATAGGAGTAAATCAAAATAATTACAACAACAACAATTAAGGTTACAGTTACATTAAAATAGTCCAAAATCCATAAATAAGGAGACAATAGTAATAATAGTATAAAAAAAACATCTTTAAAAATAAGCTTACTTGCAAATATTTTTATTCTTAAAATCCTTAAAATTAAATTATTTACAAACACTAAAAGTAGGAAAGTTGAAATAGAAAAAAAGATTTTTTTATGAATCGATTTTAGAAATGGTAAATCTAATTCCAAAAAAGGAAGTGTCACTAAGAATAAAATATTTAAAACGAAAAGTCCTCTTATAAAATTATAAAAATAACCTTTATATATTGCAACTTTATTAGAAGTATTAATATAAGTCAAATTTATATTTATAATGTTCTCTTTGGAAAGAATTAATAAATTTCCATCTATTGATTTTTTAAAAACTTTTTTATCTGAGTAATCTCTATGCAACGTAAAAATATTTTCACAGTCATCAATTGATTTTTGAATCGAATCTATTTTATCTTGATTTGTTATTTCAACAGTAACAAATTTATAAACATTAGACAAAACAACATTTTCTAATTTATCATCTTTATCTAAAATAATATCCTTTAATATTCCACTGTATAATTCTTCTTTAGAATTATTTTTAGCCAAGATATCTGCAAAGGTTGTGTGAACATCCCCTATTTTTCTGTGAACACCATTCTCTTTATATGGTTGTGATAAATAATGCCAACTATTTTTAAATTTAAAAGCAGAAAGCTTATCAATTGAAAATATAAGAACAAAACTTTTTGTACAAAAACCAAGAACTACAGATATCAAATAAATAATAACTAACAGAAATAAAAAATTAAGAAAACTTTTCTCCTCTATAAAAGATTTTGGAAATTCATTTTTAGCTAAATCTTGAAAAATTTTAGTAAGTTCTTTGAAATTAACATTCTCAAGCGGTTTTATGCCAAAATAATAATCAAATAGAAAAAAAATAAATGCTACACCAGATAAACAAATAATACTTAAAAATAAAGACCATAAAAATCGCTCTAAAATATTCCCCTGCTCAAATTGATTTCCAAATTTACCCGAAAAATAAAATTTCCTAAACAAAACGCCCGGAAATAAAAATACCATTATAATTATAATGGTATTTAATGCTATATTAATATTCAAAGTTTAATCAATTGAAATGGTAAGTGAATGATTGTTTGACAAAGAAATTTCTTTACTTTTCTCATTTTTATGCTTTTTAAGATATTCTACCGTATCGTTAAAAAGCAACTCATCTTTTTTATTCTGTAAAATTCTATGAATATCAGAATTTGAATTCAATGAATTATTAAGTTCCCCAACATTTAAGTTACTTATTATTTTATATAAGACATTTTCAATATTAGTCGAAAATTTTAAAACATCTTCTTTTTTAGAAAAAATTCCCATAATTTTTGGTTTTAAAAAATGTAAAAATACTCTTTACTTATACTAATATACAATTTTTTTTCACAAAATTAAAAAATACAGCTATATATTAAGAGTAGAAATATTAATATAAAGTAAACTTATAGTATAGAGTTGCAATTAGTGCATGCAAAAAAATCATTTTCAAATATTTGTATTACAGTCATGAATAGTGATTGAAAATCTATTTTACCACCAGAATTTTATCTTAGTCTCTTGTTGAGATGTATAATAGTTTGAGATAGCAAAATGTTTCAAATAGTATTGAATAGTATTAAATAAAAATCAATTCAACAAATACCCAAACCGTATCGATCCAAAAAAGTAGCCTGTATTGGTATTCGTCTCCGGATCATTGAGTTCTCTGCCCCGGTAAATAAAAGAATACGACATATTGAAGTTATTGTGTCGATACTTTAAACCAAACTCGGCATTAAAACGAAGCGGTTCGAGCTCAAAAGTTATGGGACTTGTATTGCTGAACATACTTCCTTCGATCGTGGCATCATAAAATTGGTAATTAACGCTAGGCATTGCATAAAAATAAAACTCCCTGATATTGTATTGCGGTTGAAAGCTTACTGAAGCATCATGCAAATTCGAATCGTAAATTGGGACTAACTTTTTGAAACCAATTCTGGTTAAGAATCCTGTAGAAACGCCGTCAAAAATAGTTCCCAGATTGGCTTCAGACTGAAAATGAAGATCGATAAAATCATTGTGTTTTGCTGGAAACAATTTCTTCGAATACATCACATGTACCTGAACGGCAAATGCATTGTGCAATTGATTTTCCCAGCCAAAAACTTCTTTATACCCTATAAGATGATGAAAACTCTCCTGAGTTTCTCTTCCTAACGCATTTGGTCCCATGAAACCCAACTGAAAGTCGGTTTTCAGGACAGATTCGCTTTGATAAAAAAAACTTCGGCCCGCTTCGGCAAAAAGATAACCGGTAAAAGGCCGGTCATTGATATCAACGGCTGTTTCATTTATAAACCTCGGATTGTAGATATATTGCCCAATACGGAATTCAGTGATTTTCTTGTTGATTTTTTCGTTGTTGTTCTTCGATAGAAATCGGTAAAAAAGCTCTAAACCGTTCGTATAATACATATCATTTTTAGACGACGTATATAAGTCGTTATCGGTAATTAAACCAATTTCGGTGGTTTTTGCCTGTCCAAAACTCAAAGCCGATGCCAATAGAAAGAGCGCAATAAAAGATTTTTTATTTCGCATGGTAATTTATTTTTCCAACGGCACGCATTTCACGAACAATTCTTTCTTTACGTCTGTTAATATAACTGGACGATCCAGTGGCTTTAAATTTTCTTGGGTTGGGTAAAATTGCTGCAATTCCGGCGGCCTGCATTGGCGTTAAACTCGACGCATCACGACGATACCAATGTTCTGTTGCGGCATAAGCCCCGTAAACACCATCTCCCATTTCGATACTGTTCAGGTAAACTTCCATAATACGTTCTTTGCCCCATATTAATTCGATTAAAACCGTGAAATACGCTTCAAGACCTTTACGGAAATAACTTTTGCCCTGCCATAAAAACACATTTTTGGCTGTTTGTTGCGAGATCGTACTTCCGCCACGAATTCTACGTCCGCGTTCGTTGCTTTTGTAGGCTTTTTGAAGTGCTTTAAAATCGAAACCGTTATGTTTTAAAAAAGTTCCGTCTTCACTGGCGATCACTGCTTTTTGCAAATTCATCGAAATCTTTTCGATAGGTTCCCAATCGTGATCAAAATAAACTTCCTTACCTCCCATTTTATTTTCTATGGCACGAATAATCATTAGCGGTGTAAAAGGTACCGGTACATATTTAAAGAATATGACAGACGCAATCGAGACTCCGAAGAACCATAGAAATAATTTTATAAAAAACCATTTTACTTTTTCACCAAAAGAGCGATTCCCTTTTTTTGGTCCTGCTTTAGGTTTCGGTTTGTTTGCGGTTGTTGTTTTTTGTATCGGTCTTTTGGTTACTCCCATTATATTAAATCTGCTAATTCTGTTCCTATTAAGCTCCCAATTGCTACACCCATTCCGCCTAAACGCACTCCACAAAACACGTTTTCAGACAATTGAGTAACAACGGGATTTTTACTGTTTCCTATTCCCATGATCCCACTCCAACGGTGTGCGATTTGGAAATCCTGATTTGGTAAAATTACATTTTTAAGTAAATCCTCCAATTTATTTTGTACAATTTTCGTCTGGCCAAATTCGGTTGTTTTTTCGGTTTCAAAATCTAAGTTTCTTCCTCCTCCAAGTAAAATCCTATCATCAATATTTCTGAAATAATAATAACCACGATCCAGATGAAAAGTTCCTTTAATATCTAAATTCTTTACAGGCTCTGTTATTAAAACCTGCGCTCTTGCGGGCTGAACGGCACCTTTTGTTATGGCATTCGCAAAACCGTTTGTTGCGAAAAGTATTTTTTGGGATTTAAAACTAAAATCCTGCAATACAATTTCGACCTGATTGCCTAAATCGGCGTATGAAGTTACAGTTTGCTGATTCAGGATTAAAATATTTTCTGAAACGGCTTGTCTCAGTAATTCCTGCATCATATTTCCGGTATCGATCTGGGCTTCAAACGGATTGAAAATCAAGTATTCCTGAATATTTCCGAAACCAAAACGATCTGTTTCTTTAGAAAAAACATCAGCCTTAAAAAGTGGTTTTAAAATTTCGTTGACAAAAGGCAATCTCGAAATGCATTCGCTAAATCCGCTTTCATCTTCTTTCAGAAACAATTCATATCCGGCATGTGGTTTAAAATCGATGGCGGCATCTCCCAATCTTTTTCTAAGCAATTGCAAACCTTTCCAACGTTTCTCAATCAAATTAATTACCTCTTCTTCTGAATGTGTCTTGAGATCTTCCATAATTTCAGAAAGACTTCCAAAACAGGCAAAACCTGCATTTTTGGTACTCGCGCCTTGTGGCAGCATTCCTTTTTCTAACACCAGAATTTTCGCCACAGGAAATCTTTCGCGTAAGCGTAATGCCGCATGCAATCCTACAATGCCACTGCCCACGATGGTATAATCAACATTGGTAAACCAATTTTTAAGTTCCCAGTAACTTAATTCCATTTGTCAAATTTTTATAAAAATAATGATTTTTTTGAACCATATAAGTTCATTTGAAAACATTATATATTTTTATTTTTTTACCATTAAGGTATTAAGTTAGATTAAGAAGTAGCGCTTATTTTTTCTTAATAGCTTAATGATCAGATTAAAAAATTAAATGTTTCAAAACTAAATTTAAATGAACTTATATTACTTATATGGTTCAGGCAGTTTAATACTTTTTAACATTTACTTGCTAAATTATATTCGTATTTTTAGCCCCACGAATATTAGAATTTTATTATGAAAAAAGTATTATTTACAACCTTAATAATGATGAGTTTAAACGCTATCGGACAGAATGTGATGTCTCCGGAATTGTTATGGAAATTAGGAAGAGTAAGTGCTCTTGGACTTTCAAAAGATGCGAAAAATGTTGTTTTTAAGGTTTCGACTCCTTCAATCGAAGAAAATAAATCGTCTTCTAAATTTTACATTATTCCCGTAAATGGCGGAAATGCAACTGAAATCAAAGACACAAAAGACGTTTTGGCCGACAAAAACATTTCGCCTGACGGAAAATTTTTAGTGTACAATGAAGAAGTAAAAATCGACAAAGTACTGGGAAAAGATTTTTATCCGAAGCTTGACAAATCTGATGCACAAATTTATGATGGTTTAGATTATCGTCATTGGGATACCTGGAACGAAGGCAAATTCAACCACGTTTTTTACAAAGAAAACAAAGAAGGTGCAACCGGAATTGACATTTTGAAAGGTGAAAACTTTGATTCTCCTCAAAAACCTTTTGGTGGCGACGAAGATTATATCTGGTCTCCTGACGGAAAAAGTATTTTATATGTATCGAAGAAAAAAGCAGGAACGCAATATGCGACTTCTACCAATACCGATATTTATGAGTATAATTTAGAAACTCAAAAAACAATAAACAGAACCGAAGGAAACTTAGGTTATGATACTGCTCCACAATTTTCCCCTACAGGAAATCTGACCTGGCTGCAAATGAAACGTGATGGTTATGAGTCTGATAAAAACGACATTATTGTTGATTTTAAGGGAATCAAAACAAACTTAACAGCAAACTGGGACGGAACTGTAGATAATTTCATCTGGAGTAAAGACGGAAAAAATGTATTTTTTGTAGCTCCTGTTGATGGAACAAAACAACTTTTTACGGTAAACTTTCCAGGATTAACAAGAATTGCGATTCAGGTTCGTCAGTTAACAAACGGAGATTTTGATGTAAATGATTTAGTAGGTTTTGCAGGTGATGATATTATTGTAACCAGAAATGATATGAATCACGCTCCGGAAATTTATTCTTTTAATTTAAAGAAAAACACGTGGAAACAACTAACCAATGTTAATACTGATACTTATAAAACTTTAGCACTTAGCAAAACAGAGAAACGTTATGTTACAACAACTGACGGTAAAAAAATGCTGGTTTGGGTAATTTTACCTCCAAATTTTGATGCTGCTAAAAAATACCCAACTTTATTATTCTGTCAGGGAGGACCGCAAAGTCCGTTGACACAATCGTATTCTTTCCGTTGGAATTTCCAGTTAATGGCTGCTAAAGGGTATGTCGTTGTGGCACCAAACCGTCGCGGGATGCCTGGACATGGTGTAGAATGGAATGAAAAAATCAGTAAAGACTGGGGCGGACAAGTTATGGACGATTACCTTTCTGCGATTGATGATGTATCTAAAGAAAATTATGTAGACAAATCCCGTTTGGGTTGTGTGGGTGCAAGCTACGGAGGATATTCAGTATTTTATTTGGCCGGAATTCACAAAAACCGTTTCAAAACTTTTATTGCTCATGATGGCGTTTTCAATACCGTAAGTATGTTAGGAACTACTGAAGAAGTTTTCTTTAACAACTGGGATTTTGGTGGTGCTTACTGGGAAAAAGACAATGCTGTAGCTCAAAAAGCATATACTACTTTTAATCCTGCAACTCTGGTTCAAAACTGGAACAGACCAATTTTAATTTTCCAGGGAGGAAAAGATTTCCGTGTGCCAGTTGGGCAGGGACAAGAAGCTTTTCAGTCCGCTCAGTTACGAGGAATAAAAAGCAGATTTGTATATTTCCCGGATGAAAATCACTGGGTATTGCATCCACAAAATGCACAGGTTTGGCAAGGTGAATTTTTTAAATGGTTAGACGAGACCCTTTAATTCAATAAAATACAAATAAAAATAGCCGCAGATTTTATATAATCTGCGGCTATTTTATTTTTAAGACCTTTTAATTATATAAAACATTAGTATTAATTTATATTTCTAAAACAGAAATTTTGAATAAATTGCAGCAATTTCCCATCATAAAAACTTCCAAATCCCCACAATAACAATCTATGGAGAGCAAAAAAAGTTATACCGCACTCAAAGTTTTATTCAGCTATGTTGCATTACTGGCTTTGGTTGTTACTGTTGGATGGTTTTTATATTCTGAAAATGTAGTATATAACAAACTTGAAAGTAAAATTGCTTTTGAAAAAACGAAGATTCTTAGAGTAAGTAAACTATTTTCGAATGTATATAAAACAGAAAGTTTAGCAAGGAAAACAATTCAAAACAATTCTGAAGAAGATTTTAAAAGTTACCTTATCGAAACTGATTCTTTAAAATCAAGAATTGATACTTTAAAACAAATCGTTACTACACAATATCAAAAAACATTACTGGATAGTGTTACTTATTTATTGTCTGAAAAAACAAAAAACATCAGACAATTAAAAACCATAAAAAATAAGGCCGAAGATGAAGTTTCGGTAAACACGGCTATTGATGAAATTACAAAAATGGAGTTCAAACTCCGAAAATTAGAACTTCAGGATTTCAATAAAAACCCAAATCAATTAGGCAGTTATCAGCGAAATGTACTTCAGAAATATGTTGATTACCTCAATCAGAATATTCCGGATGACAGCACGAATACATTGAGCAAACAAGCATCGGATTCGATTTTGGCGAATTCAAAAAAACTGCTAAGCAATGTAAAACTGAAGGCCGAAAAGAAAAAAGAATCCCTGAATTTTGAAGAGAACAAATTATTGAAAAACGAAATTGCCATTTCGGACCAACTTCGTAAAGTACTTCGCATTATCGAACGTGAAATTATCATTAACTCGATAAAAAACAATTCATTAAAAGAAAAATCGCTTAAAAAAGTAAACGAAATTGTAACAGCTTCGGCTATTATTGGTTTGGTTTTGACGCTGTTTTTCTCGATTTTGATTGTGAGCGATTACTCAAAATCACAGGTTTATAAAAAGCAGCTCGAAATTGCGAATTTCAAAACCAAGAACTTACTTAAAAGCCGTGAACAATTAATCTCAACCGTAAGTCACGATTTAAAAACACCTTTGAGTACCATTGTGGGCTATTCTGAACTTCTGGGCAATTCTGATGTCAATACAAAGCAATCGTATTTCATCAAGAACATTAAAAATTCTTCAGAATATATTACACAATTGGTTCAGGATTTACTGGATTTTTCGAAAATTGAAGCGGGAAAAATTACGATTGAAAAAGTTCCGTTTTTATTACCTGAAATTATTGATGAAGTAGCAAAAAGTATTCAGACTGTTTACAAGCAAAAAGACATTGATCTTATTATTAATATTGATGAAAAACTAAACAGGAGAATTGTTGCGGATCCTTTTCGATTAAAACAAATCCTGAGCAATATTATTGGAAATGCTTATAAATTTACGGAAGAAGGTTTTATAAAAATCAGCGCGTATACAACAGATCATGACGAAAGATTTATCATTACGATTCAGGATTCCGGAATTGGAATTGAAAAAGGAAACCAGAAGTTAGTTTTTGAAGAGTTTGCTCAGGCGAATGAAAACATTGAAAAAAAATATGGCGGAACCGGTTTGGGATTGTCTATTTGCCAAAAAATAATTTCGATTTTAGGAGGAGATTTAAAACTGGAAAGTACTTTTGGAAAAGGAAGTACTTTTGAGATTCAGCTTCCGTTACAGTTTGATAATAGTCAAACCTTAACTCCGGAAGTCAAAAAACCTGTAATCCGCAATACTAAAAAGCAAACTTTTATTGTTTTAGATGACGATATTAATCTGTTGAATTTAACCAGCGGGGTTTTAAGACAGGAACAACATCAGGTCTTGTCTTTTAATAGTGCCATAAAAGCATTAGAAGCGATTCAGAACACCTATTTTGATTTTGTGATTACCGATATACAAATGCCGGAAATGGATGGTTTTATGTTTCTGCAAAAATTAAAAAGTTCCGGATATTCAACTTATAAAAACCAGCCCGTGATTGCGCTTACCGGAAGAACGGATCTTGATGCTGCGATTTATAGTGAAGCCGGGTTTACGACTGTAATACAAAAACCTTATTCGCCTAAAATATTATTAGAGACCATTCATCTTATTTTAGAAAATGATACATTACCCAATGCCGCTATTAATGAAGAGGAAGAAAAAACGACCTCAAAATTGTATTCTCTTGAAACCCTGAAAGAATTTTTAGGTAATGATACTGAAGCTTTAAAAGAAGTTTTAAAATCATTTATAGAAAGCAGTACTGAAAACCTTGCATTATTAGAAAAGGCTATAGCCGATAAAACTATTGTTGAGATTAACTCTATTGCGCATCGAATTGCACCCATGTTTAAGCAAATTCAGGCGCGTGAAATTGGTGAAATTTTAAAGGTTCTGGAAAACAAAGATCTTAATCTTGATACTTCTGACTTACAGGATATTTTTAAAGTGCTGAAATCAAAAACGGATTTACTTTTTACAGCTTTAAAAAAAGAAATAGTCTAATCTATATTGTAATGCTTTAATTTATTATAAAGTGTTTTTCTGGTAATTTTAAGCAATTTTGCCGCTTCGGATTTATTATTCTGTGCTTTTGACAAGGCATGGATAATAGCTTCTTTCTCATTTTCTGATAATGAAAAATTCCCGTCACTACTATTTTGTTGCTTCTGAATCTGAAAAAATTCAGCAGGAAGAACATCACTTTTAATATAATCGCCCTGGGTTAAAAGTGTGGCACGTTTAACACAATTTTGCAATTCACGTAAATTTCCAGGCCAGTTATAATTTTGAAAAATGGTAACTACTTCCGGCGAAAATCCGATGATGTCTTTATTGAGTTGTTGATTGGCTTTCTCTAAAAAATAATCGGCAAAAACCATTAGATCTTCGTCTCTGTCTTTTAAAGAAGGGGATTCAATCGAAAATTCATTTATCCTATGGTATAAATCTTCTCTAAAATCGCCATTCTTTACCGCTTCGCGTAAATCTTCATTGGTAGCCGTAATGATGCGGATATCGACGTTAATCTCTTTATTGCTTCCAACAGGTTTAATTTTACGTTCCTGAAGTGCTCTTAACAGCTGTATTTGATTTTCGTAGGATAGATTCCCTATTTCATCTAAAAAAAGAGTTCCTCCGTTAGCGGCCTCAAAATAGCCCATTTTATCACTAATAGCTCCTGTAAAAGATCCTTTTAAGTGCCCGAAGAATTCACTTGCCGCCAATTCTTTAGGAATAGCTCCACAATCGACTGCAATAAAATTATTATTCTTTCTTAAACTTTGCTGATGAATGCTTTTGGCAATAATTTCTTTTCCTGTACCGCTTTCTCCAATAATCAAAACCGACATATCTGTTGGACTAACCAAATGAATATGGTCTAATAATTTTTTGGAAGCAACAGAAATTCCTTTTACAAATTCATTTTCTACCGCTATTTGTTTTTTTGCAGTTTTCTTTTCCTTTACAGGAGTCTCCTCTACTTCTGTTTCTGAAGATTTTAAAGCATTCGTAATAACCAATAAAACTTCATCAGGATTAAAGGGTTTCGAAATATAATCTGCAGCACCATTTTTAATTGCTTTAACGGCAGTATTTACATCCGAATATCCTGTCATAAGTATTACAGGAATTTCAGGATAGGCATTTTTAAATTCAGACATTAGTCCAATACCATCAGAATCAGGCAGACGAAGGTCAGTCAAAATCAAATCAAAAGATTCGTTTTTGATTGCTAATCTTGCTTCGGCAGCAGAGAACGAAATAGTAACTTCGTATGATTTTTTAATTAGAAATTTCTCTAATAATTTACAAAACGAAATATCATCTTCTATCAGTAATATCTTTGGCATTTGTTTTTAGGGACTTTTTTGCTAAAATAATACTAATAAAATTGTCTTTTCATAAAATTATGCAAAAAAAAAGAGATTGCATGACGCAATCTCTTTTTTACCAAAAACATAAATCTAAATTCACCTAATTTATATCTTCAACCAGTTGCCATTGACATCTGAAAAAACAGTAGCCTTTTGGTCACCAACTGATATTTCGAGTTTATACTCTTTTTTTTCGTTTACAAAAGCTTTATCCAGTTTTGCACCTGGATAAGCAGTCTGAAGTGCAGTTTTAACCGCAGCAGGCACAGCATCTGCAGTAATTTCAGTATATTCGGCCTGAACATACAAAGCAATTTTTGCTTGCTTTTGAGTAGCAGTACTGGCATGAATTGATAAACTTCCTAGAACAATTGCTACTGATAAGATTAACTTTTTCATAATATATATTTTAATATTTCTGAGCGATGACTCCTTTGTCATCTGTGAAAACAAAATGCTTATCCTGGCTACTGCCTGAATTAAGCTCTAATTTATACTTCTTCTTTGGGTTTACGTAAGCTTTTACAAGCGTAGAGCCCGGAAAAGATTTCTCTAGTGTAGCTTTTACTTCTGCCGGAAGAGCATCTAATTTAATTTCCTTAAAATCGTCCTGAAATTTTACAATGTTCAATTCCGATTTTATTGATATTGCTGCTTCTGCATTCATAGATAAACTTCCCAAAATAATTACAGCTGATAAAATTAATTTTTTCATAATGTTTGATTTTTTTTAATTCGTATTAGCTGATAAAATTAGGGATTTATTTTTTTATAATGTTCCCAGAAGCATCTGTATAAACAGTATACTTTTTGTCACCATTTGAAATTTCTAACTTATACTCGTTCTTTTCGTTTTTATATGCTTTTTCAAGCTTTGTATTGGGAAAAGATTTCTCGACAGTTGATTTTACAGCGGCCGGAACAGCATCTGAACCAATTTCAGTAAATTCATCCTGAATCATCACTGATTGTGCCGTAGAAGTTTTTACTACCGGAGTAGCTGCCTGAGCTGACAAACCTCCTAAAATGATTGCTGCTGATAAGATTAACTTTTTCATAATAATAGTTTTTATGGGTTACTTATAATTATTTTTTAATAATGTTACCGGAAGCATCTGTATAAACAGTAGATTTTTCACCTCTTACGGTAATTTCTATTTTATACTCTTTCTTCTCATTTACATATGCTTTATCCAATTTTACACCTGGATAAGCATTGTCTAAAGCTGTTTTTATAGCTGCCGGAACAGCATCAACTTCTTTATATTCGTCCTGAATGTTTACAGATTGAACCGTTGAATTTGTCAAGGTTACATTTCCTGCCTGCATAGACAACCCTCCTAACAGGATAGCTGCCGATAATATTAACTTTTTCATAATGATCGTTTTTAAGGTTAGCTGTTAATTATTTTTTGATCCAGGTTCCATCTGCGTTAGCAAAAAGAGATCCTACTTTGTCACCAACAGTAACGTCTAATTTATATTCTGATTTTGCATTTTTATATGCTTTTGAAAGTATCGCGTCCGGATATGCTTTTTTAAGAGCATCAGTCACTGCAACTGGAACTTCTTCTAATTTAATTTCAGTGTATTCGTCCTGAATTGAAATTGTTTTTACGATAGTATTTGATATTGGCGAAGTTGAAGCAAATGATGTTAAACCTCCCAAAACGATTGCGGCTGATAAAAATAGATTTTTCATGATAGTTGTATTTTAATGTCGTTAATTTTATTTTAGTATTATAGATCTGAATCTTCACGAGAATCTGCCTAATTATTTTTTAATCCAGGTACCGTCTGCATTTGCAAAAAGATTCCCCACTTTGTCACCAACAGTAACATCTAATTTGTACTCTGATTTTTCGTTTTTGTATGCTTTAGTAATTACTGCATCCGGATATGCTTTTTTCAATGATTCTGAAATAGCAGCTGGCAGCTCTTCTAATTTGATTTCTGTGTATTCCTCTTCAATAGAAATCGTTTTTACAATAGTATTTGTAATTGGAGAAGTTGAAGCGAATGAAGTTAAACTTCCTAAAACAATTGCGGCTGATAAAAATAGATTTTTCATAATGTGTGTATATTTAAAATTATTAATAGTTGTTTACGCTTTAGATAATGAAATTATTATGCCGTAACTTATACATTGCTCCCTCAACCCTGTAATCCCTTATTTTTAAAGGATTTAATACTGTTGTGCCAAAAAACAGCACGATAAAAAAGTGTGTAATTTCCTGAGATGCTGTGTAAAAAGTACACACAAATTGTGTTTACCTGAAGATTTTAAACAATAAAACCCGACAGCTTTTTTAGAACCTGTCGGGTTTATATAATGTTACCTAACAAAAAAGGCTGCCAAAATTGACAGCCTTTATATTTATTCTTCTATAGGTTTCATTTTAAATGTATCCATAAATGCAGTTGTGTAATCCCCTGCAATATATCTTGGATCATCCATTAATTGTCTATGGAAAGGTATTGTAGTTTTTACTCCTTCGATAACGAATTCATCCAAAGCTCTGCGCATTTTGCTAATAGCTTCTTCACGTGATTGTGCAGTCGTAATTAACTTTGCAATCATTGAATCGTAATTTGGTGGAATTGTATAACCAGAATAAACGTGAGTATCTAAACGAACTCCGTGACCTCCCGGCATATGAAGTGTAGTGATTTTTCCTGGTGAAGGACGAAAATCGTTATAAGGATCTTCGGCATTAATACGACATTCGATAGCGTGTAATTCCGGCAAGTAGTTTCTTCCAGAAATTGGAATTCCTGCTGCAACCATAATTTGCTCACGAATTAAATCGTAATCAATAACTTGTTCCGTAATTGGGTGCTCTACCTGAATACGGGTATTCATTTCCATGAAGTAGAAGTTTCTGTGTTTGTCTACTAAAAACTCTACAGTTCCGGCTCCTTCGTATTTAATGAATTCAGCAGCTTTTACAGCAGCTTCTCCCATTGCAGTACGTAATTCATCTGTCATGAATGGTGAAGGTGTTTCTTCAGTCAGTTTTTGGTGACGACGTTGTACTGAGCAATCTCTTTCAGAAAGGTGACATGCTTTTCCGTATGAATCTCCCACAACCTGAATTTCGATATGACGTGGTTCTTCAATAAGTTTCTCCATGTACATTCCGTCATTTCCAAATGCAGCAGCAGCTTCCTGACGTGCACTTTCCCACGCTTTCAATAATTCATCTTCTTTCCAGACAGCACGCATTCCTTTTCCACCACCACCGGCAGTTGCTTTAAGCATTACAGGATAACCAAATTCTTTAGCTAATTTTTGTGTTTGTTCAAAAGATTCTAATAATCCCTCTGAACCTGGTACACATGGAACTCCTGCAGCTTTCATTGTCGCTTTTGCAGAAGCTTTATCTCCCATTCTATCAATCATTTCTGGAGCGGCACCAATAAATTTGATTCCGTGTTCCTGACAAATTTTTGAGAATTTAGCATTCTCAGAAAGAAATCCATAACCTGGATGAATTGCATCTGCATTTGTAATTTCTGCAGCGGCAATAATATTTGACATTTTCAAATACGATAAGTTACTTGGAGGAGGACCAATACAAACCGCTTCGTCAGCAAACTTAACATGTAGACTTTCTGCATCGGCTGTAGAGTAAACTGCTACAGTTTTGATTCCCATTTCTTTACATGTACGAATTACACGAAGTGCAATTTCTCCTCTATTCGCAATTAATATTTTTTTAAACATCTTTTTAAAATTAGATAATTAGATAATTAGATAATTGGATAATTAGATTTTAAGCACTTTCGAAAAAGTCTGTAAATCTAAAGATCTAACGATCTAAAATTAAGATGGATCAACTAAGAATAAAGGTTGGTCAAATTCTACAGGAGACATATCGTCTACAAGAATTTTTACAATTTTACCTGAAACTTCTGATTCGATTTCGTTGAATAATTTCATTGCTTCAATTACACAAAGAACATCACCTTTAGAAATTGTGCTTCCTACTTCAGTAAATACCGGTTTGTCCGGAGATGGTTTTCTGTAGAAAGTTCCGATAATTGGAGATTTGATAGTAATGAATTTAGAATCTTCTGCCGGAACTGATGCTTCGCTAGTTACATTTACAACAGCTGGAGCTTGTTGAGGAGCAACTGCTTGTGGCAAAGTTGCCTGAGCTGGCAATTGTTGTACATAAGTAGTTTCAGTTACATTTCCTTCTAAAGTTGTTCTGATAGTGATTTTTACATCATCCATTTCTAACTTTACCTCTGCAACTCCCGAATTTGCTACAAATTTGATTAGGTTTTGAATTTCTTTTAAATCCATAATGATTTGTTTTTAGTTTTAATTTATTTCTTATCGTAAGCCCATTTTAGGTAAATAGATCCCCAAGTGAATCCACCACCAAAAGCGGCAAAAATAATATTATCTCCTTTTTTGAACTGGTGTTCAAAATCGCTTAATACCAATGGCAATGTGGCTGAAGTCGTATTACCATATCGCTGAATATTCATTAATACTTTTGAATCTTCAAGATTCATTCTGCTTGCCGTTGCATCTATGATACGTTTGTTTGCCTGATGCGGCACTAACCAGTCAACATCTTCATTGGTCAAATTGTTTCTTTTCAAAATCAATTCGCTTGCATCTGCCATATTGGTTACAGCAAATTTAAAAACGGTTTTTCCGTCCTGAATAATATTGTGTTGATTGCTTTGAACGGTTTCTAAAGTAGTGGGTATTAGAGAACCTCCGGCAGGAATTTTAAGATAATCGCGTCCCTGACCATCGCTTCGTAAGTATTCATCCTGTAAGCCTAAGCCTTCATAATTTGGTTCGAATAAAACAGCTCCTGCTCCATCTCCAAAAATAATACAAGTTGCTCTGTCTTTATAATCTACAATTGATGACATTTTATCGGCACCAATTAACAGTACTTTTTTGTATCGCCCTGACTGCACATAAGCAGCAGCAGTAGACATTCCGTATAAGAAACTTGAGCATGCTGCCTGCAAATCGTATGCAAATGCATTTGTAGCTCCAATTTGTGTTGCAACATAAACTCCTGTAGAGGCTACCGGCATATCTGCTGTAGCTGTTGCCATTATAACCATATCAATCTCTAAGGGATCAATATTTGCTTTCGCAATTAAATCTTGTGCTGCTTTTATAGCAAGAAACGACGTTCCTTTATCAGCATCTTTTAAAATCCTTCTTTCTTTTATTCCAGTACGAGTAGTAATCCATTCGTCATTGGTATCAACCATTGTTTCTAATACTTTGTTCGAAAGAACAAAGTCAGGAACGTAAGCTCCAACAGCGGTAATTGCGGCTGTGATTGTATTCATTATATTCTATTATTTCGTTTCAAATACTGTTATTTGAAAAATTTTTAAAAGACTTGAAAATTACAAAAAAAAACAAAGCGAATTTGTATCCATTTTCTTAAAAACAGAAAATTATAACCAACAAAAAAAACTCTCACTATGTGAGAGTTCCAGTATAATTTACAAAAACGTATTAAGCAACCGCTACAGATTTATCGATAACAACTTGCCCTCTGTAATACATTTTACCTTCATGCCAGTAAGCTCTGTGGTATAAATGTGCTTCTCCAGTAATAGGACATGTAGCGATTTGAGCTACAGTAGCTTTATAATGTGTTCTTCTCTTATCTCTTCTTGTTTTCGAGATTTTTCTCTTAGGATGTGCCATTTTACTATATTATTTATCCGTTAATAGTTTCTTTAATTTGTCCCAACGCGGGTCAATATCTTCTTCTTGTTTACTCTCTTCTTTTGTTTCTTTGACTGTTAGTTCATTTAGTTTTTTTAAGGCTTCAGTTTGCAAACTTCCGTCTTTTACCCCTGGATGAACTCGTTTTAGCGGTACTGAAAGGGCAATCATTTCATAAATGTATTGTGCTACATCTATTTCATGCTCTCCGTGCGGCAGGATCAACAACTCTTCGTTATCATTATTGAACTCATCTCCAAAGCGAACAATTAATTTCATTTTTCCTTTTATAGGAAGATCAAAATCTTCGCCTGTCAGATCACAAGGTACGTTTACCGTTCCTTTGTGTTTGAATTCCAACTCTAACATGTTGCTTTTCTTATCTAAAACTAAACCAACTTTGATATCTGAACTTTGAAATTCATCGTAATCAAAGTTCTCAAAGAACGTGTTACTTATTTGATACTCAAAATGGTGTTTTCCTAGCTTTAATCCTATGAAAGGAATTAAAAATTCTTTTGTTTTGCTCATTTCAACATCAATTTCACCAACTCCTATCTAAAAACCAGATACCTGAATTGGGGTGCAAAGATATAAAATTATTATAAAACTAATAATCTTATTCACCTTTTTTTGTTTATAACTGTTTTTCTTTTATTTTAAGAGGTTTTTGACTCATCTCTTCATACTGATTACGCGAGTGAAAAATATCTATCGCAAGATAAACTGCTTCTTTAAATGAATTAAAATCTGCCATGTCTTTTCCTGCAATATCATAAGCTGTACCATGGTCCGGCGAGGTTCTGATTTTATTTAAACCCGCTGTATAATTCACTCCTTTACCAAAAGATAATGTTTTGAAAGGAATTAATCCCTGATCATGATAAGTTGCCACAACGGCATCATATTTTTCATATTGACCACTTCCAAAAAAACCATCTGCAGGAAACGGACCAAAAACCATGGTTCCGGCATCGAATATTTTCTTTAAAGCCGGTTTTAAAACCAAATCATCTTCTTTACCTATTACGCCGCCATCTCCAGCATGCGGGTTCAATCCCAAAACGGCTATTTTTGGCCTTACAATACTAAAATCCTGAATTAAAGATTTTCTGATGGTTTCGATTTTTCTCGTGATTAATTCTTCTGTCAAATGCGAAGAAACTTCACTTAACGGAACATGATCTGTCAATAACCCAACTCTTAAATTATCCTGCACCATCATCATTAGCGCATTTCCTTCTAATTCCTGATCTAAATAATCGGTATGTCCGGGAAATTTAAAATTTTCTGACTGAATGTTATATTTATTAATTGGAGCCGTAACTAAAACGTCAACCAAACCTTCTTTTAAAGCCTTTGTAGCTGCAACAAATGATTTTATAGCATACTCGCCTATTTTCTCATCATTTGTCCCTAAATTAATATCAACACCTTCTTTCCAGAGATTATAAACATTTATTTTTCCGGGAACGACCTGATCCAGTTTGTCAACTCCATGAAACTGAACTGTCGAAGTAAAGCTCTTTTTAACGAAAGAAAGTATTTTGGCATTGGCAAAAATAACCGGCGTACACATTTCTAACATACGAGAATCTTCGAATGTTTTTAGTATAACTTCGCTTCCAATACCGTTTAAATCTCCAATTGAAATTCCAACAATTATATTTTCTGCTTTTTTATTCATGAGCTCAGGTTATTTATTACTAATTTTGATGTGCAAATTTAGTAAAATAAAACAACAATGTTTACAGGAATTATAGAAACCCTTGGAAGGATTCACGAAATACAAAAAGATCAAAACAATCTGCACGTTACAGTAGATGCATCTATCACAAATGAATTAAAAATAGATCAAAGCGTTTCGCACAACGGAATATGCCTTACAGTTGTCGCAATAAAGGATTCTTTTTATACCGTAACCGCTATTGAAGAAACGATCTCAAAAACAAATATTGGAGACTGGAAAGCAGGCGACATTGTAAACCTGGAAAGGGGAATGAAACTTGGCGATCGTCTTGACGGACACATCGTACAAGGCCATGTTGACCAAATCGGGACCTGTATTAAAATAGAAGAAGCAAACGGAAGCTGGAATTATACTTTTGAATACGACAAAAACCTCAACAATATTACTATAGAAAAAGGCTCAATAACAGTTAATGGAGTTAGTCTTACTGTAGTAAACTCTAAAACAAATGAATTTAGTGTTTCAATTATTCCTTATACTTTCGAAAACACCAATTTCAAAAATTTTAAAGTTGGCACAAAAATAAATCTGGAATTTGATGTGGTAGGAAAATACATCTCAAGACTTTATTCGATCAACAAATAAAATAAAAAACCGATTTTACAAAAGAAAAGCTTCAATTTACATTGAAGCTTTTCTTTTTATAGTATATGTATATATAGTGTACACCCCAAAAAACAATGCAACTATTAGCAGTAAAAACAAATTTTGATCGATAGCCCCTCCCGGAGGCGGAGGCGGAACCGCACTTGGAGCCATTGGCGCAGGCGGTGTAGCAGCCATAACAGCTGAAACATTAATCAAAGTCAAAAAAATTGCAACAAAAATGGTCTTTATTATCTTCATAATTTTAACATGCTGCAATACAGCAAGGTAGGTTGTTAAATTTATCTATTTTAATATAATTCGCACAAAAACAGAGGCTTAGATTTAATTCTGCGACAAATGTATAAGATTTTCGCAAAAACACAAGATTTAAATCAAAAAAACCTTAACAAATTTGAATTTAGGTTCTCGGCGTAAGAAATAAACCTTATAAAAAATCAATTGAACTCTATTACTTACGTGTAAAGCTACAATTTGGATTTCTATAATAACGTTTTATATTCAGATAAATTTTAAATTCTATAAAAAAAGCCTCTGCATATCTGCAAAGGCTTTCTTGTGGTCCCACCTGGGCTCGAACCAGGGACCACCTGATTATGAGTCAGGTGCTCTAACCAGCTGAGCTATAGGACCGGTTTGAGAATGCAATATTACTACTATTTTTTATTCACTCCAAATATTTTGGGATATGATTTCTATTTAATTTCAATAACAATCACTCTTTTCTCACAACACAATTGATTTTCAACCTCTTATTTCGAATCAGCAAAAGACATTTTTTTATCTTATTTCCTGACAAAGCTCAACTAAAACCCCATTTATGTTTTTTGGATGCAGGAAAACTACCAATTTATTATCGGCTCCTTTCTTAGGAACGTCATTAATAAGCACAAAACCCTCCTGTTTTAAACGGGAAATTTCAGCATGAATATCTTCAACATCAAAAGCGATATGATGAATACCTTCTCCTTTTTTTTCCAAAAACTTAGCAATTGGACTTTCCGGATTTGTCGCCATTAAAAGTTCAATCTTATTTGTTCCGGTTTGAAAAAAAGAAGTCAAAACACCTTCACTTTCTACCGATTCCATTTTATATGACGGAACGCCTAATAATTTCCCGAACAGGACATTCGCATCGTCCATGTTCTTAACAGCAATTCCTATATGCTCTATTTTATTTACCATCTCATTTAAATTTAAAAAACAAAACCACTATACCTTATTGATTAATATAGGTATTAAAATAACCACATTCTGCGATTACGTCCTGATAGTATTTAGTGTCTGAATAATCTTTTTTCAAAGTTTTAAAACTGTTCCAGGCGATAAAATCAATTTTATCATCTTCTTTTTCCCACCAGTTTTTCAGGTTATTGTATTTATTATTATAATATTCATTACGTTCGCATTTTGCCAGCATATAAATACATTTCGCTTTTTGCTCTTTTGTTGTTGCTGCTTCAAATGCTTTTTGATAATACATTTTAGGAACATCACAATTGGTAATCATTTTTTTCATTGAATCTCTAAATGAATACGGACTAGATCCGTAACCTATAATGCTTATTTCATAAAAAGTTCTGGCATTCCCAAAATGAGTGATATTATAAAATGCATTTCCAAGCAATAAGCTATTCGTATACACATCTTCTTTTTGCGCAAGTTTATCCTGCATTGCTTTTATTGTATTTAGGAAATCAATTTGCGTGTATTTCTTTTTTTGATACGCCGTATGATCACAATCGTGGCAATCTTTTATACTGCCGTTAAACGGATTTCCTAAAAGAGTAGTATTTTGAACAGAATCTGTTTGCTGAATAAAAGCAATTGCTTCCGGTATTTTATTATTGAACGCTGCCTGAACCGCCTGAAAATTATTAATATCCCTTAATTTCAGATAATAAATTCCTGTCCCAATTTTTTCTATTTCAGTTTTATTTGGCTTAGCCAAAAATGCTTTCATATCTAACAAATTCTTTTCGTTATCGTAAAAGGCATTCCCTCCGCCCCAGTGATAAGAATTAGAATGAGAATCTCCTCCAAACAATTCTGCCATTACAGGATTTTGCTTTGCACGATATAAAACAGTCAAATAATTTTTACTCCACTGTGCTGCATTTTGATAACGGAATTCCTCGCCTTTATATGTTTTAGGAAGCTCTGTATACAACCAATTCAAATCAGCCAGGATTGTTTTTTCATTTTTGTCTGTGAGTTTGTCAATTTTACTCATATTGTTTACAAAACGAAGCAATCGCAATTGATAACCCGCCAATTCTGTTTTTGGCAATGTTTTTTCGGCTTTATCTAAGTTCGCATCTGCCAAAGCATAATCTCCTTTTAAAGTTTGCAGGTATCCCAGTGAAATATCCCATAAATACGGTTTCTCTGTATTTCCGGCTGCGGCTATTTTTGACACTAAATCGAACGCTTTAGCATTAATTTTTGCTTTGTTTGCTTCTCTGTTTTCAGCAACAGTTTGTTTAACTACCGGGGAATTATAATCATCAGTATTTGTTTTTACTTCAAACGCATTATTCATACTCTGCTCCTGATTATTTACCAATCGTGTTAGTAAATAATTCAAATGCTCACTTTTAGGATCTAACTCATAAATTTTACTGATTGCCTGGGTTTCGTCTTTATAAAAACCATGAACTGCCCAAAGCGCAGCTTTTTCTTTATTATTTTTAGCCATAGCCAAAGACTTGTTCCAGTCGGTTTCATTTTGAGGATGAAAACAATAAGCCGTTACAACTCTCAGTTCAGGACATTTATCAAACACCTGGGCATACAAATAATTAGAAGTCGAATATTTTTTCTGCTGATAATTTATCCCCGCAACATAGGAAAGTGCGCGATAATACAGAACATTTTTTGGAACGGACGCTTCTGTTTTATTAAAAAATTCAATTGTTTTTTTCTTATTAGTGCTATAAAAATAGGCTTTAGCAGTCAGGAACCAATATCTGTTTTTAAGAAATGAATCCGAAGTTGTATTGTAAACATTTTCGATAGATTGAATCATTTTTAAATCATCAAAAGTTTTAGCCTGTACAGGATCATAGCTCCAGTAATCATCACCAATAGATACTGTTTCTATTTTTTGTGCCAAATACAAAAACTCAATAAAGCTTTTCACCTTAGGATCTTTCAAATTGATCTTTTTACCCCATTTTAATGACGTTTGATTTTCCTTGTTGTTTTTAAAGAAAACATGAAGCTGAGTAATATCCGCTTTATTCTGAGGATTTTTTTTAGGAGAAGAATATACCGGAGTTTCCTCACCAATTAAGAAATAATCTACTGTTCCGGCATCTGCTTTCCCTTTTAGGTAATTCCTCCAGTCTGATTTTATATCTTCATTAAATCTGGAATTGTGCTGGGTATCAAAACCAATTCCGTAAAAAATGGCACCTGATAAAAAAAGCGGCGAATATGATTTGTCTGCAAATGTTTCCGGCGTAAAATTAGAGTTATAACCAAAAAAATCCCAGTCATCCCCACCAGCACAAGCATAAATTATTCCGTATACAGAAAGTAACGCTGCACTAGAAACAAGAAATAACTTGTTTAAAAATATTTTTTTCATAATTTTTAATATTGAATTCGTCTAAGTCGTAAAATATAATTTCTCCTGGCGCCTGAACTAAATTATCATTTAATTCTTCTGCCATTTCTTTTAGATCTTCTGAAGAAATCGCTTCTATTTTAAGCAAATCATTCTCTTCATAAAAGACTCCATTTTTATAATTTGATTTTTTTACCTTAAAAAAAACACTTTCGGTTTTTTCAAAATTAGCATCTTTTTTTAATTCGGTGACATTTAGTTTTGAACGTAAACCAATCACTTTTCCATCTCTGATATGAACTCCCCAGGAATATATTGGTAACGCAAAATCAAGATGCAACGGGTATTTTTTTAAACTTTCGAGATATCTTTCGGCTATTTTTTTGCTGTAAATAGAATTCAGGGAATCCGGCGCAATGGTTCCCATATTATAATACATCAAAACTCCGGAATCGACATTTGGGATTTTCGTTTTCCTGAAATATTTTACCTGATGCAAACGAATCGTTGCCGAAAGCTTTTTATGCGAAAGCCTTTTAAATTGTTCTATAAATTTAAGATAATTGTCTTTACTGTTGAGTGTCCAGTCACAATCGATTTGAATTTGCTTACAGGAAATTTTATTTCCGGCATTAATTTCTTCAACTAAACGAACCGTCTTACGGGCCAGATCGTCGACATCGAGATTGGGCAACAGCATCACCTTGTTCTGAATAAAGACTACAGGAACGATATCAAAAGTATTGGCATTTTCCTGAAAATGAATTGGACTAACCGGAATTGGTTCTTTCGTTTTTGGATGCAGGCCTATATCAAAATACCTAACATAGAGTTTGGTAACTCCATTATCCCCTAAAACTTCTTTTTCTGCCGGGGATAGTCTAAAAATGGTTTTCCAATAATAAAAAGCAACAATTGGCTTTTCATTTTTACCACAGGAAATCAGTAAAAAAAACAATATACCAACGAAAAAACCTCTTATCAAAACTTTGAAAAATTACATTTGAAGCCAAAAGTAAGAAATTATATCATATTGATGATTTCAAATTCAAAAAAATAACGAGAGACAAAAGTTACAAATCCTAATAAATGGATAAAAAATTTCAATTAAAGCAAATATAATCGTTATTTTGTGCAATCAAATTCAGAAACCGTTATGTTGAAAAACAACTTCAGATATATTTCATTTTTACTGGTATTTTTAATGTTTAGCTGCGCCAAACGAGGCAGTATTACCGGCGGACTAAAAGATACTCTTGCTCCGGTTTTAAGATATAGTTCTCCGAAAAACATGAGTACTAATTTTGAAGGAAACGAAATTATTTTAGGATTTGATGAATATGTAAAACTCAAAAACCTGAACAAACAGCTTATTATTTCACCTCCAATGAAACATGAGCCGTTGATTTTGCCTACAACTGCAAGTAAAGTGATCACGATAAAAATAAAAGACACTTTACAGCCTAATACAACCTATAGTTTTAACTTCGGGCAAAGTATTGCAGACAATAATGAAGGGAACGCGATCAATCAATTCAAGTATATTTTTTCGACAGGACCTTATATTGATTCCCTTTCGATAAATGGAAAAATCAAAGATGCGTACGAAAAAAATGTCGACAATTTTGTATCAGTAATGCTTTATGAAGTAAATGACACTTTCAAGGATTCTGTAATTTACAAACAAAGCCCAAGATATATCACGAATACCCTGGACAGTTTGAGGACTTTTAAATTAGAGAATTTAAAGGCAGGAAAATATCTGTTGGTAGCATTAAAAGACAAAGGCTCGAATAACAGGTATAACCCAAAAGATGATAAAATTGGTTTTCTAAAACATTATATCACAGTCCCGAATGATAGTGTATTTGAATTAGAATTATTCAAAGAGACACTTCCTTTAAAAGTATTCAAACCTATTCAGGCATCCGGAAACAGAGTATACCTTCCTTATGAGGGAAAACAGAATTTCAAAAATTCCAAACCCAAAATTGTCCTTAAACACAATAATGAAGCCGTAGAAACTATCGTAACCGCTTTTCCTAAAAAAGACTCCCTCCAGGTTTGGTACAAACCAATAAAAGCTGATTCATTATCGATGGAAGTCAGCAGAGGAACTTACGACAAAAAGTTTACTTTTAAAGTTAAGGATCAAAAGAAAGACACCCTGAATATTTCGGCAGTACAAAACGGAGTTCTGAACTTTAGGGAACGATTCACGTTAGAATCTGCAACTCCATTAGTTAAATTTGATAAAACCAAAATGAGGTTAATCAATAAAGATTCTGTTGCTGTTGACTTTACTACGGAATATGATGAATTTGAACAAAAACTATATGTCGATTTTAAGAAAGAACCAGTCGAAAAATACAAAATGACCTTTTTTCCAGGGGCTTTGACTGATTTTTACGAAAAAGCAAACGACACCCTGATTTATAAGCTAACAACAAAAGAATATTCCGATTACGGGAATCTGGTATTGAACTTAAAAAACGTAAAGCGTTTTCCTATCATTGTTGAAGTAACCAATAAAAAAGGTGACGTTGTTTATGCAACCGATTACTCTGAAGGCAAAACCAAAATTGAGTTCAGCTTATTAGTACCCGAAATTTTCACGATCCGAATCATTTATGATGACAATAAGAATAAAATATATGATTCCGGAGACTTTTTAAACAAAAAATATTCAGAGGAAGTCTTTTATTATCAGGGAGATGTTGACGTACGAACGAACTGGGACGTAGATCAGTCTATTGATTTAAGTGTACCTTTTAATCCTGAAGTTGAGAAAAAACTAATCGACAAGAAGAAAAAAGAGGACGAAAAAAAGAGAAAAGCATTTTAGATTTTAATATCAAAAATATCTTTATCACTTAAGAAATCAAGTTTTTTTCGGGTTTCGAGCATTGTATTTTTGTCTAGTTCAACAACAAAAACAGCTTCGGTTTCCTGAGGTTCCAGAATAAAATTTCCTAAAAAATCAATCACTTGCGAATGGCCTGTATGTTCATAATCATGAGCATCAAGGCCTACTCTGTTTACTCCCACCACATAACTTAAATTCTCAATTGCTCTTGCCTTTAGCAAAGTATCCCAGGCATTGGTACGTACTTTTGGCCAATTAGCAACATATATTAGTAAATCATAATTTTCGACATTTCTTGCAAAAACAGGAAACCTGAGGTCGTAACAAACCTGAAGACAAATTTTCCAATCAAGATATGCTACAATAACCTTTTCATTTCCGTTTGTATAGAATTTATCTTCTCCGGCAAGTGAAAACAAATGGCGTTTGTTATAATATTGAATTTCGCCTGACGGAAAAACAAACAACATTCTGTTATAATATTTCTCATCTTCTACAATAATCAAGCTTCCCGTAATGGCGAAGTTTTTTTGTTTTGCCAAAGACTGAAGCCACAACACAGTTTCGCCTTGCATAGTTTCAGCAACTTCGGAAGCATTCATGGTGAATCCTGTTGAAAACATTTCCGGGAGTACCACCAAATTCACTCCGGAATCGATCTGACTGATCTTCGATTCAAAGTTTTTTCTGTTTTTAGAAGCGTCTTCCCAATATAGGTCTGATTGTATAAGTGCGATTTTCATATTTCAAAAATACGAATTTTAAGATTAAAATATATTTTTTCAAAAAAAGCATTATCTGCAAAATTTTCTCAAAGCACCTTTATAAATCGCACATCTTTTGGATATTAAAAATACTTCACAAAAAAATATTGCAAAAAATATGCACTTTATGCAAAAAATATGCAAATGTGAAAAATAAATATTTATATTTGATCGCCAATAAAAACCAAAAAAACATGAAAACCAAAGAATTATGAAGACAAAGCTAATTTCATTAGTATTTATTGGGGGGATGATCCTCTCAGCAAATGCAAAAGAGGCTGCAATTAAAAAGCACCTTTTTGAACAAAAAAGCAATCAAGTTGAAATTACTGGCCAGATTTTAGGTCAGGATGACGGAATGCCAATTGCCGGAGCTACTATTTATGCCGAAAGCAATAGTAAACTAGCGACAATATCTGATGAAAACGGAAAATTCAAATTAACTGTTCCGGAACACGAAAGCCATGTTGTAGTATCTTACATGGGTTATGAAAGTTTAAAATTTCCATTAATCCAAACTACAAATTTAGTCATAAGATTAAAACCTGCTGAGAATGTTTTAGATCAGGTTGTGGTCACTGCCCTTGGGGTTAAAAAAAGCAGCAAATCTATTGCATACGCTGTCACTGAACTTAAGGGAACCGAATTTACAAAGGCGAAAGAAACCAATATCGCCAATGCATTAGTAGGGAAAATTGCCGGTGTTAACGTAAGCAGCACTGCAACCGGACCAAACGGTTCAAGCAGAGTTGTAATTAGAGGAAATGGTTCATTAAACGGAAATAACCAACCCATGTATGTCGTGAATGATCTACCTATTGACAACACACAACTAAACTTACCCGGAATTGGAAACGGTCCCGGATCTACCAGAATCAACGTTGACCGAGGTGACGGAACATCTGTAATCAATGCAGACGATATTAAAACCATTACCGTTTTGAAAGGCGGAACTGCAGCTGCATTATACGGTGCAAATGCTGCAAACGGTGTTATCCTGATTCAGACCAAAAGAGGAGCCGCCCAAAAAGGAATTGGAGTTGATTATAATACTTCATTCACATTTGAAACTCCATCGATCATACCGGATTGGCAATATGAATACGGTTCCGGTGCAAATGGAAAAAAACCAACCAATCAGGCCGAAGCCATTGCTGACGGACGCTGGTCCTGGGGAGCTAAAATGGACGGAACGAATGTGGTTCAGTTTGACGGTGTAGCACGACCTTATGTAGCTCAAAAAAACAACATAAAAAACTTCTACAATACAGGAACAACTTTCATTAACTCGGTTGCTTTATCCGGAGGAAATGAAAAAGCCACAGGACGTCTTTCATTTACAGACATGGAAAACAAAGGTGTTGTACCCAATTCTGATTTTAATCGTAAAAGTATCAATATAGCCAGTAATGTGAATGTAACGAACTGGTTAAAATTTGATGTTGTAGCACAATATAACTTAGAAAAATCAAATAACAGGGTGACTGTTTCTGATGCAGAGGCAAACCCAAACTGGGGAACTTACATGATCGCTAATACAGTTGACATTAGAAATCTTGCTCCGGGATATGACGCAAACGGAATTGAGCAGGCATGGAATCCTGTTGCCGTGGCTACAAATCCTTATTTTGTAGTAAATAAAATTAAAAACAACGATACTAAAAATCGTTTTATCGGAATGTTGAATGTGAAATTAAATTTTACTCCTGAATTATTTCTTCAAGGTCGAATTGGTCAGGATTTCACAGATTATGAATTCTTCGGATACATCCCAAAAACAACGTTAAACAATCCTGTTGGATATGCACAAGGTTCAAGAATGAAAATTTCTAACCTGAATTCTGAAGCTATTCTTAATTATACCAAGAAAAATATTTACGATAATTTCTCGCTAAACGCTTTAATCGGAGTGAACTCACGCACGAATTTAAAAGATGAAACCAGAGTTGAAGGCTCGAACTTTGTATTAGATGATTTTTATGCTTTAAGCAATTTGTCAACCCTTACGTATAGTTATCCTTACGGAAAAACCAAAACAAACTCAGTTTATGCTGCCGCAGATTTAGATTATAAAAACATTGTATTCTTAAATATCACAGGTCGTCAGGATTGGTTCTCCACACTGTCAAAAGATAACAATACCGTATTTTACCCTTCTGTAGGAACAAGTATAATCTTATCGGATATTATTACAATGCCGGAATTTGTTTCATTTGCCAAACTAAGAAGTTCGTGGGCACAAGTTGGTGGTGCGACCCCGGATCCTTATGCATTGAACCAGTCATACTCTATGATTCAGGGTGGACACAACGGTCAGCAATTGCAGGGACCAACAAGTTCACGAGTTCCTAATCCTACTTTAAGTCCGTTGACTTCGACTACATTTGAAATTGGAACCGACTTAGGATTTTTCAGCAATCGTTTAAATCTTGATTTCGCATTTTATAACCGTGCCACAACAAATGATATTGTTGAAACTACCATCTCTAATGCTTCCGGATCCAGCACTGCTTTATTGAATCTTGGAAAAATGAGAAACAAAGGAGTTGAAGTTTTACTGAGTGGAAAAATCATTAATTCTGAAAACTTCTCCTGGGATGCCAGTTTCAACGGATCGTATAATCAAAACACAGTTGAAGCCCTTACAGATCAATTGAACTCGATTACAATGGCAACTTCTGTAAACGGATACGTAACGATAACAAGTGATGTGGGTCGTCCGTACAGTATCATAAAAGGATACAAACCTCGTGTAGATGCAAACGGAAATACAGTTTATAACGTAAGCGGTGGCTCTGCAACTGTAGCACAAGGCCCCCTTCAAGAGTTAGGTCAGGGAGTTCACCCATGGGCAGCGGGAATCAGCAACGAATTCAAATACAAAAACATCTCATTCAGCTTTTTGATCGATGGTAAATTTGGAGGAAGCTTATATTCCGGGACTGATTTATACGGAACCCGTATGGGATTGACAAAATTAACGCTTGAAGGTCGTGAAAACGGTTTACCAATAAAAGGTGTTGATACTAATGGAAATCCGGTTGATATGATTATTGCTCCTGAAAACCTAAGAACTTACTATGATGGTTTAAGAAACATTTCATCAACATTTGTTTATGATGCGAGTTTTGTAAAACTAAGACAAGTAATTCTGGGTTATGATTTACCAATTCAAAAAATAAAAGGATTATCAAAACTTCAGGGAGCTTCTGTTTCATTTGTAGCAAGAAACTTATTCATTCTTTACAAAAAAACACCAAACGTAGATCCGGAATCTGTATTTAGCGCAGGAAATGCTCAGGGTGTAGAACAATTTGGAGTGCCAAAAACCAGAAGTTTCGGTTTAAGTTTAAATGTCAAATTTTAAACTCACTTAATTGCTAATTTTTAAATTAAAAGACATGAAAAAGATCACCATATTATATATCGCAGGAATACTTTTAGGAAGTATGTCATCCTGTACCAAGGATTTTGAAGAAATCAATACCAACCCAAATGTGGTAGATAAACCAAATCCGAATTACATTTTTAGCAAAGCACAGCTTGACGGCTTAAACAATAATTATTTTTTTACGAACATTCTGGAATGCGGCGGAATGATCCAACATTATGCTACTTACAAGGAAGCTTCCGGTGTTGGAGATAAATATTTAAGTAATGAAGTTTACTTTTCGGCCTACTTTAATCAGCTATATCCAACGGCTTTAAATGAAACTGAAATTGTAATTAATGCTTTAAAAGCAAATCCAAACGATAGCAACAGATTGAATATTGCCAAAATCTGGAAAGCGTATTTGTATCACAGACTTACAGATTTATACGGAGATGTTCCGTATTCAGATGCAGCAAAAGCAATTACAACACAAGTTTTTCTTCCAAAATATGACACTCAGGAATTCATCTATAAAGATTTACTAAAAGAATTAGATGAAGCTGCAATAGCATTAGATCCTGCGAAACCAAGTTTTGGCAAAGCCGATTTTATTTATGATGGAGATGTCGCAAAATGGAGAAAATTCTCTTACTCGTTAATGCTTCGTTTAGGACTAAGATTAAGTAAAGTTGATCCGGCTTTATCAAAAACATGGGTAACCAAAGCAATTGCGGGCGGAGTAATCCTGAACGGAACGGATAACGCGATCATGAAATATACAGACGGGCCAAATGATTTCAATAAAAATCCGGTTGGTTTTGATGCCAGAAGACAAGATTTTACCGCAGGATCAAACGGTCAAAAAAATGTTGAAGGCGGAAAATTAGCCCAAACATTTATTGATTTATTAAAATCTACTGCCGATCCCAGAATTAGTGTTTACTCAGGCGTTTGGCAAGGAACAACGCAAAACACTGCTCTTGCCATACAAAAAGGTTTCCCGAACGGAACAAAAACAGCACCAACAGCAGTGGAGCAAGGCACTTATTCTGAGCCTAATCAAAGTACCGTTTTTAAATACGATGCCCCACTAATGCTTTTAAGCAATGCCGAAACAAATCTGTATTTAGCCGAAGCTGCCGCAAGAGGATGGTATACTGGTGAAACAGATAAAGATTTATATGAAAAAGGCGTAAAAGCATCTTTCTTAAACATGGGAATTTACGGTCCTGCTTATGCCATCACAGATGCAACTGCTTATTTAACCCTTAATCCGTACAACGCAGCAGGATCTTTTGAAGCTAAAATGAACCAGATTCACACTCAGGTTTATGTGGCATTATTTGTAGACGAACAAGAAATTTATGCCAACTGGAGAAGAACGGGTTATCCTGTTTTAACTCCTGTAAATTTTCCTGGAAACGTTACAAACGGCACAATTCCAAGACGTTTGAAATACTCTACCAGCGAATATTCAGTGAATTCCGCTAACTTAGCAGAAGCAGTTAAACGTCAGGGCGAAGATAGTTTTACAACAAGAATCTGGTGGGATAAATAATTTAAACACATAGAAACATAGCTTTTGTCTGCGCTAAAAAAAGGCGTTTCACTTTCATAAAGGCACATATGTTTAAATGCAGTTTGAAATATTTTTAATTTTTAATTCTCAATTTTTAATTAAAAAAATAAATGAGCATATTAATTCTTACGGCATGCATTGCGTTTTTAATCATTCAGATTGCGTGGTTTAAAATCAATCCGTTTATTGCCTTTATCATAACAGCTTTATTAGCAGGTCTTTTTCTAGGCCTGCCAATAAACACTTTGTCTCAAACGGTACAAAAAGGTTTAGGCGAAATGTTAGGATCTATTACATTAATTATTGTTTTCGGAACCTGTATTGGTAAACTTACCGTTTCATCAGGCGCCGCCAATGTCATTGCCAAAACTGTTATGGGATGGACGGGCAAAAAATACGTTCGCCTTGGTTTAATGATTACCGGATTTATTGTTGGGATACCGCTATTTTATAGTGTTGGATTTGTTTTGTTAGTTCCATTAATCTTCTCAGTAGCCCATCAATTTAAACTTTCAAAAGTATATCTCGGTATTCCAATGCTGGCATCGCTTTCAGTAGCACATGGTTTTTTGCCACCACATCCGTCTCCAATGGCTTTAAGCACTGTTTTGAATGCTGATATTGGACTTGTTTTAGTCTACGGAATCATTATTGCGATTCCGACCATTTTTATTGCGGGTTTGTTGTTTTCAAATTTATTAAAGAACATCAAAACCGAATCAGATCACGAAATTCTGAATGTTGAAGAAGTGGTCAATGAAGGCAAACAGCCCAGTTTTTCACTGAGTTTATTCTCTGCTTTATTTCCGGTTTTCGGATTAACGCTGACTTCAATATTACCTATGATTTCGCAAAATGAAACAGTAGTAAATATTTGTAAAACAGTTGGGGAACCCAGTATGATTATGCTGATTTCTTTATTGATTTGTACCTATACTTTAGGAATCAGAATGAACAGAAGCATCACATCAGTAATGGATGATTATGCCGTTGCTATAAAAGATGTGGCTTTGATTGTTCTAATTGTTGGTGGAGCCGGAGGTTTAAAAGAAGTAATGATCGTAAGCGGTGTAAACGAAACTATAGTAGCAACTTTAACACAAATAAACATTCATCCATATTTATTGGCCTGGATGATGGCGGCAATCATACGCGTTTGTGTGGGTTCTGCTACAGCGGCCGGATTAATGACTGCAAGCGTTTTATTACCTTTACTACAAACCACCGGACTCGACCCCAACTTATTGGTTTTGTCCGTAGGAGCAGGAAGTTTAATGTGTTCGCACGTAAACGATCCAAGTTTCTGGATGTTCAAAGAATATTTTAATATCAGCCTGAAAGACACTTTTAAATCATGGACCGTCATGGAATCTCTAGTATCTGTTTTAGGAATCATTTTCGTTTTTATTTTAAACTCTATAATACATTAATATCATGAATTTATTACCACAAGAAAAATTTGAAACATTAGGCTTATCATTACCACCGGCACCACAACCCCTTGGTATTTATAAACCTTATTTAGTTGATGGTAAATATTTATACCTTTCAGGTCACGGGCCAGTTAATGACGACAAATCCCTAATCATTGGCCGAATTGGCGACGACATGGATATCGAAGAAGGAAAACTGGCAGCAAGACAAGTTGGCTTAACGATGCTTTCTACGATTGTAACCAATTTTGGAAGTCTGAACAAAGTAAAACGTGTTATCAAAGTTTTAGGAATGGTGAATTGCAATGGTGATTTCCTAAGACATCCTTATGTTATCAACGGCTGCAGCGAATTGTTTGCCGAAGTTTGGGGACAAGAAAACGGAATTGGAGTAAGAAGCGCCGTAGGAATGGGTTCTTTACCCGACAATATTCCTGTTGAAGTTGAAGCTGTTTTCGAATTATATTAAAGAAAAGATATGCCACAGATTTCACAGATTAAAATGATTTTTTTTCGCCACGAATTACACAAATTTTCACGAATTAATTTTTACATACTGATTTGTGTAAATTAGTGTAATTCGTGGCAAACAGAATTTTAATCTTTTTAAATCATTTAATCTGTGGCAAAAAAGCAAAAAATATGAATACAACACCACAAACCAGAATTGCGACTTTTGGAGAATTATTACTCCGAATGAGTGTTGCAGATGGAAACCGATTTACGCAGGCCAATGAAATAAAAATTCATGTGGGCGGTGCCGAAGCAAATGTTTGTGTTTTACTTTCTCAACTCGGCATTCAAACCGATTATATTACCCGATTACCCCAAAATGATTTGGCACAATTGGCTTTAAACGAACTTCAGAAATACAAAGTCAATACTTCAAAATGTGTGTATGGCGGAGAACGTTTGGGATTGTATTTTGTTGAAGCCGGAAACCAAATCAGGCAATCGCAGGTTATTTATGACCGAAGCAATTCTTCTTTCGCAACCATTCAGAAAGATCAAATCAATTGGGATTTGGCTTTGACCGATGTAACTCATTTTCATTGGTCGGGAATAAGTCCGGGAGTTTCTAATGAAGCAGGATTAGCTTGTAAAGAAGCAATTCTGGCAGCACACAAAAAAGGAATTCCTATTTCTTCTGATTTTAATTACCGATCAAAATTATGGCAATACGGAAAACATCCGTCTGAAACAATGCCTGATTTGCTTCAATACAGCACCATTACCGTTGCGGATTTAGATGCGATTGAAATTTATTTCGGAATCAAAACTGATAATGCCGAATCTGATGAAAATCGTTTTAAGAGAACCTTCGAATTATTGAAAGTAAAAATGCCTTTTCTAAAAACACTGGCCATGAGTTTTAGAAAATCAAATGGTCCGGCACATTTATACAAAGGATTACTTATTCATGAAGGCAATTTCTACCAGACACCAGAACACAAAATACACGTTGTAACAGACCAAATTGGTTCCGGAGATGCTTTCAACGCCGGGTTATTATACGGATTATCAAATAAATTATCCGGACAGGAATGTATCGAATGGGCAACGGCTTGCGGTGTCATCAAACAAAGTATTCACGGAGATTTTGCCATAACAAGTCTGAACGAAATAAGTCATTTCATTAAAAATGGCGCAAGTAATAGAATTAATAGATAAATAAAGAATATGTACAGCATTTTAAAAGCACAAGGCGTACTTCCGTTAGTCACACAAATCAATATTGAAACCGCACAGATTGTATTACAATCAGCGGCTGATGCTGGCATAAAAATTATCGAGTTTGCTGCTCGTGCAGATAATGCTAAAGAAGTTTTTACTCAAATGATCGCCTTTAAAAAAGCGAATAATCTGGATGTTAAAATAGCCGTTGGATCTATTTTAAGCGTTGATGATGCCGAAACTTTTCATCAATTAGGAGCAGATTGTATTGTTTGCCCGCATACAGATCTGGAAATTGGCAATTATTGTTTCAAAAATAATATTTACTGGATTCCCGGCGCAGCCACTTTAAACGAAATATTGCATGCCAATAAACTAGGAGCAGAAATCGTTAAGCTTTTTCCAGCTGATAAAATTGGCGGTCCAGGATATGTAAAAGCGATAAGAGCACCTTTTCCTAATTTGAAAATAATGCCAACCGGGGGCGTTACTTTAGAAGAAAGCAATTTAAAATCATGGTTCAAATCCGGAGTGGTTTGTGTTGGAATTGGCTCTAATTTATTTTCGAAAGAAATGCTTTTGAACTTAAATTACGAGCAATCATTACAGGCTTTTCAAAATTTAATTGAAGTTGTAGAAAAAATAAGAAACTAAAGTTATGCAAAACAATTGGTGGAAAATTAATTCCGAAATCCGCATTGATACGCCATTTTTAGCTGTTTACGAAGATCGTATTCAGTCGAATATTGAGCGTTTGATTGAATCAGTACATGGAGAAACTCAAAAATTAAGGCCCCACATCAAGACGCATAAAATTGGTGAGATTCTGGATTTGTTCAAAACCTACAACATCAATAAAATAAAATGTGCGACAATTGCCGAAGCTGAGCTTGCGGCGATACATGAAATTCAGGATGTTCTTCTCGCCTATCAACCCGTTGGCGTAAAAAAAGAAAGATGGATTACTTTAATACAAAAATATCCAAATACTGCTTTTTCGACTATTGTTGACAATCTTGATTCGGCGAAAGCCTTAAATGAAATTGCGGAGAAAAACCATTTAAAACTTACGGTTTATCTGGATCTTAATACCGGAATGAACAGAACCGGAATTTCGATTCATAAAAACTGGAAAGCTTTAATCGACGAAATTCTTCCTTTAAAAAATATTCATTTTGCGGGAATTCATATTTATGACGGTCATTTAAAAGGCGATTTGGACCATCGTGTTTCTACTGCCGAAAATTTATTTTTTAGTATAAACGAAGAAGTTACCGCCATTCAGCAAAAACTGGGTCATGGATTAAAAATTGTTGCAGGCGGATCAAATACTTTTCCGTTTTACGCCACTCAAAAAAATGTAGAATGCAGTCCCGGAACTTTTGTTTTTTGGGATTCAAATTATCAAATTCATTTACCGGAACAAAACTTTGAACCCGCTTTGGTTATTGTTGGAACCATAATTTCAAAACCAACAGGTACCACATTTTGTATAGATATTGGATACAAAGCCGTAGCTTCTGAAAACCCAATTGATAAAAGATTAGTGATTTTAAATGATGAAAACCTAATCCCAACGACACATTCAGAAGAACATTTAATTATAGAAAACAGAGGAAAAAACGAGTATGCTATTGGCGATACGATTTACGCCCAGCCTTATCATGTTTGCCCAACTTGTGCCCTTTACGATTCGGTTCAGGTGGTGAATTCGGCACATGAAATTTGCGATCAATGGCAGGTTGTTGCCCGCAGCAGAAAAATTAATATCTAGCAGCAGAAAAAGGAGAATAAAGAATAGAAATAGAAAATAGAGCGAAGAAGAAAGAGAAGAGACCTCATAATAACACTTGTAGAAAACCTCTGAGCTTTGGACCTTTGTACCTTAAAAAAAAAAATATGTTTATAATAGACGCCCATTTAGACCTGAGCATGAATGCAATGGAATGGAATCGAGATTTAAGAAATGACGTTCCCACTTTGCGTCATCTCGAAAAAGGAATGACAGATAAACCAGATCGCGAACGCGCAACGGTTTCGTTCCCTGATTTGCGACGCGGCAATATTGGTATTGTAGTCGCTACTCAAATTGCAAGATTTGTAAAACCGGACAGTATTATTCCGGGTTGGAATTCTCCTGAACAAGCCTGGGCACAAACGCAAGGACAACTCGCGTGGTACAAGGCGATGGAAGAATCGGGAGAAATCACGGCAATTACAGATAAAAAATCTTTACTGAAACAAATTGATTTATGGAATGACGGAACGCCAAACGATAAAAAACCAATTGGTTATATTTTAAGTCTGGAAGGCGCTGATTCCATTATTGATGTTTCATATTTAGAAAAAGCATATAATTACGGATTACGCGCCATCGGACCTGCACATTATGGTCCCGGACGTTACGCAAACGGAACAGACGCAACCGGAAAAATGAATCAAAACGGTCTTGATTTATTAAAAGAAATGGAACGTTTGAATATCATTCTCGATGCAACACATTTATGCGACGATGCTTTCTGGCAGGCTCTGGATCATTATAACGGACCCGTTTGGGCAAGTCATAACAATTGCAGAAGTTTAGTCGATCACAATCGTCAATATAGCGACGAAATGATTCAGGCTTTAATTTCAAGAGGAGCCGTTATTGGTGGTGCTTTAGATGCGTGGATGTTAGTTCCGAATTGGGAAAGAGGCGTTTCGACTCCCAAAGGCACGAATTGCAATCTGGAAACGGTGTTCAAACACATGGATCACATTTGTCAATTGGCCGGAAATGCGAATCATATTGGCATAGGTTCAGATCTTGACGGCGCTTTTGGTACCGAACAAGGTCCGTACGATTTAGATACCATTGCCGATTTACAAAAACTGGTTTTGATTTTTAAAAACAACGGCTATTCTGATGACGATTTGGATAAAATCTTTCACCAGAACTGGATTAATTTTTTAATGAAAAATTGGGCTTAAATAATATGACAATCCGTAAAGAGTATAAACTTACTTTTTGCCACGACCCGAGCGATAGCGAACAGGCGAAGCAATTTCTCGAATTTACTCGAATTTTTATTTTGAAACTGTTTAAAAAACCAGCCTCAAATTGCACCGACTTTTTTGATCTATACGATCAAAATAATTCGGGATAATTCGGGAAATTCGTGGCAAACTTTTTAAATAAAAACTAAACTGGGAACTGCCTTCTTATACGATTGTAATTTTTCGTCGTTTGGATCAACTTCCGTGACAACGTAATCAACCTCAGATAAGTTGGCAATTTTCATTTTTAGAACCGTATCCAGTTTTTCAGAAATAGTCAGGATTGCTGTTTTTTCAGAAGCCTGAATCATAGCTTTTTTTACCTGAACAGTTTCCCAATCAGAGTCTGAGAAACCACCTTCGATATCAAGGGCATTGGTTCCTAATATTAATAAATCAACTTTAATATTCGCCAACTGATTATAAACATCGCCGCTCACACACATTTGGCTGTAAGATGAAATGCTTCCGCCAATCATGATAATTTTAACATTGGGTTTATCCAGAAGTTCAACGGCTGATAAAACCGTAACAGTAAAAATAGTAAGATTCAAATCATCAGGAATCAAGCGAATGAACTCGCGAATTGTAGTTCCGCCGCCAATTAACAAAACCATTCCGTCATGAAGTAAACCTAATGTTTTTTGCGCAATGATTTGTTTAGATTCACCTGCATAAGTCTGATTATTAGCCGAAGAATGGTGATAGGCTTTTGTCATTGCCCCACCTTTTACCTTAATCAATAAAGATTCTGATTCAAGTTCGTTAATATCACGTCTTACCGTATCTTCTGAAACAAATAATTTAGTCGAAAGCGTTTCAAAACTTACACGGGTATGCAAGTTTATCTCTTTTAAAATAAGATTTTTACGTTCTTCCTTAGTGTAATTAACCACTTCATTATCATTACTCATGCAAATTCATTTTTATAGAAAGCAAATGTAAACAATAAATGCAATATTATTGCGAAACAAATTATAACACAATGTAATAAAAAAGTTAATTCACCTATTTTAAAGACATTTAAGTATAAATTCATTTTGCAAAAAAAATGCAAACCCAGCCAATAAATTCTATTTTTGTTGAACAACCAAAATAACAACCATGCAAAAAAGTCTATTTCTCCTTTTACTATTTTATTTTTCTTTCGGAAATGCCCAAACTTCTTCCGTAAACAATTCTATTATTCCAGCGCCCAATTCGTACAAAGCAACCGGAGATAGTATTCGTTTAAACGGACAGATAAAATTTACTTTCGAAAAAAATAAATACAGTGCAAGAGAACTTAAAACAGCACAGATTTTCGAGTCGGCTATAAACTCTAATACTTCAAACAAAAAAAGTACTATTGAAGTTTTATTCATTACCAAAAATCCAGCTGAATCTTTAAAAAAAGAAGCCTATAAAATTAGTATTACCCCAAAAAAGATTACCGTTACCGGAAGCGAAGAAGGATTATTTTATGCCGTTCAGAGTTTATTGCAGCTTTTACCGAACCAACCAAAAAACCAGGAAATAAAATTGCCTTGCGTAACTATAGAAGACGAGCCTAGATACAGCTATCGCGGGCTTCATCTGGATGTTTGCCGTCATTTTTTCCCTGTTGATGTTATAAAAGATTTTATCGCACAAATGTCCAGTTATAAGCTAAACAACTTTCATTGGCACTTAACTGATGATCAGGGCTGGAGAATTGAGATCAAAAAATATCCAAAACTTACTGAAGTAGGGTCTAAAAGAGCACAAACTTTAGTGGGAAATAAATTCGAAAGATCACCGTATTTTTTTGACGGAAATCCGTACGGAGGTTTTTATACTCAGGAAGAAATTAAAGACGTGGTGAAATTTGCCGAAGATCATTATGTGAATATTATTCCTGAAATCGAAATGCCGGGTCATGCAACTGCAGCGGTTACCGCTTACCCCAATTTATCTTGTTTTCCGGATCGACCGTGTAAAGTTGTAGAATACTGGGGTGTTTTTGATGATATTTTCTGTGCCGGAAAAGAAGAAACTTTTACTTTTTTAGAAGATGTTCTGACTGAAGTTATGGCTTTATTCCCGAGTAAATATATTCATATTGGCGGAGACGAATGCCCAAAAACAAGATGGAAAGAATGCCCGAATTGCCAAAAACGAATCAAAGATCTGGGTTTGAAAAACGAACACGAATTACAAAGTTATCTCATTACCCGAATAGAAAAATTCCTAAATGCCAATGGAAGACAAATCTTAGGCTGGGATGAAATGCTCGAAGGCGGATTAGCCCCAAATGCAGCAGTAATGTCATGGCGAGGAGAATCTGGTGGAATTGCAGCCGCAAAACAAAAACATAATGTAATTATGAATCCGGAACAAGTACTGTATCTGGATTATAACCAGGGATATTCACCACAAGAGCCACTTACAATTGGAAGATTGACAACAGTTGAAAAAATTTACAATTATAATCCAACTCCGGTTGACAGTTTAACTGTTGAGGAACAAAAATATATTTGGGGAGTTCAATCTAATCTTTGGTCAGAATATTTAACAAGTCCCGCAAAGTTGAATTATATGCTTTATCCGCGATTATTTGCTTTAGCGGAAATTGCCTGGACAGAGCCAAAAAATAAAAACTACAATCATTTTATTCTGAATCAAATTCCGTATCATTTAGAAAAACTAGAAACACAAAAAAGATTGTACAAAGTTCCAACGCCTTTTGGCTCGGAAGAAACAGCATTAATTGCATCAAAATATGTTCTGGATTTAAAACCAACCATCAAAAACGGACAGATTTTCTATACTATTGATGGCTATAATCCAGATGAAACTGCGGAACTTTACACTAAACCTGTAACGATAAACATTCCGAAAGGAGAATTCAGAACCATAAAAACAGTTCAGATTAGCCCAAGCGGAAGGAGAAGTTCCATCAATAAAATATTGGTTCGAAACCCAGATTCAAAACCGGCCTTAGCTATAAAACCAACTAAGAAAGGTTTAAAATTTGATTATTATACCGGAACATTCTTCCAACAAGTTCAGGATTTAGAATTGGCAAAACCAGTAAATTCAGGTGTTTTTGAAGGCACCATCAGCAGTGAAAAATGGAAAACGAAAACAGAGCGTTACATCGGCTTAAAATTCGACGGATATATCTATATCGCAGAAACTGGAAATTATACGATTTCGACGCTTTCAGACGACGGATCGAAGCTTTTTATCGATAATGAATTAGTAGTTAATAACGACGGTATTCATTGGCTCAATGAAGCGTATGGCGCTGTAAAACTCGAAAAAGGTTTCCATAAAATTAACATCAGTTATTTTGATCAGATTGGAGGAACAACTTTAGCTTGTTTTATTCAGCAAGAAGGAAAAGAAAAACAGGAAATAGGCGCTTCAAAATTGTATTACAAATAAGCATAAAAAAAGGTTCCAAAAATATCGGAACCTTTTTTATTTCAACTAAAAGTCTTTTATATTATCCTTTTAAGCTTGCAGATAAATACTCACGGTTCATACGTGCAATATTTTCAAGAGAAATTCCTTTAGGACATTCTACTTCACAAGCTCCGGTGTTGGTACAGTTACCAAAACCTTCGTGATCCATTTGGTGCACCATGTTTAAAACACGATCAACAGCTTCAATTTTACCCTGAGGCAATAATGCATATTGAGAAACTTTTGCAGCAACGAACAACATTGCCGATGAGTTTTTACAAGTTGCAACACAAGCTCCACAACCAATGCAAGCAGCAGCATCAAATGACTTATCTGCATCATGTTTGTTTATCGGAATGGTGTTGGCATCAATTGTATTTCCTGAAGTATTTACCGAGATAAATCCTCCTGCGTGTTGAATTCTGTCAAATGAACTTCTGTCAACCACTAAATCTTTAATTACCGGGAAAGCTTTTGCTCTAAATGGCTCGATAAAAATCGTATCACCATCTTTAAACATACGCATGTGTAACTGACAAGTTGTAACTCCTCTGTCTGGTCCGTGCGCTTCTCCGTTGATGAATAAAGAACACATTCCGCAGATTCCTTCACGACAATCGTGGTCAAATGCTACTGGTTCTTCACCTTTGTTTATCAATTGTTCGTTAAGAACGTCAAGCATTTCAAGGAAAGACATGTCTGGTTCGATTCCATCAATTGGGTAATCAACGATTCCTCCTTTATCTTGGGCGTTTTTTTGACGCCATATTTTTAATGTAAGTTTCATACTGTTTTAGTTTGAAAGTCCTAAAGTCGAAAGTCGAAAGCCTTTCTTTAAGACTTTTGACTCTCGACTTTCGACCAAATTTTATTTATAGCTTCTTTGAACTAATTTAATGTTTTCGTAAACCAGAGGTTCTTTGTGTAATACGGCATCACTTGGTTTTCCTTTGTATTCCCAGGCTGCAACGTATGCAAAGTTTTCGTCATCACGAAGTGCTTCTCCTTCTTCTGTTTGGTATTCTTCACGGAAGTGACCTCCACAAGATTCATTACGGTGTAATGCATCTTTTGCGAACAATTCTCCTAACTCTAAGAAATCGGCAACACGTGTCGCTTTCTCTAATTCCTGATTAAATTCGTTAGCGCTTCCAGGAACTTTTACATCTTTATAAAACTCTTCACGTAAAGCGGCAATTTCTTCGATAGCTTCAGTTAAACCTTTAGCATTACGAGCCATACCTACTTTATCCCACATGATTTTTCCTAATTTCTTATGGAAATAATCTACAGAATGAGTTCCTTTATTATTGATAAATCTGTCGATTTGATCTTTTACTTCTTTTTCTGCTGCTACGAATTCTGGTAAATCTGTAGAAATTGGTCCCATTTTAATATCCGGAGCTAAATAATCTCCAATAGTATAAGGCAATACAAAATATCCATCAGCCAAACCTTGCATCAAAGCAGAAGCCCCAAGTCTGTTTGCTCCGTGATCAGAGAAGTTAGATTCTCCAATTGAGAAACATCCCGGAATTGTAGTCATTAAGTTATAATCAACCCATGTTCCACCCATTGTGTAGTGAACCGCAGGATAAATCATCATTGGTGTTGTATACGGATCTTCGTCAACGATTTTGTAATACATCTGGAATAAGTTTCCGTATTTACTTTTCACGATTTCAGCTCCTAATTTAGTTACCAAAGCAGCATCATTAGCATCTAAACCTTTTACGAAAGCTTCTTCAGTTCCGTAACGTTTGATTGCAGCAGCAAAATCTAAGTAAACAGCTTCTCCGGTTTTGTTAACACCAAAACCAGCATCACATCTTTCTTTTGCAGCACGAGACGCAACGTCACGAGGTACTAAGTTACCAAAAGCAGGATATCTTCTTTCTAAGAAATAATCTCTCTCCGCTTCAGACAAATCAGTTGCTTTTTTCTTTCCTTCACGAATTGCCTTAGCATCTTCTAATTTTGCAGGAACCCAAATACGACCGTCATTACGCAACGATTCAGACATCAAAGTCAGTTTTGACTGATGATCTCCTGAAACCGGAATACATGTTGGGTGAATTTGCGTGTAACAAGGATTTGCGAAAAATGCTCCTTTTTTATGAATTTTCCAGGCTGCTGTTGCGTTACTTCCCATAGCATTTGTTGACAAGAAAAACACGTTTCCGTATCCTCCGGAACCAACTACTACCGCGTGAGCAGAATGTCTTTCTATTTCTCCTGTAATTAAGTTACGAGCGATAATACCTCTCGCTTTTCCGTTCACGATAACAATGTCAAGCATTTCGTGACGGTTATACATTTTTATTTTTCCACGACCAATCTGACGGTTCATTGCAGAATAAGCTCCTAACAATAATTGTTGTCCGGTTTGTCCTTGTGCGTAAAAAGTACGGGAAACCAAAGTTCCTCCAAAAGAACGGTTATCTAGTAATCCGCCATATTCACGAGCCAATGGCACCCCTTGAGCCACACACTGGTCAATAATATTAGCAGAAACTTCAGCTAAACGGTGAACGTTTGCCTCACGTGCACGGTAGTCACCTCCTTTTACAGTATCATAAAATAATCTGTAAACGGAGTCACCGTCACCTTTATAATTTTTTGCCGCATTGATACCCCCTTGTGCTGCAATAGAGTGCGCACGACGAGGTGAATCCTGAAAACAAAATGCTTTTACGTTATATCCCTGCTCAGCCAAAGTAGCCGCAGCTGAACCTCCAGCCAAACCTGTACCAACAATAATAATATCTAAATTACGTTTGTTTGCAGGGTTCACTAAATTAATATGATCTTTATAATCTGTCCATTTGTCCGATATTGGGCCATGTGGAATTTTTGAATCTAATGCCATTATAATTGATATTAATTATTGTTTGAAATGATGAAATAATGCGATAATTACGAAAAGTGCCGGAACAACAACTGCGAACCAGTAACCTACTTTACTTAAAAATCTTGAATATTTATTGTGCATCCCCATGGACTGAAGAGATGAACCGAATCCGTGCCAAAGGTGAAATCCTAAAAGGATAAAAGACACACAGTACAGTGCTGTACGAACCGGACTATGAAATTTATGAACTAACTCTCCATAATACCTTGTAGCATCTGGTGCTGTACCTGCAATATATTTATAGGTAACTTCAGGAAACCAAAAATCATAGAAATGTAATCCTAAGAAAGCTAAAATAACCAACCCTGAAATAATCATATTTCTTGAGCTCCAGGAAGCATTAGCAGCTCCGTTGTATTTTGCATAAGCAATTGGTCTTGCAGCGCTATTTTGAGCAGTCAGTACAAATCCCATTACAAAATGGAAAATTACCCCGATTGCCAAAACTGGTTGCATTACATATTGAATCAGCGGATTGTATCCCATAAAGTGAGAAGCTTCGTTAAAAACATCTTCACTAATAATAGAAATAAAATTTAAGGAAACATGCAGCGCTAAAAACGTGATTAAGAATATTCCCGAAAGAGCCATAGCCACTTTCTTTAAGATGGAAGCATTCAATAGTGCAGATTGTGCCATAAGTGTTTAAGTAGTTTGTTTTAAAAAATTAGACAAAAATAAAGCAATTAGACATGAACTACAACCATTTCGTTGTTATTTATAATGATTTTAAAGAGCTTTCGAAGATATTATTGCAAATTATTTAAAAACAAGAAAATAGATTTTTTTCACAAGCCATTTTAACAAATTCCTGACTTATATATAATTACTAAATTGTTATTTTTTGCAGGTTTTTGATTTGTTTTCCTCAAAAATAAAGTCTTCAGCGATTTTATTGACTTAAAACAAGTGAATTTTAACAGCATAATTTTACCTTTATCAGCTTCAAAAAAAATCAGAATGAAAACAGGAATTGATGCTATTTCTTTTGACGTAGCCAACATACATTTACCCATAAAAACTTTGGCTGTTGCCAGAAATATAGAACCCGAAAAATTAGAAAAAGGTCTCGGATTAATTAAAATGACTTTGCCGGACGTTCATCAGGACGCCGTAGTTTTTGGAGCAAACGCTTTGACAAAACTTATCCTTGAAAACGAAATAAACCTAAACGAAATTAGCCGGATTTATGTTGGAACCGAAAGCGGAATCGACAGTTCAAAACCCATTAGTTCTTTCTTAATTAGTTTGATGGAACAAAAATTCGGCGAAGATTCTTTGGCCGAATGTGATGTTGTCGATTTTACTTTTGCCTGTATTGGCGGTGTTGATGCTTTACAAAACTGCATAGATTTTGTAAAACTGAATCCGACCAAAAAAGCAATTGTGGTTACGACTGATTTTGCAAAATATGATTTGAACTCCACCGGAGAATACACACAAGGTGCCGGAGCTCTTGCAATGCTGATAACTTCAAACCCGAGAATTATTGCTTTTGATGAAAATTGGGCAACAAGTACAAAAGGTGTTTTTGATTTCTTCAAACCTTACAGAACTATCTCAAAAGAAGCGATTACACAAAACGAAAACAACGATTCCTGGTTCGAAAATTTAGAAGCCGAAATCGAAATCCACAAAGATCAACCGGTTTTTGACGGACAATATTCGAATCAATGTTATATGGATCGTACGCGTAATGCTTACTTTTCATTCAAGAAATTAAAAAATTCAACTGAAACTTTATACAATTCCTGGAACAGTATTATCATGCACCTTCCCTACTCTTTTCAGGGACGCAGAATGTTGTCTGAAATTTATGCTTTAGATCACGCTGATAAAATTATTTCGAAAAATATGGAACCAGCAGATTATCAAACTAAAATAAAAGAAGTTGGAAAATCTGATGAATACAGAAAGTTCGTAACCGAGAAATTACAGCCAGCAGAATTGGCTTCGTCTTTAATTGGAAACCTGTACACAGGATCTATTTTCATGGGATTGTTATCGACTTTGGCTCATTATTATGATACGAAGCAAGATGTTGCCGGAACTAAATTTGGATTCCTGGCTTACGGAAGCGGATCGAAATCGAAAGTTTTTGAAGGAACAATTCAAACGGAATGGCAATCGGCTTTAGCCAAAACCAAACTTTTTGAAAATCTGGAAGCAAGTGTAGAAATTGGTTTTGAAACTTACGAAAGCCTTCATAAAAAAGAACAAAAACAAAGCATCAGAACTCCTAAAAACGAATGGATTTTAGACCGAATCGAAAAAGAAATCCCTAATTTAATTGGGGCGAGATATTATAAATGGATTGAATAGTAAATTCCAATAAAAAAAATTCCAAATTCCAAAATAGGGAAAACTATAAAATTAAACCGAAGCTTAACGTTTCGGTTTTTTTTATGCTGATCTTTTAAATTTAACCTTGTTATGGTGTTCTATATAATTTTGTTTCCTTTAATGGCTTGATCTTCGTATGACTTTTTTTGTAAGTTTTTATTTAAAAATAATTTGTAATTTTATCAAAGTCGTATCCGAAAAACTTATAGAGTAGGAAAACCCAAAAAACAAAATTACTTATGAAAAATTTCCAAAAATTATCAAAAGAAGAATTGAAATCAATCAACGCCGGTACTGGCAGACCTTGCGAACCATGGCCATTATGTAACGGTCAAGGAGTCGATTTTTATGCAATAAACTCGTGTGGCTGGTATTTATACAAAACAGCAACAGGTAGTACTTGCATGGAATACGGGGCAGTATAATCCTCAATTTATTAGAACTGCTATCGACAAGATAGCAGTTTTTTTATGTTTTAATTTTTCATCGCTGGAAAGCTTACTTATAAATCGTAAATTTATTATGCGTTAAGCCAAAACCGAGGTTTTCGTAAATCATCACATTTTCTACACGTCTTTTATTTGTTGTCACTTCAATACTTTTCAAATTATTCTGATCGGCAAAATCTTTAATTTCATTTATCAGTAAACGACCAATTCCTTTACCACGATGATTTTGATGAATAAAAAATTCCTGAATTTCGCCAACCAAACCGCAATGATGCAAAAGGTTCTGTGTATGAAAACTAATAAAACCAACATCTTCATTCTCGTTTTCTGCCAGTAAATATAAATTGTTTGGATTGGAAATATTTTCATTGAAAATTTTCTCAAAAACTTCAAAATCTAAAACTTCATTTTCAAGTTCACAAATTGATTTATAGACAAAATTTAAATCTTGTTTTACAACTTGCCTTATTTCAATTTTTGATTCCATACGTAATTTTAATCTGTTTTATAATTAGCTTATGTCACTCAATTTGAAAATTTTATTATCTAAAAATTCAAAAATAGACTTGCCTTTTAAATTTAATTCTTCTCCGGTTTTCATTCCGTTTGGAAAATCCATTGCCAGAACAGCATGATAATCGATATCTATTTCTGTTTTAGATTCTGAATGCTTAAATAATGTAATTGTTTGTACTCTTTTTGAGAAATACTTCTTAGCTTCTTCTGCCTGATCTTTAAATTCCTTCAAACCTGTTAAAGTCATATTCACCTCGCCGTTCTGGATATTTTCAAAAACGATTTTATCATCAAAATCAGCTATCATTTTATCAACATCAAATTGATTGTAACTTTCAACGTAATCCTTAATTATTCTTTCTCTGTCGATCATAATATATTTCGTTTTTATACTTGTTTGATTAAAGAAATTGGTTCAACTCAAGACGCTCAAATTTAACCTTATATTTTAGAACATAATTATTCCAATCTTGTTTATGATTTTCATTATTATAAATAGTTGCCGCATAATCTACAACTTCTTTAGTAAAATGATTTCCAAAAACATTTTCCAAATATTGTATTCCGGAGTCGATTACGCCTTTCAAAATCGATAATTTATCTTTTCCGTTTTCTTTACAAACCTTATCGAGCCATAATCCTTTCCCAATTTTTACATATTCTTCTAGTAAACTATCGGTAATAAATTCAGAAGGAACATCATTGATGTCAGGTTCATGCTTTCCGTTTTTGAATGTCGTTAAAATCAGTTCTTCAGAATAAAATTCATTTGGAATAAGAGAAATTAATGTTCCGCTTTTGGCAGCATTTAAACAAAGTTCTTTTGTTATAAATTCATCCGGTATTTTCTGAATCGCAAATCCATCTTTGGTTACCAATTTTTCACAAAGTTCAGGCGTAATAAATTCCGGATTAACATAATCTAATGCGTGAAATGTTTTATTTAATGCCAAGTCACATAATTCTCTAGTTTTAAACTGAAGCGGAACTAACTTTAAATCGCGATAATTCGACATTACTCGTTTCTGCCAATATTCATACGTTTTTGCAGGCGGATTATTTTGCTTTAAAATCAGTTCTCCGTTTTCTAATTCGCGCTTTAATTCTTCAAAGGTTTGCATTAACGGATTATCGAGATGTTTACGCAATTCGACTGAGATAATATCCTCATCAAGATCCTCATCATATTCACAATCATTTTTTGGGTCGAAATCATTTGCTCTGTCATTATAATAAAACAAATCATTTTTTCGCTCTGCAAATGTGGTATAATGATCGTCGACTATAAAAACGGGAGCTTCGATAACGCCAGAACATTTAAAATTTCCGTGATTATACGAAGTCATCACCACTTCTTTGGCTGTAACATTTCCTATAATCTCTACATAAGAACCGCCTAATAATAAACTCTGGCAATCGACATTTCCTTTTATAAAAACATACGGTCCGTAATCTCCTTCGGCATTTATTATGGTTCCGTTTGTGGAGCAATTTCCGTTTATTAAAATGCCTTCGATTCTTGTTTTTTCGATTTCTTTTAAGGATAGATTTAAAATATTGGCCAGCCATTTTTTCTCTTTCTCTTCGTAAAGATCTAAATAAAAGTTACCTTCAAAATTTACATCTTGGTCTGAAACTAAAAAGAAATCCTGATCGTCCCATTCCTCAAAATAATCAAATCCTTCATGGCCTATTAGAAATGGATATTGTGATTTGACTTCTTTTATGGTTGTTAGTTTGAAATTTGGATGCTGCATTTTATTTTTATTAATCGAAATTGATTTTTTTCTACTATCAAGATTACACAATTCCAGATTCAAAATCAAGAATAGTCAGAAAAATTGTATTTTTACAATCGAGAAAACAATTTACAAAATGTATCTTACAAACAAAGACTTGTTTTCTACCAAAACAAAAAATGTAAAAGAATTTTAAATATCTTTGAACTATGAGCACAGCACTAAAACCTAGACACATCGGGAGAAACATAAGCCGAATCAGAGAACTGAGAGACATGAAACAAGAAGCACTTGCTATTGCGATTGGTGTAAGTCAACAAACTATCTCTAGTATTGAAGGAAGCGAAACTGTTGATGAAGAGAAACTAAAAGCAATTGCGGAAGCTTTGGGCGTTCCTGCTGATGTAATCAGGAATTTTTCTGAGGAAGCTGTTTTTAATATTATTGGAAACACTATAGAAATCGAAAATAATAACGGTTCTGCAATTAGTTATAACTGTGCTTTTAATCCATTAGATAAACTTCTTGAAGCTTTTGAAGAGAATAAAAAGCTTTACGAAAGATTGGTTGAAGCTGAAAAAGAGAAGGTTGCTTTTTTGGAGAAGTTGTTGAGTGAGAAATAAGTTTTGAGAAAGATATATTTATAGAAAAACCGAAGTTTTGTGGCTTCGGTTTTTTTTATATATAATCTTGTCATTTCGACGCAGGAGAAATCTCCACAAGAAGCTCCGCAATCAAAATCGCCAATCTTTGCAGAGTTACTTGCGAGGATTTCTCCTTACGTCGAAATGACAGAACTTTGCGCAGATCCATTTTTGTCGAATTTCTTGTGGATTTCTCCATTTGGTCAGAAATGACAAGTTCTCCAAAAAAAATAATCCCTGAAAAACCCGACAGGTTTTTAAAACCTGTCGGGTTTAATTGGCAAGATTCCCAGTCTTTTGAAATAAAAGAATCACCTTTAAATAAAAAATCGGCCAAATCTGCTAAATCTGCGAGAGAAAAAAATCTTTCCAATGATCGAAATCTGCGAGACAAAAAATCCTAAACAAATAAGAAAACTTTAATAAACCAATTATATCATCTTCTGTAAAAATCACTAATTTTGAAATTCGAAGTTCAAAACTCACATTATTATGAAATATCATCAAATAAACAGCGCTCTTTTTGTAAAAAATCGCAGAAAATTCACGGCAGAAATGAAACCTAACAGTGTTGCCGTTTTCAACTCAAATGACATTTACCCGGTTAGTGCTGATAGTACTTTGCCATTTGCGCAACACAGGGATATTTTTTATCTAAGTGGGGTTGATCAGGAAGAAAGTATTTTGCTTTTGTTTCCGGATGCGCCATATGAGAACCAAAAAGAAATGCTTTTCCTGAAAGAAACCAGCGAACATATCGCGATTTGGGAAGGTGAAAAACTAACTAAAGAACGTGCTTTTCAGGTTTCGGGAATTAGAACTGTTTATTGGTTACAGGATTTTCATAAAATTTTGAACGAAATGATGACGTATGCTGATACGATGTACATTAATACAAACGAACATTACCGCGCAACAGTTGAAACTGAAACTCGCGAAGCTCGTTTTGTAAAATGGTGGAAAGAACGTTATCCTGCTCACAATGTGGCAAAAAGCAACCCAATTTTGCAACGTATTCGTTCTATCAAGGAAAGCGAAGAAATTGATTTGATTCAGCATGCTTGTGACATTACAGAGAAAGGTTTCCGTAGATTATTGTCGTTTGTAAAACCAAATGTTACCGAATATGAAATCGAAGCCGAATTGGTTCACGAATTCATCCGTAACCGTTCTAAAGGTTTCGCATACACACCAATTATTGCTTCAGGAAACAATGCGAATGTTTTGCATTATATCGAAAACAATCAGCAATGCAAAGCCGGAGATTTAATTTTACTGGATGTTGCGGCTGAATATGCTAATTATTCGAGCGATATGACGAGAACAATTCCCGTTTCTGGAAAATTCTCAGATCGTCAGAAAGCAGTTTACAATGCTGTTTTGAGAGTAAAAAACGAAGCTACAAAAATGTTGGCTCCGGGAACGCTTTGGAAACAATATCATATTGAAGTGGGTAAAATCATGACATCTGAATTACTTGGTTTAGGTTTAATTGACAAAGCCGATGTTCAGAACGAAAACCCGGAATGGCCTGCTTATAAAAAATATTTCATGCACGGAACTTCTCACCACATGGGGCTTGACACGCACGATTACGGTTTGCTTCACGAACCTATGAAAGCCAATATGGTTTTTACGGTTGAACCTGGAATATATATTCCGGCAGAAGGTTTCGGAATCCGTCTGGAAGACAACGTTGTGGTTCAGGAAAAAGGAGAACCTTTTAACCTGATGCGCAATATTCCGATTGAAGTTGATGAAATCGAAAGTTTGATGAATTCTTAATAAGGAAAGACTAAAAAGAAGAAAGATTATAGAAAAAAGGCGGCTGGCAGAAATGTTGGCCGTTTTTTCGTTCCGTATATTGGCAAAAGTCTATTAAAATTGAACTGAATAACTATTTTTTTAACTCGAATGAACTTATACTTTTTATAAGGTTTTAGCTTTTCTTATCTTTGCGACTCACCATTAAAGCATCATTTTGAAAAACATTCTATATAAAAACACTAAAATTTCTTTTACAGATTCGGGCGAAGGAACTGCGATTGTATTACTTCACGGCTTTTTAGAAAACAAAAAAATGTGGAAGGAATATATTGATCTGTTTTCTACAAAATACCGTGTTATTGCAATTGATTTATTGGGTCACGGCGAATCAGATGCATTGGGATATGTTCATTCTATGGAGGAGAATGCCAATGTTGTTCAGGAAGTTTTAAAATATCTTGAGATCGAAAAAGCCATAATTGTTGGGCATTCGATGGGTGGTTATGTTGGTTTGGCTTTCGCCGAATTATTCCCAAAGAACATCAACAAACTGGTTTTATTAAATTCTACATCGAAAGCAGATAGCCATGAGAAAAAAATAAACCGAAATCGTGCTATAAAAGCAGTAAAACAAAATTATGTAAACTTTGTAAGTCTTGCGATTGGTAATTTATTTAGCGAAAATAACCGAACCAGATTGACTGAAGAAATTGAAGAAGCAAAGATTCAGGCTTTAAAAACTCCTTTACAGGGAATCGTAGCTTCGCTTGAGGGAATGAAAATACGAAAAGACAGAGAATCGCTTTTGAAAGAAAACTTATTTCCTGTATTATTGATTTTAGGCAAAAAAGATCCTGTTTTAAATTATGAAGAAAGCATTTCTCAAATCGAAAATACTACTGCAAAACTGGTTTCTTTTGAGGACGGACATATGAGCCAGATTGAAAACAAAGAAGAACTGAAAACTATACTATTAGATTTTTTCGAGTAATTGAATAAAGCTTTATAAAATCAAAAAAGGCTGCTCAAAAATTCTGGGCAGCCTTTTCTCATTATTGGGACAAAAATTATAGTTTTGTTATAATGTCTTTTTTGAATTTAGCTAAAGTCGCTCTTGTCAATCCAAGATTTGCTTTTGTTGAATCAACTGCTAAATAAATAAAATATTTACCATCTTCAGAAACATCAATAATATGGATCTGATCTGTTAATGTAATTAAGATATCATTGATTTTTTGATCTAATCCTAAAGCTTTAATCGCGTTTAATTTTGCTTTTACAACTTCTAAATTATAAGCAGATGCTAATTCCGGGTCAAAATTTGGATTTAAAGAAAGTGAGCAGTAAGACATTCCCGTTTCAACTTCAGTAACTGAAACAGCAATAAATCCGTTAATATTCTCTTTTAAATCGGTTTGAAAATTCTGTAAAAAATCTGACATGTTTTAATTGTATTTAAATTAATTATTGAAAACGGTATCCATTTTGCGTAACAAAAGTCCCATCTTACTTATATCTTTAGAAAGCAGCGCAACACAGTTATCGTATTCGTCTTTATTGGCAACCACAATACCATCTTTGTTCTTAATCATCACTTGTTTAAGATCTCCATTATTAACATCTTCAGACATTTCCAAACACATTTTTAATATCATCCCAATCATTGCTGCTACATTCCCGTCATACTCTAAATTAACCGATTCCAGCAAGATGCCATCTATATTAAAAGTTAGTCCGGATTCAGCTCCGGTTTCCTCTACCAGTGTATTTAAATCAATCATATCGCTATTGTTTCATTTTTAAGAAGGGTCAAAGATATTTTAATAAAGAGAATTGTCCGATAAACACTTGTTAAAAAAAAGACACCCGTAACCATTTGAAACACTTTTATTTATACTATAATGTTTCTTTATTTTTAAAATAAAATTTGTAAAAAACGGGAATAAAAAAAGAATATTTATCTGAAAAAATAACGTTCTGTTTCAGATACTTTAAATATCATTTTAACCTTTGTAACAAATTCAGTTTACAGTAAGTTTTTCATAGCTTTGCAAAAAAAATTAACGAGATGAAAACTGTTGACGAAGTACGTTTTGACTTAAATGTAAAATTGATGAAATTTAGAAGGTTTCGTTTTGAAAACGGAAGTATAAATAATCCAAACTTAGAAGAGCGCGCAAAAAAAGGTTTTTTCAAAAAAATCTTCAGCTAAAGAATAAGCTATAAAAAAGCTGAACTAGTGAGATAATCTTTATCACCAAGTTCAGCTTTATCTTTGATATAGTGCGTCCTGCCAAGTTTAATCAAGATTAATTGTGTCGAATCCAGATTGTTTTCTGATAATAATGATCTGTAACAACAATTTATTTTTTGTCGGAATTTACTTTTAGCCATTCATTCAACCCATCAACTATTATAGTGACAATTGATTATAAGGTTCATCCTTTATAGCAAGTTTGGAAGAATTAAAAAGTACTATTTTAATTACAGAGCCCCATAAATTCTTCACCTGACAAATTAACTTACTGTTTTATTTAAAATCAACTAAATAATTCGTCTTTACAGAAAAACTTTAATTTTTGTTTATCGATCGATAATCATATCACCTTTTTTACTGATAAATGATCTAGAATGAATTATTCTTGCGATAAATAAGCAATTGCTTTTTTTAGTTTATTTTTTCCTCAAAAGGAATATTCACATTAAAAATTTCGACTAATAACAATGCAATCTCCTCCAGATAATTATTAAGAATTTCATTTGTAACTGTAGACTCTAACTCTTTATCTTCTTTAAATCCAAAAGGAAGAAAACCGGACTTTAGGTTTTTAAACGAAATAATTCCCACTTCAATTGGCAAACCTCCGGCTTCATTTTGAAACATAAATGCATAAGCCAAAACCTGAATGATTTTATCATTTTTAAGCTCTTGTGTTAATCCGCTCCAGGATTTAAGCACTACATTCGTTTTTTCGACTTTACCGGTCTTATAATCGATTATTCTTATTTTTCCGTTACGCAACTCAATTCTATCGACATTTCCTTTAATTAAAACAGGAAATGGCAAATCAGGATGATTTAATTCGCGTTCGTATGTTCTCTCCAAAGCTATAATTTTAACAGCATCTCCATTTTTGATGGCTTCTAATTCCATTTTCAAGAAATTAGATACATTTCGTTTTGCTACCTCAAAAGCTAAAAGATTACGTCCTTTTTTAATCTCACCTTCTTTATAAACCAGCTTAAATTGTCTCAAAACTTCATTGTCTAACAATTTGAAACAACTTTCAATATCACTTTCCGAGATGAATTTACCCACAAAAGGATCATACAAAGATTTTAAACTTTCATGAATAATTGTTCCCAGCGTATTTAATGCAATATTCTCTTCTACTTCTTCAACCTCCCGAATACGAAGAATTTTTTGAAAATAAAACTGAATAGGATTTCGGATATAACTTGTCAATGCCGAAGGTGAAAAACCAGTAAGTGCAATTTCTTTTAAACGCTCCATTACAGCATCTGATTTTGGAACAACCATTGGCTGATATGCTGACGTAGGCAAGACAGGGTTATAAATATCAAACGTAAGGTTGTGCTTACGCTGTTTCTCGACTTCTAACTGCGTTATAAAACGACTTCGTTCACCGGCATCTAAGCCATCATTTTCTGTATTATAAATGAGATAAATATTTTTGGCCCTTTGCAGTAAATGATAAAAGTGATACGTATAAATGGCATCTTTTTCTTTAAAAGTCGGCAAACCTAATTCTCTTTTAACATCATAAGGAATAAATGAATTTTGCGATTTTCCGGCAGGAAATTTTCCTTCATTCATAGAAGTTACAATCACAGTGTCAAAATCAAGAACACGGCTTTCTAAAACTCCCATAATCTGCAATCCGTGTAGAGGTTCTCCTTCAAATGAAACTTCGGCAACATCAATAATTTGTTTATAAATAGCATGCAAAGTATCGATATTATCAATGTGCTGATGTTGTGAATAATAATTAATCAGCTTATTAATAACTTTAAAGACAGCAAAAACAAAAGCTTTTGCAATCTTTTCCTCTTCATTATCGTTACTGAAATTTTCCTTTATTAAAAGCAAAAGTGCCGAAACATTTTCAAGAACAGCAATTGAGCCATTTTCCCATTTGCGAAACAACAAATTAAATAATTGCGAGGGATTCGAATTAAGCTCAATAATCCGGTTATGAGTAATAAAAGTATAATTATTCTCTTTGATAATCCTCACTAAATTACGTGCATTTGCATAAGGTTCAATCAACGGATGCGTTAGAATATCAAGAACATCTTTATAATAAAAAACATAACTTTCCCCTTTTCTGGAAAGCGCATTAGTATGCATTTTAAATAATTTTGCAATCAATATTTGTGACGGATTATTTTTTCCTGAATATCCCATTGTAATATTCAAACTTCCAACAGACGAAGGCAATGAATATAAAACCGGCATTAATAAATTTTCTTCACCAAGTACAATGGCAACTTTATCAAGAGATGTAGTGGGATTTTGGTTAATTATATTTTCGATAATACTTCCCGCTAATTTGGCCTGACCAATCGTTTTAGGTGTTCCTATTACCTGAATATTTTTTGATTGTGAAAAATCATCTACTATCCATTCGAATACGTTTGTTTTATAATGCTTCCAACTCTCTTTAAAACGACGAACAAAAAGTCCCGCATCATGATAAGGATCATTTAAAAAAGTCTGATCAACATCCCAATAAATTTTAGCCTGATCAAGAGCCAAAAGATGTTGCACGATTTTTTCTTCTGCAGCATTCAACGCATTGAAACCTGCAAAAATAAAAGCCCTGTTTGAAACGGTATTCGAAAAGTGATTTAAATTATTTACGGCCTCTCTGTAAATTAATCCCTGATATCCAATTGACTTATTCAGTAGATGATTGTACAGTGAATCATAATACAATGGCAGAAGTTTCCAGAAATCGATATAATTTTCTAAAAGCCTGGTACTATTTTCAACTTCGATTCCCCATTTCTTAATGTCTTCAATATCTTTCAGGTAAGATAAAACATGATTTGGATCTAATAAGTAGCGATCAATCTCATTAAAGTCCTGCAGTAATGTTTTTGCCCAATTGGCAAATAATTCGAAGGATTGCTGATGCTGCTTTTCAGTTACAGACAGATAGACTTCGTAAAACTCAAATAAAAGCTCTATTGAATCTACAGATCGTATAGAGGCAACATCTTGTACAAAATCTTCAATACTAATAATCTCAGGAGAAAGAATTGTGTTTTTAGTTTCATTTTTCAATGCTTCTATCAAAAAAACTTTTGCTCTTTTATTAGGCAGAACAATAGTAGTTTGAGCAAGTTTATCGGCATAATCCTGAATTACAACGCTTGCTATTTTTCCGAGAAAAGATGTATTTATCATATGATAAAAATAAAAAAAGCCATTCAATTAAGAATGGCTTTTAGTATTTATTTAGAAAGTAAATTAGATTTTACCTTGGTATTTAGAACCAATGTGTCTAATTTCTGTTCTTCTGTTTTGTGCTTTACCTGCAGCAGTTTTGTTACTTGCAACTGGTTGAGACTCACCAAAACCTTTAGATACTAAGTTATCAACATTAACTCCTCTTTCGATCAAAGCGTTCATAACAGCAGCAGCTCTGTCTTCAGAAAGTTTTTGGTTCAATTTGTCAGAACCATCGCTATCTGTGTGACCTTCGATACTGAATTTCGCGTTTGGATAGTTTTTAAGGATTTCTTTGATAGCATCTAATCTAGCTGGAGTTTCTTTGTCACCAGTTTTGAAAGTAGCTTTTCCTGAGTTAAAGTAGATTGCTCTAGCTTGAACTTTAAGATCTTCTAAAGCTTCGTTAGTTACTTCAGGACAACCTCTATTACTAGCAGGACCGTAAACTGTAGGACAATCATCATCTTTATCAGCAACACCATCTTTATCAGCGTCTAAGAAAGGACAACCACCATTTTCTTTAGGACCAGCAACTGTAGGACATTTGTCATCTTTGTCTGGAACACCATCTCCGTCAGTATCAGGACATCCGTTGAATTGTTTTGGACCAGCAACATCTGGACAAGCATCATCTTTGTCAGCGATTCCGTCTCCGTCTTTATCTGGACAACCGTTTAAAGCAGCTAAACCAAATTCAGTAGGACAAGCATCACTAGCGTCAACGATTCCGTCTCCGTCAGTATCAGGACAACCATTGAATTGTTTTAAACCAGCAACATCTGGACAAGCGTCATCTTTATCGTAGATTCCGTCTCCGTCAGTATCTTTACCTCCAAATTTGAAAACTAGACCTGCAGTATGTTGGAAATGAGATGGAGCATCCGGAACACCAAGTGCATCTTGTCTATCACCACTAACTGACCATTTGTATCTTGTAGCAAGTTCAAGACCAATAGCATCTGTAAACCAGAAAGTTATTCCAGCACCTGGATTAACTGTACCATAGCTACTATCACCAAAGAAAGTGTAACCTCCACCAACAGATAACGAAGGATCGATTACTTTAGATTTGATTAATTCCTGGAAGCTATATTTAATAGTAGCATCAATTCCATAATACATCAAATCACCAGGATTAGTTACAACATTACCTCTTCCGTCATGCCCAACAGCACTTGGAGCAAAAGTAACATATTTATCAATTTTGTTTACAGATCCTTGTAAACCAACAGAGAAACCACTTCCAACGTATCTAGATACACCAATGTAAGATAGAGAAGGAAGAATATTCCAGTTGTCTTTTACAGCAAATGGCTGAGAAAAGTGCTGATCAAAGAAACCATGTCCAGCACCAGAACTAGCTCTAGTGTCAACGGCATTAACTCCAAAAGAGATAGCCCATGGATTGTTACTGTCTTGTGCGTGAGAACTTAAACCCATCACCATCATCACAGCAACTAAAAGTTTGTTAAGATGTTTCATACTTAATTTTTTTAATTACAATTTAGTTAATTACTAGCAAAAGTAACACCAAATTTTTTAAATACAAAATGAAATGTTAAAAAAAACCTACAAAAATTCGGCCAAGTGGAAATTATATAACTTTTAACATTTGTCCGACAACTATGAATGCAGCTATCGCTCTATCTAAGTGGTCTTTGGTATGCGCAGCAGATAACTGAACTCTAATTCTTGCCTTTTCTTTAGGAACAACAGGAAAGAAGAATCCGATTACATAAATTCCTTGTTTTAGCAGCTCATTCGCCATTGTCTGTGATAATTTTGCATCATACAACATTACAGGAACAATAGCAGAATCTCCATCAATGATATCGAAACCTGCTTTTTTCATTCCTTCTTTAAAATAATTTGTATTCCACTCTAATTTATCTCTTAAAGAAGTATCTTTTTCTAATAATTCAAAAACTTTTATAGATGCTCCAACAATAGCCGGTGCCAATGAATTTGAAAACAAATACGGTCTGGAGCGTTGACGCAATAATTCGATTATCTCTTTTTTAGCAGTTGTATAACCTCCCATTGCTCCGCCAAGCGCTTTACCAAGTGTTCCGGTTATAATATCCACTCTTCCCATAACGCCTTTTGCTTCCAGTGTACCTTTACCGGTTGCCCCGATAAATCCCGCTGCATGACATTCATCAACCATAACCATGGCATCGTATTGATCTGCCAGATCACAAATTTTATCCAGAGGAGCAACAAGACCATCCATAGAAAAAACCCCATCAGTAACAATTAATTTAAAACGGGCACCAGCTTCATTAGCTTTAATCAGTTGCTGTTCTAAATCTTCCATATTGCTATTTTCATAACGGTAACGGGCTGCTTTACACAAACGAACTCCATCAATAATAGAAGCATGATTTAAACTATCTGAAATAATCGCATCATTTTCTCCTAATAAAGGTTCAAAAACACCACCATTTGCATCAAAGGCAGCTGCATAAAGAATAGTATCTTCTGTACCATAAAAATCAGCAATTTTTTTCTCTAGCGTTTTATGAATATCCTGAGTTCCACAAATAAAACGTACTGAAGACATTCCGAAACCATGCGTATCCATAGCATCTTTAGCTGCCTGTACCACTTCCGGATGAGAAGAAAGCCCTAAATAATTATTTGCGCAAAAGTTTAAAACTTTCTCTCCTGTCGAAATCGTAATTTCTGCATCTTGTGCAGAAGTTATAATTCGTTCCTTTTTAAAAATTCCGTTCTCTTCAATAGTTTGCAACTCACTTTGCAAATGCTCTTTAATTTTACCGTACATTTCTATTTATTTAAAACGTTAAAAATTAACAATTTAGACTCCTAAAAATCTTGCCAACCGTTTAACATCTGATTAATTTTTTCACAAATTTACTACATCGATTTCTGTTCCTATATACACCAGTACCTTTTTTAACACTTTGTATCCTAAATCTTCAATAGCATCTTGGTATTCCTGAATTTGCTGTGTATATTTTGAGTTTATTGCGCCTGTTTTATAATCCAGGAGATAAGCTTCTTTATTCTGCGTAAGAACAATTCGATCGGGTTTCAGAATTCGCCCTTCTTTCTGAACGATTGTCTGCTCATTTAAAATGTCATAATTTCCATCAAAACAAACACTTAACTCAGGATGATTTACAATTTCATGAAGCGATTTTAAAACCGTATCTATTTGATCAACTGTTATTAAACCGTTTTCAATTGCTTTTGTAACAGACAAATCAACATCTGATTTATCTTTTACAAAAGCCAGAATCTCATGAATGACATTCCCATAAGATATTGCTTCCTGTTGATGCGTTCCCCACATTAAAGCTTCGCGTTGGGCTATTTTAATGTTTTTTGGATTTAAAACTTCCGAAACCACTGGTATTGTTTTCACCAAATCAACCGATTTTGCTGACTCCGAAAGCTTAACCTTATCCCCAAATTCATATTCTAACTTTTCAGAATCGTAAATTCCTCTATGAATTAAATATTTTATAAAAAAAGAAGCCATATTATTTGGAAGCTCACCATCTTTTCTTTCTTTCAAAGATTGTGATATGACATATAACTGTTCTTCTGCACGTGTTAATGCAACATATAAAACATTAATATTATCCAGCAACTCTTCTTGTTTTTTCAGATTAAAAACTGCCGACGCGCTTTCTCCAAAACCTTCAACAGCACTACTATTATCAATCAAAGCTTTTGGCACATCCAGATCTATATCATCGGTATCAAGCCATAATTTATCCTTTGGTTTTCTATTATAATCTTCTTCTGCAAAAGGCATAATTACAACCGGAAATTCCAAACCTTTCGATTTATGAATAGTCATAATTCGCACCGCATTATTTCCTTCAGGAGACGGAATACTAAATTTCTCGGCATGCTTATCCCAATAACTTAAAAAATCAGCAATTCCTGCCTGATTTCTAATATCACGCTCCAAAACAATATCCAGAAAAAATTGCACATAAGCATTTCCTTCTGAAAGCGGCACAAATTTCGAAATGATAATTTCTACAGCCTCATACAATGATTTCTTTCTGACATTCTCAAAAGACAGCGAAACATCAAAAGACAAAAGCCATTTTTCAAAATCAACTTCAAACTTTTGTGCCATTCCCTGCGCAATGAAATCATGAACCGGAATTTCAATTTCTTTGTTTGAAGCCAAAAAATGCAGGAAATTAGCTTTTGATTCTAAATCTGCACTATTATTTAAATATTTCAATAAATGAACAATTAACCGAACTTCAGTCGCATTCTGAATCATGAGGGTTTCTGAAGACAAAAGTGGAATGTTTTGCTCTGTTAAATAATTTGCAATTGCAATTCCCTGATCTCTTTTCCGGGTCAGAACTACAATATCTTTATATGAAAATCCTTCGCGAATTACGTTCTGAATCGTATTCAAAGTCGCCAAAACATACAAATCTGATTTCTCAACCACATCTTCTTCATCTGCAAAATCACTTTTTTCGATTATCGGAAGAAAAGAAATATTTACGTACCCGCCTTTTTTGGAATTTGAATGCTGAAAACTGTGATTCTCGTACAAATCTTTGTAATCTTCATTTGAAAATTCAGTCGAAATCAATTTAAAAAAGGCATTATTAAAATCAATTACTTCACTATAACTTCGATAGTTTGTATCTAAATGCCGAATTACTTTGTCCGGATTATTGAACGGGTTTGTGTCTTTACTTAATTCTATAAACTGTTCTGCTTTACCACCTCGCCAGCGATAAATAGACTGTTTAGGATCACCAACAATCATCAAAGTCCCTTTGTTCCCTAAATCATCTAAACCAGAGAGTGAATTATCTATTAACGGAATCAGATTTTGCCATTGCATCTCTGAAGTATCCTGAAATTCGTCAATAAAAAAATGACGATAACGTTCTCCTATTCGCTCATAAATAAATGGTGCGGGCTGATTTTGAATTTCACGATGAATAATAGCATTAAATTCTGAAATAGATAAAATATTTTGTTCTGATTGAATTTTAGCCAACTCATTACTGACTGTATTCAGAAGAGAAAGTGGCGTTATGTTTTTTAGAAATGCTTTATAAAAATCTCTTTTTTCAAAATTCTTATAAATTTTCTCCAGCATCTGAAGTAGTTCCGGAATAATATTTTCGATTAATGCTTTGTCTTTCGCCGTTTTATTAATTGCAATATCATCAAACTCATGAAAAGTTTTATTTCTCGGATTAAATTTTCCATCCCTAATACTTTCTAAATGATTCGGGAAGGTTCCGCGGGAAAATGATTTTAAATCAATTCCATTTTTATCAATTAAAGAAAGGGCCTCAACAGCATAATTTTCATTTTCGGACTCCAGCTCTTTACAAAGAGCCAGCATCTTCTTTTTTATGACAACAAATTCTTCAATAGACTTGTCCTGAAAATGAGAAATCTCATTCCGGTTGTTTTCATTCAAAACTAATCGCCCTGTTTCCAGAATTTCACGCGAAACATCCCAACTTTTATCATCGTCGGTTTTTTCCATTGTAAAATCGATCAGCAATTTGGTCAGGGTTTCATCCTGGCCTGCCTGAGCAATAATTGCATCAACAGCTTCAACTAATAAATTCTCAGTATCTAAAGTGACCTCAAAAGTCATTGGCAAGTTTAGATCATGTGCAAAAGCACGAATTACTTTATGCGTAAACTTATCAATTGTAGAAATATCAAAAGCAGCATAATTGTGAATAAGATGCTTGATTATATTTTGAGATTTTGTTTTGATTTTAATAATAGAAAGCCCCGTATCCCGAGACAAATCCTCCATTAAATCGACTGCTTTTGAAGAAGGTTCTTCTTTTGTAAATTCAGAAAGACTTCCCACAATACGGCTTTTCATTTCATGAACCGCTTTATTGGTAAAGGTTATCGCGAGAATATTTCGATAAGCGTCATTTTTTGGAGAAGAAAGAATAATTTTAAGATATTCTTTTACTAAAGTATACGTCTTTCCTGAACCTGCAGATGCATCATAAAGGGAAAAAGACGGACTTTGCATAACTTTAGTTTTATACTACAAAAATAGTATTTATAAAGCATTATTAATTACAAAATCTGAAAATTCCGTAATTCTAAATGGGATTAGTGCTTAGGAAATGCTCTTTTATTAAAAACAAGCAAAATTCCAACTCCGGTAGAAATTGCCATATCGGCAACATTAAAAATAGCATTAAAAAAAGAAACCTGTTCGCCTCCCCAAACAGGAAACCAGTTTGGCAGAGTACCTTTCCAGATCGGAAAATAAAACATGTCGACTACCAGACCGTGAAACCAGGTTCCGTATGGTTCAGGAGAAAAAATAGTTGCAAGGTTACCATGACTGTCATCAAAAATGACCCCGTAAAAAACTGAATCTATTATATTTCCTGCAGCTCCTGCAAAGATCAAAGCAATAGCAACGATTAAATAAGTAGAATGACGCTTCTTTATAGAGTCAGATAACCAATATGCAATACCAAAAACTGCAAATATTCTAAAAACCGTCAAAATTAATTTTCCGTATTGCCCGGGTATTTTTGTACCCCACGCCATTCCTTCATTTTCAATAAAATGAATTCTGAACCAATCAAAAACTACCGCTTCATCGCCTAAAACAAAGTTTGTTTTGACATAGATTTTTGAAAGCTGATCAACGATTAAAACTAAGAATATAAGGAAATACGCTTTTCGTAATGACATTTTATTAAATTTTGATGGGGCAAAAGTAACAATTTAATCAAAAAAAACGCTCCCAATGGAGCGTTAATTCTTTTCCGGCACAAACAGGGTATATTCCGGATTATTTATTTACTGTTATAAGGCTTATTTTTTGGCAATTGGCTGAGTGGATGTTTTTGGTGTATCACTAAAAAATTCAGAAATAGATTTAAGCAAACCCTTTCCTTCTTTTCCGGCAGCCGCCTTTTTAGCCTCAGCCTTTTTTACATCGGCCTTGAACTTAATACGAATCTTTTCGAAATCTTTCATTCTGTTTTCCACATCAGAATTTACATCTTTGAATTTCAATACTTTAGCCATTGTGTAAGTTTTTTGTGTTAAATAAATAAATTATTAATGATTTGGTATTACAATGATACATAATTTAATTTATATTTGTTAGTAAAAATTAACACTTGTTTATTTTTAAAAGCAACAATCCCCACCAATACTGAAGAAAATGAATCAATTTTAACAATTTTCCCAAATCCTACAAATATGAATGAAATCACCTCTACTCTAAACGACTTTCTGGTTAATACTAAATCTTCTGCTGCATTAATTCTAAATGGAAAAGGAAAACTAATCACATCTTTACATTTGGATTATGGAGATAGTGTTGCGGCAATGAGCGCAGCTATCTTATCAATGAGCGAAAAATTCCTAATCGACCTTGACAAAGGCGCCTTAAAACAACTCTTTTTAAAAACCTCAGAAGGAGTTGTCATTGGAAATAAAATTAGCGGCACTAATTTTATAATTGCATTTTCAAAAGACGGGAGTAATCTCGGCTTATTAATGCGGTCAACAGATGAAGTAGCCACTGAATTAAGTAAGAATTCCCTATTAAAATAACATAAATCTATTAACCCAACAAACCCACTAAATTATGAGCAACGACTTTTTAAATGTGTTTTTAAATGAAATGAAAACCAACGTAAACGGCTTTATAGCTGTGGCTGTGACTGAAATCGAATCAGGATTAAGCTTTGGAAACTTAACAATTGACCCTGCATTTGACCCGGAACTTGCAGCAGCTTACAATCTGGAGGTTGTAAAAGCAAAACTAAGCGCAGTAAAAGCCTTAAATTTAAACCAGGATATTGAAGATATTTTGATTACGCTATCGAATCAAATTCATATTATCGACATTTCCCCAAACAAAAAATTCATGATTTATCTTGCAGCAGATTCTAAAAAAGCAAATTTAGGAATGACAAGAGCCGTTTTAAGAAAGCACAAACTAGAGTTAGAGAAAAACTTAGCTTAGTTTTTTAGTTTGTTTTTTAATTAGAACTATCTTCAACCAAGATAGTTCTAATTAAAAAATATTTTTTTCATTGCCCCAAATCAGGTACTTTTCTCCTTCTTACAAAAAGCAAAGCCTCAATTCAGTCCTTTCTTTTTTAATTATAACCAAATTCTCTCAAAAGCCTCTTAGACAGCTTTACCCCAAATGCAACAAAACATTAAACAAAAAAAAAAAACGCCCCTAAAAGGAGCGCTTATTTTATTAAATATTACTTATCGTTGCAAGTTCTTCGCTTCGATACTCATTGTAGCATGAGGAACAATTTTTAGCCTTTCTTTGCTAATTAACTTACCTGTTACTTTACAAATACCGTATGTTTTATTTTCAACACGGAATAATGCATTTTTTAGATCGCGTATAAACTTTTCCTGTCTGATAGCCAACTGTGAGTTTGCTTCTTTAGACATTGTTTCGCTTCCTTCCTCAAATGCTTTAAAAGTTGGAGAAGTATCATCTGTTCCGTTATTCAAATCATTCATGTAAGCACTTTTTATTAAATCCAGATCGGCTTGTGCTTTTTGTATTTTATTTTGAATTATTTCTTTGAACTCTGCTAAATCAGCATCAGAGTATCTTGTAATTTCATCTATCATATTTATATTATTTTGAAATTAATATCATTGTTTTTATATCATCAAATTCAATTTCTGTGCCGTTTTCCAAAACATCCACAAAAACCAATTCATCTGTTAGTGTCTCAGACTTAATATAGTCTTCATTTTTCAGAATTGCCTCTTCTAAAATACCGCTTCGTTTTATTTGAACTTTTATCTTATCAGTAACTTCAAATCCGGAATCTTTACGGATATTTTGAATTCTATTTACCAATTCTCTTGCGATACCTTCGTTTTTCAATTCTTCAGAGATTGTAATATCAAGCGCAACTGTTATTCCGTTTGAGTTTGCAACCAACCAGCCTTCAATATCCTGAGATGTTATTTCGACATCTTCTAATGATAAAGTTACGTTATTTCCAGCAATAACAATATCTAACGTCCCCTGCTTATCTAATTCATTGATCTGATCTGCAGAAAAACCTTGTATCTCCTTAGAAATCAATCCCATATCTTTTCCAAAACGGGGCCCTAATGCTTTAAAATTAGGTTTAATCTGTTTTACCAGGATTCCTGAATCATCATCTAAAAGCAGGATTTCTTTTACATTTACCTCCGCCTTCACTAAGTCGGAAATGGCTAAAATTTCAGCTCTCTGATTTTCGTCAAGTACCGGAATCATTACCTTTTGCAAAGGTTGACGCACTTTAATCATTTCCTTTTTTCGAAGCGATAAAACCAAAGATGAGATGGTTTGCGCCTTCTGCATTTTGCTTTCTAACGTTTTATTAACAAAGTTTTCGACAAATTTTGGAAACTCAGCCAAGTGAACACTGCTATATTGCTCAGTTCCGGTCGAAATTGTTAAATCCCGGTATAATTTATCCATGAAAAAAGGAGCTATCGGAGCGCTTAACTTACTGATCGTTAACAGACAAGTATAAAGCGTTTGGTAAGCCGCAATTTTATCATGAGCATATTCGCCTTTCCAGAAGCGACGACGACATAAACGAACGTACCAGTTACTTAAATTTTCCTGAACGAAGTCAGAAATAGCTCTTGCTGCTTTTGTAGGCTCGTAATCTTCGTAGCATTCATCAACAAATTTTATTAATGTATGCAATTCAGACATAATCCATTGATCGATTTCAGGTCTTTCGTTTAATGGAATTTCAGCTTCTTCATATTTAAAACCATCAATATTGGCATATAACGAGAAGAACGAATATGTGTTATATAAAGTTCCGAAGAATTTACGACGAACCTCAGCAATTCCTTCAATATCAAATTTCAGGTTATCCCAAGGATTTGCATTCGAAATCATGTACCAACGTGTGGCATCAGGACCGTATTCTGCAATTGTTTCAAAAGGATCTGTTGCATTCCCTAAACGTTTCGACATTTTTTGTCCGTTTTTATCCAGAACCAAACCATTCGAAACTACGTTTTTGTACGCTACTTTATCAAAAACCAAAGTTCCAATTGCGTGCAGGGTATAAAACCATCCACGAGTCTGATCGACACCTTCGGCGATAAAATTCGCAGGAAAATCTTTATTCTCGTCGATTTTGTCTTTATTTTCAAAAGGATAATGCCATTGTGCATAAGGCATTGCTCCTGAATCGAACCAAACATCAATTAAATCGCTTTCGCGTTTCATTGGCTGGCCTGAAGCCGAAACTAAAGTAATCTGATCGACTACATTTTTGTGCAAATCAATTAAATCATAATTTGATTCAGACATATTTCCGATTTCGAAACCTTTGAACGGATTTTCTTTTTGAAAACCAGCTTCGATAGATTTTTCGATCGCGTTGTATAATTCTTCAACAGAACCAATAAGAACTTCTTCTTTTTTGTCTTCAGTTCTCCAAATTGGCAACGGAATACCCCAATATCTAGAACGAGATAAGTTCCAGTCGTTGGCATTTTTCAACCAGTTTCCAAAACGTCCCTCACCAGTAGACTTAGGCTTCCAATTGATAGTTTCGTTCAGGTCGAACATCCTATCTTTTACATCGGTTACTTTTATGAACCAGGAGTCTAGCGGATAATATAATAACGGCTCATCAGTTCTCCAGCTGTGTGGATAACTATGTACGTATTTTTCAACCTTAAAGGCTTTATTTTCCTCTTTTAATCGAATAGCAATTTCAACATCAACAGAACGCTCTGGCGCCTGACCTGCATCATAATATTCGTTTTTCACATACTTACCGGCAAGATCACCTAAATGCGAAGTGAATTTTCCTTGTAAATCTACTAAAGGAACAGCTGTTCCGTTTTCGTCTAAAACCAACATTGGCGGTACTTCCGGCTTTGCTTCTTTTGCTACTTTAGCATCATCAGCACCAAAAGTTGGAGCGGTATGTACAACTCCTGTTCCGTCTTCTGTAGTAACGAAATCTCCAGCAATTACTCTAAATGCATTTTCAGCATTTTGATATGGCAATACATAAGGCAATAATTGCTCATAACGAATTTCAACTAAATCAATTCCTTTTGCTTCTGCCAGGATTTTGTACGGAAGTTGTTTGTCGCCATTTTTTACTTTATCAAAATCAGCATCGTCTTCGCTTGCAAAAAATCCTTTCCCGAATTGTTTTCCAACTAAATTCTTAGCCAAAACCACATTTACAGGTTCGAATGTATATTGGTTGAATGTTTTTACTAAAACATAATCGATTTTTGGTCCAACTGTCAAAGCAGTATTCGATGGTAATGTCCATGGAGTTGTCGTCCAGGCCAAAATGTGAATGTCTCCAAAACCTTGTAGAAAACTTGGTAAAGTTTCCGGCAATGTTTTGAATTGCGCTACAATCGTAGTATCTGTAACATCACGATACGCTCCAGGCTGGTTTACTTCGTGAGAAGACAAACCTGTTCCCGCTTTTGGAGAATAAGGCTGAATCGTGTACCCTTTGTACAACAAACCTTTATCATAGATTTGTTTCAAAAGCCACCAAACCGATTCCATATATTTGGGTTTATAAGTAACATACGGATCTTCCATATCTACCCAATATCCCATTTTTTCGGTCAAATCATTCCACACGTCGGTATAACGCATTACGGTTTTTTTACACGCTTCGTTATATTCTTCGATAGAAATTGTTTTACCAATATCTTCTTTTGTAATTCCAAGTTCTTTTTCGGTACCTAATTCTACAGGCAATCCGTGCGTATCCCAACCGGCTTTTCTTTTTACCTGAAAACCTTTTTGAGTTTTATATCTGCAAAAAATATCTTTAATAGCACGTGCCATCACGTGATGAATTCCCGGTAAACCATTTGCTGAAGGCGGACCTTCAAAAAACACGTAAGGCTCAGCACCTTCGCGAGTTGTCACACTCTTTTCAAATATATTTTCTTTCTTCCAAAAATCAAGTACTTCTGACGCTACTGTTGGTAAGTCAAGTCCTTTGTATTCAGTAAATTTTGTGCTCATTTTATCCTTTTCTTAAACGAGGTGCGAAAGTAAGGAATTTTGGATTATTGACCATCAATTTCTTGAAATTTCACAAACTTTTGTTGAGATAATAGATACAAAAACAAAAGAATTGATTAGTTTCCGGAACTAAACCCAAAAAAGTGAGTCAATAAACCAAAAACAAATCAATTCTAATTCTTCTTTTTCATAAAGATCAAAAGACTATTTAAATCCCCCGAAATAACTTCTTTATTTCGACTTTTTCTCGACTTTCCTAATAAAAATGTATCAGCATAGTATTCCGTTTAAGAAAATATTTCTTTCAAAACATCGAGTGATTTTGGCTTCTTAAAACCATCTAAATGAAAACTATAATAATCAATTAAGATCCTGAGCAAAACCTGTCTTTCAGCCACATGAAAAACTTTTTGAGCATTATCAAACTTCAAATCTATTAACTTTTTAAACAAATTTGCTTCATGCTCTGTTAGTGCACTCAAGCCATGAAAAGAGGTAAAAACACCCTCATTCATCTCAAAATACGGCAAATTGATATCTGAAACATCCGGATAGAAGCCCAGATACTTTGTGATTTCTAAAAGCAAAATCAAATGAAAATTAGATATTTCATCATGGTGATCAAGCCAGGTTAAGGCCGTTTCTAAAAAGACAAAAAGTGACTCGTTTTTTTCTTCTTCCTGAATGGAGTAATGAAGCATTTCAGACAAAAACATGACCATTGTACTTTTAAAAATATCGGTATGAATGCTCTGAAAAGGAATCGCGATTTTAATTTCTTTGAAGTTCTCTAAAGTCCCTTTGTTTTTATGTACTGCCTCTATCTCAAGAATTGACAGAGGCTGAAAATAAGCAATTTTCTGACTTGCTTTCCGACTCGAAAAAGCATCGCGCACAAAATAAGACTTCAGGCCATTGGAAAGCGTAAAACATTTTACGATCAGGCTTTTTTCCTGAAATTTCAGCGATGAAATTACAATTGCTTTGGTTTTTACAAGCACTTTTTAGATTGTTAGATTTTTGATTTTTTGGCTACCTAATTATCATTACTTTTTTAACCTTAGTTTCACTGCCATCCTGTGCCGAAATAAAAATCATATAAACTCCGGAAGCGACTTTATATCGCCCGAAAGCAGTCGTATCCCACTCTATTGTTCCTCCTGCCGAAGTAGCTTCGTAAACTAAATTACCCTCGATGTCAGTAATTTTAATATTGGCCTTATCAATTAATCCTGCTACTTTTACAGTTCCTGAAAAGGTCGGACGAACCGGGTTTGGATACACATAAACATTATTTAAATTTTCATTTGAATCGGTTGCAATTCCATTAAACGAAACCATACCTTTATTTGTTGCAATAAAAACTTCTCCGGTTGTACTATTAATTTTAATATCGTTGACAAAATTGCTTGGCAAAGGCGAATTGTTCATTGTGAAATGATATTTGGTTTCCTGACCGTTGGGCGACACCATAAAAACTCCGGAATCTGCCGTTCCTATCCATTTATTATTCGCTCCATCTACTACAATTGCATTTATAAATTGCTCATATAATAATTCCTGAGCCAAATTATCTTCTATAATAATAATCGGGTTTGCTTTTAACTGGCTCTCAGTCTGAAAACTTCCAACGTTCGACAAAACTCTTAGCCCTTTTGTTGTCCCAATCCATAATTGATTTTTGGTATCGACAGCAACAGATCTGACATCTGCAATTGGCAAATTTCCTGCATCAACCCCAAAAGTCATCTTTTTAAATGTGTTCGTACTTTCATTAAAACCAACTACTCCATCTCTGTTTGTTGCAATCCATTTTGTATTATTTTTATCAATTACAATATTAGCATAACTAGAAGCTTCGGCGTTATTAAGAATCGTTGTCATGGAATAACTCTGCCATTGCCCATTAGCTTTTAAAACTTTCAGGCCGTTTTTTATTCTGCTATTGGTTATCCAGAGATTTCCTGATTTATCAAAAGCGGTTCCGTTGATCCGAACATCTATATAGTTTGGACCTTCGGTCGTTAAGGTTTCCAGTCCACTATTCTTCTCATTATACAAAATCGTGGGCACATCCTGCTCAATCTTTAATAAACCAGAAAAAAATGAACTTGCATACACTTGCTTTTCATTCCCGGGGTTCACAATAATCCTGGTCATTGATTTTGCCCCAAAAACACTTTCGTAAGGGATATTCAGCCATCCGGAAACATTGAATTTACTGATCCCATAGCTATCCAGAGAATACGGATTATAAGACACGTCATAATCTCCGTAAACTACCCAAAGTGCATTTGGCACAACGTCTAAAGAAAAAATATTGTTGCGTGTTGGTCCCGGCGGTGTATTATTTTCAAAGGCTGATGCACTTGATAATGTTGACGAAAATATACCTGCATCTTTTGTTCCTATATATAACAAATCACCAACAGCTGTTGCACAAGTAAAACTTAGTGCAGTGTTTAATACCTGACTGTTTGCAATTTGACGGTTTAAGACCATCTGGTTATTATACACAAAAACCGTATTTGGTGTGGTAACAAACAAACTATGATTTACAGCACGCATATCTGTAGAGGCTTGCGAAAGCTGTAAAAACCCAATAAATGCATTCGAATTATAGCGATGAATATATCCGCCTGAATTTATTGCAATAAGTTCTGTATCTAAAGTTTCTACGCTGGACCAATCTCCTGAATTTACTAAACTCCATTGATTAAAATCGATCAGATTTGCATTGGTACTATTTGCTTTTCTAATTCCGTTTGATGTGGCAGCAAAAATAAATCCATTAAAATAAGCGGTTTGTTTTACGCTAATTTCGGCACCATTATCTCCGATAAAATAAGTATCGCCAAATTGCAATGTTGTCAAATTAAACTGCACAATCCCAAAATCGCACGAAACATACACTAAACCGTTATGCTCCATAAAATGATTGATTTTTTTTAGATTTGCCGGTAATTGTTTATTGACAATATCAACCACTTTTAAGATACTGCCATCGGTTTCATTAACAACGATCATTAAACCGTTTTCATAACCAATAATCGTTTTCTTAAATCCTTCGCTATGATATAAGGCCGAAATGGTCTGGCCCGAAAGTCCGTCAACCGTTGTTTTTGTGCTGATTTTATTCGTAGCCGTGTTTTTAGAAAATAATGCATTTTCTGAGGCTGCAAAAACCGCTATTGAAGATTGTGAAATATCCTTAATTTCGTTAAACGAAAAATAACCTTGCCAGGACAATTTATTCTGCGCGAAGCTAAATTGAAACAACATTAAAAATAAAATATACAGAAAGCTTCTCTTCATTATTTAATATATTCGGATAGACAAATATACTACAAACGAAAGTATTTGATTTTTGTTCTTAAGAAATAAAAAAATGCCTTCAATTATCTTTTGAAAGACAAATGAAGGCATCTTAAAAATTGTAAATAAAACTTACACTACACCCTGAGCAAGCATAGCATCGGCAACTTTTACAAATCCGGCAATGTTAGCTCCTTTTACGTAGTTTACATAACCATCTTCTCCGGCACCGTATTTTTTACATTGGTTGTGAATTCCAACCATGATATCTTTTAATCTCAAATCAACTTCTTCACTCGTCCAGTTTAAACGAATTGAATTTTGCGTCATTTCTAATCCAGAAGCAGCAACTCCTCCTGCATTTGCAGCTTTTCCGGGAGCAAAAAGTACTTTATTATCTAAAAACAATTTAATTGCATCTAATGTTGAAGGCATATTTGCAGCTTCAGTAACACATAAAACACCATTATCAATTAGTTTTTGGGCATCATCTCCATTTAACTCATTTTGAGTAGCACACGGTATAGCAATATCAACTTTTACTTCCCATGGACTTTTTCCTTTATGGAAAACGGCCTTTGGATATTTCTTTGTGTATAGTTCAGCTCTGTTATCTCCGGTTGCTCTCATTTCAACCATATGCTCAATTTTTTCACCTGAAATACCTTCTTCATCATAAATATACCCATCAGGTCCTGAAATAGTAACTACCTTTCCTCCTAATTCATTTATTTTTAATGCCACACCCCAGGCTACATTTCCAAATCCTGAAATTGCAACTCTCTTACCTTTTATTTCATGTCCGATAGTACGAAGCATTTGATCTGTAAAATAAACCACGCCGTAACCTGTAGCTTCCGGTCTTATTAATGAACCTCCGTAAGCAAGACCTTTTCCGGTTAATACTCCTGTAAATTCATTTCTGATTCTTTTGTATTGACCAAATAAATACCCTATTTCTCTTGCACCAACACCAATATCTCCTGCAGGAACATCCAGGTCAGGACCAATATGACGGCATAATTCAGTCATAAACGATTGACAGAAACGCATAATTTCTCCATCAGACTTACCTTCGGGATCAAAATCAGATCCTCCTTTTCCACCACCCATTGGCAATGTTGTCAAACTGTTTTTAAAAACTTGTTCAAAAGCAAGGAATTTTAACACAGACAGGTTTACTGTATGATGAAATCTGATTCCACCTTTATATGGACCAATTGCAGAATTCATCTGAATTCTGAAACCTCTGTTTACAATTATCTCTCCTTTATCGTCAACCCATGGAACTCTAAAAATTATCGACCTTTCCGGTTCAGCTATTCTTAGAAGTAAATTTTTTCCATCATATTTTTTTCGATCAGCGATAAATGGAATTACCGTTTCTGCAAATTCTCTAACGGCTTGAAGAAATTCTGGCTCGTTTGGATTTTTTGACTCAACAAGAGCCATAAATTCATTTATTTTTTGTTCCATTTTTAAATAAATTATTCAATAAATATTTTATAAAACTTTTAATCAATTAACAAGAAAACACGTTTCAAGAAAACGTTTTCGTAATAACATGCAAAGGTAGAACAAAACTATCATGGTTTGTTATTTTTTTTCGTTTTTGAAACAGAATTGTGTAATTTTTAAACAATCCCAAAAATACAATTTTACAGTTATTACTTTACATCAAATCACCTTACTTAAAGTCAAGAAATTAAGTCTTTTGTTACTAATTTTTTAATAGACGTATTTTATATTTTGATTAGACTATGTTTTTTATATATTTGCCAAGATTTGAAAGCCCAAAAACATGCTCAAACCTATAGTATTCACGTTATTCGCCTATTTTGGAATTACCACAATAGCGACCGCACAATCTGATCTTGCTCAAGAAGTAGGAATAATTTTCGGTCCTTTAACTTTTCAATCTGATTATGGTCAAAGAAATAATTTTGACACGAATATTGGAAACACTGGATTTGGTGTAGGAATTGTTCACTTTATTAACTTTTCTGCAAATAACAACAGAGAAAGTTTTTTTACAGAACATTTTAAAGTCAGATCTGAATTATCTTTTAACCAAACCAAATTAGAACATTTTGGTGAATGGGTTGAAATAGAGAAAAGAAAAAATCTTGTTCAGCACCTTAGAGCTATGCACGGTACTTCTACTTTAGTAAATCTTGGAGGTCAGTTAGAATTTTCTCCTTTTATGAAAATTCACGATTTCGAAAATACAATAGGTAGCTTTAGCCCATATATAAGCGCCGGTTTTCAGGTTAGTTACTACTCTACTAAAGTTGAATCAAGATTAGGTCAATTAGGTCTTCCTTTAACAACTTATCCCAAATATCTGACTCCTTCTGATGGCCGTCAATTTGGTTTTTCAAGTGAAAATGGGGTAGTTTTATCCGCAACATTAGGTGTTGGAGTACATTACAAACTCACTACAATGAGTGATTTAATGTTTGAAGTACGATATCAGGGATACAATTCTGATTGGGTTGATGGTTTAAATCCGAACAAAGATCTTTATAAAGAAAACAAATCAAACGATTCCCAAGTTTGGTTTAATGCAGGATACATTTATTACTTAGAATTTTAAAGAAATCCCAAAATATAAAAAATCCCAAATTCCAAAATTATTATGATTGGAATTTGGGATTTTTTTATCTTGATTTTAGCTGTTTATGCTAAAGCCTGTTCTAAATCTGCAATTAGATCTTCGGCATCTTCAATACCAACACTTAATCGGACTAAATCGTCAGTAATACCAACTTCTGCTCTTTTATCTGCCGGAATAGAAGCATGTGTCATCAAAGCGGGATGATTTGCCAATGATTCAACTCCGCCTAACGACTCTGCCAAAGTAAACACTTTTAGTTTCTCTAAAAACGCAATAGAATCTTCTTTTTTACCCGATTTAAAAGTAAACGAAACCATTCCGCCAAAAGCTTTCATTTGCTTTTTAGCAATTTCATGAAACGGATGACTTTTTAAACCAGGATAATAAACTGTATTTATTTTAGGATGATTACTTAAATATTCTACTACTTTTTCTCCGTTTTCGCAATGTCTCTGCACTCTTAACGAGAGTGTTTTGATTCCTCTTAAAACCAAAAAACTATCCATTGGCCCAAGTGTTGCTCCCGTTGCAAATTGCTGAAAGTGTAATTGTTCTCCTAAAGCTTCATCTTTTACAATCAAAGCTCCGGCAATAACATCAGAATGTCCTCCTAAATATTTTGTAGCCGAGTGCATTACAATATCAGCTCCTAAATCAAGGGGCTTTTGCAAATATGGTGTTGCAAAAGTATTGTCTACAGCAAATAAAATTTTATGCGCTTTAGTAATTTTTGCTACTTCTTCAATATCAGCCAATTTCATTAACGGATTTGTTGGTGTTTCAACCCAAATCAGTTTTGTATTTTCGTTGATCAATGATTTCAGTTTTCCAATATCTGTCATATCCACAAAATGAAATTTAATTCCTGAATCTTTATAAATCCTGGAGAACATTCTGTAAGTTCCTCCGTATAAATCATCCATTGCAATAATTTCATCACCGGCTTTAAACGATCTCAAAATACAATCCGTTGCTGCCAGACCTGATGAAAATGCCAATCCGCGGGTACCATTTTCAATACTTGCCAAAGCATTTTCTAAAGCAGTACGAGTTGGGTTCGAGGCTCTGCTATACTCATAATCCGCCAAAGGTTTACCCGGACTCGTTTGTACAAAAGTTGAAGTTTGATACACAGGAGGCATAACTGCTCCTGTACTTGGATCATGATGCTGACCGCCATGTATTACTTTAGTATTGAATTTCATATAGTTACAAATTTTAAATGCTTAAACGTGGTACAAATTTACCGTTTAATTTATTTTAATCCTGACACAACTTCTTACCTTTGTATATAATTAACACTTTTTGATATGAAACAGTACCCTTTTTTAGTCTTTTTGATTTTAGCACTCACAAGTTGCAACAAAGAGCTTTCATTTGAAAATGAGACATTTGAAAAAGAATCTACTATTCCCTGCAAAAAAGATTGCCCAAAAATTACCATTGACATTCCTATTGCAAAAAATATTCCTATTGTCGCCGATAGTATCAACAAAAAAGTTTTTTCGGTTATAAAAGATATTGTTTATTTTGAAGAAGATCCATCAAAAGCAAATGACTATAAAACTTTAGTAGCTTCATTTATTACTTCATATGAAGAAATGCATAAAAAATTCCCTAATGAAACTTTTGGCTGGGAAGGGAAGATAAAAGGAAACGTTGAATTTGAATCGGATAAGATTATCAACATAAAAATCGACCACTATACATTTACCGGTGGCGCTCACGGTTATCAGGGTTTCCGGTCTTTATTGTTTCATCCTAAAACCGGAAAAACCATTTTTACAGATGAAATTTTCAAAAACGAAAATGAATTTAAGGCTTTCGCCGAAAAAGAGTTTAGAGCGAAATATAAGATTCCCGAAAAATCAAATATCAACGCAACGGGTTTAATGTTCGAAAATGATAAATTTCAGCTGCCTCAGAATATCTTTTATACTAATGAAGGCTTACTTTTATATTACAACTCTTATGAAGCCGCTTCGTATGCTGATGGTCCAAAAGAGATTTTGTTTTCCTACGATAAAATCAGTAAGTATCTAAAATATAAATAGTTTGCAAATACTATTTTAAGCCGATAATTTGGCTAAGGCCATTTATCATAATTCGAAATTCAAAAAAACTGAGATTCCTTGTGTTAGACGCACTGCTGTGGGTCTCTACAATGTAGCCGTACAAAAACCCCTGTTACTTTGTACCTCTGAACCTTACTTAGCCCCTTCCTGAAAATCGTATTTCATTTTTCTTAGAATACGCAATGATTCTTTAAAAGATAAATAGACATTTCCAAATGGTTTTAAAAGCAGCTTAGCATCTATTAGTTTTTGTTTGGCATCATCAAAACCATTTAAATAACAAATCATAAAAGTCGAAGGAAGATTTTCCAGATCCTTTAATTCACGTTCTGATAGAGCAATGCCTTTTTGTAATTTCTGCAGCAATGCTGTATTAGCATTATAAATATGATACAACATTTTTCGATTAAATTCCGGAGGCTGAAAAAGCATTTCGCGTTCGATTTTGTAATAACCGTTATCAAAAAAATGAATCGTTTGTTTCTCTAAAGGATAATAACTCGTTTTGTCGTTTAATCCCAGCGGAACATATTCGGTTATGGTAAAGCTATCATCATCAAAAACAATCGTGACCACATCCTGAGCCGAATAAAAAAGTTTAATTTGTTCGTTGATCAATTCGATATCTACGCGGGACAAGAATGTTTTATCACGGGATTTATGAGAAACCCCGGCCCAGCAAATCACAAATAATTCTTTAAAAACATGGTATTTAGGCGACATGTCCTTGTGCCTGAAATTCATAAAATCAATAACACCATCAAGCGTATATTGAATGCTATTTCTAGAACTATTCTCAATCCCGATTACAGTTTCAGTATTCTGATAATTCTTTTCGATCTCACCTTCAACCGGAACCGAATTGCTTCCACGCCTTATAAAAACACTATTGGCAACTATAGTGTGAATTCCTTTTTTAAAATAGGAAATTTTGCTTTTTGGCTTAATCGTCACCAATCCGATCACTTTATCTTTTGGGAGATTAGGAAACGGAACATTTTCGTACTGAATTTTTGGTGGATTTTCCAGAAAAGCATTGACAAGATTCTGGATTCGGCTATCGTCAAAAAAGTCATCGCCTACAATTTCGTTGTCATGATCTTCAACTCCAACCACGATATAAGAATTATTGGTTGGGTTTGAATTTGACAACGCACAAATATGTTTAAGGAACTTACCTTTTCCTTCTCTTGAATGCAAATTCAACTGCCTTTTTTTATCATAAAAACTGCTCTCGTCATTATGGGCGAGCAGGTTTTTTATTAAAAGGCGTTTATTGATCATTTTTTTAGATTTCTTAGAAAGTTAGATTATTAGACTTTTTAGATTTTCTGAGATTACTTTTTTTAAGACCTCTATTCTTTTAGATTTTTAGATTAATTGATCTTAAAATCTAAGAAGTCTAAGCTAGTCTAAAAATCTAACAATCTGATTAATCTCTCTTAACAATTGTTGATGAGGCTTGCGCCGTACTCATCACAACCAGATCGGCAATATTTACATGATACGGTCTTGATACCACAAAATGAATAATATCTGCAATATCTTCTGCCTGCAAAGGATCAAAACCTTTATACACATTCGAAGCTCTTTCCACATCTCCTTTAAAACGTACTTCGCTAAACTCGGTTGCAACCATTCCGGGGTGAATTGCTCCTACTCTGATACTAAACGGATTCAAATCAATTCGCATTCCTGCTGTAATGGCATCAACTGCATGTTTTGTTCCGCAATATACATTTCCGTTTGGGTAAACTTCTTTGGCGGCGGTTGAACCAATATTGATGATATGTCCGGAATTTTTAGCTGTCATTTTCGGAATCACTGCTTTCGAAACATATAAAAGTCCTTTTACATTGATATCAATCATCGCATCCCAATCGTCTAAATCTCCTGTTTGAATAGGATCCAGACCATGTGCATTCCCGGCATTATTGATCAAAACATCAATATCTGAAAATGCTGTTGGTAGATTATTAATACTATCAAAAGCAGCATTTTTGTCGCGAACGTCAAATGACAAAGAATGCACTTCAGTAAAAACCGAAAGTTCTTTTTCAAGTTCTTCTAAACGATCGATACGTCTTCCACAAAGAATCACTTTATAGTTATTTTTAGCCATGATTTGAGCGGTTGCTTTACCAATTCCGCTTGTGGCTCCAGTAATTAAAACAGTTTTTTTCATTCTATTATGTAAATTTTTTATTAGCCACAGATTAAAAAGATTTTAATGATTTCTAAACTGTGTTAATCCTTTAATCTGTGGCCTATATTTTTAATCTTTCTTGATCCAATTATCTAAATCTAAATTCATATTTAGTGCTGTCCAGGTTTCATGATCCATTTCCCGAACAAATTTTTTATCAGGATTAATTACAAAACCAATCTTTTCGTAGCATTTGATGGCACTCGTATTAAAATCAAAAACATTTAGCTCAACTTTTCTCTGCTTACTATTTTCAAGAATAAATTCAAGAAGCAAAGTCACTATTTGTTTTCCAATTCCTTTACCTCGAAGCGTTTGATCCATAATAAGAATTCTTCCCAGATTTGCAAAGCTGTCTTTAAAACAAATTTCACAATGCCCGATAGTCGAACCATTAGAAACATTTACAACCCTAAAAGCAATTCTGTTTTTATCCGAAAGTGATTTTTCTATCTGTTCCTCCGTTAACGGAAAGGTAAATTCAGGCCCTGCAAATTGCATTAACTCGTGAGCATCTTTTATACTACCAATCAATTGCGGATAAAAAGCTGCATCGAATTTTTCTAATCGTATCATTATAAGATGAAATGTTTAAGCAACATCGTCGCCCATACTTTCTGTCCAGATTGCGAACCAGTCTTCTTTATCCATTTCTAATTCTACCGCTTTCATTAGCGATTGAATTCTGGCAACGTTTACTGTCCCTGCAATCGGAATTACTCCAGCCGGATGTTTTAAAATCCAGGCAAGCAAAAGGGTATCAGATCCAAAACCATATTTCTGAACTAAATCTGCCAGTAATTTTTTCAAACGACGAGTTTGTTTGGTATCTTCTCTAAAAACAGTTCCAAGCGGATTCCAGGATAACGGACGAATTGCGTGTGTTTGCATATAATCGAAGCTTCCGTCAACCATAGGTTCATAATTCGTAGCCGAAAATTGCACCTGATTATAAGCAATTTCTGTTTTCTGACGAATCAGTTCTGTTTGAGAGCTGGTAAAATTTGAAAGTCCAAAATCAATAATTTTTCCTTCTGATTTTAACTTCTCAACCGCTTCTGCAATTTCATCAGCCTGCATTAAAGGGCTTGGCCTGTGCAATAAAAAAACATCAACATAATCTGTTTTTAATTTTTTCAGTGATTCTTCAAGAGACCAAACTATATATTCTTTGGAGTAATCGTAATGTTTGATTTTGTTTTGGCGGCTTTCGGCGATCATCTGAATTCCGCATTTGGTAATTAATTGTAATTTTTCGCGTGCAATTTTGCTGGCATGAAATGCTTTTCCAAAATCAGCTTCTGTGGTATAAGATCCGTAAATGTCTGCGTGATCAAAAGTTGTAATTTTGTTTTCGATACAAATTTGTATCATGTTTTCCATTTCTTTATGTGTAAGGTTTTTATCCCAAACACCCCAATTCATAGTGCCCGAAATAATGGGCGATAATGCTGTTTTACTCATGGTTGTATTGCGTTATTTTTGGTAATAAATATGCTTTTCTGAAGCATAATCATCAAAGTTCTTAAAAATATAAAAATAGATTCACAATTAGTCCTTAAAATTAGGTCATTGGTCGAAGTTTTAACCATTCTTTAACATCTTACTTCTCAAAAAATATTCAATTTGCACTCTCAAAAGTAAGGCATAAAAATCAACGTTTTAAAAAGGTTTTAAAAATATTTATATGGAAGAAAATACAACGACTTTAGACATTAGAGCGATAAATGAAAAAATTGAAAGAGAAAGTGCTTTTATAGACCTTCTTACAATGGAAATGAACAAAGTTATTGTGGGCCAGAAACATATGGTCGAGCGTTTACTAATTGGACTTCTTGGTCAAGGGCATATTTTGCTTGAAGGTGTTCCGGGATTGGCTAAAACTTTAGCGATAAATACTTTGTCGCAAGCAGTACAAGGTTCGTTCAGTCGTATCCAGTTTACTCCTGACTTATTACCTGCCGATGTCGTTGGAACGATGATTTACAACATCAAAGCAAACGAGTTTTCGATCAAAAAAGGGCCAATCTTCGCTAATTTCGTCCTTGCAGATGAGATTAACCGTGCTCCGGCAAAGGTTCAGTCGGCACTTTTGGAGGCAATGCAGGAAAAACAGGTTACAATTGGAGATACAACTTTCAAACTTGATCGTCCGTTTTTAGTATTGGCAACTCAAAACCCGGTAGAACAAGAAGGAACCTACCAGCTTCCTGAAGCGCAAGTCGATCGTTTTATGCTAAAAACTGTAATCGACTACCCAAAAATTGATGAAGAGCGTTTTGTAATTCGTCAAAACTTAAAAGGATCTTACGAAAAAGTAAATCCTGTAGTTTCTGTAGAGCAAATTTTACGCGCTCAGGAAGCCGTTCGTGAAGTATACATGGACGAAAAAATCGAAAAATATATTTTAGATATCATATTTGCTACCCGTTATCCAGAGAAGTACAAACTTGCGGACTTAAAACCTCTTATTAGTTTTGGAGCATCACCACGTGGAAGTATCAATTTAGCCAATGCGGCAAAATGTTACGCTTTTATCAAACGTCGTGGATATGTAATTCCGGAAGATGTTCGTGCTGTTGTACATGATGTTCTGCGTCACAGAGTTGGAATAACGTATGAGGCTGAAGCCGAAAACATTACTTCTGTAGACATTATCAACAAAATCGTAAACGAGATTGAAGTACCTTAAAAATTTGTTTAATGTTTCAAGTTTCAGGTTGTTGTAAAGCAAACTTGAAACTTGAAACTTTTAAACTTTAAACAAATAAAATGGATACAAAAGAGCTTTTAAAAAAAGTACGGAAAATAGAAATCAAAACCAAAAGACTGAGCAATCATATCTTTTCGGGAGAATACCACTCTTCATTTAAAGGACGAGGGATGACTTTTAGTGAAGTACGTCAATACCAATATGGCGATGACATTCGTAACATCGACTGGAATGTAACTGCACGCTATAATGAAGCCCACGTAAAAGTTTTTGAAGAAGAACGCGAACTGACCATGGTTTTAATGGTTGACATTTCGGGCTCTGAGGGTTTTGGTTCAAAAAGTCAGTTTAAAAAAGACATCGTAACTGAAATTGCAGCAACGATGGCTTTTTCGGCTACACAAAATAATGACAAAATTGGTTTAATATTATTTTCTGACAATGTAGAATTGTATATTCCGCCAAAAAAAGGCCGTTCGCACGTTTTGAGAATCATTCGCGAATTGATCGAATTTGAACCAAAAAGCCAGAAAACAGATGTTGGAGCTGCCTTAAAATTTTTGTCAGGAACTCAGAAAAAGAAAGCAATTGTTTTTGTTATTTCTGATTTTATGTCTGAAAATTACGAGCAGACTTTGAAAATTGCTTCCAAAAAACACGATATTACAGGTGTTCGTGTTTATGATATCCGTGAAGAAAAAATCCCAAATTTAGGAATGGTAACCATGCTGGATGCCGAAACGGGAAAAATTCAATTGGTTGATACAGGTTCAAAAACAGTTCGAATGAATTACGAAAAGCATTATCAGGACAGAGTCAATTATTTCAAGGAAATTTTTAGTAAATCCGGAGCAGGAGTCGTAAACACAAGAGTTGATGAAAATTACGTAACTAAATTGCTGGGGTATTTCAAGTCAAGATAATTTTAGATTATTCGACTTTTTAGATTGTTAGAATATTAGATTTTAAGAAAAATAAATATCCAAAATAAAATCCGCTTCAATCTGTGTCATCCGCGTACCATTTTTAAGCATTCATTTTAGAATAAAATCTGAAATTAAAAAAATCAAATGAAATTAAAGTTTTACATCTTTTTATTTTTACTTTCCTCAGCTATTTTTGCGCAGCAAAAACAAGTAGAGACGAGCATAGATACTACAAAAAATAAAATTGGAGCCGAATTTAAACTAACACTTAAAACGGTTGTAAATTCAAATTCGAAAGTTGTTTTTCCTAAACTAAAAAAAATTGGGGCACTTGAAGTCATTCAATCCTATCCAGTTGATACGGTTAAAAAAAATGACACTTATGAGTTAATCAAAAAATATGGTTTAACGCAATTTGATTCCGGAAAGTATGTAATACCGGCTATTCAGATTTTAATTGATAAAAAACCTTATTTAACAGATTCTATCCGTGTTGAAGTCGCTAATGTAAAAGTTGACACTTTACAACAAAAGATGTATGACATCAAAGACATTACTGCTGCTGACAGCGGCATTAGCGAATGGTGGCTTTACCTTTTAATTTTAGTTGTAATTCTTGCCATTGGAGCTTTTGTATATTGGTACGTTAAAAAGCACCAAAAGAAAAAAATTGAAGAAGAAGTTTATAAAACTCCTATCGAAAAAGCAACAAGTTTACTGAACAACCTGGAGCAAAAGGAGCTTGTTCAAAAAGGTGAAATTAAAGAATATTATAGTGAACTGACTGATATTGCCAGAAACTATATTGAAGAAGCCATTCATATTCCAGCAATGGAAAGCACGACATCTGAATTGATTCAGGCGATAAGATTAGCTTCTACCAAAAAGAAAATGACGTTAACACCTGAAACGGTTGAAAATTTAGAGCGTGTTTTACGCCAGGCCGATTTGGTGAAATTTGCAAAATCTAAACCTCTTGATTTTGAAATTACCGAAGATCGAAATAAAATCCAGAGAGTTATTTTGACACTAGATAATGCAATACCAACTGAGGTTCCGGCTGAAGAAGAAGATCAATTATTGAATGAAGCTCAAAAACAAAAACAAATTAAACTTCAGCTTCTAAAAAAGCGCAACAAACGTATTGCCATTGCAGTTGGAACCGTTCTGTTTTTATTAATTGCTACAACAGCATTCTTTATCGCCACAAAAGGTTTCACTTATGTAAAAGATAATGTTATTGGTCATCCGTCAAAAGAATTATTAGAAGGCGAATGGGTAAAAAGTGAATACGGAAATCCGGGTGTATTAATTGAAACCCCTAAGGTTTTAAAAAGAATGGATACCCAAAAAGTGCTTCCAAAAGAAACCATGGCTTTAATCAAAGAAATGCAGCTTTTTGCATACGGAAGTATGATTGATCATTTCTTTATTACAGTTTCAACAAGTAAGTTTAAAAATCCTACTGATATTGATTTAGCAAAAGCATTAGAAGGTTCTCTAAAAGTTATAGAAGCTCAGGGCGGACAAAATATTATTGTAAAACAAGAAGATTTTCAAACCAATCAAGGGATACAGGGGTTAAAAGGATATGGCACCATGACTGTTTTCAACCCAATTGACAAAACAAGTACAAAGGCATATTATGAACTTTTACTTTTTAAACAAGATCAGGGATTACAGCAAATTTTGATTTTACACGAAGAAGGCGATACATATGCCAATGATATTACGACAAGAATTTTAAATTCTGTTGAACTTAGAAAAGCGAGCAACTAATGGAAAAGATAACTTTTTTAAATCCGGAATTTTTTTGGTTGTTTCTATTAATTCCCATTGCAATAGCTTGGTTTTTCTGGAAACGCAACCAGCAATCGGCTACTTTAAAAATGAGCTCGACTCAGGGCTTTAGAAACAGTGAATCGCTTTTAACAAAATTAAAACCTTCTTTATACGTTTTTAGAACAATTGCCTTAAGTTCTTTAATTATTGCACTGGCAAGGCCAAGAACAGTAGATATTAGCAGTCAGACAAAAACGACTAAAGGAATTGATATCGTTCTTGCCATTGACGTTTCAGGAAGTATGCTGGCAAAAGATTTAAAGCCAAACCGTATGGAAGCTTTGAAAAGGGTAGCTTCTGATTTTGTTGGAGAAAGACCTAATGACAGAGTTGGATTGGTTTTATACGCTTCCGAAGCTTACACAAAAACTCCTGTTACAAGTGATAAAGCGATTATTCTTGAAGCTATAAAAGGCATTAAATATGATACCGTTTTACAAGACGGAACAGGAATTGGTATGGGATTGGCCACAGCTGTAAACCGCCTTAAAGATAGTAAGGCAAAAAGCAGGGTAATTATTTTAATGACCGATGGGGTGAATAATGCCGGATTTATTGAACCGGAAACAGCATCAGATATTGCAAAACAATACGGAATAAAAGTCTATACAATTGGAATTGGTACCAACGGCATGGCTGAATCCCCATACGCATATGCACCAAACGGAGGATTTTTATATAAAATGCAAAAAGTAGAAATCGACGAAAGATTAATGAAAAGCATTGCCCATAAAACCGATGGAACTTATTTTAGAGCAACCAGTAATGATAAATTAGCCGAAATATACAATTCGATTAATAAATTAGAAACTACTGAAATCCAGGAATTAAAATTTTACGATTATGACGAAAAATACAGAGTTTTTGTTTTACTCGCAGGATTTTTACTATTGTTAGAAGTTGGTTTAAGAAATACAGTTTACAGAAGCTTTATTTAAATATTTTAGTCTCAGTCTCAGTACTCAGTAAATCACTGAAAACTGTGACTGAAAACTGAAAACTAGAATTAAAAAATGGAATTAGACGAAAAAAAATATTTATATCTTTTATTATTACTCCCAATTGTGGTCTGTATTTTCCTTTTCAACATGTATTGGAAAAGAAAAAAACAACGCGAATTTGGTGATCTGGAAATGGTAAAAAGACTGAGTCCGGAAAGATCTGTTTTTAAACCTGTTTTAAAATTATCCATATTTCTTTTAGCATTTGCCTGTTTAATCATAGGACTCGTAAATCCGAAGATTGGAACAAAAATGGAAACTGTAAAACGTGAAGGTATCGACATTGTTTTTGCTGTTGACGTTTCAAAAAGTATGCTTGCCGAAGATGTGGCACCAAGCCGTTTAGAAAAAAGTAAACAATTGGTTTCTCAAATCATCAACAATTTAGGAAGTGACAGAATTGGTATCGTGGCTTATGCCGGAAGTGCTTTCCCGGTTTTACCTATTACATCTGATTACAGTGTTGCCAAAATGTTTCTGCAAAGCATGACTCCTGATATGGTTTCATCTCAAGGGACTTCGCTAGACGAAGCAATTAAATTATCTTCTACTTATTTTGATGAAAAAAGCAAAACCAGTAAGCTATTGATTTTAATTTCTGACGGAGAAGACCATTCTGAGGGCGCTGCGGCAGCAGCGGAAGAAGCCAATAAAATGGGAATGAAAATCATCACCATTGGTGTTGGAACTGAAAAAGGAGGTACAATTCCGCTGAAAGAAAATGGTGTAGTCAAAAATTACCAAAAAGATCAAAACGGACAAACTGTTATTACAAAACTAAATCAGGAAGGATTAAAAACCATTGCAAAAGCAACAAAAGGCGGTTATGTTTATGGCGGAAATACGAAGGAAGTTTTAGAATACATCAAAAATGCTTTAAACAACATTCAGAAAACAGAATTTGAAGCGACTCAAATGGCCGATTTTCAATCGCAATTTCAGTGGTTCATTGGCTTTGGCTTCTTATTATTGTTTGTTGACATTTTCCTTTTAGAAAGAAAAACAAATTGGATAAAAGAGTTGAATTTATTTAACGAAAAGAAATAATAAAGTTAGCCACTAATTACACGAATTTACACGAAAAAGAAGCCATTTAAATTAGTCTCTTTTTGAAATTCAAATATTAAAAAACAATCTAATTAGTGATAATTAGTGGAATTTGTGGCAAAATAAAAAACATAAAAAATTAGAATGAAAAATTTACTTCTTTATATTTTACTAACGTTCTCTTTGGCAGTTTCAGCTCAGGAGAAAGACAAGACATTGCCTGATGCCAATGAAGAATATAAGCAGAATAAATTTGTTGATGCTGAAGCTAACTACAGAATATCAGAATCAAAATTTTCAAAACGAGCTACTGCCCCTTATAATTTAGGAAACACTATCTACAGACAAAATCAGGTTTCTGAAGCAAAATTTGCCTATGCAAAAGCCATAAAAAATGCTAAAACAAGACCTGAAAAACATAAAGCTTTCCATAATCTAGGGAATGTTTTAATGAAAGAAAAGGATTACGCACAAGCCGTTGAAGCTTATAAAGAAGCCTTACGTAACGATCCAACTGACGATGAAACACGTTATAATTATGCTTATGCGAAGCAGAAACTAAAAGAAAATCCTCCTAAAAACGATAAAAACAAAGACAAGAATAAGGACAAAGACAAAGACAAGGATAAAAATAAAGACAAGAACAAAGACCAGGACAAAAATAAAGACAAGGATAAGGATAAAGACAAAAAAGACGACAAAGGCGATAAAGACAAAGATAAAAAGGATGGTAAAAATGATCCTAAGAAAGATGATAAGTCTGACAATAAAGGAGAACCAAAACCACAGCCTGGCGGAATTTCTAAAGATCGGGTTCAGAATTTGTTAGATGCTGTAAACAATGAGGAAAAGAAAATTCAGGACAAAGTCAACGCTCAAAAAGTAAAAGGAAATCCTAGAAAAACGGAAAAAGACTGGTAAAATTTGGTTTATTTGTTTAATCGTTAATTTGTTTAATTGTAAACCCGATTAAATAAATTAACGATTAAACAGTTAATATAAAAACACTGAAAAACAATTAATGAAAAGATATTTAATTCTATTACTATTCACTTTTCAAGGGCTTATGGCTCAAGTTCAATTTGAGGCCAGAGTAAGCAAGAACACGCTTGGAGTAAACGAAAGATTACGTATTGACTTCATCATGAATGTTGATGGCGACAACTTTGACCAACCTTCATTTGACGGCTTTAGAATTGTAGGCGGACCAAGTCAGCAAGTAAGTCAGTCATGGGTAAACGGAAGAAGTTCTTTTCAGAAAATATATTCTTATATTCTGCAACCTAATCAAAAAGGTACTGCTTATATCAAACAGGCTTCTATTGAATTTAATGGCCAGATTTATAAAACACAGCCTATAAAAGTCGTAGTGACAAATGCAGTTGCCCAGGAAAGAGACCCTTATGACAACAGCAGGCCACAAGGTGCGCCAAATGAAACGCTGAGTCTTGTCGCAGAAATTTCAAAAACAAATCCGTATTTGAATGAACCAATTACTGTGGTTTACAAATTATACTTTAATAACATTAATGTTACGGGCTTTAAAGAATTGGCTAAACCAAAGTACAATGATTTCTGGAACCAGAATATAGAGATCAAACAATTGTCTACTGAAGAAGGAACTTTTCAGGGTCAAAGATGTTATTTTGCCGTACTTAAAAAGACCGTTTTATATCCTCAAAAATCAGGAAGATTAACTATTGAACCGCTTTCATTAGACATTGGTGTACAATTGCCTTCAAACCGTCGTGATATGTATGGCCAGATGATTTTGACAGATGATAATAGAGTTGTATCTGCCGGATCTAAAATCATTAATGTAAAACCACTTCCTGAGGCAAGCAAACCAGAAGGTTTTGGTGGCGCAGTAGGTAAATTTAATTTTACGGTTACCCCATCTAAAACGACACTGAAAAGCGGAGAAAGTCTTGACTTAATTGTGAGTGCTTCAGGAAACGGAAACATGAAATTGTTTACTTTGCCAAAACCTGTTGTACCTAATGCATTAGAAATGTACGATCCGGTTCATGACGAACAGGTAACCACATCGCTTTCCGGAATGTCAGGAAAAATTACAGACAAGTACAGTATAATACCACAATACAAAGGAAAATATGCCATAAAACCAATGCAGTTTTCTTATTTTGATCTAAATACAGGATCTTATAAAACTATAACTTCACCAGAAATTATGGTTGATGTTTTAGATGGCCCAATGCAGGCAGAAGCAAATGCAACAGCAAACGCATCTAAAAATGTAATTTCAAAAACTGAGCAATTTAAATATATCAAACCAAAAACAACTTTAGTTGCAATAGCTAAAAACGATTTTTACGGTTCAGATTTGTATTATACCTTGTTATTGCTGCCTTTCGTGATTTTACCAATTATTGTTTTGGCTAAAAAGAAAAAAGAAGCAATTGATGGCGACATAACAGGAAACCGTATCAAAATGAACAATAAACTGGCTAAGAAATATTTATCTGAAGCTAAAAAACAACTGAATAATAAAGAGCCATTTTATATTGCATTAGAGAAAGCAATGCACAATTTCCTGAAAGCAAAACTGCATATTGAAACTTCAGAAATGAGCAAAGACAATATTCGTGAATTATTATTGTCCAGAAATGCAAATCCCGAATCCGTTCAAAATTTCATTAACCTGACAGAGAACTGTGAGTTTGCACGTTATGCTCCTGCATCAAGCGCTTCAATCCAGCAGGATTACGACAAGGCTGTTTTGATCATTTCAGAATTAGAAAAGCAAATTGTTTAACCGAAATTGATTTTACTGCAAAGTGCGCTAAGAAAAGGCTTTAGATGGAGCTGATTTTGTCGTAAAGTTGCATTACTAAGTTTAAAAAATCTAACCTGACGAATTTTAAGATCTATCAGGTTTAAAGAAAATAAAATGAAAAATATAGTATATCTTTTTTTATTAATCACTCAGGTTTTCTTTGCTCAAAGCAGCTTTGAAAAAGGAAATGCATTGTACCAAAAAGGGCAATATCAGCAAGCTGTCGATGTTTACGAAAGTATTATCAAAGAAGACAAACAACATTCTGCCGAGCTGTATTTTAACTTAGGGAATGCCTATTACAAACTCAATAAAGTAGCGCCTTCGATATATAATTATGAGAAAGCACTGGTTTTAAAACCTCAAGATCCTGAGACGTTAAACAATTTGAAATTTGCCAAAAAATTAACTATCGACGAAATCAAAGAAATCCCGAAAGTAGGTTTCGCAAAACTGATTAAGAACTTTACCGGAATTTTTGATTATAATACCTGGGCAAAAATTTCTGTTGGAATTGCATTTGTCTTTTTATTGAGTTTTATCGGATATTATTTCTCACAACTTTCGCTGGCAAAAAGACTGTATTTCATCGGAATGTTTGTTCTTCTGGTCGCATTGCTTTTAAGCGTTTCAGCCGGAATAACCGAAAAAGATCATTTCAGCAATGATCGCCCTGCAATTGTTTTTGCAGAGTTAAGTGAGGTTCGAAGTGAACCGCAAAAAGCAGGAGCTGCTATTTTCTTATTGCACGAAGGAGCAAAAGTTTACGTTACAGAATCCGTAGGACAATGGAAAAAAATCGAATTAACTGACGGAACTGAAGGCTGGATTGATGGTTCGACAATTATGGAAGTGAAGTAAAATTTCTAAAACTTAAAATAAAAAAATCCCAAATTCCAACTATTATCAGCTTGGAATTTGGGATTTTGTATATCAATTGCTAAATTAAAGTACTGTAATTTTGTGAACTTAAAATCAGCCGAAACTATACCTGTTTTATATTTTCTTTATATCACTTATAGGGTTAAAAAACTTAAAAAGTGTAGATTTTATTAGGCGTCACACAATAATTCAAGTTAACATCAGATTCAAAAACATTTTCTATTTCCTTTTCGGCTTCAAAAAAAGAAAGTCCAATTTTTATAGTTTCCGGTTTGCATTCGGCCAGAAATTTATCGTAGAACCCTTTTCCATATCCTACTCTGTTTCCCAAAAGATCAAAAGCCAAAAGCGGCACAAAAACGACATCAATAGTTGCTGACGGTACAGGCAAACCGTTTTCAGGTTCAGGAATATTATACTCGTTTTTCCTGATTTTAGTATTATCTGTAAGTAAAAAATGTGTCATTCCGCGAGTTTCAAAATCACTTTTCGAAACTACAATTTCTTTATCTTTTCCGGAAAGCAAATGCAAAACATATTCTGTATTTACTTCTTTTTGTTCTTCAATTGGCAGAAAAACATGGTAATAGGTTTTGTCCCAAATGGGTAACTGAATTAGATTATTGGCTATAGCCAAACTTTTTTCTTCGATATCATCCAGAATAAGTTCTTTTCGGAGATTTTTATATTTCAGTCTTAATTCTTTTTTATTCGTTGGCATTTTCAGGGCTATTTTTAGACATATGGTAAATCGCATCGCCTTCGTAAACGATTGGCGAATGATTGGCGTTGATGACAAAACCGTCATGCGGTGCTTTTACTTTTTGTTCAAATTTACCAAACGGATCTGTAATGATGGCTAAAATAGTTCCTTTGGTCACAAATTTCCCAATCAGATTATAGTCGTGCAGCAAACCGGAACATTTTGCCCGCAGCCAAACTGAATCTTTTATATAAATAGATGGTTCTTTAGCATATTCAACGACTTGTTTGGGATCAAGCATATTTAGGTAATGTAACAAACGCTTTACTCCCATTACTCCTTCATTTGCGATAACATTGTTGATATCTAATGATTTTCCACCTTCAAAAAGCAGCATTTTTATATTGGCTTTCTCACAGGTATTCCTGAAAGAACCGTTTATATTTTTAGAATATAAAGTAAACGGCGCATTAAAAACATCTGCCAAAATTTTCAATTCAGGATTATTCTCGGTAACTCTGATCTGCGGAGCATTAAAACGACTTGCGCCGCCGGCATGAAAATCGACTGCATAATCAATAATCGGTAAAACTTCGGCAACAATATGATACGCAAAACGACTGGCCAAAGAACCTTTTTTACTTCCGGGAAAAACCCTATTCAAATCACGTCCGTCAGGAAACTCGCGGGATTTATTCACAAAACCGTACATATTGATTATCGGGATACAAATAATCGTTCCCTTTGCCGGACGATTAATCTTCTTGCTGATAAGCTGACGAACAATTTCAACTCCGTTAATTTCGTCACCATGAATTCCGGCTGAGAATAAAACTACCGGACCTTCAAGTTTGGAGCGCCGCACAATAACCGGAATATTAAGCTTTGTAGTGGTGTGCAGCCTCGCAATTTCAACGTTTATTGTTTTGTTTTCTCCCGGCAAAATCGATTCGCCAAAGATAACCAGGGGTTTACTATTTTTCATGTAGAATTATAAAATCTAAATATAGAAATTATTCTTTTGATTTCGTAAATTTGAAACTAAATCAGTGTTAAGCTTTTTCCTTAATCGCAATGATTTTGAAAATGCTTATCGATTATCTTCAGAAACAAAAGAGAATGCAAAAACCGTCCATAGATCTTCAAATTCAAACCTTGCCGGACAATCCCGGCGTGTATCAGTATTATGATAAAGATGGGAAGATCTTATATGTTGGAAAAGCCAAAAATTTAAAAAAAAGGGTTTCTTCCTATTTCAATAAAATTCACGATACAAGAAAAACAAATGTACTGGTTCGAAAAATCGTAACCATAAAACACATCGTTGTCCCTACGGAAACTGATGCGCTTTTGTTAGAAAACAACTTAATCAAAACCTTGCAGCCAAGATATAATGTGTTGCTTCGTGACGATAAAAGTTACCCATGGATTTGTATTAAAAGAGAACCTTTTTCAAGAATATTTTCGACCAGACGAATGGTCAAAGACGGTTCTGAGTATTTTGGCCCCTACACCAGTTTTAAAACCGTACATACTATTCTGGATTTAATCAAAGAATTATACCCGCTGCGAACCTGTAATTATGATTTAAATAAATCTAATATCGATTCAGGCAAATTCAAAGTTTGTCTGGAATATCATATTGGCAATTGCAAAGGGCCCTGCGAAGGATTAGAACCTCTGGAAGAATACCAAAGACAAGTTGATGCAATCCGCGAAATCCTGAAAGGAAACTTCAAAGAAAGCATGAAAGATTTCAGGCGACTGATGAATCAATACGCGCAGGATTTACGATTTGAAGAAGCTCAAAAAATCAAAGAAAAAATAGAAGTTCTCGAGAATTACCAATCGCGATCAACGATTGTAAATCCTAAAATCACCAATATCGATGTCTTTTCGATTGTGTCTGATGAAAGTGCAGCTTATGTTAACTTTCTTCAAATTTCGCACGGATCGATTATTCGTTCTCATACTTTAGAAATTAAGAAAAAACTGGACGAAACCGATGAAGAATTATTAGAGCTTGCGATTATCGAACTTCGGGAGCGTTTTCAGTTATTATCAAAAGAAGTCATTGTTCCGTTTGAAATTGATTTAGGTGAAAACATCAAAACAACGGTTCCGCAACTCGGAGATAAAAAACAAATTTTAGATTTATCGATTCGAAACGCCAAGTTTTACAGAATTGAACAATTAAAACAATTGCAAATTGTAGATCCTGACCGACACACCAATCGTATCATGGCACAAATGCAAAAAGATTTGCGATTGCCTGTTGAACCCCGACATATAGAATGTTTTGATAACTCTAACATTCAGGGAACAAATCCCGTTGCGGCCTGCGTCGTCTTTAAAGATGGAAAAGCAAGTAAAAAAGACTACCGTCATTTTAATGTGAAAACTGTTGAAGGTCCTGATGATTTTGCCTCAATGACCGAAATTGTCTATCGACGTTACAAAAGATTATTAGACGAAAATGAACCACTACCCCAACTTATTATTATAGATGGTGGAAAAGGACAACTTTCTGCAGCCTTAAAAAGTATAGATGCACTGGAATTAAGAGGTAAAATTGCCATTATCGGGATTGCAAAACGTCTCGAAGAATTATTTTATCCCGGAGATTCTATCCCATTATATCTGGATAAAAAATCTGAAACCTTAAAAGTAATTCAGCAATTACGAAACGAAGCACATAGATTCGGGATCACTTTTCACCGCGATAAGCGAAGTAAAGCGGCACTTAATTCCTCAGTAGAAAGCATTCCGGGCATAGGTGAAAAAACCATGCTCACCTTAATAAAACATTTTAAAAGTGTTAAAAGATTAAAACTCGCAACAGAAAAAGAAATTTCTGACGTAGTAGGTATGTCAAAAGCCAAAAAAATTATCGAATTTTACGGAAAAAACTTATAATGAATGATTCAAGACTATTATTTTTGAGTTTCGTATTCTTATTTTCAACCATTTCTAATGGCCAGAAGCTTTTAAAATTTAATCAAAAAGACAAAACACAAGTACAGGTAAAATCTATAAATGATTTTGAAAAACTGGAGATCACCACTTCAAAAAACAAAAAAATTCAGGTTATAGATAATATTCAGGTCTCTATAACAGACAAACCAACTCAAATAGCTGTTGAAGATTATAATTTTGACGAATATCAGGATTTTTCCTGTTACCATCTGGATGACGGAATGGGAGTCTATACTATTTATCAGCTATTTATCTATAATCCTGCATCCGGATTATTTAAAGAATTACAATTACCAGCACAGTTTGCCGCAAAATGTGATGAATTTTGTGACATTAAAATTAATAAACAAAAGAAGACACTTGAATCCAGTTGTCGGGGTGGAGCACAATGGCATACTGACATTTGGAAATTTGATAAAAATAGAAATTTAGTCTTAACAAAAAAATAGTGTTAGTAAGCATTGATTTCTGCATTAAGTTCAAAAAAAAATGACGACTTTTACAAAACCAACTAGTTATTTTTTATGCGCCCAATCCAGCTGTCCATTTCAAATACTCGGTCAAAACGATTTTTTTCTATTCTAAAAAAAGGAGCTTCTAAAGTCGCTCTTTTTTTACAGGAAAAAATATCGCTTTGCCTCTCGCAGTTTTCCATTACCATCTGGGGCATGGCAGCAGTCTTTTTTGCACTTTTGTTATTCAATACACAACAGGCATTTTCACAAGAAAAAAAACAAGACAGCATCAAAAGACCTAAAATTGGATTGGTTTTAAGTGGCGGCGGCGCAAAAGGTTTTGCACATATTGGAGTTCTAAAGGTTTTGGAAGAAGCAGGAATAAAAATCGATTATATTGGCGGTACAAGTATGGGATCGATCATTGGGGGACTTTATGCTTCCGGTTACAATGCCTCTCAAATTGACTCAATTTTCAAAAAAACCAATTTTGACGAACTTATCAATGACTATATTCCACGTTCTTCAAAAAACTTTTACGGCAAAAAAAATGATGAATTATACGCCATTGTTTTACCGTTCAGTAATTTTAAAGTCGGAATTCCCGAAGCGCTTTCAAAAGGAATGTACAATTATAATTTATTGAGCAGCCTTACCAGAAACGTACGTCATGTGCGTGACTTCAATAAACTCCCTACCCCATTTTTATGTATTGGTACCAATATCGAAACCGGCGAGGAAGTTTTGCTTAACAAAGGAAATCTGGTTCAGGCGATGATGGCGAGTGCCGCATTTCCTTCGTTGTTTACCCCTGTAGAAATTGATGGTAATTTATTGGTTGACGGTGGTGTAGTGAATAACTACCCTATAAAAGAAGTTCGTAATCTTGGTGCTGATATTATTATTGGTGTTGATGTTCAGGACGATTTAATGAACCGAAAAAATCTAAAAAATGCAACCCGCATATTAGTTCAGATTACCAATTTGCAGTCGATTGATAAAATGAAAAACAAAATAAAAGACACAGATGTTTATATCAAACCGGACATTCGTGATTATGGCGTTATCTCATTTGACAAAGGAGAGGAAATCATCCGAAAAGGAGAAGAAGCTGCTTTTGCCGTTTATGAAAAAATCAAAACACTGGTAAATGAAGATACTTTTTATAAAAAACCAAAATTAAAAATTGCAACTGATACCATAGAAGTAAATAAAATAAACAGCGACAGATTAGACAATTTTACTAAAGAATACATTCGCGGAAAACTTCGTTTTAAACCCGGAAGCACTATAACTTATGATGATCTTAAAACAGGAATCAACAATCTTAATGCTACTCAGAACTTTAGTACAATTTCTTATTGTCTGCAACCGGATGGTGAAAAAGATGATTTGGATCTTGTACTAAAAGAGAACCCAACGCAGACATATCTAAAACTTGGTTTGCATTATGACGGACTTTATAAAAGTGCCATATTATTAAATCTTACCCATAAAAAAACCTTCTTAAAAAATGATATTACTTCACTGGATATCATTTTAGGAGATAATTTCAGATACGATTTTAATTATTATGTAGAAAATGGTTTTAATATTAGTTTCGGATTTCGTTCAAGGCTAAATCAGTTTAACCGAAATGTAACTACAAGCATCAGCAACTTAATTCCGGAAAATCCAAATGTAAACCTGATCAATGTTGATTTTTTAGACGTTACGAATCAGGCTTATTTTCAAACCATATTTGTACAAAAATTTTTAATGGGTGGTGGTCTTGAATATAAATACCTGAAAATAAATTCACCAACCCTTTCTAATACTGAAAATATTATTGAGAAGAGTAATTATTTTAGTGTTTTTGGTTATTTAAAATATGACTCCTTTGACAACAGGAGTTTCCCACATTCCGGATTATATTTTTCGGGAGATGTACAAACCTATTTAGCTTCATCAGATTACACCAAACAATTTAAGCCTTTTTCAATTGCAAAAGCTGAAATCGCTTTTGCCAGAACATTATTCAGAAAAGCAACTATTAAAATTGGAGCAGATGCCGGATTTAATATTGGCAGTGACAGTGTACCTTATTTTGATTTTATATTGGGAGGCTACGGTTACAGCAAAATAAATAATTTCAATTATTTTTACGGATATGATTTTCTAAGCATTGCAGGAAACAGTTTTATAAAAACAGACATTACCTTAGATTATGAAATTTTCAAAAAGAATCATATTAATCTTTCGGCTAATTTTGCCAACTTAGGCGATGATATTTTCACTACGGTAGATTGGATATCCATGCCTAAATATTCAGGTTATGCTGTAGGTTACGGATTGGAAACCATTATTGGGCCAATTGAAGTTAAGCAATCATGGTCTCCTGAATTGTCAAAAAGTTTTACCTGGTTTAGTATCGGATTTTTATTCTGATACAAACCAATTTAAAATACGGCTGTAATAAAGACTTCTTTATTTTACCATAAAAAATATCTTTAACGATTTTTTCACGTTAATAAATGACATAATATATAATTTAAATCAATAAAAATTACGACATTTGTTATAATGAAAACAAAATGGACAGGTTTATTAGAGTATCTTCAATTCCTTATCAAGAGAAATCCTGAATAAAACTACCGAATTGAGATAATTAGTCAATGATAACATTGATTGAATTATCTGTTCAGACAATTCAAATTTTTCGAATTATCTAATTTACAAATTATCTAATAGAAAAGCCATGCCATTATATCATAAACTCGGAAACTTTCCTCAAAAAAGACACACCCAATTCGAAAAACCTAACGGAGGTTTTTATTACGAACAATTATTTGGTACCGAAGGTTTTCACGGACATTCTTCCCTGTCTTATCATGTTCACAGACCAACACAGGTTAAAGAAATTTTAAACTCTTATTCGGTTGAACCAAAAATTGCAATCGGGAAAAACATAAAATCATTACTATTCAAAGGTTTTGAACTAAAACCTGAAAATGACTTTTTAGACAGTCGCAAAGCAATGTTAGTCAATAAAGACTGCATTATTGGATTGGCTGCTCCAAAAGAATCGCTTCGAAATTATTTCTACAAAAATGCCGATGCTGATGAAATGCTTTTCATCCATAAAGGAAAAGGAAAACTAAGAACCATGTTAGGAAATATTCCTTTTGAATATGGCGATTATCTTATTATCCCAAGAGGCATTATTTATCAAATAGAATTCGAGACCACAGAAAACCGACTTTTCTATGTCGAATCTCATTCTCCTTTTTACACTCCAAAGCGTTATAAAAACCAATCAGGTCAGCATTTAGAGCATTCGCCATTTTGCGAACGCGATTTTATCTTGCCAAACGAATTGGAAACACATGATGAAAAGGGCGATTTTTTAATTAAAATCAAAAAAGAAGGCATGATTCACGAAGTCGTTTACGCCACACATCCTTTTGACGTTGTAGGTTGGGACGGATATAATTTTCCATACGGATTTTCGATTCACAATTTTGAACCTATAACGGGACGCGTGCACCAGCCGCCACCAGTACATCAAACTTTCGAGACAGCCACTTTTGTTGTTTGTTCTTTCTGTCCAAGACTTTACGATTATCACCCAAAAGCAATTCCGGCGCCATACAATCACAGCAATATAGATTCAGATGAAGTTCTGTATTATGTTGATGGTGATTTTATGAGCCGTAATAATATCGAGCAGGGCCATATCACTTTACACCCTAAAGGAATTCCGCATGGTCCCGCACCAGGTGCGATGGAACGCAGTATTGGCCATAAAGAAACCCACGAATTAGCCGTTATGGTTGACACTTTCAGTCCATTGATGGTTACGGAAGAAGCAATGGGTCTTGATGATGGACAATATTACAAATCCTGGTGTGAATAATGAGTCAATGTGTCAATTTGATAATTTGATAATTTGATAATTTGATAATTACTAATTAAAATATAATAATGAGAAATTAATTTGTAAATTTAAACCTACAAATAATTATCTCATTAACACATTTTCTAATTATCTAATTAAAAAACATGACTTTCAACGAAAAATATAAAGACAATACTCTTTTAATTAAAACATTCCATTTTGCCTTAAATATCATTGATTATACAAATGAGTTACAAGATCAAAAAAAGTATGTAATTGCAAATCAGTTATTAAAAAGTGGGACATCAATTGGAGCAAATTCAAAAGAATCGCAAAATGCAGAAAGCAAAGCAGATTTCATTCATAAATTAAAAATTGCTATTAAAGAAGCAGACGAAGCTGAATATTGGCTGTTCTTATGCGATGCTCACAGAGAATATCCTAATTGCAAACGCTTATTGAATGATCTTTCAGAAATTTTAAAAATTTTAAACAAAATAATATCAACATCAAAAATGAAATAACAATTAGATAATTTGTCAATGTGCCAATTAGAAAATTAATCTAATTGAGTTCATCTTAGGAATTATCTCATTATCTCATTATCAAATTATCTCATTATGAAAGAAGTAAAATCAGTAGAATACGGATTAGAGAAAATCTTCGAAGGAGCACAAGATTTCCTTCCATTATTAGGAACCGATTATGTAGAATTCTACGTAGGAAACGCAAAACAATCGGCACATTATTACAAAACAGCTTTTGGATATCAGTCATTAGCCTATGCAGGATTAGAAACCGGAGTAAGAGACAAAGCCTCTTATGTTTTAAAACAAGACAAAATCAGAATTGTTTTAACAACGCCATTATCACAAGATTCGCCAATACACGACCATCTTAAAAAACATGGCGATGGAGTAAAAGTTGCGGCCCTTTGGGTTGAAGATGCCAGAAGCGCTTATGAAGAAACCATGAAACGCGGCGCTCGTTCGTTTATGGAACCAACTGTAGAAAAAGATGAATTTGGAGAAGTGGTTCGTTCCGGAATTTATACTTACGGAGAAACCGTTCATATTTTTGTAGAAAGAAAAAACTACAACGGCGTTTTCTTGCCAGGCTACAAAGAATGGAAATCAGATTACAATCCCGAACCAACAGGTTTAAAATATATTGACCACATGGTTGGAAATGTGGGCTGGAACGAAATGAATACCTGGGTAAAATTCTACGAAGACGTAATGGGGTTCGTAAATTTCCTGTCATTTGACGACAAACAAATTACTACTGAATATTCTGCTTTAATGAGTAAGGTAATGTCTAACGGAAACGGAAGAATTAAATTTCCAATCAACGAACCGGCAGAAGGAAAGAAAAAATCACAAATCGAAGAATATTTAGATTTTTACGGCGGACCCGGAATTCAGCATATCGCCATTGCAACCGATGATATTATTAAAACAGTATCACAACTAAAAGCACGTGGCGTCGAATTTTTATCCGCTCCTCCACACACGTATTATCAGGCAATTCCTGAAAGACTTGGTGTTCATATGGACATGATGAAAGAAGACATCAACGAAATTGAAAAATTAGCCATTATGGTGGATGCTGATGAAGATGGTTATTTATTACAGATATTTACTAAGCCTGTTCAGGACAGACCAACACTATTTTTCGAAATTATTCAAAGAATGGGAGCCAAAGGATTTGGTGCAGGGAACTTTAAAGCCCTTTTTGAGTCGATTGAAAGAGAACAAGAATTGAGAGGAACTTTGTAAAATCGCATTATTTTTGCATTAAACAGAATAATTCTCTGTAAAGCGATGCTTTTTATGCAAATGTTATGTTAAACTTGCCTTTTGCTATTTCTTTTTTGAACTTTCTGTATATCTTTGCACTCGCAAATCAAGAAGGGGTGGTTTCCTTCTGAATTGATATAAATTTCATAATTTATAGTTTTTTGGTTAGTTAATAGCATAAAAACTCAGTCATTCCTTGACTGAGTTTTTTTGTTTTGGTACATTTGGAATAGAATTTGCATTTCTTTATCTTTATAATGAAATGTAAAAATTGTACTATGAAAAAATTAATCCTCATCATATTAATTCTCACTACCCTTAGTTTCGATTCTTTTAAAGAAGATGCATTCGATACTGGAGAATACTTTAAATTCCGAATTCACTATGGAATTATTAATGCAGGTTATGCCACACTCGAAGTAAAAGACGCTACTATAAATAACAAAAAAGTGTTTCATGCTGTGGGTAAAGGTTATACAACCGGAATGTCTAAACTTTTCTTCAAAGTAGAAGATCTATACGAAAGTTACTTTGACAAACAAACCGGAAATCCATATCGTTATGTTCGAAAAATTGACGAAGGCGGATACACCAAAGACCAGGAAGGTATCTTTAACCAAAATGAAAACAGGGTTTTAGTAAAAGACTACAAGCGTAAAACAGAAAAGACAATTATTTTAACCGATAATGTTCAGGATATTATTTCGTCATTTTACTACCTGAGAAATCACCCCAATATTGACAAGCTTAAAGCAGGTGAAGCAATCACAATTGATATGTTCTTTGATGAAGAAATCACAAAATTTAAGTTAAAATATGTAGGCCGTCAAGATATTACAACTAAATTTGGAACCGTTTCTACCATGATGTTTAAACCTCTGGTTCAAACCGGACGTGTTTTTAAAGAAAAAGAAAGCGTAACACTCTGGATAACAGATGACGACAACAAAGTTCCGGTTAGAATAAAAGCAGATCTTGCAGTAGGATCACTTAAGGCTGATCTTGACGAATATAAAGGATTAAAAAATCCATTTAAAGTAAAAAAATAATGAATACCACAGATAATTCTGAATCAATTCTAAAAGAAATTGACCTTAAATTCCAAGCTATAAATCAAAAAACTGAAGTTCAGCTGGAAGGTTTACTTTGGTCAAAACCTATCACTTATTGGGATTACATTCAGACTGATGCTCTTTTAAGTTTACAAACACAACGCACTACTCTTCCTGATGAAATGGTTTTTATCATGTACCATCAGGTAAATGAATTAATTTTTAAAATGATTTTGTGGGAAATTGAGCAAATTTCCGACACCCAAAACATTCAGGTTGATTTTTTCAGCGAAAGATTATCAAGAATTACCCGCTACTTCGACATGTTAACCAATTCGTTTAGTATTATGGAAAACGGAATGGAAGTAGATCAATATATGAAATTCAGAAACACACTTACTCCGGCAAGTGGTTTTCAAAGTGCACAATATCGATTGATCGAATTTGCTTCGACAGATGTTATCAATTTAACAGATCGCAGATACAAAGCAAACTTTGATGAAAACACAGATCCTGAAACCAGCTTTGAACATTTGTATTGGCAGGCTGCCGGAAAAGATTATCATACGGGAGAAAAATCATACCTGCTTAAGGAATTTGAAAACAAATATAAAGATCAGTTTTTAAGACAAATAACTGCTTATAAAACAAAAAATATTTGGCAAAAATTCACCCAACTACCAATCGAAGACCAACAAAACGAAGTACTAATTCAGGCCATGCGTCATTACGACAAAACTGTGAACATCACTTGGGTAATGCAGCATCTTAATACTGCAAGAAAATACATTCTGGAAAGTGGAAAAGGCAACGGAGAAGCTACCGGGGGAAGTGACTGGCAAAAATATATGCATCCAAAATACCAAAGACGCATCTTTTTTCCTAAATTGTGGACCGAAGAAGAATTGTCCAATTGGGGAAATGAAACAACCACTTAATTTCCTAAAAAATTTTAAAAGTTTGAAAAAAGCATTCGTACTTATAATCTTAGCATTTTCGATATTTTCATGTAACAAAACCGCTGAAAAAGTTGAAATTAAAGTCACCAAACCTAAAACAAAAAAAGTAGAATTTGGCTTTAATTATGCTGATTTCAATATTCTTCAGGACACTATAAAAAAAGGAGACTCTTTTGGATCTATTATCCAAAGTCAGAATATTGGCAATAAAAAAGTCTATGACGTTGTCGAGCAGATAAAAGATTCTTTTAATGTAAGAACGATTCGATACAACAAACCCTACACTATTCTTCGATCAAAAAACAAAACAAATAAATTACAAGTTTTCATTTATCAGCCGGACGCACTAACTTATTATGTGGTTGATTTTCGTGATAGCATTGCCAAAGCTTATAAAAAAGTAAAACCCGTTACACTAAAACGCAAAATTATTGGAGGCGTCTTAAAAAGTTCATTATCTGAAACTTTAGGAAACGAAAGTGTAGAAACAGCTCTGGCCAGCAGAATTACAAAAGTATTTTCCTGGTCAATTGATTTCTTTAAACTTAAAAAAGGGGATCGTTACGGATTAATTTTCACGGAACGTTTTATAAATGGCAAAACCTATGACGGAGTTGAAGACCTTGAAGCGGCATTTTTTGAATATAAAGGTAAAATCATATATGCGTTTCCGTTTGAGAAAGATACACTTTCAGGGAAAGTAGAATATTACGACGATGAGGGAAAAACACTGAAAAACTTTTTCCTAAAAACACCCATCAAATTTAGCCGAATCACTTCAAGATTTACAGCAAACAGATTTCACCCGGTACAGCATACCTGGAAAGCACACAAAGGGACAGATTATGCTGCTCCAACCGGAACACCTATTTCAACAACAGCATCCGGAATTGTAGAAGCAACAGGATATACTGCAGGAAACGGAAACTTTGTAAAAGTAAAACACAACGGAACCTACTCTACTCAATACCTGCATATGTCCAGAATCCTGGTTCGTCGCGGACAACGCGTTACACAGGGACAAACTATTGGACTGGTAGGCAGCACCGGACTCGCAACCGGACCTCACGTTTGTTATCGTTTCTGGAAAAACGGAGTTCAGGTAGACGCACTCCGACTTAATTTACCTACCGGAGAATCTCTTACCGGAAATGATAAAACACGTTTCTTAAAACAAATGGAACCTTTGAAAAGAGAATTGGACAGTATTGGAAATTTGTAAATCTCTTATATAGTAACGAAAATGAAAAATGCACGTCTTAAAGCAATTTATAATGAAACTTTTTCAGGTTTAAAACTATTTTACAGAGACACCAATCTTCCTGACCATTTAATTTCAAATTATAAAATCGGGCAAATAATTCAGGAAAAAGGTTTTACTGACATGACTTCTATTGGTGGCGGTCTTTCGGGAAATTTAAGATATCTGATTGCAAGTGCTCATGCAAAAGATTTATCAAAATTTAATCCTGATTCAGCAAAAAATGGTCACTTTTTGCTAGATTCTATTGCTTATTTTAAAGTATTGGATATTCAGAAAATCGAAAACAAAACACAGGTTTTTCTTTTAAACATTCCTGATAACTCAATTACACTTCTTAAAAATTCGTCTTCAAATCTAGAAGAAGAAATTATAGAAAAAGCACGGAAAAAATTCAGTGATAAAGTTAATTCAGATTTAATTGAAGAATTACAAACAGAAAGCTGGAAAAAAAGAACTCATTCTGCTTTAGGAATGAATGAAAACGGGGAATTTTTTTTTGATGATTCTAAGATTAAAACGGAAGAACCAAAAAGAATAGAAATTGATACTGCAAGAAAAACAATCGAGGTTAATAAAAAACCGTGGTGGAAAATTTGGTAAAACTTATTAAAACAACATTTTACTAAACCAAATCAATTAATGAAACGAACTTTACTAATACTCACTTCAATGATACTTTTAGGTTGTTCTAAACCAAAGACCTTTATATTAAATGACATAAAAGAAAATAAGTGTTTTGTTTCGGAATTAATTAATCAGGCTTTTGAAGAGAATCAAATCGGTAAATCTCCTTTAATTGTAATAAACGGAATTCCTTTTCAATACGACAAAAAACAAGATACGATATTACTACCACTCAAAAAATCCGATATCATAAGTTTAGATTTTTTAAACCAAAACAGTAGCCGCATCATATATAATGAAAAAGAAAATGATGGTGCTATTATAATAAGCTCAAAAATTCAAAACCAATAATCTCACAAAATCGTTTTCGTAACTATTTGTTATATAATTGTGAACCGATACCGTGTTAAAACTAATTTCAGTATTTTTGTTTTTTATAACCATATTCTCAATTAAACAAAAATGGCTTTAAACACAACAAACCCAACCGGGACTGAAGCGTGGAAAAATCTCCAAAACCACTATAACGCAATTCACGAAACCACGATACAAGAATTATTTCAACAAGATAATACCCGTGTTGAAAAATTCAATTTACAATGGAACGACTTTTTAGTTGATTATTCTAAAAACAATATCAGTCAGGAAACCATTTCTCTTTTATTAGAATTAGCCAATTCAATTGGAGTAAAAGATGCGATTGCTCAATATTTTGGAGGAGAAATCATCAACCAGACCGAAAACAGAGCTGTTTTACATACCGCATTGCGTGCACCGGAATCAGCAGTTATTAAAGTTGACGGTGAAAATGTAATTCCTGAAGTTTACGAAGTAAAAAATAAAATTAAAAAATTCAGCGAGGAAATAATTTCGGGAGAAAGAAAAGGATATACAGGAAAAGCTTTTACTGATGTTGTCAATATTGGTATTGGAGGTTCTGACCTTGGTCCGGTTATGGCAGTTGAAGCTTTACAATTTTACAAAAATCATTTAAATCTTCATTTTGTATCAAATGTAGATGGTGATCACGTAAACGAAGTAATTAAAAAACTAAATCCTGAAACTACACTTTTCCTGATTGTTTCTAAAACTTTTACGACTCAGGAAACCCTATCAAATTCTGAAACTATAAAAGAGTGGTTTTTAAAATCAGCTACTCAGGAAGATATTGCAAAGCATTTTGTGGCAGTTTCAACAAACATTCAAAAAGTAACCGAATTCGGAATTAACCCTGACAATGTTTTCCCAATGTGGGACTGGGTTGGAGGAAGATTCTCATTATGGAGTGCTGTTGGTTTAAGCATTAGTTTAGCAATTGGTTTCGACAATTATAATGATTTATTGAAAGGCGCGAACGAAATGGACGGGCATTTTAAATCAGCAGAATTTGACGAAAATATTCCGGTAATTCTAGCCTTATTAAGTGTTTGGTACAATAATTTCTTTGGCGCAGAGAGTGAAGCTTTAATTCCGTACACACAATATTTACACAAACTAGCTCCGTATTTGCAACAAGCCACTATGGAAAGCAACGGAAAAAGTGTTGGTCGTGACGGAAAACCGGTAAACTATCAAACCGGAACGATTATTTGGGGAGAACCGGGAACGAATTCGCAACACGCTTTTTTTCAATTGATTCATCAGGGGACAAAATTAATCCCAACTGATTTTATTGGATTCGTAAAACCATTATACGGAAACGAAGATCATCATGATAAACTGATGTCTAATTTTTTTGCACAAACAGAAGCTTTAATGAGTGGAAAAACTGCCAAACAAGTTCAGGCAGAATTTGACAAACAAGGTCTTTCGGCAGAAAAAGCATCTTATTTATTGCCTTTTAAAGTTTTTACCGGAAACAAACCAACTAATACAATCTTAATTCAAAAACTGACTCCAAAAAGCCTAGGTTCTTTGATTGCATTATACGAACACAAAATTTTTGTTCAGGGAGTTATATGGAATATTTTTAGTTTTGATCAATGGGGAGTAGAATTAGGAAAGCAATTAGCCAATTCTATTTTAGATGAAATTAACAGTAAGACCGTAAAAAATCATGACAGTTCAACTTCATTTTTGTTAAATCATTTTTTGAAGAACAAATAAAACTTAATTAATAGTTTCCGCAACGTATTGAGACGCCTTAATTTAAAAAAAATTAAGGCGTTTTTTCGTATAAATATACTACAAAACACCCTTAAATCATTAATTATTGCAAGTTTAGCACTACAAGACTATGTAAATTATTATGGTTTTAACAAAATAAGACAGCTAAAATTTAAAAAAACGTTGTTTTGTTTAACAAAAAAAGAAAAAATCATTTTAATGCGCAACAGATTAGACAAAACTTATTTTTCTTAACATTTTGATAACACTATCTGATTTAATTGTTATAATTTTGCCAAAAACAATAAACTAATAACAAATGAAGACAATGAAAAATTGGTTACTCACTGGACTATTGTTCATGATAGTTTCAACCGCATTTTCTCAAGGAAAAATTACAGGTATGATTACCGACGGTAGTGGTTCATTACCGGGAGCAAACGTAGTGATTAAAGGATCTACGACTGCTACTTCTACAGATTTTGACGGTAAATTTACTCTGAATGCAACAACTAGTACAGGAGAAATCGTTATTTCTTTTTTAGGTTACGACAATTTAACTTTAAAGTTCTCAGTTTCAAATGGCGGAACTACTAACTTAGGAACAATCGTTATGGCTTCTAATTCTAACGAATTGAGCGAAATTGTTGTAAAAAGTACAGTAGTTGATATCGCAAAAGACAGAAAAACTCCTGTGGCAGTTTCTACAATTAAAGCTGCAGAAATTCAGGAAAAATTAGGAACTCAGGAATTCCCGGAGATCTTAAGAAACACCCCTTCTGTATATGTTACTAAATCAGGTGGTGGTTTTGGAGATTCAAGAATCAACATTCGTGGTTTTAACCAAAACAACATTGCTGTTATGATTAACGGTATGCCGGTTAACGACATGGAAAACGGTTCTGTTTACTGGAGCAACTGGGCTGGATTATCAGATGTTACATCTGCAATGCAGGTTCAAAGAGGTTTAGGTTCTTCTAAACTTGCAACTCCTTCAGTTGGAGGAACAATCAACATCGTAACTAAAGCTTCTGACAGAAAAGAAGGTGGATCTTTCTCTTCTGGTTTTGGAAACGGAAGAAACTTTAAAATTCAAGGTTCATACAATACAGGTAAATTAGACAATGGTCTTTCTGCTTCTATCTTATTATCTCAAACAATGGGTGATGGATATGTAAACGGAACTCAATTTGAAGGTTCTAACTATTATGTTGCTTTAGGATATGGTAACAAAAGTGGTACTCATGATTTTCAATTTACAGTAACAGGAGCCCCACAATGGCACAACCAAAGATCTACTGTTTCTACAATTGCTACTTATCAACAATATGGTACTAAAGAAGATCCAAACATCAGATACAATGCTGATGCAGGATACTTAAATGGTGAATCATACAATATTAGAAAAAACTATTACCATAAACCAATTGCTTCTTTCAACTGGGATTATAAAATAAACGAAACTACAAAACTTTCTTCTGTTCTTTACGCTTCTATGGGACGTGGAGCCGGAGCTAGTGCAGCGGGTGGTATTAGAGGAAAAGTTTACAATGATCTTGTTGCTTTTAGAACACCGGACGGTTTAATTGATTATAGCAAAATTGTTGCTTACAACTCAGGACAACCTGTTTTCATCAATGGTTTTACAGGACCACAAACAAGAGCTCAGGTAGGCGGAGTTTACCAAAATACTTTCTCTTCAGGTTCTAACGCAGCAGGTGGTGCAAGTACAGGAACTTCTGGTATCTCTCAAACATCTTCTATCAACTCACATGACTGGTTTGGAGCTGTAGTAAACTTAAACAAAAAATTATCTAATACCTTAACTCTTGATTTTGGTATTGATGCAAGAACTTACACAGGTTACCACTTTACAGTTGTAAATGATCTATTAGGCGCAGGAGAATTTTATGACACTTCTATGAAAAGTGATCCTGCAAGACACATAACATCAACTTACCCAACTGATGTTCAATGGAATGTTTTCCAAAAGAAAGATTATGATAAAATATCTTTCAACAGTACCGGAAAAGTTAGATGGTATGGAGCATTTACTCAATTAGAGTATTCTAAAGACAATTTGACTGCTTTTGTTCAGGGAGCAATTTCTCAACAAGGATTCAAAAGAGAAGATACTTTTGTTTACTTACCAACAGATCCATTATCATCTACAGATTACAAAAACATCTTGGGTGGAAACGTAAAAGGGGGTGCTAACTACAACCTTGACGAGAAAAACAATGTATATGTAAATGCAGGTTATTACTCAAGACAGCCTTTCTTTAACTCTGTTTATCCAAATAACAAATCTACTGTAAACCCTAACCTTACTAATGAAAAAATCATTGGTTTTGAAGCTGGTTACGGATTCCGTTCTAGATTCTTTGATGCTACTGTAAACGTTTACAATACAACTTGGAATGACAGATACTTAAAAGGTAATGCACTTCCAACTTCTCCAACTATTCCTGCAAACTCAACTTATACAGAATATGTAGGTCTTAATGAGGTTCACTCTGGAATAGAATTTGAAGGAACTGCAAGAGTTACTGACAAATTTAAAGTTAACGGTATGTTCTCTTACGGAATTTGGGAATACAAAGGAAATGCGACTGTAAATGCTTACAACCAGGCAGATAACACACCAGTTGCAGGATATACTGCTGCAACTGTATACATGGATAAAGTAAAAGTGGGTGATGCTGCACAACTTACTGCCTCTTTAGGAGCTTCTTATGAAGTTTTAACAAGGGTAACGGTTGATGCTAACTACAACTTTAATGATCATTTATATGCTGGATTAAGCCCGATTAACTTTACATCTCCAACAAATAAAGGAGCTTTAGAATTACCATCTTACGGGTTAATGGATGCTGGTTTCTCATACAAAATGTTAACTGGAAAAAACAAAGACAAATCTGTTAACTTCAGATTAAACGTAAATAACGTTTTTGACAGAATTTACATCGCTGAGTCAAGAACTAACACTTTTGCTGATGACTTTGTTAGTGGTACTTCTGGACCAACTTACCAATCATCTGGACAAGTTTACAAAGGTATAGCAACAAGCAACCAGGTTTTCTTCGGATTTGGAAGAACATGGAACTTTGCACTACGTTACGATTTCTAATATTTAGAATCTAAATAAATACCAAAAACGGCATTGACTTTTAGTCTGATGCCGTTTTTTTTATACCCTTTTTTGCTATATTTGTTTTAACAAAAAAATTAATTTATGTACCATTTTCTACAAAAATTCCATTCTGGCTGGGCTTATTTAGCACTATTGCTTTTACTAATTGCAGTTGTAAACGCCATAATTGGATTCACTTCTAAGAAAGATTTTACAACTAAGGATCGTAAAATTGCCTTGTTTGCCTTAATTGGAACTCATACTCAATTATTGATCGGAATACTACTTTATTTTGTTTCTCCTTTAGGAAAAGCAGCATTTGGACAAATGTCTAACGCAGAATTGAGATTAACATCATTAGAACACCCATTAATCAATCTTATAGCTATCGTTTTTATAACTATTGGCTGGTCAAAACATAAAAAATTAATTAATAGCGAAGCTAAATTTAAAACTTTTGCTATCTATTACGGAATAGGATTATTACTTATATTAAGTAGAATTCCATGGAACCTTTGGTTCTAAAACCAATTAAAGCCCTAAAATAATAGGGCTTTTTTTATCTCGGCATATTATTTGTACAAACTCCCCAAGTCTGAAAAAAAATAACCCATGAGAAGTAAAAAACATATTATACTTACTACACTTACAATAACCTTTTTAAGTTGTTTTACTTATATCATAAGTCAAACAAAACCAGCAACAGAAACGAAAATTACCCAGGATACCGTAAAAACTGTAAAACCAGATATACTTGCTCTTCCAACCGATTCTGTTTTTACTGATAAAGGTTTAAAGTTAAAACCCTATAAAAAAAATGCCCACGCCTCTTACTATGCTGACCGGTTTAACGGAAAAAAAACAGCTAGCGGAGCCCGATTTAACAACAGCAAATATACCGCTGCGCACAAAAAACTGCCATTTGGAACCCGAATAAAGGTAACAAATGAAGCCAACGGAAAATTTGTTATTGTTAAAGTTACAGACCGTGGTCCGTTTGTAAAAACAAGGGAGCTTGATCTGTCTAAAAGAGCTTTTATGGAAATCACCAAAAACAAAGGTGCAGGCGCGATGAAAGTAACAATAGAAACAATTATAGAATAAAGTAAATCCCGTCCCGAATTTTTGGGACGGGATTTCTCTTTTTAAACAAACTTTCTAATGCTCATGATAATTCCGGTATGAATTCCTTCGTGATAATTATTAAAGTCTAAAGCTCCGTCAATATTTTTTAATGTAAAACCCAGAGTTGTAGTATATTCATTGTAATCAACAAACAGATTATCAGCAAAATCTTTTTCTGTTTGTTGCAAAGTTGCAGAAAGTAACATTCTAATTTCGTCAGCTTCGGCTTGCGAAACATCACCTTCCGGTTTGGTTCCTTTTCTATATCTCGCAATAAATTCATCTGAAACCATAGTAGGCAAACCTGACAATTTATAGATCAAAACCTGTTGTGAGGATATGCAATGCGCAATATTCCAAATCAGATTATTACTAAATCCTTGTGGAATTTTATTTAATTGTTCTAAGGAATGATGGTCTAAAACCTTCAAAAAAATTTCTCTAATGGTTTTCTGTACTTCAAAAACTGAATTCATAATTTATTTTTTTTTCTAAAATTAGGCATTTTTCAGTTTTAAATGATTTTTCTTTGTAGTCACTTAATTTTTAAAAATCATGAACAAAATATACTATTTAGCCTCTTGTGATACGTGTCGCAAAATCATCAAAGGTCTGCCAAAAGACAATAATCTTGTTTTTCATGACATCAAGCAAAATCCGATTACTGAAGCAGAACTGGAAGAAATGCATAAACTTGCCGGTAGTTATGAAGCTTTGTTTAGTAAAAAGGCCCAATTATACAAGTCAATGGATTTAAAGAACAAATCTTTGACCGAGGCTGATTATAAAAAGTACATTTTAGAACATTATACTTTCATAAGCCGTCCGGTATTTATTATTGATGGTCAGATCTATATCGGCAACAGCCAGCAAAACATTCTTCAGGTAATGAAAGCTTTAGGACAATAAAGTTCTAAAGTGCACGGGTTGCGTTAGGGATTACTTCACTACAATTTTATTTTATTTTAGTGTTCAGTGAACTTCGTTTGAAGCGGAAATCCTTTTTTTTGAGCTTTTTCGGCTCAAAAAAAGATTGGGAGCGGATAGCCCGACCGAAGGGAACGCCCAAAAAATATTAATTTTTGGCTGCAAAAAACTAGAAACTCTCGCTGTGAATTTTTTAGTATCTTTGCGCCTTTATACTCAATTATATGATACAATCTATGACAGGGTTTGGCAAAGCTTCTTTGCAATTGCCTACAAAAAAAATTACCGTTGAAGTAAAATCCTTAAATAGTAAAGGTTTAGATTTAAACGTACGAATGCCGTCGCTTTATCGCGAAATGGAATTAGGTTTAAGAACCCAAATCTCTACAAAATTAGAAAGAGGAAAAATTGATTTCGGAATTTACATTGAAAGTACTTCTGAACAAACTTCAACTAAAGTAAATGTACCTGTTGTAAAAAACTACATTGCTCAGCTTAAAGAAGTTTATCCTGACGCTGATGAAACTGAATTAATGAAAATGGCCGTTCGTATGCCGGATACGCTAAAAACGGAACGTGAGGAAATCGATGAAAACGATTGGGAACAAATTCAGGTAATCATTGAGGAAGCTTTACAAAATATCCTGACTTTTAGAAAAGATGAGGGTGAATCTCTTGAAAAAGAATTCAACTTAAGAATTGGGAATATCCGCCAATATATGAACGATGCTTTGGCTCTTGATCCGGAACGTGTACAGGCTATTAAAGACCGCCTGCAAACTGCAATTTCAGAACTAAAAGTGAATGTTGATGAAAATCGTTTCGAACAGGAATTGATTTATTATTTAGAGAAACTGGACATTACTGAGGAAAAAGTTCGTTTGACAAATCATTTAGATTACTTCTTAGAAACCATAAAAGGAACCGAAGCTAATGGTCGTAAATTAGGTTTTATTACTCAGGAAATGGGTCGCGAGATCAATACAATGGGTTCAAAATCGAATCATGCCCAAATGCAGAAATTGGTGGTGATGATGAAGGATGAATTGGAAAAGATTAAAGAACAGGTTTTGAATGTACTTTAAAAGCCGTATAGGCTTTAAGCAAAAAAACATACAGTAAGAGAGCTTAAAGCGTATTATCTAAAGCATAAATTAATGAACAAAGGAAAATTAATTGTTTTCTCTGCGCCATCAGGATCGGGAAAAACAACTATAGTAAAACATTTGCTAGGGAAAGAAGATTTAAATTTAGAATTTTCGATCTCAGCGGCTTCACGCGACCCACGCGGAGAAGAAGAACACGGAAAAGATTATTATTTTATTTCGCTGGAAGAATTCAAAAAGCACATTAAAGCCGAAAATTTCCTGGAATGGGAAGAAGTATATCGTGATAACTTTTACGGTACTTTGAAAGCCGAAATTGAACGTATCTGGGCTTTGGGCAAAAACGTAATTTTTGACATTGATGTTGCCGGCGGATTGCGTATCAAGCATAAATTTCCGGAACAGACTTTAGCTGTTTTTGTAAAACCACCAAGTGTAGATGAACTTAAACGTCGTTTAAAAGAACGTTCTACTGAAAGTGATGACAAGATTAATATGCGAATTGCAAAGGCTTCGGTTGAATTGGCAACTGCTCCGCAATTTGATACCATCATAAAAAATTACGATTTAGATACTGCTAAAGAAGAGGCGTATCAGTTAGTGAAGGACTTTGTCTCTAAGTAGTTATTTAGTCTTTAGTACTTAGTCTGAAACGAATCCAATTATAAATTTACATGAGCGGTATTAAATCATACAAAGAATTATTTATTTGGCAAAAAGGAATAAGAATAGTTGTTCTGGTTTATAAAATCACAAAGAGTTTTCCTAAAGAAGAAATATACGCCTTAACAAGTCAATTAAAAAGGGCGAGCGTATCCATTCCTTCAAATATAGCTGAAGGTTTCGGACGCCAAACCGATAAGTCATTTAACCATTTTTGAATATTTCCAGATGTTCCTTAAATGAGATTGAAACACAATTAATTATTGCAAAAGAATTAGAATTTATTTCTGACGATAATCTTTTTAATGAGATTATGTTTTTAATTGAGGAAGAAAGCAAAATGATAAGTGCTTTTTCTAAAAATCTTAAAGACTAAGAACTAATGACTAAGAACTAAGTACTCTTAAAAATGAAAATAGGTCTTTATTTCGGAACGTATAATCCAATTCATGTTGGTCATTTGATCATTGCCAACCATATGGCTGAGTTTGCCGACTTAGACCAGATTTGGATGGTCGTTACGCCTCATAATCCGTTAAAGAAAAAAGCTACTCTTTTAGATGATCATCAGCGTTTGCAAATGGTTTATCTGGCGACAGAAGATTATCCCAAAATCAAACCTTCTGATATTGAGTTTAAATTACCTCAACCCAATTACACAGTAAATACTCTGGTTCATTTGCATGAAAAATATCCAACTCATGACTTTTCATTAATTATGGGCGAAGACAATCTGAAAACGCTTCATAAATGGAAAAACTATGAAGTTCTTTTAGATCAATATGATATTTATGTATATCCACGCATCTCTGAAGAAGCCGAAAATATTGAATTAAAATCGCATCCAAAAGTGCATATTATTGATGCTCCAATTGTAGAGATTTCTTCGACTTTTATTCGGAATAGTATTAAAGAAGGAAAAAATATTCAGCCTTTATTGCCTCCGAAAGTTTGGCAATATATTGATCATAATAATTTTTATAAGAAATAAAAAAAGCCTGAATTTAAAATTCAGGCTTTACTGTTTTATAGTGTAACGCTTATCTGATCTTTTACAACAGATCTGATGTCATTTAAAGACAGATCAACTAAAAGTTTTCCGTCTCTGAAAACTTCTTTCAATTCACCTTGTTTTTCTTCTTCCCAGGAAACATTATCAGTTAAATGATATATACCATCAATTAAGTCAATTTTCATTAATCCTTTGGCTGATTTTTTAGTTCCGTCATCTGTAATTGGATCTTTGAAGATTGCCCTTCCTTCTCCGTCAACTTCTCCGTAAGTTGCTTTCATAGCAAAACCAAAAGTATCTCTGGTATTGTATTGGTACGTAAATGAACCAATTCCTAAAACAACATTTGTAGAAGCAAACCCTTTTTCTTTTAATCTTTCGCAAATCTGAGTCGCTCTTGCCACAGTTATACTATCACCATAAATAGCCCCAATTTGAGGTATAAGCTCTTTATATCCTTTTGCATTAGTTGTACCTCCAAAAACGTCCCAAAGCAGTTCAATAACACCTTTCTTTTCCTGTTCCGTTTTTCCGTTTGGATTTCCGCAGATAATATCAACCGGATCACCACTATCAGGGCGAATAACCACTTTACCTTCTCTGGCAACAATATCTTCTTTTAATCGTGGTAAATAATCCGTTAAAACTTTCCATAAATCCCAGGTGTCAGAAACGATAGATACAATTCCTTTTGGATATACCTCCGTCACTAATCTTTTAAATGTTTCACATTCACCTTCTGTAGTTCCCATACACATTACAGAATGCTCCGTTGCGGCAACTGAACCTGCGATTAATTCGGTATCTGAATTGGCATTGTAATAATCTTCGAAGAAATCAATTACCGGAATGGTATCTGATCCTGTAAAACTTAATAAATGTCCGGCTGCAGAAGTGATCGCCGCTTCGATCCCGCCCATTCCTCTCATAGAGAAATCGTGTGCCTGCCAATCTACAAATTCAGGAACAGAGGATGTTTCATCAGCATATTTGTCTAATACTTTTCTATATTCTTTTGCAATTGTAGCGGAGTTACATGGCAACCAAACTACTGCTGAAAGTAGCGTTTCGAAATAATTCGTAAACCAGAAAAACTCCGGAAGCGTATTGTACATCGTAAACATGGGTACTCTCAACGGAACACTTGCTCCTTCCGGTAAGGCTTTAAAAACCATCGGAATATATCCTAAATCATGTAAATCTTCGATATGCTTTGTTCCAACCTGGTTTTCTCCCAAATAATTATTGATTCGGCGTGCGTATTTTTTCACTACCTCTTCTTTTGGCTGTTTGAAAAAATCTGCATCAAAATCATGAATAATATATTTTTTGATGAAATACTGTAATCCGAAAAATACGACCTCATCAAGTCCTTCGATTCTTGATTTTCTTGGCGTCCAGTTAGAATATACTAATGTGGTTTTGTCCGGATATTGTCTTCTGTGGTCAACTTTGTAACCGTCTGTTAATAGTAGTGGGTTCATATATTTTATTAATTAATTTTTAAATTATTTATTTCTTCCTTTTTCTGTTGGATAAAAGGATTGCACTATATCACTTTGCCAAAATACTTTTGTTCCTGTATCCAAACAAGTTAATTTACCATAAAACCCTGCTCCTGTATCGACATTCCAGACATTACACCCCTGCATCGGAATTTCAACATTATAATGAAGCGTTGGTGTGTGGCCAATGTAAATTTCATTAAAAAGCAATAATCTTTTTGGATATGAAAGTGAATTTTTTTGAATTCTCTTATCCATCGTTAAAGCCATTTCCCAAAGTGTTCTGTCCCAGGAAAAATTGCTCGCATAATGTTCTTTTTCGGGACCATGCATTGATGAAAATCCTGCGTGAATAAACAAATTATTATTTTCATCTACAAAATAATCTTTCATACTGGCAAAAAATTCAAGATGTTTCTTTTTAGTTGGCTGATCAATGTTCTGATAACTTTCTATAGTTGATTTTCCTCCGTGCAAAAACCAAATATTGTTTATAACATCTTTCTTCAACCATTCGTGACACCAGACATCATGGTTTCCTCTTATAAAAATACATTCTTGCTTTTGGGATAAATCAATCAAAAAATCAATCACTTGTGCTGATTCACTCCAGCCGTCAACATAATCTCCCAGAAAAACAAATCGGTCATTTTCTGAATAATCAATTCGTTCTAATAACTGAATCAAGGCTTTTAAACCACCGTGAATATCTCCAAAAACTAAAGTTCGCTTCATGATTTAAACTCTATATATTTTGGCGGAACCTCATCAGTTAGCCAGACATTATTTTCGGACAAATAAAATTTAAATCCGTCTCTGTGCATTGCTCCACTTCTTATGGTTAGAATCTGAGGAACTCCGCGCCTTCCTCCTACTTTTATGGCAGTTTCTCTATCTTTAGAAAGATGTACATGCTGACGACTCATTTTTTGCAAACCTTCTTTTTTAATGCTATCCAAAAACTTTGCAACGGTTCCGTGGTATAAATATTCTGAAGGTTCTGTTTCGGCCAGATTCAATTCAACCGAAATGGAATGTCCCTGACTTGCACGAATTTTAGTTTTATCTTCATTAAAAGCAAAACGTTTTTTATCATTGTTTTCTACCACGTAATCCAGTAGCTGTGTATCTAATTTGTTTCCTTTTTGAGAACATTTCACAATTAGTTCTTCTACATCTGCCCAGCCGTTTTCGTCTAATTTTAATCCTATTTTTTCCGGCGAATGCCTAAGTACTAAACTTAGAAATTTGCTTACTGTTTTTGCTATATTTTCATTCATTATTTCTAATTTTTAACTTTAAAGACAATCGTTCGCATAAATCATCAATATCGTTTTTTCTTGCTACTGCAGAAATCCATTTTTGCGGAATATTTTCAATTCCGTAATAAATTCCCGCCAAACCTCCGGTAATTGCTCCAGTTGTATCAGTATCTCCGCCTAAATTCACAGCTTTTAAGACAGTTTCTTCATAAGAGTTCCAATTTAGAAAACACCAAAAACTGGCTTCTAAACTATGAAGAACATAACCTGATGATTCAATTTGATTTTCAGGATAGTCCGCAATATTATTTTTTAAAATTCTATCAAACAACTGAATTTCAGAAAGATTAAATTGTTTATCACTTAAAAAATCAGAAACAATCTTTTGCATATTTTTATACGCCTGTATTTTATCAGTACCATTTAAAATTTCTAAACAATAAACAACATAAATAAAACAAGCAAATCCGGATCTAAAATGTGCGTGAGTAATAGACGATACTTCTTTTACTTTTTTGTAAATAACTTCGATATCGGTCTCCTTTTGAAGATAAAAAGCTAAAGGTAAAATTCTCATCAGGGAACCATTTCCGTTATCTTCTGCAAAGAAATTACCTGAAAACCTTGCAGATTCTCCCTGAACCACTCTTGCTAAAGAATATCTTGTAGAACCACCTATATCAAATACTTTATGATGCGCTCCCCAATATCCTTCCTGCATCCATTTAACAAAAAGCAACGCCATATTTTCTATATCATAACCATTGCACAAACTTTCTGCGGTACAAAAAGTTAATGAGCTGTCATCGCTCCAGGTTCCGGGAGATTGATTCCAGCACATATAACCCATCATATCCAAAACAGGGTTTTCTCTTAAAGTATTTCTTGATTTAAATTCAACCGGAACACCTAGAGCATCACCAACCGCGACTCCAAATAAACCAGATTTAATTTTATACTCAAAATCACTTTTTATTATATCATTATAAATTTTGAAATTTTCATCATCAAAACAAACAAAAATGATTTTTTCGAATTGCTCTCTGTCTTCAAAAACAGCAATCGTATCAAGTGCAATTTCTGCTGCTAATTCTTTGGGAAATTTATATATGCCTGTACTTATATTAGGGAAGGCAATTGTTTTAATATGATTTTCAACCGCTAATTCCAAAACACTTAGATAGCAGCTTTTCAACAATTCTTGTTCAAGACTTTTGCCATAATTCCAAACCGGTCCAACAGTATGAATTACATATTTCGAAGGTAAATTTCCAGCCGTTGTAATCACAGCATCTCCAACTTTACAACCGCCTTGCTTATTTCTAATTTTAACGCATTCGTTTAAAATTGCTTTACCCCCTTTTCTGTGAATAGCACCATCAACTCCTCCTCCGCCTAATAGAGAAGTATTAGCTGCGTTGACAATAGCATCCACTTGAATTTCTGTTATATCGGCTTTGAGGATTTCTATTTTCATAATTCAATTATTGTAATTCATCCCTAACTTCCATCAAAGCAAAACCTAACAAATTCAGGCCTTTCCACTTTGCAGGATTCAGGACATCTTTGTGATCACCAGCCATTCCTATTCCCCAGATGGCATCAACTGGACTTGCTTCTACGATCACTCTGTCATTAGTATTGAGTAAAAACGTTTTTAATTCAGGATGTTGACTAAATTTATGATAATTGCCTTCTTTCACAATGTCAAATCTCGCCGCTAACCACAAGGTTTCATTATAATTCTTTACTTCTCTTCCAAACTTTTTGGCTTCGGCAGGAGATTTAGCCTGAAGTATTTTCTGCAAAACTGCATCATCTTTAAACAATTCGGCTTTTTTGGCCATCATCCAGTGTTCTGCCGTTTTATAAGTCACTTTATCGACTTCAAAAGAACTTAACCACCATTGACTAAAACAGGTTTTAGAAATGCTTCCGTCTTTATTGGGTTGGTGTCCCCAGAAAAATAAAAACTTATTTTCAGGAGCTATATTTTCTATATTGTATTTCATTTTTTCTCTTTATTGAAACAAAGAAGTCAATTGTTTAAAATCTTTAGAATCGGGTGAAAATGATCCGTAGATTTCAGCAAACTCAGTTGTTAACTTTTCAAATTCGTAATCCTTTTCGATCTGATCCATACAGGTTACCACCAGATTTCTTTTGGCATTAAAACTATAAGCTGCATCAAGTTTTAAACTATAATTTAAAAGATCATAATCTAAATCGCCGGTTCGCAACTCTTTCTGAAAGTCATTGTAAACACAAGTTTCTTCTTCGTTGTTTTTTAATTTTATTTCTCTTTCGTTACTCATCCAGCCACTTCCGTGTCGGGTTGCATAACTTCTGGTTACATAATACAATTCGATATTTTCGATTTGTATTTTTTGACAGACCTCAACTGCATTTTTAGATGTTGTATTAGCATACGTAACATTCGGAAAAACGCCGTGATCCATGTCGAGTAAAATTCCCTGGCTTCCTTCGAAAATAAGATTCTGATATTTTTCTAAAAAGCTGTAATCACTAATATTCCATTTTATTTGATCAATTACTTCAAGAAAATGACTGACTTCTTCGTCGATTTCACTTTCATTTAGAAAACCGTAGTAATAGGCGATCTTTTCCAGTTTTGCTAAAAGCATTTGGCGGGGCGCAATTAAATCTATGGCAAATAATTTGTACTGGCCTTCATTACGTTTCATTGTCGCTCCAACTCCTTTTCCGCAAGTTCCGTGATCCAGATTCCTGACGTTATTTCGGTTTTGCCAAACATCAAAAGGTGTGGTGATTTTGGCTAAAGGATGAATGTGAAGTTCCGTATTTCCGCCTAATTCTTCGAGTTCTTTTCTTTCATTAAATAAAAAAACAGGATGAATTGTACAATGTTCACTATAATAAGAAGGCAAACCGCGAAGCGCTCCGCTGGCAAAACTCGAATGAACGTGCTTTTTATCACCAATCATTACGGTATGTGCCGCCTGCTGTCCTCCTGAAAACCGAATAACTATAGATTCAGGATTTTGCTTTGCCAGAAAATCTGTTGTAATTCCTTTTCCTTCATCACCAAATCCTAAACCTATAACTATTTGTGCTGTTTTCATTTTTTTAACTGTTGTGCAATTATTTTAAACACATAAAATCATAGATTTGCGAAATGCGGTTTCAAGAATTTTTAATTTTTAATTCTCAATTTTTAATTAAACCTATATTTCTATGTGTTAAATATTTAAAGCATTTGTATATTATCTAAACCTGTATCTTTTGTATCAGAAACTGGTATTGTTCCTAAACCAGAACTTTTATGTTTATCGCAAATAATTTTCTTGATCACATTCGGGATTTCTTTATGATCTTCGATAGACAAACAATTTTGTCCCAGTAATTCTTTCCACGCAACATTTGCTCTTATTGCCTGATCAGAATGCAATACACTAATATGATACACTTCGTAACGTTCTTGCGCTGCTTTTAATAATTCAAGATGCGTATACGTTTGCTGTCCCTGACCCATAATTTCTTTTATGGCTGATGCCGGAAGTGTTGGTAAATTAGGCTCATCACCCACGGTAAACAACAATCCTTTCTGACCTCTTTTTTCGAAAGCATCGGTTTTGGTATGAAAAGCAGCAAAATACCAGGCTAATAAGTAACTTTCACCTGCATTTCCTCCTCCTCCACCTTCGATATACGTTCTGGTCAGCCACATATCCAGTTCCTGATCGCCAGACTCAAATTGTCCAACCTGCAAAGGATAACTGTCGCATTCATGATCTCCGATTCCTAAGAATAAAAGTGCCGGATCCGGCACTCCGCCCTGGATAATTCCTCCCATTAATTTAGGAAGACCATCTTTTATCAATTCATGCGGAATATGTCCCATACTTCCCGTAACATCCAGTCCTAAAATAATAGGAACTGTATTAGGATGCACTTCAGAATCTCTTGCTTCTCTAAACGTAATTCCGTTTGGGTTCATCGATTCATGCGCCATTCCTAAAGAATTTTGCGTAAAAATCTCACTTGCAGATTTAGATCCGTAACCTGCTGCTGTTGCTCTGCTCAAACGAGCGCCTAAGTCATATCTTGTACCTCCCATAACTAAAATGTTTTACCAAATAAATATTCGAATCTCTTTTTTGTCACTTCAAACTGAATGTTTAAATTCCTGATGGTCAATGACAATTCCATATCTTTTTGCACAAACGCTTCGGGTTGAAAATCAGCAAAAGTCAAACTGTTTTTGTCCAACGGACTAATATCTATAAGTCCTTCTTGTTCTCTTTCTAATCTTTTTATTTTCAGCTCAATATCTTCGACACGGCGTCTGTATATTAACTCAGAATCTTCACCAATTGTTTTGGCTCTGTCTTCTCTAATCTGATCATTGTTTCTTTTTAAAGACTCAATGAATCTTGGTTTTAAATCATCACTCATCGTTTTTGTGGTTTTTGTTTCAGGTTTTCTTTGTTTCAGGTTTGCACGAAATGTGAAACTTGGAATCTTAAACTTGAAACGGTTAATAGCATTTTTTTGTTTGAGGTTTCAGGTTGCTCTGGATAACTTGAAACCTGAAACGTGAAACTTTTTTTAAACAGTAATTTTAATAACTTCAACTTCTTCTCCTTCGAAATCTTTTACTGAATTGGTTGTGAATATTTTATCGAAGCAATTTAAAACTTCAAAACCTTTATTGAAGATTCCGTGGCTAACGGCTAAATATAATTTTCCGGCGTTTTTCTTTTTTAATTCTTCGGCTAAGCCAACGAAAGTTCCGCCTCCATCGCAAATGTCATCTACAATTAAGCAATCGATTCCGTTTAAGTCGTCTTCATACACTTTGAATCCTGATAATCTTCCGGTTTTTACATCACGGCTTTTGCTGCATTCTACGACATCTACTCCACCTAAAAATTCAGAAACTTTGTAGATTTTTTTAAGAGCGCCACCATCCGGAGAAATTAGTTTTACGTTTTCACCAATTACTTTTAATACTTGTTGAATAAAAGTATGATTCGGAATCACTTCGCAATTGTTGACTAATGCAGGCGTAACTTCTGAATGTGCATCAAAAACAAAAACTTTGTTTAACTGAAGTCCGTTGATGATATCTGCATATACTTTTACAGAAAGAGATTCTCCTTTGATCATCACACGGTCTTGTCTTGCAGCCGGGAAATACGGAATAAACAAATCGATTATTTTAACGTCCATTCTGCGTAAAGCATCTACTGTAATACACAACAATCCCAAATCATTGAATGAATTCAATCGGTGTGTGATGGTTACTTTTTCATTGTGATCAAAATCTGGATTGATTTTAATATGAGGTTCTCCTCCAGAAAATGTGAAACTTTGAAATTTGATTTCTTCCTGATTAAGTATCGGAGTGAATTTTGGGTCTAGGTTAAGTATCATAGCTTTTTTAGTTTGCGTTAATTATACGCAAATATAGATTTAATTATTTAATAAACAATTTATTTTGTGTAAAAATTACGCAAACTTTATTTCGAAGTGAAAGCCTTTATCAATTAATTCATTGTATTTCAATTTATTAAACTTAAAAAGCTTTGCAGGACGACCGCTTTTAATAGGCGAAAAATGTTCCGTTTGATCTAAAAAGCCATAACTGAGTATTTTTTTCCTGAAGTTTCGTCGGTCAATTTCCTTTTCCAAAATGGTACAATAGAGGTTTTCAAGATCCGAAAAAAGGAATTCGTCCGGAAGTAAATCGAAACCAATTGGTTCGTAAGTCAGTTTTGCTTTTAATCTCGAAATTGCTGTTTCAAGAATTAAATTATGATCAAATGCCAAAGCAGGAATTTCATCTATTTTAAACCATTGTACTTTTTCAGCATCCGTATCGGCTTTAATTTCGAGATTTGAAGCGTCTACCAAAGCATAATAAGCAACAGAAATTACACGGTTTCTGGAATCTCTGTGAATGTCATCTCCAAAAGTGTACAGTTGCTCCATAAAAGTCAACTGAACATTGGTTTCTTCATGTAATTCTCTTATAACCGCATCACTCAAAGATTCATCGTTTTTTACTAATCCGCCGGGTAAAGCCCAATATTTATCGGCTGAACCAAATTTCTGTTCAATTAAAAGCACGTACAAATTGTTGTTCTTATACCCAAAAACAATGGCATCAACGGCGATTCTGATATTTTGAAAATTTTCCATATTTAAAAAAGATTGGCCACGAATTAAACTAATTTTCACGAATGAATATTTAATTGATTAGCAAAAAATTAGTGTCAATTCGTGGAATTCGTGATGAAAAAAAATTATAACCTGTTACCAAAAAACAACTTCAATTCTTTAGATATAATATCAAAAAAAGAATTCAGGTTGTTGTTTTTAGCGCTCAGTAAATAAACGTATTCTTCCGGTACGTGAAAACTATTCCATAATAATTGCAGTTTATTTTCTTTAATATATTTTCTCGCATTACAATTCCACGTTATGGCTACCCCTTCATTATCTGACAACATTCTAAGCATTTCAGATTCTGATGGAATAATATAATTAGGCACCATCGACGGTCGTTTTTTATTAAAAGCATGTAGCCAAAATAATTTTATATGCGGAATTCTGGCATCATGACTGTACCATTTTTGATCATTCAGCCATTGTTCTAACGCTGTAAAATTGTCTGCTTTTAATTTCTGACGAAATTCGGTTGCATCCAAATTTATAGGCGCCACCATGATCAGTTTAATTTTTCCGACAATTTCATAAATAGTGTCGAACGTATCAAATCTTTTTGTCGTGATCGCAAAATCGAGTTTTTTAGCATCAACAAGGGCGAAAAGCGCATCATTGTCTGCAAAGGTAAAATCGATTAAATCAAATTTAGAAATTAACAGATTACCAATACAATTAAAAAGATCTTTGGAAATACCAACCGATATTAATCTGTTTGCATCTTCAGCCTTCGCCCTAAAAGTATTCTCTACGTTTTCAAGACGGTCAAGTGCATCTATAATTAAATTATTCAGTAACTTAGCGTATTCCGTTGGTTCTACGCCTTTTGACTTTCGGTTAAACAATTTATTTCCAACATGGGCTTCCAGCATAGAGATTTGCTGGCTAACTGCAGGCTGACTCATAAATAACTCTTTTGCAGCGATCGAAAAATTTCCGTTTTTATAAACCGCTTTAAATGTTCTGTACCATTCGAGATTTACCATGACATAAATTTATTTATAACAAACATAGTTTATTTTATTTTTACAAATATCACTTAAGCTGTAAATTTGATGAAAATTTAAACTTATGAAAAAAATAGCTTTACTCGCAATTATAACATTAACAGCTTTTGGCACAACGGCTATAGCTCAAAAAACAAATAAAAAAAGTATGAAAAAAGTATTATTTGTTGTGACCAGTAACGATAAACTGGGCAATACAGGAGAAAAAACAGGATTTTGGTCAGAAGAATTGGCTGCACCTTATTATGAATTATTAGATCAGGGAGTAGAAATCACGATTGCCACTCCGCTTGGAGGCCAGCCGCCAATAGATCCTAAAAGCGCTGATCAGGCATCTGCAACCGAAGACACAAAACGTTTTGATGCTGATAAAACTTTACAGGAAAAATTAAAACACACGCATAAACTTTCGACTATTAATCAAAAAGATTATGACGCCGTTTTCTATCCGGGAGGTCACGGACCACTTTGGGATTTAGTAGAGGATAAAAACTCAATTGCCTTAATCGAATCTTTTTATACCCATAAAAAACCAGTAGCTTTTGTTTGTCACGCTCCGGCAGTTTTGAAAAACGTAAAAGTAAACGGTGAATTCTTGGTAAAAGGTAAAAAAGTAACCGGTTTTACTAATGAGGAGGAAGAAGCAGTTGGATTAACTAAAGTAGTTCCATTTTTATTAGAAGATGCTTTGACTCAAAATGGTGCTAAATTCTCAAAAGGACCAAACTGGGCACCTTATGCTGTAGAAGATGGACTCTTGATTACAGGACAAAACCCGGCATCGTCTAAATTGGTAGCGGGAAAATTATTGGAAAAATTAAATAAATAAAAAAGGTTCTAAGTCGCTAAGGTACTAAGTTGCTAAGTTTTGAGCAGTATAGAAAAAACTTAGAACCTTAGCAACTCAGAATCTTAGTAGCTAAAAAAGAAAAAAAATGCTAAACTTTGAATTATACAATCCGACGAATTTAATCTTCGGAAAAGGACAGATTGAAAAACTTTCGACTTTAGTTCCAAAAGATGCTAAAATCTTATTGGCTTATGGTGGCGGAAGTATCTTTAAAAACGGAATTCACGAACAAGTGATCAATAACTTAAAAGGTTTTAATATTGTTGAATTTGGCGGAATTGAGCCGAATCCGCATTTTGAAACTTTAATGAAAGCGGTTGAAGTTATTAAAGCTGAGAAAATTGATTTTATTCTGGCTGTTGGTGGCGGATCTGTTATTGATGGTGTGAAATTTATTTCGGCAGCCGTTAATTTTGATGGAAACCCAATTGATATTTTGCAAAAGCGTTTATTAATTAAGGAAAATGCAGTGCCTTTTGGAACTGTTTTGACTTTACCGGCAACGGGAAGCGAAATGAATTCCGGTTCAGTAGTTACGATTAAAGCGACTCAGGAAAAATTGGCTTTTGGCGGAAGCGCGTTGTTTCCTAAATTCTCAATTTGTGATCCAACGGTAATTACATCTTTACCTAAGAGACAATTACAAAATGGTGTTGTAGATGCGTACACGCACGTGATGGAACAATATCTAACCTATCCTCATGAAGGCTATTTACAGGATAGAATTGCTGAAGGAATTTTACAAACTTTAATTGAAGTTGGACCAAAAGTAGTAGAACATCCTGAAGATTATGCTTTGGCTTCTAATTTTATGTGGAGCTGTACCATGGCATTAAACGGATTGATTCAAAAGGGAGTTCCTTCTGATTGGGCAACACATATGATTGGTCATGAATTAACAGCGCTTTACGGAATCGATCACGCAAGAACTCTGGCAATTATAGGCCCAAGTTTATATAAGGTAATGTTCGAAACCAAAAAAGGAAAATTAGCACAATACGGAAAAAGAATCTTTAATTTAGAAGGTTCTGAAGATGAAGTAGCAAAAGAAGCGATCAATAAAACGGTTGAATTTTTCCATACGATGGGAATGGATACTAAACTTTCGCAATATGTGGATGATTACAGCAAAACAGCAGATTTTATCGTAAATCGTTTTGATGAGAGAGGCTGGAAAGGTTTAGGGGAAAAACAATTGATTACGCTGGATAAAGTAAAATCTATTGTTGAGATGAGCTATTAGTCGCAGTCGCAGTATTTAGTCTCAGTTCAAACTGAAAACTTTGACCGTAAACTGAAAAACTTAAAAAAAGGCGTTCTTAAAATTATTTAGGGACGCCTTTTTACAATACTAAAACAAAACTAACTAACTCAATTTTTGCTAAACTCATTAAAATTCTAATTTATAAATAGTTACAACGTAGTGATTTTGATTTTATTGTGTAGTGAATAAAATAATTTTTAATTTTTTGAAAACTGTTGAAAACCATTGCGTTTAAACCTGTCCTTTAAATTTCTTAAATCAGATTTTGTATTATTACTACATTATTAAGTACTTTTGTTTTAAATTATTAAAATAATGAGCGAAAATTTAAAATTTGCGGTGATTGGAGGAGGAAGCTGGGCAACAGCAATTGCAAAGATGCTGTGTGTAAATCTTTCAGAAATTGCCTGGTATATGCGTAACGATGCTGCGATCGAGCACATTCAGAAATACAAACACAATCCAAATTATTTAAGTTCGGTTGAATTTGATACCAATAAACTTAAATTAACCAACAATATAAATGAAGCAATTGAATATGCAGATTATGTCATTTTTGCTATTCCTTCTGCTTTCTTAGATGCTGAACTAAAAAATTTAACGGTTTCGTTGGCCGATAAAATTATCTTTTCGGCTATTAAAGGAATTGTTCCGGAAACAAGTTTAATCGTTGGAGAACATTTTCACATACAATACGATATTCCTTATTACAATATTGGTGTTATTACAGGTCCTTGTCACGCAGAAGAAGTCGCTTTAGAAAGACTTTCTTACCTGACAATCGCTTGTGGAGATCCCGATAAAGCCAGTATTGTGGCTAAATCATTATCCGGAAATTATATTAAAGCAAAAATTTCTGATGACATTATTGGTACCGAGTATGCCGCAATGTTAAAAAACATTTATGCCATTGCAGCAGGAATTGCCCATGGCTTGGGCTATGGAGATAATTTCCAGTCTGTAATGATGAGCAATGGGATTCGTGAAATGAAAAAATTCATTAGAAAAGTACATAAAATGAAACGTAACATTAATGATTCTGCCTATTTAGGAGATTTATTGGTTACAGGATATTCTGTTTTCTCCAGAAACCGAATGTTCGGAAATATGATTGGGAAGGGATATACCGTAAAAAGTGCGATGATGGAAATGAGTATGGTTGCTGAAGGTTATTATGCAACCAAAAGTGCTTATAAACTAAATCAGGGTTACGGGGCAAAAACGCCAATTATCGATGCAGTTTATGCCGTTTTATATGAGGGAAAGGATGCTAAATCTGTGTTTAAAAAACTTACTGAGTCGTTGGATTAAATTTTCAGTCGCAATCGCAGTTTTAAAACTTATATCTTTACAGAAATAAAAAAGAGTCTGGAAAATTAATTTCCAGACTCTTTTTTTATGTCCAATTCTTAAAAAAATATAAACCTGAAACAAAAAGAACCAAGAATTAACAAGAAATATTCTGCTTCATGATACATCAAACCTACATCTTACCAAAAAAAAGTTAACCCTTTACTCTTACAAAAACACAAAACATTTATTCTACTGTTTACCAACAACATAACAACAAAATTAAAAAAGCGATTGAATCTGATTTTCTCACAATTTAAAGCATACTTCATTTTACAATTCGCTTATTTTTCATTGCTTCATAAATAATTATCAATAGATTTGCGCTACTATTTTTATTGATTCTAATTAAATACAATGCGTTTTCTTTTGTTTTTCCTGATCATTTCGAGTTCTGTTTTCTCTCAAAGAGTTATTACAGGTAAAGTCATTGATAAAGAAACTTTTGCTCCGGCGTCCGGCGTTTTTATACGAGATACAAAATCTGATACCTGGAGTATTTCTGATAAAGAGGGAAAGTTTATAATTACGATTCCTTATTTCGAAGATATAGAACTAAACTTCTCTCTTTTAGGAAAAATGGAATCCAATATAACATTAAAAAATGACCAGAATTATATTGTTGTTACTCTCGAAGACAATACGCTTCGTTTGAAAGAAGTTGTAGTTACTGCTAATAAGCAACGCCAATACTCTGAGCTCACTTTGGGTACAAATGCGATAAATAATGTTCAGGCTTTTTCATTAGATGATGTTTTACAGCAGCTTCCGGGACAAATCACAACTACTTTTGACTTAAACGGGTTTAAAAATATTGCATTTCGAACTGCGACTCCTTCTTCAACTACTTACAATATAAAAGCATTTGGAACTTCTTTTGTTATGAACGACATTCCGATATCCAATAATGAAAACATGCAATCCTTCAACCCTAATGGCCTTACATTTGATACTTTTGGAACGAAAACAAAAACCTTTACGAATGCAAATGCAGGGGTTGATTTAAGAGAAATCTCAACTGACAATATTGAAGAAATAAAAGTTATTCAGGGAATTCCATCCGCTAAATATGGTGATTTAACTTCTGGATTAGTTTTAATAACAACTAAAATAGGAAGTAGTCCATATCGGGTATCTGCCTCTATAAGAGACGCAACATCAGAATTAAACTTAACAAAAGGTTTTAAATTAGACTCGGACAATTCCATAAATGTAGCCATTAATTATCTGGATTCTAAGGCTGATCCGAGAGATAATTTACTGGACTATGAAAGAATAAATGGAAATATGTCCTGGCTTTATAAAAATAAATCTTCCACTATAAAAAATACAGTTAGTGCCTCTTTTAGATTAAACCTGGACGAAGCCAAAACAGATCCGGATGATATTAATGCCGCAGTAGCCAGAAATGAAAAAAAGGGATTTTCTATTTCTGATAATTTTATGTGGAAACCAAAAAGTCTATGGGTGGATGGTATAAATATAAATGGAAGCTTTAGTTATGACAGGCAATTTTCAAGAAGAGACAGATGGACAAATACGACCTCTGCAGCGGCTACAGACACTTATGAAGAGGGTATTCATGAAGCTATTATATTACCAACACAATATAATAGTATAAATACCGTAGAAGGTATTCCTATTTCTAGTTTTATCAGTTTCGAAGCGACTAAAGTACTCACAAATCAGGAGAGGTGGGTTCATAGTTTAGTTTTTGGAGTTTCAAACAGAACAAGTGGTAACAAAGGAGAAGGTAGAAAAAATGCTGTTACTGGTTTATTAAATTTTTATGCTCTTTCAAAAAATGGAGATAGTACTTTAGGTTACAGAGACTATGCTTTTAACAATACCAAAACAGAAACTCAAATGTCTGCCTATGTGGAAGACAGAATCTTTAAAAAATTTGAGAACGATCAAATTCTTAATGTTGATCTGGGATTAAGATTTGATAATCAATTAGGAAACATGTCTTTTCAACCTCGTATAAACTCTTTTTTTTCATTTAACAAAATGTTTAAAGTACGTGGTGGATTTGGATTATCATCAAAAGCCCCTTCACTTAATCAACTTTATACCGGAGAACGATATTTGGATAAAATAATTGGAAGCGGAATTTATACTTATCCGGGAATTTATCAAAAAGCCTGGATTCAGACTATCATAACGCCAGGGGACAACTTAAATCTTAAACCATCAAAATCATATCGATCTGAAGTAGGATTTGATGTTAATCTGCCTTTTGCACAGATGAATTTTTCGGGGTATTATAATAAACTTTATAATGGTTTTTCAACTCAGAAAAATCCGGAATATAAAGTTATTCCAAAAGCTCAGGTTACAATAGTTGGAAGTGAAATTCCTACCTATCAAATTGTGGGAACTGAAAATTTTTATTATTTCACCAATACCTTAACAAATGATAATTCGTCAGAAGACAAAGGTGTTGAGGCTACAATAAATTTTAGAAAGATTAATCCCTTAAATCTGGACATTAGCCTGAATGCCTCGTATGTACACACTAAAGATTTTTCGGATGTAAAAAGTTATGAGGCTTCTACTAGTCTTTTATCACCAGAAAGATATGGGGTTTATGATCCAAGAACGAGTTTATTTGACAATTTTACTATCAGTTCTAATTTTAATTATCATATCCCTTCTGTTGGATTATTGATTTCGATAAGAACAGAACATATTTTACTACGAAATACAAAATCACCAACAGCAAATTTCCCCAATGGATACTTAGATTCAGAAATGATATATCACGAAATTCCTGTTGAAGACAGAGCAAATTTTCAAAAGTTTGGGCATCTAATTAAAAAAAGCACTGAAACCGAAAATAAACTACAAAATGCATTACACAATTTTCACTTACGTATTTCAAAAGATTTCTTAAACGGATTCAATGTTTCCTTTTATGCAACAAACTTCCTAAATCTAAAACCATATTACTATGACGATTCTGGCTTAAAAACATTATCAAACATAGCCAATTTTTCATTTGGAACAAGACTTGAATATCAATTTTAAACTAAATATACAACACTATGAAAAAAACTATTCTCTCTATTATAATATTACTTGCATTAGTAATTCAGTCCTGTAGTAATAATGATGAAAATGAAGCCTTAAAGCCTGTAAACTTTTCTATTTTGGTTAAATATGATGAAACATTCAATAGTCTAATTACAAAAAACTCATCTGTTACTATTGTAAACAATGAAACAGGAAATAAATACACCGTAAAATCAGATGATAGTGGAAACGCCCAATTCAGCCAGATATTACCGGGAGTTTATTCAGTTTCTGCCACTAAAATTATGCAATCAGCAGAATTTACAGATACTTTCGGTTATACGCCTACTGAAACCGAAATTAATTTTAACGGTTCTGAAAGCAGTATAACAGTAAATAATAACACCACTTCAATTAACATTATAATGAAAACCTCTAAAGTAGGTGATTTTGTGCTTAAGCAAATTCATTATGGTGGTTCTGATACTCAAAAAGGAGCTTCTATAAGAGATCAATTTATTGAAATTTACAATAATTCAAACACGGTCCAATATGCAGATGGATTATATATAGCTCAATTGTATGGTTCATTTGCTACTACAGTTTATCCTTATACTTTGGCTAACGGTCAATATGACTGGAGCAAATCTACAGGAATGACCATGGGAAATGCAGCAAATACTGATTATGTTTATGCTTCTAACATTTTTATCATACCTGGTAATGGAACTCAATTTCCGATTCAGCCAGGTAAAAGTATTGTAATTGCTCAAAATGCTATTAACCACAAATCTAATTATATGGATAACAATGGGAAATCAGTCAGTATTTTAAACCCTGAACTAACACTTGATCTAAGCACTGCTGATTTCGAATCATTCCTGGGTACATATTTAGGCGATACTTACCTATATGACATTCAAAATCCAGCTGTACCAGACTTAAATATTGCATATTGGGGAAACAAGAATAAAGACATGATATTAGATACTGCAGGTCGTTATGGATATGCTATTTTTAAAATGCCAAGCGCAGATTTTGCTAACCTGAAAAGTTATAAAAATCCAAAAGGAGAAACTACTTTATACCTTCAGGTTCCAAATACTGTAATCATAGATGGTGTTGATACTACAAAAGATTTAGGTTCGAATTATATCCCTAAAAAACTAGCCACTCAAATAGACGGTGGAACTACTTATTTGCCATCAGGTGCATTTTCATCTAAGTCAGTAATTAGAAAAACTAAAACAACAATTGCGGGAAGAATTATTTTACAAGACACGAATAACTCCAGCAATGATTTTGTTGAAATAACTGCAAATCCAAGAGGATTCAACTAAAATTTTCATTAATGAAAATCAATATTTTTAAATATTTCAATATAAAAAGTAATGCTCAGGAAAACTGGGCATTACTGCTTTTATTCTTTTTTTTCTCTCCTTTTTTACAAGCACAGGATAGTATTGTTATATCCAATCATCTTATTGACTTACAAACAAAAAATCAGCTATTCAATTATCCTATTGTGTTTACGGGCAAATACATCAAAGATTTTACTTTTAGTGAGGTTTCATACAAATATCAAAAAAATGAATTTGCCCGAACACAGGTTGCAAATGAGATTAATACATACCAGTTTTTAGCGCAGGGGCATTATACAACAAAATCTAAGTGGAAATTATTTGGTGATTTATCAATCCAAAAAACAGATGAGAAAGATATTGGCTGGGTACTCTCAGATGAGAGAGCAGAAGATCAGGAAATTATAGCACCACATTACTTTTTTGTTCCCAGAAAAGCAGATTGGACGAGTCAAAAATATTATCTAACTGGCGGCCTTTCTAAAGACATTACTAATAAAATATCAATTGCTACTAAGATAAATTACACTGCTGAAAAATTTAGCAGAAATCTTGATCCCAGACCTCAAATCATTTCAAGAAAATTAGGAGGAGAACTACAATTAGGATATCAAATAAAAGAAAATCATAAAGTTTTTACCTTAGTAAGCTATACACGTTCAGACAAAGATTTTTCATATTTATACAAAGATGATCACTCAAATGTTGAAGCTAATCCGGATACTTATTTAAGGTTCAATACCGGATATGGCAGAATTGTAAATTATTTCAAATCTAACTATTACAATAGCACCCGATTTCTTTACAAAGACATAATTGGTAAAATTGGTTTAGGATATAGCCTTAGTAATACTAACAATACATTTACTGCTTTGTATTATAATCAAAAATCCAATGATGATTTTTACACTAATACTTTTGGAACTGAAGATTATGTAAGATTTAAATACGAAACCAAGACAAATCATGCTGAATTATTCGCACTACACAAGTGGAACAGCAAAGAATTAAAATCGACTTTTAAGTATGATAATAGCAATAGTATTAACTATGATGTAAAAAGTAAAGGGCATAATTACAAAAGTTCCTTAAATACAATTAACTGGTTAACTTCTATTTCAAAGAAAACAAATACTAAAATTGATTATTTATATGGTTTGGATGTGAAATATCAAAAAAACAGTTACAGTGATGTTCTGGCTACAACTAATATCGATATCAATTCCCTCAACACAGGAATTTTTGGCAGTCGTGATTTTGCTTTTGAAAAGAGTAAACTTAATGCAACAGTAAGCTTTAATATGTATTTTTCACTTCCTTCCAAACTGGATTATTATGACACTTCGGGTGGTGGTAACAGTACTTTTTTTAATGAAGTCATTATACATGATTATGCTGTTAGTACGACAAATTATTTTGCTCCGGCAGTTCGACTTGAATATAGTTATCCGGTAAAAAATAATAAAACAGTGGTCTTTTTTACCAATTTGAACGAAAAAATTGCACTTAAAAAACAAAACGATTATAATACCATTATCAATACCAATACTACGTATTGGGTTCAGTGTGGTGTACAATTAAATTATTAAAAATGAAAACAAAGTTTATTGCCATTGGGGTAATGGTACTATCACTTATTATCGTTTCTTATACTAAGATTAACCCAACGCTTTCTATTTCCGAATTAAAAAGATTATACAGCAGCGGTGATTATCAAAAATGGCCAAAACCAGAAATTGATTCGCTTGTTTACGCGCAGGGTTTTGAAGATATCGGCACTTTAGGCCAACCTGAATTTCCTGAAGACAACCAATACACCGAAGAAAAAGCAGCATTAGGTAAAGTCCTCTTTTTTGATCCGAGATTATCCAAATCGGGGCAAATTTCCTGTGCCAATTGTCACGATCCTGAACTGAATTGGGGCGATGCCAGAAGGGTTTCGTATGGTGAAGGAAGATTACAAGGTATTAGAAATTCTCCGAGTTTGATGAATATCGCTTACGCGAAAGTTTTCTTTTGGGATGGCAGAGCGGCAACGCTCGAAGACCAGGCAAGCTTTCCTATAAAAGATACCAAAGAGATGAATTTTCATATCGATTTAGCGACAAAAAGGCTGAACAAGATAAAAGGCTACAAACCTTATTTTCAAAAGGCATTTAGCAAAGAAAAACTCACTCAAACCGAAATCCTAAAAGCAATCGCGACTTTTGAAAGAACTTTAATAAGTCCGAAAAGCAGATTTGACAAGTTTGTTGCAGGAGATTCTACACAATTAAGTAATAAAGAAGTTGAAGGCTTGCATTTATTCCGTACCAAAGCGCGTTGCATCAATTGCCATAATACAGCTAATTTCTCGGATAATAAATTCCATAATATTGGTTTAACCTATTATGGAAGAGAATACGAAGATTTAGGAAGATATAACGTAACAGGTAAGGCCGAAAATGTTGGTGAATTTAAAACGCAATCTTTAAGAGGCGCAGCTCAAAATGCGCCTTATATGCACAATGGTTTATTCCCCAATTTACGCGGTGTTTTAAACATGTACAATGCCGGAATGCCTCAACCCAAAAGAAAAGAAAGCCAGGCAAATGATACTTTATTCCCTACAACTTCCAGACTGATACAAAAGTTAAAACTGAATCAATCAGAACTGAATGCGTTGGAAGCTTTTATAAACAGCTTATCAACAGGGTCTTATAAAATGCGACCACCTGAATTACCGCAGTAGTTTTTTAAGAAGATAGAGAATAGAATAAAGAAAATAGACTTTTATACTTTGAGAACAAAAAAAGAGTCAAGACTGATTAACACTCGTCTTGACTCTTTCTTCTTTATTCTCTTCTCTTTATTCTAAAATCTTACTTCACCATCACACCTTCAACAAACAAAATCGGTACTTCTTCCGTATCATTTTCGTTGATTAGGTTTGATTTGAAGATGAATTTCTTGTCGTATAGTTTATTATCAATGAAAAAAGTCACCATAAATTCGTTATTTAAAACCAATAAACTTTTTTCGACCATTTCGATTTTTACTACTGATACTGCCGGAACTTCAACAAAGGCGTGACGAAGAACAGATGTCTTTTTCATTTCGCCATCAATAGTTCCAAATGCTTTTGAAACGACCATAACGCTGTCTAAATTAAAGTCGCTGTCGTTTACAAGATAAGCGTACCACACTTTTTCCATAAAATCGTCGCTCCATTCCTGAACAGCGGCAATAAATACGTTTTCTACTTCGGGGATTGTTATATCTGCTTTCATATGAATCAAAAGTTTAAAAGTCAAAAGTCATAAAGTCGAAAATCATAAAGTCATTACTGAGACTTTCGACTTTCGACTTTATGACTTTCGACTTAAATTATATATTTGCTTTGAATTGCTCTAAGAAACGAACGTCATTTTCGTAAAACATACGGATATCACCAATTTGGTACAACAACATTGCAATACGCTCTACTCCCATTCCGAAAGCAAAACCGTTGAATTCGTCCGGATTGATATCACAGTTTTTAAGAACATTTGGATCTACCATTCCGCAGCCTCCGATTTCTAACCATCCCGTTCCTTTTGTGATACGGTAATCAGTTTCGGTTTTTAAACCCCAGTAAATATCAATTTCGGCACTTGGTTCTGTAAACGGAAAGTATGACGGACGCAAACGAATCTTCGATTTCCCAAACATTTCTTTAGTGAAATAAAGTAATGTTTGTTTTAAATCTGCAAATGATACGTCTTTGTCAATATACAATCCTTCCACCTGATGAAAAATACAGTGTGAACGTGACGAAATGGCTTCATTACGAAAAACACGTCCCGGAGAAATAGTACGAATTGGCGGTTTGTGATTTTCCATATAACGTACCTGAACAGATGATGTATGCGTACGCAACAACACGTCAGGATTGGTCTGAATGAAAAATGTATCCTGCATATCACGCGCCGGATGGTATTCCGGAAGGTTTAATGCGGTAAAGTTATGCCAGTCGTCTTCGATTTCCGGACCTTCGGAAACGTTGAAACCAATGTTGGCAAAAATATCTATTATTTGATTTTTAACGATCGAAATCGGGTGACGTGAACCAATAATCACCGGTTCTGCAGCACGCGTTAAATCGCCAAAAACCCCCTTTATTTCCTGTTTGCTTTCCAGTTCTTCCTGAATTACACGAACTTTTTCTTCGGCAACAGCTTTTAAAGTGTTTATTACTTGTCCAAAGTCTTTTTTCTGGTCGTTTGGAATATTTTTGAACTCTGTGAAAAGCTCTTTTAACAACCCTTTACTACCTAAATATTTAATACGGAATTGCTCTAAGGATTCTTTATTTTTGTCATTAAAGGCTTTAGCTTCCTCTATATGTTCTTTTATCTTATCTATCATTTTCCTTCAATAATTGAGAATACAAATTTACGTAATTTGTTTCAAGTTTAAAGTCTAAAGTTTAAAGTTTCCTTTGCAAGTCATGATATTCAATCTATAACTATTTTATCAGACTTATTTTGCTTTCGATTTCCTGCACTCTTTTTAACCAAAAATCAATTCCTTCCTGATTTTTAATAATTTCTTTTCTATGTTTTGAGCTTATACTGCCTAACTCACTCCAGTTTTTATTCCAATCCCTGTCTCTTTCACTATTAGTGACTGGTTCTGTTCTTGTACGCCAAAAATCAATATTTTTAAGATACTTTTCTTTTAACTCTAGAAAGTATTCCATTAATTTTTCTTTTGAATTAGGAATGTAACCCGGGCCGCTGCATCCACAGGAATGAAATGCAATTCCAACGGTATATAAGGTTTTCATATGCTCCCATTTTTTCACATCATCTTTTTTCGGTGATTCAAAATCTAGTCCCATACTCGCCATTAAACCTCCACAATCCGGGCACTTTGCTTCCTGAACTGATTTTTCGCCTCTTTCTATGTCGTTCATCAATCTTCTTTTAAATGTCTTTCGACAAGTAAAACAAGCATAATGCGGTTTATAGGAAACCATTGCATATCTACACATTTTTTTTTAAGTTTTTAGTCGCGGTTTTCAGTCTCAGTTTGCAGTCTCAGTTTTCAATCTAATTGCCACTGAAAACTGTGACTGCGACTATAAACTAAAAAATTATTCAATAAGTTCTCTTTCTAAAAAATAATTCACAATGGCTTCTTTCATTAAAACCGATTGTTCTCCTGCTTTTAGTGCCGGTAATTCTTCTTTTACTTTATAATGTGGCCATCCCTCGGCATCAAAAAAGTCGAATTCATAAAATCCGTATGGCTCTAATAATCGACAAATGGCGATGTGCATCAGGTTTAATTTTTCGTCTTTTTTAAATTCACGGTGTACCTTTCCAAGTTCCTGAACTCCAATCAGGTAAATTATGGCATCTAAATCTAAGTCTTCTCCTTGCGAAAACTGATTAGATAGTATATCGACGAGCTTTTCCCATCGCTCTTTTAGTTGTGTATCTCTGGACATTTTTATAATTGTGAATTATGAATTATGAATTATAAATTCAAAACCCATAAAATTTAGCTTACAAAGATACGGACTTCAAATTCAAAGACCTTAAAAAATTAAACACATAGAAACACAGATTTAACTTTATAAAAAGAATCATTTAAAAAAAACTGGTTTTCCACGCATAGCTTAAGAACATACATTCTAAAATGAAAACCTTTGAACCTTTGCATCTGTGAACCTTTGCCCCTTAAAAAACAGATAATTCTTTTATATTTGCGCCTTAATTAAACAAACAGAAAACATGAGTTTTTTTGATATTATTGTTGGTGCACTTTTAGCTTTTAGTTTATATAAAGGAATCCAGAACGGCCTTTTTGTAGAAGTGGCTTCTTTTATTTCCTTATTGTTAGGAATTTACATTGCAATTAAATTCTCTTCTTTTATGAAGGAACTGATTATGAAACATGTTTCGTGGAATCCGAATACGATACAGGTTACAGCTTTTATCCTGACTTTTATTCTGGTGGTAATAGGCGTTTATTTCTTAGCCAAAATCCTTACCGGAATTGCTGATTTTGCTTTTTTGGGATGGGCGAATAAATTGGGCGGAGGTTTTTTTAGAATTTTGAAGACGATTCTGATTTTGAGTATTTTTATCGCATTGTTTGAGAAAATGAACTTCAATGAAACGTTTGCAAAAAAAGAAACTCTCGATAAATATTTTTTTTATAATCCTGTAAAAAAAGTAGCGGCTTTTGTTTATCCTTCTATCGAAAAATGGTACGAAGAATTTAAAGAAAGTCAAGCTGATAAACCTAAAGAGGAAATTAAAAAGGAAGAAACTACAGAAAGCAAATAATTAAGTCCCAGCGGGCAATGCTATTAAGTTAAGCTTTTAGGAAATAAAATTATTGCAAATCAAATCCGTTTTTATCCGCGTTTTTACGGAGTAAATCTGTTTTTATCCGCGTCAAAATTAGACGCTGATTCTACTGATTCGCTAAAGCGAAAACGCTGATAAAAACGGATTTTTCTAATTACTTTCTTGATTAAACTATTACGTGATTTTATATATTTCTCCTTAACTTAATGACATTAGTTTTCAAAATTACTTACCAGTTTATTTCTAAACTTTCTCCTTTTTTCAACGTGATATCCTGTTTTTTATCTCCGTTTATCAAAGTTGCTTTTCCTCCTAATTTAGAAAAAACTGAAACTTTTTTCAAAACTTTATTTTCCCAGTTCATTTCGATTTCAAATCCTCCACGGGCACAAATTCCTTTTACAGAACCGGTTTCCCAGGCATCAGGCAAAGCGGGTAATAATCTGATTTCGTTTTCGTCAGATTGTAGGAGCATTTCTGCAACAGCTGCAGCTCCGCCAAAATTACCATCGATTTGAAAGGGCGGATGTGCATCGAATAAATTCGGATACGTTCCTCCTCCTTTTCTTGGCCTATCGGTTTTCTTTCCGTCAGGATCAACATATCTCAATAATTCGCGGAACATTTTATAAGCCCGGTTTCCGTCCCAAAGTCTTGCCCAAAGATTGATTCTCCAGCCTTTTGACCAGCCTGTAGTTTCGTCGCCTTTTATTTCTAATGTCTTTTTAGAGGCTTCGGCTAAATCAGGCGTTTTTTCAGGTGTAATATGATCGCCAGGAAAGAGTCCAAATAATTGCGATTGATGACGGTGTTTTGGATCTTCGTCGTTCCAGTCAAAATACCACTCCTGAAGATTTCCTTTTTTGCCTATTTGATACGGATAAAATTTTGCAAGTGCTGCTTCTAATTTTGCTCTGAAATCGGCATCGACATTTAAAACCTTTGAAGCTTTAATCGTTTTATCAAAACATTCTCTGATCATGGCTAAATCTGCCGTTCCGCCGTACATAGTCGCTCCAATAAAACCGTCTGGTGCAATGTATTTATTTTCCGGAGAAGTCGATGGTGATGTAATTAGATTTCCGTTTTTATCGGTTACCATCCAGCCTAAAAAGAATTGTGCTGCACCTTTCATAACTGGATAACCTTCGCTTTTCAGATAATTTTTATCTTGGGTAAAAGTGTAATGTTCCCAAATATGAGTACTCAACCACGCCCCGGACAATGGCCAGCATGCCCAACTTGGATCTTCTTTTCCAAATTGTCCGACCGGATTGGTCATTGCCCAAATATCAGAGTTGTGTGCCGCAGCCCAACCTTCGTTTACGCCATAAAAAGTCTTTGCCGTCACTTTTCCGGTTACCGAAAGGTTTTTAATGAAAGTTAAAAGTGGCAAGTGCATCTCTGAGAGATTGGTATTTTCAGCCAGCCAGTAATTTTCTTCAAGATTAATATTCATAGTGTAATTACTGCTCCAGGGCGGATTTAAATACGGATTCCAAATTCCTTGTAAATTGGCAGGAACGCCCAAAGTTCTCGAAGAACTGATTAAGAGATAACGCCCGTAATTGAAATACAGGATTTCAAGATTTTTATCTTCTTTTCCTTCAGCATATCTTAGTAAACGCTGGTCTGTTGGTAAATCCGGAGCTGTTGTTTTTCCTAAATCCAAAGTTACTCTGTTGTAATATTTTTGATAATCGTCAACGTGGGCTTGTTTTAATTCGTCGAATGATTTTGCAAATGATTTGTTCAGTTTTTGCAAGGCAATTGACACATCGTCTAATCCTTCAGTTGCCGGATTTTTATTAAAACCATTAAAACTTGTTGCAACAGAGACATAAATAATGGCTTCTGTCGCGTCTTTTAAACTTAAGGATTCTCTGGAACTTGTAACTTTTCCGTCTGTTTTTTTGATTTGAATTAAAGTGGTGAATCTTGTTCCTCTTTCTTTTACTTGTTGGTCTTTTGGTGAGACAGTATATCCCGCATTTTCATGAATTGGAGCGACTCCATTCATTACCATAATATTACTTCTGACTTCAACATTTGACTTTAGTAAGCTCCTTAGATTAATGTCAAAATTCAAACCTCCTTTTGCACTGCTTGTCAATTTGATTACCATGATTTGGTCTGGGGCCGAAACAAAATATTCACGCGTAAATTTTATACCGTTCATTTCATAACTCACCTTGGATACTGCATTCGAAATATCCAGTTCCCGATAATAATTGACCGCTTTTCCTTTCTCGGAATTATTGATTTCTAATGTCCCTAAAGGTGCGTATGATTCTGAGTTTTTGCCTTCGAGTTTTTTGTTTAGTTCATCGGCTAGTTTGTAGTTTTCGTTCTTGAGTGCTTCTCGAATGGCCGGAATGTTTTTATAAGCTTCAGGATTCATATTGGAATTTACAGGTTCTCCTGACCAAAGTGTAATATCATTTAGATAAATTTTATCTGAATTTGCGCCACCAAAAACGGTTGCTCCCATTTTTCCGTTTCCTAGAACTAAACTTTCCTCAAAAAATTCCGCGGGTTGATTGTACCATAAAACATGACTGGATTGTGCCGACATGTTTAGGCAGAAAGAAGTGAATAGTAAAATGAGAAATGTTTTTATGCCGCTTGATTTCATGAATTACTCTTTTAATTATGTTATGAAATTTAAATTTATCGTTACCTGTTTCGCGCGTGAGGGATAGGAGCTCGCTACCGAAGTAGCGCGGATAGCCCGACCTTACCGAGACAAAAAGGCGTATTAACGTAAAGTATATTTGCCTTTTTGTCTCGGTAAGGTCACGCCCAAATACTATTTACTAACCTTATATATCTCATTTGCCGTAATCATTTGCCAATTATCGGTTCTGAAAGGCGATGCTGGAAATTTTTCTTTATTAAAAAGGTTGATTTCGGTATCGTCATCTGCCCAACCGTAATGAACGGCAACGGGATTTGGTACGTTTTCGCTCGAAACGACGACTTTGTTGTTTTTTATGGTCGCCTTCGCGGAATGAAAAACCTTGTCGGCACCGGCGATTTCGAATCCTTTTACATTTCCTGAATTGTCAGAAGTTGATAACCCACTTCCAATATTATCGAAAGTAAGGATAATTTCGTTTCCTTTTATTTCCTGAGATTTAAAAATTGGTCCGCTATAGATTTGTTTTTTGCCATAAACATTATTCAATGCAATTGCAGCCAAACGCAAACCAACGTCTTGTTTGTTGGTTGGATGAATGTCTTTTGCATTACCGATATCTGTGGTTACAACCATTCCGGTATTGGGTAATTTCAGGGTTTCAAGTTGTGCTTCGCGAAGTTCTGCCCAACGGCTGCCTACTTTACTGTTGCCATTAAACTCATTGAAAGTGGACAATTGTACGAAGTAAAACGGAAAGTTTCCCTGATTCCATTTTGTTCGCCAATCGTTGATCATTAATGGAAATGACTTTTTGTATTGTTTTGCCCTCCAGACATTCGCTTCACCCTGATACCATAAAACACCCTGAAAAGCATACGGAACTAACGGATTGATCATCGCGTTGTATAATAATGACGGATAACTATTTGGTGAAACTGCAATTTTTACCTGTACGACATTGAATTTCCAAAGTCCTTCGAGTGGTATATTGCTGTCTTTGAATTGAATTTTCAGATCCGCTGGATCACCGTAGATTCCGCCACCTCCGGAATAATCTGAAATTCTGACTGCGATTACATTTTTGCCTTCTTTAAGAACTCCGGCCGGAATTTTATAAATTCTTAGTGTTTCCCATATTTTGTTGGTTCCTACCTGAACGCCATTGACATACGTGATATCTTCGTCGTCTACTTTTGATAGATGTAAAATAGCTTCGGTTTTGGCTTGTTCAGCAGAAAGTGTAATGGTTTTACGCATCCAGACTACACCATCGATATTGCCTATTTGCTGGTTTTCCCACAATGACGGCACTTTTATTTCCGGCCAGTTTTTATCATTAAAATCAAATTCTTTGAATTGGTTTTCATTTTCCATCGAGACCTCAAAACCCTGAATTTTCTTAACATTATCTAAAAGGGATTTTTTGTATACTTCAAAAACCGCATCCATATCAACTTGTGGAACATCGGCAATCATAGCTTTAAATTCATCACTTTTTTCGAAAGCTTCGCGGCTTGTCCAGGTTTCTACATTAGTTCCGCCCCAGGAAGTATTGATGATCCCGATTGGGATTTTTAATTCCGCATATAATTTCTTAGCAAAAAAGAAACCTGCAGCAGTAAAATCACGGATATTTTCTTTGTTAGCAACCAACCATTTTCCTGCTTTTAAATCTTCTTTTGGAGTTCCGCTTAAATCCTGGGCAACACCAAAATGACGAATCATGGGATAATCAGCATCTGCCATTTCTTTATCAGCGTTCATGGTTTTGTACATCTGAAATTCCATGTTCGATTGTCCGCTGCAAATCCATACTTCGCCAACTAAAACATCTTTGATAATGATTTTATTTTTTCCTGTAATGATTAATTCAAAAGGTCCTCCCGCTTTTTCGGCAGACAGTTTAATCATCCATTTTCCATCTTTATCGGCCTGAATGGTTTTGGTTTGTTTGTTAAATTGAACTTCGACTTTTTCATTCGCGTCTGCCCAACCCCAAACCGGAATTTCTTTATTGCGCTGCAGGACCATTCCATCAGAAAATAGTAAAGGCATTCTAACATTGGCATTTGCCATCATACTGAATATCAAAAAAATAAAGATTATACTTTTCTTCATTGTGCTGTTTTTAAACCATCTAAGTGATATAAGTAAATATAAGATTTTTACATGTACTAAACTTATATTTACTTATATCACTTATATGGTGAATTTGTTTTTTTATTACTGTAATCCTTCTTTCAAAGCAGTTAATGCCTGAGTATCAAAAACACTATTATCGCTTCTGTTAAAGATTCCGAAGCCTTTATCATTCAGACTTCCTTCATCCCAATAGAAAGGCAGTAAACCATTTGCTTTTGCTGTTTTTACCACGGTCTTTAAATAATAGGCTCTTGAGTTTAAATGTAGGGTCAATGCGCTGCCAGTTAAACTTGTGCGACGAATGGCCCCAAATTCTCCTAACAAAACAGGAATTCCTTTATCGACAAATTGGGTTTTCATTAATTTGAAGTTTTTTGTCAGCTCCGCTTCTTCTCCCCAACTTGCATTCCGTTCTGTATCTGTCGCTGAATGATAACCCGCTCCCCAATAATAGAACATTTTACCCCAGGATTCATCTTTAGTTAATCCGCCAAAATTCCACGGTGCATAATAATGCACTTCGACCATCATTCGGTTTGTAGTTTTATCTGTTGGCAAGGTCAACATGAGTTTATTTGTTTTTTCGATATCTGTTGTTGGTCCCTGAATTACCAAAGTACGGTAGGTATTTTTACCTCCGGTTGAACGGACAGCATCGATAAATGTCTGGTGATAAGAGGTTAAAACTGCCATTTGCGCAGCATCTTCAACCGCTGGTTCGTTTGCACTTGCAAAAAGCAAATGCTCATCGAAACCTCTTAAATTTGTTGCTATTTGTTCCCAAAATGCTTTTTGTTTGGCGTTATTTTCTGTTTTTTTGGCTTCGGTAATATTGTTTTCGAGCCATCCACCATCCCAATGAATGTTTACAACTACGTACATATCATTGTCTACACAATATTGCACAACTTCTTTTACGCGGTTTAGCCAATCTGTTTTAATTTTGGCTGTAGCCGAATTTTCTAAATATTGATTCCACGAACATGGAATTCTTATCGCATTGAAACCATTTGCTTTTACAGCATTGATTAAAGCTTTGGTCACTTTCGGATTTCCCCAGGCCGTTTCTCCGCCCGTTGCTTCTAATGTGTTACCAATATTCCAGCCTAGTTTTATTTTGGCTGCTAATTGTACCGCATTACTTGACATTCCGGTTGCATCAGCCGCAATTGGATTTGTATTGTAACTTGGATATAAACCGGCAACTTCAATTATTTCTTCTTTTTTTGTTTCTTCTTTATCAGAACTGCAAGCCCAAAGACTTAAAAAAGAAAAACATAAAACGGTGCTTAACAGATAACCTTTTACAGTATTTTTCATTTGTGGTTTGGTTTAATAGTTAGTTCTCAGTTTTATTCAGGTAACTTAACTCGTTGGGTGTAATTCATAAAAATAGTTAAACACATAGAAACATAGATTTTATGATTTTGAAAAAAGGAAATCAAAAAGAAACTCGTTTCTCACAAATAGCTATGTGTGTTAATGCAAGTGAAACGCCTTTTTTGAGTTCAATAATTTATATTTCTATGTGTTAAAAAATCACACCCAACGGGTTATAATAATGCTCTTTAATAAAATCAAAGAGCATTAATATTTCAAGCTTTATTTAATGGTTACGACAAATTCTTTTTTGATATCTCTTGAAGAATTTCCTAATTTCAACGTATATTTTCCTGGCTCAATTGTCCATTTTTTCGCAGCTACATCATAATATGCCAATTCTTTTACCGGAACTTTAATCGTTACGCTTTCAGAACTTCCTGCTTTTACCAATACTTTTTGGAAACCTTTTAATTCCTGTGCAGCACGGGTAATTTTCGAATCAGATTTTGAAGTATACAATTGAACCACTTCTTTTCCATCCACTTTTCCTGTGTTTTTGACTTCAACAGAAACTGTGATTGTTTCGTTTTGTGCGTATGAGGTTCTGTCTGCTTTTGCATTATCGAAAGCAAAAGTGGTATAGGATAATCCAAATCCGAAAGGATATAATGGTGTAATGTTTTTGGTGTCAAACCAACGGTATCCTACCAAAATTCCTTCAGCATAGTTTACGGTTTTTCCTCCGGGGAAACTGTTTGTGGCATGTGCAGGAGAATCCATAATTTGTTTAGGCATTGTCCAGGGTAATTTTCCTGACGGATTTACTTTTCCTAATAGTACATCTGCTAAGGCATTTCCTCCTTCAGAACCGTTAAACCATGTCCATACTAATGCTGACGTTTTTTTGCTCACAGCATCAATATCAAAAGGCGCACCGGCAATCATAACGACAATTGTTCTTGGATTTGCAGCAATTACTTTTTGAATTAATTCTTCTTGTCCGAATGGTAATTTTAAAGTTCTTCTGTCAGATGCTTCTGTTTCGTAATCACGGTTTGAACCTGCAAAAATGATCGCAACATCTGATTTTTTAGCCGCTTCTACGGCTTCCTGAACTTTTGCAGGATCTAACTGATCTATGGTTACAGGACCATTTGAGGTAATGTTTCCTAAATTTCCTTTGTTTTTTTCATCATAACGCTCCAAATATCCTTCAGCATAATTGATTTTGATAGATGATGGCAATCTGTTTTTTAAACCTTCAAGCGGTGTAATTTCTCTTTTGGTTTTAACTCCTGCACCAAATCCGCCTAGAGCATTTTTCTTTGTTGCGTTATTACCAATTACGGCTATCGATTTTACTCCGTCTAGTTTTAATGGCAATGCATTGTTTTCATTTTTCAATAAAACGATATCTTCCGCTGCAATTTTATAGGCATCCTGATAGTGTGCTTCGGTTGCAATACTTCCTTTCACACGATCTTTTCCTCCCATTGCTTTTACCTGAAATAGGGTGCGTAAAATTCTTTTTACGTGTTTGTCCAATTCTGCTTCTGAGATTTCTTTGTTTTTAGCAGCAGCAATTAATTTATCGGCAAGGAAAAATTCATTGAAAGGTTTTGGTGTTCCCATTTCAATATCCAATCCGCTTTGTAATGATTTTACTGTTGAATGAACCGCGGCCCAATCTGAAACTACAACGCCTTTGAATCCCCATTCGTCACGAAGGATTTTATTCAGCATATAATCGTTTTCGCATAAATATTCGCCTCTGAATTTATTATAAGCGCCCATCACACTATAGGCATGAGCCTCTTTTATAGAAGCTTCAAAAGCTGGAAGGTAAATTTCACGAAGTGTACGTTCGTCCATTCTAACATCAACAAAATCACGGTTTGTTTCCTGATTGTTTGCTGCGAAATGTTTTACGCAAGCCATCACATCATTGTCTTGTAATCCAACGATTAAAGGCACTGCAATTTTTTTATTCAAAAATGGATCTTCAGACATATATTCATACGTTCTTCCTCCAAGTGGTGTTCTCACGATATTAATCGCCGGAGAAAGTAACATGTCTTTGTCTCTGGCACGTAATTCCTGACCAACACTATTACCAAATGTATATGCCATTTCAGCATTCCATGTTGCAGCTAGTCCTCCACCGGCTGGGTAATACGTTGCAAAGTCATCTTTTAAACCTGCCGGAGCCCAGTTGTCACGCGAAATTTCTTCACGAACGCCTAATGGTCCATCGGCCATTTTTAATTCCGGAATTCCCAAACGTTTTACGCCTCCGGAAGTAAACATGCTGTTTCCGTGCAGCATTCCTATTTTTTCTTCCAATGTCATTTGAGAAACCAATTTGTCAATTTCGGCATCGAATTCTGAACCTATTTCTTTGCCTTTATATTCTTTCTGAACTGAATTTTCAGCATCAGAAACGGAACTTTGCTCTTCACTTTTTTTACAAGAAGTAAATGCTGCAAAAGCAATCGCTACTGAGAGGTATATAATTTTGTTTTTCATGCTTAATAATTTATTTTTAGTTTTTAGATCGTTCGTTTTTAAGAGATTATAGTTTTACAAAATTGAACAAAACAACATCATTTTCATTTATCTTATAGTCTTTGCTAAAAGTTTCTTTTGAATCAATTGTTACTTTTTCTGATGCAATCAAAGCGCCGTTGTTTTTATCTTTTATGTTTTTTACTTGTTCGCGGGTTAGCTGACTTGGTTTCCCCAAAGCTAAGTAATCGGCGTAAGCATCATTGACTTTATATCCAACTTTGTAAATTTCTAAATTATATTTCCCCTTCTGCAAACCTGCTACTTCAATTTTTACAATTCCTTTTGGCTTAGATGGCAAATCTTTTATGTAATACGTTTGGTTATTTACAGAATCTCCCGGATGTGTATTGGTAAAATCCCAAAACAACAACTGAACATCTCCTTTTGTATTTTTAGTTGCCCATGAAGAAGTGTCTTTGTTTTGAAGTTCTGTTTCGCCTAATTTATTCAGAAAGGAATACGAGAAATAAGCCGGTTTTTTGATTCCCTGCGTATTCAACAATCCGAAACCTCCGTGAAACGGCGTGAATCTTGGTCCGGCTTCTTCAAAAATATCGGTGAAAACCCAATATGACATCGAGTTTGCCGCATTGTCAACTTGTTTTAGCTTTTGCAAAATATAAGCTGCCGAATGATAACTGTCGTGAATAGGATCTGCCGGAGTATACGAAGAACTCCATTCTGTATAATGTAATTCTAATTTTGGCTTAGCCGAATTTGAAATTTGATTGCGTGAATTGATCACATCGCCGCTGATACTCGATTCTTCCTTGTTTAAAACAGTTCCGGTAGTCCCGAATTCATCCAGAAATCCTTGTTTTACGCCATACGTATGTGTCGAAATAAAATCTAACGGAACATTATTCTTCGCACAAAAATCTATTGTTTCCGGAACCCAGGCTGCTCCCGCTGTTGCAGGGCCTCCAACTTTATAAGCAGGATTTACGCTTTTTATGCCACGGGCTGCGTATTCATATAATTTGAAATATTCTGCCTGCGTTCCTGTCCAGAAACCTGGCGATAAATTTGGTTCATTCCAAACTTCAAAATACCATGTTTTTACTTCTTGGGCTCCGTAACGTTCTGTGAAATGCTGGGTTAGGTTTCGAATTAAATCTTCCCATTTTTTATAATCTTTTGGAGGCGTTACATTTCCTTTCCACCAGAAAATGGTTTGATTTCCACTTGCTAATGCTGACGGCATAAAACCCAATTCTACAAAAGGTTTCATTTTTATACTCAATAAAAAATCATATAAAGCATCAATATATTGATAATTGTATTGGGGATTTCCTTTTGAATCTTCGCTGTAAACCGCCATATCATCAGATAATAAACCGTGCATTCTGATGTATTTAAAATCGCATTCTTTTTTGGTCATGGCTAATTGCTGCTGCCAATCGGCGCGCAAACCTTCATTGGCTCTTCCGGCGCCAATACATTCTTTAAACATGGTATTTAATGCGCCTGAAGTTTTATTGTAATCGACTTTTATGATTCGGTTTTCGGCATTAGCATTTTGTCCAAACAAATTAATATTGATGAGACAGAATAAAGCGGACAGTAGTATTAAATTTCTTTTCATTAGAATTATTTAACTGTTATTTTTTTAGTTTGAAGAATGTTATCCGAAGCGCTTCCTATCTGAATTTCAATGGAATTATTTTCTAGTTCAAATTGTTGTTTGGCTGTATTCCAATATTCTAAATCTTTGGCTTTTAAAGTCAAAGAAACATTCTTGGTTTCTCCGGCTTTAAAGAAAACCCGCTGAAATGCTTTTAACTCTTTTTCCGGACGTTCGACTTTTGAATTTAATTGTTTTACATACAACTGAATTACTTCGTCTCCATCCTTATTTCCTGTATTGGTAACGGAAACGGTTACTTTTACTTCACCATTTTTAGTAATGTTTTCCGAATTGGTTTCAACAGCATTGTATTTGAAAGTCGTATAACTCAATCCGTGTCCAAAAGCATATAAAGGTTTTCCTTTGAAATACATATAGGTCCTGCCATTTCGGATATTGTAATCTAATAATTCAGGCAAATCGGTAATATCCTTTACCCAAGTTTGTGTCAATCGTCCGGCAGGATTATAATCTCCGAATAAAACATCGGCCAAAGCGGTTCCGGTTTCCTGACTGTTTTGCGTCATGTGCACAATTGCCGGAACGTGTTCTTGTGTCCAGTTTATCGCGTACGGAAAACTGCTGATCAAGGCTACAACCGTTTTAGGATTCGCCTGATACACTATTTTAATTAGATCTTCCTGCTCTAAGGTCAGTGATTGGCGATCTACGGCTTCTTTTCCTTCACTCGGAACGGGACAATCTGCCCAACCTGCGTTACAAACCGGATGATTTCCTGCGACTACAATCACAACATCTGCTTTTTTAGCAATTGAAACTGCTTTACCATCAATATTATTTTTGACGTAAAGAATTTCAACATTGTTTCCGAGTTTATTTTTAATTCCCTGTAAAGGAGAAATGGTATAAGGTGGAGTTCCGCTGTACCAATCCAACAATACTTCGTCTGCGTGAAGACCGATTACAGCAATGGTTTTTAATTTGTCTTTTTGTAAAGGCAATAATCCCGAATCATTTTTAAGTAAAACGATTGATTTTTGTGTGGCTTCGAGAGCGATTTTTTTATGTGCTTCGGTTTTCCAGGGATCGATTGTATCTTTTTCTGTTCCGATTTTTGAATATGGATTTTCATCTGAAGTATCTAACATTCCTAATTGAATCATGACTCTGTAATCACCGCGAATAACAGCATCGATATCTTTTTCTTTTAAATATCCGTGCGAAAGTGCTCCGTAAACGCCTTCTGTAAATTCATCTAAAAATTGATTGATTCCTGCTTTTATCGCTGCGGCAGCTCCCAGATATTTGTCTGCGTAATATTTATGATCGGAAAGCAATAATTTGAATGCGCCTCCATCTGTACAGATGATTCCGTTTTGTCCCCATTCTTTTTGGGTAATGTTTTTCAGCATCGGATGTACCATTGCCGGAATTCCGTTTACTTTATTGTACGCTGCCATGTACGCACGAGATCCTCCTTCGACAACGCCCATTTGAAAAGGCAACGCATAATATTCCCGCCAAAGTCTTTCATCAAAATCAGATGACGTATACGTTCTGCCATCTTCGTTGCTGTTGGCCAGAAAATGCTTCATTAACGAAGCCGTTTGCCAATATTTAGGATTATTTCCCTGAAGCCCTTTTACAAAAGCAACGGTCATCGTTCCGTTAAAAAAAGCATCTTCTCCGTAACTTTCTTCGGTACGTCCCCAACGCGGATCTCTTGCGATATCAGCATTTGGAGCACGAACGACTAAGCCGCCACGATGGTATCTTTGAAATGCATAACGGGTTTCATACCCTTCAACCTGAGCGACTTTTTGAAGCAAATCAACATCCCATGTTTCTCCCAAACCATAAGCCTGCGGAAAAGTGGTGGTTGTAACGGGTTGTTTGTTTTTTCCGCCCCATTCTCCCGGTCCGCCAAGTGCTAAACCGTGTAATCCTTCAACATGTCCTGTGCCCACAACTCCTAATCTTTTTATCGACGGATTCGTGCTTAATGCCTGAACTTTTTCATCAAGCGTCATCAACGATAACAAATTATCAATACGCTTTTCAGTATCTAATTTAGGATCCTGAAAAGGATATTGCTTTTGCTGTGACAACATTAAATTGATCGACAAAAGGAAAACAATATGTAGAGTGAGGTTTTTCATTTAAAAAAATTGTGGTTATTAAACCCGACGGGTTTGAAATTTTTATAAATTATATTTTGAAATCTAATCGTTACGTTAAATATATACCTAACAGGTTTTGAAAGCCTGTTAGGATATTTGAATTCTAATCTTTGCGTTAAATAAACCCGACAGGTTTTGAAAACCTGTCGGGTTTGCCAATCTATATCAATATCTATATTTATAGTTTTTTAAATCTAATTGCTGTTCCTCCAGCGCCGCCTAAATGTAATTTTAGGGAATCTGAAGCTTTAACGGTTTTCTTTGAAATCGCTACTGCAGATGGATTGTGTGTTTCATCTGTTCCTTCTGCGTCAGCATAAATCTGAGCTTCATAAGTTGCAGTTGGATCTAAGAATGATAAAGCAACGTTTACGTCTCTTGCGTTTTCGTTTGTGATCGCCCCTAAATACCAATCGGCACTGTTTCTGTCTTTACGAACTGTTGTGATATATTGTCCAATTACGCCTTCTAACACTTTAGTGTCTTCCCAGTCTGTTGGAACATCTTTTAAGAATTGCAATGCTGGTTTTCCTTCGTAATTTTCTGGAAGATCGGCCATCATCTGGATTGGCGCATAAATCGTTACATACAATGCCAATTGTTGCGCTGTTGTTCCGTGCACTCTTTTTCCAGGATATCCTTGTTTTACCTCAACATCAAAAATTCCCGGTGTATAATCCATTGGTCCTGAAAGTAATCTGGTAAACGGAAGAATCGTTAAGTGATTTGGCGGATTTCCTTCGCTCCATGCGTTATATTCTTGTCCGCGTGCTGCTTCTCTTGAAACCATATTGGGGAAAGTTCTACGTTCTCCCGTATCTTTTATCGATTCGTGGTACAATACAGCTAAATCATATTCGGCTGCTTTTTCTAAAACAAATCTGAAGTAATTCACTCCAAATTGTCCAAAATGCCATTCTTTCATGTTTAATTTTGAACCAACGTGTCCAATTTTAACTGAATGCATTCCTAGTTTTTTGTACAATGCAAAAGCGTCGTCAATTTCTTTTAAGTAATTAATTAAGTTCGATCCTGTTTCGTGGTACCCAATTAGTGCTACGTCATTTTTCTTTCCGTATGCTACTACTTTTTCTAAATCGAAATTGTCTGCACTTTTAGTAAAACTAAACATGTGCATTTTGTTTTCGTACCAAGCCGGTGTCCAGCCTTTGTTCCAGCCTTCGATTAATAAATGATGAAATCCTTCTTTGGCTGTAAAATCAATATATTCTTCAGCATGTTTTGTGGTTGCGCCTTGTTTGTCGCTTTCCCAAAATGTATATTTTCCGATGTGCATTCCCCACCAAATTCCGAAGTATTTGTATGGTTTGAAATAACTTGCTGTATTTTTTAATTTGTTTGGATCATTTAGATTTAAAATCAAATAGGATGTAATTAAATCTGCTGGTTTTTCTCCAATTTGAAGTGTTCTCCAGGAAGAAGTGAACGTGTCTTTTACACGCACTTTTACGCCATCAGCCCACGGCACTAAATCCGATTTTAATTGCGTTCCGGTTGTGTTTACCAAAGTCATACTGGCAAAATCAACCAAATTTGCTTCGTGAAAACTTAAGGCTAATCCGCTTTTGCTTTCTATAGTTAATGGAGTCAAAACTGTATCAAGTGTACTTACAGGAGCGTCTTTAAATAGATATTCGTCACGGTTTTCTCTGTTTGCCGGAATCCACCATGCTTTTCCATCTTCTTTTAGGTTAAAAGTTGTTTTTTCATCCATAATGAAAATACTGTCTTTTACATTTTGCTTTGGATACACATATCGAAACGCAATTCCGTCATCAAAGGCACGAAACTGAATTTCCAGTTTACGTTTGTTTCCCGCTTTTTGCTGTAATTGAACCGATAACTGATTGTAGTGATTTCTGATGTTTTTCTTTTCTCCCCAAACTTGTTCCCAGGTTTCGTCAAAAGTCGAATTTTTCACGCTTTTGATTTCGAAATCAGTACTTAAATTTTCATTTCCTTTTAATAAAAATCCCATGTCGGATGGTGTAATCACTTCGGTTTTTCCGTGTGACACCGCATATTTTGGAGCGTTTTTTACTAGCTCAAATTTGATTTTATTCTGCCCGTTTGGCGAAGCCAATTCATAAGCATTTTTATTTTTCTGACTGTATCCTATCGAAATGGATAGGATTAAAGCGGGAAGAACCAGGTAATTTTTCATGATATTTTTCTTAATTCATTTTTAATAAATCGGGCGTTGCTTGTGCGTTCACCCGATTTAGAAACTCAACAAAAACTTATTTTCAACATTGTATGTGGTTTTTAAACACATAGAATCATAGATATACTAAACTTATAAAAAGGCGTTTCACTTGCATTAACGAACATAGCTATGTGTGAAAGCGTGCTTTTTTTGTTTACTTATTTAAAGTCTACAAAATCCTATGTTTCTATGTGTTTATTTTTTTTTCACACAGATCTGGCAGATTAAGCAGGTTTTTAATTTTTAATCCTCAATTTTTAATCATTTATACCTTTTTATCCCGTAGGGATTTAATGTCGGTAGAAAAACAGAAAACCGGTTTCAATGTCCCGTCAGGGACTACATGTTTTTATTTTGTGTATTCCCTAACGGGAAAAATGACTACAATGGCTGATATTGCTACCGACATTAAATCCCTATGGGATAAATTTACATTTAACGAATTTATTTTTCCCACTCCGTTTTTAGAGTCGTTTTCCCTTTTAATGGGTTTGAACTTACGTCAAAATTGTTTCCGTTTTTGGTTACTTTTATTTCTTGTACTGCATCGCCGTCCGGTAAAAATATTTTGGCTGTAGCCGAAGTGGTTTTATCGCTAGCATATACTTTTAGTGTTAATTTGCTCCAATCCATGTCTTTTGTAGATTGTGCCAAAGCGATGTGGGGCAATGCGGTTCCGTCTTTTACTAAAACTATAATTGGCACTTCGCCTGCTTTGATTTTATGCCAGCCTGATTGGTATACTTTTTTGGTTTGGTAATCAATCCATGTTCCTTCCGGAAGATAAACATCTCTTTCGGTGACTTCTTCAAAAAGTGGCGCTACCAGCATACTTGATCCAAATAAATATTCATTATCTACTAACCACGCGCCCGGATCATTTGGATATTCTACAAATAAGGCACGCATCATTGGTAAACCTTTTTGGGAACTTTCTTTTGCCTGAGCATAGATATATGGCATTAATTCGTAACGCATATTATCTGCTTTTCTAAATCCTTCCAGGAAATCTTTACTGTACAACCAAGGTTCGCGCGGAGGCTCTCCGTGACTTCTTACGTGTGAGGTAAACATCCCGAAAGGTGCCCATCTTCTGTATAAATTCTCCGGTGATTTTGTTGCAAATCCTCCAACATCGTGACTCCAGAAACTGAATCCGCTTAGACCTAATGAAAGTCCGCCGCGTAATTCTGCCGACATTGCACCGTTTGTAGTTTCAGCATCTCCTCCCCAATGCAATGGGTAACGCTGAGATCCTGCCCAGGTACTTCTTGCCCAGATTAATGTGTATCCTTTTTCTTTCTGGGTAATTTCGGCAACAGCCTTATTGTATCGTAAAGGGTATAAATTGTGTTCGTAGAAACCGGTTCTTCCTGAATGGTAAATTCCGTCTGGCGGAGCTGCTTCTCCAAAATCAACCTTGAAAACCGAAACGCCCTGATCGAATAAGTGTTTCAGTTTTGCCTGATACCAGGTTACGGTTTCCGGATTTGAAAAATCCAATACGGCATCTTCGTACGGAAGATTTCCTTTGCGATCTCTTACCGCTAAATTCTTGTCCATGATTTCGTTAAACAACGTATTCTTTGGTGAGAAATACGGCAATTGCCATAAACATACGTGAAAACCATCGTCTTTAAGATCTGACATCATTTTTTGAGCATCCGGAAAACGATCTTTAGAAAACTCGTAATTGTTTCTCCAGTCTACATCAAACCAACCTGTATCAAAGTGAATAACGTCTGTTGGAATTTTATATTTACGTAAATCTTTTGCGACCTGACGCCCTTCTTTTTCAGAGAAATAGGTAATTCGGCTCATCCAGAAACCAAATGACCAAAGTGGCGGCATAGCGGCTTTTCCGGTTAAATCTGTGTATTGGTCTAAAACGTCTTTTGGTTCTCCGATAAAGAAAAACAAATCGGCTTCGTCATCGCCAATGTACATTTCGTTTGCACTTGAATAATATTTACCAAAGTCAACAGTAATTGGGGTTGAATGATGCATGAAAACACCATAACCGCGACTGCTCATATAAAACGGAACGGGTTTGTACATCGTTTCGTTTTGGATTCCGTTTGCATCATCTGTCCATAAAACAACTTTTTGACCGCGTTTGTTGAATTGGGTGAAAGATTCTCCACAACCAAATATTTTTTCGTCCGGTTCTAAGCTGAAAGCAGCACCCATACTTCTGGAGTAATCGCTGTTTCTGCGCACATACGAGAACGGAAGTGTTGGCGTATAGGTATTTTGCAAATCCGAATCATGAAGTGTACTGGTCAACAATTTTCCGGTTTCATCGTAAATTTTTACGTGCCACGGTTTTGTTAGAATTTCAACTGAACCATGTTGGCTCGTATATTTATGCCCGCCTTCAATTTTAGAATATTTCCACAATTCAGGGTGATTGGGTGCAACTCCATTAATTAACATTAGAGATGTTGCTTCTGGATGAAATTGTGGTCCTGAAGTGGTTTTGATTCTAATAGTTCTATCCGATACAAACTGAATCTGGAACGGCAATTCTGGTGAAGCCTGATATTCTGTCGTTGGAAATTCGTTTGCCGGAACTACATCCGGTTTCATCATCATGTTGTTGAAAGCCTGACGCGTTTTATAATTGTATCTCAAATATTTAATCGTTCCTTTTCCTGTTGCAGGATCAAAAGCGGTCAATTCATCAGCAAAATAAAAGGTGTTCAGGTAATTCTGAAAATCCTTGCTGATATCTATCGGAGCATTTAGCACATCTGCGTTTTGAATTTGTGCAGACGCTTTTGGCGTTACCAAAATTCCAAGCATTAAGGCAGAAAATAATGCGGTTAGTTGTCTTTTTTTCATGAGTTAATTTTATTTTTTATCAACTTTCTAAGTTTAACTTTTTTATCACTTAAAATCTTTTAAACACATAGAATCATAGTTCATTGGAGTCTTTAAAAAGGCGTTTCACTTGTTTAAATCCAAATAGCTATGTGTTAGAAACTAGTTTCTTTTAATTTTCTTTTTTACAAACAAAAAATCTATGTTTCTATGTGTTTAAAATTTAACGAATTATACGTGTTATTCTGCTGTAATTACAATTGTGGCGGGTTTTAACCCATTCGCTTTAGCGGTTAATTCTAATCTTCCAGTTTTAGTGTCAGACTGAACAATGACTAAACATTTTCCGTTAAGCGCGGTATGTTTTGAACCTTTATAGGATTCATGGCTAACGGGATCTCCGCTGCAAACCCCAACAATTTTTCCGTTTCCTTTTAAGGAGAAGTTGATTTCGTTATTCGCAGTTGGGGCTAAAATTCCTTTTGCATCCAGAATATCAACCGTTACAAATGACAAATCGTTTCCGTCGGCTTTTATCGTACTTCTGTCTGCTGTCAATTTTAAATTTGATGGATCTCCAGCTGTTTTAATTTCGGTTTCCAGAACTGTTTTTCCGTTTTTACGGGAAATTGCTTTTAGTGTTCCGGGTTGAAAAGGAATTCTCCACATAACATGCAGATCATCTCCTTTTTTACTGCGAACTCCAACTGATTTTCCGTTAAGGAAAAGTTCAACCTCATCAGCCTTATTATAGTAAGCCCAAACGTCTACAGTTTGTCCTGCTTTCCAATTCCAATGTGGAAAAATGTGCAGCACAGTTTTGTCTGTCCATTCGCTTTGGTACATATAATAAACGTCTTTCGGGAAACCGGCTAAATCTACAATTCCGAAATAGGAACTAACAGATGGCCATTCATAAGGCGTTGGTTCTCCAATATAATCGAAACCGGTCCAGATGTACATTCCGGAAAGAAAATCGTATTTTTTGATCACTTTCCAGGTTGCTTCGTGGGTTGAACCCCAAGGCGCCTGAACCTGATCGTAAGCCGAAACGGTATTTCCAGGATTTCCTTCAGTAAATTTAAGATCCCATCTTACCGGCCATTTTTTAATTGAATCTGAAACTGCATCATAATATCCACGTGTTTCTAAAGCCGATGTGGTTTCTGTTGCTATGAAAGGAATTCCCGGGAAATTCTTTTGGTGATATTCATATGTTTGATGTGCATAATTGTACCCAATAATATCCAGAGCTCCGGATTTTGCAATTGCATTATATTGAACGTTTGCTTTTTCAAACTGCAAATTGACATTATCCAAATTCATATTCACCGGCGGATTCATTGCTGCTGTAATCGGACGCGTTTTATCGTATTGACGTGTAATTGCTGCTAATTCTTTGGCAATTGTTACACCGCTTTCGTCCCATTGTTGTGGAATTTCATTACCAATACTCCACATAAAAATACTTGGATGATTGCGGTCGCGAAGCAATTGATCGATTAAATCTTTTTTGTGCCATTTGTCCCAGTCATTTCCGTAATCGTATTTGGTTTTGCTTTGTTTCCACATGTCAAAAGCTTCATCCATGACAATGAAACCCATTTTATCACATAAATCTAAAAGTTCCGGAGCCGGAGGATTATGCGAAGTTCTGATTCCGTTTACGCCCATTTCTTTCAGAATTTCTAACTGACGTTGGATGGCACGCGTGTTGATTGCAGAACCCAAAGCACCTAAATCATGGTGCATGCAAACTCCTTTGATTTTTACCTGTTTTCCGTTAAGGATAAATCCTTTATTTACATCAAATTTAAAATCTCTTATTCCAAAATTGGTTTTGTATTGATCTACAATTTTATCATCTACAGAAATTTCGGTAACTGCGGTATACAATTCAGGTTTTTCTATTGACCATAAAATTGGTGTTTCAAGTTGAGTTTCTTGTTTAATGGTTTGGTTTGCATTTGCTGCAATGGTTATATTTTGTGTAACGGATGTTACTTTGGTATCTTCTTTAAAAATAGTAGTGGTTACGGTCGCTTTTTTTGAAGTTGTGTTCTGGTTTTGAATAGTAGTTTCAAAACTTACCGAAGCTTTTTCAGCCGTAACTTTTGGCGTTGTCACATAAGTTCCCCATTGTGCAACATGTAATTTATCGGTGGTTTCGATCCAGACATTTCTGAAAATTCCTGAGCCTGAATACCAGCGTGAATTGGGTTGTTTTGAATTGTCAACCTTTACAATTATTTCGTTGTTTTTGTCTCCGTAATTTAAATATTGCGAAATTTCATATTGAAAGCCAATATATCCGTTTGGACGTTTTCCTAAATAATGTCCATTTACCCAGACTTCACTGTTTTTGTAGACACCATCAAAAATAATTGATATAACTTTACTACTATCAGCGGCGCTTATTTTGAAAGTTTTCTTATACCAGCCTAAACCACCAGTAAGTGATCCGCCTCCATATCCTGCAGGACTTTTTTCATCAAATTTCCCTTCAATACTCCAATCATGCGGAACATTCAAGGTCCTCCATTTGGTCGAAGTTCCAATAGTATCTTTATCTTTTATACTATCGTTCAAATGAAAATTCCAATCTGAATTAAAAGAGACTTTTCGGTTAAAAACATCTTCTTTTTTACTACAAGAGCCAAAGAGGATAATTCCAACTAACATTAATAAAAAAAGTGGGCTGCTTACATTCTTTCTTTTGTGCATCGGTATAGTTTTTATTTTGGAAATTGAATATAGAAATTAAAAAACGTTTTTGTTTTTCATGCAGAATAAATTTAAGCCTCAGTACTAAAGACTTCTTTGGTACTGAGACTATAAAATTAAATCATTTAAGGTTTCGCAATTAAGTGGTAAACTAAATAACCACCATCTGCCCTAATAGCCAGAAAGCTTAAAGTTGTATCCGTTAGCTCAACAATTTTTACATTGGCAAAACTAGATGAAGAACTAAAATAACTGGCTTCATTTGGATGTAACATTTCTGTTCCTCCATTAAACACTATTCTGTCATTTTTTGATTCATCTGTCAGTGTAAAATTAAAAGTTGCCGCTTTAGTGGTTTGTTCGGTACTTCCCAGTTTTGGATTTGTTTGTGTTACTGAAACATTATATCCACCATTAAGGTCAAAAGTAATTTCTCCCCAATTTTTATTTTCTAATCCGGCCCATGAAATCTCTGAAAGCAATGGCCACCAGCCTGCAGAACTGAGCGTACTGTTGATATAATTTGAATCAACAAATTCAAGAGGTTTTACCATGTTTAACACCCATGTTTTTCCTTCTGTCCCATTTGTAAGTCTGCCCCATCTTACATCGCTAAAGTAAGCTTCATCATTTTCTGCTACTGTAATAGATACGGGAGCTGCTTCTACTGCACCACCTCTGGTATATGCAGTATAAAAAATCTTATAACTTCCTCCAAAAGGCAATATTATTTTGTCATCTCCTTTATTAGAATGCCCTAATTCATTTCCTTTACTATCAATATAGTGCCAATATGGAATTACAGTGGGATCTTCGTTTTTTACAATAACTTCATGATCGTTAGCAGGATTTTGAGTAACTGAAAATTTAGTACTGGCAGGCGTTAATGTAATCGCATCTAAACTTTCTCGATCTTCAACAGGTTCACATGAAAATAATCCGGAACCAATAGTTATTGCAGTTATTATTATATATAATGTACGTTTCATAATCAATTGTTTTTAGTTAATTACCAACCTGGATTTTGTTTGATAGTACCGTTAGAAATTACTATTTGAGATTGTGGTAATGGCAACCATCCCAAAGTTTCAGTTCTAAATGTCACGTTAAATTGAGAATCAGTCGCTGAGTTGTCTATTGCAGCTTTTGCAACATCAACACCTTGTCTGATTAAGTCAAAATAACGTTGTCCTTCCAGTGCTAATTCTAAACGGCGTTCTTCCATAATAACTGTTTTAGAAACTGTTTTTCTGTGCGTTGTACTTTTAAAAGCACGGTCACGAACTTTATCCAAATCGGCCTGAGCCAATGCTGTATTTGTACCCAGATTCAATTCGGCTGCCATCAATAAAACATCCGCATAACGAATAATAGCATAATCCTGATAGTTGTCAATTTGAAAATTCCCTCCGTTAAGTTCTACGATAGCTGTTCCTGCTGCATTTGTAATTGGACAATATTTTTTCCAGGAATATCCGGTATACTGGCGTTGTTCTCTGGCTTCAGCATTAAAATTCAACCCTTCTCCGGCAAAATTTATAATTGTTGCATCTCTTCTGGTGTCACCCGTTTCATATGCGTTATATAATTTTGGGTTCACTGTTGCTCCACCCCAACCAGTTGCATACTTTCCGATAGACCCGCCACGAGGTGCAATATTTACCTGAAAACGGTTTCCTTCATTTAAATTCCAGTCTCCTTTTCCTGAACCATTAAAACGAACAGCCCAAACCATCTCTGTATTATCTTCTCCGGCAAAATTCTCAAAAGAAGCGGCCAGCCAAAGATTGGCAAAATCAGCCACTAAACCATGTCCGCTATTACTAACTACATCATTAATATAAGTGGTAGCCTGTGCTTTTGTTACTACACCGGCCAAATCAGCTTTTTTGTAATAATCTGTATAGAATAAAAAGGTTCTCGCCAGGTAAGCTTCGGCAGCCCATTTTGTAATACGCCCATAATTAGCATTTCCACTTTGAGAATAATTATCATTATTTAAATTATCAGCAGCAAATTTTAAATCATTAGCAATCAAAGCATACGTTACCTCAGCAGCTTGTCTTGGCAATTGAAATTCACTGGAGGTGATGGTATGATCCAAAGGAACTATATCTCCAAACATTTTTGCAGCCTGAAAATGAAAATGTGCTCTTAAAAAACGAGCTTCTGCTTCGTATCTCGTTTTTAGAGCGGTATCAGTTCCCCAGTTTACTTTATTTAGGTTTTCTAATAAAATGTTTGCTCTGTAGATTCCTAAATAAGAATTTTTCCAAACATCAGCATTCATATCTTTATTGGTCACGTATAAAAAACGATCCCATTCGATATCTGCCTGTGCATCGGCAACACCATATCCTCCAAAGCAATCATCAGATGCCTGCTCGCTGATCAATAATGGACCTCCGTAAGCTTCGCGTTGCAATACATCATAAATTGCGATTAATCCCTGGTAAGCATCTGTTGGTGTTTTATAAAAATTTTCTTCAACCTTAGTTGTAGAAGGTTCTGTGTCTAAAAAATCACCAGAACAAGCTCCTAAAACGAATAAGCCTGAAACAGCCAATAATTTTATATATGTTTTCATCGTTTTCATCATTTAAAAGTTAACATTAAGACCCATCATGTATGTTCTGGGCTGTGGATAAAATCCAACGTCGATTCCTTTTGCCCAGGTCTGATTAGTGTTTCCGAAACCAATTTCAGGATCCATTCCCTGATATTTTGTAAAAGTGAATAAGTTATTGGCCGCAACATACAATCTGAATTTGCTGAAGAATTTTAACTTTTCAGTTAATTTTGTCAGATCACATCCAACAGTAGCACTTTTAATTCTGTAGAAATCTGCATTTTGAACATACAGGTCAGAGAATTTAGTATAGTTTCCGTTTGCATCTGCTCCGTAAGTAACTCTTGGAACTCTGTTCGAGCTTCCTTCTGTCGTCCATCTGTTTAAAATATCAGTGGTGTTATTGGTATATGCACGAGTAGGATCGTGGATTCCAAAAACATTCTGATTACCGGCAACTCCATATGTATAAATAGAAAGATCAAATGCCTGGTATGAAAGGTCGAAATTTAAACCATATGTAAAATCAGGATTTGGATCTCCAATTTTAGTTTTATCGTTTGCATCAATTTTTCCGTCACCGTTTAAATCTACAAAACGAACATCTCCAGGCTGTGCATTTGGTTGTACTCCTGCAGCAACTTCAGCAGCATTCTGGAAAATTCCTGCTGTTTTTAATCCGTAGAAATAACCTATTGGCTGTCCAACTTCAACACGGTTTAACTCGTCTGATCCCTGAAACAATAAGTTGGTATCGCCATGAATAATTCCTTCACTATTCGCCACTCTGATTACTTTATTTTCGTTGTGCGAAATATTTCCGTTTACAGAAAAATTCCAGTCTTTTCCAAATTTAGTATGGTATGCAAGAGCAACCTCAAATCCTTTGTTCTGAATATCTCCACCATTAATATAAGGAGCCGTTGCTCCTGCATAAGTTGGGATTGAAGCAAGAACCAGCCAGTCTTTTGTTTTTTTATCGTAATAATCAAACGTTAAAGTGAAATTGGTAAATAAAGTTGCATCAAAACCAAAATCCAATTGTTCTGATGTTTCCCATTTTAAATTACGGTTAGAGAGCTGATCCGGGCTTGCACCTGTTTGCAAAGTTTCGTCAGTGGTACCAAAATGGTAGTTTTTATTGTAGGTACTAATGGTTGACATATAAGAGAAAGCAGGAATCTGGTCATTACCATTTTGTCCCCAGCTTGCTCTTAATTTAAGATTGTTAACTATTTTATTTTCCGGAAAGAAACTCTCCTTATCCACATTCCAGCCTCCGGAAACTGATGGGAAATTTCCATATCTGTTTGAATCTGCAAAGTTTGATGAACCGTCTCTTCTAATGGTTGCTGTAAACAAGTATTTATTATTGTAATCGTACAACAAACGCCCGAAATACGACTGAATCGCATAATCAGCGCGATTTCCTTTTACTGTATTTGAAGTCTGATCTGTAGCATTGCTTAAATAAGCATGTGCAAAATCATCAAAAGTTAAGTTTCTTCCTGTAGCTTCCATAAAGTCAGATGTATTCTTTTTAGCAGAAGTACCTACTAATACATCAAAGTTATGTGCTCCGCCAACTGTTGCTTTGTATTGAATTGTGTTTTCGAAAATCCAGCCTAATGATTTAGTTGAATTTTGTGTAACGCTGGAAACCGTATTATTATCATTTGATGAAAGGGAATAAACCGGTTTGAATGAACGGTAATTACTATCGTTCATATCAACACCAAAACTGGTTCTGTAGGTAAAGTTTTTTAAGAATTTTAGTTCTGCAAAAATGTTCCCAACATAACGGTTTATTTTAGTTTCATTAAAGTTATTGTAGTACAATGATCCTAATGGGTTACTAATATCTGCCGAAATAACCGAACGGGCAAAACCTCCATTTGCATCATAAGCAGCATCAATTGGAGCAGCGTTTAAGAAACTTCTGATCCCGTTGCTGTAAATTCCCTGATCTGCAACTCCTGAACTTTTAATATTGGCAAAGGAGAAATTTTCTCCAATTTTCAAATGATTTTCAATAACTTCCGATGTTGAATTTACATTAAAAGTAATACGGTTATAATCGGATTGATTGTTTACCGCGCCAATCATACCTTCTTGTCCATAATAAGATAATCCGGTAGAAATGGTTGATTTTTTATCGCCGCCACTAATGGTAAGAGAGTGATTTTGTTTTAAAGCTCCATTATTAAATAAATCTTTCTGCCAATCGTGATTTGGGAAAGCTGCAATTTGTGCTTGTGAGTATAAAGGTGTTAAACCGGAATTTACACGAGCTTCATTCATAATAGTCGTATATTCCTGAGTGTTTAATAAATCCAGTTTTTTGGCTACCTGCTGAAAACCGGTATAGGTATTAAACGCTACATTTATTTTACCTTCTTTTCCTTTTTTAGTGGTTACCAGAATAACGCCGTTTGCTGCTCTTGCACCATAAATAGATCCTGCCGAAGCATCTTTAAGAACGTCTATTCTTTCTATTGCAGACGGATCCAGATACCCAATTCCGTTATCAACCACAACGCCATCTACCACATAAAGAGGCGTACTGTTTCCTGCCGTACCAACTCCACGAATGTTTACGACCATTCCGGCACCCGGCTGCCCTGATGATGAAGTAACATTTACTCCTGAAGCCTGACCCTGCAAAGCATTTACAACATCAAGACTCGCCACATTTTGAATATCTTTTCCTGATACTAATGACGTTGCCGCTGTATTTACCTTTTTCTTCTGTGTACCATATCCGATAACTACAATTTCTTTTAGTTCAGAAGTTTCTTCTTTCAGTGAAATATTAATTGTTTTTTGGGATCCAACTGTTAGTTTTTGAGTTTTGTATCCAATAAAACTAATTACCAGTACATCTCCTGCTTTTGCTTCTAGCTTGTAATTTCCATCAAAGTCAGTAACTGTAGCCGATTTGGTTCCTTCTATTGCAACACTTGCTCCCGGAACTCCCATTCCATCTGTAGCCGATGTTACATTTCCGCTTACAAATTTGGATTCCTGGGCAAAACCAGATTGTATCGTAAAGACACTTAGCAAAAGTGCTATACAAAACGGAAGCATTGTTGTTTTTATACAATATTTGCTTTTCATAATAATTAAGAATTGGTTAAATTTAGTTAGTTACCTTATCATTTAATTTTAATATGCATTCGAAATAATCTGCTCGAATAATTCCTGTCTTCCACTTAGTGGTTGAGGTTCTCCACTTGCACGGGCAATTTTGCTAAGATCTTCAAGAGTTAATTCTCCTTTTTCGAACTTCGCTCCGTTTCCTCCGTCAAATGAACTGTAGCGCTGTGTGCGTAATTTTCTGTAATCTGTATTTTGTAGTATGTGATCAGCACAGATTAATCCTCTTGCAAAAACATCCATTCCTGAAATGTGTGCAATAAATTTGTCTTCTAAATCGATTGAATTTCTTCTCACTTTTGCATCAAAGTTTACACCGCCGCCCTGGATTCCGCCACCTTCAAGGATAACTAACATTGCCTGAGTTACTTCCTGAAGATTTATAGGAAACTGGTCTGTATCCCATCCATTTTGATAATCGCCACGGTTTGCATCGATACTTCCTAACATTCCCGCATCAACAGCCACTTGTAATTCATGTTCAAAAGAATGTCCGGCAAGCGTTGCGTGGTTGACTTCAAGATTTAATTTGAAATCATTCTGAAGTCCGTATTTATTGATAAAACCTAATGAAGTCGCAGCATCATAATCGTATTGATGTTTGGTAGGTTCCATTGGTTTTGGTTCGATCAAAAAGTTTCCTCTAAAACCTTCTTTACGGGCATAATCTTTACAAGTATTTAAGAATCTGCCTAAATGATCTAATTCTCTTTTCATGTCTGTGTTCAGCAAACTCATATATCCTTCACGTCCTCCCCAGAAAACATAATTTTCTCCACCAAGTGCAATTGTTGCATCGATTGCTATTTTTGCCTGAGCTCCGGCATACGCCAAAACATCAAAGTTTGGGTTCGTTGCAGCACCATTCATATAGCGCGGATTACTGAATAAGTTTGAAGTTCCCCACAACAATTTTATTCCTGATTCTTGTTGTTTTTGTTTGGCATACTCCACCATAGTCTGAATACGAGTTTCAAATTCAGCCAGTGTTGGCGCATCATCCACCACATCAACATCATGAAAACAGTAGTATGGCAAACCTAATTTGGTCATGAATTCAAAAGCCGCATCCATTTTGTCCTTAGCTCTTAAAATAGCATTTTCATTTTTATCCCATGAAAAAGTTTCAGTCGAAGCTCCAAACGGATCTCCTCCGGTATTACATAGCGTATGCCAATACGCCATCGAAAAGCGTAAATGTTCTTTTAGCGTTTTTCCAGCAACGACACGATTTTCATCATACCATTTAAATGCTAACGGGTTATCACTTTCTCTGCCTTCGAACTTAATTGTATCGATGTTTTTAAAATATTGATTAGTTGTGCTCATTCTTATTGTTCTATTTTAATTTGATTTTTCCATTCCTGATATAAATCCTGATATTGATTGGTCAGAATTTTGTTGGGTTCAATTCGGTCTAAACATTGTAAGCCTGCAAAAGCTTCGTCAAGCGAATTGTAAAAACCTAAACCGTAAGCAGCGCCTCTTGCAGCACCTTCGGCTCCTGATGTATTGTATAATTCTAAAGTTGTTTGCGTTGTATTGGTGAAAATTTCCCTGAAAACCGGACTCAAAAACAAGTTCGAATTTCCTGCTCTTACCACCGTTCCTGAAACTCCAACTTCTTTCATCACATCAAAACCGTAGTTCATGGCAAACACAATTCCTTCGCAGGCTGCACGCACCAAATGTGACGGCTGATGCATATTGAAATTTAAATTCTGGATTCCTGAAGTCGCATTTTTATTATTGAAAATACGCTCTACACCATTCCCGAAAGGATAAAAACGAAGTCCGTTGCTTCCTGCTGCTACTTTTGCAGCTTCGGCATTTAGTTTTTCGTACGCAATTAAATCGGCTCTGTCAACCGACATGATTTTGCGTAACCATTGGTATAAAATTCCCGAACCGTTAATGCATAACATTACGCCGTTGCGTTTCTCAGTTTCGGTATTATTGACATGTAAAAAAGTATTGATTCTGTTTTGTTTGTCGTAGGCATCCTGATCGCTTACGGCATATACAACTGCTGAGGTTCCGGCGGTCGTAGCAATTTCTCCGGGTTTCAAAACATTCAGCGACAAGGCGTTGTTGGGCTGATCTCCGGCTCGATAGGTTATTTTTGCATCAGCATTTAATCCTAATTCCTTCGCAACATCTGAATGAATGTTTGCCTGAATGCCAAAATTTGAAACAATTTCCGGAGCAATATCTGCCGGTAATCCCATCTGAGAAAGGATTTCGGTTGCCAGTTTTCCTTCTGAGAAATTCCACAAAGCGGCTTCTGATAATCCCGAAGTACTAATTTGCGCCACTTTTGATAATTTAGCAGCAATAAAATCACCCGGAAGCATCATATATTTTGCTTTTGCAAAAACTTCAGGCTGATTGTCTTTTACCCATTTTAGTTTTGAAGCCGTAAAGTTTCCCGGACTTCCCAAAATTTGCTGCTGGCAATTTTCGGCACCCATTTGAGTATAAATTTCGTCTCCAATACCAGCGGCACGACTGTCGCACCAGATAATCGAAGAACGAACAGGATTTAAATTTTCATCTGTTAAAACCAAACCGTGCATCTGATAGGCAATTCCGATTCCGGCAATTTTTTTTAAATCAATATTTGAACCTAATTGTTTGATTCCTTCTTTGACAAATTGCCACCAGGATTCCGGGTCCTGTTCTGCCCAGCCAAATTTTTGGGCTACAATTGGCATCTCAAAATCAGGAACGCTAACTGCGCCTACAGTCGCTCCTTTTTCAGGATCGAAAACTGATAATTTTATCGAAGAGCTTCCTAAATCAATTCCTAAAAAAAACATTTGGTGGTATTTTAAGTTAGTTATAGATTTGTCCTTTTTAAACTTATAGTCAAACTGAACTTATCTTATGGTTATTTTGACTACAAGTGTAAAACATTTTTTCTATATTAACAAAATATTAGGGTTAATTTTTTTCAATTCTGATTATTATAACGTGATTTTTATGAATACAATAAAATATTGGTTTAAACAGAATAAAAAAATATCAAAAAAATAACGAATTAGCAATTTGACAATCAGCATTTTAAGAATTATTATTTTAAAACAGTATTTTCGGCCAAATTTCAAATCACTGATTGTCAGAAAATTGTTTCGTTAAAAAAAATATAAAGCTTTTATAAAGGCAAGTATTCATTTTATTTATTTAATTTGTCAAAATTTAAATAGCATATGGTTAACAATGTATCCGACGATTCAGCTTTAAAAAGCGAGCAGACCGCAATGAACGCGATCACGATTGACTGTGTTATATTTGGTTTTGATAAAGGAAGTTTAGAAGTGCTTCTGGTTCAGCACGGAGAAGGAATCAGTAAAGGAAAATGGGGACTTCCGGGAGGCTGGATTTATAAAAAAGAAAGCACTGATGATGCTGCCCATCGTTTATTGAATGAACTTACCGGTCTTGATAATATTTACTTAGAGCAATTGAAAGCGTTTGGTGATCCGGATCGTTTTCCGCTTCGACGTGTTATTACGATTGGTTATTATGCTTTGGTAAAACGTGAAGATTATAATATTAAGGCAGGTTTTACTGCTGCTGACGCTAAATGGTATAAGATTAATAATATTCCTGACCTGATTTATGACCATAACGAAATTTTGGCTTACAGTTTAAAACACCTTCAAAACAGGGTTCGTCAGGCCCCTATTGGATTTAATCTGCTACCGGAAAAATTTACACTCCTGCAATTGATGCATTTATATGAAGAGGTTTTGGGAATCGAAATGGATAAATCTAATTTTAGACGAAAAATTCTCCACATGAAATTATTGGTTGCTTTGGATGAAAAACAACAGGATGTTTCGCACAGAGCGGCAAAACTCTATAAATTTGATCCGGCAATTTATAATAAACTTACTGAAAAAGGATTTAATTTTGAATTCTAATGGCACTTTTACCTTCTAAAGACATCCCGGAAAGCGATACTAATATTACTGCAACTAAAAAATCAGTTATAGAAGGCATTTCGATCGACTGTGTTATTTTTTCTTTCGATAAAAAAAATCTTGAAGTTCTTTTGGTACAGCATGCCGAAGGGCAAAGTATTGGGAAATGGGGACTTCTTGGCGGTCATTTAGAACTTGAAGAAAGTATTGATGATGCCGCATTGCGAATATTGTATGAACTTACAAGCCTTGATAATATTTACTTAGAACAGCTAAAAGCCTTTACAGATCCTGACCGTGTAAGCAACACCAGGGTTATAACGGTGGGTTACTATACTCTGGTCAATCGGGAAGACTATAATATTCAGGCCAGCGTTTCAGTAATAGAAGCGAAATGGTTTAAAATTAATGAAATTCCAAATTTAATTTTTGACCATAACGAGATCCTTAATTTTAGTTTGATGCAATTGCGTAATCGGGTTCGTCAGGCTCCAATTGGTTTCAACCTTTTACCGGAAAAATTCACCCTGTTGCAATTAATGCATCTGTATGAAGAGCTATTGGGAATGGAATTGGATAAATCAAATTTCAGAAGAAAAATTCTGCACATGAAATTACTCGTTGCACTTGACGAAAAACAGCAAGATGTCTCGCACAGGGCTGCCAAACTATATAAATTTGATCCTGAAATTTACAAAAAACTAACTGAAAAAGGGTTTAATTTTGAATTTTAAGCATCGATTTAAATCCCGGAATTCAACTATCGTACAACTACATTCCAGAATCCAAAACTTTGCGCTATCTTTGCGCCTTAATAACATGCTCTAAGGCAATTGCTACAGTGCAAATTTATACCCTGAAATACTTAAAACTCGTTAAGAGAATTGATATATTAAAATGAAGAAGATACGTAACTTTTGCATTATTGCACACATTGACCACGGTAAAAGTACATTGGCAGACCGCTTATTAGGCGCTACACAAACCGTTACAGCTCGTGAAGAAAAAGCACAATTGCTTGACAACATGGATCTGGAACGTGAGCGTGGAATCACCATTAAGAGTCACGCCATTCAGATGGAATATACTTATAAAGGGGAAGAATATATTTTAAATTTAATTGACACTCCCGGTCACGTTGACTTTTCATACGAAGTTTCAAGATCTATTGCTGCCTGCGAAGGCGCGCTTTTGATTGTTGATGCTGCACAAAGTATTCAGGCACAAACCATTTCTAACTTATATCTGGCTTTAGAAAATGACCTGGAAATTATTCCGGTTTTGAATAAAGTTGATTTACCAAGTGCTAATCCTGAAGAAGTTAGTGATGATATTATTGATTTATTAGGATGTAAATTAGAAGATATTATTCATGCTTCAGGAAAAACAGGTTTTGGTGTTGAAAATATTCTAGCGGCCATTATCGAAAAAATTCCTGCTCCTAAAGGAAATACAGACGAACCTTTACAGGCTTTGATTTTTGATTCGGTTTACAATCCGTTTCGTGGAATTGAAGTTATCTTTAGAGTTGTAAATGGTGAAATTAAAAAAGGGCAGAAAATTAAATTCATGGCCACCGGAAATGAATATTTTGCTGACGAAATTGGAACTTTAAAATTAAATCAGGTTCCTAAAAATGTAATTTCTGCAGGTGATGTTGGTTATTTAATTTCAGGAATTAAAGAAGCCAAAGAGGTAAAAGTTGGAGATACGCTAACGGATGCCAAAACACCTACTACCAATATGATTACGGGTTTTGAGGATGTAAAACCAATGGTTTTTGCCGGAATTTATCCAGTTGATACTGAAGATTATGAAGATTTGCGTTCTTCTATGGAAAAATTGCAACTGAATGATGCTTCTCTAGTTTTTACTCCTGAAAGTTCTGCTGCTTTAGGATTTGGTTTCCGTTGCGGATTCTTAGGAATGCTTCACATGGAAATTATCCAGGAACGTTTAGAGCGTGAGTTCGATATGACTGTAATTACTACAGTTCCTAACGTTTCGTATTTGGCTTATACCAAAAAAGATCCTGAAACTGCATTTGTAGTAAACAATCCTTCTGATTTGCCTGAACCGTCCCGTTTAGACCGCGTTGAAGAACCTTATATTAAAGCTACGATCATTACAAAAGCTGACTTTGTTGGAAACGTAATGAGTTTGTGTATCGAAAAACGTGGTTTGATTACCAACCAAACGTATTTAACGACAGAACGTGTTGAATTGACTTTTGATATGCCTCTTGCCGAAATCGTATTCGATTTTTATGATCGCTTAAAAACAGTTTCTAAAGGGTATGCTTCTTTTGATTATTCTCCTATTGGAATGAGAACTTCGAAATTAGTAAAACTTGATGTTCTTTTGAATGCTCAGACTGTTGATGCGCTTTCTGCCCTGATTCACGAAGACAACGCGTATAACATTGGTAAAAAAATGACCGAGAAATTACGCGAATTAATCCCAAGACAACAATTCGACATTCCGATTCAGGCTGCAATTGGAGCTAAAATTATTGCTCGTGAAACGATTAAAGCACTTCGTAAAGACGTTACCGCAAAATGTTATGGTGGAGATATTTCTCGTAAGCGTAAATTGCTTGAAAAACAGAAAAAAGGTAAAAAACGTATGCGTCAGGTAGGAAACGTAGAGATTCCACAAGAAGCATTTATGGCTGTTTTGAAACTTAACGACTAGATTTTTTTAAGATAAAAAGAGAATAGAATATAGATTAAACCCGATGACGAAAGTTATCGGGTTTTTTGTTTTTTAAATTTATGGACAACTAATTCTTTTTATTTTAGGAAAAACAGTGATAATACCAGAGTTTATTTTTAATCAATTAAAAAAATCTCACGTAATTTTGGCTTAAAACATAATAATTAAATAAAAATCTTACAATAAAATGCCTCTTTGTAAGTTTTTATATATTTTTACTGATATAAAAATCTTACAAAAATATAATATTATGAAAACAAAAATTACAGCGATTCTGGCACTATTTGCTTTTTCATTTGCAAATGCACAACAAAAAGAGATTGAACAGGAAATGAATTCAGCAAAAGGCATACAATTCGAAAAGGGAGATATGTTTATCGAGGGTTCAATTAAAATTAGCACTGGCGGAACAAATGATTATTATGGTTTAAGTCCTCAATTTGGATATTTCCTAAATGACAAAATTGCTATTGGAGGAAAAGTAAGTTTTTCTTCTAATGAAGTAAAAAAGGCATCTGCAGAAAGTGACGAAATAAACGGAACGAAAACCAATCAATTTGGAGTTGGAGTTTTTGCAAGATATTATTTCTTAGAGTTGGCATCAAAAAGGTTTAAAGCTTATTCTCAACTTGGTTTAGGATACGGCCGCAACAAAACAGAAATTGGTTCGATTAGCAACACGGACAATAGTGTTACTGCTGATGTCAATGTTGGTTTAAACTATTTTCTCACAAAAAATTTAGCTGTTTCTTTTACTTTGGCCAATATTTTATCTTACAACAGTGTTTCTCCTGAAAACGGCCCCTCATCAAATACATTTAACTTAAATGTGAATTTATTTGAAAATATTTTCGATACACCGCAATTTGGACTATTGTATAAATTTTAATTAATTACAAAATTAACAAATAAAATAATCACCCGATAACACCTGCGTTATCGGGTCTTTTTGTTTAAAAAAATCATTTTTTATAGCCTGATAAAGACCATTACTCACAAATAAAACCTAATGAATTTTCCAAAATAAACACGTAAATACTTATAAAAAAGTAGGATTATTAACTCAATAACTTCAATTTTAATTCATATGATTACAATTTTAAAAGTTTTAGCATTAAAAACATAACTTTAATCTTACAACATTTAAAAGTAATTATTATGAAAACTAAATTTTTTATTATTTTATCGATGCTAACTGTTTCATTTGCCAATGCGCAACAGGGTGAAGTCGACTCAGAAATGAATTCAGCAAAAGGCGTTACTTTTCAAAGCGGAGATATGTTTCTCGAAGGTTCTATCAAAATTAGTACTGGCGGTGACTCGGATTATTATGGCTTTAGTCCAAAATTTGGCTATCTGTTGAATGATAAATTTGCCGTTGGAGCAAAATTAAATTATTCGAGTGAAAAAGTAGAAGCTACTAATGTAAAAACAAATGTGTTTGGAGTTGGTGCTTTTGCCCGTTATTACTTTCTGGAATTAGATAAAAAACGTTTTAAAGCTTTTGCCGAAGCCGGTTTAGGTTATGGACGCAATAAAATCGAAACTCCTCCAAACAGTGATACCAGCAACAGTGTTACGGCAGACATTACTGTTGGCCTGAATTATTTTGTTACCAAAAACATTGCGGTAACTTTTACGTTAGCGAATGTTTTAGCATACAATAGCGTTGCACCTGAAAATGGTAAATCATCAGATACTTTTAATTTAAACATTAATTTATTTGAAAACATTTTCGACCAGCCACAGTTTGGTCTTTTATACAGATTCTAGATTTATATAAAATAAGGATTAAAAGCTGTCTCAATTTGGGACAGCTTTTTTGTTTTCTCTGAAACTTTAGCTTTGTATCTTTGAAACTTAGAACCTGTGTAACTCAAAAGAAAAAATGCTCGACGAAACCCCAAAACGATTTGATCGTATTGTTGCTATTCTTATTCAATTGCAATCTAAAAAAATTGTAAAAGCACAGGAATTGGCAGATCGTTTTGAAGTTAGTTTAAGAACCATTTATCGGGATATTCGAACTCTGGAAGCATCCGGAGTACCCATCTATAGCGAAGCGGGAGTTGGGTATGCCCTGATGGACGGCTACAGGTTACCGCCGGTTATGTTTACGAGAGAAGAAGTAAGCAGTTTTATTGCTGCCGAAAAACTGATGCAAAAATTTACAGATCCGTCTCTTGGATCGCATTATGCATCGGCAATGTATAAATTGAAATCGGTTTTGAGAAGCAATGATAAGGACTGGCTTTCAAATATAGAATCAAAAATTTTGATGCACACTCAGGAACCATTATTTCATGATAGTTCACCTAATACTCTGGCTATTTTGTTTGAGAGTATTGCAGAGAAAAAACAAATTCTTCTTTCATACAAAACTCTTGAAGCCCAGGAAGCAAGTACCCGAAATATCGAACCTGTTGGCGTTTTTCATGATCATAACAATTGGTATTTTCTGGGATATTGCCATTTGCGGCAGGATTACCGTCAATTTAGAACAGACAGAATTCAGGGCATTCAAAAAACGGAATGTAACTTTACAATAGAACACGATTCGTTAGAAACTTATTTGAAGAAAAATGAAACAATTCCGACTACAAAGGTTCGGATTTTAGTTTCGAAAAAGGTTATTAATTATCTTAGATACGAACAAAAATATCACGGTTATGTTTCTGAAAAAGAGGTCGAGGACCAAATCGAAATGACGTTTATGTCGCGTGATATTCAGGAAGGTTTTCCGCGTTGGTTTTTAATGTTCGGAGATTATGCCACAATTCTGGAACCCGAAATACTTAAAGCAAGAACACTTGAACTTGTCGAAATGTATAGAAAAAGACTTTCATAAAAAAACTCCTAAGCTGAATTTAAATTCACTTTAGGAGTTTTTTTATTTTGTAATTGCAGAAATCTATCTTTCTCTTTCCCAGAAAAAAGGAGGTTCAATTCCTAATGCTCTTAGATATACATATCCTTGCCCGCGATGGTGTACTTCGTTATCAATAAAGTATAATACGTTCTGAATAACCGGAAATTCATATTGTCCAAAAAGATTAAATGTTTCATTGAAATCTTCGATCGATAATTTCTCCCAATACTGATTAATTTCAGCAGTTGCTTCGTCCCATTTTTCAAGATATTGTGCTTTAAAAATTAATTTTTCAGCTCCTTCCGTATAAGGCTGGGTATCTTTATTTACAATTCCTTTAAGTCCGGGAACCGCTATAGATAAAAGTTCATCGGCCAATTTAGAGAAAGGTCTCATTCCTCCTATTGAGAATTCGAAAAAGTCTTTTTCAGGAAATGCTTCAATCACACGACGTGTAAGCGCGCGATGGCCTTGCCAGTGTTTTAGTAAATCTTCAGTAGTAATTACTTGTGCAGCTAATGTTTTCATAGTTTTAAAGTTTTATATTTTAATACTTCAAAAGTATTGAGGGTCGGTGACAACAGTTTGTCAACAGGGAAAAAAAATATTTAATTTTTTTTCCCTGTTGACAAACGTAGAGACGCACAACAGTGCGTTTCACCCAACATAACCTCATTTATCCCATTAACCAAACCCGACGGGTTAAAAATCTGTCGGGCCAAACAAGCAATCATCTACTTATCCTTCAACCATTCAAACAATCGATTGGCATCTTTATACTGAAACAATTGTGTTCCCTCGTTCATTGTGGCAGCAGATCCACAGGCCACTCCCCACCGAATAACTTCTTTCAGGTTTTTATTTTGAGACAATGCCCAAACCATTCCGCCCACCATACTATCACCGGCTCCAACGGTGCTTTTCCTGGCAACGTTTGGTGCAGGAACATATTCATAATTATGTTTGGTAACTAAAACGGCTCCTTGCGCCCCCAATGAAACTACTATAATCTCGGCCCCGCCTTTAGCAATAATTTTTTTAGCCGCTTCATTTACTTCTTCCATTTCAAGACGTTCTACTCCAACTAATTTTGCCAATTCACCTACGTTTGGTTTTATTAGATAAGCACCGGTCTCCAGAACTTTCTTTAATGCTTCACCGGAAGTATCAATAATTAATTTTGAATTTGCTCCTTTGGCAATTTCAGCTACTTTTTGATAAAAATCAGTAGACAAGCCTTCATTTAAACTTCCGCTTGCGACCAGAAATTTTGGTTTTAAATTCGAAATGGTTTCTAAAACCTTTTTAACTTCTGAATCAGATAAGACATCACCGGAAAATCCAAAACGATATTGAGAATTTGTATTATCATCAACTGCAATAAAATTTTCTCTCGTGACAGTTTTGATTTCAATCGCTTCAAAATCTACTTTTTCTTTGGTCACCAGATCTTTCAACATTTGCCCTACTCCTCCGCCTGAGGTAAAAACAGCTAATGAACTTCCCTGTAATCGGGAAATTGCTTTCGATACATTAATGCCACCGCCTCCGGCATCAAATTGCGATTCTTTGCATCTAATTTTCTGCTCTGCGATTAAACCTGAAAAATGAGTGCTTTTATCTACTGAAGGATTTACAGTGAGGGTTACTATATCGAATGTTTTCATTTTATCTTTTTTTATATCTCTTAAAGATCCGAAAAAAAATGTCATTTCTAGAAAAAAGAAAATTATACCCATTGCTGTGTTCCTTCTACATCCGTGCCTCTACACTATTTCGCCATTAAAATTTGTACCTTTGCAACTTAATAACATTGGAATTCAGAAAAAATGATCGAAGATAAAAATCCGCAACGTACAAGTATAGCACAATTAGGTGAATTTGGCTTAATTGAACATTTAACCAAAAATTTTGATGTAACTCAGGAATCTACTTTAAAAAGTATAGGTGATGATGCCGCTGTTCTTGATTTCAAAGACAAAAAAGTAGTTGTTTCAACCGATCTGCTAATTGAAGGTGTACATTTTGATTTGGCTTATATGCCCTTAAAACATTTAGGATATAAAGCAGTAGTTGTAAATCTGTCTGATATTTGTGCCATGAATGCCAGACCAACCCAAATAACGGTTTCTGTGGCCGTTTCTAATCGTTTCCCTCTGGAAGCTCTGGAAGAATTATTTGAAGGAATTACACATGCTGCAAAAGAATATAAAGTCGATGTTATTGGCGGAGACACTACCTCATCGCAAAAAGGTTTAATTATTAGCATCACTGCAATTGGGGAAGCCAATGAAGACGAAATTGTCTACCGAAATGGCGCCAAACAAACCGATTTGCTTGTGGTAACCGGTGATATTGGAGCAGCTTATATGGGATTACAGGTTTTAGAACGTGAGAAACAGGTTTTCCAGGTAAACCCAAATAGTCAGCCTGATCTTGATATGTACAGTTATCTGATCGAGCGTCAGCTAAAACCTGAAGCCAGAAAAGATGTGCGTACTTTACTGCACGCTCTTGAAATTAAGCCAACTTCAATGATCGATATTTCTGACGGATTATCATCTGAGATTATTCACTTATGCAAACAATCAAAAGTAGGCTGTAATTTATATGAAGATAAACTTCCGTTAGATCCGCAATTTATTTCAACCTGCGAAGAGTTTAATATTGATAGTACGACTGTTGCTATTAATGGTGGTGAAGATTATGAATTGCTTTTTACAATTGACATTAATGATTTTGACAAGATAAAAGGAAATCCGAATTTTTCTATCATAGGTCATATGGCCGACGAAAGCGAAGGAATAAATTTAGTTACCCGCGCGAATACCCAAATACCTCTAAAAGCTCGTGGCTGGGATGCATTGACTGAATAATTTATTTAAACTTTAATATAAAATTCCAAATTCCAATGACTAAGATTATTGGAATTTGGAATTTTTTATTTGAAGTTTTGTCTTAGAAAAGCCCTTTGCTCTTCGCTTCTTTTACCAATTCCTCATCCGACCCTGATTTTACTTTAAGTAATTCTTTCAGGCTCACTTTACGTTTTTCGATTGCGTTTAAAGAAATCGGAATGTATTGTGGCATATCTTCTACAGTCGTCCCTTTTGATAAGTGAAATAAAATTTGCTTGTCAAACTCATCTATTTCAATTGAATTATGTGGTGACTGATTGAGTATTTTCTGAACTGATTGACTATAATATTTGTCATTTTTCATCACTTTATCAAATGCAAAAAGCAATTCATCAAAAGTGAGATCATTTTTAATTACTAAACCGTTTGGGTTTATGGTTCTGATAATGGTTTTGATTTTCAGCAATTCCGTATACATCGTTAATAAAATAACTTTGCAATTCGGCATCTTTTTCAAAATTAGTTTTGCCAGATCTTCGCCTGAAAAAATATCCTTTTCCTCATAAGCCGGCATACTAATATCTAAAAAGGCGACATCAAATTCCGGTGTTTGCCTGTCTTCGATTAAATCATAACCTGATTTACAATCATGAGCCTGCAAAATCAAGAACTCATATTGGTTAGGGTTATAACGTGTTATTGCATTTTTGTATCCCTCAATAATAAAAGGGTGATCATCAACAATTAATATATTTTTTTTAATTAATTGAGCATCTGTGGTATTTAGGTCAATTGTCATGTATTCTGTAGGTTAATTTTCTGATCGATGGGGATTTTAATTATAAGAAGCGTTCCTTCTCCTTTGACAGACTTTAAGGCAACGGTGCCCTTGCACTCTGCGGCTCTATATTTAATATTATGCAATCCTATTCCGTTCTTGGTTCTTTGTGTATTAAAACCATCTCCATCATCAAAAATGGACAAAACCAGATGATCTATTTCACTCTTAAATTCAACTGTAATAGTGGTTGCATTGGCATATTTATTACAATTTTGAAGTGCTTCCTGAATAATCCTGTATAAATTAATTTTAACGGCATTACTGACCAGTTCCCATTTGATATTAGAATCGAAAGAGGTAATTAATTTTGAGTCATAGGTATTTTGCTGGTCTTCAAACAATTTGTTTAAAATCGCAATAAAATTATTAATTAATTCTGATTTCTCTCTATTTAAATCATGCGAAATCTCCCGTATATCTTCCTCAATATGTTTAAGTTCGGTCAGGTATTTTTTTCTCTTTGGAGCGGCTTCTGCCTCATCTACCTTATCTAAACTATCCAGGCTTATCCTCACCCCAAACATTCTCCCTAAAACCCCGTCATGCAGATCCTGGGCCACTTTTTTCTTTTCTTTAATACGGGTAAGCTCAATATCATTTTGCTGCGAAATCATCAAATTATAAATATCCTCATTTGCAATTTGCTGCTGTTGCTTAAAAAGTAATTCCCTGTTTTTTGCCTGCTGCGTTTTGTAAACATAGAAAAATAAACCTATTAGAGTACAAATGCTAAAAACATAAATTAAGGTCTTGTTTTTCTCTTGTAAATTTGAATTTTGATCTTTTATTTCGCTGGTTTCGTATTCAATACGAGAGAATTTTTCTCCCATGTTTCTTTCTACCTTCAGCATTTTATCATTAAGTAGAATATATTCTCTAGAATAAGCTGAAGCATTTTGAGGATCAACAATAGCGATTTGCTTAAGGGCTTGTAATGTATAGATTAACTGATCAGAGGAACGGGCCAAAGTCAAAGCTTGTTTTGAAAACTGAACTGCTCTAAAGGTATCTTTCTGAAAAGCATAATATTCAGACAAATGAATTTTATTTGAAATTGTTGCCATCTTTAATCCTAAACTATCTCTTATTTTTAGAGATTTATAAAATTCTTCCGGTAATCCGTCTATTCTTTGAGATTTAAATTTAGAATAGGCTAAATTATCCAACAGCATGGCATACAATATCGTTTTCTCTTTAAACAAATTTTTCTCTTGCAATCCTTTATTAAAATATGCAATAGCTTGTTTGTAATTTTGCATCCTCATATAAATAAAGCCAATGTTATTTAATGAAGTAGCTTTTAACTGAAGATCTAAAGGTATAGATTTATCTTTAAGAACGTTTAAAGCTTTATTCTGAAATTCTAAAGCTTTCTCATATTCTTCTCTTTCATTATAAAGTATACCCAAAAGGTTATAGCATTCATAAAGTTGATCATTTACATTCTTTTGTTCTTTTAAAATATTTAAAGCCTTAACAACTGCAATTTCACTTTCAAAAAAATCTCCTTCATTATATTGTAGACTTGCTTTGCTTAAAAATGTCTTAGCAAGATTGTATGGATTATTAATTTTCAGATAAATTTTTTGAGCTTTAAAATAATTTCTAAAGGCACTATCAGAAATTGCCTGAGAACCATAATAATCTCCTAAATAGGTATATGCTTTTCCTATGCTTAAAGAATCTTTGCTCTGTTTTGACCTTTCTAAAACCAATTTTGATATAAACAGATATGATTTTAAATCATTCATATTGTAATATCGATTAGCAATTTTAAATAAATTAACCCTATTCAGAGAATCATTTTTTTTGTTAATGACTATTTTAAAGGCCTTTTGATTATACTTTTGCTTAAAATCATAATCTAAGTTAATATCATTGGCTAACGATAAATATAATGGAAGACTATCTTCTAAAGAAGTTATATTTTTATCTGAGTGATTTTTCTTGGTACAACCAAGAAAAAAAAGGAGTAAAAAAAATAATATTTGGAAAGTTTTTTTCAATACTAGTTTTGAATTTTATCAAAAATACTAAAACTATAGACACAAAAAAAGGCTGTCAAAAAATGACAGCCTAAATATTTTTTTAAATTAATTTTTTAAATTAATCTACTTTTTTGCTTCCTCCGAAAGATTGACTAACATTAGAAAAACTTGTTTTATTGGCATCTGTTGTTGTTCCGTCGTCTTTTAAACCGCCATCTTGTTTTCTTCCACCACCAGTACTTGCACCGATAGGTGGATTTATATTTGATTTTTCATTTAAAACAGTTACTCCAGTTTCCGGAGTGGTAAAAGAAGTTGAAACTATTACTGTAGAAATTAATGCGAATGTTAATGCTGCCTTTTTCATGATCTGAGGGTATTAATTGTTTGATTTTATTTTTGGGAGATGATTGCTTATATGCGAATCACGGTGTAAAACTAACACCACATACAAACAAAAAAATAAAAAAAAACAGCTTTATGGTAGAACATACCCAATTGATAGTCAATGAGCACCAAATTAATGTAAACACTTAATTATTAGACTTCTAAGTAATTTCCTATAGAAAAATCAGCAATAATAAAATCTACATTTGATTTGTAGGTTTTAGAAAAAGGAATCTTTTTGGAAGAGTTTTTTATGTAACAAACTGAGCTTCCATTATGAATTCGTGAAATGTAGTTTTGATTCACAATATAACTGTTGTGAATTCGAATAAAAGGATGTGGTAAAATGCTCTCAAAATGCTTTAATGTTTTAAAAGCTGTTATCATTTCGCCTGAATTCAGATAAATATCTGTCGAATTATTATCGGCCTGAAGATAACAAATATCATCTGCATTCATGTAGCGATAATCACCATATGATTTAATGCATATAACAAGGGGATTGTCCTGAGTTTTTGGGTTCTGAACAAACGGAAGTACCGAAGAAGTGATTTCGTCGTTTATCTCAGAAGAATCTTTATTCACATCTTCTTTTCCCAGCTTTAAGATAGCCTTAAGTAAATCAGCCGGCAAAACCGGTTTTAATATATAATCAAAAACGCCATGCTGAATAGCTTCAAAAGCCAGTTCTTTTTTGGTTGTGGTAACAATTATCCTGGGAATAACGGATAAAAATCTATAAAGTTCATTTATAAGAGCCAGCGATAAATTACTGGTTAAGTCTTTGGGATCAATTTCTAAAAAAACAATTGAAGGCCGGTGTTCCAGTACTAAATGTATACCTTCATTGTAATTCGTAGCCGAGGCTATAAAAGTTAATCCTGAGAAACCTTCTGCAATTGTTCTGGTTCTCAAAATACTTTCAGCATCATCATCTATGATAATATACGAATACTTTTTCAATATTAAGCTTTGTTGATTTTTCATGAATCCCCGACAACTATCCCTTTAGTTTCATCATACTTTTGAAAAATTTATTTTCATGTATTCTATTCGCAATTAAATTACAAATTTTGATTATGTTACTATTTCATTGTTAATACATTACAAGTAAATGTTAACACATAAGGATGAAATGCAAATTTCATCGACAAAGTACAAAATTTAGAATTAAAAAAATCCCAAACTCCTGTATGGAATTTGGGATTTTATATAGATAATATTTTAAAATATTACATTTTCATCAACCAGTTTTTCATCGAAACTTCGCTTTCAATAATATCTTTCAATTCAGAAATTTTGACACGATCTTGTTTCATTGTATCTCTATGACGAATAGTTACTGTTTCGTCTTCGATTGTCTGATGGTCTACTGTAATACAAAACGGAGTTCCAAGAGCATCTTGTCTTCTGTAACGACGTCCTACAGCATCTTTTTCATCATAAGCCACATTGAAATCCCATTTTAAATCTTCGATGATTTTTTTAGAAATTTCAGGTAATCCGTCTTTCTTAACCAATGGTAAAACGGCTGCTTTTGTTGGCGCTAATACAGCTGGTAATTTTAAAACTGTTCTTGTCGAACCGTCTTCTAAAGTTTCTTCCTGCAATGATGTTGCAAAAACGGCTAAAAACATACGATCTAAACCTACTGAAGTTTCTACTACGTATGGCACGTAATTTTCATTCAGTTCAGGATCAAAATATTGTAATTTTCTTCCGGAATATTGTTCGTGTGCTTTTAAGTCAAAATCAGTACGAGAGTGAATTCCTTCTAATTCCTTGAATCCAAAAGGGAAATTAAATTCGATATCTGCGGCAGCATTTGCGTAATGCGCTAATTTTTCGTGATCATGAAAACGGTAATTTTCTTTTCCTAATCCTAAAGATAAATGCCAGTTCAAACGTGTTTCTTTCCAGTGGTGGTACCATTTCATTTCTTCACCCGGACGAACGAAAAACTGCATTTCCATTTGTTCGAATTCACGCATACGGAAAATGAATTGTCTCGCCACAATCTCGTTTCTAAACGCTTTACCGGTTTGAGCAATTCCAAAAGGAATTTTCATACGTCCTGATTTCTGAACGTTTAGGAAATTCACAAAAATACCCTGAGCTGTTTCGGGACGTAAATACAAATCCATTGCAGAATCTGCAGAAGCTCCCAGTTTAGTTCCGAACATCAGGTTGAATTGCTTTACATCTGTCCAGTTTCGGGAACCGGTTTCAGGATCGGCAATTTCTAATTCTTCGATTAAAGCTTTTACATCCTGAAGGTCATCTGTCATACCTTTTGCAAGTCTTTCCAGGATTGTTTTTCTCTTTGAAAGGTATTCTACAACACGTGCATTTGTTGTAATGAATTCTTCCTCATTAAAAGCATCTCCAAAACGAACTTTTGCCTTATCGATTTCTTTTTTAGCTTTTTCATTTAGCTTTTCAGCATAATCTTCGACTAAAACGTCAGCTCTATATCTTTTTTTAGAATCTTTATTATCAATTAAAGGATCGTTGAAAGCATCAACGTGGCCTGAAGCTTTCCAGGTTGTTGGATGCATCAATATTGCAGCATCTAATCCTACAATATTCTCATTCATCTGAACCATTGATTTCCACCAATATTCACGGATATTCTTTTTTAACTCGACACCATTTTGTGCATAATCATAAACTGCACTCAATCCATCGTATACTTCGCTTGACGGAAAAATAAATCCGTACTCTTTTGCGTGCGAAACCACATTCTTAAATAAATCTTCTTGTTTTGCCATAGTGATGCAAAAATATAAAAAGTACGTTTAAAAAAAAGAAAAATAACAAAGATTGCAGGATTGATTTTGTTATTTTTGTAACTAAATTCTTTCTATTTGTGTTTAATTATCTTATTAACCTGTTTTTCCCTAAAGTTTGCGCCGGTTGTCATACTATTTTGATTACCAACGAAACTGTTTTATGTACCAATTGTCGCCACGAAATGCCTCTGACACAATATTGTCTGGATCCAAAAAATGAAGCGGTAAAGAAATTTTATGGCAAAATTAATATCGAACATGCATCAGCACTTTTATATTTCAACAAAAAAGGAATTGTCCAGGAACTTATTCATAACCTAAAATATAAAGGTCATGAAGAAATTGGAACTGTTTTGGGAAACTGGTATGTTGAGGATTTGAAAGAATTGATTCTCGAAACTCCTTTTGATGTTGTAATTCCCGTTCCGTTACATCCAAAAAAATTCAGGGAACGCGGTTACAATCAGGTTACGACTTTTGGAGAAGCTTTAGCAAAAGGTTTAAACATCACGTACGATACAACTATTCTATACCGAAAAATATATTCTAAAACACAATCAAAAAAGAATCTTTCAGGAAGATCTGATAATATCGAAAATATATTTGATGTTAGTACTACAGAAGAAAATCATAACAAACATTTTCTAATTGTCGACGATGTATTAACAACCGGCGCAACTCTCGAAGCCTGTTCACGTGCATTATTAAAAATTCCCGGAGCAAAAATCAGTATTGCCTGTATGGCAATGGCTAACTCATAACCTTATGCAGCAAATTCCAAAAAATAAATTCCAGATTCCAAACTTTTGTAGCCATTGGAATTTTGAATTTATTTTTTGGAATTTGTTTCTCTATTGATTTACGATGATTTTCTTAACGATTCTTCGATCACCATCAATAACGGTAACAAAATACATTCCTGAAGAAAAATCAGATAATTGAATATTTTGATTAAAATGTGAGGTATTATCAAATGAATCAGAATACACTTTTTTACCTAAAATATCATGTACAAAAATTTCAACCCTGTTTAAAGAATCACTTTCAAACTGAATGGTGAAATTTCCTTTGTTTGGATTTGGATATAAGACAAAGTCTAAGGTTTCGAGACTAGGTGTTCCTAAAGTAAAAGTCTGATTGCAGATATTTACTGAAGCAGAATTTATTGTACCAAAATTGCCCGACACATTATCACGAACCCTAAAGGTCCAGGTACCCTGCGGATTCTGACCATTAAAAGCACGTAATAAATCAACCGGAATAACAATCTGGCTTGTTGTTTTAGAGCAATCTAAGTCAACTCCTTCATCATCGTACTGAAGTGCTAATGTAGATTTTATATTTCCGCAACTTTTATTGTACAACCTGACAATTGTTCCTTGTGGATTAACCATCTGGATTTCGAGATCAGAAAGATTATCATGTGTTACATTCACCATCACATTTACATCAGAAACTGTTCCGGTTGAAGCCGGAACATTTACCGTTTTGGTTGTAAAGGCGGATCCGTTAGGAATGGCAAAAGCGTTTCCAAAACTATATGAATCACAAGTGGTAGCAGAGGTGTAACCAACTGCAAAGGATTTGCTGTTTACGGCATAATAAATATTCGCCGTTGGCTGAACCATAACCCTGCAATTTGTTGAAGCTTCTACACTGGCAGGAATCTGAACAGACTCAGTGCCGTCATTTGCTGTGTTTGAGGCTAAAGTTATAGGAAATGTCAAACCTCCGTCGATAGACAATTTGATATTTACATTTGAAGAACCTTGTAACGTGTTTGTATTGTTTACACTCCAGGTCACAGTTTGAAAGGATCCTTTTTGCCAGCTTACATCATTAGTGTTTTGTGAAGTTACGGCAAATGGTCCCGCATTTGAAACCACATTCAGGATCATTGTATCTGTATTGGTTTGAGGCGTTCCCAGAACTGAATTATCTCTTCCTGTTAAGGTAAAGTGCAATGTTCTTGCAACAGATGAAACCGATTCCCAGGTTGTGGTCAATTTATTATCCAGTACGGTGCTCAAAGTTGGCATATAACGAACTGGAGAACTCCCCGGAATTATGGATCTAAATAATGGCCCGTCCGGTTTTGTTGGATAAGCAATACTGTTAGAAGTCGAAGTTGTGGTGGCGCTATCGTATTGTTCCCATGTATACGTAACAGTGTCACCATCAGAATCTGAACCTGTACCGGTTAAAACAAATGGAGTACTGATTGGAATTGTGTAATCGATTCCTGCATTAATCGTTGGTGGATTATTGGTTACAGCGGCACTAACCGGACAGCTTTTTGTGCTAAGGTTATTTTGAATCTGAAAAATGCTGGCATAGGCAAAATAATCATCAGAATTGTTCTGAACATCATAATCTGTTATTCCGGCATATCCCATTATGGTCGAACCACTTCCAGGTTCTACGTTTGTTCCGGTTCCTTCAATAGCATACGAAAAAGTATGGGTCGCTCCTAATTGATGTCCCATTTCATGCGCAACAAAATCAATATCAAAAGTATCTCCCTGCGGTTTTCCATCAGAAGGAGAAGTATAACCGCTTCCTTTAGCAGTAAGATTTGATGATGTAGGACTGTCGCAAACACAGCCTATGCAACCCGCATTACCACCTCCGCCGGAACCTGCAAACAAATGCCCGATATCATAATTTGCCTCCCCTATTACACTTGTGATATTATTTTGCGCCTCTACGTTCCATACCTGATAATCTGAAGTGCCCGGATAATCTTTTGTTCCGTCGGTTGCGTTAGAATATGGATCAGTTGCTGCATTTGTGTAGATTACAGCGTCTGTATTTGCAATTAAAAGTAATTTTACAGCCAGGTCTTTATTAAAAACTCCGTTTACCCTGGTTAAAGAAGCATTCATTCCGGCCAGTGCACCTGCTTTTGTACCACCAAAAAAAGCGGTATATTCTCCGGTACAGGACAAGGCCAGTCTCAGGGTTTTGAACACTTTATTATTTGCAGTTGTTTTTGATGTTTTTGATGTTTTTGACGAACTATTTTTACCTGAGAGTAAATCTGCCGTTTTACAACTTAAGCCTTTAGCAATATCATCATTCTTGGCAAACAAAACATATTCAGATTTATCATCCGGATTTTGTTCTATATATTCAGAAGGTTTATCTGGTCGAAGTACCATTGTCTGAACACCAATTGGTGCTACACTAAAATGAATCTTAGCAGTTTTATCATCTATACCACTTCCTTCATATGCCCTGATTTCCGGATATTTGGCCTGCAATTCAGGTTCAAAATTAGAAGATTCCCAAACTGTAAATTTTTCTAAAACACCATCTGAATTTGGAAATGTAATTACCGCAGTACTGCTTTTTGAGGATTTACCAGTAGTCCCTGAAAGTTTCGATTTTAAAAAATCTGCATTAAGTTTATAATAAACTCTTTTAGAATCAGACAAATTTGTTCTTTTGTTTAGAGAAACTGAGTTTACTTTTTGCCACAAATCATCGCTTTGAGCCTGAATAGTTGCACAACAAAAGATAAAAAACAAAAAAAGTAGATTTTTTTTCATACTCTATTGGGATTGAATAATCAAAATTAAGCGAATTAAATTAATTTCTTACATATATACGACAATTAATGCTTTTTAGCCGACGAGTTGGTTCATTTTCACAAAAAGAAACAAATTCCCTTCAAAAAATCAATTGGGCTTAGTATTAAATTTAAAATAGATAGTATAAATTTGCACCATCTTAAATTATTTGTTTTGAAGCTCTTTCATTCTATAAACGATTTTCAGTCCACCAAGAAAACAATTTTAACTCTTGGTACCTTTGACGGCGTACATATTGGTCACAAAAAAATTCTTGAACGAATAACTCAAAACACGGAAAATGGAAAATACGAAAGTTTAGTGCTTACTTTTTTTCCGCATCCGAGAATGGTTTTACAGGAAAAATCAGAGATAAAACTGCTGAATACTATTTCCGAAAAAACAAAACTTCTGGAAGCCACCGGAATTGAAAATCTTGTGATTCATCCGTTTAACGAAAGTTTCTCCCGATTAACCGCTGAAGAATTTGTGCATTCTATTTTAGTCAATCAATTTCATATCCAAAAAATAATTATTGGTCACGATCACCGTTTTGGAAGAAACAGAACAGCCAACATTGATAATTTAATTGCTTTTGGAGCTGAATACGGTTTTGAAGTTGAACAGATTTCGGCTCAGGAAATTCACGATGTATCTGTAAGTTCTACTAAAATCAGAAAAGCCTTAAACGAAGGAAATATGGATTTAGCCAATGAATATCTGGGCTATGCTTATTTTTTATCCGGTGAAGTTGTAAAAGGAAAACAATTAGGAAGAACAATTGGCTTTCCTACAGCGAACATCAAAATTGAAGAAGAATACAAATTGATCCCCAGAAATGGTGTTTATGCTGTAAAAGCTTTAGTAGCTCAAAAAGAAGTTTTTGGAATGATGAATATTGGTTTTAATCCAACGGTAAACGGGCAAAATCAAACTATAGAGGTAAATCTGTTTGATTTTGATGCAGACATTTACGGTCAGAAAATTGAGGTTTCATTATTAAAATACCTTCGTGAAGAGCAAAAATTTGGCTCGGTTGATTTATTGAAACAACAATTAAATCAGGATAAAAAAGATACTTTGGCTTTTGTGAGCCAACTTTAAGCATTTATTTTTTTAAATTATTCATTCGTTGTTTTTTGGCGAAAGCCTAATTTTATTGTTTCTGAAATGTGTAGTCCGCACGGGACAAAATATCATATTCAACAAATTGTCTAACAACATACAATCTCTACGGAATATTGTTCCTGGCAGCATTGCAACACAAGTCTGAAGCGATAAAACCTCAGCACAAAATCTCAATCATCATATACTCGGTTAGGAATTAATATTGGTAGAATTTTGGGGCAATGTTGGCATCAATATCCCACAAACACAAATGTCCCGTAGGGAATAGACTTTCAAATGTTATATTTCTTAAATTATCATCTTTCTGCTTTATTACAACTGCATTCTTCATAGTTTTAACGATTTTTAAATCATCGTAGTTATTTTTTTAGTAAATTTGATATAGAACTCTGTTTATCAAATATTTACTATTAACTTCTTTAAAATAACTATTATGAAATTACCTAAAGAAATAACCAACGGTTTCTTGATATTCCTTGGAATAGGAATTTATTTTTTATTGATGAACGTATTAGGTTTAGCTCATCTATTCTATTTGCGAACCCTGAATGTATTTTTTATATTTTATGGCGTAAACAGAACCATGAAAATGAACCTTCACGAAGGAGAAACCAATTTTGTATCGAATGCTGTTTCTGCCATGGCAACCTCTGTAGTTGGCGTAGCATTAAGTGTTTTCGGATTACTGGTTTATAGTTATGCAAGAGGCGGGGATGCTTATGTAAAAACATTATCTGAAACATTTATGTTTGGAGGAAATCCTTCAGTGCCAACTTACTGCATTTGTTTATTGTTTGAAGGACTTGCTTCCTCGGTCATTGTCACTCTAATGATGATGCTGTACTGGAACAACAAATATGTAGCCGATTAATTTTCTAAAATAACGGAAACACTTAAAAACTCTAAAATCATACGAATATCATTCTATGTTTTTAGAGTTTTTCATTTCAGTGAAAAGCTACTAAATTCATTTAGATAATGTAACATTTGGTGATTAGAACAATTTAACTACTTTTGAAGCTTCAAAAACAATGTATCAATGAGCATTACAAAACACAATTGGACCAAAGACGAAATAATCGCCATATACAATAAACCTATGATGGACTTGTTGTATGAAGCAGCAACAATACACAGACAAAAACACGATCCTAACGTAGTTCAGGTTTCTACGCTACTTTCTATCAAAACCGGAGGCTGTCCGGAGGATTGTGGTTATTGCCCACAAGCTGCCCGTTACAATACCGGAGTTGAAGGAAATGATTTAATGAGTGTAAGTCAGGTAAAAGCTCAGGCCTTGCGTGCAAAATCCAGCGGATCATCCCGTGTTTGTATGGGAGCTGCCTGGAGAAACGTAAAGGACGGTGAAGAATTTGACCAGGTTTTAGAAATGGTGCGTACCATTAATAAACTGGACATGGAAGTTTGCTGTACCCTTGGTATGATTACCGAAAACCAGGCACAACGTCTGGCTGAAGCAGGTTTGTATGCTTACAATCACAACTTAGATACTTCTGAAGAATATTATAAAGATGTCATTTCAACCCGTGGTTTCGAAGACCGTTTACAAACGATCGAAAATGTTCGTAAAACGAATGTTACGGTTTGTAGCGGAGGAATTATTGGGATGGGAGAAAGCATTGAGGACAGAGCAGGAATGCTGGTAGCACTTTCGACATTGAACCCTCAACCTGAATCTGTGCCTATTAACGCCCTTGTTGCTGTTGAAGGAACTCCGATGGAAGAAGAAAAACCAGTAGAGATCTGGGAAATGATTCGTATGGTAGCCACAACCAGAATTGTGATGCCGGACACGCAGGTACGTTTATCAGCAGGAAGAACCAATATGAGTCGTGAAGGACAGGCAATGTGCTTCTTTGCAGGAGCAAATTCTATTTTTGCAGGAGATAAATTGCTGACAACACCAAACCCTGATGTACAGGAAGACATGAAAATGTTTGACTTATTAGGATTGATTCCACAAAAACCATTTGTTAAAGTTTCGCAGCCACAAACCATTGAAGCCGCTGACTCGCAGTTTGCCCCACTAGGCGAAAAACCTAAATGGTCACGTCCAGGACATACAATTGAAAGAAACCTTGAAGCTTCGATCAAATCAAAAATTTAGTTAAAAGAGTTAATAAATCTCGATAAATATTTTTAAATTGCTTGTAACCTGTGTTATAAGCAATTTTTTTATTTAAAGAGATGAATTTAAAACAAATCGAAAGGGTACAAAAAATCTCAAAATCTGATTTTATTTCCCAATATGTAAAAAACCAAATTCCAGTTGTGATTGAAGAGCTAACCGAAGATTGGCCGGCTTATCATAAATGGAAACTACACTATATCAAACAAATCGCCGGCGATACTGTTGTTCCTTTGTACGACAACAGGCCCGTAAATCATGAAGATGGCTTTAACGAAGCGCATACTAAAATGAAAATGAGCGATTACATCCATCTTTTAGAAACAAAGCCTACTAATTACCGCATCTTTCTTTATAATTTAATGAAGGAAGTGCCAACATTAAAAAATGACTTTTTATGGCCGGATATTGGCTTAAGATTAGTCAAACAAATGCCTATGTTGTTTTTTGGCGGAGAAAACTCAAAAGTATTCATGCATTATGATATTGATTACTCAAATATTCTGCATTTTCATTTTCATGGAGAAAAACAATGTATGCTTTTTGCTCCGGACCAGTCCAAATACATGTATAAAGTTCCTCATGCTTTAATTTCGAGAGAAGACATCGATTTTGATAATCCTGACTATGAAAAATTTCCTGCGTTAAAAAATGCCGAAGGTTATATCACCAATCTAAAACACGGAGAGGTCTTATATATGCCTGAAGGATACTGGCATTATATGAAATATCTGACCCCGGGTTTTTCTATGAGTTTGCGTGCTTTTCCTAAAAACATCACCAATCTCTCAAAAGCTGTGTACAATATTTTTATCATGCGTCATTTTGATATTTTGATGCGAAAATTTAAGGGCCAGAAATGGATTGATTATAAAAATGAAAAAGCCATGAAAAATACTCATGAAAATTTGCAAAAGACTGTTTTAAGGAAAGTGTCTTAAAAAACAAAAGAGGGACCTGATAGTCACCTCTTTTAATCTCATATTTATATTCCGTATTTTATTTAAGGGTAATTGTTGTTGTTTTCCTCTACTAGCTGTATATCAAAATGCAACTTATCTCATCTCTTATTTCCAGTCCTCTGTCATGGCTTTTCGAGCATAGCTTACACGAACATTTCCTAAGTGGTTTGTATAATTAAATATGTAGCGATAACTATTGCCTGCGTATACAGGGGTACTTTTTACATACCCTTCTGCTGTTGGAAAAAAATCTAAAACATCATTTTTATACTGAAAACCGTTTAGGTATTTCGTATTGGTTACCAATGTGTTTTTGATGACAATTTTCCTTGAAGGCGCAAGCGAGACGCTTGCGCCAGCGAGGGGGGAGGTTTCTTATTCTTATCGCTATAGTTTATAGCTTATCGTTGCGTGGAGTCTGTCAATTCATGCAAACCTTTATATGTCGTATTGCCTATTGGAAATAAATTGAGAGCAAATAAATCTCCTTTATACTCAATAAAGCTAATCGATTTTTTCTTTTTAAAACCAGCATATCCAAAATCCTTCCTGTTCTCTCCTTTAAATGAGACATTAAAAAAAGAAAAAAAAGCTTCTACTTCATAAAATTCAGATTGATTGATATTTACGACTGGACCGTCGGAATGATAATAAATTTGCTTATTATTAAAAGGATAATCATGTAAATCTATATATCTTGAATTTTCATCTTCAACATCTGAGGGATCAAAAAGATTAATACTTGTACTATTGTTTGGTTTTTTATCTGTTTTTATGATTCGATAACCTTTTAATACTTTACCGAGTTTAGTAACTGTTATAAAATATTTCTTGTCAACAAACGCATTAAAACCAATAAAATCTTTATTGATATAAAAACTTTTACTATACTTAATTCTCTTCTCAGAAATATTGACAAATTGGCTTAGTTTTATCTTTGGTTCCTTATTGTTACATGTAATTTGTGAATCTAAAATAAAATAAGCTATAGATTTATATAGCATAAATAATAGAACAACAGAAAATAAGATAATTGTTAAAGGTCTCTTTTTCATTTTTTTTATTATGTTAATATTTAATATTTGGTGTTTGCCCAGCGATTGGTAAAGTGCTCATTTGTGCTCCATACGGAATAAGTGGAGCAGGAACAAATCTCTATAATAACTCCTAGTGTTGCCGCAGCTATTCCTAGGGGCTTAATTCCTGCACTTAACGTACTTGAAGTATTATCTCCATTTAGATTTCCATTTATGGAAACATTATTACTTATTATATCACTATTAAGACTGACAGAAACGCCTAAGCCTAATCATCCAAAAGCAGAGACCTCTCCACCAAAACTTATTGAAGAACTTGCAGTTTCAAAATTAAAATTTGCAATACCAAGATTTAACATTTTAGCATCTCCAATCGTTTTAGATGTACTATAGTCAAGCTTAGCTAAAGGATTTTCAGGAATTAAATCTACTTGTGTAACTCCTCACTAGTTGATGATGTAACCTGCGAAGCTGCTTCTTGAATTGGTCCCACTGAAATATTACTATTATTTTGGGCTACAGCACTATTAGAATCACTATGTCCCCAAGCTCCAAAAAATCTTCCAACTGCATCCCAACCTCTTCTGATTGCTCCATGTGGACAGTTAGGGTCATCGCACATTCCAGTTGGATCATTTCTGTTTATAGGACTATTTGAACAATAATGATATGGCGTTATACTTTGAGAGTGCTCAGCGAGTGAGTCGATGTTCATCCATCTACCAAGTGCAGGGTCATAATTACGTGCTCCGTAGTCATATAAGTTCAATGATAGCTCGTCCTGCAGTTCTTTTCCATTGTACCTATACTTATAATTAGGCTGTAAATTATCGGTATTATAGCCCTGATGTTTTAAACCAAAAGGATAATAATTATTTTCTTCAAGAATTTCAATTCACATTAACATTAAAATAAATAGTATCCTTAAAAATGGGAGTAACTTTATCATTAAACTTATATTGAACGATACTTCTGATTGTATTTTTTCCTTTTTTAATTAAAACCTCTTCAACATTAATTTGGGTTGGATATAGTTCTTTTATTGTTCGCTTAACTTTTGAATTATCAACTCCTATATTTTCTACTTTAAAATCACGCTTTGCATTAGGAATGTTAGCAACAATATATTTATATTTTAAAGTATCTCCAACTTTTAAATATTGATCTTCTGTACTACTAAATTCTTTCTTATGAGAAAATTTATATTGATAAATTTCTAATTGAAAATATCCTTCATATTTTGTTGCTCCTTTTTCATCAAAACGAATAATGAAGGAAGGTTTTCCTATATCATCATATAATACATACTTATTCATTAATCCAGTTGTATCATAAAACTTGCTATCTAAAGTAATCTTACCGTTTTTTTTATAATGAATTGATTCTATCTTACCACTGTCGTAATAATATATACATTCACCTTCTATGTGCCCATTTATAAAATTACCCTCTGCTATTTTAATACCTTTTTCATTATACTGAACAAATCTCCCCTGAAAAACTGTGTCTCCATTTCTAATAACATATTCCGATGAATCTGTTATTTTTACATCTGGAAAATACTGTTTTAAAACATGCACTTTTTCATCTCTAAAATAAAAAAATGCTAACCAAACAATAGAAACGAAAAAGGTTATTAGTAATATTTTATATTTATTTTTCATTTTTTTTGCTCTTTTTGTCGTTCTTCATAATAATCTCTTCTAGTCCAAGTTTCATTTCCAGTTTTTGGATTAAAATCAGTTTTAACATATTCAGTTTCTAATGATGAGGAAGAATTTGATTTTTCTTTATTCGCTTCTTCTTTTGCTGATTTCACAGATTTCCCAGCACTTACTCCAAAATCAGTGGTATTGATTATATCATCTGCTTTATTTTCCGTTGTTGATCTTCCTCCATTTGTTCCTTTTCCTACAGGTGCAAAATTGACATTTAATTCAAAAGCCGCTATCGTAGTCATAGCTTCGAGATATCCTCCAAAATCTACCCATGGTACATCTCTGCCACCTTTAGGTAATTCACTTGGGTTTTGATTGTTTCCTCCATCAGAAAATGCAACTCCACTATTTGCAGATCCTCCGGATCCGCCAGAACCTCTTCTATCTGTAGTTTTACCGATAGAAACTGATTTCACGATATTTGATGTAGCTGTTTGAACAGAACTTACTGCAGAATCATACTTACTAGAAATCCATCCGCCAAAACTTGCTGTAGGATTGCTTGGAGCTAATTCCAACCCTTCTAATTCCCTACCCATACCCATTTTGTTTTCCTGGAATGCATAAGGTGAATTATATGCGTATTCTTCAGTTAATGGGGCAATTGAAATAAACCTGCCAATCGCTGAGTCATAATTTCTCCATTTAAAACTATCCCAGTTTAGTCCCAACTCATCCTGACGTTCTTGTCCTTGGTACTTATACAAATAATTTGGCTGTAAATTATCGATATTATACCCTTGATGTTTTAATCCAAAGGGATGGTAATTATTTTGTGTGTGTTATTTTTAAAATCTTACAATCACTTTTTTGAATTTCAATTATTGGAACACCGCCTAGTTCATCTAAACCTATAGAGCCCTCCACATGCCAAACTTTACAATTAATTAATTTTACAGTAAAAGGTTTTTTATTAAGGACTTCATTTCCATAAATTGGAATCAATATTGCTTCCGCAATTTTTATTGCAGTTTCTTTATTTGGAACATAATTAGTATCCTCTATTGGCTTTATTGCAGTACAAAAAGAAAAACAGATAGCTAAAAAAATTATTAAACCAAATTTGTAAATAAATATTTTCATTTTATGATGATTTTTAGTTAGATCTAATTTGAGAAGCTTTTATGTCAATAGGTTTAATTTCAACAGGCTTAGGCGTTATGATTGTAACAGGCACAATTGCATCTTTGGTGTTTAATCTTGAAGGATGTTTTGGATCACTTGGCATCGCAGTACTTAACACAGTTATTTTATCTGTACTAACATCATATTTTTGAAAAGAACCATTCGGTGTTGCAACATACACATCTAAGTTCTTTCTTTCTGCTGTTCCCATGTCACCATGACTTGTTGCATCACCTGCAACACCAGAAAAAACGTCATTAGAATACCTTGAATCATATGCACCATGAGTGTGTGCTAATGCCTCCTCATTTGTTCCAGCTGGAATAACAACTTTATTTGAATTTACACCAGCTGGTCCTCCTTCTATTGGTTCTGTATAGGAATATATTGTGGAACCTCCAGTGTCTGTTGTACTATAAACTTTGGTTGCAAATTCACGATCGTTAACAATTGAAATTCCATTATAGTTTTGAGAAAAATTCTCAGCTGCAGCATCTTTATTTTTATATGGAAAATAAGGCTCAAGTCCTTCCAATTCTCTTGCGTCAACTACTCTATTACCACTAAACACATATGGAGCCCAATCTCTATACTCTTCGGTTAATGGATCAATAGACATAAATCTACCAATTGCAAAATCGTAATTTCTCCATTTAAAACTGTCCCAATTCAGTGATAACTCATCCTGACGTTCCTGTCCTTGATACTTATACTTATAATTAGGCTGTAAATTATCGGTGTTATACCCCTGATGTTTTAAACCAAAAGGATATAATTGTTTTCTTAAAGAATTTCAAGGTTTCACATTTACCTCAAAAGAAACCACTTTATTAAGAATTGGTGTCACTCCGTCATCAAAAATATATTGAGCTATTATTTCAATTTTATTAAGACCTTTTTTGGTTAAAACTTCTTCAACAATAATTTCTGCTGGTTTTTTACTTTTAACAATCCTCTTAACTTTTGAGTTGTCAACACCAACATTTTCTATTTTAAAGACTCTTTTTGCATTGGGGATGTTAGCTACTAAATAATAATATCGTATAGTATCACCAACTTTTAAAACTTCTCCCTTTTTTATTTCAACATCTTTTTTATTCTCTATTTTATATTGGCCAACTGGCCAAATTGAATAACCATCATACATTTTTACTACTTTGTTACTGAACTTAATAATAAAAGCTATTTTACCAAGACTATCACACATAATGTATTTTTCAATTAATCCCTGTTGGTTGTAGTAAGTACTTTCTAAATTAATTTTACTATCTTTTCTATAGATAGCAGATTGTATTTTGCCATTATCATAATAATAGAAGCACTTGCCATGTGGCTCATTGTTAATAAATTGTCCTTCAGATGTTTTAATTCCTTTTTCATTATAGTTTATAAATTTTCCATGAAAAATTGTATCACCATTTTCAATCATGTATTCATTTATTCCTATTAATTTCCCTGTTGAGCTATACTCTTTTAAAGTATAAATTTTATGACGATTACAACAATAATAAAATATTATCACTCCAATAAATATAATAGAAAATATTACCAATGCTATTTTATGTTTCTGTTTCATTATTTCTGTTTTTGTTGTTCTTCATAAATATCTCTTCTCACCGTTACATTTTTATTTGTATTGTTTGGATCATTAATTATTTGAACGTACTCCGATTTATCAGAAGAAGCTGGATTTCCTTCTTTCTTTTTTGCTTCTTCTTTTGCTGATTTCACAGATTTCCCAGCACTTACTCCAAAATCAGTGGTATTGATTATATCATCTGCTTTATTTTCCGTTGTTGATCTTCCTCCATTTGTTCCTTTTCCTACAGGTGCAAAATTGACATTTAATTCAAAAGCCGCTATCGTAGTCATAGCTTCGAGATATCCTCCAAAATCTACCCATGGTACATCTCTGCCACCTTTAGGTAATTCACTTGGGTTTTGATTGTTTCCTCCATCAGAAAATGCAACTCCACTATTTGCAGATCCTCCGGATCCGCCAGAACCTCTTCTATCTGTAGTTTTACCGATAGAAACTGATTTCACGATATTTGATGTAGCTGTTTGAACAGAACTTACTGCAGAATCATACTTACTAGAAATCCATCCGCCAAAACTTGCTGTAGGATTGCTTGGAGCTAATTCCAACCCTTCTAACTCTCTACCCATTCCCATTTTATTTTCCTGAAATGCATAAGTTGAGTTATAAGCATATTTTTCAGCTAAGGGGTCGATACTCATAAATCGACCAATCGCATAATCGTAATTTCGATATTTAAAGCTGTCCCAATTCAGTCCCAGTTCGTCCTGACGCTCTTGTCCTTGGTACTTATACTTATAATTAGGCTGTAAATTATCGGTATTATACCCTTGATGTTTTAACCCAAAAGGATAATAATTGTTTTCCTCCATAATTTCAAGACCCGTATTCTTAGCATTTCGAGCATAGCTTACACGAACATTTCCTAAGTGGTCTGTATAATTAAATATGTAGCGATAACTATTTCCTGCGTATACAGGAGTACTTTTTACATACCCTTCTGCAGTTGGAAAAAAATCTAAAACATCATTTTTATACTGAAAACCGTTTAGGTATTTCGTATTGGTTACAACGCCATTATCGGTTACAATTTTCTCTGTTTTTTGCCCTGTTGCGTTGTAAATATAAACAATCGTATTTCCTGATGCAAAAGTTATTTTTTTTGGCAAATTAAGATGGTTGTATGTTATTTGGGTAATGTTTTTGTTTTGGTCTTTAGCTAAGTTTCCGTTGTCATCGTATGCATAATCGTCTTCGCTGTCGTTATATCCGTCGCTGTCGTCCTTAAACCCTTGTGGGTTATTGGTCTTGTCTGTTACCTTCATGAGCTGGTTCGAATTATCAGCATAAAAATAACCCAGATTATCCATGTCATCTGCATACGGATTGCTTGAAACTCCTGCCATAAATTTGCGCTGCAATCTTGTTATGTTTCCGTTTTTATCATAATCAAGGTTTTCTCCAAAATAGTTTTTATTGTCTGCCAGTTTTGGGGTTTGATAGGTGGCGTCTTTTAGACGGTTTAACTGATCGTATTGGTAACCATAACCGCGCATTACCCCTGCACCATCAGAACCTGTAGCCCAGAAAGTTTCGGCTATATTACCGTTATAGAGTTCTTTGGCTGCTGCCGTATTGCCTTCGACTTTATTGTAATTTATTTTAAAGGCAAGCAAATCTTTTGGATCATTGTCCTGCTGCAGATTTTCTGTATTATTTATATCCGTAAGCCAGCCTCTTATGTTGTATTTATAATCGATTTTCTGTAATGGGCTTGCTATCGTGCTTCCTACTTTTTTACTTACTAACTGGCCTAATGCGTCATAGGTATTGTTCATTAAAAGTTGTGGTTGTGCTCCATACATCATGTGTGTATGAGTCAATAAACGATTTTGTGGAGAATAGGTAAAATCTTCCGTTATTCGGAGACCTTCTGCTGCAGGAAAACCAACATGAGGTCCTCCTTTAGAAATTACTTTCCCTTCAAAATCAAGATTATAATTAATACTTAGACCTCCACCAAGATGATTTTTACTATAATTTCGTATCATTCTTCTCTTGTCATCGTAAGCCAGGGTACTAGTTTCTCCTAAAATTGAAGATGCTGTTGTAGGTACTCTTGTCCACGTACCTGTTAACAATCCCTTGAGATTATTAAACATCGGTTGATTTGCATAAGGTGTCATATAAATTTCATTAGGATATCCCTTGCTGTCATAGTAATTAACTGTAAGAAGCTTAAAACTGGTTGGGGCAATAGTATTAGTATAGTGAGTTGGTATACCGTCGATGGTACCTGAACCTGAATATTGCCTGCTTTCATATAATATAGTAGCTGTGTTTTGCGCTTGTTGTAAAGTGTATCTGGCTACTACATTGCAGTTTGTGCTATCCCAACCTGTGTATATTTGCCTGTTGTATATATCATACTTAGTAATTAACCAACCTACTGCATTATCATCCTGAAATGGGGAATTTGCCGGTCCGGTGGCTACGACACGATCGAGCCTGTCGTACACGATAAATTCCCACTGCCTGCCCGGTAATTTTTTCTCGACCAAGCGATTGCGATAGTCATATTTATATTGATAACATAAGTTATTGAGGATTTCATCCGTAATAACGCCATCGGCTTTTGGCGGAATTACATAGGTAAGGTTTCCGTATTCGTCATGCACATAGTATGTATCATGTTCTTTACCTGATTCATAAGTTCTTTTTAAAACTACCTGACCTTCTTTATTTTTAAACTCAATTGTACTGCCTTCTTTTTCTGAAGGATTAGATGATGAATTTTCATCATACATAATGGTTTTGTACAATTCATTTTTATCATAATATCCGTTGTCCCAAAAGGAGATGTCGTACAAACCAGCGGTTTGATCCCAAATTGTGATGGCTTCGAACAATCTTACTTCGCCAGTACTATTTGTCTGGTAATCTGTTTTTATTTCATGTCCGTTGCCCAATGCCCAATCATTACCGGGAGCAGCTTGTTTTAAAACCCTGTTCAGCGGAGAGTCTTCGAACTTTTTTTGCGAGAAAGGATTTGTAGTATTCCCGTATTTTTCATTATTATAATAATTTATAACAGTGTTTATTGCTGTTTGGGTTTCGACTCTCGGATATTGATTATTAGGATTTGGGAGCGAAAAAGGCAAATACTCTTTTTCCTGCCTGCCAAATCCATCATACTCAATGGGAGTTATAAGATCTGATCCATCGCCACCCTGCCCAATAGCAATTGTTTGCACGGGACGGCCTAAACCATCAAAATACGTGATATTCTGTGTCATTTCATCTTTGGTCAAAGTCTTAAGATAATCAACGGAAACTGCTTTTTTAGGTTTAGAGGTATAAATAAAGTTGTCATCGCTAAAAGTCTGAGCCACTATAGTAGTGTTCGAAAACAATAGCAAGATCAATAATGATAGGTACTTTTTCATATCGTTTGGTTTATGATTAGTTTGTTTCCTGAGAAAGTGGCGTCACTGTAAATGCTATATTATTACAATTATATTCCTTAAATTCCGATGACTTATCTGGTGAAATATTTGGTGCAAGTTCCTGATATTGTTCCACTTCATAATTAAACTCCTGCCAGCATTGAGACAATCCTTCCTGAGCCTGATTGTCAGCATCAAACTGCGAAATAGTGGAACTAAATTTACCTGATGGTACGAGATATGCTACTTTCATAAAACCGAGGTACTCCGAAAATATATTAAAAGAACCTGTTAGTTCACTGCTTTTATAAATACAACTACCACTGGCATTTGCATACGCTTGTCCGTTATCATTTAAATCAATAAGTGCAAGTGCATCCGCATCTGCCTGAGAAATAGTCGAAATGTGTTTTCCTTCTGCAATTATATATGCAATTGGTCCCGGCAAAATTGCACTCTCTTCGCAATCATTTTTGGTAAAAAGTTTACTAATAGCATTATTTTTAAAAGTGCAAACACTATTGGCATTCGCATAAGCCTGACCGTCTTTGTTTAAATACATTTTCGCGATATCGTCAGCGTCTGTCTGTGAGATCGTAGAGCTATACTTTCTTGCAGGAATTGTGTATAGTACCGGAGAAGCAGTTGCTCCGGGTATACAGTTGTTTTTCGTAAAAAGACCACTTACTTCTGCATTCTTAAAATAACAAGTGGCACTTCTGTTCGCAAATGCTTGTCCTTCATAATCTAAATAGGCCAGAGCTTTAGCGTCTGCATCCGCTTGTGATATAAGTGAGGTAAACATTCCTGCATACACACTATACGACATACTGCCAATTTTTCCGGATGGACAATTAGTCTTATCATATGATTTTGCCATTGATACACTACTGTACACAGGTGCAACATCCAGAGAAAAATCTATAACCTGACCTTTGTAGTTGTAATAATAAGTTTGTAAAACATTCATATCCTTGTCTTTGATATACTTTAATCGATTGAAAGTATCATAGTCATAATAAGTATTATATCCTTTTTCGTCTGTTATACGGCTTATTCCTATAAGTGGTTTATAGATAAAGGTTGTCATCATTGTTTTATCTAATCCTAAGTTATAATTATAGGTAACTTTGTTTATAGCTGTAACCATACTTGTTTCACTGCCTTTATCTGAAGAGGCTGTTTGCACTTCATTAATTAAACTAACCGGAATGTTTTTATACATCATGTTTTCGATTTTAGCAACAGGCAATGTTTTGTTGTATCCCCAAATCATAGCTACCGGTGTTGCCCCTTCCTGGGTATATTGCAAAATATTGCCCTTATCATCATAAAGATCATAGGAGATTTTTTTATCAGTTAAAGGATTTAAAGCTGCTGCTCCTTTGTTTTCAAGTATATACTTAGGCAATACCAAATTGCTTGTAGCGATACTTTTATCGTAAACTGTTTTTTGATCTGATAATTTGTTTCCTCCCCTAAAAGTTTTGGTGTTTAGAGGGGTTGCAATTCTGTTTGCCGCAATTAGCTCTTTTACAAAGGACTCACTTGCCATTTCCGGATCTTGCGGATAGAAATATTGGGTTTCGAGGATTTCGTGTTTTGAATTTTTTGTGGTTTGTGAAGTTAATTGAAGATGTACCGGATTATTATATATATAATTCGTTCTGGTTTCTACAGGATTTAATCCATTAAGGTCATATTTTTTTGAAATTGATGTTTCTAAATAAAACCAATGACTAATTGTTTTATAGGCTACAATACTAAAGTTATCAATGCTGTTTTGGCATAATTGCTCAAAATTTTTCCTTACTGAATAACTCCTCACCTCTTTATTATAGGAAGGATCTAATGTATATTTGTTTTCATTTTCGGCTACAACTACAAAGGAGCTGCTCCCGGGGATTTTCCTCTTAAAAATTTGAGATTTTATTTCTAATCCGTTATCCCATCCAAAATTTGTCCACGGAGCACTTTGAATATCTGTATCTCCCAGAAGGGTTTGTCCCCAATAATCCCTGTGAACAATAAATTCTTTTGATTCTCCTCCGTTTTCAAAATCATCACCTCCATCACTGACCGTTACATGTTTATAAAAACAATTGCTGTTTCCTGTATCAAACAAGGATATCATACTGCTGGAAGTAAGTACTAAACTTTTTAAATCGGTATAGACACAAAGCCCCATTGACCATTCTGAGGTACACATGTTTCTCTGCACCGAAAAATCAATATAGAAAGGATTATTTCCCTTATCTCCTGAAGACTGATTAAGATTCTCTTTAGGGGCATAGTAGTAACGTTTGTAATTTACTATACCCGATTCCTCAGCATTCTCTTTTGTCGATTTAATTCGTACGCCTCCCGTTTCTATATTTGCTTCTACTGTTGTCGAAGCAGTCTTATAATATGATACATCTATTGTTGCACTTGTATTTATTCCTCCTTTATAAAAATGCAAATCATAGGTTTTGCCTGCTTCTGCATCAAAATAAAAAATATTGGTTGTTCTTGGAATAAAAGTAAAACTGCCTCCACTGGAATAGGGTACACCAAAATGAGTAAAAGTGTAAAATTCGGGACAATTTCCTGTTGCTTCTCTACAGGATAAACCCAAAGATGCTATATCATGGCCAGTATCTGCAGGATCATTTTCGCCGTCTTTTGGTACCGGTCCGTTTTTTACGTAGGTGACATAACCTGTAATTTCAATCCTTTGATTTACAGGGGAAGTTATAGTGTATATTGTTGCCTCATCATCCCAATCTTTTTCAGATCTTTTATAATGCTCCGTTGTTTTTGTAGGATAAATAGTACTCTTACCCCAATATGTATTACTTTCGTAACTAAATTCGGTAGATCCTTTAGTGGGATAAATAATTTTATTTAATAATCCTATTTTAGCAAAATTCGCATCAGGTTCTTTATTTGCCCCATTATAATCGATATCACTTAATCCGTAGTCCGGAATGTTTTTGGGTACTAAATTAATATTGTCTTTTCCATTATAATACCCCCAATGGTCTTGACTATAGGAAAGCCTTTCTGGAAAAGCTAATGGATCTATATACTCAAAAACGTAATTTTTACCAGGTTTTAGAAAACTAATATCCTGGAGAAAGACTCTTTTATTAGCGGTACTTAAATAATTAAAACCAATTCTTTCAATGGCAACTCCGGCAGCGTTGTATTGAGTGATTGTTTCGATTTTACTATTACCTGCAATATCCTCATTAACCCCCAAAGTATTATAAGTAAAAGTAACATACCCCTCAATGCTATTATTACTGTATATTTTACTAATCCTTTTGCCAATAACACTCATAGTATGAGACACTATACCACTAAGATTTGGGGTTGTAATTTGAGGAGGCCCGCTACAACTGGCCTGAAAAGCAGGGTAAGGCATTGTAAACGTTTGAGAATTTGATACCACGTAATCCAGGCTGGTATTTTCATACGCCAGATAAATTTCGGCTCCGTTGGGGTGTACTATTTTACTTAAATACCATGCTGTTACGCCGCCATTTGGGGCAGAATGCCCTGATCCGGTACTTTGCATCAGTGTTGATTCTTTTTCTGTAAAAAAATATTTAACCCCATCGGTTGTTGTTATCAGGAAATCGCCATTATTAATTCCTGTTCTTTCTATTTTGATTTTTTGATGATTTGTTAAAATTGGTATTCCACTTTTGTCGTATACAAATTTTCCTGAGTTTCCATTAAAATTAAAAGAATACAGGTCTCTTTCCGTATCAGCATTACCCTGAGTAAGGGTTTTATAAAACTGCATTTTTGCTTCGATAGTAGCATTATCTATATCCTCCGGAGCATAGACACTGTTCTGTACATCGGGCTTGTCTCTTACCGTTCTGGTAATAACGCCACCAAAATTAAGATTCCATCCTAATCCAACATTCGTAGAAACTTCATCGATTTTAATTCCGTTAGATCCATAAAAAAGCGACATCGAAGATTCTAACTCTTTAGCTTTAAAACTTATTAATTGAATAGAAATATTGGCTGCCCCAGTAAACATTCCTACAGGAACGTTACCGTATTTACCCAACTCATTTGCAGCAGGCGATGGTGGAGTTAGTTTTGGTAAGAAATCAACATCAGATTGTGCGATAGATTTTGCAGCTGTTAAAATAAATATCAGATAAAATATCTGTTTTATCCACCTGCTTGTATATGCTGTATTCATTGTGATTATTTTTTTTTAATTATTTCCTTTTCTTATCACTTTTACTCCATCACTCTGCACATTGGTTTTTACATTTATCACATAAATCCCTTCCGGATAATGACTTAAATCAACCGGAATGGTTCGATCCGTGATACTGAATTGCTGCAAAGTTCTGCCTGCCATATCCACAACAGTAGCAGTTCCCTTTTCATACTCGTATCCAATAATAATATTGGTAAAAGTCACTACCGGGTTAGGAATAGCTTCTATTCCTTTAGCTTTCACTTTATCGGGCTTTAATTTGTCTTTTAGCTTAACAATCCAAAAATCATTACCACCAATACTCGAATTTTTATTTTTTGAAGTCCCCGATTTAGAAGTCCCTGCCATCAGGTAACCTCCATCTCTAATTTCGAATAGCTTTTGTAGTACATCTTCTCCACTGCTTCCTACTGTTTTCCTCCAGACTTCCTCTCCTTTATCGTCTACTTTTAAGGCGATATATCCATTTTCTTCCCTGCTTTTATTAATAAGTCCGGTCACCTTTCCTGTAATTCCTTCTCTTGGCTTTTTTTCTTCATTTTGGCTATATCCACCAATTAAATAGGTATTATCTTTATTTTCAAGTAGTGATGTCAAAATATCTGTTTTTCCAAAATCAAAAGTTTTACTCCATATAACATTTCCTTTTTTATCGAGTTTTAAAACCCAATAATCTGTACCTCTCCCTACCGTACCACCTAACGAAGTAAGTGCATTAGTACTGTTCGAATTTCCTCCTGCTATATATCCTTCATCTTCTGTTTGATGAATTACATAAAGCTGATTGTCGCCATTACCTCCGTATGTTTTTTGCCACTCGATATTACCTTTATCATTGATTTTTATAATCCAGTAATCTCCAATTCCATTATTCGGTTCGGTTTTATCTCCGGATTGCGGGGAGTTTGAATAACCTCCTAAAATATAGCCTCCGTCTTTGGTTTGTTCCATGCTTCTCAATACATCAGCATATATTCCGCCGTATGTTTTTTGCCATTCAACAACTCCTGCTTTATCCAGTTTTACAATCCAGTAATCCATATTACCACGACTTTTTTCTGATTTTGAATACAAATCCGGTGTCGCAAAAGAAGACTGGCTTTCTACTAATTCATTATCAATTAGCTCCGGACTTGAGGAAGAGGCCCCCCCCAGCATATACCCTCCGTCTCTTGTTTGAAAAGCACATATCAATTCGTCCTGACCGGTGCCGCCAATAGTTTTTTGCCATTGTTCGTTACCCATGGCGTTTAGCTTGATTACCCAAAAGTCAGTACCTCCTTTACAAGAATCTTTTTTCTGAAAATCATTTGGAGAATTGGAGGTTCCGGCAAGAATAAAACCCCCGTCATTGGTGTTTTTTATGCTTTGAAGTAAATCAAAACCACTGCCCCCAATACTTTTTTGCCAGTCAAGGTTTCCGTTTTCATTCATTTTCCAAATCCAGTAATCCAGATCACCAGAGTTACCATCTGTTTTATTCCCTGTTTTATCAGACACAGAACTTCCTGCCAGTATAAAGCCATAATCTGCAGTAGGCTGCGCATCAAACAGGTAATCTGCATGAATACCACCATATGTTTTTTCCCAAAGTATGTCCTGAGAATAAATAAACGATGCGTTAAAAAGTAAGATTAGTAAGTATTTTTTATTCATATCAATAAATTAATTGTAAGTAAAAACTTAATTAATTACAATAATAGAAAAAATTTATCTGAAACACAATACCTACTTTTAGTGATTTTTCTGATAAAAAAAAACCTCACCATATAATGGTGAGGTTTTTGAATCTTCTTTTTTAAATATTTTTTAGAACATTTTCAATATTTTATTCTTAAAACAGGAGCTTGCTTGTTCTTTCAGAATAATTTTCCAAAATGACTTTAATCAATAAAACCTGATTACCCGGTCTCAGGTTTTGAATTTGCAGTTCCCTATTCCCAACTATTTTTTTATTATAAATCAGTTTTCCTAAAACATCAAAAATCAAAACTTCTTTAATATTTTCTTTTGATGAAACAACATTAATTGTTTTATTGTTTACCGAAACTAAAACCGGATTTTCAGGATGATCAAAATCATCGGTTTTTAATGTTTTATCTTTATTGTTATATCTCAAAACAAAACGGTCTGTAAAAGTTCCTGTCAGGGTTGTAAACGTATAGTTACCTAGTCTTAAATCATGGATAATCCCGGTTGCTTTATCTTCTATATAAATTGCCTGACTGCTTAAATCTCCATCTGTATTCTCTATCGAAATGGTGAATTCACCGGCAATTGAAGTCTGATATCCTAAAGAAACTAAATCGGTATCTGCAAATGGTAAAGCACGACCCTGAATTACAAGGTTTTTATTTTTGACAATGCTGTAAAAATCGACATATTTATTACTGTTAAATGATTCGGCATCATAATTCTCATCATATAAATCTGTTGCTTCCTGAATATATCCCACTAAAATTTGTTTAAAAGCACCTTGTTTATTCTCAAAATTCAGCCAGATACGATGTCTTTCAATTTCATTTGTATCTTTCCTGTTGTTTCTTCCCGGTTTGAAAAACGTTGAATTCTTTGCTTTAATTCGCATACTATCGTTAAATTCTACCGTACCGGAATTTTTACTGCCAACAAAAAAAGCCTGTCCGGAAGCAATTGTTCCATCTGGAATTGTTTTGTTATCTCCGGAAGATAATGAACCTCTTGTGGCTACACCGCCCAATACATTATAAACCGCATAATCATCTGAGGAATATTGATCATTTATATAAGGCGTATTATGTGTCCAGAAATAAAGGGCTCCTTTTATGTTTGATTTATTCTGAGACAAGAACATATCAGCATTTAAAGCAGAAGGATACGGATTTCCGATTAAATTAAAAGTATCCATATTTCCTAAATCTAAATTGATTTTTCCGTTGTTTGGAACTCCTTTAAATACTGCTTCAAATTTTGAGGATACAGTTGTAGAAAATTCCTGCGGACCACGAATAATATATCCTTTTCCGGGTATCATTATCCGGGATGGGTTTTCCTCTTTCCAGTCAGCCAAAACAGAATCAAAAGAAAAATATTTATCCGCTAATGTATTTGGAGAAACATTTTCCAATGTTTGATTGCTTACAGGGGACGACCAATAGGTATAATCAAATTTTAAAATTGGCGATGAGTTTCTCTTCATATGAAGGATTCCCGTGTTTATGATGTCATCGTCTGATTGATATAAACTGGCAGCATCTTCTAAAACCAGGATACCTGATCCGGAATAACCAAATTCGAGACCCAGGGTATTTGCGCTTAAAAGGATTACTGTTTTTCCTTCATCGATTGTACAGCTACAAACATTCGCTGTCATTAAGTTTGGATAATCTGCCTTAAAAGTTAATTCTTTCCCTCCTGAAGGAAAACCGTCTGACCAGGAAATCCCATCCCAAACTGTTGATTCAAGGCAAAGTTTCAAACGGGCTATCCTGTGTTTTGAAAGTCCTGAAACCGAATTAAAATCGCCACCAATCATTAACTTCTGATCTGATGAAAAACTCATGGAATTGAGTTTTCCATTTACATTCGCCTGAAAAGAAGCATCATAATCTCCGGATTTCAATAACCGGATTAATCTTAAGGAAGGATTCGTTTTATAGGTTCCCGAAAAAGTCCCTCCAGCCAAAATACGATCATCCGGCTGAACTAAAAGACTTAAAACATCGCCATTACTAAAACCAATACCAGATTCAAAAGTAGTATCTAAACTACCATTGGGATTTAATCTCAGAATTCGCTTTTGAGAAACGCCATTATAACTTAAAAAAGATCCTCCGATAATTATTTTCTGATCGGACTGTAAGGCTATGGCATAAACATTTTTATCAAAACCGGCACCAACATTAAATCCCAAATCAATACTTCCGTTGTAATTTAATCGCACTAAACGGGAAAAGGTCTGACCATCAAAACTATTAAAACGACCTCCAACTAAAATTTTTCCATCGGGCTGAATCTGAATAGCGTCAATTATGGCATCGGCCCCAATACCTAGATTAAAACCGGGATCACGTGTACCATTTTCTAACAATCTTATTATTCTTCCTGCCGGTACATTATTATAGGTTGTAAAATTTCCTGCTACAATTACTTTTTCATCCTGTATTGCCATTGCATATACCTGACTTTTAAACCCGGAACCTGTATTAAAGGCAGGATCAATTGTTCCGTCCGGTAAAATCCTAACAAGACGATTATAATCTATTCCGTTGTATTTTGTAAAATTGCCTCCTAAAACAATCTTTCCGTCAGATTGCAAAACTGCTGTTTTTATTACATTATTAGCTCCGGATTGCCCCGGATTAAAAGTATCATCTGACAAACCAGTTTCCAGGAGCCTGATTATTCTTGACGCAAAAGTATCATTGAACTTGGTAAAATTCCCAAATACCATTGTTTTTTGATTTGGCAATGATATAACTTTCTGAACTGCATTATTAAAACCAATGCCGGATGCTAAATATGCTGTATCATGTTCCCCATCTGCATTAACCTTCGCCAGCCTCCCCTGATTCTGACCATCAAAAACTGAAAACGAGCCTCCAATATACCAGGATCCATCTGTGTCATTTGCCAGAGCCAGAACAGATGCTGAACCCGGTCCGGAACCCGGATCAAAGTTTACTTTTAGAGATCCGTCTGAGTTTAGAAAAAATATTCGGTTTACTTCTGTTCCATTATAAAGCCCTTTAAAAGATCCTCCCACCATAATATTGCCGGCATCATCTGTTTTAATAACCTGCACAGCATCAACGCTTAAACCTGATTCTGTTAAGAAACCTTCATCAATTGTTCCGTCTTCGTTGAGCCGGATGATTCTATTAGCCATTACGCTATTATAATCAGTGAATTTTCCACCCAATATAATTTTCTTATCAGGCTGTAAAGTCATGGCATTTATATCATTATTAAAACCCGAACCAATACTAAAATCTACATCAATACTGCCATCCGGAAACAAACGGGCTATTCTGTTGGCCGCAACTCCGTTAAAAGAAGTAAAATTACCTGAGATGAGGACTTTTTGATCTGGTAAAATTACAACATTGGTTATGTTTAAGGCTGTACCGGAACCTGTCAAAAAAGCAGGATCTAAACTTCCATCGGGAAGAATCCGGGCAATTCTGTTTACGGTAACATTGTTGTATTTTGTAAAACTTCCGACGATTATAACTTTTCCATCAGGCTGAGGACAGACTTTATAAATAATGCCGTTAGTTGCCCCTATCGTCGTATTGAATGTGATATCCTGAGAACCATCTTCATTTAAACGAATAAGACGTCCGGAACTATTTCCGTTATAAGTAGTAAAACTGCCTGCAATAATTATTTTCTGATCATTTTGAATACAGGAATCATAAACTTTACCATTTAAACCTGTTCCCATATTAAAACTATCATCAATAGTTCCATCTGACTTCAAACGACTTAAATAAGCATTTGGGATTCCGTTAAGACTTAAATAATCACCACCAACGATAAGTTTGTCATCGGACTGTAAAGATAATGTTCGGACTGTATTGTTAAAACCATCTCCGTTTAATCCGTTATCGACTGTATTAAAAGTAAGATCTACTTTTCCTTGTTGGGCATATATATTTGCCGCCGCAAGGAAACAACTAATAAATGAAAAGATAATTTTCTTAAACAAACCATAAAGTACTGAATTGCCATTACAAATCATAAATTGTAAGATTTAACTGCAATTATAGATCTTTTTTAAAACTTTTGCAATACCTACTTTTAGTGATTTTTGAATATAATTCAATAAAAAAATCCATTCCGCATAACGGAATGGATTTGTATAAATGGTGTTTTGTAATTTTTACTTAAATATTACTTTTTTAGTTGTTGCATATCCATTTTCCAAAAGAACTTTTACTAAAAGAACCTGATTGCTTAATGGTAAATTTTGCAATTGTAATTCGGTTGTTCCAACTTTATTCTTATCATAAAGCAGTTTTCCTGATACATCAAAAATAGTAACCTGTTTTATATTTTCTTTAGTTGAAGTTACTTTAATTACTTTATCTTTTACTGAAACTAAAACATTATTATCCAGATTTTCTACATCTCCAATTCCTAAAGTTTTATTGGTATAACGTAAAACAAAACGATCTGTAAAAGTTCCCGTTGCCGTTGTAAACGTATAATTAGAAGCGGTTAAATCATGAACCTTGCCGGTTGTCTTATCTTCCAGATAAATATTCTGAGTAGACAAATCACCATCTGTTTCATCTATAGAAATGGTAAACTGACCTTCGATGGTAGTACGATATCCTAAAGGAACTGTGTCTGTATCTGTAAATGGCAGCGCACGACCCTGGATTACATATTTGTTTCCGTTACTGAAACTATAGAAATCAACATACGGATTCCCATCAAAACTGATACCATCGTATCTGTTTTCAAACTCATTAGTTGCTCCTTCTACATAACCCACAAGCATTTGTTTAAACAAACCTTCTTCGTTAGTCATATTTAACCATACACGATTTGCTGTAGTTCCTTTTGATGTTTTGCCCGGTTTAAAAAACTGAGTGTTACTTGTTGCTCCCAAACGCATTCCGTTAGTAAAAGCAACTGTTCCTGCAGCATTCGAACTAGCAAAAAATGATTGCCCTGCAGCTATTTTACCTGTTGGTTTACTATTATTGTTTCCTGGTATACTTCCACTAGGAGCAGAATACGTAGCTGTACCACCAGTGATATTATAAGCAGCATAATCATTTGCATCATATTGATATGCACCTGAAAGATTGACCGGTGTATTATGAGTCCAGAAATAAAGAGTACCATCTAAAAATGTATTGGCACCTAAAAATGTATTGGCGTCAAGCGCTGACGGATATGGATTTCCAATTAGATAACTCTTGTTCGCAACTAAAGTTTCACCAAACAAATTACCGTTATTTGGAACTCCTATGAAAGAAGCGGTATAATCTGCTTTAGCGGTAATCGAATAACTTGAAGGTCCGCGTATAATATATCCTTTACCAACAATCATCGTAGTGTTTGGGTTGGTTTCTACCCAATTATCTCCGTTAAATCCAAAATATTTATCAGATAAGGTTAAAGGAGAAACATCAAATAATTTTTGAGGATTTACCGGTGTTGACCAATAAACAAAATCACCTCGACGAATTTGTGGACTTATGCGTTTATAAGTAATATTACCTGTATTAACAGCAGCACTATTAGATTGCATTAAACCTGAATGATTCTCGAATATTAATGATCCTGTTGACTGTACTGTAATTTCATTTGCTACTGTTAGGGTATAGGCACTTTGAACTGTTAAAGACGCGCCATTGTTAACTGTAAGTACCTGGGCAAAGGCATCTGCTGCTGAAATTATTGGAGCAGTGCCTACATTTGGTATTACAACACAATCTGAAGATGTTGGTACCCCATTTGGGCTCCAGTTTGTTGCTGTACTCCAAACACTGCTTGTCACTCCGGTCCACGTTTTAACAGAAGGAGCATTGATAGCTACAACTGTTGCCGGTGATATGCATCCCGAACTGTTTTTTGTTGTCACATTATAGGATCCCACAGCTACGGCCGTAAATAATCCGGTTGTATTTGTATAAGTTACCCCATCTATACTATAAGTAATTCCAGGAGCAGGTAATGGCGATGTAATGGTAATCGTTCCTGTATTTACGGCACAAGTTGGCTGACTGGTTGCTGATGCAGTTGGTGCAACCGGTGAAGCATTTACAGTTACTGTAAAAGTAGATGCGAAACTCGCACAATTAGCTGCATTTTTAAAACTAATAGTTCCCGTGTAAGTTCCTGCTGCAGCATTCGCCGGTACAGTTATAGAAATTGGGTTAGTGATCGCAATATCTGTAACATTTACAAAAGAATTTGTTGGAGTAGTACTCCAAACAATACTATATTTCGTTGGAGTTCCTGTCGTAACAGTATAGGTTAGCGGTGTAGTCTGGCTTGTTGATTTTGTACATACATCAGCCGCTGCAGTTGCCACATTTACAGCAACAGTTGCTGTTACCGCTCTTGAAAAACAAGTCGTTGTAGTACAACCATTTTTATATCGAACATAATAAGTTGTATTTGCAGTTGGTGTAACAGTTATACTATCACCTTCTCCAACCAGAGTTCCTCCACAAGAATCTGAGAACCATTGTGCGTAACCACCATTTCCTCCTTTGCTTCCTCCACTCACCGTTAACGTAGTCGAATTACCTGCGCAAATCGCCACTGTTCCTGTTATTCCAGTTGGTGCACTTGGTGTAGTATTTACCGGAACGATTACAATTGTTTCGCTGGTATACATACCAGAAGTTACTGTTCTCTTATACCAGGTTGTAGTTGTAAGTATTCCCGGAGTATAATCTCTGACATTATTAATTCCCGGTGCAGCTGTGTAACCAGATGTTGCACTAGTGGTACTTACGGACCATGAAAAACTATAAGTACCATTACCACCCGTAGGATCTGAACCGGTAATTAAGCCCGGACTTGTTCCGGAACATATTGGTTCTGTATACGTAGCCTGAATACTAAGCCTTTTTACTGTACTATAACAAGGATCTCCAAATACGGCATTTGTTGCCGGAATTGTTGCAGTTGTATTCCCAAGAAAAGTTGTTGCTACTGTTCGGCTATTAAAGGCATCACAAGTTCCTAAAGTAAAAGGAGCCGGCAAGCCCGAAGGCAATCCATAACTTGCGAAATCAACATTTATAAAAACAGTACCATAAGGAGCGCTAAAAAGAGGACTTGCCCCTTCAGCATATGAATTTGCTACTTTTCCGTAAGCCCCTTTCGTATACGAAGCGTAATTTTTATCTATTGCCGGGTAAGACGGTGTTCCGTTAATAGTAATTCTTCCTGAACCAGTAAAATAAGTATCATTAGTGTTTGCAGCCCCTGAGCCTGAAGCTCCCCAGGTACTTGTTAGCGGACCTGAACCATTAAGGGTTAATGTTCCGGCTGTATGTGTTGTTATTGTGTTCAGATTTATAACAGCTCCTGAATTAACAATTAAATTGTTTGTTATTATTGTATTTCCGGCAAATGTTTTAGTACCACCGGAAAGTGTTAAGTTACTGTACGTAACACCAGCAATACTTTGAGTTCCTCCTACAAGACTAATAGTACTTGCTGCACCGGCACTAAATGTTCCGCTGCTCACAAAGTTTCCGCTAATATTTAATAAACTTGTTGAACTATTTGCTAATGTTAAAGAAGCTGAAGCATTTATCGTTAAGTTATTGACAACTGCTGTCGTACCGGCTGCAATTGTAGGCATGTAAGCTGTTCCTGCCGGTATAATTACATTAGTTGCACTTGTAGGCACTACATTACCACACCAGTTTGAGGCTGTATTCCAATCTGTACTGGTTGCGCCTGTCCAGTAACCAGCTGTACAAGCTGCAGTAGCTGCATTAAGAATTCCTACGGCACTAGTACCAAAATAAGCGGCACTTTTATTAGTTGCAGTAGAAACTGTACTTCCCCAGGATCCTGCGTTCTGACCATTACTGTTAACAGTTAACGTTTTAGCACTATGAGTAAAGGTATTTAAATTAGCAATTGTACCTGATGCCAGTGAAAAATCATTAGTAACAGTAGTCGCTTGACTCAGTGTAACTCCGGCAGTATTAGTAATACTAAGATTATTAACAGTACCCGGTAATGATGTTCCTGTAATTTGAGCAGACGTGCCATTAAAAGTATAATTAGCTGCCGGATTGAAAGTTGAGGTCACGTTTGTTGCTGAAACGGAACCATTTAACCCATTGGTATTGGCAGTGATAACATTTGCTCCTGAATTTACAGTAACAATAGCAGCTCCGGCAACACCTCCGGATTGAGAAACCTGAAAAGTTCCAAAATCAACCGTACCATTTACTATAAGATCTCCTGTCCAGTCAGCTTGCGTACCTGGATCTGCACTATTTAATGTCAGGTTAGAAGCTAATTTTAATGTACTTCCTGCATTAACAATGTATTTGACCCAAACTGCGGCACCTGCTGTTGGCATGTTTAAAGTCTGAATTCCTGTACCGTTAAATGTTATAATTCCGTTTTTAATATTACCTACCGTAAATATAGAAGATGTACCTGCTGTATTTGTTAAGTTTCCTGCAAGATATAAATTACTTGTTCCTGAAGTTCCGGCATTAAAGTCAAGAACCCCTCCTGTCTGATTGTAATTCCCTAAAATGGTAAACACATAATTAGTAGCATTATTCAATACAAAAGTTCCACCCGTTAATGTAAAATCTTTATTGACTGTTATATTTCCAGATACTGTTTTACTTCCGCTACCAGAAATAGTAAGGTTACCATAAGAAGCCGTTATAACTGGCTGATTGCCGGCCTCTGCAAAATTTACAGTACTTGTAGTTGCTAAACTTCCAAATGTTACAGCAGTGTTTGCCGTAGTTGTCAATGTAAGCGTGGCATTAGCCGAAATATCCATTGTAGCGGTCAAAAGATAGTTACTTCCAACTGTAAAATTACAAGTTGCAGTTCCATCACCTAAAATTATTTTTGAATTTGTACCTGAAACTGTCCAACTTCCATTAATTGTAGGTGCAGTATTATTTCTAATATAAAAAATATTATTCGATGTTGTGAAATTGCCAGGTGCTGTACCTGTTCCATCTGTATTTATACCCCACGAGGATAATGAATTAAGATTTCCTGTAGATTTCGAATAGTAATTAACTGCATTAGCAAAAGAAACTACAAAAAACAATCCCAAACAAAGTAGATTTACACTTGGAATAAAAGACCTTCCTGAAGACGAAAGATTAGATTTTAAAAATAAAGAACGAACGAACAAAAGTAATTTTTGAATCATACAGGTATTGGTGTTTATTTTGTTTTTGGAATTGCATTTTTCTTAAAAAAACAAAGTGTTGTTATTTAATACTTTACTGTTTTTCCATCACCATTGTTTTGCATTTTAATTACTAAAACTTTTTCTGCCTCTTTGAAAGCTTTTTTTTACAAAATAAATTTCAAATAAAACAGGCAAAACGGAACCCAACTGCATCAAAAAGATAACTATGTAAATTTCAACACTTAAAAGAATTTGCATTCTTCTTTTAAGAAATTTTCGTTCAAATAAAGTATAAAAAAGAGTGTCTCGCAAGTGTTTTTTTTGAAAACCTGGCTTTTCCGACAAACAACAAAAATAACCGATGAAATACATCTTTTGAAGAAATAAAAAACACAATCAGAAAAAAAAACTTACTTTTAAAAAGCTCTTTTTTTGCTTTTTTGCATAAAAAAATCCATTTACAAATCTGTAAATGGATTTTTTTAACTGAAAAGTGAATTATTTAGTAAATTATTTTTTTGGCAGTGACATTATTTGAGTCTAAAATCACTTTTACTAAAAGAACCTGATTACTTGATTTTAAGTCATTAATTTTTAAAATATTATCCGAAACATTCGTTTTTTTGTAAATCAATTTTCCAGATAAATCATAAACAAAAACGGTGTTGATATTTTCTTTTTCAAAGGAGTTTATAGTAACAATTTTATTCTTTACAGTAACTGTCAAATTGGTGTTTTCTCCATCAAATTCTTTGGTCCCTAATGACGAATTAGAGTAGCGTAATACAAATCGATCTGCAAACGTTCCGGTTCCGGTTGTAAAAGTATAATTGCTTGCTCTCAGATCATGAATAACATTCGCTGTTTTATCTTCCAGATAAATAGCCTGATTATTTAAATCTCCATCTGCATGATCTATTGCAATTGTAAAATCACCTGAAATTGTGCTTCGATATCCTAAAGGCACCGTATCCGTGTTTTTAAAAGGCAATGCCCGCCCCTGAATTACGAAATTAGTTTGATTGTTGATGCTGTAAAAATCTAAATACGGATTTGCATCAAAAGTTTCACCATCGTACCTATTTTCGTTATCGTTGGTTGCACCTTCAATATATGCTATTAATAATTGTTTAAAAGCACCGCCTTCATTTGTCATGTTCAGCCACAAATGATGTGCTTCTAATTCTGATTGCTTTACAGTTGTAGTGGTCTTGAAGAACTGACTGTTATTTGTTCCGCCTAATCGCATTGCATTTGTAAATGAGACTGTTCCCGAATTATTAGCACTTGCAAAAAAGGATTGGCCCGCAGCAATTTTTCCAGATGGAGTGGCATTATTATTTCCGGCATTTCCGGAAGGCGCCGGTGCTGTACCTACACCACCGCTAAGATTGTAACTGGCATAATCATTTGAATTATACTGATAAGCTCCCTGCAAAACCACGGGAGTATTATGGGTCCAAAAATACAGTGTTCCGTCTAAAAATGTATTCGCCCCTAAAAAGAGATCTGCACTTAAAGCCGAAGGATACGGATTTCCTATTAAATAAAGATTACCTGCTGTTACTGTTTCCCCGGATAAATTTCCATTATTTGGTACACCAGTAAAAGAAGCATTATAATCTGCTTTTAAAGTACTGGAGTAATTTTGCGGACTGCGAATAATATATCCTTTGCCAACAACCATATTTGTATTTGGATCTGTAACCGCCCATGTACCGCTATTAAACGCGAGATATTTATCACTTAAGGTAAGCGGAGAAACGTCTATTAATTTTTGTGGGTTAACAGGGGTTGACCAATATACAAAATCCCCTAAGAGAATCTGGGAACTGGTACGATTATAAACAATATTGCCTGTATTAACCGCATTTGTAGTTTGCAATAAACTGGAATTATTTTGAAAAGTTAGTGTTCCCCCATTATTTGTTAAGGCATTTGTTAAGGTTAAAGTATCAAAAGACTGAATCGAAATAGTAACTCCGGAGTTTACTGTACAACTGCAGGCACTAATATTTCCTGAACCTCCGCCAGCCGAAGTAAAATTTCCTGCAAAGACAATATTCTGATCAATGGTAGGTGTTCCGTTAGACCAGGAAGTTGTATAAGTATTGGTAACCAATCCCGGCACTACAGCATTTGCAGAATTTAATGAAGTGCAAGTTCCGTTATTCACTGTAAAAGTATAGGTATTCGCAGAAAGTCCTGAAACACTGGCCGTTGTTCCTGAGTACGGTTTTACAACAGCACCCGGATACATTGTTAAAATACCACCGGAAGGCAGTCCGCTCAAAGCTACAGTACCTGTTGGTATTGCACATGTAGGAAGTGTTATTGTTCCTATGGTTGGAGCTGCCGGCAAAGCATTTACCGTTACTGTTGTAGCATTAGAATTGGCAGTACTGCATGTTCCATTCTGCACTACAGCTCTAAACTGAGTAGTAGCCGTTAAGCCTCCGGAAGTATAAGTCGCAGCTGTATTGGCAATATCTGTCCAGATAGAAAAAGGACTTATAGAAGATTGCCATTTTATAACTGTTCCTGTTTGTCCGGCCAGGGTTAATGTGGCACTTGTAGCACCACTGCAAATTGTAGTCCCTCCTGTTACCGAACCTCCTACACTTGGTCCTGAAATTGTTACGGTTGCAACATTTGCTGCAGTAATATTAGAAAAACAAACTCCTGATGTTAGTCTGGTAACCGTTATAGTACTTGTACCAACAGTCGTTAAACCTGCAGCAGTAAAAGTACCGGTACCGGCTGTACTAACCGTCATTGCTGCAGTTAATCCTGCAGCAACAGGATTACTGCGACTATATGTTACAGTGTAATTACCAACAGGTAAAAGAACTGCACTAGCAGTTAATGTTACAGTAGAATTTCCATCTGTAGAACAAGCATTGGTAGCTGCTGTTCCGCTAACATTATAATTGGGACAGGTATAAGTTACAATGACCTGACCTCCCGCACCTGTACCCCCAATTTGTGGAGAACCCGAAGCTGAATTTATAGCTCCGCTACCGCCACCACCGGGAGCACTTCCGGGATTTCCCGGACTATTACCCAGAAGCAAACTCGAAATACCAGCACCTCCTGCACCACCAGTAGGATTGGCACCATTACCTCCGGCTCCGGAAGAAAGACCTAATGTTAACAAAGCTGAACCTCCGGCTCCTCCTCCTGAACCTGCCGTTTTTGTAGTTCCAAATGAAGCAGTGGTGGTACCACCTGAACCACCAGATGGAGTATTTCCCGTCGTATTTGCTGATCCACCGGCTCCACCGGCGGCTAAAACTACAGCCTCAAAACCTGTAATAGTAGAACTCCCTCCAGCAGCTCCATCAGTAAGTGTTCCTGTCGTTTGCCCTGCCACAACTACATTTAAAATTGCTCCTACACCTACGTTAATTGTTCCTGAAACATAAGCTCCTCCACCTCCACCGGCAGCTCCTCTTCCTAACAATAATCCTGCACCACTTGCACCACCACCTGCGCCACCGCCTCCCCATGCCTGAACAGACATACTGGTAATTCCTGCCGGAACTATGACAGAACCATTTGCAGTAAATGTATGTGGTGGCTGAGCCCATAAAGAAATATAAATGAAAAACACAAATAAAGATAGTTTTAGTCTCATAATTGTAGGATTTAAGATTAAAAGCAATAATTCTTTTGCGCTATTTATAGGAAATATTAAAAAAAAAGATTTTTTTTGCGACCTTAAGATTAAATCTGAATCTATTTTTTTATCAAAAAAGCACAAGTCCTAAGTTACTGAAATAAAGATAATTATAAAATAAAAAGTGATATTTACCTACAAAAAATGTATATCCTTAAATATTTTAACTTAGTTTTCCCAAAAAATTACTCTTTTAGTTGTAAATTCTTACTTTTTATTAAAAAAAGATAAAATTTTATCATTTGAAAATTTAATAGTTAAAAAATCATGACAAATAAAGAGGTATTGTTAAAACTAGAACACTTTTGTGCTTATCAGGAACGATGTCACACAGAGGTTGTTAATAAATTATACAGTCTTAAAATGGCACCTGATGAAATTGATGCTATTGTAGTACAGCTAATTGAAAGTAATTTTTTAAATGAAACCCGTTTTGCATGTAGCTTCGCCAGAGGAAAACATCGCATAAAACAATGGGGCAGGATCAGAATCACAAATGAGCTCAAAATGAAACAGATTTCTGCATTCAATATCTCATTAGCATTAAAAGAAATTTCTCCTGAAGAATACGAAACCACTTTTGAACAACTTGCTGAAAAATGTTGGAATAGCATTCAGGAAAAAAACACACTCAAAAAAAGAAAAAAATTCTGCGATTATATGTTGAGAAGGGGCTATGAAAGTTTTTTAGTTTATGACAAAGTCACTTCTTTAGAAAAAGAAATTTAGTGCTTTTTGAAGTTTGAAAAATAACCATAAACATCCTAAAATTTCTTACTTTTTACTAATCGTTAATTTTTGCTTATTTTGCGAAATAATCACCTTTCCTCGCTTTTTTTGAATAAAAAACTCAAAAAGTCTTAAATTTTAGACCTTAAATTACGATTTTTCTTATATTTAAAAACCTGATTTTATAAGAAATAACATAAATACGCCATTTTTATAGTGTATTTCGTCGACTATTTTAACATTTCATCGATTAAATAGCCTTTCTAAAAACCCTCCCGAAATCAAACCCGTAGATGTATCTATATTTGCGCTGGCGAGAAATCATTATGCCAGCATAACAAGTTGATAGAAAACATTTAACATGAAAAAAACTTTACTTTTATTTTTATTTTTACCGTTTTTAAGCTTTAGCCAAGTCAACTTGGTAAAATGGAATGCCGCCTCTACCACTAACAGAAATACTCCTGCATACGATAACACTTTGTTATATCCAACAGCCAGTGTAGCTGATTTTAATGTTTCATCCGGACTAAGTTTAAGTTACAACGATACATGGGAAAGTGGAAACCCATTTTTTATGGTTGGAAATTGGCCGACTGCGCAACAAAATGAAGGCAGCTATGATTCGAATAAGTATATTGAATTTAAAATCACCCCAACTTCAACCCGCAAAATTGATTTAAGCACATTTAATTTCACTTATAGAAGCCAGGGCGGTACAAACGAAAAATTTCAGATTCAATATTCAAAAGACAATACTTTTTCAACGAATGTTAAAACATTGGTTCCTGAAACAATTAGCGCAACGAACTGGACGACAATAAATCCTGCATTTTCTCCGGAAATAAATCCGGTTTTACCTGGAGAAATTGTTTATGTACGTGTCTATGTTTATAATTCAAGTAACAACTTCCATTTTAGAACAGGTGTAAGTACTAGTAATACACCTCCGGTAATTAACGGAACTGTTTCTGCTTTTGATTCAAGTAAGGTTTTAGCGATAAATGATTATTTAAGTACCAAAAAAGAAACTGCAATAAACATTTCTCCCCTAAGCAATGATGTAAAAAAAGAAAATGTAACTTCTTTAATAATTTCTACACCACCTTCTGCATCACAAGGAACTGCAATTTTAAATCCTGATAAAACCATAACTTTTAATCCTGCTAAAAACTTTACAGGAAAAGCAACATTCAAATATACGATCAGTGATGGTACAAATCCATCTTCAGAAGGTACAATAGAAGTCACTATATCTGATGTAACTCCTGAAAGTCTGGTAATTTGGAATGCAAAAACAAGTTCAGACTTAAATAAACCAACAGTTTATTCTCCTTATGTAACAGCGGCTAATGTGACTAATTTTGGTATTCCGGCTATAGGTTACAATAATAATGAGGATTCAAACAATCCATTTTATACGACCTCAAATTGGCCTAATACCCAACAAAATGGGGGCAGTTACGATCCGGCAAAATATATAGAGTTTAAAATGACTGCAGATTCAAATCATAAAGTAGACTTAAGTACTTTTGGATTTACCTACAGAGCTCAGGGTGGTTCTACACAAAAAATCAGAATTACCTATTCAAAAAACAGCACATTTAGTAGTACAGATAAAGTTTTGCTTGCAGAAACAACAACTTCAACTACCTGGACAACTATTACTCCGGCTTTTGCATCTGATCTTAATACCTTATTGGCTGGCGAGACTATTTATATTCGTGTTCATGTTTATAATACCTATGACGCATTTCACTTTAGAACAAAAACGGCTATTAACGGGGCTATAAAAGACATTAATACTTTAACAGCTAATAATGATGATCTTAGCACACCGGTTAATCAAGCGGTTACTGTTCCTATCTTATCAAATGATGTTGTAGGCGGCTCTGCTATACAACAAATAACGGTAACACAACCCACAAACGGAACTGTAACGGTTAACGGTACATCAAGTGTAACTTTTACTCCTGCAAGCACCTTTACCGGAACAACTTCATTTACATATACATTAAAAAACGCCAATTCAAATTATTCGTCTGCAACTGTAGGTGTTACAGGAACAGCAGCCGTTTGTGCTGCTACACCAACTGCGGGTACCAATTACTGGAAAGGATTTGTTTATACATATACAGGAAATACGCCAGCTACAACAACTTATGTTGGATCCGTTGCTGAAAAAGCAATTTTTGATCGCAATATAGCCGATGGTACAATTACCGGAGATACAAGTGTTGAAGCAAATGCATTTTGCGGAACCGTACCAAGCGATAAATTTTTCGTTCGTTATTTAATGAAGGCTACCACAACAGCAGATACTTATAATATTACAATTGGTGGTGATGACGGAGTCCGTTTATATGTTGACGGAACTTTGGTTCCGGTAGCTCCAGCAAATTCATGGACAGATCATAGTTATGTAACTTACTCTGCACAATATACTTTTACGGCCGGAACACATGATTTTGTATTAGAATACTATGAAAATGCGGGTTCATCAAGAGTATCGTTTACTTATGGTGCGGTAAAAGGTAGTTATGCTACACTTCCTTATGGAGATAACAAATGGAATGTATATGGTTTTAATTTACCAGATATATCATTACCAGCTGCTGCTTATGCAGGAACGTATGTAGATAATAATTTAAACATAAACACACAGTCATTCTGGGACAGAACTAAATCTCCATCGTATTATTCCGGTTGGCAAGGTGCCCCAATGAATGTAGACCAGTTTGCAATCACTTACAAACGCCAGGGTTTTCCTTGTGGACGTTACCAGATACAATTAGTAAATTGTGATGATGTTGGTGAAATTTATATAGATGGAGTAAAAGTATTTACCCAATCAGGATATACTAATACTGCTGCATTAATAAACAGCGGACAACAATATACCCTAAATAAAAACTCTAAAATTGAAGTACGTCTTAGAGAAGATAACGGAGATGCTAACTTAGCAATCAACCTTATAGATGTGCCATTCAATTATGACGGATCAACTGCTCCACCTGCAAACTCTTCTATCATAATAAATAACAATCTTACCCTATCTAATGATTTGGAAGTTTGTTCTTGTACAGTAGCAGCAGGCAAGACGCTGACAATTGCTACAGATAAGGTACTTACTGTAAATGAAAACATTGTTGTAAATTCAACTGGTAAAATTGTGGTTCAAAATAGCGGATCTCTTGTGCAAACAAACAACAGTTCTACTTATACAGGTGATGCAACTTCATTTGACTTATACAGAAATACTACTCCTGTAAACCGTTTTGATTTTACATACTTGTCATCTCCGGTATCAGGTCAGACTTTGTACAATTTATCTCCAAATACTTTATCTGATAAATATTTAGAATATGATTCATCTATTGATAACTGGAAATATTTAACCGGAGGAAACTATGTAATGCAGCCGGGAAAAGGTTATATCGTCAGAGCGCCATCCAGTCTTGCCGTTAGTGGTAATCCTCAGGTATTTCAGGGTAAATTTAGTGGAGTACCAAATAACGGAATAATCTCAACTCCTGTAATAAATAAAGCAGGCAATACAGCTACAACTAATTTATTGGGTAACCCATATCCTTCAGCTTTAAATGCAGATCAGTTTTATGCAGACAATAGTTCTGTAATAAAAGGAACGTTTTACCTTTGGACACATTCGATTACTGTAGTTCCAGATGCAAATGGTTATTATTCTTATAGTGATTCAAATTATATTTCTTATAATGCAACAGGAGCAACAGGTACAGGAGAGACTACAAATTGTACCACTTGTGGCGGAACCAAACTTAACGGAAATATTGCATCCGGTCAGGGATTCTTTGTAGAAGCTAAAACATCCGGGAATGTTGTGTTTAATAATGCATTGAGAGTAAAAACAACTGCCAGTAATAATCAGTTTTCAAGAACGGCTAAAACTACTACTGTTGAGAAAAACAGAGTTTGGCTGAATCTTAAAAACAGTGATGGTGCCTATAATGAAATGCTTTTAGGTTATGTTACCGGAGCAACAAATGACCTTGACGATGCTTATGACGGAAGTTCATATGCGTCAGGAACAGCCTTATATTCAATTTTAGGAGAAAATAATCTGGTTATTCAAGGTCGTGCTTTACCTTTTGAAGAACAAAAAGAAACAATTCCTTTAGGATATATTGCCAGTTCGGCTACTGATTATACAATTGGTATCGAAAGTGTTGATGGATTATTTCAGGATAAAAATGTTTATTTATTAGACAAAAAGAATAATGTAGTAACAAATTTAGCTGAGTCAAGATACACCTTTGCTACTGAGCCTGGAACGTTCAATGATCGTTTTGTACTTTCATTCTATAAAAAAACAACAGAAACTGTAACACCTCCTGTAGTAACAGAACCTAAAGATCCAGTAACAGAAACGCCGCCTGTAGTAACGGAACCTAAAGATCCTGTGACAGAAACACCGCCTGTTGTAACAGAGCCTAAAGATCCTGTGACAGAAACACCGCCTGTTGTAACAGAGCCTAAAGATCCTGTGACAGAAACACCACCTGTAGTAACGGAACCTAAAGATCCTGTGACAGAAACGCCGCCTGTAGTAACGGAACCTAAGGACCCTGTAACAGAAACGCCGCCTGTTGTAACAGAACCTAAAGACCCTGTGACAGAAACGCCGCCTGTAGTAACGGAACCTAAGGACCCTGTAACAGAAACACCGCCTGTTGTAACAGAACCTAAAGATCCTGTGACAGAAACGCCGCCAGTAGTAACAGATCCTAAAGACCCAACAACAGAACCGCCTGTTGTAACATTACCGGGAGGAAATCCAGGTCCTGATAATCCAACTTTAGAAGTTCCAGGCACGCCTGAGATTAGTAAAAAAGAAATGATAATTTATCAATCAAATAATCAGATTTTGATTGAATCTGATCTTCTAAATATTGAATCTGTTTATGTCTATGATATATTAGGTAAAAATATTTTCGCTAAAGAGAACATACATAATACTTCTTACAGTACCAATCAATTATCGATTCAAAATCAGGTGATCATTGTGAAAGTCAGAACAGAAGACAACAAAATAATTACTAAGAAAGTAATTTTCTAACAAAAAAAGCCAGTCACTAAGTGACTGGCTTTTTTAATTTATTTGTTTTTAATTTAAGCTTTCTCTATCAGGATACTCACAGCATTCCCACCAAAACCAACCGCATTAATTAAAACTCTTTTTATAGATTTAGCCTGATATTGTTTTGTACCAAATGGCACTCCAATAAAAGTATCATGCTGAAACATTAACAGAGCCAGTTCTAAGCTCAATATTCCGGATGCTCCAAACGTGTGTCCTATCTTCCATTTATTTGTGGTTAATAAAGGCAATTTAGATCCAAAGACCTTTTCGATCGCACGTAATTCAGTTAAGTCTCCTTTTATGGTTCCGGGAGCATGCATTACAACAGCATCGATAGTCTCTAAAGCAACATTTTTCAGAGCCATTTTCATCGATTTCTGAAAACAGGTTGCTTCTGCCGAGATAGAAATATTATGCTCCAAAATTTCCGTAGCATAACCAACACCTGTCACATATGCAATTGCATTTGTTTTTTCTCCGGCTTCTAAACAACAAACCGCAGCGCCTTCTCCCAAAATCATAGTATTCTGGGTTTTATCAAAATCAAAAGCTAAATTTGGCCAGGAATCTTCATTCTGATTAATTCTCGAATATATCTTTAAGGCTCTCATTTGAGCAATCGTAAAATCAGTTAAAGGTGCTTCACTTCCTCCTACCAAAAATTTATCTGCCATTCCGGATTTCAGCCACGCAACACCATTTAATAAGGCATGCAATGCTGTTGAGCATGTTATCGAATGCGAAATTTCAGGACCAGTACTTTGTAAATCGTGTGCAATCCATGATGAAATATTCCCTAAAGTTGTGGTTGGTGAAGCCAGGGTTTGTGCTTTACCGGTATCCAGATATTCCTTATAATGCTTCTCGAATAAATCTGTAGCCCCACGAGACGAACCAATATTAATTCCGAAGACATCATCTGGTTTCCATCCTGCCTGTTTAACTGCTTTTCGAGAAGCTGCTAAGGCAAACAAAACGGAATCATCTAAAAATTTATACTTTATATCTGATTCGCGTATTTCTGTAACAATTTGTTTCGATTCGGCATCAAGACAAGCAACAGAAGTGTCTTGCTGATCTAAAAAATGTTTAGAAAAGCAATGCTGATTGTCGAGATATTTTTCCCAGACTCTTTCAGAGGTATTTCCTAAAGGCGAGACAGATGAAAAAGCTGTTATAGATATTTTTGCATTCAATGTTGTAGATTTTTAATCGCAAAGTTGGTTTATTTACCGCAAAGCTGGCAGGGTTTAGCACAAAGTTCGCAAAGTTTTTTTAAAGATGGCACACGGATGGCACGGATTAAAATGATGTTTACAGGTTATTATTTTTAATACGTGAAAATCCGTAACATCTGTTAACTCTGTAGGCCGATCTAAACCATTTCAATTGCTTCTTCGATCGTTTTATATACTTTTTGAAGCTGTTCGTCTGTCATGATGTATGGAGGCAAGATATAAACGATGTTGCCAACAGGCCTTAAAACCACTCCTTTTTCAATAAAGAAATTATAGAGTTTAGTACGCATCGATCCGTAATAACTTTCTTCAGAATCCGATTTGATTTCAACTGCGAAAATAACACCCAGTGTTCTGGCTGTAATTACTTTTGGGTGATTTTCTATTTTCTTTTGAAATCTCAAATGATTTTCATTGATTCTTTGAATATTAGACTGCATTTCTTTTGTCTGCAACAAATCTATGCTTGCCAAAGCTGCTGCACAACCTGTAGGGTTCGCAGTAAAAGTATGTCCGTGAAACAAGGCTTTATTAATGTCATCATCATAAAAAGCATCAAAAACTTCCTGGGTAAAAGTCGTAATCGCCATTGGAATTGTTCCTCCGGTTAAGGCCTTAGACAAACAAATCATGTCCGGAACCTCAGATACATAATCCATTGCAAAAGTTTTGCCTGTTTTGCCAAAACCCGTCATTACTTCATCAGCAATGGTCAGTACTTTATTTGCTGCACAAATCTGAATTAGTTTTGCTAAGGCTTCCGGTTCATACATTACCATCCCGGCCGCTCCCTGCACCAATGGCTCAAAAATAAATCCGGCGCAATTATGGTTTTGGATAACATTTTTTAAGGCATTAAAACTTTCCTGTTCTTTTCCTTTTACCGGCACCGGAATTCGAACGACATCGATAAACATTCCCTGAAAAGCTTGTGTATAAAATGAGATTCCGCTAGCAGCCATCGCTGCAAAAGTATCTCCGTGAAAAGCATTTTCGAAAGCAATAATCGTAGTTCGTTTTTCATTTTTATTAAAGAAATACTGCAAGGCGACTTTTAACGCTACTTCAACCGCCGTTGAACCATTATCAGAAAAGAAGATTTTTTGTTGATTTTTTGGTAAAATTTCAATCAATCTTTCTGCCACTTTTATAGCGGGTTCATGCGTAAAACCTCCAAACAAAACATGTTCTAAAGTGGTTAGTTGTTTGTAAATCGCATCGGCAATAAATTTATTACTGTGCCCAAACGGATTTACCCACCAGGAGGCAATAGCATCTATATATTCCTTTCCATTTTCATCCCAAAGCAATGCGCCTTCGCCTCTGGAAATTGCTATTGGAGTTTGTGACGTTTTGTGTTGTGTATAAGGATGCCAAAGGTATTGGCTGTCTTTTTCTGTTAAAGTCATGGTATTTAGAAAATAGAATAGAGAGTATAGAAAAAAGACCAGACTTCTATAATTTTGACAAAGATAGGAAAGTCTATTTTCTTTATTCCATATTCTTTCTTCTATAAATTTAGAAGATTGTCACGAAACAAATCAGCATATTCTTTAATTACATTTTGATCAAAATACGGTTCCTCGTCAATTCTTCCAATAAATCTTATCCCTGTTTTATTTAGAATTATACTCTCAGTCGATTTGTTTTCGTTTCCGCTAAAGATAATTCCGGAAACTTCGAAACCGCGATTCCTGATTGCTTCAACTGTTAATAAAGTATGATTTATGCTTCCTAAATAATGTCTTGAAACGACAATTACTTTATAATCGGGTTGAATCAAATCAATAATAGCATCTTTTTCATTCAACGGAACAAAAATCCCCCCCGCTCCTTCAATAACCAGATGATTTTCTGTTTCTGGTTCCTGAATTTGTTTTAAGTCAATAGTAATTCCATCCATTTCTGCTGCCAGATGCGGACTTGCAGGTATGTTTAATTTATAAGCATTTGGATAAAACCGGGATTTGGAATTTGATATCCGGGATTTTACTTTGTGAGTGTCTGAGTTCTCTAAATCTCCTGCCTGAATGGGTTTCCAATAATCAGCTTCCAAAGATTCAACAATAATCGACGAAGCTATAGTTTTACCAACATCCGTTGAAATTCCTGTTACAAATATTTTCATATGGTTTTATCTTCAATAAGACTGATAAAGAAAACATGAAAATTCACAAAAATCAATTTAATTCTTTGCGTTACTCTGTGTTTTCTTTGTGAATCTCTCTGTAATAATTTATTTTCCACAAAAATACCAATAAACAACAAACCCATCATTACGATGGGTTCTGTTTTTTATTATTCTTCTTTTAGTTCGTCTATGACCTTTCTAATTTCTTTGGCATACTTACCGTAAAACTTTTTCACCCAGCATTCTAAAGAAATTCCCATCAACAGCATGCTAAAAACTACAATCGAAAACAAAACTATTAATTGATAGTTTGTAAATTCATTAGCTATAAAACCCGGAATTTTAGAAAATGCATAATAAAAGAAACCTATCAGATACAAGATTAAAAAAGGCGTTAAGGCAAATCCAAAAGTTTTGTATAATTCCATATTAAGCCTGATATCAAAATACGTTTCATACAAACTGTCTTTTGTCTTTAAAGTTATAGCGCTTAATCTTTTATAAAACAGGTAAAATTTCGTCATATAATATGCGCAAACTAATACATAAAAAGTAAAAAGCAAATAATACAGGATGTTCATTTTTTCCGGAAAACTATAAAAAAGCGGAACAAACCCAAGAACAAGAACACTAATGATCTGATAAATAAATTCGCCTTTAATATTTTTCCTGATTTTATCTAATGGCGTGTTTGCTGCCTGTATTTTTTCTAAATTGTCTGGAAGAACGACATTTTCAGTCTTTTCGTTATTCCATGCGTTTTGTATGTCGTTAAAATCCATATCCCTGATTTTTAATAATTTCTTTTAATTTTTCTTTTGCCCTGTTCAGTTTCACTCTGGCATTTCCTTCAGAGATTCCAAGATTATCTCCAATTTCTTTATGAGAGAAACCTTCTAATTGATAGAAAATAATGGCCTTGTCAATTTTTTCCAGTTTTTGAACTGCTTTATAAAAGTGATCAATCTGACTTTCTTTTACATACGAATCGCCATCTTCTTCCTTGATGTTTTCTGAGGCAATTTCGTATTTGTCGACTTTTCGTTTTTCTTTCTTTAAAAAAACAATTGCCGTATTTACTGCAACACGATACATCCAGGTAGAGAACTGACTTTCGTTTCTAAAAGAATCATATGATTTCCAGAGCTGGCAGATAATCTCCTGAAACAAATCCTGCTGATCATCATGATTATCCATATACATTTTAGAAACCTTGTACAGTATTCCTTTATGGCTTTCGATCCGATGTAAAAATTCTTGTTCTTTTTCTTTCAAAACAAACTAGTTCATTACTGGTTTTACGGTATATCCTGCTTTTCTCAACAAATTAATTATTCCTAAATCTCCCGCCAAATGTGCCGATCCTACTGCTACAAACAAACTTTCTTTCTGCATCATCTCAGGTAAAATCTTTCCCCAATTCAAATTTCTGTCATCAAGCATGTACTTTTTTGCTTTTGCATTCATTACATTTTCAGCGGTTGATTCTTTGTATAAAGCTTCTAAATTTTCTTGCTTATAGTCGGTCACTAATTGTTTCGTTTCTTCAACATCTGATTCTTCCAGCATGGCGATCATTTCTGAATCTGAATAAGCATCGTTTAAAGATTTAAATTGAGATTTCACCGTTTCTAATCCGGCAATTTCCAGCTTTTTAGCCTTCGCTTTATCTATAAAATCCATTTCATAAAATTTCAAATCATTACAACCAAAGGTTTTCATCGAAATTAAACTCATCACCGTTACTAAACTAAAAGCGTCTACTTGCTGAATAGTCATTCCGGCAGATTTTTTCAGGATAGCGTCTAATTTTGATGCTTGCTCCGGACTTAATTTTTTACTCAAAGGTTCTTTTCCCATTGCCAGTTGTTGCATTTCGGTCATTTCTTTTGGATCTGAAAAGTTGATTTCCAAAACTAATTTATTAGAAGCGTCGAATGCTCTTTTTGTTTTTTCGGTAAGAAAATAATCTCCAGAGCAAATCATATGAATCGTGCCGTACAAATAAGACGGTTTTGATAATCCGTTTCCTGAAACTTCCCACAAAAGAGAATTTTCAAGTTTTGGAGATTTCGTTTGTGCCTGAGTTATTCCACTAAAAACAAGGGCAAATAATAATGCTATTGATTTAAATACATTTTTCATTTTATTGATTGATTTAGGTTGATGATTGAAACTGGTTATTTTGATTACGACTCGTAAGTAATGGAATCGCCAAAACGTTACAAAAAAAAATCAAACTTTTTTCAAAATGTAATTATAGCCCACGGATGAAACAGATTATCACCATTTTTTGTTTTGTTTGTAAATATTATTCAATTCGTTTTCTAGATAGTAAAACAATCACAGATTTGAGTTGATTTTAGGTAATTCATTAATTAAGGCAACATGTGAACTTGCTAAGCATTCACAGGCTTGAATTCTTAAAATTATCGCATCTTCAACTAATAAGTCTGCATAAAATTCGTCAACTAATTGGTTTTTAAAATAAACTTTGATTTGCTTTTGGGTCAACTTTATAACCTTGCGCTAGTAATATAATCATTCGCACAAACCTTTTACATCAGTTTCATCCGTGGGCTAAAACACGAAATCTCTTAATAATTCTAAGACCTGATTAATTTCTTCCTCTGAATTATAACTGTGAATACAAAAACGAAGGCGTTCCTGACCTTCCGGAACCGTTGGTGAAAGTATGGGTTTTACATCAAAACCTTTATCCTGTAGTTGTTGTGCCAATTGTTTTACCTTTTCATTTCCCGGAACAATAGCCGATTGTATGGCTGATTTACTTCGAACAAACATCGGCTTTAAGCCAAGTAGGTTTTTTTGTTGATTGAACAAAACAATGTTCTGACGTAATTTTTCGATGGTTTCTTTTTCAACTTCCAGTTGCTGATAAGCAACTAAAATTGTCGCAACCGAATGTGGGGATAATCCCGTAGTATAAACAAAGCTTCTGGCAAAGTTTACCAGATATTCCTTAAGATCTGTACTTCCTAAAATCACAGAACCATGACAACCTAAACCTTTTCCGAAAGTCATAATTCGGGCAAAAATCCTGTTGTGTAATTGAAGGTATTGTATTAATCCTTCCCCTTTTTCTCCAAAAACACCTAAAGTATGTGCTTCATCAACGACAAGAAAACAATTGAATTTCTCAGAGAGCTGAACCAATTCTTCTAAATTCGGACTATCTCCATCCATAGAAAAAACGGTTTCGGTAACAATATAGATATTTGTATCAGGAAATTTCAGGATAAGTCTTTCTAAATCTTCAAAATCATTGTGATTGAATTTATATGATTTTGCATTCGACATTACGATTCCGTCCCGGATAGATGCGTGAATTAGCTCATCATACAATATAACATCATTACGCTGCGGTACAGCGCTAAAAAAACCAACATTGGCATCGTAACCCGAATTAAAGATTAAAGCCGATTCAGCGTCATGAAACGCAGGAATAAACGTTTCAGCAATGTGATACAAGGCATGGTTCCCTGAAATTAATCGTGATCCGGTTGCGCCATTCTGAAAAATTTCATTTTCTAATAAGCAGGCATGGGTCTGCTTAAAAATAGTTTCAGATTTAGAAAACCCAATATAGTCATTAGACGAAAAATCAATTAAATTATTAAACACAGGCAATTTCCTAAGCGAATTGTTCTGTTTACGATTTTCAAGCTTCTGAATCAGATTTTCCGGTAATTTCATAGAAACAAAGTTATGAAATTGTAGTTGATATTAGATCAACAGCGGACTTGTTATCGCCCGCTGTTTTTTAATCTGATTTTAAATTGCACTTATAAAAGGTGATTGTCTGCTAAATTTTGATTCTGTCATTTCCCTGATCATAAAATTTGCAATGTCATATGCACTGATTTTATCTCCCACGCAATCTTCCGGATCTATTGCCAGTTCTGAGCTATGATCTGCAAACTCAATAAACGGTACCCGAACTTGCGTCCAATTTACCTTACTTTGTTCTAATAAATCATATGCTTTTTGTCGGTCTTGCTGAATAATTGGAAAATTAGCTTTCATCCAATCTGTAGCCATTTGAGCCTTTGCACTTTTTTTGTCAAATGGCGTATCAATATTTAGTCCTGCCAATAAAACATAACGCTGAATTCCGTAATCATTCATTGCCTGCAAAATATTCTTAGTAGCTAAACTTGCCACAAGAGGTTCGTCTTTGCGTTGGCCAACAGTACTGATCACAGCATCACAATCCTGAAGCAATAATTTTATGGATTCGCTATCAAGCGCATCGCCTTTGATAATTTTGATTTGCGAACTTTGAATAGGGAAATTTTCAGGATTTCTTAGCAAAAGTTTGATACTAAATCCTTGTTTTAATAACTGGTTTACAACATAATTTCCAGTTCTTCCGCCACCGCCTAAAACGGCAACTTTTTTTATATTTTTCATATATGTTCTTTATAAAATTTGACATGAATATTTTACACTTTATCGAGGTTGATAAAGCAAACTAATAAAAGCTTACTGAGCTTTTATACTACGATCAATATTTTATAAAGAAATTCTAATAGTTCAAATATACGGATTTTGACAAATAAAAAAAGCAATGCGCCGTAGCGAATTGCTTTTATTTATTTCGAAATAAGCACTTTGTTTAAGATTAATAAATTGTATAGGTCACAGAAGTACCAGTGGTGCTATTAATTACGTAATTAGTCGTAACCGGAAGTCCACGCGCAATAAGATCACGTTCAATGGCGGTAATTGGTGATTCGCAACAACTATTCCAGGGAGCTGAATGCGTAACGCCATCTACAATATTGATCACTTTAACTTCTTTTCGATTGTTAATTGAAGTTTTACTAACATAATCGGAACTTGTAGTTAGTGACATTGTCCCAAAACCTAATGCTATTATAAGCATTCCAAAAAAAACTTTTTTCATAATAAAATTTTAAGTGTTAATATACTTACAAATGTATTAGGTATGCAGCAAAATCCTTACGCATTTTTTGTGTGGTTTTTATCTTTTTTGTTAATTTTCTGATATTCTACTTGTAATTACAAAAAGATCAATAAATCATAGCACAATAGAAATAAAATGGATTTTTCAGAAAGAAACAACAGAACAATTAATGCCTAACTATTCTACTATTGGCAATGGAACATAAAAAAAGCCAGATATCACTATCTGGCTTTTTATTTATTTTAAAATCGTCTTTAGTCAACTAAAACAATTACTTTATTGTCTTTCATTTCGATAGCTCCAGACGCAATCTCTAATGTATAGGTTTGGTCGTTTACTTTCGTGAATTTACTCGCTACGTCTTTAGAAAAATTAAAACCTGGCGCTGCAATTTTTACAGTTCCTTTTTCCAGAATAGAAACAATAGGAGCGTGATTATTTAATATTTGAAAGCTTCCATCGACCCCAGGCAATGTAACAGAGGTTACTTCTCCTGAAAATAATTTTGCTTCTGGTGATACTATTTCTAAAATCATCTTTTTTTAGTTATGAGTTATAAGTTATGAGTTATAAGTGAGCAGAGACTCAAAACTTATAACTCACAATTCATAATTATATTAAGCTTCAGCTAACATTTTTTCTCCAGCTTCGATAGCATCCTGAATAGAACCTTTCAAGTTGAAAGCTGCTTCCGGAAGATGATCTAATTCACCGTCGATAATCATGTTAAATCCTTTGATAGTATCTTTAATATCAACCAATACTCCAGGAATACCTGTAAATTGCTCCGCTACGTGGAAAGGTTGAGATAAGAAACGTTGAACACGACGTGCTCTGGATACTGATAATTTATCTTCTTCTGATAATTCTTCCATACCAAGAATCGCGATAATATCCTGCAATTGTTTGTATTTTTGAAGAATTTCTTTTACTCTTTGTGCACAATCGTAGTGCTCATTTCCTAAGATTTGAGGAGTCAAAATTCTTGAAGTAGAATCTAACGGGTCAACCGCTGGATAAATACCTAACTCAGCAATTTTACGAGACAATACAGTTGTAGCATCTAAGTGAGCAAACGTTGTTGCCGGTGCCGGGTCAGTTAAGTCATCCGCAGGAACGTAAACCGCCTGTACAGATGTAATAGATCCTTTGTTTGTAGAAGTAATACGCTCTTGCATAGCTCCCATCTCTGTTGCCAGAGTTGGTTGGTATCCTACTGCAGAAGGCATACGTCCTAAAAGTGCTGATACCTCAGAACCTGCTTGTGTAAAACGGAAGATGTTATCAACGAAAAACAATACGTCTTTACCCTGATCTGTTCCGGCTCCATCACGGAAATATTCAGCGATAGATAATCCTGAAAGCGCTACACGTGCACGAGCTCCAGGAGGCTCATTCATTTGTCCGAAAACGAAAGTAGCTTTAGACTCTCTCATTCCTGGCATATCTACTTTAGATAAATCCCATCCTCCATTTTCCATAGAGTGCATGAAATCATCACCATATTTAATAATTCCTGACTCTAACATCTCACGAAGCAAGTCATTTCCTTCACGTGTTCTTTCACCTACTCCTGCGAATACTGAAAGTCCACCGTGACCTTTTGCGATATTGTTGATCAACTCCTGAATCAATACTGTTTTACCAACACCAGCACCACCAAACAATCCAATTTTACCTCCTTTTGCATAAGGCTCAATCAAATCGATTACTTTAATACCTGTGAATAAAACTTCAGATGAAGTTGATAAATCTTCAAATTTAGGAGCCTGTCTGTGAATAGACAAACCGTTTTCTCCTGTTTTTGGCAAGTTTCCTAAACCATCAATTGCATCTCCAATTACATTGAATAATCTTCCATATACGTCTGGACCGATTGGCATTTGGATTGGATTACCAGTTCCAACTACTTCATATCCTCTTGACAAACCATCTGTTGAGTCCATAGAAATGGTACGAACAGTGTTTTCACCAATGTGAGATTGTACTTCTAGAACTAACAATGTTCCGTCTTTTTTAGTGATTTCTAGTGAATCATAAATTTTTGGAAGTTCAACATCCTTACCGTTGAAAACTACGTCAACTACTGGTCCAATGATTTGAGCAACTTTTCCTATTACTTTTGACATTACTTATGTATTTATTAAATAGCTATTTAGGTTTATCGAAAATACCTCTTTTTTCAGAGCGCAAAGATAATTTTTTAAAATATAAAATCAATATTTTTTTTATAAAAAATACTACGATTTTGTTTGATTCTTAAAACAGAGGCTTTAAATATCTAAAACATCAATTTTTATCGAAATAAAAAAAGCCACTACATTTTAGAAATGAGTGGCTCTCTTACTAAAAAAAAATTGGCATTTTTATAATGAAGCCGGATATTGAATTGGATAATTACCCAAATCAACATGACGCAACGTTGATCCATATTTTGCATTAATCGCATCTATAAATATATTAGCAATTAATCCGTAACCTCTTGCGCTTGGATGTACACCATCTAAAGAAAACGCCCCTCCTGTTACATAAGTAGACGACATAGTAAAGTTTCCAAAACGAACTCCTCCGGTAGACAATTGTGTCAGAACGGTTTTTGTATCAACAAAAGCCAAACCTTTTTCTTTGGCTACAGCCTCAATAGTTACATTATAAGCATCTGTAGCTTTTTTAATTTCGGCGATTTCTGTCGGGATTAATACATGTTTATCTTGTAAAGGATATGTAACGCCAAATTTATTCAAAGGAGAAGGCGGTGCAATTCCAACACCGGAATCATCTGCAGTTGGCGCAGCACCAATTGCTGTTCTGGTTGGCAAAACTACCAAATCTGTTGCTTTTGCCTGTCTCGCCTGACCAAATACCGCACCGTAAAAAGCAGCGGTCTGTGCCCCTAACGTTGGTGTAAATGCCGCAGTTAACTGAGCAGATAAATTAGGCAAGGTTTCATCTTTTATCAATACAGGGTTTGCAGCTGTCTCAGACAACAAGACAATTCTGTCGCCTGCACCAAAAGCTGTCAATGCCTGTTTTAGCGGACCGTATAATTGTGCATTCAATGCCTGAATTGTGGCTTTTCCAACTGCTTCGTTGTCGCTTCCAAGCGATTTAGCCGTAAGCGGATTATAAGGTACTGTTGTAAAATAAGGCAGCGCCGTAATATAAGGTAAATTTGCTACTACTCCTTTTGCTCCTTTAGCCGTTAAGCTTGTTGCCAAAGTAGAAAAAACGCTTGCAAAAACCGTTGGATCTGTAATGTCATTGCTTCCGTAAGTAGCCGGATTCATATTTCCAGTTTGATCTTTTCCAATTCCACCTGAAGTTGCATAAGCCAAAACATCATTTCCACCAATAAACAAAGAGAAGAAAGTTGGGTCCTGAACTACAGCATCAGCCAAAACTGTTGTAGAAGGCGAACTGGCGAACCGAACAAAATAAGGATTAGAAGCTCCTGCGGCAACCCCGGCAACATTTCCATAACCAGGCGCTATTAGATGAAAACTTTTTGCCCCTGGAACACCCAGGTTACCAAATGTACCTGTAAGATGGACCGTAACTTCAGTCGTTGGCTTACCAGCCACATTAACCGGGGCCTGTCCGTTAAAATACAAACGGGTTGCAGCTACAACATTTCCTCCTAACAGTAATCCTCCTAAATTATCATTCATAAATGGTGTAGCAAAAGCACCACCACCTGCAGCTGCAAATTGCTGCGCCAGAATATTAGTATAAGCTCCTTCCTGACCTCTTTTAAAAAGTGCATTATCACTATAACCCGCAGCAAAAGAATCCCCAAGTGCTACATATTTTGTAAAAACGGCTGATCCGGGAACAACAGGAACTTCTGCCGGAGTATCACTGCTGTCATCATTATTACACGCTACAAAGGCTAAAGAAACCAATAATAGCCATTTCATATTTTTTATCATGTCATTAAGTTTAAAATTATTACTTCTTTCTAATCTTATTTTATTCAAAATAAAAAGAAAGAAACCTGCTTCATCTCACTACTTTTATAATTATGGATTAATTGTCCAGGACACAAACCATTGCTGACCAATTGCCCCTGCACCAATTACCTGAATATAATCTGACCCGAAAAGGTTTGTTGCCCCAACTTTAATAACTGATTTCAATTTTGGGAAGGCATAATTGATCTGAGCATCAAGCACTGTATTTTCCGGAACCATACCATCTCCAAAAGAAGATTGCCATAAATATTCTGTATTCCATCTCACATTAACATTAAAACCTAAATTTTTAATCACTTTAGCATTTCCAAGAGATGCCTTAATCCTGTGTTTTGGTGTATTAAATCCTGCTATAAAACTTGGATCATCTGCCTGATTAAAGTCAAATTGTGCATAGTTATAATTCACTCCTACTTCAAAGTCTTTATATACTTTTTTAGACAAACCTACCCCAAAACCCAATGAAGAAACCTGAGCTGTTGTATTGGTATAAACCTGATAAACCCTTCTGTCTCCAAATGCCAATGCCTGGTATGTTTGTTGTACCGCAGGATTTGTAGCATCTGTTCCTACCGTTCCATAATAAGGAGAGATTACTCTTGCTGTATTCATGAAATCATTATAGATGTTATAATACACATTCAAATCGATTGACAAATCATTTTGAACTACTGAACGATATCCAGCTTCAAAAGCCTGAACCTGTTCCGGTTTTACCAATCCGATATTTGCCACCTTAAGATCGTTCGGATTTGCCGACGCAGCAAATGCCTGAACCGAAGCTACTGTATAGGCATTGTGATAAGCATTTTGACCTGACATATTGATAGTTGCCGGCTGACCTGCGATTGCCTGACCTGCCGCACTTACATTTACTGTTTCCTGAAAACGATCTAAATTTTCCGGAGCCGACCCAATTAATGCGAACGGCCCTAAATCTAAACCAATATATTGATCTTGTGTGGTTGGATTACGAAAACCCGTTTGATAAGACAATCTGAAGTTGTGTCTTTTAGATTCTCCGGCAGAATACACAAACGAAACTCTTGGAGAAAGATTTCCATCAAAATTCTGACTTTTATCATAACGTAAAGATCCCGTAAATTTCAATCTGTCATCCAGGAACTTTTTAGTCAACTGACCATATGCACCATATTCTCTGTAGCTAATTGGCCCATCATAATCCGTAAAGATTGTTCCTTCAGAATCCATTACATATTCTCTCCAGGAACCACCAACCTGGATTTCTGCCCATTTAATTATATCTCTGAAATTATAATTCACATCTGAGTGATATAATTTAGAATGATCAATAAATTTAGCTCCCTGAGTTAAATCAGGATTTGCAATAACTTTAGCAAGCGCACTATTAAACTGGGCAGAACCCGGTTCGAATCTGGCAGAACCAGTAGGCTTTGGAATAAAAGAAATAGCAGCAGGAAGCACATTATAATCCGCAAAATTTCTTGCAATTGCAGCAGACTCATTTGCATTTGTTCCCATTACGGCACCAGACAACTGATAAGCTGTTGCATAATTGGTAAACCATTCCTGATCTGATTTTGCCGCTCTGTTCACATTCCAGGCAGCGAATCTCATATCATACGAGTTTCCGGCGTCTTCATCAGTAGCATATACTCTGGCAAAAAAGTTCTTACCTTTTACCTCTACTTTTCCTTGCTGCATCATAAAATCCTTTAGGGCATATCTGTTTGCTCCCTGATAAATTGTACTTCCCAAACCAATTTTATACTGCATGATAATCTCGGTATCATCAGCAAAAGGTCTGATATGAGCAGAAAAATCTGCCTTTACGTTTTTCACTTTATTATCGGTCAAATCCTGTTCACGGTATCCGGTTCTGCTTACCTGTCCTACATTTGGAATAAAAGTAGTCACCTCGTCACCATAAATATTTAATCCGTCATAATTTTGATTATTCGCATGTCCTACAGAACCACCTGTCATACTTCTTGTGTCGGCGGCAATCCACTCTGTCGCCTCCATATAAGTAAAGTTGGCTTTTAATGCAAAATGTTTTGTAAATGCTTTTGCAGCTCTGATTCCAAAGTCGTTATAATCATTGGTTCCCGCAGCTTTTTGACTAGTCTGACCATATTTGTAGTACACACTAATTCCTTCGTTAGTAAAAGGACTTTTACTGTTCATAAACATGATACCATTAAAAGCATTTGCCCCATAAAGCGCAGAAGAAGCACCAGGCAAAAGCTCTACATTCGCTACATCTATATCCGAGATACCAATTAAATTCCCTAATACAAAGTTCAATGCCGGGGATGAATTATCCATTCCGTCAACCAATTGCATAAAACGTGTATTGGCTACAGAAGCAAAACCACGGGTATTTATCGATTTGAACGAAATACTACTCGTATTAAAATTCACCTCTTTTAAATTCTCCAAACCATCATAAAAAGTTGGAGCGGTCGTATTTCTGATTTCCTGGATCCCCATTCTTTCAATAGTTACGGGCGATTCAATTACTCTTTCAGGAGTTCTGGAAGCCGAAACGACTATTTCATCCAGCTTGGTTTCTTCATCTTTCAAAACCACATTTACTTTTTGACTGACAGATGTGATGTTGATTGTTTGAGCTTCAAATCCTACTGCTGATACTTTGATTGTAAAAGGCAGCTTAGCAGAAGTAGTTAATTTAAATGTACCGTCAAAGTCGGTTGAAGTACCGCTTCGATCCCCGACAACACTTACGTTAGCACCAGGAACAGATTGTTTGTTACCATCAGTAACAGAACCGGTAATTGTATTTTGAGCGAAGGATATTCCGCTGAAAAACAACATAATTAGTAAATATACTCTCATTTAGGTTTGTTTTTGGTTAGTTGATATAGCCAAAATACAAATATTTTTGATATTAATAAAAAAATGTTAAAAAAAATAAATATTCTATATAAATTTTGCCACAATTTTAACTATTCATCAAATAGATTTATTAAATTAAAATCAAATATTAAAGTCACAAAACCAACAATAGTATGCATACATATTATTTTTAATTAAAAAAATGAGGATTTAACAAAAATACAGCATGAAAAAAAAAATATGACAATAAAAAAAAGCGAGACCTAAATCTCGCTTTTTTAACTTTTAAAGAATTCTTCAGGCTCAAAATCCCTGTTTCTCAATCAATTTACTTATTTCTTATCTAACTGATTCTCAACTTTAGATAACCTTTCTGAAAATGTTTTAAGAATCTCGTTTTCTTTTTTTAGATTTTTTATTTCCTTACTCTGCTCAATCATATAAAGTGTCATTTCTTCCATCTTTTTAAGCAAGCTCAAATTCATTTCTGCCAGCATCAAACCATTCTTCTCGATTTCCTGTGCTGATGGAATTTCAGGTAAATGACTGTTTTGTTTGATATATGCTTCAACTTCTTGTAATGATTTTAATTTGTAATCATTTGCAAAAACGTAATCCGGAACTGTACCTGCATTTACGGTTACTTTTACTTCTTGGGCGTGGATATTTCCGGCTACGGTAAGTTTTGAGTCTGGATTTGCAGTACCGATACCTACATTGGCATTCGAACCTTTTATAGTTAAAGCATCTGTATAAAAACTTTCAACTTCTGATCTGCTGGCAGTTGTTTTTACCTTAAAAGTTAAATTTCCAAAATCTGTATCAACAGCATTTAAAACTATTTTTGCACTTTGCACATTTCCTGTACTTAAAACCTTTGTCAATGCCATCTTCGCATCAAACGAAGCACCATCTCCAGTACCACCGTTTATATTTAGTTTTTCAATAGGATTCTTAGTCCCAATACCGACATTGGCATTAGAACCTTTTATGGTTAAAGCATCTGTATAAAAACTTTCAATTTCTGATCTGCTGGCAGTTGTTTTTACTTTAAAAATTAAATTACTAAAACTAGTATCATCATCGGTTAAAACTATTTTTGCACTCTGAACATTCCCTGTACTTGAAACCTTTGTGAATGCCATTCTTGCATCAAATAAAGCACCATCTCCAGTACCACCATGAACATTAAATTTTTCAATAGGGTTCTTAGTCCCAATACCGATGTTTCCATTGGGCAAAAATGATATAAATTGGTTGTCCCAATCCGTTCCGATGAACCCATTGGTAAAACTAGAAGCACCATTTACTGATTTTCCGCTAGCCCCGATTGAAAACAAATGCTGTACACCACTTTCATTAGATATAAAAAAGCCTCTGCTCCAAGTACCATTATACCCTGTAAAATTGGTTTTTATATTGACACCCAATGCTGGATCATCCAATCCAACAGCAACATTATTAAATGTAGTGTTTTGTGCATTTACAAATAATAAATTGCTCATTATAAGTAGTCCCGTAAATATTGTCTTTCTCATTTTATAATTTTACTAATGCTTATTTTCTTCAAGAATTAAAATCTTATCGTTTTGTTTTTGAATTTCTTTCTTCATCTCAATCATATACAAAGTCATTTCTTCTATTTTCTTAAGCAAACTCAAATTCATCTCTGCCAGCATCAAACCATTATTCTCGATTTCCTTTGCTGATGGAATTTCAGGCAAATGGCTATTTTTCTTAATATACTCTTCAACTTCTTGCAAAGATTTTAATTTGTAATCAGTAGCAAAAACGTAATCCGGAACTGCACCTGCATTTACGGTTACTTTTACTTCCTGGGCATGGATATTTCCTGCAACTGTAAGTCTTGAGTCTGGGTTTGTAGCACCTATACCCACATTACCGTTTCGTAAAATACGAACCACACCATTACTATAGCCGTAACTTGCTGCTTTAATATCTGTGAAATCTCCTGTCTGTTCACTATATCCTGTTTCAATCACTGAAGTATTTGCCCAAGCCAAATTTCCTATTGACAACTTAACCCCATGATTACCACCAATAGATAATGGTGATGTGGGTTGGTTCGTACTAACACCAACTCTTCCATTTTTTATGTTCATAACAGCACTATCTATTCCATCTCCAAGTCGTATACCTCCATACCAATGTATATCCAGACCATCTGAACCAAAAACAGGAAAGTGACCAATATAATAATTGTCAGCATCTCCGTTACCCACTATCTTATTAATCAGCGGAATATCTTGTGAATAACCATTTAATGAAGATATTGCTATCACAGAAAGTAAAAATATTTTGATTCTCTTATAATTCTTCATACCCGATTACTTTTTTTCTTTTTCTAACTTTTCAATTCGTTTGTTCTGCTCAATCATATAAAGTGTCATTTCTTCTATTTTCTTCAGCAAATTCATATTCATCTCTGCCAGCATCAAACCGTTTTTCCCGATTTCCTGTGCCGATGGAATTTCCGGTAAATGACTATTTTCTTTTATATATTCTTCTACTTCTTGTAGTGATTTTAGTTTATAGTCGTTTGCAAAAACGTAATCAGGCCAATTCCAACTACTTCCTGATTTCACTACCACTTCTTCACAACCAATAGCACCCTTTACAGCAAGCTTATTCCCATTTGAGTTACTTGTACCAATAGAAACATCTCCAGTATTCCTGTCAAAACTCATAAAGTGTAACCCTTGAGTAGTCCCATTTCTTCTAAAAATATCTAAGTTCCCATTTATTGGATTATCATAAAATGCCCAGCCATAGTTAGCAACAGAAGGAGTTACTGAATTCAAAACAGCCAAAAAGGGCGTAGAATTACTAGCTCCATGATTTAGAAACAGAGGAGTACTCTCTCCAATAGCAACATCTCCAGTGTTTCTATTAAAACTCATAAACTGTATGCCTTGAGAGGTTCCGTTTCTTCTAAAAATATCCAAATTCCCATTTATTGAATTATCATAAAATGCCCAACCATATTTAGCGTCAGTTGGAATTACTGAATTCAAAACAGCTAAAAAAGGTATTGAATTACTAGCTCCGTGATTCAAAAATAAAGGGGTACTTTCTCCAATGGCAACATCTCCGGTATTTCTATTAAAACTCATAAACTGTATTCCTTGAGAGGTTCCGTTTCTTCTAAAAATATCCAAATTCCCATTTGTTTGATTATCGTAAAATGCCCAGCCATATTTGGCATCAGTTGGAAATACTGAATTCAAAACAGCTAAAAAAGGTATTGAACTATTGGCACCATTACTTAGAAACAAAGGAGTACTTCCTCCCACAGTCAACATGGAGTTCGGATTTGAGGTTCCAATTCCTACATTATTATTATTTCCTAATGATCCTTGCACTATCCCGCCTGAGGTATAAATTTGTGCCTTGACAAACGATATAGAAACTAGTAATACTATAAACGTTAATTTGCTTTTCATACTGAATTATTTATAATTATATAAATTTCCTGCAAAAATACACTTAAGCCTTAAAAAAATACGTTTTTAAATTAAAGAAATACAATAAAAAAAAGCGAGACCTAAATCTCGCTTTTTTAACTTATAAAATATTTTAATCTATTTATTCAACAGTAACTGATTTTGCTAAGTTACGTGGCTGATCAACATTACAGCCTCTCATTACAGCTATATAATAAGATAATAACTGCAAAGGTATTGTTGTAATTAATGGAGATAATGCATCTGAAGTCTCCGGAATTTCGATTACATAATCTGCTAATTCACGAACCTGGGTATCACCTTTGGTAACCACGGCAATAATTTTACCGCTTCTGGATTTAATCTCCTGAATGTTACTCACGATTTTATCGTAGTGACCTTGTTTAGGCGCAATAACAATAACCGGCATATGCTCATCGATCAAAGCAATTGGACCGTGTTTCATTTCGGCAGCAGGATAACCTTCAGCATGAATATAAGAGATCTCTTTAAGTTTCAAAGCACCTTCTAAGGCAACCGGGAAATTATATCCACGACCTAAATACAAACAGTTTGGTGCATCTTTAAAAGCTGCAGCAATTTCTTTTGCTCTGTCGTTAGTTTCTAATGCTTCGGCTACTTTTTCAGGGATAATTTCCAATTCCTGTAAATACGTATGAAAATCTGTGTTTGACAAGGTACCTTTAGCCTTACCTAATCGCAAAGCAATCATCGTTAAAACCGTAATCTGGGTTGTAAAAGCTTTTGTAGAAGCTACTCCAATTTCAGGACCCGCGTGTGTGTAAGCACCTGCATGGCTTTCTCTTGAAATAGAAGAACCAACCACATTACAAACTCCAAAAACAAACGCTCCGTTTTCTTTCGCCAATTTAATCGCTGCCATAGTATCAGCTGTTTCCCCTGATTGAGAAATAGCAATAACCACGTCGTTTTTATTGATGATCGGGTTTCTGTATCTAAATTCAGAAGCATATTCTACTTCAACCGGAATACGGGTAAACTCTTCAAAAATATATTCGGCTACTAAACCTGCATGCCATGAAGTACCACAAGCCACAATAATGATTCTGTCAGCATTTAGAAATTTTTCCAGATTATCTTCAACACCAGCCATCTGAACAATTCCTTCATTTGCATGAAGCCTTCCTCTGTAAGTATCTTTTATAACACTTGGCTGTTCGTAGATTTCTTTTAGCATGAAATGATCATAACCGCCTTTTTCAATTTGCTCCAAATTCATTTGAAGCTCCTGAATATAAGGATCAACTAAAGAGTCATCTTTAATTTTTCGAACTTTAAGAGGTTTATGCAATCTGATATTGGCCATTTCGCCATCCTCAAGATAAATAGCATTCGAAGTATACTCAATAAAAGGCGAAGCATCAGAAGCAACAAAATATTCTCCTTCTCCAACCCCAATCGCTAGTGGACTACCTAATCTTGCAGCCACAATTTCGTTTGGATTTTTTTTATCAAAAACAGCAATTGCATAAGCTCCTACTACCTGATTTAAGGCAATCTGAACTGCTTTACCTAATTTTAATCCTTCCTTTTTTTGTACTTCTTCTATTAAGTTTACTAAAACTTCAGTATCTGTATCTGATTTAAAAGTATACCCTCTTTTGATTAATTCTTCTTTAAGTGGTGCATAATTCTCAATGATTCCATTATGAATAATGACCAATTCTCCTGAATTGGAAAGATGAGGATGAGAGTTTACATCATTTGGAACTCCGTGTGTTGCCCATCGTGTATGCCCAATTCCTATAGTACCAGCTGTATTAAGGTCCTCTTTGGCTTTAGCTTCAAGATCTGAAACCTTACCTTTCGTTTTACAAACTTTCACACCGGTTTCATCATCATATAACATGACACCGGCACTATCATATCCTCTGTATTCGAGTCGTTTTAATCCCTTGATAACAATAGGATACGCCTCTCTATGACCGATATATCCAACAATTCCACACATATATTATTTATTAATTTGGTTTCGTGTAGTACACTTGCAGTTGAAGTCTTTTAGCATAATTCACATCATTTGAAGGAATATTTCCTCCAAACAATATGGTTCCTAAAGGACTCATTACTGAAGCTCTTGGTGCATCTGATATAACGGCATTTTTAAGTTTTAATTTGCCTGAAGTTATTGTATTGATATCTCCCGTCACTACTAAACCTAATCTCACGTTTTTTACAGTTGCATCTTTTATAAGATTACGAATATGGCTCGTTAATCTAATTTTATATGTTGTTCCTCTTTTTGTAGCAGCATCTACATTAATAATACCGCTATAAACCACTTTAGTCATTAAAGGATCACTGGTAATACTTGAAGAACCATCTGAACTATAATCTAAAATGGGTATATTATTATCTAAATCATACAGGTAAACTCGTTTTGGCTCATAAGCTCCGGTCATTTTATCTGAATCAATAGAAAAAATCAAATTCGCCTCATTTACCAACCAGTTCTTAGTCCTGATTTCATCTAATTTAGCAGCAAAACCGGTAAGCTGTATTACAGCAAGAGAACCCTGACCTCCTTTTAAATATAGTCGTTCATCACCTGTTGTTGTATTTGGGTTAGTTACCGCATTATAATACGCAGGGTTTTTGTTATCCTGGTATAAACTGGCCTGAGCCCCTGATAAATTAATAACTAATGATTTTTCTTCTGTTGTAGCCTCAGGATCTGTTGTTATGGCCGTTCTTGCTTTGTACTTGATTGTGATTTTTGCAGCACCGGCTTTGGCAAAATTTATTAATGCTAAATTCGAAGGATTACTTCCGGATTTTTCAACTTTAAAATACAAACCTCTAAAATAATCCTGAAAAACCGTTGCAGAAGAAAGTTTTGAAGCCGCAGCTTTCAGTATTTTTTCCTGAAAAAAAGCTTTATTTAAGTCCAGACGCATTTCCGGCGATGTATATGTAACATTGTATTTGGTTGTTGAACCATCTGCTAAAGTAGAGTCTTTTTTCTGCGCAGCATCAAAAAAGAATTCATCATTTTGCGATTTATCAGCTGAATCATTTAATCTCGCTCCAATTTTACTTGCATCAAAATTGATATCATCCGTACCTGAATCCTGATTGGTATAATACAATTGTGCAAATTGTGAACCTCCGTCAAAATAAGAAGAACGCATTTGAACTCCGGATTCATAAACACTCAGTTTAATTTTTCCTTTAGGATCTCCATAAATAGAATCTAATGCATAAACATTTCCTCCTTTAGGATCTGCAGCAGTTGCATGACTTAAGTAAGAAACACTTAGCACTACACTTTCTATTTCCGGTAATTCACCAATAGTTGGCGCGTAGGTATCAAGACTAACCTGAGATACAAAATTCGATGTGTTTGTTCCGAAAACAGTACTATCATAAATACCCAAACCATTAAGTGTCAATCCGTTTGACTGAACCGGAGTTACTTCCTGATTATAAGCCAGGACATCATATTTTTCAGATTCAAGACCAAAATGATCATCTCCAATTAAACCATCACCAATCGCATTAAAATCTTTATCGCAGGAATATAAAAGGACAACCGTTGCTACTAATAGAATTTTCTTAATAAAAGAAGTATTATACATGTTTAATAATAAAGTTAAAATTTAAAGACCCATTGTTTTATAGAAATTTGTATACGCTTCAGCGAATGCATCTTTCGGGGCGAAAGGTAAAAAAGGTTTTCCTGAAGATTCTATAAATTTTGTTAAACTTGGGGATACATTCTCAGATGCTATAATCACGGCATCAGAGTGTAAAATACTGGCTTTTAAGATATTTTCGTAATTAGGTATTTCTAAGTCAGCAATAGAATCATGAGGAACTCCGTCAAATTTTACCTTATTTATCATTTCCAAATCTAAATTTTCATCAAAAGACTGACCATAAACAGAGGTCACAATTTTGGTTTCAGAAAATAAAGCTTCATTTTTATAATAATGCTTCATATAAATTGGCAACATTGCAGCCAGCCAGCCGTGAACGTGAATAATATCGGGAACCCAGTTGAGTTTTTTCACCGTTTCAACAACTCCTTTGGCAAAAAATATTGCTCTTTCGTCGTTATCAGGATACAGAACTCCCTCTTCGTCAGCAAAAGTTGCTTTGCGTTTGAAATATTCATCGTTATCAATAAAATAAACCTGAATTCTTTCTTTTGGAATTGAAGCCACCTTGATAATCAACGGCATATCTAAGTCATTCACTACCAAATTCATTCCTGAAAGTCTAATAACTTCATGTAACTGGTGTCTTCTTTCGTTGATATTTCCATATCTTGGCATGAAAATTCTTATCTGACCTCCCTGATCGTTGATCATTTTTGGAACGTCATAAGACATTAAAGAAACCTCATTTTCAGCCAAATAAGGCACGACTTCAGATGATACATATAATATCCTCTTATCTTTCATAATAGTATTTTACTTAATTTTTGGTAATAAAAACGTTGCAAAATTACAAAAATTTATGCAGTTTATAACTAATATATTATGTTTGCACTAAATTTTAATAATACTGCCATGCATATTTTCTACGGTAAAGTAGCTTTGATAGCTTATTTGAAAACTATCAAAACCACAAATTCAACCATCGGATTTGTACCAACTATGGGCGCTTTACACCAAGGTCATCTGGCGTTAATGCAAAGATCAATCAAAGAAAACGATGACACAGTTGTGAGTATTTTTGTCAATCCAACCCAATTTAACAACCCTGAAGATCTCGAAAAATATCCAAGAACACTTGAAGAAGATGTGAAAAAAATGCGCAATTTAAGTGACAAAATGATATTATATGCACCATCTGTAGATGATATTTACGAAGGACACACGATTTCTCAGTCTTTTGACTTTGACGGACTCGAAAATCAAATGGAGGGTAAATTCAGACCCGGACATTTTAACGGGGTTGGAACTATCGTAAAACGCTTATTCGAAATTGTTACTCCAACAAATGCTTATTTTGGAGAAAAAGATTTCCAACAGTTGCAAATTGTTAAAAAAATGGTAGAAAAAACACATCTGCCCGTAAATGTTATTGGCTGTCCTATTTTTAGGGAAGACAATCTGCTGGCCATGAGTTCCAGAAATGAGCGCTTAACTCCTGAAGAACGAAAGGAAGCTGCTATTATTTATAAAACATTAACCGAAGCAAAAGAGATTTTTCAAACCGGCACTCCTGAAGAAACGATTAAATTCGTAGAAAATTCTTTCAAAGACAACAAACGTTTCGACTTAGAATATTTTGTTATTGCTGACGAATCTACATTATTACCCATCGATCACAAAAGTAAAGACAAAAACTACCGTGCCTTTATAGCAGTATTTGTTAATTCTATAAGGTTGATTGACACCATTTCATTAAATTAATTTACCTTTGCACCATGCAAATTCAAGTTATAAAATCAAAAATTCATCGTGTAAAAGTAACTGGAGCTGATTTAAATTATATTGGCAGTATTACTATTGATGAAACTTTACTGGAAGCCTCAAACATTATTGAAGGTGAAAAAGTAGCTATCGTAAATATCAATAATGGCGAACGTTTTGAAACTTACGCGATTAAAGGAGAGAAAAATTCAGGCGAAATAACCCTGAATGGTCCGGCGGCGAGAAAAGTTCAAAAAGATGACATCATTATCATTATATCCTATGCAACGCTGGAATTTGAAGAAGCCAAAACCTTCAAACCCTGGATCATTTTCCCTAATGAAAACGATAATTCGCTAACGTAAGTTTTCCTTTTACACCTTAATAACACTACTAGTTTGTCAAAATTATTTTTGAACAAACAGGATTACTTTTACCTAAAAATAAAGAATAAATTTAAACGCAACGCACGCAAAGTTTTTTTATGCATGGTTTTATAAAAACGCAAAGTTCGCAAAGCTGTTGATTGATATAGCTTTGCGAACTTCGCGTTTACTAAGCGCAATACAGAAGAAGAAAAACTTTGCGCGCGTTGCGGTTAAGCCAATTAGTAAATACAAATGTTTTATATTTTGTCACAGGTTTTTATATTAATCCAAATACACTTTCATTGTAATTTTGATCTCTTTTTTAAATTCCTACAGTAACAAAAAAGCAAATAAAGTATTATATTGCTACACTATTTCAATACTTTTTAATTCACTGAAATACCCAAATCATGAAAAAAGTTTACCTGCTATTTGTCTTAATTTCAATTTCTGCATTTTCACAGAAAACCTTTGACAACATTAAATCTGAAAAACTTGGAGAAGAACGAAGAATAACCATCGGACTTCCTGCCTCTTACGAAGCTAATCCTGAAAAAAAATATCCGGTCTTATATTTATTAGATGGTGATTATTTATTTGATCCTTTCTCAGGAGCCTTAAGTTACGGTTCATACTGGGGAGATTTACCCGAAGTGATTATCATTGGTGTTCATCAAAATAAAAATGATGAACGCGAAGATGACACTACAATTGATCAAAACACTGGTCTTCCGTTTGAAAAAGGAGCAAACTTTTTTGAATTCATTGGTGCCGAATTGGTTCCGTACATCGAAAAAAAATATCGTACATCCCCTTTCAGGATTATTGCAGGACATGATGTAACGGCCAGTTTTATCAATTTTTACCTGTATAAAGAAAAGCCCCTTTTTAATGCTTACATTTCTTTTAGTCCGGAACTTGCCAATAAAATGGAAGTCCGAATTCCTGAAAAATTCGCCAAAATAACTGAACCGTTATTTTATTACTTATCTGTAGCAGACGGAGACAATAAAAAAATTAAAGAACCTATCGAAAAGTTAGACAGCAATATTAAAATTGCCAATAATCCGTTAGTAAATTATAAATACGATCTGTTTAAAGGCACAACACATTATACAGAGGTTTTACACGCCATTCCAAGTGCTTTATATCACATATTTGAAATTTACAGGCCTATCAACTCAGCCGAATACAATAATAAAATTGCAGTTCTTGAAACAGGATATGCTGATTATCTGGAAAACAAATACAATGTCATGTCTAAAGTGATGGGAGTTCAGATTCCCGTAAGGATAAGTGATTTCAAAATTATAGAAACCCTTATTTTGAAAAAAAATGCCTACGACGAATTAGGCAAAATGGCCGAGATTGGCAATGTCAACTACCCAAAAGCCATGTTAGGTGAATATGAATTAGGATTGATGTATGAAAAAATGGGAGATCCGAAAAGAGCCTCAAAAAAATATCAGAATGCTTCGCAAATGGAGCCAATTGGTGATTTAAACAAAGATTTGATGTACGAGAAAATCGACCAGATGAAAACACTTGAAAAAACCGGTAAATAATGTCTAAAGTTAAAACTTCCTTTTTTTGCCAAAACTGCGGAACCCAATATGCCAAATGGCAAGGACAATGCAATGCCTGCAAGGAATGGAATACTATTGCTGAAGAAATTATTCAGAAGCAGGAAAAAGTGGCCTGGAAAAGCGAACCCACTCCGGGCGGCAAAGCTCCCCGCCCATTAAAAATCAATGAGATCGACTCGACTCAGGAAATCCGAATGGATACTACTGATGGTGAATTGAATCGTGTTTTGGGTGGCGGAATTGTTCCGGGATCTTTGACACTTTTGGGTGGTGAACCCGGAATTGGAAAAAGCACCCTTTTACTTCAGATATCATTAAAATTACCCTATAAAACTCTATATGTTTCCGGAGAAGAAAGTCAGAAGCAAATAAAGATGCGTGCCGAAAGAATCACGCCCAATAGCGACAATTGTTATATTTTGACGGAAACCAAAACGCAAAACATATTCAAACAAATTGAAGCCATTCAGCCTGAAATTGTAATCATCGACTCGATTCAGACCTTACATACGGATTATATAGAATCAACAGCCGGAAGTATTTCTCAAATTAGAGAAACTACTGCTGAACTGATCAAGTTTGCTAAAGAAACCAATATTCCGGTTATCTTGATTGGGCATATTACAAAAGACGGAAACATCGCCGGACCAAAAATACTGGAACATATGGTCGATACCGTTTTACAATTTGAAGGCGACCGAAACCATGTTTACCGAATTTTACGTTCGCTAAAAAACCGTTTTGGTTCAACTGCCGAATTGGGAATTTACGAAATGTTAGGAAGCGGTTTAAGAGAAGTCAGTAATCCGTCAGAAATTTTGATTTCCCACAAAGACGAAGAAATGTCGGGAACCGCGATTGCTACAACCATGGAAGGGATGCGTCCGCTGATGATCGAAATACAATCTTTGGTAAGTACAGCTGTTTACGGAACTCCGCAACGAAGCACAACAGGATATAATGCCAAACGCTTAAACATGATTTTGGCTGTTTTAGAAAAAAGAGCCGGATTTCGTTTAGGTGCAAAAGATGTCTTTTTGAATGTAACCGGAGGAATTTCTGTTGATGATCCTGCAATTGATTTAGCCGTAGTTGCTGCCATTTTATCATCTAATGAGGATATTCCGGTAACGAAAGGTTTCTGTTTTGCCGGCGAAGTTGGACTTTCAGGAGAAATCCGACCTGTAAATCGTGTGGATCAACGTATTCAGGAAGCCGAAAAACTAGGTTTCACTACTATCTTTGTATCTAAGTACAACAAAATTGCTTTAAAAAACACCGGAATCAAAATTGAGCTTGTCGCCAAAATTGAAGATGTAGCAGGCATTCTTTTTGGGTAATATTGTTATAAATTTACTTTATGAAATTTCCAAAACAAAAAATATTCAAAGCATTATTAATACTTGCCATAGTAATAATAATGCTTTTTTTAGGGTTTTACTTTTTTCGCGATGCGCTTTTAACAAAAGCCATTACTAAAGTAAAAGACAAAATGAACACGGAATACAACAGTACTTTTTCTGTAAAATCAGCGACATTTGATGGTTTATCAGGCATTAAACTGACGGATGTCATTCTGGTTCCTAAAAATGCAGATACACTTTGCCACATTCAAAAAATAGAAACCAGCATTAGTTTATCTAATTTACTGATTGGTGATGTTCAGATAGGGACTTTAAAAATCAACAACGGCTACATTCAATTAGTCAAAAAAGGAAATGTCCGCAACTTTGATGCTTTTTTAAAGAAAGACAAAGCCGATACGGATAAAAATGAAAAGCGTAAATATGCCACTTTTGCCTATCGCATTATTTCAAAATTACTGAATCTGGTCCCGACAGATATGAAATTGGAAAACCTGAATTTCAGAATTGATGATAATGGAAAAAAGACATCTATTGCCGTAAACAAACTCGTTTTAGACCACAAACAACTCGAAACCAGTCTTCATGTTCAGAGCAAAGATTTTGATCAGCGCTGGAACATAAAAGGTTTTGCTGACCCCAGAAATAAAAAAGCAGATATTCGTTTTTTCAATCTGGATACCGGAGCCATACGGGTTCCGTATTTAGACGAACGTTACAACTTAAAAGCCAGTTTTGATTCCATTCGCCTGAATGTTCAAAATATAGAAAAAGACGGAGGCGAATTGCATATTGACGGTTTTACCTCCATCACCAATTTAAAAATCAACCACCCAAAAATTGCCAGTAAAGATGTCGTGATAAAAAACGCACGTTTTGACTACCGCTTTTTATTAGGGGATGATTTTATTTCGATTGACAGCACTTCGACAATGCAGTTGAACAAAATAAAAGTAAAGCCTTATATTTCGTACAGTACTGAAAAAGACACCATTTATACTTTGAAAGTTGATATTCCGAAGATGAAAGCGCAGGACTTTATCGTTTCATTGCCTGATGGATTATTTACCCATTTTCAGGGAATGGAAGCGACTGGGAATTTCGACTATAAATTGGATTTCAAATTCAACAAAAACAAACCAAATACGTTAGTTTTTGACAGTAAACTGAACAAAGAAGATTTAAAAATTACCAAATACGGAGAAGCCGATCTGAACAAATTAAACGGCGAATTTGTTTACCGTGCCATTATCCAAAACGTTTTGCAACGACCGGTTTTGGTTGGAAATGCGAACCCGAATTACACCCCTTTAGACCAGATTTCTCCTTATTTAAGAAAATGTGTTCTGACAACCGAAGATCCTTCTTTCTTCTCCCATCGCGGATTTATCAATGAAGCCTTCAAACAATCTATTCTAAAGAATATCAGAACCAAAAAATTCTCTCGTGGCGCCAGTACAATCAGCATGCAGCTGATCAAAAACGTATTCCTGACAAGAGAAAAGACTCTTTCACGTAAACTGGAAGAAATTTTACTGGTTTATATTCTGGAAAATAATCGTGTGGTAAGCAAAGAAAGAATGCTGGAAGTCTATTTCAACATCATAGAATGGGGACCAAATGTATACGGAATTGGTGAAGCAAGTCATTTCTATTTCCAGAAAAGTCCTTCTGCTTTAAATGTAGACGAATGTTTATATTTGGCCACTATTATCCCAAAGCCCCGAAAATTCATGTATCAATTTAATGATGAAGGAAATTTGAAGGATTATGCATTGAAGAATCAAAAATTCTTAAAAAATTTAATGTTTCGCAGAGGACTTTTAGTTCCTGAAGATACTCTTGGGCAACTTCCGGTTTATATTTCAGGAAATGCCCGTTCGTTAATACGAATTAAAGCTCCGGACTCTACAGCAGTTCCTGCAGATTCTTTAGCTATTGGAGATGAATTTGATTTGTAAACACAGATTTTACATAAAAACGTTTATAAAAAAATTCCACAAACTTTCACATTTTAGATTAGTGAAAATTTGTGGAATTTGTGTTTATTCTAAACCTGTTAATTAAGGAGCCGGATCAGGAATAATAGCCTGAACTGCTGCAATTTCGGTTAAAATCTCTTTTGATAAAAACACATCAATGGTATCGATATTTTCTTTTAATTGTTCCATTGTTGTTGCGCCGATAATGGCACTGGTTAAAAAGGGCTGCTGCAATACAAATCCCATTGCCAGTTCTGTCAATGTCAAGCCGTGTTTTTTAGCGATTTCCTGATACAATTTAGTCGCCTGCGTACATTGTTCACTATTGTAACGTGTATATTGCGGGAAAAGATTGATTCTTGCATTTGGATGTGCTTCTCCGGTTAAAAACTTACCCGTTAAAACGCCAAATGCTAAAGGCGAATACGCCAGCAAACCTACATTTTCATATTTACACACTTCAGCAGAACCAACTTCAAAAAGACGGTTCAATAAATTATACGGGTTTTGAATGGTCTTGATTCTTGGCAGGTTTTGGTATTTACTTTCTTCCAGAAAGCGCATCATTCCCCAGGCATTTTCGTTAGAAACACCAATATGTTTTATTTTACCTTCTTTGATTAAGCCATCAAAAGTTTCAAGGACTTCTCTAAAATTATCTTCCCATACAGCATCATAATCTTTAAAACCGCGTTGTCCAAAATAATTCGTTTCCCTTTCCGGCCAATGCATCTGATATAAGTCGATATAATCTGTCTGAAGACGTTTTAAACTGTTTTCCAAAGCGTATTTAATACTTTCAGGAGAGAAATCCGGTTTTTCACGCATATAGGTAAAATTAGGATTTGGACCTGCAATTTTAGAGGCCAACACCACTTTTTCGCGATTTCCGGTTTTCTTAAACCAGGTTCCTATAATTTTTTCAGTACTTCCGTAAGTTTCTTCACGAGCCGGAACTGAATACATTTCGGCAGTATCAAAAAAATTGATTCCTCTTTCAAGGGCATAATCCATTTGCTGGTGTCCTTCTGCTTCGGTGTTTTGCTGCCCGAAAGTCATCGTTCCGAGGTTTATTTTACTAACTTTTATATCGGTATTGGGTAGTGTCGTGTATTTCATTTTTTTTTAGTTGCTAAGGTTCTAAGGCACTAAGATTCTAAGTTTTTCTCCTGAATCATAAAGATCAAAGATACGACGGGATTTTTCAAATGAAAATTGTACAAAAGTTAAAAAAAGGATAAGTTTTTTTTTCAAAGCTACTAAGTTTGCTAAGGTTATGAGCTGCTTAGTTTTATTTATGATAACTAAAAAAGGCCCAAAGTAAAACTTTGAACCTTCTTAATCTTTAAAAAAACTTAGCAACTTAGCCTCTCAGAGACTTAGCAACTTAATTAATACTATTCAGCATTTCAGCAATTTCATCTAATCTTGGCGTTAAAATGATTTCGATTCTACGGTTTTTAGCTTTTCCTTCCGGAGTTGCATTGCTTGCAAGCGGAGAAAATTCGCTGCGACCGGCTGCTGTTAATTTTTGCTTGTTGATTTTAGTGTTTTCACTTAAAATATTTACAATTGCGGTAGCTCTTTTAGTAGACAAATCCCAGTTGTTTGCAATTGGCCCTGAACCAGCATAGGGGTCATCATCTGTATGCCCTTCAATAAGAACTGACAGGTCCGGATTATCTCCTAATACTTTTCCTAATTCTACAACAGCTTTTCTGCCTTCGGTCCCAACAGCCCAGCTTCCTGAGTTAAAAAGTAATTTATTTTCCATGGAAACATATACTTTTCCGTTTTTCTGTTCTACGGTTAAACCTTTACCTTCAAAACCATTTAAGGCTTTAGACAAAGTTTCTTTTAGTTTACGCATGGCTTCTTCTTTAGCGGCAATCATCGCTTCAAGTTCGTTTAAGCGGCTTGCAGTTTTATCAAGACGTGCCTGTTCTTCGGCTAATTTTTTAGATTTCGCTTCTAATTGTGCCAGCAATTCACGGTTTTTAGCCATATTGCTTTCTAATGCATCGTTGCTGTTTTTCTCTAATGCATTATAAGAATCCTGCAAAACTTTGTACTTTTTTTGCTGAGCAGCCAAATCTGCTTTTTGTTTTTCAAGATCTGTTTTTGTTGCATTTAGATCTTTGGTTAAAGCATCACGATCTAATTCTAACTGATTTTTTGATTTTTGCAAATCGGCATTTTGATCCGCAATGGAACGGTTTTCTTTTTTAAGATCTGAATATTTTGTTTCAAGATCGTTGTAAATTTTCTTGGATACACAAGAAGTCATAGACATAGCTACAACTAGTAATCCGATGGAAGCCTTTTTAATCATGTTTATTGTTTTTTATTTGGAGGGTATTAATAATTCTAAATTTCTTGTTGAACGGAAAGCCCTAGCCCTGATGGGAACGGCATCCTTTTTCTTGCTTCTTTAGCAAGGAAAAGATACAGTGTACAGCAGGAACAGCTTCTTGAAATTCCAAAAATTAAATTGCTTCGCGTGTTCGCTATCGCTCAAGTCCGGATTCTATATTTATTCCGCTATTCCCTCAACAAGAACAATACCAGACTTTACTCGATTTCGACTAAAACAGGACAATGATCTGAATGTACGGCATCCGGAAGAATCACGGCACGCTTTAATCTGTGCTGCAAAGAATCGCTTACCAGATTATAATCGATACGCCAGCCTTTATTATTTCCTCTGGCGCCGGCACGATAACTCCACCATGAATAATGATGCGGATCTTTGTTGAAATGACGGAAACTATCGATAAAACCGGATTTCATAAATCCGTCAAGCCAGGCACGTTCAGCAGGCAAAAATCCTGAAACGGTTTTGTTGCGAACCGGATCGTGAATATCGATGGCTTCATGGCAAATGTTGTAATCACCACAGATAATCAAATTCGGGATAGTTACTTTTAGCTCATTAATATAGGTCTGAAAGTCATCCATAAACATGAATTTATGGTCTAATCTCTCAATATTGGTTCCTGATGGAAGGTACAAACTCATTACAGAACAATCGTCGAAATCGGCACGAAGGTTTCGGCCTTCAAAATCCATGTGCTGAATTCCGGTTCCGTAAACGACATTGTTTGGCTTTATTTTAGAAAGGATAGCCACACCACTATACCCTTTTTTGGTCGCGGGATAATAATATTGATACGGATAACCTGCGGCAGTAATATCTTCAACCGGAATTTGTTCTTCTGTCGCTTTAATTTCCTGAAGACAAATAACATCAGGATTAGCATGTTGCAGCCATTCGATAAAGCCTTTAGTTATTGCGGCGCGTATTCCGTTTACATTATAAGAAATAATTTTCATCAGTGTTTTTTTTTGGATTTCAAATGTAATAAAAAAGTGGAAAGTTTGTGTTTGAATCAACGAAAAGTAGACTTTTTTGTTATCTTTGTTCGCTGCTCTAATAAATTAAAAATAGTACATGGGTTTAGTTACCGCGAAAGAAGTTGCAAAGGCAATAAATGTTGAGAAGTACGGAGTTTTTGGTACTTTTTCAGGCTGGATTCTTATGAAGGTTCTTAAGATCTCTACCCTTAATAAAATTTACGATCATAATAAACATTTAGAGGACGTTGCGTTTTTAAACGGGATTTTGGATGAGATGGAGATTAAATTCGAAATTCCAGAAGAAGATCTAAAACGTTTGCCTAAAGATGGTGCCTACATTACCATTTCGAATCATCCGCTTGGAGGGATTGATGGTATTTTGCTCTTGAAATTAATGCTCGAAAGAGAACCAAATTTCAAAATTATCGCCAACTTTTTGTTACACCGAATCGTTCCGCTTAAAAAATACATCATGCCGGTTAATCCTTTTGAAAATCATAAGGATGCTAAATCGAGCGTAGTAGGGATTAAAGAAACTTTGCGTCATTTAAGTGACGGAAAACCATTGGGAATTTTCCCTGCCGGGGAAGTTTCGACTTACAGAGATGGAAAACTGGTTGTTGATAAGCCCTGGGAAGAAGGTGCTTTAAAATTGATCAGAAAAGCGAAAGTCCCTGTTGTTCCGATTTATTTTCATGCTAAAAACAGCCGATTATTTTACTGGCTTTCTAAAATTGATGATACTTTGCGAACTGCAAAATTACCATCAGAATTGCTAACACAAAAAGACCGTGTCATTAAAGTTCGTATCGGGAAACCTATTTCGGTAAACGAACAAAATGAGATAGAATCGTTTGAAGAGTATTCGGAGTTTTTAAGAAAGAAAACTTATATGCTGGCAAATCCTTTTGAAAAGGACAGCAAATTACTGGATACCGCAAGTTTAAAAATACCAAAAGCGCCTAAAAAAATCGTTACGCCTGCAAATGAGTCAAAAATGATTGACGAGGTGAATATGCTGAGAAACAGCGATTGCCGTTTACTGCAGAGTAAAAACTACGAAGTGTTTTTTGCAAGAGCGAAATCTATTCCGAATATCCTGCACGAAATTGGTCGTTTGCGCGAAATCACTTTCCGTGAAGTAGGTGAAGGAACTAATGAATCTATCGATTTAGACAAATTTGACCAATATTATCACCATATGTTTTTATGGGATGACGAAACCAAAAAGATCGCAGGCGCCTATCGTATGGGATTAGGTTCTGAAATCTACCCAAAATACGGAATTGAAGGTTTTTACCTGAATGACCTGTTCAGATTCGAACCTGAATTGCACGATATGATGCACAAATCAATCGAAATGGGACGTGCGTTTATCATCAAAGAATACCAGCAAAAACCAATGCCTTTATTCCTTTTATGGAAAGGTATTATCCATACAACATTACGTTATCCGGAACACAAATATTTATTAGGCGGCGTAAGTATCAGCAATCAATTCTCTGACTTTTCGAAATCATTAATGATTGAGTTCATGAAGTCAAATTATTACGATCCGTATATAGCACAATACATTCATCCGAAGAAAGCATATAAGGTTAAACTAAAAGATGCTGATAAAGATTTTATCTTTGACGAAGCGGAATCAGATTTAAATAAATTTGACAAAATCATTGACGAATTAGAACCGGGAAATTTACGTTTGCCTGTTTTAATCAAAAAGTACATCAAGCAAAATGCGCGCGTTGTCGCTTTTAATGTCGATCCGTTGTTCAACAATGCCGTAGATGGTTTAATGTACATTAGAATCGCTGATATTCCTGAAAGTACTATGAAACCTGTTATAGAAGAGTTTCAAATAGAATTGGAGCGTAAATTATCTGAGAAAGAAGATTAATCATCATCTGATATAAAAAAGAAAATCCCACAAGTTTGAAACTGTGGGATTTTTTTATGTTTTTAAAACCAGCCTTTTTTACCAACCTGATAGGTTTGATAAAATTCTTCATCCGATTTTGTCAGGTATATTATTCCTTCTATAATACCTATTATACCACCTATTCCGAATACAAATCCAAGAATAAGCTGAATAACCCCTTCTCTGTTATATCCTAAATAAAATTTATGAATTCCTAAATAGCCTAATAAAATGGCTAAAATTCCGGCAACTAGCTTTTTATTTTCCTCACGACGAACCGGAGGATTATTCCAGTGTTCTGTTTTCGTATTTTCCATGTTTATAGTTTCTAAGTTATTTGATTAAACTTTGCTAATGATACAGATTATATCTTAAAACCAAATCGACTGATGTAATATATCATCAAAAGAATTGTTTTTAACGAACAGGATTAATCTTATTACATGATAAAAGGCTAGAAAATAAGCCATATTATACGCCAGTTTTCTGTTGTATAAAAGTCTTGTAAAATATTCCTTTTTAGTAATAATTTCTGTTGTTAATATAATTATGGTTAGCCAACAAAACAGAATAACAAAAGGGCCTAAAATGTGATAACTAATCGATTTATACACATCGCCCTGATAGAAATAAACCAATGACTTGGTTATACCACAACCGGGACACGGAAATCCGGTCACCATTTTGAAAGGACAAAACGACTGATCTGTCTCTAAATGATCGTTGTGATTATTAAGCATTAAAAAAAACGGAACTATCAGTGTAATTGCTGCACCGATAATTCCGTAAATTTTACGTTTTATTCTGTTATTATTTGTATAATCTGTTGATATCACCTTGTACGATCATTGCAGCTGCAAAAGGGAAAAAGAACCCTAAAACAATTAATAATGTAGACTGGTCTTTTTGAAGCTCTCCAGTTCTTTCATAAACTTTCGGCAATGCTTCTTTACCAGCCAGATAATAAAAATAAATATTGACCGGTGTGCAACATCCTGCAAAAATTGCAATAGGCTGCGAAATAACTTCTTTTCCGGCAACAGCATTCAAAACTTCTGATACTTTAATATTCCAATAGATTAAATATAGTCCGCAGGTTAAAAAACCAAAAAGCAGGACCATAACAGGATCTACCTTAAATACCGGAATTGGTTCATTAAAATTATTAGAGGTTTCGTGAAAATTGTTTTCCATTTTTTATAATTTAATAATTATGATTCAACGTTTCCTATCTCGTTGATTTCATTAAATTCATTCTTAGGATCCGGACCATATTCATTTGGACCTTTATCACCCTCTGTACAGGCTAATATTAAATTGTAAATAGGAATGATAAGAAACCATCCACTTTTTCCTACATCATGCATTCTTCTCACACCAACTGCAATTCCCGGAATTAAAACTGCCAAACTGTAAACATTTGCAAATAATCCTAATGTAGGAGAAACTAATCCAAGAACAAATCCTAAAACAAAACTGATAATAATGTTTGCTAAGAAAAACAACCAATATTCTTTTCTTCTTGCTCTTCCGTTAAAATTTGCATAGTTTTCAAAAACCACTTTTTTGTACCATTCAATCATAATTATAAAATTAGTTAGTTAATACCTACTCTTTTAGGATTTTCGGCTACTCCTTATTATTTAAAATTTTGTTAAAATCTAAAACAATATTAAAAAAAAATACTTATAAAAACTAATTCTAAATAACTTTATTGTACGGAAAAAACTTGTTATTAATATCCAAACTTTTTTGGTTTTACTTTTTACAGCAAAACTGCTTTAATTTTATCTACGATAACCTGTGCCAATCGTTCATGACTTTCGAAGGTCCAGCCGGCAATATGAGGCGTTAGTAAGACATTTTTGGCTCCTAATAAGTATTGAAACGCTTCGGGAGTATTTTTATCCTGAAATAAGGTTTCAAAAGATAATTTCTCATACTCTAAAACATCGAGACCAGCTCCAAGGATCTTTTTAGCCTTCATGGCTTCAACTAAATCTGCCGTGACAATGTTTTTACCCCGTGAAGTATTTATGATCCAAAATGGCTTTGTAAATGCGTTTATAAAACCGGCATTAACCATTTTATCTGTTTCAGGAGTCCACGGAAGATGCAAACTCAGAACATCTGCTCTTTGCTGTAGTTCCTGCAATGAAACTTGCCTGGCATTTTCATCACCAATATTTTCCAGAATATCATAAAAGACAACCTCTGTTTCAAAACCACGAAGCTTTTTAGCAAACGCTTTTCCCATGTTCCCATACCCAATGATCCCTACTGTTTTTCCATCCAGTTCATGACCACGATTGCTTTCACGGTTCCAGTGTCCGGCTTTTATTTCGGCATCGGCCTGATTTAGATTATTGAATAATGATAAGATCACGCCCAGCGAATGTTCTGCAACGGCATTACGATTGCCTTCCGGCGCGGCGATTAAATGGATTCCTTTTGTTGACGCATAATCACAATCTATACTTTCCAGACCCGCTCCAACTCTGGCAATAAATCGCAAACTGGTCGCTTTATCTAAAAAGGTTTTGTCAATTTTAAAACGGCTTCGGATTACGATTCCGTTATAATCCTGAATTTTAGTTTCAACTTCTTCTTTTGAAGATTTAAAATCGGCATGATTTTCAAAACCCGCTTCTTCTAATTGCTGCCATAAAATGGGGTGATTGCTATCGATATGAAGAATTTTAATTGACATGAAATTATAACTTAAATTAGAAAAACAAAGTAACAAAAAAAATACGGCTTTCTGTTTTAACCCAAAAAAATCGCTAATAAATGTGTAAATTCGCATAAAACGGTTTTTTATGAAAACAATTGGTTTAATAGGAGGCATGTCATGGGAAAGTTCTACATTATATTATCAGGTAATAAATAGAACCGTTCAGGAAAAACTAGGAGGTGTTCATTCCTGTGAGTCGATAATGTATTCTGTTGATTTTAATAGAATTGCGGTTTTGCAAAAAGAAGGAGAATGGGACAAACTAGGAATTTTAATGACCGAAGCAGCTCAAAGACTTGAAAAAAGCGGAGCAGATTTTATAGTATTATGCACCAATACGATGCATAAATTATCTGATGAAATAGAAAAAAACATATCAATTCCTTTAATTCATATTGTCGATGCAACTGCCGAAAAGATTAACGAAGAAAATTTAAAAAAAATAGGATTGTTAGGAACCTCCTTTACAATGGAACAGGATTTTTTTAAAGGCAGATTGCTAAACAACTAAAACATTGAGACTATAATTCCTAACCAAAAACAAAGACATGAAATTCATAGGATTATATACGAAGAGCTGGTAAAAGGAATAATAAACAGCAATTCAAGGAATATCTTTTTAGAAATAATAACCGATTTAATCCATCAGGGAGCTGAAGGAATTATATTAGGATGTACAGAAATAGAATTATTAATTACTAATGAATATACTAATGCAAAATTGTTTAAAACAGCAGAAATTCATGCAAGAAAAGCTGTCGAATTTGCATTAGAATAAATATCAAATTTGAAAATGAAATTAACCCGGACTTTTAAATCCTTTTTTGAAAACGAAAGATCAGGAGGATTACTCTTGCTCTTTGTTACGATTATATCTCTTTATCTTGCCAATTCGTCTTTTCAAACCCAATATATTGCTTTTTGGGAACAGGATTTCAACGGACATTCAATCACACACTGGATTAATGATGGTTTGATGGCGATTTTCTTTTTATTGATTGGTTTAGAGTTAGAACGCGAAATATATCATGGCGAATTGTCGAGCATCAAAAATGCTTCTTTGCCTATTATGGCTGCTTTTGGCGGAATGTTAGTTCCTGCGGCAATCTTTCTTGCCTTAAATTTTGGGACTGCCACTCAAAACGGAGCGGGAATCCCCATGGCGACTGATATTGCTTTTGCAATTGGAATTTTATCTCTTTTAGGAAAAAAAGTCCCGTCGTCGCTAAAAGTGTTTTTAACTGCATTGGCGGTTATCGATGATTTAGGTGCTATAATTGTTATCGCGATTTTTTATACAACTTCAATTGCGTTTGTAAATCTTGCTATAGCTTTAGGAATCTGGATCTTCTTATTTATTTTGAATCGAATGAAAATTCACAATTTAATCCCCTATTTAATTGGAGGTGTAGTGATGTGGTATTTTATGCTAAACTCCGGCGTTCATGCCACTATTACCGGCGTTATACTGGCTTTTGTGATTCCGTTTGGAGATGGAGGAAAAAATTCTTCTTCATATAAATTGCAGCACTTTTTACATAAACCTGTTGCTTTTGTAATTTTACCTTTATTTGCTATAGCGAATACCTGCATTGCAATAAACTCCGATTGGCACGAAGGCCTAAATCACCCTAATACATTTGGAATCATTTTAGGGTTAGTAATTGGAAAGCCATTAGGAATCATACTTTTTTCTTCGATTGGAGTTAGTGCCGGATTGTGTTCTTTACCCAAAAGTTTAAAATGGGCCCATATTCTGGGTGCCGGAATGTTAGGCGGAATTGGTTTTACAATGTCTATTTTTATTACCATTTTAGCTTTTAAAGATCCTGAAATTATTGTTTTTTCTAAAATTGCAATTTTGGTTGCTTCAGTTCTTTCAGGGATTTTTGGTTTTGTATATTTAAAATATATTCTTACTCGAAATAAAATATAATATGATGAATTCTGCACCTAAAATTATATTGACACTATTCTTGATTTTACTAGTTTCGGCCTGTAACAATAAACCCAAACCTGCTGTTCAGGAAGACAGTCCTAAAGCAATAATTACTGATTCAATACCCAAAAATGAAGATTCTATCGAAGGCTTTTATGAAACTCAACCAGAGCCAGACAATACTGATCAATGCACCATTTCTGTTGAAATCAAGAAAGGTAAAAGCGGTTATATCTATTTTCTGAAAACCAAACTTCGAAAGCTTAAAGGCATTGCAAGTTTTACCAAAAATGAATCCGGAGAAAAATATATCACTTTAGAGGGTATAAAATGGGATGAATTTGAGGGAGACATCAGCCGTGAAGAAGAATCCGATTCTACAGAAACTGATCACAAAGAGTTAGAAATACCTGTTGGAATTGATGCCAGTTATGTCAAAGACACCATGACGATTCAAAATTACGGGAATTCAATGAATTCATATACTAAAATTTCTGAATGTGCCAGAAAGTATATACAGCTGATTAGAAAATAAATTCTAATATTTAAATTCCAATTTTGCTTTAAATGAAAAGAATTAATCAAATCCTTTTTTCTTCGATAACAATTATCATTTTACTTGTTGGGATAATATTACATCAAATAATAACATTTAAAGACCATCCTGATTTGAATTGTCGAATTCCTGTTCCTTTTTGTGGAACATCAATTCCTGAATTAACAGAAAAACAATATAAAGGAAAAGAAATTTTTAATTCTAATTGTGCAGTTTGCCACAAACTAGACGCAAAAAGTACCGGACCAGCACTTCGCAATGTAGATTCACTGGTTTTTGTAAAATGGATAATCGATAAAAACCACAAAATTGACAGCATTAAAATTGATAAATTAGGACTAGATTATCACAGAACGATGTTTAAAGATTTTGTAAATGAAAAAAATCTTGCCTTACTAATAGATTATTGCTCAAGAACACGTTATTAAAACCCAAAAACAAAAAATCCCAAATTCCACCGTTATCAGGGTTGGAATTTGGAATTTTAAAATATTGGAATTTATAATAATTTAACCTTTAATCTGTTTCAAAGAAGTTTTGATCCCTTTAATCAATGATGAACTAAAACCATTGTGTTCCATTTCGTTCAATCCAACAATGGTACAGCCCTGTGGCGTTGTTACACGGTCGATTAATTGTTCCGGATGTACTTTTTCTTCTAACAGCATTTTCGCGGCTCCTTTTACGGTTTGTGCCGCGATGGCCAAGGCAGTTTGAGAATCAAATCCTATTTCGATTCCGGCCTGCATTGAGGCACGAATATATCTTAAGGCATATGCTGTTCCGCATGCCCCAAGAACTGTTGCGGCATCCATTAATTTTTCATCGATGACCGGAGCAGTTCCCAGATCCTGAAACAAATCAACGATTGGCAATGCTTTTTCCTTATCCTTTTCAGGGAAAGAAATGCAAGTCGCTGATTCGCCAAATTGTGCTGCTATATTAGGCATAATTCGTATAACCGGATATTCGTTATTTGTTTTTTCCTGAAGCACATCCAAAGACAAACCACTTACTGCCGAAGCAATTGTTTTTCCTTTTATTACGGGCAGAATTTCAGCCAAAACCGTGTCAACCTGATACGGCTTTATGGTTAAAATCACCACATCAGCTTCCTGAATATTATGTTTATTATCTGATGAAACCGTGATTCCGTATTCTGATAAATACTGAATACTAGCCGTATTTCTTCTTGTAACGGTAACCTGATTGTTTTTCGAGAACTTGGCAATTCCTAAGGCAATAGAAACACCAAGGTTTCCTCCTCCTATTATATGTACTTTCATTCTGGTTGGTTTTTGATTTATTTTTGGTTGTTTAAGAGCCCATTTTTCGACGTGTAAATTACGCAGATTTTACAGATTTTAAATCACTGTAATCTATCAATTTGTGGCAAAAATCTAAAAGTCAAGAATTATTTTCGCTATTCCAAAAGCATTATTCTATCTAACTCTTTGCGAAAGGAACGCGGATGATACGGATTTACAAAGGTAAAAACGCGGATGAAAAGGATTTTCAAAAATAATAGATGAAAAATCCGTTTAATCCGTGTTTTCGCGATAGCAAATCTGTTTAATCTGCGTTCCTCTATAGACAATTTAAGTTAGCAACTCTTTACTTCGTCCGTTCGCCATCCCTCGGGTGTCAAAGTCCCAAACCACTTTCTTGAAATTTGTGGTCGTAATGAACAAACCTTGCACAAAATTTACCCGATCTATTTTATTCTTACAACAGCTTTCCTTTTAATAGTAAAGAAGCTATGGTAAAATAAATGACTAATCCTGTCACATCGACTAAAGTAGCCACAAATGGTGCAGATGAAGTTGCGGGATCGAGTTTAAGTCTCTTCAATAAAAAGGGTATCATAGATCCTGAAAGCGTTCCCCATAAAACAATAAAAACCAACGAAAGTGAAACTGTAGCACCAATTGCTAACCAGTGTTCTCCATATTCATAAAGACCTGTTTGCTGCCAAACCATAATTCTGATAAAACCAACAATTCCCAAAATAGCACCTAATAAAAAACCCGATGCAATTTCTTTTTTCATTACATACCACCAGTCTTTTAGCGTAAGCTCTTTCAATGCCATGGCACGAATGATAAGGGTTGCAGCCTGAGATCCTGAATTTCCTCCACTCGAAATAATAAGCGGAACAAATAAGGCCAAAACTACTGCCTTCTCGATCTCACCTTCAAAAAATCCCATTGCCGAAGCGGTAAACATTTCTCCAATAAAAAGAACCACTAACCATGTCGCTCTCTTTTTTACCATTTCACCCAGACGGGTTTGAACATAAGGTAATTCAAGGGCTTCAAGTCCCCCGAATTTCTGGATATCCTCAGTATCTCTTTTTTCTATTTCGTCTTTGATGACATCAATAATATCATCAATTGTAATGCGGCCTACCAAACGTCCTAATTCATCTACGACAGGAATGGCTTCCAAATCGTATTTATCCATCATTCTGGCTACCTCAACATCAGGTGTTTCAACATTTACATGATATAATTTTCTAATATAGATATCAGAAATTTGTGTTTTGGTTGATGTTGTCAATAAATCTTTAAGGGATAATCTGCCTTTAAGCCTGTTTTCATCATCAACCACATAAATAGAATGCACTCTGGAAACATTTTCTGCCTGAATCCGCATTTCTTTCACGCACGTTAATACGTTCCAGTTTTCGTTGACTTTTACCAACTCTTTGTGCATGATACCTCCGGCAGTATCTTCATCATAACGCAATAAATCAACGATTCCTTTTGCGTGTTCAACGTCCTGAAGTTCTGAGATTACTTCAGCTTTTCTGTCTTTCGAAAGTTCACCAATAATATCTGCCGCATCATTGGTCTCCAATTCATCCAGCTCTTCGGCAATTTCTTTAGGCGAAAGTCGATTTAAGATCTGTTCACGTAAATCATCCTCTAATTCCAGAAGAATTTCGGCTGTTTTTTCGCTATCTAAAACCTTAAATATATAAGTTGCTTCATCAATGTCAATTTCATCAAGGATTTCAGCGAAATCGGCATGGTGCATGTCATTTAATAAAACCTCCAGCTCTTTGTTGTTTTTAGCTTGAATGAGTTGAGCTATTTCTTTAATTAGCTCTTTGCTGATTTTAAACTCCATCGGCTTCTATTTTTTGAGTCAAAACAATAAATTCCTCCACGCTTAATTGCTCCGGACGCTTATCAAAGATAGTGTCTAATCGCAATTCATCTGATAAATTTAATGTTTTCAAACTGTTACGTAATGTTTTTCGTCTTTGCTGAAAAGCCGTTTTTACAACCGTAAAAAACAACTTTTCTCCGCATGGAAGGCTATAATCTTCCTTTCGGGTCATTTTCATCACACCCGACTTGACCTTGGGCGGAGGAATAAAAACGTTTTCATCTACCGTAAACAGATACTCAGTATCATAGAAAGCCTGGGCTAATACGGATAAGATTCCATAAGCTTTTGAGCCTTTTTTCTCGCATATTCGTTCAGCTACTTCTTTTTGAAACATCCCCGAAAATTCCGGAATCTGATGTTTGAATTCTAAAGTTCTAAAAACGATTTGCGTAGAAATGTTATAGGGAAAATTCCCAATAATAGCGAATTGTTTATTTTCGTAAACCTCGTTTATATTGTATTTCAGGAAATCCTGAGAGATAATTTTATCTTTTAGTTTTGGATAATTTTCACCCAAATACACCACAGATTCCGTATCGATCTCGATCACATGTGTATTAATTGGTTTGTCAAGCAAATACTTAGTCAACACACCCATCCCCGGTCCTATTTCTAAAACCTCATCGTATCCTTTTAAGCTTAGAGTATCTGCAATTGCTTTGGCGATACTTTCGTCTTTCAGGAAGTGTTGTCCTAAATGTTTTTTGGCTTTTACTTTTTCCATTTTCTTTTTTTAGATTCTTAGATTTTTAGATTGCTTAGATCGCTAGATTTTCAGTAAGCCTGAAATCTATAAAGTCTAATGATCTAAAATCTCTTTTAATGTTCCGAAATTACTTCCAGTTCTGTTCTGAATGAAAGCATTTTGTCTGCAAATAAACTTAAAGCTTCCTGATGAAAAGCGGGTTCGTCTTCGATATAATACTGATCCAAAGTTTCTTTGCTGTCCGTAACATATTGTACTGAATAAGTGATTCCACCCATTTCTTCTTCAATTAAAACCCTGACAATTCTTGCCGAAGAAAACTTATTTGTAGCCAGAATTTCCGGTATATGTTTTTCCTGCATCCATTTTAACCATTGGTCATGAACGCTCTCGTGTATATTTGTGGTAACGTTGTAAATAATCATTCCTTTTAGATTGTTAGATTATTAGACTACTTAGATTGTTAGACTTTCGAATAATCTAACTATCTAAAAATCCAATAATCTGAATTATAAATTTTTATCTCCTCTCAACTCACGGTATTTTTTTCTCGCATCAACAAAGTAAATACTGTCCTGATGGTTAAAAATTACCTTTTCATACAAAGGTTTTGCCTTTTCTGTATCTTTCAATTCGTCGTTGTAAATTTCTGCCGAAAAAAACAGCGCTTCATCTACATATATTCCGTCGCTATGATGGTCAATGATCTCTTGGTACTGGCTTAAAGCCGAATTAAAATCTTTCTGACTTTCATAGACTTTTCCTAAACGCAACAATGTTACAGCTTCTATTTCCTGTCCCTTAAAGGTTTTTAAAATACTCTGAAACTGGGCAATGGCTTCCGGTTTTTTATTCTGATAGATTAAAAAATCGCCTTTTGCAAACTGCTTTAATGCCGTTTGTGTCGAATCAGCAACGGTATTGTCATTTATCAATAAAAAATATTCCAAGGCGTCATTGGCAATTAACTGTGTGTTCGCCGCTTTCAGCTCTTTAAATTGTTTCAAAGCCCACTCAAAATCGCCTTTGTAATAACTTGTTTTTGCTGCTTTTAAACTTGCTTCATGCGCCATGACATCATTCTTTAAATCCAATTGAATCTGCGAATAATAAATCAACGCCTGATTGAATTTTTCTTCTAAAAGCAAGATGTCAGCCAGCTCCATCTTTGCATCTGCTCTTTGATAATCATTCAAATTTAAATCCAGTGCTTTTTTAATAATTGCCTTGGCTTCTTCAGTCTTTTTGAGATTAAAAGCCAGGAAATGTGCCTGAATTATTTGCAAAGATAAGGTAAAAGGAGTTATTTCATAGGTTGCAAGCAATTGTTGTAACTCGGTATTGATAATTGGATAGTCTTTTTCCTGAGCTTTATCGATTTTAATTTGCATTAAATACGAATTCGTCTGAATCAGTAAATCTAAATTTTTGGTGTTTTGAAGTATAAAATTCAGAATTTCTGTTGCGGTTTCAGTATCATCTTCATTCAGTGCAAACTGACTTAGATTGACGATACTCGAAAGCGATTCCGGATCTCGTTTATAGATTGCTTTTTCCTGAATAAAGGCTTTTCCGAATTCTTTCTGCTGCACATAAAACCAACTTAAATAATGGTTCCAAAACACATCCTGATCTTTTTGGGTTCTCAGGATTAAAGCTTTACGCATGGCATCTTTAAAAGCCGTATTATCTGTTTCCCCATTCATGAAACGGGACAATTGTGTCTGAATTAAATTGGCATTCTGCTGATTATTATAGGATTCCGTCAGTAAAAGATCAATCATCTGATCCGTCTTTCCTAACTGTCCGTACAACATCCCAATCTGGAAATTAAAATTATAATTCGGCTGGATTTGCATTGCCGTTTGATAGGATTTTAAAGCATATTCCAGCAAAACCTTTTTCTCGAAAGAATTTCCGATTCCGTAAACATCATTCGGACTCGTTTTTATTTTTTCGATAGCCTGCTCGTAGTAATTTTTGGCTTTTGCATCGTTCTTCTGTAATTGATAGTTATATCCCAATTCTACCAGAAAGATTCCTTGTTTGTATCTGTTATAACGATCCTGAATCACTTTTTCAGCTATATCAAATTGCTGTAATTGCTGATAACAATCAATCGTTCTTAAAAAATATTGTGTGTTGGATGGTGAACTTTTTAAAAGCTCTTCATAACTGATTTTAGCTTTTTCGAAATCGCCTTTATCATAGTAATATTGAGCCAATTGCTCATTTTGTGCTGATGCAAAAACAGACCACAACAAAACGATATAGATAAAGATGTTTTTCATATTTCAGTTTTTTTCAGTTTTCAGTCTCAGTTCTCAGTCTCGGTTTCAGCGCAATTCACTGTAAACTGCGACTGCAAACTAAACCTCAACGTTCTTCTTAGATTTCCAAATCATCAAAGCTATTCCAATTAAAATAAAGGGAATACTTAATATTTGTCCCATATTAATAATCATATCGTCCTCAAAGGCTTCTTGATTTTCTTTAAAAAATTCGATTATAAATCTGGCTACAAACATTAAAGTTAAGAAACATCCAAAGATAAATCCGTCTGCTTTTCTAAACTTTTCCGTCTTGTACAAATAAAGCACGATCCCAAAAATCAATAAATAGGCAAATGCTTCGTACAATTGTGTTGGATGCCTTGGGATCATATCGTCTCTTTGAAAAACAACACCCCAGTTTCCATTCGTTGGTTTTCCGTAAATTTCAGAATTCATGAAATTTCCGAACCTGATAAAAGCTCCTGTAACCGGAACTCCAATGGCCATTTTATCTAAAATCCATAAGAACTTCACGTTGTATTTTCGGCAATATAAGATCATGGCGATCAAAACACCAATCGATCCTCCGTGACTGGCAAGACCCTGATAACCCACAAATTTATAAACTCCGGCTATTTTCTGAATTGGTAAAAGTATTTCTATTGGATGTTGCAGAAAATAGGACGGTTCATAAAAAAAGCAATGTCCCAGGCGCGCGCCTAAAATGGTACCTACAATTACATACACCAACAAACTATCCAGATTATCAAGTGAAAGATGTTCTTTTTGGTAAATCCTTCTTACAATATAATACCCTAATAATAACCCGCAGGCAAAAAGAGCGCCATAATATTTTAAAGGAAAACTATCCGTGATCATGAAAATAACAGGATCTACATTCCAATTTAAAATTCCGTTACTCATAATAGGTTCTTTATTAAAGTACTCAGTCGCAGTTTACAGTCACAGTTGAAAAACTGAAAACTGCGACTGCGACTGTAAACTTTATTTTTATTCTTAATTTATAATATCAAATCCGCAGTACGGACGTAAAACTTCCGGAATTACGATTCCTTCCGGAGTTTGGTAATTTTCTAATATTCCGGCCAAAACTCTAGGCAAAGCCAATGAACTTCCGTTTAAGGTGTGTGCCAATTGGTTTTTTCCGTCTTTGTCTTTGAAACGTAATTTTAAGCGATTTGCCTGAAAAGTTTCGAAGTTAGAAACTGAACTAATTTCTAACCAGCGATCCTGCGCTGTAGAGAACACTTCAAAATCATATGTCAAAGCCGATGTGAAACCCATATCGCCACCACACAAACGTAAAACGCGGTATGGCAATTTCAATTCTTTCAAAATATCTTTTACGTGTTCTACCATTCCATCAAGTGCTTCATAAGACTTATCAGGATGTTCAACACGCACGATTTCTACTTTATCAAATTGGTGCAAACGGTTTAATCCGCGTACGTGTGCTCCGTAAGAACCTGCTTCACGACGGAAACATGGCGTGTATGCCGTATATAAAACAGGCAACTCAGTTTCGGTTAAAAGAACATCGCGGAACAAATTCGTAACCGGAACCTCAGCAGTTGGAATCAAATATAAATCATCAATTGTTGAGTGATACATTTGTCCTTCTTTGTCCGGCAATTGTCCTGTTCCGTAACCTGAAGCTTCGTTTACCAAATGCGGCACCTGAACTTCATTATAACCTGCAGCAGTATTTTTATCTAAAAAATAGTTGATTAAAGCACGTTGCAAACGAGCTCCTTTTCCTTTGTAAACCGGAAAACCAGCACCCGCAATTTTTACACCCAATTCAAAATCGATGATATCGTATTTTTTAACCAATTCCCAGTGAGGTTGCGCGCCTTCGTGAAGAACAGGAATATCTCCTTCCTGAAAAACATTCAAGTTGTCGTCCGGAGTTTTTCCTTCAGGAACAATATCAGCCGGAAGGTTTGGTAATGTGTATAATAAATTGGTCAATTCAGTTGCCAAAGCTTCTGCTTTTTCGCCTAATTCTTTGCTTTTTTCTTTTAATGAAACCGTTTTTTCTTTTAAGATTGCTGCTTTAGCTTTCTCTCCCGCTTTCATTAATTCTCCAATATCTTTGGATAATTTATTAGATTCGGATAAAGTGTTGTCTAATTCAACTTGTGTTGCACGACGGTTTTCGTCTAATTGCACGACTTCTTCAACAACGCTTTTAGCATCGATATTTCGTTTTGCTAAAGCCTTGATTACTTTCTCCTGATTCTCTCTAATAAATGCGATCTGTAACATAGCTTGATTTTTATAACTATTGTATTTTTTTATAACGGAAGCAAATTTAAGGAAATGTTTTATAAGATCACGACAAAGTTGATTCTAAAGTTAATTCAGGGTTCTTCCACGGAGATACACGAAGGTTACACAGAGATTTTTATTATTTTGAATGGAATTTAACCCCACCGGGGTGAAATTTTTATAGCAATAAAAATTCAATTAATGTAGAACCACAGCGGGGTGAAATCTTTGACGCCTTAATATATCGCTCCGATGGAGCTTAAATACAAAATCAATATTCTTTTCTATAAATATGACGCTGAGATGGAGCTTTATTTGTGTATGAATTAGATACTACAAATACTTATTCTTTTATAACTCTGAACGTTTCTTCAACACCTTCAATTGTAACTTTCAAAATATAAAACCCCGAAGTTAATCCTGTAACATTTATCGTTCCGTCGCTGGTTTTACCTTTTAACGTACTTTTTGATTCGAAATCAAAAAACTCGAAATCAAAGTTTTTAGTTTTCAGATTCTCAACCGAAACTACCGCAGAAACAGGATTTGGGGAAACAAAAGGCTTTTTAAGATTTATAACTTCAGCCTGAACATCATTACAGGCACTTTCTAATAACGACGTTAAATCAACCTCATCATAAACCAAAGTATAATTAAGTTCTTTTGCTTTCTGAAACCATTCGCAGGCTTTTTTATTTTTATGTTGATCGAGATAAATGATACCGAGATTTTTCATGGCATACGAATTATTCTTATCTGTTTTTAACGCTTCTTTCAAATCAGCAATTCCTTTATCTGATGCTCCTAATTATGATAAAGCAAACCTCTGGTCGTTCTTAAATCCCTGCCTCCATAAGCCCTATTATCGATTATTGCTTTTTCATATTTAAAAGCAATCGTAATATTATCCATTGCTTTTTGATACTCGGCCGTATCAGTATACAATCTGGCGAGTGCCCATCTTGCATTTGCATCATCCGGTTTTTTGGCTGTGATTTTTTCCAAATAATAACCCGCCAGATCATACGCTTTTCGTTCTTGCAAAAGATTCGCAAAGTTGTATAAAATGCGTAGGTCATCAGGAGCATTTTTTATGGCTTTGTAATAATAATTGAACGCAAAATTGTCCATATCAAGAGAAGCATAAATACTCGCCAATCTGTCGTAAAGCTTGCTTCTGAATACATCTTTCTTTTCTGCTAAAGAGTCTGAAAGGGCTTTATTTCTTGGATCTTTATCTATGGAATATTCTACTTTTTTTAAATCTTCTAACGCCAATGTGGTATTGCCAAGGCTGATACTTAAAACCCCGCGATTGAATAAATCATTAACCGTAGTCGGGTTATAATTGGTTTTTATATTAATATCAGTCAATAGTTTAAGTGCTTTTTTTACCGATTCTTCTCTGTCTTTACCAAAAGGCAATTTATGATCGGTTCTGCTGACTAACTTTCCGTGGGAATAATTCCAGGTTACCAACTTTTCGCCTTGTTTGTTGTACTGAAAAGAATCAGCATTTTTTAAACCTTTATCATCATAATAAAAAATCTCATTGAGCTTTCCGTTGGGATAATAGGTTTTGGTACTGTCCGGTTTTTTATCCGGTCCGAACCAAATTTCGACAGAAACGACATGGTCATTATAAAAATAGCGGGAAACATCCTCCTTTTTTCCATTGTCTTTTTCCTGAGCAGATAGCAAAACAGGAAAAAACAACAATAGAAATACTATTTTTTTATATCGGATAATTGGCACTGTCAAAATTTTAAGGATTAAATGGAAATTCAAATTTCGGATAAAAATATTTAAGCTTCATCTATAAATTTTCAAATCCTTCTTTTTGAATCTGTGAAACTTTTCATAAAAATTAAAATCATCGATTAAACGAAACAATTTTATTCTAATTTTGTAAGGTTACCTAACAAGTTTAACTTTATAGAAATGCAAACAAAAGAATTAGCCTCCTCTTTGCGAACTGTAATATCACTTTTGCACAAAAGCTTACGCAAACAAATGTATTCTGTTAATACACTTTCACTGACCGAAATGGAAACCATCGGGCACCTGATTCGAAATACCAACTTACTTCCTTCTGAATTGGCCAATTTGACACGGGTTAAGACACAATCGATGTCACAAATCATCAAAAAACTCGAAGGATTAGAGATTATTACCAGAACTCCTTCTACAGAAGATGGCCGAAAAGTCTACATCTCTTTAACCGAATATGGAAAACAAGCCATTGAAAAAACAAGATTCGACCGTGACGAATGGCTCACAGAAGCCATCACGCAACACTTAACAAAGGAAGAAAAGGAGTTACTGGAAAGAGCAATTCCTGTTTTGAATAAAATTGTTCCGATTAATTAAAATCGAAAATCAATGTCAAAGATTTTAAACATCAGAACTTTCAAAGCCTTTCAAAGCCGCAATTATGCTTTGTTTTTTGGCGGACAATTGATTTCAAGAATCGGAATGTGGATGCAGCGAACCGCCGTAGTCTGGATAGTTTACAGCATGACCCATTCTACTTTTATGTTGGGATTGACTGTTTTTGCAGAACAATTTCCTTCGTTTTTATTCTCGCTTTTGGGCGGAGTTGTGGCCGACAGAAACAATCGGTACAAAGTTTTAATGATTACCCAAATTATATCTGCATTGCAGGCAGTTCTTCTTACTGTTTTAGTATTTATGGAGCATTACGTGATTTGGGAAATATTGAGTTTAAGCGTGCTGCTCGGGATCGTAAATGCTTTTGACATTCCGGCAAGACAGCCTTTGGTGCATGACATTATCAAGAAAAAAGAAGATCTCCCAAATGCCATTGCTTTAAACTCAACGCTCAATAATCTGGCAAGATTAATTGGTCCGTCATTATCCGGAATTGTACTCACGCAATTTGGAGCAGGAAACTGTTTTTTACTGAATGCAATAAGTTTTATAGCCGTAATTATATCCTTACTATTAATGAAATTACCGCCTTATAAACCTAATCCAATAAAAAAGAAAATCTATACAGACCTGAAAGACGGTTTAATTTACCTTAAAAACACACCAAAGATTAGCGTTATCCTTTTGATGTTATCCCTTTTATGTTTACTTGTTATTCCGTACAATACACTATTGCCGGTTTATGCCAAAATCATCTTTAAAGGAAACGCAGCTACTTTTGGTTACATCAATAGTTTTATCGGTTTAGGAGCCGTTATCGCAGCGATATATTTAGCTTCTTTAAAATCAAGTACCAATCTTAAAAGAGTATTATTTATAAACACGATAATTTTAGGAATCAGCTTAATTATTTTTTCGCATTTAAATATTTTCCCAATTGCAATGGCCGTTGCTATTGTTTGCGGATTTGGCACTATGTCGCTTATCCCTATTTGCAACACCATTTTGCAGCTCGAAGCTGATAAGGCCATGAGAGGAAGAGTCATAAGCTTTTTTGCCATGGCGGCTTTTGGAATGATCCCGATAGGAAGCCTTTTCATCGGAATGGTTTCTAAATATATTGGCGCACCAAATAGTTTACTCATTCAGGGCATTATAGCACTTATTATCGCAATTTCGTTTTATGTATTTTTTAAAAGAAAGAAAAAAACTCAGGAAATAGTAATTCCGATACAAACAGAAGAAACAGATAGTATCAACAATCAAATCTAAAAAAAAAATGGAACAAAACACCGCCTTACTTGTCATGGACATGCAACTTGGAATATTATCTAATTTTACAAATCCTGAAAACATTATCAGGAATGTAGCCCAAGCTATAGAAAATGCAAGAGCTAAAAACATTCCTGTTATTTATGTAACGCTTGGGTTTAAAAACGGAGCCTCAGAAATTAGTTCAAATAACAAAGTTTTTGCCGCGACAAAAGAGCATATTAATAACATTAACCTGGAAGAGTTTTCGAAGATTCATCCCGAATTAGCCCCTCAGGAAAATGATATACACGTTATGAAACGCAGGGTAAGTGCTTTTACAGGAAGTGAACTTGAAATTATTTTAAGATCGAGAGAAATTAAGCATATCATCCTTTCGGGTGTTGCTACTAGTGGAATAGTGTTGTCTACTATGACTGAAGCAAGCGACAAAGATTATAAAATCAGTATTTTATCTGATGCTTGTGCCGATCGTGATGATGAAGTACATAGGGTTCTGACAACAAAAGTATTCTTACGTCATGCACAGGTTTTAACCATTGAAGAATGGAAGAACTCGTAATCACTGGAGTCCTAGCCCAGATAGAAGCGGTATCCTTTGCTTGCCTTCTTTAGGCAAGCAAAGATAAAGCGGATAGCTGGAAATAGCTCCTGAAAATTATTTATATTCTACCAATAGTTCTTTTAATTCCTTTGTTTTTAAATACGCAGCAAAACGTCCGGATAATAATAACATTTCTCTTTCTTCTGGAGTAATTCTCAGTTTAGTTTCTACGTGTGAGGCATATTCGTATAACATCAGCACTTGTCTGGCAGCTAAATCTTTGAATTTTTCTTTGTCTAAAGTAGCAACAATTATTTCGCCTTCTTTATCTTTTTTAAAGGAAGCTTCGCCAAACCTCATGATCAGTTCCTGCTTGAAGTTTGCATATAATTTTGCCCAACTGCCCGATTCATCATTGGTGTTTTTTAATTCAAACACCAAATCCTCATAAGGGTAATCTTTTGGCATCTTTACCAAATAATCCCTGATCGTCGTAAAACCAATAATCTGATAATTGGTAACGGGTATTTTATAACGCTCAAAAGTACTTTCGACATCTTTATCAAAAGTCATATATCGGGTTTGAACCGTATATAAAGAAGCGGTTTCAAACAGCGAAATCAATCTGATTTTGGCATCGGTTATATACGGTGTTTTTTTTCCTTGTCCCAGGCAATCAATAAAAAGGGCTTTCTTATTCTTATCATTCACTCTGGTATCGTTATGAAGCAATTCGACCAAAGTTTTATAACCCATATTATCAGATGCGCCGCCATCGACAATACACAAAATCTTATCCTGATTTTTAACGCCAAATTTCACTTTTGGCAAAACACCCGGAAAAGCAGAACTCGCCGTAATAGCATAGGTTACCGGAAAATTATAACCGTCATTTATTTGATTTTCATTCAGGGCAATTTCAGCTTTATTGGGCGCCAAAGACGAATTCAGGTTTAAACCACGAATAATATGCGGCATAAACGGAATGCGTTCTCCATTATTAAAAGCTGTTCCGTTCGCCACAAACATGGGCAAAGAAGGAGTTGCTTTACTTTCTTTTGGAATAAAAAAGTCTGACAGCAGCATTTGAGAATCAAACTTATCGGTATTATTAGGATTTATCGCATCGTATTGCAAAATATCCGAATCGATGCGTTGTGTCATTGATATTTTATCCCCTTTTTCGTTTCTGTTATTGTTCAGTAAAGACAAAATATTAACCGATTTATCAACGTAATCCTTATAAGCATCGGCTTTAGAAAAATAGAATTCGTTGAACGAGCAATTATCACGAAACAATTTATTCTTCAGGATCGTTAAGTAATATCCTGCCGAAAAACAGCCGCCTGAAACCGTAGAGAAATAGTCGATTTCATTCAGAAAATTACGTTGCGAATTGTCTCCTTTAATTTCTTCCAGTCCTAAAAGTACGCCCATGCTAAAAAACTGCGCGCGGGAACCTCCGCCCGAAATCCCGATTCCCAAAGCAATATTAGGGTTCTGAAACTTTTTATCACGATCCTGAACCGACTTATAATCGGTTAACGAAACCGAAGGAATCGAACTGTAATTGATTTCTGAAAAAAGGTTGATTTTGTTTTGAGAAAATCCTGTTTGAAGAAAAAGCAACAGCAATATTAGGCAGTATCTGTATCTCATTTCGGGCTTTTTTTAATCGCTAAATCGCTTAAGGCTAAATTAATAAAGTTATTTCACAAAGTAACACGAAGACTTCACAAAGATTCGCCAAGATTTTTTTAAAGAAATTTTAATTTAACAGGGAAAGGTTTTATTTTAAAGCCACAGATTAAATGATTAAAATGATTTTTAAAATCTTTGCGCAGACGGATTAATCCCGAAGTTTCGGGACATCCCTACAATATAAATCGGGCCTAAGGCTCTTTCCTAAAAACTTTGTGATGCTTCGGCTCCGCTCAGCCTGACATAGCTAAAAAAACTTTGTGTAACTCTGTGAAAACCTCTGAATCTCTGTGGTAAAAAACCTCTAAAGCCTAAGCCCTCTTAATCTCATGCCCGACATATTCCTCTAAAGCAGCAAACATATCATCAACCGAAAGCACTTCGAAATCAGGATGATTTTTCAGGAAATTGGCATTCAGTGTAATCAGGTTTTCTTCAAGTTCAAAGAAAGTATCATTATTCAAAGAATCACGAACCGGATTTACACCTTCCAGTTTTCCGCTTACAAATTTATTCAGCTTTACGCTGCTCATTAGTTTTACTTTTTTGCTTTGCTGCTGGAACAATTCAAGGTGTTTTTCGGCACCAATTAAGGCCAGACCTTCTTCGATAAGTTCGTTCAATTCTTTATTCCAACCCGATTTATAGACAAACTGGGCAAAATTTCCTTCGGCATATTGCGAGTAGTAATAATCAAGATAATAACTCATCAAAGCATCTTCGTGAATAAACTCATCGTCGACACCTTCCTCACGCATTAGATTGATTACCGATATATTAGAGTGAATCACATCCTGAAGATTTTCACTATTCATTGCCGTTTCAGAAACCAGTATTCTACCGAACTCCTCCATTTTGATATTTTTTAAGATTGATTTGCAAATTTCAGTTAAATAAAAACAGAAAAGAAATACATTTTGATTTAAATAACATCAGACTCGTCGTTATTTTTTTTTCGTTCATTTTTGCCACCAAAGCTTTCAAACGCAAGGCATGTGCTTTTTTCTCTTCCTGAATTTTGGCTTTTTTCTTATTGAGCAATTTGGTATGCAAAGCCTTGTTTTTGGTGTTTTTTTGAGGTCCTTTTGCCATGATTTGCTTTTTTTAATTTGCAGTTACAAAGATAGCAAACTGAGTGCAAATAATTTTTTGGGCATTTTTAACTTTAAAAATAGCGTATAAATACTTGCCTAGCAATATTAATTTATTCTTACACTTGTAAAAGCAGATTTTTAAAATTATGGTTATCCGTAAAGAATGTAACAAATAAAAACTAAGATTTGTTAAATCTAAAACGCCAATATAGTTTTAATTTAAAAAAGCAGATTCTATGAAAATTAATCCTAAAGTTTACAAAATAAACAAATCTCATAGGTTATTAGTTACTTATGATTCTACCGAAGCTATTTGTAAATCAATTATTAAGATATCCAATCTTAAATCTGATCCAAACTTCGAAATCAAGGAATCTGATTATAGAATAGTAACTAATAAGAAAAATGATCTCTGGTATTTCTTATATTCATATAAAACTGAAGAAATTGAATCTGAATGGGTGAATTTTTTTCCAAAAAAACTCACAAAAGGTGCTGACTTTAATCAACAAAAAGTTTCGTTGGTATTTTTTATAGAATTTCAAAATCAACTTTATTGTATTATCGGTGGGAATACTTTTAGAATTATTCAACCATATATTGAAGAAGATTTTGGAATTAATATTTATTCTAGAATATTAGATCCAGAAAATGACGAATTAATAACTATCCGAACTAGAAGTATTACAGGTAAGATTGCCGCAAGTTCTAATTATTACAAAAATAATTTCAAACTTATTGATCATATAAAATTCGGAACTATTCCGAAAGTAATAAATATAAAACTAAGCAATAATGACAATAATTTTTTTAATTTCTTAAAAAAAGATCTTCTTGATAATATTCAAGTCGAAGTTTCTAATTCGATAAAATTTAAAAAAGTAATTGAATTTAATGATTTAATCGAAATAGTAAAAGAAATTAAATATATCGAAGAATTAGATAAAAAAGATTATTTAACTACATATGAAAAAATAGATGATCAAAATCTGATAAAAAACACATTAGAAGAACATTTAATTAGAAGAATATATGACGATATAGATAATGTTTTGAAGTCGACAATCAATCCTAAAAATAAATTCCATTTTGAAATATGTCATTCCTCTAAACTAGAACAGTTTTATGAAGCTGATTATTTTCAACTTATAGAATTAGATGATGAAAAGAAACAAAAAGTTTTTACAAAAGTTACCGATCGTAATAAAATATATTCTGAAGTAATAAAACAAGCTGTTGATAATTTTGGAAGTAATATAACATACGATCAATTTAAATTCTATTTATTCGGTGTTAGAATTAGAGCTTATAAAAATGGGAACAAACAAAATCTAACTTCAGATATGTTTCTACATCATTTCAACACAGAATTTGAAATTGATAGGCGACCATTGTTTCTATTAGATAATAATTGGTACTATCTTCAAGATTCTTTTTTAAACGATCTTAATAGAAGTTGCGAACGTATCTTAAAAAATTATAAGGCTCCAAATAATATAGTAATACGAAAATGGAATCTTTCTATACAAAACACAGAAAAAAAATACAATCTATTGTATAATAATTTAAAAAATTATTTAGTATTTGACACCATTTCAATTAGTGGAATAGAATTGTGTGATATCATTAAATATGACGATAAAAATGTGTATTTAATTCATGTGAAAAGAGGTTTTGACTCTTCAATGCGCGAACTTTACAACCAAATAATACTATCTGCTAGACGCTTAGAAGAATCTAGATCAAGTAAAGAAAAAGATTATCTTAAAAAATGTTTTAAGTCTTTAGTAAATAAAAGTCAAAATAATGGGATAAATTCATTCGATGAATTCATTAAATTATTTGACAAAAACATTAAGTACGTTATGGCATTTTCTAATAATAATTCTAACCAAAGCGTTGAAGAAAATTTATCCAAGATAAAATCAAGTATTGCAAAATTCTCGATTATTCAAACATCTAGTGAAATGAGATCAAATTATTATGAATTATTATTTGCACAAATTGAACACTAATTAACTGCTGATAACGCAAATATACAATCCATTCCCACAAGGAAAAAACAGAAAAATTTTATTCCTCAACATCCTGAAAATCTTCAACAAGTATTTCATTAATTTCACTTAGCATTTCAAATTCATCCAAAGGAAACATTTTGAGTACAGTTTCTAAAATGAGACTTACATTGATCGATGAACTTTTATCAGTTTCTGAAATTCTATGCGTGTCGTTTTCCAGCGCCAAAATACATAATTTTAGCATGTTAGTAATAACGCAGCCTAGTTCGTAATAATCTAATAACTCGATTTGAGCGGTGTAAAACTTTGTCTTATCTTTAGACGGATTTAAAGTGGTACAATATCGGGCGGTTAATTTTTTTAGATTGTTTAAACTTTTAATTTCATTTGGCTTCATGACAACTTGAGTTTTTTGGCTTTAATTATGAGAAAAATAGTACTTTTACTTAATAAACCGCAAGAAAGTAATCGAAAGTCTTGTTACGAACCATTATCAATGGTATTTTACAAATGCTGTTTTGTATTTTACCAAAACAAGAAAAATTAAAAGAATTTTAAATATCTTTGAACTATGAGCACAGCAACAAAACCAAAACATATTGGCCGAAATATTAGCCGAATCAGAGAGCTTCGAGGAATGAAACAAGAAGCGCTTGCTTTTGCAATTGGTATAAGCCAGCAAACTATTTCTAATATTGAGGGAAGCGAAAATGTTGATGAAGAAAAACTGAAAGCAATTGCCGAAGTTTTAGGCGTTTCTGCCGAAGCAATTAAAAATTATAGTGACGAAACAGTTCTTAGTAATATTCAAAACAATTACGAAGGTTCAGTTATTAATAGTGGACCAACTGTGAATCATAATTGTAATTTTAATCCTTTGGATAAAGTAGTTGAATTATACGAACGTTTGGTTCAATCTGAAAAGGAAAAAGTAGAGTATTTAGAAAAATTATTAAAAGGCAAATAACCTTTATAAAAATTATATTGATTGCAAAAAGAGACTCCTGGGTCTCTTTTTAGTTTTAAAAGAAGTTCAAAAGTCAAAACAAATCGCCATGATAAAAATCCACCACCTCAACTGCGTAAAAATTGTTTCACCCGTAAACGATAATGTTTGCGGACATTGCTTATTGATTCAGGAAAACGACAAACTCATTTTAGTAGATACCGGAATCGGACTTTTAGACATTCAAAACCCCGAAGAAAGAATTGGTCAACAGCTTATTGATATGGTGGGTTATCGCTTTGATGAAAATCAAACCGCGATAAAACAAATCGAAAAACTAGGACTTGATCCTAAAAACGTAACCGATTGTATTATTTCGCATCTCGATAATGATCATATTGGTGGTTTGGCAGATTTCCCAAACGCAACGGTTCATGTTGGCATTGAAGAATATGAAAGCTTTCTTTCAGGAAATCCCAGATATCTAAAAACACCTTTGTCACACAATCCAACAATTAAAACTTACGAAAAGTCAGATCTTGATTGGTTCGGGTTTAAAGCCAGAAAAGTCGATACAAATACTGAAACTGAATTTTTTCTTGTTCCGCTTTTTGGTCATACATTAGGACATTGTGGTGTCCTTATAAAAACAGAAAAAGGATGGTTGTTTTACATCGCAGATGCCTATTATATGCGAGTTGAACTTACTGATAGTAATCATCCGGTAAATCAATTGGCAAAAATGAGAGCCGAAGACAATGATTTAAGATTGAACACTTTGGATAAAATCAGAAATTTAATAAATGAGCATCCTGAAATTGAAGTTTTCGGATATCATGATATCGAAGAGTTTAATTTTTACAAGAATTAAAAATAAAAATTTATAAAAAAAAAATAGAAATTTCAACGCAACTATTTTCTAAAAGGGTCATCTGTATCATTAAGAAGAATTGTATAACCACCAGAATCAATTTTTATAACTAAAACCAAAAACATATGAAACAGATTATTACTCTTTTTAGTATTCTATTTTTGTTAACAGGTTGCAGCAACGATGATTCAGATACATCAAATGTAAAATATTCAGTAATTGTTCAGGGAGATAATTATAATGTAGATACTGATAAACCAAAAGCAAATCTGGTTATAAAAGATCAGGAAGAATGGAGCAAATTACTCTTAAAAATTAATATCCTTACTACTGCAAATAGTATAATGCCGGACATTGATGTCGATTTTACCAAATATCAGGTGATTGCCGTTATTGATGAAGTCCACAATTACGGTGGTTATTCTATTGATATTACTAAAATTACCCAAACCAATGATGCCATATTTGTGAAGGTTGAACATTTAAAACCAGGAGGCATAAATGCTGTTTTGACACAACCTTATCATATCGTCAAAATAGCCAGGTCAGAAAAAAAAGTAGTTTTCAATTAAAAACATAAAACCTCTCATTTTATGAACGACCTGCCAAAAAACCTGACTTTATTTTACGTCTCAGGCATAATCTCTATCATAATAGGAATAATTTATGCCATAATGCTCATCGACGGAAATTCAGCCCCAGACGGATTAATGGGAATTTATATTCTTTTCTGTTTACTTCCGGTGATTGTTCTCATAATAATTGATCGGTTTATGGTTACAAAGTTTGGGAATCAAAAAGTAAACATAGTCGAATTCTCTGTTCTGGGATTTATTATACTTTTATGGGTGGTAAAAATGATTTTGAATCTTTAATTACAATTCTATTTTAGAATTATTCATACTTTTAACTCCACGAAATCATAGAAAAAGGGAGAAATTGAAAATAAGAACAAACTCAGATTTTGACGAGACATTTTCATCTTTAAAAAGAATAGAAAACATAATTCCGAACGCAAAAACCGTTTTCGAATTATTAAAAAGATTAAGTCAGGAAACTACAACTTCAGAATCTGAAATTCTGGTTTCTGAAATCCATAAAATTCAATACCAGTCGAATACCAATGGTTATTTTTACTTCTATTTCCCAATAGTCAGTCACATTTTGTATTATAAACCTGAGTACGAAAAAGATCTTTTAAAGTATTTAACAGGCCCAAACTTCGCCAACGGAACATCTGAGGTTGATGAAATGATTTCTATAATCAAAGGAGCAATGGAGTTTAAACTTCAAGAAAACAAATTATATTTGACCAAAGAAAGCCAGTTTTGGATTGTCAATGAACTTCAAAAATTAAAAAAAGAGATTCAAAGAGAAATCGACGTTTGCTGGAAAGAACTTGAGGAATAAAAATCATAGTTACTTCATTCGTTTTATTACTTATTTCATGTTATAAAACTGCTATAAAATTATTTTAACACATAGAAACATAGCATTTGTTTGCTGAAAAAGACGTTTCACTTAGTTAAAATACACATAGTTACACTATGTGAAAGAAATATATTTCTTTTTTGCATTCTTTTTTTCCCACATTTAAAGCTATGTTTCTATGTGTTAGAATAAGCTTTTTTATATTTACACACAACGCACTAACTTATCCCAAAATGAACCCAACTTTCTTCCCAACCCAAGAACAATTCAGAGCATGGCTGGAAAAACATCACCAAAACGAAACCGAACTTTTAGTAGGTTTCTATAAAGTGAGCAGCAAAAAGCCATCGATGTCCTGGTCAGAATCTGTAGATCAGGCGCTTTGTTTTGGCTGGATCGATGGCGTTCGAAGATCTATAGATGAAGAGAGTTATTCGATCCGGTTTACACCAAGAAAGAAATCCAGTATTTGGAGTGCGATCAACATCAAAAAAATCGAAAATCTTACTAAAGCCGGAATGATGAAAGAAGCCGGAATAAAAGCTTTCGAATTCAGATCTGAAGAAAGATCTAAAATTTACTCGCATGAAAATGAAGCGTATGTTCTGGATCCTGAATTCGAAAAGCAATTTAAAGCCAATGAAGTAGCTTGGGAATATTTCAACAATCAGGCACCATCGTACAAAAAAGTAATAATTCACGTCATTATGAGCGCCAAACAAGAAAAAACAAAACTTGCAAGACTTGAAAAAGCAATACGTTTTAGCTTTGAACAAAAACGAATGTTGTAAAAGAAAATCAAATGATTGTAACTGAGATCAAATGACAATCAGTAACTTTATTCTTCGAAAATAATTTTCATCTAAAAGAATCAATAATGAACGAAAGAATAGCCTTAGAATACTACGTCCTGGATGTATTCTCTAATAAAAGTTACAAAGGAAATCCGTTGTCTGTTGTTTTTACTGATGGCGATTTAGCATTAGAATCGTATCATAACATTGCGAAGGAATTTGGTTATTCTGAAACTTCGTTTGTTTATTATTCATCGGCTCAAAAAGCGCTCCATGTTCGTTCTTTTACCCCCACAGGTTTTGAAGTCGATGGTGCAGGACACAATTTATTAGGTGCTGTTTGTGCCGCATTATTCAAAAAAATTTCCATATTTCACGAACAAGATGAAACCGCTCGTTTTGTCATCATGAAAGACAGTCCAATCAGGTTAACCACGAGTTTTGATCCTGTTACGGAATATCCAATAGTGCAAATGCACCAAAAACCCGCTTTTATTGGACAGGAAATTCCGGCTTCGTTAATAGCAAAAGCTCTTAGTTTAACTATTGATGATTTGACTCTGGGAGAACTTTTACCAACAATTGTTCAAACCGAAGTTGCGCATGTTATGGTTCCTATAAAAAACAGACGATTTCTGCACGACTGCATTCCTGATAACAAAAGGCTAATCGAAATATCGAAAGAATATGGGTTTGAAGGATTTTATTGTTTTACAACTTCAGAAAATCAAGATTATATAGCCGAAGCCCGATTTTTTAATCCGTTAATTGGGATTGACGAAGATGCCGCCACAGGAACAGCCGCCGGGCCATTAATTGGCTTTTTGACGCAACATAAATACACAAAACCTAATACAGAATATAAAATCCTGCAAGGCGTAAAATTAAGTCAGCCTTCGTTGATTGAAGTTATGTCTAGGGATAACGATATTTTGGTTGGAGGTTCTGCGGTTATTACAATGCGTGGGGAACTTTATATATAAAAAAAGCTGCCTCAAAAAGTGCAGCTTTCATATCATAACCAGAAAATAAGATTTCTTAGTTCGTTTTCATTGGTGGTAAATCAAATGCGATAGAATCGTGTTCGAAATTATTACGGTGTCCTCCATCGCAGAAAGGTTTGTTTGCAGATAATCCGCAACGGCAAAGTCCTAATGCAGCTCTTCCTTGTAGTCCGTAAACAGTTCCTTCTGGATCCATGATTTCAAAATCACCTTCGATTTTGATAGATCCGTTTTTATTGATGATTAATTTTGTCTTGCTCATAAAATTGTCTTTGTTTTTTCAGGGCAAAGATTGCAAAATAAATTTTGAAGATTTTAATGCGGATGCTAGTTTAAACTGGTTCTATTTTATGGGGTTTACCACAGAGATACACGGAGGTTTTCACAGAGATTCACAAAGTTTTTTTTAGAAATATGAATTAATCGCGCAAAGTCGCAGAGGCGCAAAGATTTGTTGCTTTTGTCAGGCTGAGCGACCCCGAAGCTTCGGAAGAATCTCCGCAAAGTGTTCAGCAAACGTGACTTCGACTCCGCTCAGCCTAGAAATTGAATGAATCAAAACCCCACCCAACAATATATCCCGAGCCAAAGGCTCTCCCGAAAAAGTTCCAAAGGAACGATTTATTTTGTAGGGCTGGACTTCAGTCCAGTCTAACACAAAGTAACCCCAATCTTGTCATTTCGATCCCAAAGCCTCGGGAGAGAAATCTTCGCAAGAAACTCCATTCCAAAATTCTTTAATCTTTGTCGAGCTACTCGCGAAGATTTCTCGTTCCTCGAAATGACAAACCGGGACGAATTCTCTTTGCGACTTAGCTCCGACAGCTATCGTGATTGCGCAATTATTTCAGTCCTAAAAAATAAAAACCTTAGTGAATCTCAGCGAAAACCTCCGCGAATCTCCGTGAAACTTAAAAATCTCAATTCTATTGCTTATTTTTGCACTCAATAAAATTGAGTTATGATACAGAATCCAAAGAGATATACTATTACGGCGGCATTGCCTTATACCAACGGACCTATACATATTGGGCATTTGGCGGGGGTTTACGTGCCTGCAGATATTTATTCGAGATATTTACGTTTGCAAGGAAAAGACGTTGCGTTTATTTGCGGAAGTGATGAACATGGGGTTGCAATTTCGATGAAAGCCAAAAAAGAAGGAATTACACCACAAGAAGTTATTGATAAATATGACGGAATTATCAGAAAATCATTCGCTGATTTCGGAATTTCGTTTGATAATTATTCCCGTACTTCGGCTAAGATTCATCATGATACGGCTCAGGAATTTTTTAGAAAACTGTATGATAATGGTGATTTTATTGAAGAAATAACGGAGCAATTGTACGATGCAAAAGCAGATCAGTTTTTAGCTGACCGTTTTGTGGTAGGAACTTGCCCAAGATGCGGTAATGACGGAGCTTACGGAGATCAGTGCGAAAATTGCGGATCGACTCTAAATGCTACGGATTTAATAAATCCAAAATCGACCATTACCGGAGAAACTCCAATTTTGAAATCGACTAAACACTGGTTTTTGCCTTTGGACAGATATTCTGATTTCTTAACCGAATGGATTCTGGTTGGGCATAAAAACGACTGGAAACCGAATGTTTATGGTCAGGTAAAATCCTGGATTGATGGCGGACTTGAGCCTCGTGCGGTAACGCGTGACCTTGATTGGGGAATTGATGTTCCGGTTGAAGGTGCTGAAGGAAAAAAATTATACGTTTGGTTTGATGCGCCTATCGGATATATTTCATCTACTAAAGAATGGGCACTACGCGAAGGAAAAGACTGGGAACCCTACTGGAAAGATGAAGACACAAAACTGGTTCATTTTATTGGGAAAGACAATATTGTTTTTCACTGCGTTATTTTTCCTGCGATGCTTAAAGCCGAAGGAAGCTATATTTTGCCGGACAATGTTCCTGCAAATGAGTTTTTGAATTTGGAAGGAAACAAACTTTCGACTTCTAAAAACTGGGCAGTTTGGTTGCATGAATATTTAGAAGAATTTCCGGAGAAACAAGACGTTTTGCGTTATGCATTGACATCAAACGCTCCAGAAACTAAGGATAATGATTTTACCTGGAAAGATTTTCAGGCAAGAAACAACAACGAATTGGTTGCCATTTTTGGTAATTTCATTAATCGTGTGGTGGTTTTAACGAATAAATATTACGACGGATTTATCCCAACTCCGAATGAATTATCTGAAGTTGACGAAAAAACATTGGCAGAATTAAAAGCGTATCCGGCTGTAATTTCAAGTTCGGTAGAGCGTTACAGATTCCGTGAAGCATTGGGCGAGTTAATGAATGTGGCCCGTTTAGGAAATAAATACCTTGCCGACGAAGAGCCTTGGAAAGTGATGAAAGACAATCCGGAGCGTGTAAAAACTCAAATGTATGTTGCGTTGCAAATTGCTGCTGCTTTGAGCATTTTGGCTGAACCGTTCTTGCCTTTTACTGCCGCAAAATTGTCAAGAATCCTGAAAAATGAAGGTAAATTGAAATGGAATGATGTTGCTGAAAATTCAGAATTGATTCCGGAAGGTCACCAAATTGGTGAAGCTGAATTATTATTCGCAAAAATCGAAGACGAAGAAATACAAAAACAAATAGACAAATTGGAAGCTACAAAAACCGCTAATATCGCTGAAAACAAACAAGCAGAACCTCAAAAAGATTTAATTCAGTACGAGGATTTTGCTAAAATGGATTTGCGTGTAGGAACCATCATTGAAGCCGAAAAAATGCCAAAAGCCAACAAACTTCTGGTGCTGAAAATTGATACCGGAATTGATGTTCGCACGATAGTTTCCGGAATTGCCGAAAGCTTTTCACCAGAAGAAATCATTGGTAAACGCGTTACGGTTTTAGCAAACCTTGCACCAAGAGCTTTACGCGGAGTTGAAAGCCAGGGAATGATCCTGATGACAACAAATGCCGAAGGAAAACTTGTTTTTGTAAATCCTGATACGGATGCACCAAATGGTGAAACGATAAATTAATTTTTTTGTAAAAGGTTAGATCTGAAGTAACAAATGTTAAAACATAAGAATTTTCTCTTTTTTATCTGATATTCCGAATTTGTATTTGTAAGTTTGTATTGACAAAACATTACAAGGAGCAATCCGAAAAAAACTTATTTTAAGTTAACATAAGCGAACCCTCGTTCACGTTGAAGGAGCTAGTGATAGCCCTAATCTCATTCCTTGGAATGTTTTGTCACAACCGAAAACGAGGGTTTCGTGCGTTTAATATTTTCAGAATATGACAAAAGAAAATGAAAAAACATCAGAGCAAGCTGTAATGACAGCAATGGCAAAATTTCTCTTAGAACTTTGGTACGAAGAGGATTTTAGAGATCAACCGGAACATTTATCCGAAATTTTCGAGACCATCCTCGTAAATGAGCTGGGCGATGATCAGGATTTGAGAATCAAAATGGTAAGTTCCATTAGAACCAGTAAATTGTTAGCAAGCACGCTTGGCAGTTTTTCGGATATGGAAATTAACAATGCCTGCAAGAAAATCATGAATACCTAATACCACCCAAAAACAAGTTTAATCCAACTTTTTATTGTTAATCATAATTAAATGTGCCGCTAGGCACTCAATATCGGTAGAAACATCAATTTGAATAAATTTAGCGTGCCGTTAGGTACGCAATAGATATAGATATCGTTTTGTTGCGTACCTACGGCACGCCAACGAATTTTGTATTAAATTTTTCACTACCGATATTGAGTGCCTAGCGGCACATTTTTTACTCTTAATTTGTATTTCTTTTTTGCTAAAGAAAAAAATAAGATCTTCGCTAAAAAACATCATAATGAAAATTACCAAACCAAGATTAGCCTTAATTTGTGGAATACTATGTATTTCGATATTCCCGATTTTGGTTAAACTTAAATTAGCACCAGGATTAATCTCGGCTTTCTATCGCATGGCTTTTGCCTTTGTTTTGCTTTTGCCTTATGTGCTTATTACAAAAAATTTTAAACTCCCAAAAACAAAACTCTTGCTTTTATCGGCACTTTGCGGCGTTTTATTTTCATCAGATGTTGCGGTTTGGAATATCGCCATTCAGGATTCAAGTGCCACTCAGGCTTCGTTACTGACAAATTTGTCTCCGCTTTGGGTTGGGATTGGCTCTTTTTTCTTTTTAAAAATAAGACCGGCCACCAATTTCTGGATCGGGACTGCAGTTTCATTGTTCGGAATGATCACTTTAGTTGGTTTTAACTTTTTTCTGGATTTAAATTTTGATCAGGCTTTCTTGTTTGCTGTTTTATCCGGAATTCTATATTCAATTTATCTCTTAGTGAGTAAAAATGTCCTTGCAGATGTTGATGTTCTGTCTTTTATGACGATTAGTTTATTCGCTTCTACTATTTATTTAGGAATACTTTGTTATAGTTTAGATCAGCCTTTTACCGGATTCTCATATACAGGTTGGTTTGTGTTGGTTTTGCAGGCGGTTATTTGCCAATTGTGTGCATGGCTTTCGATTAGTTATGCTACACAACACATGCGCGCAACGAGAGTTTCGTTAAGTTTATTGAGTCAGGCCGTAATTACATCCATATTAGCTTGGTTGTTCTTAGAAGAACAAATAACTTTACAAATGGTTTTCGGCGGAATCATTTTGCTATTCGGAATCAGGATTACGTTTTACGATAAGACAATTTCATTTAAAAACTTGTTTGCTAAGAATTGAGATTGAGAAATTGCACACAGATGACGCGGATTTTAATGGATTTACGCAGATAATCTTTTTTGTGGATGGCAAAAATTCGCGGAAATTCGTGTAATTTGTGGCTAAAAAATTCTCCCGCAGATTTGGCAGATTGAGCAGATTTCTTTTTTTAATCTATTGCAAAAATTAGTGAAGATTCGTGTAATTAGTGGCAAAAAACTCCGAAATAAACCTGAAACAAAGAAAACTTCAAACTTGAAACAAAAAACACCATGTTACATAGAAACAAAATACCAAACTTAAAAGTAATCGCATTTGATGCCGATGACACTTTATTTGTCAATGAACCTTATTTCGAAGAAACCGAGCATAAATTTTGTGCTTTGATGGAAGATTATCTTTCGCATCAGGGAATTTCGCAGGAATTATTCAAAATCGAAATTCAAAATTTACCGTTATACGGTTACGGGATCAAAGGATATATTCTTTCGATGATTGAAGCAGCGATGAACATTTCGAACAATACAATTCCAATTGAAGCAATCGCAAAAATCATTCAGTACGGAAAAGAATTACTCGAAAAACCAATCGAGCTTCTGGATGGTGTCGAAGATACTTTGAAATCTTTACACGGAAAATACAAATTGGTTGTGGCCACAAAAGGCGACCTCAAAGACCAGCACAGCAAATTGCACCGCTCTGGTCTGGGACATTATTTTCATCATATCGAAGTCATGTCAGACAAACAAGAAGTTGATTACGAAAAACTGTTGGGACGTTTAGACATTCAGCCTAATGAATTTCTTATGATCGGAAATTCATTAAAATCGGATGTTTTGCCGGTTTTAGGAATTGGAGGTTATGCCGTTCATATTCCGTTTCATACCACTTGGGAACACGAAAAAATTAGTCACAAAGTCGAACACGAACATTTTAGTTCATTCGAAAAAATTACTGAAGTAGTTCAGAACTTATCATAATGAAAATACTTTTAGATTTAGAAAACTGGAACAGAAAAGAACATTTCCAGCATTTCAGACAAATGGAAGAACCTTTTTTTGGCGCAACCGTAGAAATTGATTGTACAAAAGCCTATCAAACGGCAAAAAGCCTTAAAGTGTCTTTCTTCATTTATTACTTACACAAAACGCTGGTTGCAGTAAATGCAATTGAGAATTTTAAATATAGAATTTCCGGTGACGAGATTCACATTAACGATCGTATTGACACATCAGCCACGATTAGTCGCGAAGACGGCACTTTTGGGTTTTCATTGATTGAATACAATCCGGATTTTAAAATCTTCGAACAAAATGCTATAGCCGAAATTGAACGTATTCAAAGTACGACCGGACTTTTTACAAGATCCTTTGATGATGACAACCTGATTCATTTTTCGGCAATTCCGTGGTTGAATTTCACTTCACTTTCGCATGCACGTAGTTATACATTTCCAGACAGTTGCCCTAAAATTTCTTTTGGAAAAATGATCACTTCAGAAACCGGAAAAAGAACAATTGCCATGTCAGTTCATGTACATCACGGTCTAATGGACGGTTTGCATCTGGGTCAGTTTGTAACTCTTTTTCAGGAGTTAATGAATAGCTAAAATCATATTTAACCTTATTCTGTCACTTATATGTCTTATAGTGAAAACTCATTTCTATAATTAATTGTTGTTTTGCAAAATATTTCAAAATCGCCAAACTACAATAAAGCAATGTACTTATTCTTAGTTTTAACTAACTTTTATTTACAAGAATATTGAAGAGAAATTGAAATTTAAACTCAGATTCTGATATCAAAATGAAGAATCAATCAGTATAAGTAAATAAAATCAATCAATTATGATTACAATATTTGGAGATAAATCCTTTACCGGAAAAAAAGAAAAAGTACAAAATGTAAATTGCATAAACTGCAACAGTAATAACATAGAAATTACTTGTTATCATTCTTATTATCATATTTTCTTTGTACCTGTTTTTCCAAATAAAAAAATAATTGTCGCACAATGTTCTAATTGCGGAGATATTCAATCTCTTGAACCAAAAGAAAACAAATCTATTGAGGATTTCTCTAAAAGAAATGCAAATCCACTATGGATGTGGATCGGCCTTCCTGTGTATCTAAGTTTTTTCGCCTGGATTGCTTTTACCAAATTATATCCTACCGCAGAAAAGAAAGTACAAGAATGCTTTTCTAACATTCAACCAACCGAAGTTTTTGAAATAAAATCAAAAGAAGGCAAAAAGCAACTTCTTAAAATAAAATATATAGATAGAAAAAACAACACTCTTATGTATGTTTTGGGACAATCTCAATATAACATTAATGAAAGCATCAATACAGCATCGAAAAATATAGAGCAGGAATTCAAAAACGGACAAGAAATTGAAGTGACAGAAAGTAATTTTAAGCAATTACCAATTATTAACTGTCATTAACTTTACAAATGAAACCTATTCAAATTTACAAACCATCAAATTTACAAACGATCGTTTTTGGCGTTAGCTTTTTGTTAATCATTTTAGTCACTGTACTTCTTTCTTATGTTACTTTTAGCAGCAATTCAAGAATAGATGATAATGGGAAAACCCTAACTGTAAATGCTTTTTTTATACTGATTGCCTTGATGATTTCTTGCGCATTCATACTTTTCAGACATATAAATAAACCAAAATTTAGTCTATTTGAAAACGGTATTAAAATCAATAACGGAGATATAATTTCTTTTGAAACCATCACTGATGTGTATTTATTTCTTTCTGGAAAAAATATCGGAAACAATTATAACAATTTAGCATTCAGAACTTATGAAAATGAATCCTGGAACATTATATCTGCTAATTATTCAGGCAATATCAATATTTTTTTAGATCTGTATTGCACAACAAAAGTTCTATTTTTAGAAAAAGAATTAGAGGAAAAAAAATCTACAAACTTTCACTATATCCCTAAAAATAAGATAAACGCCTTTGCAATAGGAGCAAATTCTTTTGTCAAAAATCTAAAAACAGAAACAATAGTAGTAAGCGATAAACACATTATTATTAACGGCAAAGCTTACGAATATCAAAGTTTAAAACCATTGTATCTAAACAATAACAAATTTGAAATTAAAACATTAAATGAACAGATCCTATTAAGTTTTACGTATTTAAACATGATGAGTTTTGATGTTTTTAGGAAAATTTACAACCAAAGAACTACGAAATAGTTTTAATAAAGAATTCAGAACTCACATTGCCATTTCAGACTGATCATAAAAATCACGTAATCTCTAACAGATGGCAATAGGATCTTAAAACATTTCAATGATAACTAAGATCGCTATAAATCGAATTAACTTCTTGGCTTAACTGAATTAAAATTAACTTTATATTTTAAACCCTTTGGCAGAGGTTTTTCAGCAGGTGAAATAGCTAAAATCATATTTAACCTTATTCTGTTGTTTTTATAACTTTTACTGGAGTATAATTCTTACAATTAATCGTTTTTTTGGGGAAAATTTAAAATCTCAATAACAATGAAAAAAATTGTAATTATTCTAGCATTTTCGTTGGGTTTAACAAACTTACATGCACAAACTGAAAAAGCCTCAAATGACTTTAACAAATGGTCTATTGAAATTGGGGGCGGAGTAAATAAGCCTCAACGCCCAATGACTTCAGATTATTTTACTTCGACGCCAAGTTTTTATGTAGGAGATCTGGGAGTGAGATACATGTTGAATAACAAATTTGGTTTAAAAGCTGATTTTGGATACAACAGTTTCACAGGAAAAAACAATTCTGTAGACTTTGATTCAAAATACTACAGAGCAGATTTGCAGGCAGTTGCTAACTTAGGCAGAATCATGAATTTTGAAACCTGGACTAAAACAATTGGTTTATTAGGTCATGCTGGTTTTGGTCTTGCTCAGTTAGAGAACAAAGATTTACATGTAAAAGACAGAATGGGTAATTTTATTGCTGGTATTACCGGACAAATCAGGTTATCTGACAGAATCGCTCTTACAGGTGATTTTACTACTATTCTGAATGCTTCTCAAAATGCGACATTCGATGGTGCAACTACAGGAGACACAAGAGGTTTTACCGGAATTCTTTTTAACGGTACAGTTGGATTGAATGTTTATTTAGGTAAAAACACAAAACATGCTGACTGGGTTGTTGTTTCACATGATTTCGATAGCTCTGCATTAGAAAACAAGATAGCAGATCTTGAGGCTTTAGTAAAAAAAGCACCGGAAAAACAAGTAATTGTTGAAAAACAAATAAGTGCTCCGGTAGTAAGTGACAAAGATATTGTCAAAGAAATGATTAACGACAAATATTACAGCGTTTATTTTGACTTTAACAAATCGACTCCAATCGAAAACTCTACAGCTGCTATTGATGTTGTTTTAGCTTATTTAAGAAAAAACCCTTCAGCTTCTATCGACATTTTAGGTTATGCTGATCAGGTTGGTAAGTCTGAGTACAACGAGAAATTATCAAATGCAAGAGCAAACAATGTTAAAACCATTTTAGAAAAAGCCGGAATTGCATCTTCAAGATTAAATGTTGTTGCTAATGGAGCAGATACATCTATCCAAAAAGATTCAGAAGAAGCCAGAAGATTAGCCAGAAGAGTTACTTTTAGAGTAAACTAATCTTTTATCACCATTAAAAATCAAGTCCTGAAGAAAATTTCTTTAGGACTTTTTTTATACCTTTAATCCAGATCACGAGACCTGATATTAGCAGCAACTTTAATTTTTCGTGCAAAAGCAAACTACTAGTTATCACAAATACAAATCTGAATTGTTTTTATAATTTAAGAGATGGTGATTTATAAAATCAAGGAATAAATTTGGAATGATTATTGTCGATAAAAGCACATGAAAAAATTATTAATTTTCTTTCTTCTTTTCTGTAAATCAGTACTATTAAGCCAAACAGTATTGAATTCATATCCATTGGATTTAAAGAAATATGATGAAAACAATCAGGTTTTAAATGTTGAAAACACAACAACACATGATGTTTTTGTCTTTGCAGCAAACACAGAAAGTATTACAATCTTAAAATACAATAGTGCTTTATTTTTAAAAGATGAATTTACTGTTGCACGTACCAACCTCGATAAACATTCTATAATTGGATACAGCTTTAGCGAAGACGGAAACCCTACTTTGTATTGGGCAACACAAGATTATAGCAGCATTTTTGTTGTTAAATATTATTTAGAAGGCAAAACATATAAGATGCTTAGCTTTAAATTTCCCATTTCGAGCCAGTATGTAATAACAACATTTCAGAAAAATAATTTATTTTATATCCTTTCTAAGCACATCTCTGAACCGGCATTAATTGTTGATATTTTTAAAAACGGAATTGTAGAGGAAAAAGCATTCGATTTTTCTGCCTTTACTTTTCAAAACAGAAAAACACAGGTATTAACCTTTAATCAGGTTCTAAAAGAAAATCCTATCGAAAAAATAGAATCTGACGATTATAATCCTTTATCCAAAAGCACGCAAAAAAGTAAGGTTTATATGATAGATGATCATATTGTCCTGACCTTAGATCATAATCCTAAACAAACCAAGGTATTTGATATGAATCTTGTAAGTCACGATTTGACTGAAAAAAACGTTCCTCAATCTGTTACCGAAAGTCCAAAAAAATTAAGTAATTCATTTTTATACAATGACAAAATTTATCAAATTAATGCCACTCAGGATGAACTTTTGTTTGATATAAAAGATTATAATTCCGGCGAAACAATAAAAAGTTTTAAAGTCATGAAAAATGACACCATACGTTTTAAAAGCTCCCCTTTACTTGCACAAGGAGATACCCAAAAACCAAGAGAGTTAAAAAAAACAAGTAAGTTTTTGCAACGTCTTTCTTATTTAGATATCGGTTTGTCGGTTTTTAAAAGCAGCCAAAACACGCTGGTTACTTTAGGAGGGGTTCCAAGAATGGAAAGAATGTACTATACTGTTAATAATGAGCTTTACACCTGGGATTATACACAAACCTTTCATTCTGAAAGTGTATTCTTTGAAAGTACATTGAACCGTAATTCTGAATTTGTCAATCCGCAACAGCAACCTCTTGCCATTGATAATATCAACTATTTTTTAGATCAGAATAAAAAAGCAGCATTCCCGAATATCTTAAAAGTCAAAGATTTCTACATTTTAGGTTATTTCGATAGCGCTGCAAAACAATATATCATGCGAAAATTTACCGACGGATTCATTCCTGACGAACCCTTAAATCCAATCATCGACAAAGCTGTTTTTTCGAAATCTTTTCCGGCAGACAAACCTTAAATTTATTGAGAATTAATCCAAATGTATTGTGTTTGTTGATTTCAAAAAAATGGAATGGATTATTTTTTCTAACTTTACAAAAAAGTCATCATTATGTTATCGAAAAATATTGAAGCAGCTTTAAATAAGCAAATTCGCATAGAGGCAGAATCTTCGCAAACCTACCTTTCTATGGCTTGTTGGGCTGAAGTACACGGATTAGAAGGAATCGCACAATTTATGTATACACAATCAGATGAAGAGCGCGCACATATGCTTAAATTAGTAAAGTATATCAACGAACGCGGAGGTCACGCTCAGATTACCGATCTTAAAGCGCCGAAAACATCCTATTCTACATTCAAAGAAATGTTTGAAGCCCTTTATAACCATGAAATTTTTGTTTCGGAATCTATTAATGAATTGGTACACATTACTTTTTCAGAAAAAGATTATGCAACACATAATTTCTTACAATGGTATGTAGCAGAACAAATCGAGGAAGAAGCAACAGCAAAATCTATCTTAGACAAAATCAACTTAATTGGAGACGACAAAGGTGGACTTTACTTGTTTGACCGTGATATTCAACAATTAACGGTTACAAGTTCTATTGCAATTAACCCAAAATAAAAAAAGTTAAAGTTTATTTAGAATATATAAAAATAACATTTTTCTTTTATATTTGCTTCTGTTTTTAAATACGGAGGAAAATTGAGCAAGAAAGAAAAAGATAAGGACAAGAAAAAGGATAAAAAGAAAAAGAAGAACAAAGAGATCCTTGACAAAATTAAAAAGTTGGAAAACTGCAAATCTTCTTGCTGTGAGAAATATAAAAAGAGTGAAAAGAAACGTTGCTCACGGTGTCCTATGTTTGATTTATTCAAAAAAACTGCCTAATAAAATATATACAAAACCCACCAAGAAATTTGGTGGGTTTTTAGTTTAAATTATAATTGCCTTCTGATTTAAAAAGACTAAATTTAATTATGAAAAACCAAATTCTTATACCCAAATCAAGTCTTGATTTCCTGACTCTCCTTAAAGAAAATAATAACAAACCCTGGTTTGAGACAAATAAACCAAACTATCTAAAAGAATTAAATCATATAGAAACCTTTGCGGGTGCTTTGCTTGAGGAACTATCGAAAACTGATGTTTTAGAGACTTCTTCCGGTAAAAAAAGTGTTTACCGAATTTATCGTGACATTCGTTTTTCTAAAGACAAAACTCCTTTTAAAACTTTTTGGGGAGGCAGCTTTACACGTGCAACAAGTGCAAGACGCGGCGGTTATTACTTTCATCTGGAAAAAGGAAACAGTTTTTTTGCCGGTGGCTTCTGGGGACCAAATGCTGCAGACTTAAAACGTATCAGAAGCGAGTTTGCTCACGATTCTAAACCAATGCAAAAAATATTAGGATCAAAAGCTTTTGTCAGTACTTTTGGGACTTTACAAGGCGAACAGCTTAAAACAGCGCCAAAAGGTTTTGACATAAATCACGAAGCCATCGATTTATTACGCTACAAACAATTTCTGATCATTAAACGTTTTACTGATGATGAAGTTTTAAGTCCGTTTTTTTTAGAACAGGCTTTAGAAACCTGTAAAAACATGAGACCTTTTTTTGACTACATGAGCGAAATACTGACAACGGATATCAACGGTGCTTCGGTTTTATAGCTATAAAACAAAACCCGACAGGTTTTTAAAAACCTGTCGGGTTTGAAATATCAAATTTGGTTAAACATTATTTACTGAGCAACAAAATCTCATTGGCCACAACTTCGGTTACATATTTCTTCTCACCATTTTTATCATCGTAACTTCTGTGGGTTAGTTTTCCTTCAATGGCAACTTCTTTGCCTTTTACGACATACTTCTCGATAATTTCAGCGGTTTTGCCCCAGGCCGTAATACGATGCCACTCTGTCTGTTCGACTTTTTCACCTTTATCATTGGTGTATTTATCGTTTGTAGCGATGCTTAAATAGGCAAGCTTTCTTCCGTTTTCTAATGTTTTAACTTCAGGATCGTTTCCAACATTACCAATTAATTGTACTCTGTTTTTCATTGCATTCATGGCGTATAATTTTTAAATGTTCGTATAAAAGAATTCGTTTATCAAATTCAACATGGCAAAGATGCGACAGGTTCAGAACTTTAGTCGGTTGTCAACTAATTACTTTCGGTTGTAACTATTTGTAAACGTTTGTAATTGGAAATATTTTTTTGTATATTTAACAGAAATCATACTACAATGCAGACAAAAATCAATAAAGTCGAATTACGAAATTTAGAATTCGACGACTATCAGCAGTTAAAAAACTCAATGGTTGAATCGTATCCTGAAATGGCCAATTCATACTGGAGAGCTAACGATATTAAAAAACTACTCTCAATATTTCCTGAAGGTCAGCTAGTTATATTAGTTGACGGTATAGTTGTAGGATCTGCACTATCGTTAATTGTCGAAGAGAAATTAGTAGACAAAAAACATAATTACAGGCAAATCATTGGGGATTATACTTTTTCAACCCACAATAAAGATGGGGAAATTTTGTACGGTATAGACGTTTTTATCCATCCACATTATCGCGGGTTACGTTTGGGACGCCGTTTATACGATGCCCGAAAAGAACTTTGTGAGCAATTAAATTTAAAAGCCATTGTTTTTGCAGGAAGAATTCCAAACTATAGCCAGCATGCTAAAAGATTAACCCCAAGAACTTATATAGACAAAGTAAAACATAAAGAATTACACGATCCTGTACTTTCGTTTCAGTTAAGTAATGATTTTCACGTGTTGAGAATCATAAAAAACTATCTCGAAGGCGATGAAGAATCAAAAGAATTTGCGGTTCTTTTAGAATGGAACAATGTCTACTACGACGAAAGTCCTAAACTTATCAATCTCGAAAAAAGCGTTATTCGTTTAGGATTAGTACAATGGCAGATGCGCCAATTGAATAATGTTGAAGAATTTTTTGAGCAGGCAGAGTTTTTTATAGATGTTGTTTCCGGTTATGGATGTGATTTTGCCCTATTTCCTGAACTTTTCATTGCTCCGTTAATGGCTGATTACAATCACTTATCCGAAGCTGAAGCTATTCGCGAACTTGCCCGGTATTCTGACCCGATCAGAAAACGTTTCCAGGAATTTGCCATCTCTTATAACATCAATATTATTACCGGAAGTATGCCTTATTTAGAAAACAACAATTTATATAATGTTGGTTTTTTATGCAAGAGAGACGGAACATCAGAAATGTACACCAAAATACATGTTACACCAAACGAAGTACAGCATTGGGGAATGAAAGGCGGATCGCAGTTTAAAACCTTTGATACCGATTGTGGTAAAATTGGAATTTTAATTTGTTATGATGTTGAGTTCCCGGAACTTTCCAGGATAATGTCTGATGAAGGAATGAACATATTGTTTGTACCTTTTTTAACTGATACCCAAAATGCTTATACACGTGTAAAACATTGTTCGCAAGCCCGTGCGATCGAAAATGAATGTTACGTAGCAATTGCCGGTTGTGTGGGTAATTTGCCAAAAGTGAACAACATGGATATTCAATATGCTCAGGCTTCGGTATTTACACCATCAGATTTTGCTTTTCCGAGTAATGGTATAAAAGCAGAAGCAACACCCAATACCGAAATGACATTGATTGTTGACGTTGATCTGAATCTGTTAAAACAACTTCACGAGCACGGAAGTGTCCGAATTTTAAAAGACAGACGAAAAGATTTATATGAAATTAAAAAACTAGTGCCATGAAAACATGCCTTGAATGCTCCGAAAAAATTGTTGGCAGGGAAGATAAAAAGTTCTGCTCTGACAGTTGCCGAAATGCTTACAACAATAAAATAAATAAGGACAGCACAAATTTCATGCGCAATGTAAACAACAAATTACGAAAAAATTATCGTATTTTGTCCGAATTAAATATTGATGGAAAATCTAAAGCCACACGAGAAAAAATGATAAACAAAGGTTTTGATTTTGACTTCTTTACCAATATCTTGCAGACCAAAACAGGAAATACCTACTATTTTCTGTATGACCAGGGATATCGCTCTTTGGACAATGATTATTTTATGCTTGTTAAAAAAGAAATATAGTACGTATTCATCATGAAAAAAAACCCCACCTCTATCCTAGCCATAGTCTGCATTTTAGCAATTCTTGGTATTATATACGCCTCGATGATGCCGCAATGGATTTCAAAAGATGAAGAAGCCCTTGCTGAATTTTCTACCGAAAGAGCACTAAATCAGGTCGAAATTATAGCTCAAAAACCACATTATGTGGGTTCAACCAATCATGAGCTGGTTGCCAATTATTTAAAACTCGAACTCAACAGAATTGGTTTAGAAACCTCCGTTCAGGAAGGCTTTACCCTTAATGACAAAGGTCTCCTGGTAAAATCTAAAAATATTCTGGCCCGAATAAAAGGAACTAATAACTCCAAAGCCCTTTTGTTATTATCCCATTATGACAGTGCCCCCCATTCGTTTTCTAAAGGCGCAAGCGACGATGCCTCAGGAGTAGCCACCATATTAGAAGGAATTCGTGCTTTTTTATACGCCAAACAGCCGCATAAAAATGACATTATTATTCTTTTTTCAGATGCAGAAGAATTAGGGCTAAACGGTGCAGCCCTTTTTGTAAACAAACATCCCTGGGCAAAAGATGTTGGTTTAGTCCTCAATTTTGAAGCAAGGGGTTCTTCCGGACCAAGTTATATGCTGATGGAAACCAACAAAGGAAATGAAGCTCTGGTAAAAGAATTTGCAAATGCAAAAGCGCAATATCCGGTTTCAAACTCACTGATGTACAGCATTTACAAGATGCTTCCAAACGACACTGACTTAACTGTTTTCAGAGAACAGGGAAACATTCAGGGATTCAATTTTGCTTTTATAGACGGACATTACAATTACCACACCCAACAAGACGACGTTCAGCATTTAAACAAAACAACGCTGGCGCATCAGGGAACTTATCTGATGCCTTTATTAAAATACTTCTCAAATGTTGATTTAAACACAACAGATTCAACAGCAGATGATGTTTATTTCAGCGTTCCGTTCTCCTTCATAAGTTATCCTTTTACATGGGTTTTTCCAATGACCATTATTGCTTTAGGCTTATTGATTCTTTTTATTTTTATCGGAAAAGCTAAGCGTGTCATTACTTTCAGAGAAATTTTCAGAGGATTTGTTCCGCTTTTAGGATCAATTGTTATCTCAGGATTAGTTACTTTTTTGGGCTGGAAAATTTTACTTCAAATTTATCCGCAATATTCAGATTTACTTAACGGATTTACTTATAACGGCCATGCTTATATCGGTGCTTTTGTAGCCCTTAGCATTGCCATTTCTTTTGCTTTTTATCATCATTTTTCAGAAGCAAAAATCACAATGAACCACTTTGTAGCTCCATTGATACTCTGGATTATCATTAATGCATTTCTGGCCAATAGCTTAACCGGCGCAGGTTTCCTTATAATTCCGGTTTATTTTGGAGTTCTTTTATTCGGAATTTTTGTTATCACACAACATTATAGTTTAGGCTTAAACTTATTGTTTAGCATTCCTGCATTAGCCATTGTAGCGCCTTTTATCGTAATGTTCCCAGTTGGTTTAGGACTTAAAATACTTTTTGGAAGTGCCATTTTAACCGTTTTGCTTTTCGGATTACTGCTTCCTATATTCGGTGCTTTCTTTAAAAAAGGGGCCTGGACAATGTTTTTCTTTGCCGTATCGATTGGATTCTTCATTTACGCAGGGTATCATTCCGGTTACAAACACGGAGAGGCAAAATCAAATAGTTTATTGTATGTGTACAACGCCAATACAAACTCTGCAATCTGGACCACTTACGACGTAAACCTGGACGAATGGACTAAAACGTATCTGGGAGAAAAAAATCAAAAAGCTGTAGGTTTAAATGCCCTTCCGCTAGCCAGCAAATACAATTCAGGGTTTACCTATAGTGCAATTGCTCCGGTTGTGGCTGTTCCGAAACCTACAATTGCTTTCTTAAAAGACAGTGTTGTGGGCAATAACCGATATTTAAAAATTAAAATCACACCAAACAGAAAGGTGAACCGCTATGATATTTATGCGAATCCAAAAATGACTTTCTTTAACTTTAAGGCCAATGGAGTTTCAACTTCAGACCAAAAAGGAAATCGTCTGGAACGCGATGGTTCAAAAATCTTATGCTATTATGTGGTAGGCAATGAACCTCTTGTTATGGATTTCTACATCAATAAAACGTCGGTTTTTGATATGGATTTAATTGAAAGCTCTTTCGATTTAATGACCAATCCATTATTACAGATCAAACCAAGAAGCGACTGGATGATGCCAACTCCTTTTGTATTAAATGATGCCGTTTTAATTCAGCAAAAAATACAAAGATATACAGCGCCAATAGCTGTATTACCACCTGCTACAGTAGTAAAAGACAGCACTGTTATTGCAAAAGACAGTTTGAAAGCCGTAGTAAAACCAGAATAATCAATTTTATCACATAACCAGATCCTAACCCATATGAATAAAGCATTTTTACTTTTTATAATACTAAGTTTCTTTAATGCAAACAGTCAAACTTTAGAAGAAAAAATAGCAGCAAAAGCTTGTTCCTGCTTACAGAAAAGTAAAGAAATAAACGAAGAAATTTACAGAAACTGTCTGACCAGTTCAATGGCAGAAGTAGTTATGAATGATAAAGATGCTAAAGTAAGAGAAGGAATTAATACCGTTGACGGGATTAAGAGTTTACTTAAGAAGTCAGACGAAACAATTGCAAAAACCTGCAGCAATCTTTTGCCAAAAGCACCTGAAGACAAATCAGCTATTTATTATCGCGATTCTAAAAATAAAGAGGCACAAAACTCTTATATCACAGCAAAAGACTTTATGCGTGTCAGAAACTATAAATCTGCTATCGAAGGTTTGCAGATTTCAATACAACAAGATCCAAATTTTGTCTTGGCACTTGATGACATTGCGGTTTGCTACAGACAACTGGAGGATTATGACAATGCCATTAAATATTATAAAAAATCACTGGATATTTATCCGGAAGGCGAATATGCCCTAATGAACATTGGAGTTGCATATACGCTAAAATCTGATTTTAAAAGTGCTATAGATTATTATGAAAAGCTAATACAATACCAGCCCAATAATGCTGAAGGATATTTTGGTGCAGGAAAAAACTATTTTGCACTAAACAATGATGAAAAAGCACTACAGGATATTTTCACCGCACATAAAATCTATACAAGCGATAAATCAGAATACACAAAGGATACCGATATACTTATGGGAGCTATTTATCAAAAAATGGTAAAAGAAAAAAAAGAAGATGTATTCAGGAAAATTGCAGCTGAAAACAATATTGCAATTGAATAAATTCAGGCTTTAAATTATAAAAGGGCAAACTTTGCTATCAAAGTTTGCCCTTTTTCTTTAACAGGCACATTCAATTTTCAATCCTGATTGAACTCCGTTTGTTCCTTCGGTTGCATAACCGTCAAACTTCCACCACTCGATTCCTCCAATTAGTTCCTTTACTATAAAACCAAGTTTCGTCATATTCAGAGCGCCTTTTGTTGAAGCATTGCAACCAATTCCGTCGCAGTAGGTAACATACAAAACGGCTTTATCCAAATGTCTGGTACTTTCAGCCGTCATTTCGCGATGCGGAATGTTAATCGCTGACGGGATATGTTCAGCTTCAAAACCAAAAGCTTTTCTGGCATCAATAGCAATTACTTTTTCTCCGTTATTCAGGGCATCAAATAAATCAGAAGGATCCATTTCGAAGGCCAGCTTGTTTTCATAATGTTTAATTTGTGCTTCCATTTCAATTTTAGTTTAAAAGTTTTAGTTTTTTCAAAAGTACTTCAACGCCATATCCCATAAAAACGAAAAGAATTCATCACGTTGATTACTTTTTTTCATAGAAAAGCCATTCTAAATTTTGTTCCTTTGTATACTAAATTATCAAAAGATGGAAATACGTCATTTACGATTAATAAAAGCAATTGTTGAAGAAGGAAGTATCACAAAAGCGATTGATAAATTGCATTTGACGCAATCTGCCCTGAGCCACCAACTCAAAGAAGCCGAGTATCAATTGGGAACTCCTGTTTTTTTGAGAACCAATAAAAAACTGGTTTTGACCAAAGCGGGCGAAAAAATCTACGAACTGGCCAATGAAATTCTGGATAAACTCTCGCAAACCGAATCTCAAATCAAACAAATGGTGTATGGAGAACATGGAGAAATCAGGATTAGTACCGAATGTTTTTCGAGTTATCACTGGCTGCCATCGGTTTTAAAACAGTTTCATCTTTTGTATCCCAATGTCGAATTGAAAATTGTGACCGAAGCGACGCATATTCCGCTACAAAACCTATTAGACAATGTCATTGATATTGGCATTATCAGCGACCAGATCAAAGACAATAATATCAAATACATAGAACTTTTTCAGGACGAAGTTGTGATGGCGGTTTCTGAAAATCATGCCTGGGCGAATAAAAAATACGTTGTTGCCGAAGATTTTATAAACGAACATCTATTGATTCATTCCCTTCCGATGGAAACGGTTACTATTCATCAGTTTGTTTTGGCTCCAGCCAAAGTTACTCCCAGAAAAATAACACCTCTGCCCTTAACCGAAGCTTCATTAGAAATGGTTAAGGCTGATATGGGCGTCATGTCTATGGCAAAATGGGCATTGTTACCACATTTAAGAAACAATCCAATAAAGGCCATTAAAATTGGTAAAAACGGCCTGAAAAGAAAACATTTTATTGCCATAAGAAATAATCAGGAATATCCGGACTATTTTCATCATTTCATCACCTTTTTACAAACCGAAATTAATCTGCAATGGAATATTCAATAAGAAACTGCGAAATAGCTGATTTGCCAAAACTCGTGATTTTATGTCAAAAACATGCTGAATTCGAAAAAGCAAATTATGCTCAGGAAGGAAAAGAAGCAAAACTAAAAGAAGCTTTATTTAGCGAAAAACCCAGATTGTTCTGCTTAGTGGTTGCTACAAAAGAAACAATCATAGGTTATGCGTCCTATACTTTTGATTTTTCGACCTGGGATGCCCGCAATTTTATCTACATGGATTGTTTATTTCTGGAAGAAGAAGCCAGAAGTTTTGGAATTGGCGAAGTTTTAATCGAAAAACTAAAACAAATCGGGATCGAAAATGATTGTGTCAATTTGCAATGGCAAACACCGCAATTCAACGAAAGAGCGATTAAATTTTATAACCGAATTGGTGGAAAAGGAAAAGATAAAGTCCGTTTCACCCTGAATCTTTAATACTATAATCTCGTAATCCCCATAGCTATCGGGAACTAAGCCGCAAAGTTTTTCGCCATTTTTGTCATCCTTAGTTCCTCATGACAAGTTTGTGCATAACCTTTGTACCTTTGCTCCTCTGAACCTTCAATAAATGAAAAAAATAAGCATATTGGGCTGCGGCTGGTTAGGTTTGCCTTTAGCAAAAAAGCTAATCGAAAAAGGATATTTCGTAAACGCATCAACAACTTCTGAAAGTAAACTTTCAACATTAGAAAATGCTGGAATAAATCCGTTTTTGGTAGCACTTGAAAGCAATAGTATCTCTGAAAGTATAAATGATTTTCTGAAAAATAGTGAAATCTTAATCATTGATATTCCACCAAAATTGCGGGGAAATAATACTGATTCATCCGATTCTCTACAAAAGATTTTTGTGGATAAGATTCAAACTTTAATTCCGTATATCGAAAAGTCAGCCATAGAAAAAGTTTTGTTTGTAAGTTCAACTTCAGTTTACGGAGATCAAAACGACATTATCACAGAAGAAATAAGTCCAAATCCTGAAACCGAAAGTGGTAAACAATTGCTTTTGGCTGAAGCAGTTCTTCAAAACAATCAAAATTTCGAAACCACAATATTACGTTTTGGCGGATTAATTGGCAAAGATCGGCATCCGGTCAAATTTTTAGCCGGAAAAGAAAACCTAGAAAACCCGGATGCACCCGTAAACTTAATTCATCAGGACGATTGTATTTCAATCATTGAAGAAATCATACAGCAGTCAAAATGGAATGACGTTTTCAACGCCGTTGCCCCTTTTCACCCAACAAGACAGGAATATTATACCCAAAAAGCAAAAGAACAGAATCTGATTTTACCGAATTTTAGTGCTGAAAAATCGAATATCAAAAAGGTTATTTCAAGCGAAAAAGTTGAAAACAGTTTAGGTTATCAATTTAAACTTGATAATTATTAAAATATTTAAACCATATAAGTTATATAAGTTAATTTAATTCGATCCTCAAACTTCGTGAACTTTACGATAAAGCAAACAAGCTTAAATTTACTTATATGATTTTAAAAACTTCTTGAACTTACGGGTAAAGCAAAACTTAAATTAACTTCTATAACTTATATGGTTTAAAAAAACTTTGCGAACTTTGCGTAAATCTTCGCGCCTTTGCGGTAAAAACCTTTGCGGTTAAATCAAAATATATGGAAACAGCTTACATTAATTCGCCTTTAGGAATCACCAAAATTGTCGGAGATGAAAATGGCGTTGCTATAATCTCTGTTTCTGATGTTGGTACAAACGAAGTTTCTCAAGAAATTCCGGAAGTCTTAAAAGAAGCCGTTTCGCAACTTCAGGAATACTTCGACAAAAAAAGAACCGATTTTGATTTCAAACTAAATCCGCAAGGAACTGAATTTCAGCAAAAAGTATGGAAATCACTTTTAGAAATTCCATACGGAAAAACCATCAGTTATATGGATCAGACCAAAAAGCTCGGTGATGTAAAAGCGATTCGTGCCGTTGCATCGGCAAATGGCAAAAATCCGTTATGGATTGTGGTTCCCTGTCACCGCGTTATTGGTACAAATGGATCCTTAACTGGTTACGCCGGAGGTTTGTACCGCAAGAAATGGCTCCTGGAACACGAAAACCCAACTACACAGCAGAGTTTGTTTTGAAAAAATAAAAAGTTCGCCACGAATTTCACCAATTTTACGAATTAAAATCATAGTTTTATAAAACTTAAAAGTAAGCAATTACTTATAATTTATTCTTTGTAAATATTTGAAAGTCTAAAAAACTAAGAAGTCCAATAATCTAAGACGTCTAAACAATGATTGAAAAAATAAACCTTAATAACATTTTATTTCTGGATATAGAAACCGTTCCGGAAGAAGAAAACTTCAATTCGCTTGACGCGGAAATGCAGTCGCTCTGGGACCATAAAACGCAATACCAGCGAAAAGAAGAGTTTACGCCCGAGGAATTTTATGATCGTGCGGGAATATGGGCCGAGTTTGGGAAAATTGTATGTATTTCTGTTGGTTATTTTACGATCAAAGGAGATATTCGGAATTTTCGTGTCACTTCCTTTTTTGGGGAAGAAAAAAAGATCCTGAAAGACTTTAATAATTTGCTGAGCAATCATTTCAGTAAGCCGCAACATCTTTTATGCGGACATAATGCCAAAGAATTTGATATTCCGTTTATTGCCCGACGCATGATTATCAATCAAATTGCCATTCCGGACAAACTGAATTTATTTGGTAAAAAGCCCTGGGAAATTCCACATCTGGATACTTTAGAATTATGGAAGTTTGGCGATTACAAACATTTTACCTCTTTAAAACTATTAACTAAAATACTTGGAATTCCTTCTCCGAAAGGCGATATCGACGGAAGCCAGGTCGGACATGTTTTTTATGTAGAAAAAGACATTGACCGAATTGTAACCTACTGCGAAAAAGATACGATTGCCGTAGCGCAGATTTTCCTCCGTTTACGTCGTGAAGATTTGTTGATTGATGATGAAATTATTCATGTTTAGTTTTTTTGGAGGTACAAAGGTGCAAAGGTTCAGTGGTTCAAAGCTAAAATGAACTTAAATAACTTATATGGTTAAACCTATTTTTAGAAAATGACACATCAGGAAATCTCTCATCACCGTCTTGTTTCGCAAAAGCTCTATAAAACAAGCCAAAATTCTCCGCAAGAAATTGTTCATCATTTAGGTGCCATGCAGGCTCAGGATTATGCAATGGCAAAATGGGCAATTGGTTCGAGATGTGATGCCACCGAGGCAGCCATTGAAGAAGCTATAAATTCGGCTCAAATTATACGAACTCATATTCTAAGACCAACCTGGCATTTTGTTTCGGCCGATGATATTTACTGGATGTTGGATCTTTCGGCACCACAAGTCAAACGATTTACCACGTCTGCTGCAAAAAAATATGGTTATGATGCCAAGAAACTGGATCACGTAAATTCCCATATAGAAAAATTACTTGCCGGAAATAATCATTTAACGCGCGACGAAATCATGCAGGAACTCAACATTAAAAAAACTTCCAATGACGATTTTCTGAGTGCCGCTATTATGATGAATGCAGAATTGGACAGCTTGGTTTGCAACGGAAAAATGAAAGGCAAACAAATCACTTATGCCCTACTCGAAGAACGTGTTTCAAAACCAAAAACGAAACTAACAAAAGAAGAAGCTTTGGCGAAATTAGCCTTGCGATATTTCGAAAGTCATGGCCCTGCAACGTTACTTGACTTTTCGTGGTGGTCTGGTTTTCCGCCAACTACCTGCAAATTGGCGATTAATGCAATTGAGTTGCAAATGAGTTCTGTAGAAATTAAAGATCAGAAATATTGGTTTAAAACTGATTTTCCTGATAGCGATAACTTTCGCGAAAGCTTACACTTTCTTCCTGCTTTTGATGAGATTTTGATTTCGTATAAAACGCGGGAAGCTTCCATTCTTTTAGAACATCAATCAAAGGCTTTTACCAATAATGGCATTTTCAAACCCATTATTCTGGAAAATTCTAAAGTCATTGGAACCTGGAAAAGAACCATTAAAAAAGATCATGCGAAAATAGAAACGCAATTTTTTAATGAAACTGAAATGCCCAAAAAGAAAATTTTGTTTGAAGGAATAAAAGCTTTTGAAAACTATCTGGAAACCAAAATCGTTATTGAATAAATAGATTTACGAATTTCTATATCGTTACGATGGAGCTATATAAAACTGCATGTAACATTTCTATAAACATAACGCTCTTTCAAGGCTGAGGAAACTCCGTTAGGAGTGCAATATTTATAACAATAAAAATAATGATTGGATTTTCCAGCTCCATCGGGGCGACATCTAAATAAAATCTTTATGGCATTTTATCCCTAAATAATTACATTTACAAAAAATTAGCATTATGGTATTAAGTAGATTTTGGTTAACGATTTTTATTTCTTCGATTGTTTTTATTGTAGTCAGTTTATTTACTGCCAACACTTATACTATTGATTCTGTTATAAATGGAAAAAAAGACGATCCTATTTTAGTCTCAGAAAAATATATCGAACAAGTTCCTGCTTTTATTAAAGACAGTATAAAAAAAGCACCGGATCAAAGCATGATTATCAATCGTGATACGCTAAATGCTGATACTACTTATGTTTATAAAAATCAAACCGTAAAAATTTACAGCGGCGTTCAAAAGTCGGATGGCTTATTGCCAACCTGCAAAAGTACTTTGGTCGATTTAATCCTGCCACTTATTGCCTATCTGGCCTTTTTCTGCGGATTGATGGAGCTTTTAATCATTTCAGGGGCTTCAGGAAAATTAGCTAAAGTATTGAGTCCTGTGTTTGTAAAGGTTTTTCCGAGCATTCCCGAAAATCATCCTTCAATATCCTACATGACTTTAAACTTTGCTGCTAATTTCCTTGGATTAGATTCGGCTGCAACGCCATTTGGGCTTAAAGCCATGGAAAGTCTACAGGAAATAAATCCCGATAAAGACAGAGCGAGTGATGCCCAAATCATGTTTATGTGTCTTCACGCTTCTGGCTTAACTTTAATCGCGACTTCGATTATTGGTTATCGTGCGGCTGCAAATGCCAGCAATCCGGCTGATGTGATGCTGCCATGTATCATTACCTCTTTCATTGGTACCATTGCAGCATTTTTAATTGTGGGAATCAAACAAAAAATCAATTTTAAAAGCGCTTCTCTTCTCATCGTCTTAATGGGATTAATTGCGGCCATTGTTGGGCTTTTGATGTATGTAAATCATTTAGACTTAATCGGGAAAAATTATTTTACTTCTAATCTTTCAGGATTAATATTAATTGGAATTATTGCCTTTACGTTGATTTTTGCCTTTAAAAATGAAAAGAAATTCATTGAAGCGAATACTACACCTTTCGACACTTTTGTAGTGGGAGCCAACAACGGACTTAAAACCGGTGTTACTATTTTTCCTTATGTATTGGGAATGTTAGTCGCTATTTCATTATTCAGAAACAGCGGTTTATTCGAAATTATCAGTGACGGAATTGCCTTTGTTTTTTCGAATATGGGAGTAAATAAAGAAATTACGAATGCATTGCCTGTAGCCATGCTTCGCCCTTTTAGTTCTGCAGGATCCCGCGGATTTTTAATTGATTCCATGAATACTTTTGGTGCGGATTCTTTAACAGCAAGATTGAGCAGTATTTTTCAGTGCAGCGCCGAAAGTACTTTCTACGTAATTGCAGTTTATTTTGGTTCTATAAACATTAAAAACACCCGTTATGCTTTGGGAACCATGCTTTTGGTGGATCTTATTTGTGTGATTACGGCAATTTTTGTGGCGACGTGGTTTTTTTAAAATAATTATTCTATATGCAAAAACAGATTAAAATCTAACTCAACAATATTATTTATAAAAATACAATCCATTAAAAACATTACAATTAAAAACCATGAAACCACAAGCCCTTTTTATTTTATTCCTTTTAATTGGTTGCCAAAAACCAAAATCTGAACCACAAATAACAAGTGTAAAACCTGTAGCTACTAAAACAGAAACAAGTTCAACAAAGGAAAGTTTCTTAAAAACAGATACTATTTCTATTTCTGATGATGGACAAATAAAAGACAATTATGTTTTAGCACATCTTCTGGATCAAAAAGCGGATCAGGACAGTATAGTAACTGCAAAATACCGACTTGATTTTTATCAGAATAAAACCCAAACGGCTTCATCAAAAATTACCATTAAAGGAGTTCAGAAAGGATCAGAATGGGGTGCTTCATGCGGATTGACTTTGGAATCATCCAAAAACTCTCCTTTTCTTCAAATTAGTTTTGGATATCCTGCTTGTGGTTACGTGCAAAACAATTATCTGTATTACTTAAAAAACAATGATTTGCAATTGGTGCATGAATGGGATTCTATGTCTGATAGCGGTTGGGGAAACTGGGTTGAGTTCAAAAATCCAACAGCAAAAGCAAATCCTGAATCCTTTTATTGCAAAACAGTTGCATTTGAACCTGATGACAGCAATAACAATGATAATGAGGATGTAGGAATCGTTTCTTATTCAGATTCGATTGTTTTTCGCTTAAGCGGAAATCACTGGAAAAAGCAATTACTTTCTGTAAAAGATAAAGCTTACTTTGAGAAGAAAATGGCATTTAATGAATTTCATGATATTAAATAACTTCAAAAAACACTCCTTATTCAAATTCTTTCTTAGGTAAATAATTTTTAACTTTGTAAAAAACAAAGAAATGATTGATTTTATATACCAGGACCCTTATCCTATCTTAAAGGATGATACGCAGTACCGCAAAATTACTTCTGATTTTGTGAAAGTAGAACAATTTGGAGAACGTGAAGTTTTAACCGTTGACCCAAAAGGATTAGAGTTATTGGCTGAAGAAGCCCTGACAGATGTTTCTTTTATGCTAAGAACGACACATTTGCAAAAACTACGTAAAATTCTTGATGATCCGGAAGCGACAGATAATGATCGTTTTGTGGCTTATAATTTATTACAAAATGCTTCCGTTGCTGCCGAAGGTCAATTACCTAGCTGTCAGGATACCGGAACAGCAATTGTAATGGCCAAAAAAGGCGAAAGCATCTTTACGGGTGTTGATGATGCTGAATGGTTGAGCAGAGGAATTTTCAACACGTACCAAAAACGTAATCTGCGTTATTCGCAAATTGTTCCGATTTCGATGTTTGAAGAAAAAAATTCAGGATCGAATCTTCCGGCACAAATTGATATTTATGCTAAAAAAGGAACTTCTTACGAGTTTTTATTTATGGCAAAAGGCGGTGGGTCTGCTAATAAAACCTACTTATACCAACAAACTAAATCGTTATTGAATGAAAAATCAATGGATGCTTTCGTTCGCGCAAAAATAAAAGATTTAGGAACTTCGGCTTGTCCCCCTTATCATTTGGCTTTGGTAATTGGCGGAACTTCCGCGGAAGCGAATTTAAGCGCTGTTAAAAAAGCGTCTGCCGGATATTATGATCACTTGCCAACTTCAGGAAACATGGCTGGTCAGGCATTTCGTGATATCGAATGGGAAGCAAAAGTGCAGCAAATTTGCCAGGAAAGTGCTATTGGTGCTCAGTTTGGCGGAAAATACTTTACGCATGATGTTCGTGTCATTCGTTTACCACGTCACGCAGCTTCTTGTCCGGTTGGATTAGGCGTTTCCTGTTCTGCTGATAGAAATATCAAAGGAAAAATTACGAAAGACGGAATTTTCGTTGAGCAATTAGAAGTGAATCCTAAACAGTTTTTACCTGAAACAGCTCCACACTTAGAAGCTCCGGTAGAAATTGACCTGAATATGCCAATGGCTGATATTTTGGCAAAATTGACTCAATATCCTATCAAAACACGTTTGAAACTGAACGGAACTGTGATTGTAGCCCGTGATATTGCCCACGCAAAAATTATGGAATTACTGGAAGCAGGTAAACCAATGCCGGAATATTTTAAAAATCATCCTGTCTATTATGCCGGACCGGCAAAAACTCCGGAAGGTATGGCTTCAGGAAGTTTCGGTCCTACAACTGCAGGACGTATGGATGTTTATGTAGATGAATTCCAGAAACATGGCGGAAGCATGATTATGCTGGCAAAAGGAAATCGTACGAAACAGGTTACTGATGCCTGTAATAAATACGGCGGGTTCTATTTAGGTTCTATTGGAGGACCAGCAGCAATTTTAGCGCAGGACAATATCCTGAAAGTTGAAGTTGTTGATTTTGAAGAGTTAGGAATGGAAGCGGTTCGCAAAATTACCGTTAAAGATTTCCCTGCTTTTATTATTACAGACGATAAAGGAAATGATTTTTTTGAAAACCTATAAATTTTAGATCCTAAGGCACCAAGTTGCTGAGTGACTAAGTTTTTTTAATACAAAAACCGCCGGAAAGGCGGTTTTGTTATTTATATACTTTGCGTACTTTGTGTAAATCTTAGCTCCCGATCGCTATCGGGATTGCCGTTAAACTTTTATGCAACTTCTTTCTCGAAGGCAATAAAATGTGTCAATTTTCCTTTTAAGTTAAAAACAGGAACGCCATTAATTTTACATTGATATATTTTTCCGTCTTTTCTATAGTTTTGAATTGTTTTCTCAAATGGAATCTGCAATTGTATTGCTTCTCTGATTTCTTTCAGAATAGTTTTGCAAGTTTCCGGTCCCTGAAATATTTTAGGTGTTTTTCCCAGCACTTCGCATTCAGAATAGCCGGTCATTCTTTTTATTCCGTTTGAGGCAAAAACGATCTGTAAATCAAGATCTGTAATTACTACCACTTCTTCTTTAATACGGTCTTCTATTTGAAGATTTCTTTCATTCCAGGTAAATTGATTTGAAATCTTATTTACTCGTTTTAAATCGGCAAAAATAGCTTTCAGTTCATTTACATATTCATAATGAAAATCCCATGCCAGAATAGGAACCGAATTACGATGTAAAACTTCATCTGAACTAGCTTTTTTCATTTTAAATAATTTAATGATATAAAATCTTTTTACTCAAAGATAGAATGAAAAATCATCACAAAACCAAAATCCATTCTATTTAACGATTGTTTAATACTCATTAGAAAGAGAATTTTAGTTGTACAACAACCGCTTTTTTCTCTTCTGTATTCAGGTTATTAAGCGAAATTCCGAGTAATCGGACTGAATCTTTCATTCGTTCCTGATACAACAATTCTTCTACTGTTTCGAGTATCAGGCTTTTATCCGAAATAAAATAGGGTAATGTTTTACTTCGGGTTTGTTGCGTAAAATCACTGTACTTAATTTTAAGTGTAACGGTTTTTCCGGAAATTTTATGTTTTTGCAGTCGTTTTTCAAGCGAAGTTGCAATTTTATCCAGTTGTTCGAGCATAAAAATTTCAGAGGACAAATTCACATCAAAAGTATGCTCTGCCGCCACTGATTTGGTTATGCGATGCGATTTGACTTCGCTATTATGAATCCCGCGAACTACATTGTAATAAAAAGCACCTGATTTTCCGAAATGTTTTTCCAGAAATTCAACCGATTTACTTTTAAGATCATGACCCGTAAAAATTCCCAATTGGTACATTTTTTCTGTGGTTACTTTTCCCACACCATAAAATTTTCTGATTGGCAATTCTTCCAGAAAAGCCTCAACTTCATCCGGATTTACCGTTTTTTGTCCGTTTGGTTTATTGACATCGCTGGCAATCTTCGCTACAAATTTATTGATCGAAATTCCCGCCGAGGCCGAAATTCCAACTTCATTCAAAATTCTTAATCTAATTTCCTGAGCGAGTAAACTGGCGCTTGGATTTCCTTTTTTATTCTGCGTTACATCAAGATAGGCTTCGTCAAGCGAAAGCGGCTCAATCATATCTGTGTAATCATGAAAGATTTCATGAATTTTATTCGAAATCTCTTTGTAACGGTCAAAACGCGGACGTACAAAAATAATTTCAGGACAATATTTTTTGGCCAGGACACCACTTATAGCACTTCGCACACCAAATTTTCGCGCCTCATAACTCGCAGCAGAAACTACTCCCCGGTTTTCTGAACCTCCAACAGCAATAGGTTTCCCGCGCAAAGCAGGATTATCCATTTGCTCTACCGAAGCATAAAAAGCATCCATATCAACATGGATAATTTTTCGATATGTTAGTGCATCTGACATTATGCAAATTTAAACAGTAAAGCAATAAAAAGAACCTCACTATAGTTATAAATAATATCAATTTTTAAAGATTTTTGACTTAATGATTTTAAACAAATCATTTTCTTTATTTTTGTAGGCTACACGAAAATAAATAAAATGCGAACATTTGTTATAGGCGACATACACGGAGGATTACTCGCACTTGAACAAGTGTTGAAAAAAGCCGAAGTAACTACAAAAGATACTCTTATATTTTTGGGCGATTATGTTGACGGATGGAGCCAATCTGCAGAAGTAATCGATTATTTAATTGATCTGAAAAGCAAGCAAAACTGCATTTGCATTCGGGGAAACCATGATCAGTTAGCCTTGGACTGGCTGGAAAACAGACATGAAAATTTTGACGAAGAAATGTGGTATAAACACGGCGGACGTGCTACTGTTGAAGGATATGCTAAACTTTCTACAGAGAAAAAGAAAACTCATATTGCCTTTTTAGAATCTTTGCAGGATTATTATCTTGATGAAGAAAACCGCCTTTTTGTTCATGCAGGGTTTACGAATTTAAGCGGTGTTGTCTGGGAATATTTCCCGAAACTATTTTACTGGGACAGAACGCTCTGGGAATCTGCGCTGGCTTTAGATCCAAACCTGAAACCAGACGATTTATATTATCCGAAACGTTTCACTATCTACAAAGAAATTTTTATAGGTCATACTCCTGTTACGCAAATAGGCAAAACTGTTCCCGTAAATAAAGCCTGCGTCTGGAATGTAGATACCGGCGCTGCCTTTAGAGGCCCGCTGACTATTATGAATGTTGATACCAAGGAATTCTGGCAGAGCGATCCCTTAAATGAATTGTATTCTAACGAAAAAGGTAGGAATTAATTCATAAAAAACTATTTTTGCATTTTAAAATAATTAATATTTAAGTTTATGAAAAAGGTAATTACACTTTTGTTTTTAGTATCATTTGGATTTACGCAAGCACAACAGGCTTTTAAAGGAAAAGGAGATGTTAAGGTTAACGTAGGTGCTAACATACAAGATGGTGGTTCAGGAATTCAGGGGTCTGTTGATTTTGGTTTAGGAGAAAATTTCTCATTTGGTTTTGTTGCCAATTATTTATTAGGCGTAGATAATTTCAATGGATTCTATCATAATAATCCAACTCCTTATAGTGATTACAAACCGGATTTTAGTGATCGTTTTGATGCTAAAGCAAGAATCAATGCTAATTTAAGCAGCGTAATAGGTGTAAAAGAATTAGACGTTTACCCGGGATTAAGTTTAGGGCTACATAACTTTGGTGGTCACGTTGGTGGTCGCTACTTTTTTACTGACGGATTTGGTGTTTTCACAGAAATTGGTTTCCCAATTGCAAAATATGGCAGTAATGACGGTGTATTCGACCATTTAAACAATCAGGCTACTTTTAGTTTAGGAGCTTCTTTTAATTTGTAAGAACTGTTTTTGCTGTGACTGCTTAACCGCTAAGTCCGCTAAGCTATTTGCAAGGTTCGCAAAGGATATATTCTAAAAAAATCTCGCAAAGACACAATCTTTATAAAACAAAAACCGCCTATTAAGGCGGTTTTATTGTTTAAGCTGTAAACGCATTTTTTATTTACTAAGCAAAATACTCCAATGAGCGCCGCTATAGATTTTATATTTTTCTGAGAAACTGCCTTGATTTACTGCTAATGAAAAGTTTAAAAGACTATTAAAATAACAAACATCTGTTCCTACAGCTACTTCACCAAAGGTATTTACTAATTTTAGTTTTCCTTCATATGCTTTTTTAGTTCCGTTAAAGATTTGGATATTAACATTATCTCCTTCTTTCAAGCCTAAATTAGCAAATGTTTTCTTGTCGATATTTGTCCACACATTTCCGTATTGAATATCTAAAATTGGGATTCCGCCCTTGATGATTCCTTTTTCGAAAACCGGTTTTTGGTAGTCTATTTTTACTACTTCATTAGGCAGTTTTGGACCAACTTCTTCATAAGTAATGGTTTTAGAGGCTAAACGGGCTCCGGTAAACGCATACACGTCACGGCCGTGAAACGTATACGATTCATTTGAGTTCTGGCGACGGTTTTTGACCTCATCGATTTGACGAATTTCCTGAATGCCCAATTGCTCTGCAATTAAAGTTAAGGTTCCGTTATCCGGAGTTACAAAATAATGACCGGATTTAGTCAGCAAAACAACTGAATGTCTTGCTGTACCAACTCCAGGATCACAAACAGATACAAATACAGTTCCTGCCGGATAATATTGAGCGGTTTGCGATAAACGGTATGCTGCTTCCCAAATATTAAATGCCGGGATCTCGTGTGTTAAATCAAATATTTTAATATCAGTTGAAACTCCCATTGCAACTCCTTTCATTGCAGATACTGCCCCATCTTTCAAACCAAAATCTGATTGAAAAACCAATACATTATTTTGCGAAAAGCCGTTAAAAAAGGTTATAGCAAACAAAAAAAGGAATAAACGTAATTTCATTTTTTTTCTTTTTAAATTTTCATTAAAGATATTTCATTAAACTTAAAAAATAGCACCTGGGTTTTACGCAAAGTGAGTCTATTAAGATTTATTTTGAAGATAATGAATGGAAAAAGAAGCTCCTAACACCAAAAGGTAATGTGTATAGAAAGAAATTTCTTTTGATGATTTTGACTTTAAAAAATAAGCATAAAAAAGCCTCGCAATTGAAACTGCGAGGCTTTTTATTTTACTAATTCGAATTTCTATTTTTTAGCGAATTTCTTAACGATTCTTTTGTTACCGTTATTTAATTCGATGATATAAACTCCGGTATTTAATGTACTTACATCAATAGGATTTCCAGAAAGTGCACCGTTGCTCACTTGCTGACCCAATGTATTTACAATTCTAAAAGTATATCCTGTATTGTCTAAAAATGAAACATTCAATTCATCTGCAACCGGATTTGGATATAATGCAAAACTTGAAGTTTCTGTAGTTTCCACTAACCCTGCAGCGATTTGTTCTGTAACAATTGCTCCTGAAGCTGTTATGTTTACAGAATAATCTTCTACTTGTCCGTAAGAGAAAGCCTCACAAGAAGTTGGAATTCCGTTGTATTTCATAGAAACTCTAAGTCTTGTTGTTCCAAGAGTTGCCGTTGCCGGAATTGTGATTGTTCCTGTTACCGGAGTTGTTGTTGATGCAGCTTTTGTCCAAACGGTTTCGCCTGAATCTGCAAAATCACCATCCTGGTTGTAATCAATAAAAACAGCATACCCTTCACTATAAACTGAAGAAGTCCAGGTTGGGGTAATTGTTATTGTATATGCTGTACCTCTGGCTGCATTTGTAGAAATAGAAGTATAGTTTTCATAACCTGTTGTTCCGGTTGAAGTATTATTGATAGTACCAAATACAACTTTACTAATTCTTTCGTCTGCAGTATTATTACCCTGAGAAGTACAATATGCAACAGTAGCTGCAGTAGTAGTAACATTTACAGTATTACTTGAAGCTGAAAGATTTCCTGCAGCATCTTTAGCTTTTACACTAAAAGTATAAGCAGTTAATGCTGTTAATCCTGTCACCGTATAGCTTGTAGTTGTAGATGATCCTTTAAGGGTTGTCCCTTGGTAGATATTATATCCTGTTACAGCAACATTATCTGTAGAGGCTGTCCATGTTAAATTTGTAGTAGAACCTGTTGTTCCTGAAGCGGCAAGACTTGCCGGAGCTGTTGGAGCAACTGTATCTGTAGATCCTACATATGCTGCACCAACACCTACGGCATAAAACGCATTTGTTGTTGCAATAACTTCAGCAGATCCTGCACCGTATAAATCGATAGCGGCTTGTATACCTGAAGTTCTTGCATTGGCATAAGTTGAATTTGAAGTTAAGTATACGCTTTCTAAACGGTAAGCAATTTTTGCTGCTTTATCAATTGTAATTCCCGTTACGTTATATACGCTTCCAATATCATTCGTTCCGGATTCACCTACTGACAAAATATAAAACCAGTGGTTTAAAACTCCAGAGTTAGTATGAACTCCACAATAATCATTGCTGCTTGTTGGTGTACAGCTTACATTAACCCAATATGTTCCTCCATAAGTATCCGGCTGGCCTTCAGCATTTGGATTACTCATAGAACGTAAAGAAAGATGTCCTGATCTTCTTTCGATATCTTCTCCAATTAACCAGGTAGATTTCGTAGGAGCTGCTGCATACTCAATACAGGCTCCCCAAATATCTGACAACGCTTCATTCATTGCACCAGATTCTTTTTGATAGGCTAAGTTTGCTGTATACGTACAAACAGCATGACCTATTTCGTGTCCTGCAACATCAATAGCGGTTAAGATGTCAAAATAAGTTCCGCTTCCGTCTCCATACGTCATTACGCTACCATCCCAATATGCATTATCGTATGCATTACTGTAATGTACGTAGCTTTTTATGATTGCTCCTGCGTTGTCATAGCTGTTTCTGCCATGTACCGTTGACCAGTAGTCATATGTTTTTTCAGCTCCCCAATGCGCATCTAATGCGCCATTGTCTTTATTGGTATTGTTATATTCTGCTGCTGTCCAGTTATTATCAGCATCCGTAAAATTTACGGCAGCTGTATAACTTGTTCCTTTTTGCATGTTGAACGTGTTGATACCTAAACCTCTTGTTGCATCTGCCAGTCTGTATGATGAACCGCTTAAAGTGGTTTGTATTACTTGCGTTCCGCTATAGCGTGTGGCTGCATTTGCTGCAACAAAAGCCATTTTGGAGTTAAGATTTTCTTTTTGGTTTATTGGATTTATTTTAGCCGATTTCGATTTACCGCCGTGGCTGTATTCTCCAAGATGTTTTATAGTGGCATTATAAAACAATACTTGTCCATTTTCGGCATCTATATATAAATCTCCACGACTTACCGGATTGGTCGCATATATATCAAATTTATAGGCCAATCGCACTTTATCGATTTTTCTTTCTTGTCCCTGGGTTTCCATATCCGGTAACAGGACCAATTCGCCTTTTGGTTTTTCATAACCTATTGCTGCAGCATCCTGAGGCGTATCCCATAAATATTGTTTCGCCCCGGTGTGAGCAACTGCTTTAGCAAACGCAGCCTGGCTGGATAATTTAGGAGTTGTTTTTACATTGTCAAGAGCATAAAATTCTCCATTCATAGAAGTTAATTTCCCGCCTTTTGAATGTAATGTATAATTGGCAAATTCAACTTTAACACCTTGTTCGTACAACTGAAATTTTTCGTGTGTAAAACCTTCTCTGTCAGATTCCGTTTTAACTTTAGAAAAAGACTGGCTGTCTTTTAAACCTAATTGTTCTTTAAAGACAGTATTATAATCTGTTTCCTTGTACGTAGATTTCTCACTAAAGGTAATTAAACTGGGTTGTCCGTTTTCTGATACACTTTTCTGGCTAACCCGCTTGTCTGTGTTTTGGGCAAATCCTGCTACTGAAAATGTAAGAATGACAACAGTTGATGCCATAATTTTTGGTAATTTTCTTTCCATAATAATTTGTTTTTGAGTTTGGTTAAAGGATTACAAATAAAATATTTAATGTAAGTAAATACTTTATTTTAAGATAAAAGTATTTTATTTACATCAGATAAACGTTAAAATTTGCCGTTAATCGACAAAATGCAACACTTTTTACTTTAAATTCACTTTTATTTAACAAATTGTGAATATTTCACAAAAAAAAGGGCCAAAAATTAATTATACTATTGATTAATAGCTTTTTATAATCAAAAAAATGGCTGAGATGCCAATTTTACTACAGTTGAAGCTTTACTTTGATTCTTAAATTATTCTTACAAAAAAAGGCCAGCCTTTAAAAGCTGACCTTCACAAGTTTTTTCATATAAATGAAAAAGATTTTATCTAAATATCCATTTCAGGAATATCTCCTTCAATAATTAAATTAGCTTCGGTTGAAGCTACAATATGTTCCACAGAAACACCTGGTGCTCTTTCTAAGAGCTTAAACCCTTTATCTGTTACTTCGAGAACTGCTAATTCAGTTACTACCTTTTTAACGCATCCTACGCCTGTTAATGGCAAAGTACATTTTTTTAATATTTTTGATTCTCCGGCCTTATTAACATGCATCATGGCCACAATGATATTTTCGGCGGAAGCCACCAAATCCATTGCGCCTCCCATTCCTTTTACCATTTTGCCGGGAATTTTCCAGTTGGCGATATCTCCGTTTTCTGAAACTTCCATTGCGCCCAAAATCGTTAAATCTACTTTCTGGCTGCGAATCATTCCGAAACTAAAAGCAGAATCAAAGAAACTTGCTCCCGGAAGTGTTGTAATGGTTTGTTTTCCTGCATTAATAATATCTGCATCTTCTTCTCCTGCAAAAGGAAAAGGTCCCATGCCCAAAACACCGTTTTCGCTTTGAAACTCCACCGCAATATCTTCTCTGACATAATTTGCAACCAAAGTCGGAATACCGATTCCCAGATTGACAAAATACCTGTCTTTTACTTCTTTCGCAATTCGTTTTGCGATATCTTCTTTTGTTAACATATCTCTTTAATGTGTTAATTAGAAAATTTGATAATTAGATAATGCTTCAAAACAATTATCTAATTGACAAATTATCTCATTATCTAATTACGCTCTTTGTCTTACTGTTCGTTGTTCGATTCTTTTTTCAAATTTTTCTCCCTGAAAGATGCGTTGCACCATAATTCCCGGAATATGAATTTGATTAGGATCTAAAGTGCCTACGGGAACTAATTCTTCCACTTCGGCAATCGTAATTTTCGCAGCTCCCGCCATACAGGCATTAAAATTTCTGGCAGTTCCTTTAAAAATCAGATTTCCGGCTTCATCGCCTTTCCAGGCTTTTACAATAGCAAAGTCGGCTTTGAAAGCTTGTTCCATAATATGCATTTTTCCGTTGAATTCACGAACTTCTTTTCCCTCAGCAACTTCGGTTCCATAACCTGCAGGCGTAAAGAAAGCGGGAATTCCGGCTTGTGCTGCACGACAACGTTCGGCTAAAGTGCCTTGTGGAGTTAATTCAACTTCAAGTTCACCTGACAACATCTGGCGTTCGAACTCAGCGTTTTCACCAACATATGACGAAATCATCTTTTTGATTTGTTTTTTCTGCAAAAGCAATCCCAGCCCAAAATCATCAACTCCCGCATTATTAGAAATACAAGTTAAATCTGAAATTGATGTTTTTACTAATGCTGCGATAGTATTTTCAGGAATCCCGCATAAACCAAAACCACCAAACATAATAGTCATTCCACTTTCGATTCCTTCTGTAGCTTCCTGAACGTTATTTACTTTTTTTGTAATCATAACAAAGGGTCTTTATTATCGTATATTTTTGATAAAAATAAGATTTTTAGATTAAATTATATCGATTTCGTAATGATTTTATTTTTGCATATTTAATTCTTTGCAATATGTATCTATTCACCGATTTTTATTTCATGTAGATATATCTCGTAGAGATTAAATATAGGTAGAAAATATATTGTCGGGAATATTTTTGTCCCGTAGGGACTATACGCGCTCAATTTCTATTAATAAAGGTGTAGTCCCTATGGGACATTTTGGTAGATGGTGTCGTCATGATTTCTACCGATATTTAACTCCTAACGGAGTATAGAAGTATGTTTTATAACAGTCTTAAAAGAACCATCTATTCCAAAAAAAAATCCCTTTGTATCTTCTGAAAATCAAAAGGTACAAAGGGATAATTTTATTTTAAAAGTGAATTAAAACTATAGTTCGAATTCGTCTGTATTTTGTTCTGTTTGTGTGGTATCTTTTACAACTGCAGGTCTGGTATAACAATCAACTTTTATAGAAAGATTGGCTGGTCGCTCAAACTCTGATTTAGAAACCTGAAGTCCCGGATCTGCGTAACAAAGTTTCATAAAATAACCCCAGATAGGCAGTGCAGCAGTAGCTCCCTGTCCATAAGTTAAACTTTTAAAACGTGCCGAACGATCTTCACAACCTACCCATACTCCCGTTACCAGGTTAGGTACCATTCCCATAAACCAACCATCAGACTGGTTTTGAGTTGTTCCTGTTTTACCTGCAATTGGGTTTTTGAACATATATGGATATCCTGTCCAGCGATTGTCTCCACTTCCACCGCCTTGCGTACGTAAACGTGCACCGGAACCGGTTTCAGTAACTCCTTCAAGCAATTTGATTACCGCAAAGGCAATATCTTTATTTAAAACGTCATGAGATTCAGGAATTGGTTCGTAAATTACCTCTCCGCTTTTATTCTCGATACGGCTTAAAAATTGAGGTTTAACATAAACTCCCTGATTGGCAAATGTGCTGTAGGCAGCAACCATGTCTTCAACAGTAATATCAACGGCTCCAAGTGCAATAGAGGGCTGTGCAGGAATTTCGGTTTTCACACCCAATTTATGCGTTAATTCTACAACTGCTTCTGGTCCTACACGATCTATTAATTTTGCAGAAACCGTATTGATTGAGTTCGCCAAACCTTGTTTTAACGTCACCATTCCGCGGTATCTGTTATCTGAGTTTCTTGGTTCCCAATCTGCAGTAACATTATGGCGCCCTTTGTGGATCATAAATGGCCCGTCAAGAATAGAATCACAAGGAGACATATTCAATTGTTCAATAGCTGTTGCATAAACAAACGGTTTAAAAGTAGAACCTACCTGTCTTGCTCCCTGCCCAACGTGATCGTATTGGAAATATTTATAATTGATTCCACCTACCCATGCTTTAATGTTTCCGGTTTGTGGTTCCATCGCCATTAAGCCTGATTGTAAGAAGTGTTTGAAATAACGAATAGAATCCATTGGAGTCATTGTTGTATCACGTTCTCCTTTCCAGGTAAATATGCGCATTTTTGTTTTTACTTTGAAAGAAGCAATGATATCATCTTCGCTTTTATCCATATCTTTCATGATGGCCCAACGTGTAGAATTTTTCATGGCCTGCATCATGAGTCGCTCCGTTTCTGCCTGCGTAATATTTACAAAAGGGGCATTTTTATTGGTTTTCTGCTCAATAAAAAACTGCTGTTGCAGGTTTTTCATATGTTCAGAAACGGCTTCTTCGGCATGCAATTGCATTCTTGAATCGATTGTGGTATAAATTTTCAAACCATCTTTGTAGATATCGTAATCAGATCCGTCTGGTTTTTTGTTTTCAGCAACCCACTTTTTCATGTAATCACGAAGATATTCTCTAAAATAAGTAGCGGTTCCTTCGCGGTGGCTTTCTAATTTAAAATGCAGGGCAATTGGCAAAGCCTGTAATCTCAATTTCTCTGCTGTAGTAATCATTTTGGCTTTTTCCATTTGAGAAAGCACCACATTACGACGGTTTTTTACACCTTCAGGATTACGAACCGGATTGTACAATCCGGAGTTTTTGAACATTCCGACTAAAATAGCCGACTCATCCATCGTTAAATCTTTTGGATCTTTTGAGAAATAAGTTTGTGCCGCCGAACTTACCCCAACAGAATAATTTCCGAAATCATAAACGTTGCAATACATTGCCAGGATTTCGTTTTTGGTATATTGTCTTTCCAGACGAATGGCGATAATCCACTCTTTTATTTTTTGAACAATCCTGAACGGAAGAAACTTAGACCCTTCCCCGTGAAACAATTGTTTGGCTAATTGCTGTGTTAATGTACTTGCCCCGCCATTTGTTCCTAAACTAAAAACGGCTCTTAAAGTCCCGCGTCCGTCAATTCCTGAGTGGTCATAAAAACGGGCATCTTCGGTAGCAACTAATGCCTCTACTAAACTTTTTGGTAAATCCGAGTATTTAAGCTGTGATCTGTTGGTTTTGAAATATTTACCGATAACTACCCCATCAGATGAAATGATTTCAGTAGCCAAATTAGAATCCGGATTTTCTAAATCTTCAAAAGAAGGCATCGATCCGAATAATCCCCAGGATGCAAATAAGAAGAATGCCAGAATACCCAATAAGGTATAAGCAAAAATTCTCCAGAATTTCTTTTTATAGTAGTTAATATCTTTAGCACTACTAGGTTGATTGTTTTTTTTGGTGGCCATAACTATTTTTCTAATCTTTTTGTTCTATTCTAAAACCTACGTCTGTAATACCTTCTAAAGCCTGCACACCAGGAATTTTTCCTGATTCTCTAACTGCTTGTTTGATGTGTACTTTGTATTTCCCTCTAAACTTTACATTTTCTTTATAATACAGTTTACTTTCTTTTATATCCGTAAAGCCGTTCCCCAGTAAGGTTCCGTCCGGCTTTGCCATTTCGTATTCTAAAGTATCTACTTTAGTGAAACCACTTGGTGTTTCAATAGCCACAATTAAGAACAAATTTTTAAACGGATAATTGTTATTGTCCCTTAAATTTATAAATAAATTGTATTTTTTGGTTGAATCTAAAACTGGCAGGTCGAAAGTTACAATACTGTCTTTGTTCCAGGCACTTCCAACAGATTTGTACTCATCAAATACTCTTTTTTTATCACAGGAAAAAAGAAGTATCGCTACCAAAAGAAGAATCCCGCTATTTTTTATTCTCATTTTTAGTAATAATTATAGGTTTTCTAGGTTCAGCCGGTTTGTTATCATTCGAATTGTTAGGCTTATTCGACTGATTAGGCTTGTTATTATTCTGTTTATTTCCTTTGTTTGGATTTCCTGCAGGTTTATTCGGATTCTGATTGCCCTGAGGTTTGTTTGGAGTAGCCACAATCGCTGCTTCTGCATTTGGTTTGCGTTTGCGATTTGGTTTTTTCTTTCTTTTTGGCTGATCAAAACGAGTTAAACTCTCCTGGCCCATTGCATTATTAAAGTCTTTTTCAGGTTCTGAAACGACTTCAATAGCAAAATCTTCTAATGACGAAACTTTGTTTTTTTGTTTGTTTTCGGCAATAATTTCTTTTACCTGATCAATTTTCAAAACATGCCAGTTTGCAAAATTATTCGTGTAAGCAAACCACATTAATCCTTTAAAAATATCTTGTTTCTGACAGATGGCATCTCCTTTTTCAGTCACTAATTTAGTGTCGTAATCCGGAAAATCTTTCAATGCATCCATGTAGGTGTCAAGCTCATAGTTTAAGCAACACTTTAATTTCCCACATTGTCCTGCTAATTTTTGAGGATTCAGCGAAAGCTGTTGGTAACGTGCTGCAGAAGTGTTGACACTTCTAAAATCTGTTAACCATGTAGAACAACACAATTCTCTTCCACAAGAACCAATTCCGCCTAAACGGGCTGCTTCCTGACGGAAACCTACTTGTTTCATCTCGACTCTGGTACTGAATTCTTTGGCAAAATCTTTAATCAAAAGTCTAAAATCGACCCTGTCATTTGCTGTATAATAGAACGTAGCTTTTGATCCGTCTCCCTGAAATTCAATATCAGAAATTTTCATTTCCAGTTTATGCTGGATCGCTAATTCACGTGCGCGAACTTTCATTGGTTCTTCGCGATCACGCGCTACAGACCAGATATCAATATCTTTTTGAGAAGCTTTTCGGTAAATTTTAGGCACTTCATTACTTTCGTGATTAACGCCTTTTTTCTTCATTTGAATTTTAACCAATTCTCCTGTCAAAGTTACAATACCAATATCATGTCCCGGTGATGCAACAGTTGCTACAATATCACCAATACTTAAAGTTAATTTTTCTGAATTTCTAAAAAATTCCTTACGTCCGTTCTTAAAACGAACCTCAACACAATCAAAAATTGCTTCTCCATTAGACGGGCTCATGTTGGCAAGCCAGTCAAAAACCGTCAATTTATTGCAGCTATCGGTGCCGCAAGTCCCATTATTTTTACAACCTTTTGGTGCACCACCATCTGAGGTTGAACAACTTGTACATGCCATAATTATATATGTAGTGTTGCAAAAAAGCAACTTAAGTTCATAAACGTTTGATCGGTAAAGATAGTATTTTTTTTAGTTTGCTTTTTATCCATTATTCTAAAGGTCTGTTAAATAGGTAAACCGCTCATTTTTAAAGCAAACGAATCTACAGATCCTTTTTAAGTTGTCTTATTTTATTACTCTTTTGTCCTATACCATCAAAGTTCTACAACTTATTATAAGAGTTTTGCAGGTTTAAAAATCGTTTTTAAAAGAAAAACTTTTAATGCAATTCTAATAATTGGTCTATGCAAAACACTACCTATAAAAGCTTCTATTTTTTTAAGCTGATCTTTTTTACTTTTTTATTTTCTTTTACCACCCAAATTCGGGCTCAGTTTCCTTTTATTCAAAGTTTCAAAAATTCGACTGCTCCCGGAATAGAATTTGGTGGATCTCCGAAGGCTTTTTTGACCGGAGGTGCCGGGTTAAGAGATGGATATAACGATATTGATGGTGAGGGATATCTAAGATTGACAAACAAATCACAACAGCAAAGAGGGATTGTATGGTCAGATTTATATGCATTTCCTTCAAAGTACGGGATGACTATATCATTTGAGTATTACACACATGGCGGTACTGGTGCCGATGGTATTGCTTTCATTTTATTTGATGCAACTGCATCGCCTGTAACTGCAGGTGCTTTTGGAAGTTCCTTAGGATATGCGCAACAAACTGGTGTAGATGGCTTTTCAAAAGGCTATTTAGGTATTGGAATTGATGAATATGGTGGCTTTGCCTCAAATGATGGAGGAAAAACAGGAGGAAGTTCGTCGGGAATATCCAGCAATATTACTATAAGAGGCCAGGGCTCAGGAACTACCGGGTATTCTTATCTAACCGGAGCCCAGACTACTATCTCACCAAACTCATTTAATGTTGCAGGAAGAGACCGGACAGCAACTGATGATACTAAATCCGGGTTTAGAAAAATAGAAATTGTCCTGAACCCTCGCTCCCAAGGTGGTTTCTTTATTGATGTTAATTTGACACATGGAAATATTAAATCTTCTATAATTACCAATTATGCTTATACTACTATTGCTCCTCAAAAGTTAAAATTCGCGATCTCCTCTTCAACAGGAGCAGAGACTAATTTTCATGAAATCCGTAATTTAGATATTTCGGTAGATTTGCCTACTCTTTTTGAACCAATAGCAACCCCTCTTTCTTTTTCCGGCTGTGCGGGGTTACCTGCAACTTCCCTTAATGATATAAATACCAATAATAACGGAAGTGTTAATACATTAGGAAGCATAAACAGGGAGTCAATAGATTTGGATTTAGAGACTCCGGGTATTCAGGCATCCAAAACAATTGAAGGAAAGGGAACATTTAGTTACGATTCTGTCACAGGAAAAATCACATTTAAGCCAACAAGTAATACTGTTGAAGGGACGATCACAATAGACTACACTTTTAAAGATAACTATGGAAAACCTTCTAATATTTCTAATATAACGTATACTGCTATTGTAAATAGACCCGCTGATATTGTGATACCAGCGACAATTTGTTTGGGTGATTCGTATTTATGGTCACTTAACGGCCAAAGCTATAGTAACACAGGAACTTACAAAATAATAAATGACGGCTGTACGGCAAATCAGGAATTGGTATTGACGGTAACGTCAAAACCTGCAAAAATTACAACATCAACAGAAATCTGCTTGGGTGATAGTTTTCTGTGGGATGTAAACAACACCTCATACAATGCGGCAGGAACCTACATCAAAAACAACAATGGATGCACTGCAGATCAGGAACTGATATTGACCGTAACATCAAAACCTGCAAAAGTCACCACAACAAAAGAAATATGTTCAGGTGAAAGTTTTCTTTGGGATGTAAACAACACCTCATACAATGCGGCAGGAACCTACATCAAAAACAACAATGGATGCACTGCAGATCAGGAACTGATATTGACCATTACACCAAAACCTGCAAAAATTACCATAACAAAAGAAATCTGTTCGGGCGAAAGTTTCCTTTGGGATGTAAACAACACCTCATACAATACGGCAGGAACTTATGTCAAAACCAACAATGGATGCACCGCTGATCAGGAATTGGTATTGACCGTAACATCAAAACCTGCAAAAGTCACCACAACAAAAGAAATATGTTCGGGCGAAAGTTTCCTTTGGGATGTAAACAACACCTCATACAATACGGCAGGAAACTATATCAAAGACAACAATGGATGCACTGCAGATCAGGAACTGATATTGACCATAACATCAAAACCTGCAAAAGTCACCACAACAAAAGAAATATGTTCGGGCGAAAGTTTCCTTTGGGATGCAAATAACACCTCATACAATGCGGCAGGAACTTATGTCAAAACCAATAATAGCTGCACTGCAGATCAGGAACTGATATTGACCATAACACCAAAACCTGCAAAAATTACCACAAAAAAAGAAATATGTTCGGGCGAAAGTTTCCTTTGGGATGTAAACAACACCTCATACAATGCGGCAGGAACCTACATCAAAACCAACAATGGATGCACCGCTGATCAGGAACTGATATTGACCATAACACCAAAACCTGCAAAAATTACCATAACAAAAGAAATCTGTTCGGGTGAAAGTTTTCTTTGGGATGTAAACAACACCTCATACAATACGGCAGGAACCTACATCAAAAACAACAATGGATGTACTGCAGATCAGGAACTGATATTGACCATTACACCAAAACCTGCAAAAATTACCATAACAAAAGAAATCTGTTCGGGCGAAAGTTTCCTTTGGGATGTAAACAACACCTCATACAATGCGGCAGGAACTTATGTCAAAACCAACAATGGATGCACCGCAGATCAGGAATTGGTATTGACCTTAACATCAAAACCTGCAAAAGTCACCACAACAAAAGAAATCTGTTCAGGTGAAAGTTTTCTTTGGGATGTAAACAACACCTCATACAATGCGGCAGGAACCTACATCAAAAACAACAATGGCTGTACTGCAGATCAGGAATTGGTATTGACCATAACATCAAAACCTGCAAAAGTAATCACAACAAAAGAAATATGTTCGGGTGACAGTTTCCTCTGGGATGTAAACAACACCTCATACAATACGACAGGAACCTACATCAAAAACAACAGTGGATGCACCGCAGATCAGGAACTGATATTGACCATTACACCAAAACCTGCAAAAGTCACCACAATAAAAGAAATATGTTCGGGCGAAAGTTTTCTTTGGGATGCAAATAATACCTCATACACTACGGCAGGAACCTACATCAAAAACAACAATGGATGCACCGCAGATCAGGAACTGGTATTGACCGTAACATCAAAACCTACAAAAGTCACCACAACAAAAGAAATATGTTCGGGCGAAAGTTTTCTTTGGGATGTAAACAACACCTCATACACTACGGCAGGAACCTACATCAAAAACAACAATGGCTGTACTGCAGATCAGGAATTGGTATTGACCATAACATCAAAACCTGCAAAAGTAACCACAACAAAAGAAATCTGTTCAGGTGACAGTTTCCTTTGGGATGTAAACAATACCTCATACAATGCGGCAGGAACCTACATCAAAAACAACAATGGCTGTACAGCAGATCAGGAATTAAATTTAATCGTTTTAGCAACACCTGCAAAACCAACCTTTAGTACAATAACGCAACCTACGTGCAGGAATGCAAATGGGAATTTTTCCATTATCAATTACGACCCTTCCTATATTTATACGGTAATCCCAAATACAAATGTTGTTCAGACAGGAAATATAATCATGGCCCCAATTGGTCAATATACAGTAGAAGTTAATAATGGAAATTGCCAATCAGTTTCTGAAATTGTTTTCATTAATTCCCCTTTAGCATTAGCGGCCACTCTTAGTACAAATAGTCTATTACCCGAACTCTGCTCCGGAGACAAAGACGGATCATTCAAAATTGAAATCTCAGGAGGAACTATGCCCTATAGTGTAAATCTGGATACTACAAATGGTCCATATCTCCCCATTACAGGAAATGAACATATGTTTATAAACCTTAGCGGAGGCATACATACAGTCTACGTAAAAGATGCTTCAGGATGCACTACAGAACTTAAAGTAATGATGCCAAAAGCAATTTCAATAAATCCTGTTGTGAATATTAATTATGATTGTGTAAACAATTTCCCGTCAAATTCTGTTACAATCAGTATTGATAAGACTATTACTGACTATAGCGATATAGATTATGCATTAGATGGAGGTTTTTATCAACCTGATAATATTTTTACAAATATTGCTGCAGGAACACATACCATAACAGCAAGGCATTCTAACGGCTGTACCCAATTGACAACACCTTTTACTATTAAAGACATCCAGCCGCTGACCTTATCCTTAACGGATGGAGATTTAAACGAAATTATAACAACAGCTGCAGGCGGAGGAAGCGAATACCAATATTCGATAGACGGAGAATCATATAGTAAGAATAATAAATTTATTATTTACAAATCCGGAGATTATACCGTAACGATAACAGACAAAAATGGCTGTACAGCAGCTACTACCAGATATTTTGAATACATCGATGTTTGTATACCAAACTACTTTACACCAAACGGAGATGGTATTAATGATGAATGGGGTCCCGGCTGCACCGAAAATTACAAAAGCCTAACGTTTACAATTTTTGACAGATATGGCCGCATAATAGGAAACTTTAAATACGGTCAAAAATGGGACGGAAAATATAATGGGGCAGAACTTACCTCCGGAGATTACTGGTATACTTTAAAATTAAATCATCCTAAAGACGAGAGAGAGTTTGTTGGACATTTCACCCTTTACAGATAACCTATAACAAGATGTTATGTTATCTAAAACTTACACTACAATGAAAAATTTTATAATGCTTCTATCCTTCTTAGCTATAACTTCAGGTTACAGCCAGGAATTAAACTTACCCGTTTTTACTCAGTATTTAGCAGACAATCCATTTGTTGTATCTCCAACATACGCCGGTATTGGTGACAATTTAAGAATTCGTGCCAATGGATTAACGCAATGGGTTGGTATCAAAGATGCACCGGATAATCAGTCGCTTTATGCTGATTTAAGAATTCTGGACCGTTCAGGAATGGGCATATCATTGTATAATGACAGCAATGGAAATACCACCCAGACAGGGGCAAAAATATCGTTTGCCCATCATTTGATTTTAAATTATTACTCCAGACAATATTTGTCTTTTGGTATTTCTTATAACATTAATAATTTTAAAATTAATGTTAATGAATTTAGTTCCGGAACCAATACATCAATCCCATCAGATCCAACGGTTACTGATAATCGATCTGTTGCCAATAATAATTTTGATGTTGGGGTTTTATATCGAAATAAAGGATTTTACCTGAGTTTGAATGTCAATAATATTTTAGATAAAAAAACAGATAAATTCTATAGCCAGGAACCTGCCCTACTGCGCAATTATCAAATATACAGCGGTTATGTTTTTAGGGGAAATACAGAAAACAGGGTCGAATATGAGCCTTCGGTCTACTATCAGGAATTTGCGGGTGATAAGCGTTCCAGTACTGATTTAAATTTCAAATACAGACAATTCAATCGATATGATGATTACTTCTGGATAGGAGTTTCTTATCGTTTTCTTAACGATCAGCTCTTTCAACCCTTGATGCTTGGACCAATGGCAGGATTTAAGAAATCTAATTTTTACTTCGGGTATTCCTATCAGGCATCCCTAAACCAGATTGGAGCTTATAATTCAGGAACACATGTTGTAACTATTGGTCTTGATTTCTTACAGGGAATTAGCAATTGCCCTTGTACCCAAAGCCCGATTAGACATTAAACGATTTATTAAATTGCCAAAAAGCATCTTTAGAAAAGTAAAAAATCACTTTACAAACGTGCTTAACGAAGTCTTCTGACTTTTTAGCGACAACGATAAAATGTAAAATATACTTAGAGAAAATGAGAGATGAAAACACTTTGCAATTAGAAAATCTTTTCAAAAGAAATACAGATATTATCTTTTCAGGCTTTTCTGATGAAGATCAAAACTTTACTCCTATGCATGTTTGGAAACATGTAGTGTGTATTGGGTCAAGGCCTACTCTCACTTTTTCTCAGCAATGTATTGTTGATGCTTCGAAATGCTGGTGGAATCTTGCACAATCTTTTAGATTACTATCTAATTCAGAATCAAAAGTCTCTTGTTTGATTTCGATTGGAGGACTGGGATCCCTTCCGTGGGCTTTAATTGAATTTCCAGTAAGAAATTCTTTTTTTCAATACTTTACAATCAATGAAGGTTATCCTGAATTTATTATAACGAATAAATCTGGCAACATCTTCCTGGCGATCACAAGTGAAGAAGATGAAATCTGGATTTATCTTGTAAAACGAGATGAGTCTGGTTTTAGTACTCTATGACTTTTCTTCTTTGTAAGATGCTTTTGTTCACCTCTGCAAAAGCCTCCCAACTTCATAAAAACAGCGATAAATAAAAACTTATTAAACACTACATCTATAAGTTTTACGTTTTATTCCTCAGTCTTGTTTTTTTATTCGATAAAACTTACATAAATAATAATTAAGTTTTATCTTTCATTTTTATAATTTTTTTTCACATGTCTACACAAAACAAAATAGAAGAGTATATTTTTCAGGGCAATTTAGATGCTGCCAGAGAAGCTCTTAAAAACGGGGAATCTTTTAATGAGCACTATCTTAAAAACAATTTTTCGCAAATAACAGCCAAAATTTTTAACGCAAAGGCCATTGATTTAATAGATGCTTTAATAAAAGCCGGTTTTATTGAAACGGATATTTATGAACTGGATCATTTTGACAAATCCATTTTTAGTACTGTTGTACGGGATTTAAAAGGTGACGACGAAGCTGTTTCTTTTTTTAAAGCCCTGATGTCAAAAATGGATAATATTAATGATGAAGTCAGCGATCAGACTTTATTGGGATATTGTATTGAAAAAGGAGCTGCTGTACCCATCATTAAAAGCCTGATTGAAGATTTTGGCTGTAATACCCAATTCAAGAACAATGCAGGAGAAAACTTTATTTACAGCATTGTAAACAATTACAGTCTGGATACAGAAAAAGGAGCAGCATACATTCAGTTATTACTGGAAAACGGTCTTGATGTTAATGAAAAAAACATTGTTGGCACAACCCCGTTAATGTGTGCTGTAAAAAGGAACAAAAAAGAATATATCCCAACCTTACTTGATCATGGTGCAGATGCCAATGAAACGGACAAACTCGAAAACAATGCTTTTTACTATGCTGTTGCCGAGCAATGTTCGAATGAGATGTATACCCTTTTGTCCGCTGCTGCGACAGCCAATTTCAACATCATCAACAAAGACGGAAGAACTTTATTAACTGAATTCATCCGAATGATGTCTGATTCTGAAAATAATTTAAAATTTCTAGAACAATTGTTATCTGATGGAGCTGATCTCAATTACTGCGCTCAATATTATGGAAAACTAAAATCAGGACTGGATTACATTACCGAGAAAAAAGCAGGAATTCTAAAAGCTGTATTAGCTATTTCCTCCATTGACCTCAACGAACAGGACAATGAAGGCAATACGCTATTACACAAAGTTTGTGCCTACAACGTAAATTACGATGCCGAAGCAGCAAAAGAAACCTATAGAAAAGTAAAGTTATTACTAGAAAATGGTGCTGACAAAGACATTACAAACGATAAAGACGAAACAGCACTTATGATTGCCTCAGGAGACAACCTGAAAATAAAAACAGTGGAGCTTTTAATGAAATCCTAAGAACAAAATTTACATAAAAAATAACAATATATGTCCATGTCATTTATAATTGCCTGCGAAAACGGCAACAGAAAAATAGCCGAATTACTGCTTCAAAATAAAGAAGTTGACGTAAAATACACCGATGAAAAAGGAAGAACGGCTTTGCATTATGCCGCTCACAGAGGATATCTGGATATTGTAAAAATATTATCTGAAGATGGTGCCGACATTAATTATGAGGATCATCAGGGCGAAACGCCTTTGTTCTTTGCCTGTTTGCAAAAGCAAAAACAAACTGCACTTTATCTGTTAGAGAATGGTGCAAAAATTGAAATCAACGACAAAAGCGGCAATAGTCTTTTACATTTAACGGTTCAGACGGCACAAGTTGAAATAGCCAAAAAATTACTGGAGGCCGGAATTGACGCAGATCTTTTAAACAACAATGGCGAAACACCACTTTTAATCGCTTCAGGAAAGCAAAACCGCGAAATAATACAATTGCTTTTAGATAAAGGCGCTAATATTAATACTACTGACAAACAAGGAAATACACCTTTGATTTTTGCCTGCTACACCAAATCCCTGCCAATGGTAACATTGTTGCTGGACAATGGTGCCAATATTAACCATACGAATGATGCCGGAGAAAATGCCCTTTTGATTGCCTGTTATGAAACCAACAGAATGCTTGCCAAGTTATTAGTCGAAAGAGGTGCTGATGTATTTACTTCAAACAATAGCGGTTATTCGCCAATTTGGTATGCCTGTGCCAATAATCAAAAAGAAATTGTGGCTTTATTTTTAGACAATGGCGTTGATGTAAATTTTAGCAAACCCTTAAGTGCCGATACCGCCTCTATGAACGATTACCTGGATTGGATTGTTAGTGCCACCAATATAGCAACTGACTCTGATTTTACACTTAACAGCAGTTACAATTACGGAGGTGAAAGCTTATTGCATGTTGCCACTAAAAAAGGCAATTTAAGTATGGTAAAATTACTGATTGATGCTGGCGCAAACATCAATATACAAGACGAGTCCGGGAATACGCCTTTGCATTACAGCGCGGCAAGCGGCAAAAAAGATGTGGTTAAATATTTACTTGAAAATAATGCCGATGCCACAATAGTAAACGTAAAAGAACAAAAAGCCATTGATTATTCGAATGTAAAAGGATTCAATGAAATTACGGAACTGATTCTAAAACATGCCCCGTCCGGAACCGTTGTAACGCCAATTAAGACTTCTCCTGCTGAAGAAGCTGAAAAATCCGGTACAGCAAATGCAATGGAAGCCAAGAAAAAAGCTTTGCTTGATCTTAAAGAATTATTAGATGCGGGAATTTTAACCTCAGAAGAGTTTGATGTAGAAAAAACTAAAATATTAAAAGGATAATATAACTGAAAAATCAAAATCACAAAAGAGGAATTTCTCAATGATTTGGCAAACAATAATCCTGAATATTCAAGGATTACAAGATATGATAAAAGGACAGATGAATGGAAGTAAATGTTTCTAATCTATTGATCATCCCGTGTACATCCAAACGGTTGAAACCGTTCGCTATGTTCTAAAAATGACATTTGAATCATTTCCAACCATAGCCCAAGGTTCAACCTTTGGGGTACGCATTATCCCTGCTCAGCGAAGTCTCAGTCTCCTGACTTCGTAACTACAGCAATAAGCAAAAACCATTTTAAAATATTCGAATATATTCGAAGTTGACAGGCTTACAATCGCAGAATGTATCTAAGTTAAAAAATACGAGAAGTCTTTCTTGTTTGAAGTATGATAAATAAAAAAAGCCTATTCTGTTCACACAAAATAGGCTTTTTTAAAATTTTATTTCAGAGGAAATTTATCCTAAAATCTTATATATTTTATCCGATAATCTGATTCTGAAAGGCACTTCAAAAGTCACTTTATCCCCAATTTTAGCAGTTTTAGTTTCTGCTCCGTTAACAATCATTCTATCTAAAACCAATTCCTGGTTACCAGTCGTTGGTCCGGAGATTAAGATTGTATCACCACTATTTACTTCCTGGTTTTCAACAGTAAATTGTCCCACTTGTGCTTTTACATAATAATGTTCCGCTTTACCGATAAGTGCTTTTTTTACTTTTATTTTCTGACGGATATCTACTGGCTTTTCGGCTGCAGCCAAGGCTGTATCTGCTAAATCTCCTGAATGTTTGAATTTTAAATTCTCCGATTTTCCTTTTCTGAAAACTTTGTTTCCAACCTGTTTTCCGGTTCTTAAACGAACCTGATCAACCAAAGGCATGTGTATAACATCAAGACATTCTGTAGAGCAGCAGTTTTCCATTGCAGCCTTACATTCATCACACTGAATAAACAACAAATGGCATCCATCATTTTCACAATTGGTGTGATTGTCGCAAGGTTTTCCGCATTGGTGACATTGTGAGATAATATCATCAGTAATTCTTTCGCCAAGACGATTATCAAACACAAAGTTTTTTCCGATGAATTTGCTTTCAAGACCTTCTGCTTCAATTTGTTTCGCGTAATTGATGATTCCGCCTTCTAATTGAAACACATTTTTAAAGCCCTGGTGCTTAAAATAAGCGCTCGCTTTTTCGCAGCGAATTCCACCAGTGCAATACATCACCAGGTTTTTATCTTCTTTGTGATTCTGAAGCTGTTCGTTAATTATTGGTAAACTTTCTCTAAACGTTTCAACGTCGGGAGTAATAGCACCTTTAAAATGTCCCACTTCACTTTCGTAGTGATTTCTAAAATCAACCACAATTGTATTGGGATCATCAAGAATTTCATTAAATTCCTTTGCTTTCAGGTGAACGCCTATATCTGTTACATCAAAAGTTTCGTCGTTTAAACCGTCAGCAACGATTTTATCACGGACTTTAATAGTCAATTTTAAAAAGGAGTGGTCATCATGTTCTACCGCTTCATTCAAACGAATGCCTTTCATGAAATCATACACTTCAAGAGTAGCCCTAAAAGCTTCTAAATTTTCTTCAGGAATACTCATCTGAGCATTTATTCCTTCGTGGGCAACATAAATTCGGCCTAAAGCATCGAGCTTGTTCCAGGCTACAAATAAATCATCGCGAAATTTTTTGGGATCTTGAATTTTGGCATACGCATAGAAAGACAACGTTAGTCGTTGTTTACCGGCATCATCGATCATGATGGCTCTTTCTTCTGCGCTTAAAGTGTTATACAGTTGCATGCTATAAACAGTTTTTAAGTTTAGAAATTATTTTTTTGAAAGTGCAAAAGTAGGGAAAAAGGTTCAAAGTTGCAAAGGTTCATAGGGACAAAGGTCCTAAGATGCTAAGTTCCTAAGGTTCTAAGTAAAAACTAAAGTTCTAAATACTTTAGATTTTAGCCCAGATCCTTTTGTGGACAACTGGATTAGCTTCAAATAAAAAAGACTGCCTAAATAGACAGTCTTTATATAACTTAGAACCTTAGTACCTCAGTAACTTAAATTTAGCAATACTCATTAAAAGCATCCTGCAAGTTCTCAGCAATTAATTCAGCCGGACGACCTTCGATGTGATGACGCTCTAACATGTGAACCAATTCTCCGTTTTTGAACAAAGCCATAGATGGCGATGATGGAGGAAAAGGGAACATATGTTGTCTTGCAGCATCAACAGCTTCTTTGTCAACACCTGCGAAAACTGTGATTAAGTGATCTGGTTTTTTAGCGCCTTCTAAACTCATTTTTGCTCCCGGACGTGCATTTCTTGCAGCACAACCACAAACAGAGTTTACAACAACTAAAGTGGTACCTTCAGCTTTGATAGCGTTATCTACAGCATCAGCACTATGTAAATCTTGAAAACCTGCAGCAGTCAATTCAGCTTGCATTGGTTTTACCATTTCTTCTGGATACATATCTCTTTATTTTTAAATTTTACTTTTGATCTGCAAAGTTACAAAGTTTACTCGCAACTAGTTAATTTCAGGTATAAAGTTTTGTTATAGTTCGATTGATATTTTATGGATTTAGAAATGGCACACGGATTTGGTGGATTTAAGCTGATGAACGCAGGTTTTAATTTAAATTTATTAAGCAAAAAAGATCACAAGAAAAATCTGCTATAATTTGACGAAATCTCCGTGAAATAAACTTTTTCACTTAAATATCACCCGAAATAAAGCTTTGATAAACGGCATTTTAGGACATTTTAAAATGACTTGAAAATCTTCTACTAAACTGGTTTCTTCATCTAGAAATTTAAAAATCAAATCAGGATTTCCTCTTTTGAACATTGAAGAAAAAATAGCACTTCCCAACTCATTATGACGATACAGAATATCTAAAAGCAATAAATCATAAAACCAGAATCGGCTTTTTTTATGAAACTTTGTCATTTTCAGCGATCCCGGAGCTTCAGGAGAAGAATGAAGAAACGCAACTAATTCAGATGCTTTTTTATCTGAATTTCTAAAAGTATATCCCGTACTTGCTTTGGTCCATCCGCCGGCAGTTCCAATATTCAACACTCGTTTGGTATTTTTTTTCCAAAAAGGAAAACAGGTCATTGGAATACTCCCCTGCTCCTTTTCTATAATTTGATATTGATCAACGCCCAGATTTCGTAAGTAGATTTGAATCTCATTTTCGTATTCTTCTTTTTCGAGAAGATTTTCAGAAAACAACGTATATTCTACCAAAGCTTCGTTTTTAGAAATGGGCAAAACATACATAAAACGTGTATTTCCTCTTTGCTCTACTGAAAAATCCATGAAAGTAGCCTGATCGGGATTGAAGATTTCGTTCTCTGTTTTTACAAACCAACCCACAAAATGCTGTTGGAGAACCGGATATTTGGTCTGACTTAAAGCAAAAGATTTGGTATAAATACTGTTGAATAAATAATCACAAGTATATCTATTTTCTTCTGTCCCCACAAAAACATGGGTTTCGAGTTCGTTGATATCGATTACTTTTTCGTTTAAAAAGGTAATATTTTGATGTTTTGAAAGTGTTTCAAAAACAAAATGATAAAAGTCTAATCCGCGAATTTGATTGTATTGATAAGGCTTAAGGTCTAAATCACGCCTGAAATTTTCACTGGCAAACAAAGCCGAATCCCATTTTTTTGAGATAACGGAATTCCAAAGCGTTTCCTCTTTTGACCAAAAGCACCAGGTTCTGTCATTGGTTTTCTTCGAATCTTTATCCAACAACAAAATTGATTTATCAGCAAATTTTCCGGACAATACCATTTTATAAACGGTCATCAAGGCTGATAAACCTGTTCCTGTAAAGATATAATTGAAGTGCGGGATTTGTGAAGAAGTCATTTTCAAAAATAAGAAATTTTACTGTTCCAATTTTTCTAAAAGAAGTTTAAAATCCTTTGAGTTAAGATAGTTGTTGTATTGTAGGATAATCTCTCTCTTTTCATTCAGAACACACAAAACCGGGTATACAATTTGGTTACTCATTGTTCCTAATTGCAAAGCCAATTCGTGAACGCCAACATTATTTCCCGATGGCTTGTATTTAAAAGTCTGATTATTAAATACAATATCTCGTTTTTCCTCGGCATTCAAGTCTATAAAATAGAAGTCAGAATTCAGTTTTTCGATGATTTCCTGATTTTTGAAAGTCGTTTGCTTCATTCTTTGACAAAATTGACACCAATCGGTATGAATAAAAACAATTATTTTTTTCTTTTGAATGTGCTGTAAACGATCTGCTTCCTCAAAAGATCTGGTTTTAAGTTGGCAGAATCCTGTTGAAGTAAATGCGAAGAAGATTATAAGTAAAAGTAGCTTTTTCATTTGTTTTGTTTTTTGCCACTGATAAAAGGATTAAAAATGATTTTTCTTTCTAATAATGGGGAAAAGTTTGCCACGAATTGCACTAATTTACACTAATTCAATTCGTGATAATTCGTGCAATTCGTGGCAAAAAATCTTTTAATCTTTTCAATCTGTGGCATTAAATATTTACCTCAAAGTATATCTCAACCCAAAAAACCCACGGATCGTTTGATTTTGTCCGTAAACATAAGTCGTGTCAAAAGTCAAACCGTACGGATTATCAAGTGTTACCAAAACCTTTCCAGCCGCATCATATTGCACATTTTTATCAAAAGGATCATTGGTTCTCGAAATCAAAAATGGGTTATTTTGCTTTGGTGTAAAGTTTAAAAGGTTTTTTACCCCACCATAAAATTCAAAATTTTTCCATCCAAAATAGGTAAACTGAATATTCTGAATACTGTACCACGGAGAATTTGGACTTCTCGGATCAAATTCGCTCAACAAAGGCAATTTCATTGGGCTATAAACATTACCGGTATAATCCAACAATAAATTCCAAGGTTCAATTTTGTATGAAATGCTCCAGGTTGCAGTAAAATTCTCCGTTAAAAAAGGTCTTTCTGAAATGCCGTCCTGAACATTTTTATTATTCAAAACCGTAGCACCCAAAATCATTTTCAGCCCTGTCGGAAAATTGACATCAACATTCGTGCTGATTCCCTGACTTATTGCGTAACCGTTAATGTTGTCATAGATAATTTTGTTAGGATCTGTTTCATAATCGGATATAATCTTGTTGCTGAATCGGGTATAAAAAGCGGTTGTTTCGATCCCAATAAAAGTTCCGTTTGCAAAGTTTATTTTCTGAATATAATTCAGATTTGCATTTACAGATCGTTCCGGTTTTAAATCGTTTTTGATGATAACATCTCTTGAACCTGTAAGCGCTGCGTGATCTTCGGTAAATAAATTTACTACACGAAATCCGGTTCCGGCATTCAAACGAAAAATGGTATTTTCATTCGTTTTCCATCGATACGCGACTCTGGGCGTATAAATCGAACCGTGAATCGAGTTGTAATCGTAACGCATTCCGAGCAAAACCTGACTTTTTGGTGAAAGCGTAATTTCGTCCTGAACAAAAATTCCCGGCAGCCAGGTACTTTCGGCTTCTTTTGTAGCAGTTGTATTGTCGTCATAATACGAATATCGAGTCGCAATTCCGGCAAGGAAATCATTTCGACCAATCTTTTTATCCCACGTCAGTTGCAGAAAACCTATTTTCTGATTCGCGATATAAGATGTTGTTCCGTAGCGGCTGTCCTGATAATGCACATTTCCGGAGAACGAAAGCATTAGTTTTTCTTCAAAAGGCAATTGGTAACTCCCTATTAATTCCCCTCTTTTAGTATAAATACTTTCGCCGTAAATTTCATCACCCCCGCGATACTTTTTCTCCCAACGCACATCTCCTCCCCAGCGATCTTCGTACATTCCGCGGGCTGCGATGCTAAACAAACGATTATTCTCCCTTTGAAAACTCCATTTATTAAAAACCGAAATTCTTTGCGAAAGCGTAACATCCGTAAAACCATCCTTGTCTTTATCGACAACCTGATTGTAATCAAAGTAATTGATTCCTAAAAGGGTTGTTGATTTTTTAGTCGGGCTGAATTTCATTCCCAAATCTACATTGGTTTCTAAATAGGAAGTCGTGAAAACATCTGCCGAAAACAAAGGCGCATTGGTTGGATTCTTAGTAATAATGTTGATTAAACCACCAACTGCTTCACTTCCATACAAAGAAGATGCCGGGCCTTTTACGATTTCAATACGTTCGACCAGAGAGTTCGGAATTCCGGATAATCCGTAAACGGTCGAAAGACTGCTCACGATGGGCATTCCATCAATCAAAACCAAAGTATACGGACCTTCCAATCCATTTATATGAATATCGCCTGTGTTACAAACGCCACAATTGAGCTGCGGCCGAACGCCATTGATGTTTTGAAGTGCTTCATAAATACTCGGGGTTGGATTCTTTTTGAAAAAAATCGGTGAATAAACCTCAACCGGAACAGCACTTTCTAAACGTTTTACTGGCTTAAGCGTACCCGAAACTACAACTTCATTGAGCTGATTTTCATTATCCGTCAATTTAAAATCATAGGATTGAACGGAATCTTTAATAACTTCTATTTTCTTCTTTAAAGTCTGAAAACCCATTTGAGAAACCTGAAGGGTATAATTTCCAACCGCAACATTTTCTAACGTAAAGTATCCTAAACTATCCGTCACCGTTTTATGTTTTGTTCCCAGTAAATGAATGTTTACTAACTGCAATTTATGGCCTTCACCTGAGATATATCCTGAAACATTTGAAGTTTCCTGGGCGAACGAAATCTGCAAGCCAAATAAAAGCAATGTCAAAAATAGTTTTTTCATTATTATAAAATTAAATTTAGACAAAACTAAAAATTAAATTTGACAAATGATGTTTTTAAGGCTAAAAACTTTTAAAAGTGTTTTAATTCAATACTTTGGAGTTATTTTTAACACATAGAAACAAATTAACAAACTTCACTATTAATCTTGAATAGCGTCCAGCTTTAGCTGGATGAAATTTTAAACGATACAAAAAGGGCTTTAGCCAAACATTTAAAATTTGGCTAAAGCCTTTTTTCAATTCAAACCTTATTCCCTTAGCTGAAGCCAGGGCTATGCAAAAAGAATCAATAAGATATTAGTTCTAAAGCATAACCAAACTATGTGAATCAACGTTTGAAATTTATTTTTTTGTGCCGTTAGGCACTAAACATTGGTAGAAAATATGAATTGGAATATAATTGAAGCGTGCCGTAGGTACGCTAAACCTAATATTGAATTAATAACTACCAATATTTAGTGCCTAACGGCACATTTAATCGCTTGATAACGTAACTATATTATCTCGTAAGTTTAAAAATTAAATAAATTCCTAGCCCGATAATTTCTTTATTAAATAAAAGAAAAGCTTTCTAAAACATGGCCAGTCTATGTGAATTAATGTAAAAGTGAAACGCCTTTTTAAGCGATTACAATAACTATGTTTCTATGTGTTTAAATAAGCTTAAACAAATTCTTCGTCGATAATTTCTTTATTGATCATCGCTCCTGCAAAAGATCCGGAGGAAACCGCCATTGCAACAGATCTTGCCTGAATATGACAATCGCCACTGGCAAAAACTCCGGGAATCGTTGTTTTCTGAAAAGCATCTACCTTCAACAAACCTTGCTCAGTTAATTCGCAGTCTAAGGCTTCCGGTAAGGGACAATGCTGTTCAAAAGGTGCTTTAAAATAAATGGCTTTAACCTCTGTTTTTGATTTATTTTTGAAGATAATTTGCTTAATGTTTCCATTCTCGTGTTCTAAAGATTCAATTTCTTCTTCAATTATTTCGATTTTATGCTTTTTAAGAATTTGAATCTGTTCAGAAGTTAAGTTTGATTTTCCATTTGTAATCAATCTCAAATCTTTTGTCCAGTTTGATATCATTTTAGCATATTCAAAAGCCATTTCTCCATTGGCAATAATGGCCGTTTTCTCTTTTTTGACCTCATAACCATGACAATACGGACAGTGCAAAACCGAAATTCCCCAACATTCAGCAAAGCCACTAATTTCCGGAAGCAGATCTCTTACTCCGGTTGCGAATAAAACCTTCTTTGATGTAAAGATTTTTCCGGATTCTGTTTTGATTTCAAATCCGGATTCAGTCGTAATCGCGCCAATTGCCAATCCGTTATAAAAATGAACCGTGTCGTAAAAATCAACTTGTATTTTAGCTTTTGCCGAAATTACAGCAGGTTTTTCACCATCGTGTGTAATAAAGTTATGTGAATGTGGTGTTTGTCGGTTACAAGGCAACCCGCTGTCGATAACCAAAACGTGTCGTAAAGAACGCCCCAAACTCATCGCTGCCGAAAGTCCGCTATAACTCCCACCGATAATTATAACGTCGTATTTATTATTGTACATCATAGTTGTTTGATTTAATGATTGTTATTTTTATGCATTTTATAATTTAACAGATGCCCAATGATCATTCCGATACCTCCAATAAAAATCAAATCGAGATGAATGTCCAGAAAAAGTTCTGTTAAAACACTTATCCAGATTAGCGCCATCGAAATAATCAATACTGTAGAGATTAAAAGACTGGATTTATTTATAATTTTGAGAATTGCAAATAATCCCAGAGTCGCAAAAATCAAATCGATAATGGGATTATGACTTATGCCTAAAGGCAGAATCGTTAAGAGCGGAAAAAGCAGACAATGCACCAAACAAATAGTTGCGCTTGAAATTCCTAAAATATCGTAAAAAGGTATGGTGGGTTTCTTCATTTTGAGTACATTTGCTTAATGCAATTTTGTTGCAAATATATCAATTAATTTTAATTGCAACAAAGTTGCGATAATATTTTTAATTTCATAAAAATGAAAACAACAAGAAATACAGCAGCAAAGACGGCCGTTTTAGAGATATTTGGGAAATCTAAAACAGCGTTATCACATGCCGAAATTCAAAAACAAACAGGAGATTTGTGCGATCGGGTTACGATTTACAGAATTTTAGAACGATTAGTAAATGACGATATCATCCATAAAATTGTAAATCTCGACGGAACGGTAAAATACGCAAAATGCCATCATCATGCGCAGCGTGTACACATTCATAACCACGCTCATTTTAGTTGCGAAAAGTGTTTAGAAATCACTTGTCTCGAAAATGTAAAGCCGAGTTACATCATTCCGCACAATTATAAAGTCAATGATATAAACTTTACATTGTCAGGATTATGCCCAAATTGTTTAAATTCCAACAATTAAGTTTTAGACTTGCCTAAAAATATTGTTTTACGAATGTAATTTTTCTATATATTTGTTAAAACAACATTTTTACAATGACTAGATCTTTAGATGAGGTAAACCAATCGGTTGCTACAGAGCATAAAAAAACAGGATTCAGAAAAATATTGGCCTTTTTAGGTCCCGCATATTTAGTAAGCGTGGGTTATATGGACCCGGGAAATTGGGCAACTGATATTGCCGGCGGAAGTCAGTTTGGGTATTCTTTGCTTTGGGTTCTATTGATGAGCAACTTAATGGCTTTGTTGTTACAAAGTTTAAGCGCCCGACTCGGAATTGTAACGCAACGTGATTTAGCGCAGGCTTCGAGAGAAACATATTCAAAATTCATCAACTATATTTTATATTTTCTGGCTGAAATTGCTATTGCTGCGTGTGATCTTGCCGAAGTTCTTGGAATGGCAATTGGTATCAATCTTCTTTTTGATATTCCGCTTATTGAAGGGGTTTTGATTACTGTTTTAGATACTTTCTTATTACTCTTCCTAATCAATAAAGGAATTCGTAAAATGGAAGCCTTTATTATTGTTCTCGTTGCCATTATTGGGTTCTCCTTTATTTTTGAAATGATTTTTGCCGAGCCGGAACTGGATAAAGTTCTTTACGGATTGATTCCATCGGTTCCAAGTTCTGCAGCTTTGTATATCGCTATCGGAATTATTGGGGCAACTGTAATGCCACACAACTTATATTTGCATTCTTCATTAGTACAAACCCGCAAATTCGATCGTACTCCTGCCGGAATCAAACAAGCTTTGAAATACAATTTTATAGATTCTACCATTGCTTTAAACCTTGCTTTTTTTGTTAATGCCGCCATTTTAATTTTGGCTGCGGCTACATTTTACAGAAACGGAATGTTTGAAGTTGCCGAGATTCAGGACGCACATCAGTTTTTGGAACCTTTGCTGGGAACCAAATGGGCCCCTATTTTATTTGCCGTCGCTTTAATTGCCGCAGGACAGAGCTCAACCGTAACAGGAACTTTAGCAGGACAAATTGTAATGGAAGGTTATTTGAATCTAAGGATTCAGCCATGGGTACGCCGAATTATAACGCGTTTAATTGCCATAGTTCCGGCTGTTGTCGTAATTTTAATTTATGGAGAAAGTGTCACCGGAAAGCTTTTAATATTAAGCCAGGTTATTTTGAGTTTACAATTGGGCTTTGCGATTATTCCGTTGATTCACTTTGTGAGCGATAAGACCAAAATGAAAGGTTTTCATATTTCAAGAACGACACAAATTGCAGCCTGGATTATTGCTTTAATTATTGTTTCGCTAAATGCGAAATTGGTTTACGACGAAATTACTTCATGGCTTTCAGATTCAAATCATCCAACAATTCTTTGGTTAACGGTTGTTCCGCTTGCTTTTGGGTTCCTTGCTCTATTATTATACATTATTGTAAAACCTTTTATAGCGAGAGCAAAATCGAATATCGAGAATCATTCTCCTCATCATTTAAAATTGCGATACGCTCCAAAGGAAACTTACAGCAAAAAAAATATAGCGATTTCAGTCGACTTTTCTAAGGCCGATGAAGCTGCACTTAACAATGCTTTCGAATTGGGCGGAATCGATGCGCAATATACCTTAATTCATATTGTAGAAACTGTTGGTGCTTTGATGTACGGACAACATGTTGACGATCACGAAACGACTATAGACGAAAAGTTATTATTAGAATATAAAGAAATGCTTTCGCTGAAGGGATTCAAAATCGAGACAGAACTTGGTTTTGGAAAACCCAACACTGTGATTCCGAAGATTATTAACCTCGGGAATTTTGATGTTCTTGTTATGGGAACCCACGGCCACACTGGATTAAAAGATATTTTATTTGGTACAACGGTAGACAAATTGAGACATAAAATTTCAATACCTTTGTTGATTGTTAAAAAATAGCGACTAAGGTTCCGAGTTGCTAAGTTGCTGAGGTTTTTCCTCTGACACTTTTAACTTAGAACCTTAGCAACTCAGAACCTTAGAACCTTTCAAAAAATGACTTTTTCAGAAGAAAATTATCTAAAATCAATATATCACCTTACTACTTCCAACGATTCAGAGGTAAGCACGAATGCTATCGCGGAAATGATGGAAACTAAAGCGTCATCTGTTACGGATATGCTTAAAAAGCTGTCTGATAAAGATTTGGTAAATTATAAAAAGTACCAGGGTGTTTCTTTGACCGAAAATGGCAAACTGGCCGCTAAAATGATTGTTCGAAAACACCGTTTATGGGAAGTCTTTCTGGTTGAAAAATTAAATTTCTCCTGGGATGAGGTTCATGATATTGCAGAACAACTGGAACACATCAAATCCGAACAATTGATTAATCGTCTGGATGATTTTCTGGGAAACCCTACTGAAGATCCGCATGGAGATCCGATTCCCGATGCAAACGGAAGAATTGTTAAAATCGAGAAATACTTACTCTCTGAATTAACCGAAAATCAGACCGGAGTTTGTGTAGGGGTCAAAGATACTTCATCAGAATTTTTGAAATATCTGGACAAGCAGGAAATTGCTTTGGGTTCTCAGATTGAACTTTTATCTAAAGAATCGTTCGATTTATCTGTTAAGATTAAAATTGATGGCCGTGAATTGTCTATATCGAATAAAATTGCTTCGAATTTGTTTGTAAAGCTGGTTTAGGTTGTTTGACGGAGATTCGAAGGTTTTACAGAGGTTCACTAAGAATTATTTATTTAAAAATTATAATTCCCTTTTTGAAAACGAGTATCCTATCCCCGATTAGCTCCTAAAACCAATCCCTTTATTATTAAACAATCCCCTTCTCGATCATTTCTAACATTACCGGCGACGCATTTTTGAATGTTGGTTCTTGCTCGATAATACTTCCTGCATTCTTTTTGTTTACTTTAAACGTCACATCATTATCTGTGGTAAACAACAAAGCGGTCAAAAACGGATTCTTGATATACGTTCCCAATACCAATAAGGCTTCATCTAAAGTATGGGTACTTTCAATTTCTTCGGTTTTATAACGTGTTGTTAATGCTATTGAATAGGTATTATCTTCGTTTATCGCCAAACGGAAGTAGATGTTTTTAATCTCGGTATCACCAATCGTTTTTGCTAAAGTAAGTTTGGCAAAAGTACCGGCTTTGATGCTTTCTTTGACGCGTTCGCAAAAAAGAGCGAATATAGGTTCGTACATTTTTTTAAGTTGCTAAGGTTCTGAGATACTAAGGTTCTAAGTTTTAAAACCTCTATCTATTATTTAACCGCAAAGTTCGCTAAGATTTACGCAAAGGGCACAAGAAAATTAAAAAAACTTTGCGAGCCTTGCGTAATCCCTTGCGAACTTTGCGGTTAAGAAAATTATTTTCCTGTAAATTCAGCTTTACGTTTTTCTAAGAATGCTGTGGTTCCTTCTTTAAAATCCTGCGTTCCAAAGCATTTTCCGAATGATTTAATTTCAGTATCGAATCCGTTTTTACCATCTGTATAATTGGCATTGATTGCTTTTATCGCTTTGCTGATGGCAAATGGGGCATTTTTAATGATTTTTTGGGCAATTACGGTAGTAAAAGACAGAAGTTCTGCCTGAGGAACAACATGATTTACTAAACCGTATTGTTTCGCTTCTTCAGCAGAAATCATGGCTGCAGTCATAATCATTTCCATCGCACGTCCTTTACCTACTAATTGTGGCAACCGTTGCGTTCCTCCGTAACCCGGAATCAATCCTAAAGTTACTTCCGGCAATCCCATTTTGGCATTGTCTGATGCTACTCTAAAATGACATGCCATTGCCAATTCTAATCCGCCGCCAAGAGCAAAACCATTAACGGCTGCAATTACAGGCTTCTTTAAATTTTCTATAAAATCAAACAATGTTTCCTGCCCTTCAGCAGCTAATTGTGCTCCTTCTACAATAGTATAATTGGCAAATTCTGAAATATCGGCTCCTGCAACGAATGCTTTTTCGCCACTTCCGGTAATTATTATTACCCGAACATCATCATTTTTGCCTAATAATTTTACCGCTTTACTCAAGTCGCTAATAGTCGCTTTGTTTAAAGCGTTTAGTTTTGTAGGTCGATTAATGGTTACGGTAGCAATTTTGTCTTCAATCGAGATTAAAAGATTTTCGTAGTTCATGACGCTGAATTTATGAGTTTGTTATGGGCAGGGAAACCCTGAATGTGGTTCCTTTTCCGTATGTTGATTCAAAGGTAATTGTTCCTTTGTAATTTTCGATAATGTTTTTTATAATTCCGAGACCAAGTCCCATTCCGCTGGTTTTGGTGGTAAATTTAGGTTCGAAAATCCGGCCTATATCGAGTTTTTGAATCCCTATTCCGTTGTCTTTTACCGCAATTTCAACGTTGTTGTTTCTGCGTTTTACGGTAACTACAATTGATTTATGAAATTGGCTTTCCGGAATGGCCTGAGTTGCATTTTTAACAAGATTGGTAATAACGCGTATCAATTGCGTACGGTCCATTTTTGAAATGATTTCCTGTTCTTCACTTTCAAAAACAATATAATCTTCATTGAAAATATCCAATGCTAATTCTACAACCTCAACCACATTTAAGGTTTCATTTTGTTGCGCCGGCATCGAGGCAAAATTCGAAAATGCCGAAGCCACTGCCGTCATCGTATCAATCTGCTGAATTAAAGTTTCAGAGTAATCGTTTAGCTTTTGCTTTACATCCGGAGCTGTTGGATCAAACTTGCGTTGAAAACTCTGCACCGTTAAACGCATTGGCGTAAGGGGGTTTTTTATTTCGTGTGCGACTTGTTTTGCCATTTCGCGCCATGCTTCTTCACGTTCGCTTTGAGCTAATTTTATTGCACTGGTTTCTAATTTGTCGACCATTCCGTTATAAGCCTTGATCAGGAAGTTTACTTCCTTACTATTGGCTTCTAATACAATTTTCTCATTTTTCTGATCCAGATTGGTTTCTTCTAAACGGTCTGAAATGGTTTTCAGTGATTTTGTAATATAAGTGGAAAGAAAATAGGCCAAGGCAAAAGCCACAACCAGCATAAACGAATACACCTGACTTAAACGAATCAGGAAAGTATTTAATTCATTGTCGTAATACCCGTCGTCTTCTAAATATGGAAGGTTTAAAATACCAAGAGGTTTGAATTTTTCATCTTTAATCAAACTGTATGAGGATCGGTTTTTGACTCCATCGATGGTTTTAATATCTACAAAACGCTTTTCGATCGAAGAACGCACCAATTTCAGGATATATTCCGGAATTGGCGGCGCTACTTTATCAACTGCAAAAGATTCTTTAGAGGATTTCAGTAATTTTCCGTCAAGACTGTAAATATTGATTTCGATTTTGTGAATCTGGGCTAATTCGTGGATTTTATCTTTGAAAATCAAATCCAGATTTCCGGTTTTTAAAGGATAGGTTGTCGTCGATAAAACATAGTTGATATGTTCTTTTACGGCATTTTCCTTGCGTTCGAGACGTTCCTGATGGTATTCTTTGGCTTCATTTTTAAACTGAATTATCGAAATAGAAGCCAATAAAAAAGATGCTACAACAATCAATACAATCATCGAAAGGAAAATCCTGACACGCAATGAAAGCATCGACATTTTGAAGTTGTTTAGCATATTTTGTTTTGTTTGTTTCAGGTTTCAAGTTTCAGGTTTTGTTGTGCATAAAAACTTGAAACTAAAAAAGTATTCTTTGGCCACGACTCGAGCGATAGTGAACAGGCGAAGCAATTACACGAATTTACGCTAATTTTTTTTTTGCCACAGATTAAAAAGATTATGAAGACTTTTAATCTCTTAATCACTAAAACCCTTTTAATCTGTGGTGATAAATATGAAAATCAATTCGTGGTTATTTGTGAAATTCGTGGCAAACTTTTTATTTTTTCTCACGAATACGTTTATAAAATCGGAAACCAAGCATAATTATAATTGAAAATAAAAAGATTCCGATTACGCCGAAAATCCAGTTGATGGCACTTTTTAAAACTACTAAAAAAACCACTGCAAAAAGTATAATCGTTGCGCCTTCATTCCATAAACGCATAAAATTGTTGGAATATTTCACCTCATCATTTTGCAATTGCCTGAATATCTGATGGCATTTTAAATGATACAAATACAATAAGAAAACGAAACACAATTTTACATGCATCCAAGGCATTTTAAGCCAGGCTTGTCCCAAATCTGTAAAAAGCAACATCCAAAAAGCAAAAATACTCGCCAAAATTGCTGATGGCCACGTAATAATATACCACAAACGGTAAGCCATTATTTTGTATTGCGCCTGTAAAATTTCTTTTTCAGGAGAAGGTTTTTCGTTGGCTTCAATTTGGTACACAAATAAACGCACAATATAAAACAAACCCGCAAACCAGGTTATTACAAATATAAGATGTAACGATTTTAAGTAGTTATAATACTCCATTTATAAAGTCTTTTTTCTTTACTCTTTGTTCTATTTTCTATTTAGCCCACTCGTTAATCCAGTTGCCAACAGTTTCGCACCATTCGTCATCGTCATTCAAACATGGAATTGCTAAGAATTTATCTCCTCCGTTTTTCTCGAAATCTTCTTTGGCACGCATCGCGATTTCCTCAAGAGTTTCCAAGCAATCCGAAACGAAAGCCGGCGTTACAACTGCCAGATTTTTGATTCCTTTTCCTGGCATTTTATCAATTTCAACATCGGTATAAGGCTCTAACCATTTATCACCCGCTAAACGTGACTGAAAAGTCAGGCTGTATTTATCTGCCGGAAGTCCTAATAATTTAACAACTTGCCTTGTAGTTTCATAACATTGGTGACGGTAACAGAAATCGTGCGCCGGAGATGGCGTGTTACAACAAGAACCATCGATTTTACAATGTGATTTTGTGACATCTGTTTTACGAATATGACGTTCAGGGATTCCGTGATACGAAAACAACAAATGATCGTAATCAAAACCTACTAAATGTTTCTGAATCGAATCGGCTAAATTCTTGATATAATCCGGTTTGTTGTAAAACGCAGGAACATCAGTAAAAGTCATTTGTGGAAATTTCTTTTTACGAATTTCTTCGGCTTTTACTAAAATAGTCAAAGTTGAAGCCATGGCGTATTGCGGATACAAAGGGAAAAGCAATACTTCGGTAACGCCTTTATCATGCAATTCCTGAAGTCCCTTTTCGATAGTCATACTCCCGTAACGCATGGCTAATGCGACAGGAACATTTACTAAAGGCTGGACTTTTTTCTGCATTCTTTCTGAAAGAACTACTAATGGAGAACCTTCATCCCACCAAATTTTCGCGTAAGCGTGCGCTGATTCTTCAGGTCTTTTTCTTAAAATAATGCCACGAACCAACAACGCTCTTAATAGATACGGAACATCGATCACGTATTTATCCATTAAAAATTCGTCTAAATATGGTTTTACATCTTTTGTAGTTGGACTTTCAGGAGATCCTAAGTTTACTAATAATACGCCTTTCATTATAATTTCCTTGCTTTAGGCTTTAAGCTTTAGGCTTTAAGCATTTGTTTAAATTTTCGTCAAAAGTAGCACTTGCCACTCCTTAGAAATATGATAATTATTATTTTTTATTTATTGTTGAATATGAAAAATTGATTTGCTAGCTATTGGCACACGGATTGAACGGGTTTAACAGGTCTTCGCAGATAATTAATTCGTGTTAATTCGTGAAATTCGTGGCAAAAAAACTATACGTTCGTATTAATCGACATCAAATATTTTTTGGGTGTTGTCGCAAACTTTTTCTTGAATGCCGCTATAAAATGGCTTCCTGTACTGTAGCCAATTTTCAACCCTACTTCGTTTACATTATACGATCCGCTGTCGAGTAGTTTTCTGGCGAAATCCATTTTGTAATCGAATAGAAAACCATAAACCGTGTCTCCATAAATTTGTTTGAAACCCATTTTAAGTTTCTTTAAATTCAAACCAATTTCATCTGCCAGTTCTTGTAGTCCCGGTGGTTCGGCCATATTAGCAATGATGATTTCTTTGGCTTTTCGGATTTTCAAAACATTATCTTCATCGATCAAAAACGGACATTGTTCTGCATTTGGATCTTCGGTTCTGTTAAAATACAAACTCAATAATTCGTATCCTTTTCCTTTATAATAAAGGTTTTTTATCGATGGATGTAAGTTATAATGAAACAGTTGACTCAAAACAATCGCCATCGACGGACTAATATTCCCTTCGTTATAATACTTTTTATCCTTATTATCGGGACTTAAAAAAGTAATATAATCTGCTTCTGCAGAAAACAACGCGTGAAATTTCTTTATCGAAACAATTACGGAAATGACCCAGGAATTTGGAGCCAACTCTAAATTCAATGGTAATTCTTTCTGCGGATTGTATAAAAGCAACGATTTTTCTTCTTTTAAGTCTAAAGCATAACTGCCCTGATTGAATAAGAATTTGGCATTACCTTTTATCCCGAAATGAAACTGTATCAGGCCACTACCTACTTCGTGCTGTCCGAAAAAGGGCTCTGAACTGTCATTTTGAAAACGAATAAGCGTAAAGTCGTCTTCAATTTTAATAATTTCCTGAGAACTCATAGCGATGTTTTTTTAGAATAAAAATCAAAATAATCATCTGGCCTTATTTAGAATCACTCTAAACAAAACGTTTCTAACCAATTGATTTTGCTACAAAAATACTTCTTTTTGCATAAAAACAGCTCTTTAGAAACAAAAAAACATGCAGCGATACAAAAAGTACTTTGAGCGTTACTTTTATAAACACTATAATCATAATTTTGTTGACACTTTTATGAAAGTGAATTTATGGAAAACAATAACGTACCGAAACATCTTTATTTTTATTCAGTTGGTCTGAGTTATAAAAAAGCCGATGCTGAGGTAAGAGGTAAATTTAGTTTGGATGCAATTGCAAAAACGCGTTTGCTGGAACAGGCTAAAGAAGAAGGAATTGAAAGTTTGATTGTCACTTCGACCTGCAACAGAACCGAGATTTATGGTTTTGCAGAACATCCATTTCAATTGATAAAACTAATTTGTGATAACAGCAACGGTTCAGTCGAGGCTTTTCAGAAAGTTGGTTTTGTCTACAAAAATCAGGAAGCTATTAGTCATATGTTTCGTGTAGGAACTGGTTTAGACAGTCAGATCTTAGGCGATTTTGAGATTATTTCACAAATAAAAACCAGTTTTGCCCATTCAAAATCTATGGGATTAGCCAACGCTTTCCTAGAAAGATTGGTAAACGCTGTGATCCAGGCCAGTAAAAAGATCAAAAACGAAACTGAAATTAGTTCAGGCGCAACATCAGTTTCTTTTGCATCGGTACAATACATTATTAAAAATGTAGAAGATATTGGCAATAAAAACATTTTACTTTTCGGAACAGGAAAAATCGGAAGAAATACTTGCGAGAATCTTGTCAAACATACCAAAAACGAACATATTACTTTAATCAACCGAACTAAGGACAAAGCGGAGAAATTAGCCGGAAAACTCAATTTGATTGTTAAAGATTATTCGGAGTTACACTTAGAACTTCAAAAAGCCGATGTTGTGGTTGTCGCTACAGGTGCTCAAAACCCAACGGTGGACAAAGCCATTCTGAATCTAAAAAAACCTTTACTGATATTGGATTTATCGATTCCAAAAAACGTTCATGAGAATGTAGAGGAATTAGAAGGTGTAACTTTAATTCACATGGATTATTTGTCGCAATTAACAGATGAAACTCTTGAAAACAGAAAACTACATATTCCTGCTGCCGAAGCGATTATCGAAGAAGTAAAAGAAGAATTTGTAACCTGGACAAAAGGACGCAAATTTGCTCCGACTATAAATGCTTTAAAAGAAAAACTGAATGCTATTAAAGTTTCAGAATTGGATTTTCAAAGCCGTAAAATTGCAGATTTTAATGAAGCTCAGGCTGAAATTATCAGCAACAGAATCATTCAGAAAATCACTACGCATTTTGCAAACCACTTAAAAGACGACGACACCATGGTTGATGAAAGCATCGAATGGATCGAAAAAGTCTTTAAGATAAAAGCATCTTAAATAAAATTTAAACCATATAAGTTATATTAAGTTCATTTAATAGCAAACGGTTAATTATTTTCCGACACTAACTGCTTCAATTATCTTATATAACTTATATGGTGAAATTCAACAAAATGGCTGAAAAAACAATCAGAATTGGAACTCGCGATAGCGAATTGGCACTTTGGCAAGCACATACTGTCGAAAAAAAACTAAACGATTTAGGTTATAAAACCGAGATTGTTGCCGTAAAATCTACAGGCGATATTATTCTTGACAAACCGCTGTACGAACTCGGAATCACCGGAATCTTTACTAAAACTTTAGATATTGCCATGATCAATGGCAGTATTGATATTGCGGTTCACTCGATGAAAGATGTACCAACGGCTTTACCAAAAGGTATTGTTCAGGCAGCTGTTTTAGAAAGAGCCAATGTTTTGGATATTTTAGTGCATAAAGGAAATCCCGATTTCGCTGATCCAAGTACCATTGCAACCGGAAGTTTACGTCGTCAGGCGCAATGGTTTAACAAATACCCAAACCATACAGTCGTTGATTTACGTGGAAACGTAAACACACGCATGCAAAAACTACAAGACAATAATTGGGACGGAGCTGTTTTTGCCGCTGCAGGTTTGGAGCGCATTAACCTTAAACCCGGAAATTATATCAATTTAGACTGGATGGTTCCGGCACCGGCACAAGGCGCAATGCTGGTTGTGGCAATGGAAAACGACAATTATACACTTGATGCCCTTTCACAATTAAACCATATTGAAACTGAAATCTGTACGTATATCGAACGTCAGTTTTTAAGAACGCTGGAAGGCGGTTGTACTGCGCCAATCGGGGCTTTGGTTCGTTATAACGAAGACGAAGACACATTGCATTTTCAAGGTGTTTTACTTTCTGTTGATGGAAAACAAAAACTTGAAATTGAAAAAACGGTTGATATTTCCGAATGGAAAAAACTAGGATTCTTCGCCGCTCAGGAAATTTTAAATAATGGCGGAACAGAATTGATGGCATCTATTAAAGAATCTTTAAAAAAATAATGAGTAAATCAATTCAAATATTATCTACAAAAAAGCTATCGGGCGAACAGAAACAAGCATTGGTAAAAGCCAATATTGAAGTAATCGAATCTGATTTTATTCAAACCCAAAACAAACCTTTCGAACTTAAAGACCTCAACGAAAATCTAATTTTTACGAGTCAAAATGCGGTTCACAGCGTTTTATCAGATCCAAAATCGGAAGAACTGAAAAGCAAGAATGTTTTTTGTGTGGGTTTAAAGACAAAGATCCTTTTATCTGAAAGCGGATTTAATGTTATCGCTTATACCGGTTACGCTTCGGATTTAGCCGAAATTATCACTTTAATTTACCGTAACGAAAGTTATACTTTCTTTAGTGGAAATCTTAGAAGAGAAACTTTACCACAAGCCCTAAAAGATGCTGACGTGAAATTCAACGAAATTCAGGTTTATGATACTTCTTTGACTCCACAAAAAATAAAAAATACCGTTGACGGAATCTTATTTTTTAGTCCTTCCGGCGTTGAAAGTTATTTGAAAGACAACACAATCAAGAAAGAAAAGTGCTTTTGTATTGGAGAAACCACCGCAGAAGCTTTACATAAAATCACCAAAAATATCATCATTGCAGATCAGCCAACCGTTGAAGATGTGATCGAGGATGTCATAGAAGAATATAAATAAACGATAACAAACAAACCCGACAGGTTTTAAAAACCTGTCGGGTTTAAAATATAGAAACTCATGTTAAAAAACGACCTATTTTTAAAAGCATTAAAAGGAGAAACAGTTCAACGTCCGCCAGTATGGATGATGCGTCAAGCCGGAAGATATTTACCGGAATTTATCGCTTTGCGTGATAAATATGATTTTTTCACAAGATGTCAAACTCCGGAATTGGCTGCTGAAATCACTGTTCAGCCTATTCGCAGAATTGCTCCGGATGCTGCGATTTTATTCTCTGATATTTTGGTTGTGCCTCAGGCAATGGGAATCGAAGTTTTAATGAAAGAGAATTTTGGTCCGTTTATTCCAAATCCAATTCGTTCAATGGCTGATGTGCACCGCGTTTATGTTCCGGACATTCAGGAAACTTTAGGTTATGTAATGGATGCCATTAAATTGACTAAAGAAATGCTGAACGACGAGGTGCCATTAATTGGTTTCGCTGGTTCACCGTGGACAATCTTCTGCTATGCTGTTGAAGGAAAAGGTTCTAAAAGCTTTGATACCGCAAAAGGTTTTGCTTTCTCAAACCCTGCTGCAGCACATACTTTGTTACAAAAAATTACAGATACTACTATTTTATATCTTAAAGAAAAAGTAAAAGCGGGAGTCGATGCCGTACAGATTTTTGATTCATGGGGAGGAATGCTTTCTCCGGTTGATTATCAGGAATTTTCATGGAAATACATCAACCAGATCGTTGAGGCTTTGGCTGATCACGCTCCGGTTATCGTTTTTGGAAAAGGATGTTGGTTTGCTCTTGGCGAAATGGGAAAAAGCAGGGCTTCGGCATTGGGTGTAGACTGGACATGTTCCCCTAGAAATGCGCGTTATTTGTCTGGTGGAAACATTACTTTACAAGGAAATTTTGATCCGTCAAGATTACTTTCTCCAATTCCGACCATCAAAAAAATGGTTCATGAAATGATCGACGAGTTCGGAAAAGATAAATATGTTGTAAATTTAGGTCACGGAATTTTACCAAATATCCCTGTAGACCACGCAAAAGCGTTTATTGACGCGGTTAAGGAATACGGGAACTAAATATAGCATTCAGTTTTCAGTCGCAGTTTTCAGTTTTATTGTAAGACCGAAAATTGCGACTGGGACTGAAAACTTTAAAAAAAACCATGTCTTAGATGTTTGCAAACATAAACTTCACCAAAAACTCTCCATTTTCTTTTATAGAATATGGCTTTCAGGCGTATTACGCGACTGTATTTTTGATGGTTTGGATGCATCCGGAACAACATCCGGTAAGTCTTATAAATGATTTGGCTGTTTTAATGGCTTTCGAATTTATCATGGTGCACTCAGGAGTTTTTATGGCCGTTATGCCTAAAAAATTGTCACTTTTTGTGTTTTTTCCTATGTATGGATTGTTTGCCTACGGCTTTAGTCACTCCGTAGTTAATACCAATATTTTTTATATCTATTTGTTAACGGTTTTAAACCGAATGCGATTTGCTTTTTCTGATGTTGCTCCGGAAGTTAGGGCATTACAAATAGGGAAATCTGTTGCAAAGGCAATGCTTTATTTCTTTTTGATTTTTGTCGTAGCATTTGGAAATGGAATAATCCCTAAATTTGGACTAACAGATGATTTTTTAGAAAAATCCCATTATTTTGACACTGTCAAATCAAGCGGATTATTTATTGAAAAACCTTATGTTCCTATATGTATGGGGTTTATATATTATTCATTGCCGGTTTTGTACTTTATCTATCGTGTTATTAAAAACTTTGGAAAGAAAAACAATAGTGATTTTCAGGATGGAACATTACTATTTAGTCAAACTACCTATAATCAGAAATTTAAATCTGATAAAAAACAATAAATCATGCTCAACAAAGGTTTAAGAGATGAAGAAAGTATTAGAATAGACAATGTCCTGAAAACATTGCGCGCTCTTGACTTTGTGCCTGAAAATTTTTCAGAAGAAGAAAAATTGAACCTAGAAAATCAACTTGCGGCATTCGGTTTAAGCATTCAAACCTTAACTGATTATAAAAATGAAGATCTGATTACCTTACTACTTCGCAATCATTTCGACTGGAATCAATTAGAGCAATTCGCTGATTTCCTAATAAGCTTTTCGAAAGTTAAAAATTATAATTTCGAAGATAAAGCTTTGGCGGTTTACCAATATATTCAGCAGGAAAGCAAAGTTTTTTCTTTTGGAATAAATACCAAAATTGCTTCGGCGAAAGCCAAAAAATAACTATAATGAAAGACAAATTTTACGCATACATACAAAAATTACAAGACCAGATTTGCACTGGATTAGAAGCTGTTGACGGAACAACTAAATTTCGTGAAGATCTTTGGAAACGCCCCGAAGGAGGTGGCGGAAGAACACGTGTTATTGAAAACGGTGCTGTTTTCGAAAAAGGCGGTGTCAACATTTCAGCCGTTCACGGAAAATTACCGGAAGCAATGCAAAAGATGTTTGGCGTAGGCGAAGCTGATTTTTTTGCCTGTGGTTTAAGTTTAGTTTTACATCCCAAAAATCCAATGGTTCCTACTGTTCACGCCAATTGGAGATATTTCGAGATGTACGACGGATCCGGAAAAGTAATCGAACAATGGTTTGGGGGCGGACAGGATTTAACGCCTTATTATTTGTTCGAAGAAGATGCGAAACACTTTCATCAAACCTGCAAAACGGCTTGCGATAAGCATAATCCAGAGTTTTATCCAAAATATAAAAAACAATGTGACGCTTATTTCTGGAACGCACACAGAAACGAAGCACGCGGAATTGGCGGTTTGTTCTTTGATTATTGCAAAGCAAATGAGCAAATGTCAATGGAAGACTGGTACAACTTTGTAACCGAAGTTGGCGATAGTTTCTTAGAAGCCTATGTTCCGATTGTCGAAAGAAGAAAAAATATCGATTATACCGCAGAAAACAGAAACTGGCAGGAAATTCGTCGTGGCCGTTATGTTGAGTTTAACCTTGTTCATGACAAAGGCACTTTATTCGGTTTAAAAACGAATGGAAGAATTGAGAGTATTTTGATGAGTTTACCTCCGCACGTACAATGGGTCTATGATCATCATGCAGAAGCCGGAAGTATCGAAGAAAAATTGGTAAATGTGTTGGAAAATCCGATTGACTGGATTTAATATATTGATCACAATATTTTATTTTTAATACCTAAAAACATAGATTTAAAATTGTAATTTAGGGTTGTTTTTGGGTATTAAAAATTAACGAATGAATCTAAAACTGATTTATATAGTCTTTTTGGGAAGTATTTTTGGGTGTTTTGCCCAAAAAGATACGCTGCAAAATCCTTATTTTAAATCGTATGACGATAAAGTTACTGCCAGTATTTATTATCTGGATACTTCTAATAATTTCCAGATTGGTTTTACTTCTGAAGGGCAAAAGAAATACCTTGACCTTAATCCAAACCGAAGAGAACAACTAGGTGTAGGTTTGAGTTACAAATTCATAGATGTCAGTTTTGGTTTTGCACCAAAATTTTTTGCTGTAAACAAAGACAACTCCAATTCTAAATTGTTTAGTTTTAACACCCGTTTCTATTATAAAAAATGGATGCAGTCTTTCACATTCATTAATCAAAAAGGATTTTATGCCAGTGAACCGGGTATATCGGTAGATTTTCCACGAATGCGATCTACAAAAATTGGCGGTACCACTTCATACATTTTCAATGACAGGTTTTCTTATAAAACATTAGTGAATCAAAATGAATGGCAAACCAGGAGTTCCGGAAGTTTTATCCCAACTTTCTCCTTTTATTACACCAACCTGAACCTGAATGCGGAGTCTGATTCATCAAACGGTGATATTTATGTTTTTTCGTTAGCTCCCTCCTATTTTTATAACTTTGTGATTAGTGACCGCATTTTAATAGGAACCGGACTTGCCTTTGGCGCGGGAATCAATGATGTCGACGGAGATGTTTCTGCTTTATATCAATTAGACTTTAATTTAAAGCTCGCCTTTAATACAGATCGTTTTTTTGCTTTTGCGAGTTTAAACACCCTTAATTTCCTTCAGAATGATGCTGCAGAAGCCCGACTGAATGATAATATATCCACTTTAAAATTTAGTATTGGTTATCGATTTGATCCTCCCAAAAAAGTAAAAGAAGTTTACGACAAGGTCAATCAGAAAACAGGCTTGTAAATGTTTAATTAATCTAATCCCGATAGCTATCGGGACTAAAAAAAATTATTATGAGAAATAGAGAACGATACATCGCACAGTTAAACCGTATGCATTCCGGAAAAGGCTTTATTGCCGCACTGGATCAAAGTGGAGGAAGTACGCCAAAAGCGTTAGCACAATACGGTGTAGAAGAAAGCAGCTTTACAAACGACGAAGAAATGTATACACTTGTGCATGAAATGAGAACCAGAATTATTAAGAGTCCTTCGTTCGACAGCGAATATATCCTGGGGGCTATTTTATTCGAAAATACCATGGATCGTAAAATTGACGGACAATGGACTGCCGATTATTTGTGGGAGAAGAAAAATATAGTTCCGTTTTTAAAAGTCGACAAAGGACTTGCTGATCTTGCAAATGGTGTACAATTGATGAAACCTATTTCTAATTTAGATGAATTGCTGACACGTGCTGTAGAACGAAATGTTTTTGGGACTAAGATGCGTTCTGTAATTAAAGAAGCAAATCCCGAAGGAATTCGCGAAGTAGTTGAACAGCAATTTGAGGTTGGTTTACAAATCTTCGAAAAAGGACTTATTCCTATTATCGAACCTGAGGTTGATATTTATAGCGCTGATAAAGAAAAATCAGAAGAAATTCTAAAAGAAGAAATACAGAAACAGCTTCGTTTATTAGACAAAAATGTAAAAGTGATGCTAAAATTATCCATTCCAACTGTGAATGACTTTTATAGCGAATTGATGTCTGATCCACGTGTGGTTCGTGTTGTAGCATTATCCGGCGGATACGGTCAGGACGAAGCCAATCATAAACTTTCACAAAACCACGGATTGATCGCCAGTTTCTCACGTGCATTATCTGAAGGACTTGCGGCGGGTCAATCTGATGAAGATTTTAATACCAAATTGGGTAAAACCATTAAAGAAATTTATGCCGCTTCGATCACATAATCGAATGCTCTTTACTACATAAAAAAAATCCCCGAAAGTTTGAATTTTTGGGGATTTTCTTTTTATAATTTAAAACTATTTAGAGGTTAATTCCTGAGCTAAATCTAAAGTTTGCAGAATAATATTTTTATCCGATTTCAACGAGTTTAATTTAAATCCAAAAACCAATTTATTGTTGATTAACTTTTTAGGAGATTCAAATGTAATGTCTGAAAATTGCTCCGAAAACTTGCTGAATTTTCCTAAATCTGCAGGGTTAGCTTCACCTGATTTACCAAATGCATTTATTAACTCAGCCATATTCAGTTTTCCGAACATATAATTTTTCTTCAAATCCTTTTTGGCTTCGCCGGAAAATGTACCGTTACCGGCATTAAAATAGTCCAGTGTATTGGCTATTACAATAACATCCTTGTCTTTTTTGATGATGATGTCTCCATATTCTTTGGTTCCGGTAATAACATAATAATTGTCTTTTTGCACCAGTACTTTTTTGCGAACACCTAACTGCATCAATTTATCAGCAAAAGTAGGATGCGTCGACGTAAAAATCACAGAAAATAACGGAACTGATTTCTTAGTCTTTTTATCGATTATTTTCTCTTCATAGTTTTCATCGTACTCGTATGATTTGGTCATCACTTCAATTTCCTTGAAACCGTACAAAAACGCGCTTAAATCACCGTCAAAAAGTGTTGCGGTGGCTTCTTCATCAACAATTGTCGAAATTAAATCGGTAACAACGGCAATATCCTCTCTTATCAGTTTTGGACTTTGAAATATATCTGCTGTCAGAGACGGGAAATTTTCAAGAGCCGCTTTTGTATTAACATGATAAGACACATAACCCAAAGGCTTTTGTGCAGGGAAATAATTAAAAACATTCTTGTTTATTTTTCTATTCGTGATTTTACTTACCACTTCGGCAAGTTCTGGCGAATATTCGACAACTTCTTCTACACGCGCATTATTATTGTCAAAATAAAAATCAAGATTAATGCCTTTTATAAAATTCCCGAAGTTTTTCTGCATAGGCAAAAACTTATCATAACCTCCAAAAATGGCCATTGGATAATTGGACATAGAATATAAACTTGTCATTGCAGCGCTATAATTTATCCAGGACGAAATATCGGCATTGGCGTTTATCTTTTCTGAACCTGGCGCTGTAAATCCATTTTCGAATAACGATTTTATAATCTGATTTAGCTTTTCTGTTTGTTCCAGATTAAAAGTAGCTTCCTGAATCGTGTAGGGTGCGCTTGCGGTATACTCTTGTTCCCCATTGTACGGAACCGGAGCTTCTTCAACCGCAATTGGAGCCTCATTTATGGGAGTATCGATTATGATCGAAGGTTCTTCCGTTTTTGTTTCTTCGTATACCTCATCAACAGCAACAGAATCTTGTAAAACGGTTTGATTTTCGGTCGTATAAAATCTCGAAGGAAGTCTTTGGGTAAGTTCCAGAATAACCAGATAATTATCGTTCCATGCCAAAGTTTTGTTTTTGCCTCTTGTATTAAAAACAGCATATTTTCCTAAATCCTGAATCTGAACGTTTCCAGCTGAACCATTTCCAAATTCCTTTATTATAAATTGCTTCACTGCTTCTCTGCTTTTTACAGGAATTGTAACCTGATAGTACGGAATACTGTCTGAGAATTTTCCGTGAATCGTTATTTTTTGATCTAACTGAATAAGCTCGGTATATTTTGTAAAATCTAGATCAGGCTTTTTAGCACTGTACTTGGTTACGATAGGATGGTTCAGGATTTCGGCAACGCTTACTTTTTTAGAAAGCTGGTTTCCGTTAAACTGAACAAAATAATCGTATTCATTATTCTTGATTTGTCCAAAAGTTAAATACGTGGTTAATAATAAAAATAAAGTATAAAAGTGCTTCATAAATCAGGGAGTTAATTGGATTGTATTGTTCATTAGTGCCGATTTTTTAAGCACGCTGTACATACTCTGTTTTAAAAATACGGTCTTTTTGTTTTGTGAAATTTTGCTGTTTGGGTTCTGCACCGCCAGAACATCTTTATCGAATGTATAAATGGCAATAATACTGGCGGCTTCCAGATCTTTCTTTTTCTTCGGGTCTTTAACTACTTTTTCCGGAACCGGATAAGAGGCAATTCTTTCGAAATTTTTTTCGCTTCCGCTAAAGTGAATCTGGTCGCGCTGATTGTTTATCGTATTCACAACCGTATTCAGTGCTTTTAGATTGGCATAATTGAGTTTGATGATGAAAACATAATTTTCAAAATCAGTCTTGGTTGTAACGTTTGTAATTCCGTCGATTTTCGAAGCTTTTATTTTAAAATCCTCCAGTTTTTTAGTGATTTCCTGTTCGTTGGGAATTTTTACGCCATCGACTTCTTCCAGCCAAATTGCCGATTTTGTCTTAAACCATGATTTCGAAAAGTCGACCATCAGCGTGTACTCACCGCTCTGATCGTCGTGGTGTTTGATTCTTTCTGTTATTTCAAAACAACTTGTTAAAAGTAAACAACAGCATAATGCGAGAATTTTCTTCATTAGGCAAATTTAATGGGAATTATTTTAAAAACCATAAGATTACAAATTTCCTGAAACTTATTTAAAAAATGAAAAAATGACACTAAGTTTTGCAGACTTCTAAAAACGACTGTCAAAAACTTAAAAATCAGTAAATTTTTAGATAATATTAACGGATTCTATACTGAGCTAACAGCCTTATTCTGTTCATTTTTCTTTAACTTTGCACTGCTTCATAAAAAGTAAAACAATCTTCAAAAAAATAAAAAAACAACTGTAGTTTTTAGAACAGGAATTAGTCAATCTGCTTTCAAAAAAATCAGGTTACAATCCGAAATCTAAAATCTAAAAATCTAAAATTATATGTTCCCATTACAAAGAAACCGCCGTTTAAGAACCAATGAATCTATTCGTTCTTTAGTTCGTGAAACAAGTTTGAGTCCACAGGATTTTATGCTTCCAATGTTTGTTGCCGAAGGAAAAGACGTAAAAGTCGCTATTCCGTCAATGCCGGGAATCTACCGTCATTCGCTAGACAATACCATCAAAGAAGTAAAAGAAGCCTGGGATTTAGGAATCAAAGCGGTGAACATTTACGTAAAAGTTAGTGACAGTCTAAAAGATAATAAAGGTGTTGAAGCCTGGAATAAGGATGGTTTGATGCAACAGACTATTCGTGCCATCAAAGATGCTGTTCCCGAAATGATTGTAATGCCGGATGTAGCCCTTGACCCATATTCAATCTATGGTCATGACGGAATTATCGAAAACGGTCAATTAGTAAACGATGCTACTGTTGATGCTTTAACCCGAATGAGTTTAAGTCATGCTGAAGCCGGAGCTGATTTTGTAGCACCAAGCGACATGATGGACGGACGAGTTCTGGCAATTAGAAAAGCATTGGAAGAAAACGGACATCATAATGTGGGAATCATGAGTTATAGTGCTAAATATGCTTCGGCATTTTATGGCCCTTTTCGTGATGCTTTGGATTCTGCTCCTGTAGATTCTCAAAATATCCCTAAAGATAAAAAGACGTATCAAATGGATTATGCGAACCGAATTGAAGGAATTCGCGAAGCATTATTAGATGTCGAAGAAGGTGCAGATATTGTAATGGTAAAACCGGGAATTGCTTATTTAGACATTGTTCGTGAAGTAAAAAATGCCGTTCATGTGCCTGTTGCCGTGTACCAGGTATCTGGTGAGTACGCTATGGTAAAGGCCGCAGCCGAAAGAGGCTGGCTAGATCATGACAAAATTATGATAGAGCAACTGTATTGCATTAAGCGCGCAGGTGCCAGTATTATCTCTACTTATTTTGCTAAGGAAGCAGCTTTACTATTAAATAAATAATGATGAAAAAAATACTCCTCTTATCAGCCGTTTTAGCTTTAGCATCTTGTAAAAAAGAAGCAACAGAAAATCCTGTACAGGATCCTACAGAAAATTATTCCGAAGGACATTCGGCAGAAGCCAAAACTCCCGAAGCTTTAGGGAAGCAAATTTTTGAAGGACAGGGAAATTGCATTTCCTGCCATCAGGCAGATCAAAAAGTAATAGGGCCAAGTCTTCAGGAAATTGCCAAAATCTATAAGGACAAAAAAGGTGATATACCTACTTTCTTAAAAGGAAATGCTGACCCAATTGTAGACCCAAGTCAGTTTGCTGTTATGAAAACTAATTTTCCTATAACACAGGCCATGTCTGACGAAGAGCTAAAAGCAATTGAAGCTTATATTTACAGTCATTTAAAGTAATTTTATAATTCCCTGCTGACATACAGTTGTCATGGCATCATTTTAAATTTACAGCCTAACAAAAATGAAGCAAAATGATAATTCAAAAATTCTACGTAATTGGTATTTCGGTAAGAACTACAAACGAAAATGGTAAGTCAGGAGAAGATATTACTGCACTTTGGAGCAAATTTATGAGTGAAGAAATTCAGAGTAAAATTCCAAATAAAGTTTCTGACGATATTATTTGCATTTATACCGATTACGAAAAAGATCACACTAAACCTTATACGACTATTTTAGGCTGCAAGGTCGAAAATCTGGATTTTATACCGGAAAATATGACAGGAAAAACGATCGAAACAGCAGATTATGAGCCATTACTTGCTAAAGGAAACTTATCTGAAGGGATTGTCTTTAATAAATGGCTGGAAATCTGGAATTCGGATTTAAATCGAACTTTTACTTCAGACTTTGAAGTGTATGGAGAGAAATCTCAAAATCCTGAACATGCAGAAGTTGACATTTACATTGCAATTCAATAAGACATAAAAACAAAAACGGCGCTAAATCAGCGCCGTTTTTTATGGTTTATTATTACCAGATTTTAACTCTTTTTTCTGGTTCTATATACATTTTATCCCCTTTCTTAATACCGAAAGCCTGATAAAAAGTATCTAAATTCTGAATTGGCACAACAGCTCTGTACATTCCCGGTGAATGTGGATCTGTTTTTACCTGGCTTTTTATAGCCTCATCTCTCGATTTTGTTCTCCAGACAGTAGCCCATGAAATAAAGAAACGTTGTTCCGGTGTAAATCCGTCGATTAATCCCGGATTGCCATTTTCTTTTAAATACAGTTGCAAACCATCATAGGCTGCATTTGTACCTCCTAAATCCCCAATGTTTTCTCCTAAAGTAAATTTACCATCTACATGAATTCCAGGCAAAGGCTCTAAAGCACTGTACTGAGCTGCAAGTTCACCTCCAAGAGCAGTAAATTGTTTTAAGTCATCAGCAGTCCACCAGTCAACAAGATTTCCGTCTGCATTGTAACGTGCACCTGAATCATCAAATCCATGAGAAATCTCGTGACCAATTACAGCTCCAATTCCACCATAATTGACAGCTTCGTCAGCCTGATAATTGTAGAAAGGAGGTTGTAGAATCGCTGCAGGGAAAACAATCTCGTTATAAGATGGATTAAAATAGGCATTTACAGTTTGTGGAGACATTCCCCATTCTGTTTTGTCAACCGGTTTGCTTAATTTAGCCAGGTTTTCGGCATAAGCCCATTTTGATATATTCCTCATATTGTCAAAATAAGTTCCGCCTTCATTAACATTTTTAAGTTCTAAAGCCGAATAATCTTTCCACTTGTCAGGGTATCCAATTTTAACTGTTAATTTATTTAATTTCTCAATCGCTTTAGTCTTTGTTTCAGCTGACATCCAAGGCAATGCGTTGATTCTGTTTTTGTAAGCTAACATTACATTTGCAATCATTTTTTTTGCTTTGTCTTTTGCTTCAGCAGGGAATAATTTCTCTACATACAGTTTTCCTAAAGCTTCTCCGGTTGCACCGTTGATTACCTGCAATGCCATTTCTTCACGAGGACGTTGTTTTAACGCACCTGTTAATGTTTTTCCGTAGAAATCGAAATTAGCATTTTCGATATCAGTACTTAAAGTTGAAGCTGTTCTGTTTAATAGAGACCATTTTAGATACTCTTTCCAGGCTTCTACTTTCTTTTCAGAAAGTGTTTTTTCTAAAGCAGCCATATAACGTGGCTGTGCAACATTTACTGTATCCAGTTTTGCCATTCCGATTCCGGTGAAATATTTCTCCCATTGAATTGAAGGCGTATTCTTTTTTAAATCAGCAACAGCTGTTGGATTGTATTGTTTTCTGCGGTCCCTGCGTTCAACACGGTCTAATCTTGGAGCAGATAATTCGATTTCAAGCGCCAGGATTTGTTTGGCACTTTCTTTTGCTTTTGCCGGAGATTCCCCGATAAACTGCATCATTCTCGCAACGTGTACTTCATATTTTTCACGTTTTTCTTTAGAATCCTTATCATCAGAGTTGTAATAATCTTTATCAGATAATCCTAAACCTCCAGGGCCCAGGTTAACCGAGTTTTTATTACTGTTTTTTGCATCGGCCCCAACATAAACTCCAAAGAAACCAATACCGCCCTGAGGCTGCATTTCGATAAAGAAATTTTGTAAATCGGTTACATTTTTAATGGCATCGATTTTCTTTAAGTAAGGCTGAAGCGGAGTAACACCTCTTTTATTGCGTCCAACAGTATCAAGAATAGTATTGAACAAAGCAATTGCTTTCCCCTGGTCTGTATTCGATTTATACTTAGGATCTTTCGAAGCTTCTTTTAAGATTGCAAGTGCATCGTTATCTGTCTTCTGACGTAATTCATTAAAACTTCCCCATGAATTTCTGTCACTTGGGATTTCAGTTTTATCCAGCCAGGCTCCGTTTACATAACGAAAAAAATCTTGTCCCGGACTTACTTTGGTATCCATGTTAGAAAGGTTGATACCCGGTTCTTTCTTTTTTGCATCTTGGGCGTTTACTGCAGTTATGGTTATCATTGCAGAAACAACACAAAACATAGGTTTTCGTAATTGTTTAATCATTTTTATTTATAGTTTTTAGTATATACACAAACATATTGTAATTATTTCGAACTCTGTGTTAAATTTTAAAAATAATCAATTGAAGCATCTGAGATTATTATAGCGTATTTTAACCCAAAGAAATCAGTATGCTATATAAATAAAACGGCGCTTATTAAGCGCCGTTTTGATTGTTTGATATTACCAGATTTTAACTCTTTTATCAGGATCAATATACATTTTATCTCCTTTTTTTATTCCGAAAGCTTCATAAAAAGCATCAACATTCTGAATTGGTACAACTGCTCTGTACATTCCAGGTGAATGCGGATCTGTTTTTACCTGGTTTTTAAGTGCTTCATCTCTGGTTTTTGTTCTCCATACGGTTGCCCATGAAATAAAGAAACGCTGTTCCGGCGTAAATCCGTCAATTAAACCGGGACTTCCATGAGCTTTTAGATACAATTGCAAACCATCAAAAGCCGCATTAATACCTCCTAAATCACCAATGTTTTCACCCAAAGTAAACTTACCGTCTACATGAATCCCAGGCAAAGGCTCCAAAGCACTATACTGATCTGCTAAAGCAGTACCAAGTGCGGTAAATTGTTTCAGGTCTTCCGGTGTCCACCAGTCTACTAAATTTCCTTCAGCATTATAACGTGCTCCTGAATCATCAAAACCATGAGAAATTTCATGACCAATTACAGCTCCGATACCACCATAATTTACAGCTTCGTCAGCCTGGTAATTATAGAAAGGTGGTTGCAGGATTGCCGCAGGAAATACAATTTCGTTATACGAAGGGTTGTAATAAGCGTTTACAGTCTGTGGCGACATTCCCCACTCTGTTTTATCAACAGGTTTGTGTAGTTTTTCGATACCCTTTTTGAAATTCCATTTGTTTAGATTTCGGGAATTTTCAAAATAACTTCCTCCTTCTGCGACACTTTTAATTTCAAGTGCTGAAAAATCTTTCCATTTATCAGGATAACCCACTTTTATCGTGATTTTATTTAATTTTTCAATCGCTTTTACTTTTGTTGCTGCAGACATCCAGGTCAAATTATTAATACGATTTTGGTATGCCAGTATAACATTGTGAATCATATCGACTGCTTTTGTTTTTGCTTCGGCAGGAAATACTTTTTCTACATATAATTTACCCAGTGCTTCCCCAACAGTATTGTTTACTACCTGCAATGCTTTTTCTTCACGCGGTAATTGTTTTATAGCACCTCTTAATGTCTTGCTGTAAAAATCAAAACTAGCAGTTTCGATATCAGTTGATAATTTTGTAGAAGCTGAATTCAGCAAATCCCATTTCAAATATTCCTTCCACTGTGCTACTTTGTTTTCAGTAAAAATAGTCTGCAAAGCTTTCATATACTTAGGCTCCATAACCACTACTGTATCCAGCTTAGCTAAACCGATACCTGTAAAGTAAGCATCCCATTTAATAGCAGGCGTTAATTTTTGAAGCTCAGCAACAGTCATTGGATTATATTGCAAACGGCTGTCTCTGCTTTCAACACGATTTAATCTTGGCTTTGACAATTCTGTTTCCAAGGCTAGAATTCCGGTTGCACTTTGCTTTGCTTTCTCAGGAGATTCACCAATAAACTGCATCATCTTTGCGACATGCAGCTCATATTTTGCGCGCTTTTCTTTAGAATCTTTATCATCTGATGTGTAATAATCTTTATCAGGCAATCCTAATCTGCTTACACCAAGACTTACTGAATTCTTAGAACTGTTTTTTTCATCAGCTCCAATATATATCCCGAAAAAGCCCGAACCGCCTTCCGGCTCCATTTCAACCAGGTATTTTTGAAGATCAGAGACATTTTTTATAGCATCAATTTTCTTAAAATATGGTTGCAAAGGCGTTATTCCGACTTTATTTCTTCCTACTGTATCCAGTATTGTTGAAAATAAATTAACCGCTTTTCCCTGATCTGTATTCGATTTGTATTTTGGATTTTTGGACGCGTCTTTCAGGATAGACATCGCATCTTTATCTGTTTTCTTAATCAATTCATTAAAACTTCCCCATGTCGTACGATCATTAGGAATTTGAGTCTGATCAAGCCAGGTTCCGTTTACATATTGAAAAAAATCCTGACTAGGACTAATTTTAGTATTCATGTAAGAAACGTTAACACCCGGTTCTTTTGGAGCTGCATTTTGAGCTTTAACACCCGTAAATGCAACCGTTACAAAAAAGGCGCAGAACAAAGGTCTGCTGAGTTGTTTTTTCATTTATAGTTAAGTTTTTGGTCTTTATACAAACGTATTCTTAATATCTGATACGCTATGTTAAAATTATTGAAATAATCGTAAAAAAATACATTATCCTAAAATTTTAATAGATACCATCAAGTATTTTCATCTATATATCACCGGTTTTTAAATGAATATTAGAATACTTTTTGGAATATTTGTTACAAAGAATTAAATAAAAATGAGAGCAAAAATACAAAGTGTCGTTTCAGGAAAAATTGATGCCATCGGATTGCCGATTTTGGCTTTATGCTGGGTAAGCTTTTTTTGGGGAACTACCTGGCTGGCCTCTAAAGAAGGTGTTAAATATATGCCTGCTTTGCAATTGGTAACCATTCGTCAGTTTTTAGGCGGAATTTTATATGTAGGTTATTTTTTTATAAAAAAAGAACCCTGGCCAAAAGGAAAAGAATGGCGAACAATATTCGTTTTAGCCATTTTAAATTTTATGCTTAGTAATGGGTTAAGTACCTGGGGCGTTAAATATATGAGTAGCGGATTAGCTGCCATAATCACTGCTCTGTTCCCCATTTTTATCATTATTATTAACTTTTTTAACGGTTATAAAATTGCACGAATGGCTTTGCTTGGAATTTTAATTAGTTTTGGAGGTATTTGCATTCTTTTCATCGATTATATTGCTGATATATTAAAACCGGAATTTCAATTCGGGATTATTTTAATAACTGTATCTACTATCACATGGGCTTTTGGAATTTTACAAACAAAGAAAAAAGCAGCAAGTTTTAACCCCTATTTTAGTTTAGGGTTACAGATGCTGATCTCAAGTGTGTTTTTATTTGGAATTACTGAAGCTGCAGGAATTAATATTCCATTTGCTGAAATCCCGCTTCCTTCATGGTGGGCAATTGGTTATTTAGTTATTATTGGTTCGGTTTTAACTTTTATCGCTTTCATTTATTCATTGAAAAATCTTCCAACAGAAATTAGCAGTATTTATGTTTACATCAACCCGATTGTGGCTATGGTTTTAGGATCTTTTATTTTTGAAGAAATACTTACAAAGGCAGTTGCAATTGGTGCAGTTGTAACATTAACAGGAGTTTATTTGGTGAATAAATCTATTAAAAAAGTTAAGAAGTAAATCAAAGACGATTTTCTGCCACGAATTCACGAATTAAAAATAAAAAAACAATTTGTGAATTCGTGGCAATTTACTTCCACTATCCTGTTAAAAGCAACACATTATTCGCTTTTTAAAATGTGCTTTTCGTATTTTTGCGCCAAATTGTTTTTATGAAATCGTTTCTATACAAATACCGAAAATTCTTTATTGTTCTAATTGTATTTTCGGCAGTAACCATATCCTTATTTTATTCGGCTTTAAAACCACAAAAAACATTACCGATATTTAATCCTGCTGATGTAAACCCTGAATTGGTTGATAGTACGATTCAATACAAAAGCAAATACCATACGATTGCAGATTTTAAGTTTGTCAACCAGAACGGAGATACGATTACCCAAAAAAATTATGAGGGTAAAATTTATGTAGCCGACTTTTTCTTCACTACATGTGGCTCTATATGTCCAAAAATGACAACGAATCTTGAAGATGTTCAAAAAGCAGTTTTAAACAATCCCAAGGTAATGTTGCTTTCGCATACTGTTTTTCCGGAAGTCGACAGTATCCCGGTTTTAAAAGCCTATGCCATAAAACATCATGTTGTTGACAGTAAATGGAATTTGGTTACCGGAGATAAAAAAGAAATCTATACGATGGCCAGAAAATCGTATCTGGCAGTGAAATTGGGTAGACCTGATCAATTGTATGATATGGTACATACTGAGAATTTTGTTTTGGTTGATCAAAAACGACGAGTTCGAGGTTTTTATGACGGAACAAATAAAGAGGAAATTAAACGCCTTTTAGAAGACATAAATTTCTTGTGTCAGGAGTAAAATCCCTTATTTTTAGAAACATTTAGCATTTAGAAAAGTGTTAAATGCCTTGAAATAAAGAATAATTGTCTACTTTTGCAATCTAAATTCAATCTAAATAAGCTTTGCAAAATACAATTCACACCCTGAAAAAAGGCGAGAAAGCCATTATCAAAGATTTTGATATCGATTTGATTCCTTTAAAACTATTAGAGATGGGTTGTTTGCCGGGCAATTTAGTCGAATTGCTTCAAATTGCTCCTTTTGGAGATCCATTATATTTAGATATCAATGGTTCACATGTAGCCATTCGTGTTGAAACTGCTCGTGAAATTGAAGTTGAACTTATCAAAACCAATTTGTAATGAGCATTCAAAATATCAATGTTGCCCTTATAGGGAATCCAAATACAGGAAAAACCTCTGTTTTTAATCAGCTTACAGGTCTTAATCAACAAGTTGGGAATTATCCCGGTATTACGGTTGAGAAAAAAATGGGGTTCTGCAAATTACCGCACAACATCAAAGCCAATATTCTTGATTTACCCGGAACCTACAGTTTGAACGCAAGTTCTATGGATGAAAGTGTGGTCATAGAACTTTTACTGAACAAAAACGACAAATTATATCCGGATGTAGCAGTTGTTGTAACAGATGTTGAAAATCTGAAACGAAATTTACTGATTTACACCCAAATAAAAGACCTTGAAATTCCGACGATATTAGTCATTAATATGTCGGATCGTATGGAAAGCAAAGGAATTACACTTGATATTCCGTATCTGGAAGAAAAGCTGAAAACCAAAATTGCTCTTGTAAGTTCACGCAAAGGTTTAGGCATTAATGAATTAAAAGAATTAATTGTTTCCTATAAAACGATTCCGCATCAGCCTTGCCTTAATGCTTCGGTTATTGATGAAGAATATTTCGAAAAATTACAAAAAGCATTTCCAAACCAACTGTTGTATAAATTATGGCTGGTTATTACACAGGATGTGAACTTTTTGAATTTAGAGCGAAATGAAATCAGAAGTACTTTTACCAAATCACATTCAGAATTAAAACGTTTACAGCAAAAAGAAACCATAAAACGATATCAATTCATAAATGATGTTTTAAAAGAAGGCTTAAAAGTTGATGCCACGATGGCAAAAGACATCAGGGCTAGACTGGACCGTGTTTTAACACACAAGGTTTGGGGTTATGTTATTTTTCTGGCTATTTTATTTGTGATTTTCCAATCGATTTTCAGCTGGTCGACTATCCCGATGGATTTCATTGACAGTACTTTTGCTTCTTTAAGCAGTTGGGTTGCTCAGGAATTGCCAAGCGGAATCCTTACCGATTTGCTCTCGCAGGGAATTGTACCGGGAATTGGCGGTGTTATTATTTTCATTCCGCAAATTGCCTTTTTGTTTTTGTTTATTTCTATTTTGGAAGAAAGCGGTTATATGAGCCGTGTGGTCTTTTTGATGGATAAAATCATGCGCAGGTTTGGTCTTTCCGGGAAAAGTGTTGTGCCTTTAATTTCAGGAACTGCGTGTGCTATTCCGGCCATTATGGCAACCCGAAATATTGAGAACTGGAAGGAACGATTGATCACCATTCTGGTCACCCCATTTACAACTTGTTCTGCCAGATTACCTGTTTATACTATTATCATTTCACTGGTCATACCAAACGAACGTCTTTTTGGCTTTCTAAACATGCAGGGACTGGCCTTGATGCTGTTGTATTTACTGGGCTTTGGAACTGCGATTCTTTCGGCTTATATCCTGAATAAAATATTAAAAATAAGTGCTAAAACGTATTTCGTTGTTGAAATGCCAAGTTATAAACTTCCACTTTTTAAGAATGTTGCCATCAATGTGGTCGAAAAAACAAAAGCTTTCGTTGTCGGAGCAGGTAAAATTATCTTAGCGATATCTGTTATTTTATGGTTTTTAGCTTCATACGGTCCCGGAAAAGATTTTAACGAAGCAGAAACTATCGTAAAGGAAAGATTTGCCGACACACCTCTTAACGAAGTAGAATTTGAAAACGAAGTGGCTTCTCAAAAATTAGAGAATTCTTATATCGGAATAATGGGTAAAGCCATTGAACCTGCTATATCTCCTCTTGGTTACGACTGGAAAATAGGAATTGCAATTATCAGTTCGTTTGCTGCACGTGAGGTTTTTGTTGGAACACTTGCAACTATCTATAGTGTGGGAAGCAGCGATAACGAAGCTACTATAAAAAGTAAAATGCAGGAAGAAATAAATCCGGAAACAGGTCATAAGATTTTCAATTTTGCTTCGGGTATTTCGTTATTACTCTTTTATGCTTTTGCCATGCAATGTGCAAGTACGCTTGCCATTACCAAAAAAGAAACCAATTCCTGGAAATGGCCTGCAATGCAGCTTGTCTTAATGAGCGGTCTTGCTTATTTTGTCGCGCTGTCTGCGTATCAACTTTTAAAATAAACGATCATGGTACAAGAAATTATTGCCTTTGTCATATTATTTATCGCCGTTGGCTTTTTAATCAAAAAATTCTTTTGGAAATCTAAAAAGAAAAAGGATTGTGGCGATGGAAATTGTGGCTGTTCTTAGAGAAAGGTTCTGAGATGCTGAGGTTCTGAGTTGCTAAGGTTTAAAAGCAATTTCACAGAGATACACAGCGTAAAAAAAACACAAAGCTTCACAGAGATTTAAATTTCTTTGTGAAGCTTTTTGCATTATTTCTATAACTGACCGGTATTCGATAAAGGTCTGGTAATTTTATGGCATGGCGACGAAGCTCAAAATGCCAAAGACAAATACAAGAAACTATCTAAAAGTGATCGTGATTACTGTAACTGAAAACTGCGACTGAATACTGAAAACTACTTCACCCCTTCCCACTCTGCGTAGAACTGTGCCAGAAATAACTCCATAAAACGATGTCTTTCTGCAGCGATTTGTTTTCCGGTTTCGGTATTCATTTTATCTTTTAAGAGTAAAAGCTTTTCGTAAAAATGATTTATCGTTGGCGCATTATTCTTTTTGTACTCTTCTTTAGTCATATTAGTTATTGGGGCAATTTCAGGATCATATAAGGTTCTGTTTTTAAAACCTCCATAATTGAATGCTCTTGCTACTCCAATGGCTCCTATTGCGTCTAAACGATCCGCATCCTGAACGATATCCAATTCTACTGAAGAGAAGTTCTTTTCGAAATTTCCGCCTTTATATGAGATATTTTCAATGATGTTCACGACGTGTTGAATAATTTCTTCTGAAACGCTTTGAGATGCCAGAAACAAACGTGCCGTTTTAGGGCCAATGGTTTCATCTCCGTTATGAAATTTACTATCAGCAATATCATGAAGCAAAGCACCTAACTGCACTACGACTAAATCACAATTAGTGTCTTTTGCAATTAAAAGGGCATTTTTATACACGCGCTCGATATGAAACCAATCATGTCCGCCTTCCGCATCATTTAGTTTCTCTTTTACAAAAGCGATTGTTTTGTTTATTAATTCAGAATTATTCATAGTTGTATTTTTTGCTAATCCGGGCATAATTCATCGTATTGAAATTGCCCGCAAATTAAGAGGATTTCCAGAAATTATTTCTAATTTGTTCTTTTTAAAATCCTTATTGAATAAAAAATGTTGATTGTCAAAGTTTTTAAACCTCAACAATCAACAATATGTTTTAATGCCAATATCAAATATCAATTGCAAAAATCAATTTTAAATCTAAAATTAGAAATTTGCAATCTAAAATTTTTACAATCTCGCTGGTTCTACCCATTTAAAGATATGTGATTCTTGTGGAATTACTAATCTTTCAGATATTCTCGCCATACGAGCCGGTAATTTCATTAAGTAATCACGTGCTTTTTCAGCTTCATCTGTTAAGTTCGTAATCTTATCAACTTCCCATTTATCGATTAATTTTTGCATGATGTCTACATAATCGTTTGCGGTATAAACCCCAATACGTTGTGCAGAATCAGAAAATTGTTCGAAAGCAGAACTGATCTTTTGACCAGATTCTCTTAAAAAGTGTGCCGGCATAACGATTTTTTGTTTCATCATGTATTGAAACGCCAACATCATTTCGCTAGGATCAACTGCAAAAATACGCGTCACGAATTCACTATATGCATGGTGATGACGCATTTCGTCGCCTGCAATCATTTTACACATTTTAGACAACTTGTTATCACCAAATTTTTTAGCCATTTGAGCTACTCTATTGTGTGAAACGTATGTTGCTAATTCCTGGAAGCTGGTGTATACAAAGTTTTTGTATGGATCAGATCCGGTGCCAATATCAAAACCGTCGTTGATTAAGTGCTGTGTTGTCATTTCGATTTCACGCATATTTACACGGCCGGACAAATACAAGTATTTATTTAGTAAATCACCATGGCGGTTTTCTTCACCGGTCCATTGTCTGATCCATTTCGACCAGCCATTTCCACCATTTTCAATTTGATTTATTCCTTCTACATCCATTAACCACGATTCGTAAGTAGGCAAAGCCTCCTCAGTGATAGTATCACCTACAAGCGTTACCCAGAAATCGTATGGCAATTCTTTGGCAATTTCACGTAACTCTTTTACCTCCTCAAAGAAATTATCTCCTTCAGAATTAGGCAAAAAGTCTGACGGCTGCCAAATTTTTTCCACCGGAATTAAATACTGTTCAACGAAGCTATCCACGTTTTTTTCCAAAAACTGCATTACTTCTAATCTAATGTTTTTTATAGACATTACTTATTTTAGATTTGGGATTTCTGATTCAGTTAAATGCTGAAATCAAAAATCTATTTATACTCGTTTACTCCTTCTACAACTGCCTTCTCTGTCATCTCCATTAAATCGGCAAAGTTATAGTCTTTTACGGCCAAAGCCTTATGCACGGTAAAGGTAAGGCGATTTCCTAAACCTACAGGAAAAAAACCATATTTTACCATTTTCCATGAATTGTTGATACTCACCGGTACTACATACGCAGAAGGTGCGTATTTGCACAAAATTTTTACGCCATTTTGGGCAAATTCCTTAGGTTTTCCTGTTTTACTTCTTGTTCCTTCGGGAAAAATAACAGCAGCTCTTTTGTATTTTTCAATATATTCAGACAATCCTTTGATTGCCGGAATAGCTTGTTTTGGGTCTTTACGGTCGATTAGCACTGATCCTCCGTGCTTTAAATTATAAGATACACTCGGAATTCCGCTACCTAACTCTTTCTTGCTTACAAATTTACAATGAAAACGTCTAAAATACCAAATCATTGCTATGATATCATACATACTTTGGTGATTACAGACAAAAATAATAGGCACTCCTGTTGGAATTGTTTCTCTGTTTTCGATTTTATAGGTTGTTCCCACAAGATTGGTACATCTTAACAGGGAAAAATTCAGATAATCTACACTTTTTTTATGAGCCTGATAGCCAAAAACATTTAGGCAAATCCATTGTATTGGATGAAATACAAGCAAACACAAACTAAAAATTATGTAGTATATGACTGATATTGGATAGGAAATTATTTTTTGCATGCTTAAAAAATTAATGCCCAAAAGTAATAAATAAATTTTTAGCTATATAAAAATTATATAACTACCAATAAATATGCTAGTTACCAAAATAAATCTATTACAAATCGTACAAATTAAGACGCTTTATAATGGCTTTATATATTGAATTTTACAAATATACGTATGAAACAAGCCTTATTTTTTATAGAAAATCAGGTTTAAGTTATAAAAACCACATTTGTACGGGTAAATCCTTTACTATTTATAGCCTGACACAAATTTGAACACAAAGTAATTGTCTAATATTCGTTTGCTTTGCAATACAATTGTACCTTTGCCACATAATTGCAATTTTTTTCTGAATTAAATGAACTTTACTTACCCAAAAAAAGAACGCTTAAAGAGCAAAACGACAATAGGTTTACTGTTTTCTGAAGGGAAATCGGTTTCTAAATATCCGTTGCGTTTGGTTTACCGTCACGCGGAAGAAGATTCAGACGAAAAAATTAAGATGGGCGTTTCGGTTTCTAAGAAATATTTTAAAAAAGCGGTTGATCGTAATTATTTCAAACGTGTTTTACGAGAAACATACCGATTGAACAAACATTCGCTTTTAGATAATATTCAGCAACCTTATTCTTTGATGTTTTTTTATCAGACCAAGGACAAATTAACTTACGAAGAAATCAATACCAAAACGGTTCAGTTGTTTGAAAAATTTCTTCAACAAGTAAACAAAACCAGTGATTCTGAAAATAAAAACGACTTGTAATCCTTTGATGACAACTTTATTGACCAAATTAGACTAAGAATTATAAAAAAATTGTAGTTTTAGCTTTAATTTGAAATAATATGCGATATATTTTCTTTTTATTATTTGTTGTCTTTACTTTTTCTAGCTGTGGAAAAGAAGCTGAAAGCACTACTTCGAATGACATCAAATTTACGGAAGTAAATGCTCCATCACAAAATGGATCAAGCTCTGGTGAAATCGTTATTCCTCAAAAAATAATCAAAGAAGCTCTTCTTAAATTTGAAACTAATGATTTAGAAGAGACATTCAGCCAAATTCAAACTGCAATTGCTGCTAATAAAGGAAATGTTCAAAATGATTCTCAGGAAAAAGACTATAACAAAATAAGAAGAAGTATAACGGTTCGGGTGCCAAGTGAAAACTTTGATGCTTTTTTACAATCCATCTCCAAAGGAGTTTCTTATTTTGATCAAAAAGAAATCTCTTCTCAAAATGTTACCGAAGAATATATAGACTTAACTTCAAGACTAAATACCAAGCGTAAACTTGAAGCGCGTTACTTAGAAATATTACAAAAAGCCACTAAAATAAGTGAGATTTTAGAAATCGAAAAACAGATTTCGGCTATTCGTGAAGAAATCGAAGCTAAGGAAGGACAACTGAAGTATCTGGAAAATCGTGTTTCAGAAAGTACTGTTACTATTGAATTTTACAAAACCATTGCTCAAAAAGAAGGTGTGAAAGCTTCGTACGGATCAAAAATCTGGACAGCGATTCAATCCGGATTTTTTAGTCTTTCAGAATTTTTAATATCCATTATTAGCCTTTGGCCGTTTATTATACTATTTTGCGTATTCGCCTATTTTATTAGAAAAAGATTTAAAAGAAAAAAATTATAATCATGTATCCTTATTTCAAGAAGAAATTCATCATACCTACTGTTGCGGCAGGATTTTTATTTATTGGAACCAGTTTCAAAGACGACTTTTTTGAGATTGCCAAACAAATCGAAATCTTTACCACATTGTTTAAAGCTGTTAACACGAATTATGTCGACGAAACCAATCCGGGTGATTTGATGGACAAAGCCATTAAAAGCATGTTGGGAAGTTTAGATCCGTATACAGTTTATTTTAACGAACAAGATGTTGTAAACTTCAAAATCAATAATACGGGAGAATATACCGGAATTGGCGCTTTGATATCCAGAAAAAAAGACCGTTTAATTGTTCGCGAGCCTTATAAAAATTATCCTGCTGATAAAGCCGGACTGAAAGCGGGTGACGAAATCATTCAGATTGGTGATGTCTTAATCGCTGATTTTAAAGATGATGCCTCGCAATTATTAAAGGGAACAAAAAACACTAAAATTCAGATCAAATACCTTCGCCAGGGAAAAACTTTCACAACGGAACTGGTTTTGGATGAAGTGGATATCAAATCGGTTCCGTTCTACGGGAAAATCGATGATAAAACGGGTTATATTGTTTTGGCACATTTTAGCCGAAAAGCCTCTAATGAAGTAAAAGACGCTCTTGAAAAACTAAAAGCTGACGGAGCGACACAAATTGTGCTTGATTTGAGAGGAAATCCTGGTGGTTTGCTAAACGAAGCCATCGATATCTGTAATTTATTTGTTCCGAAGAATGAAGTGATTGTAACTACAAAATCAAGAATTGAGAAACACAATAACACTTATAAAACCACTAAAGAACCAATAGATACTGAGATTCCGCTTGCTATTTTGGTTAACGGAAGAAGTGCCTCTGCCTCTGAAATTGTTTCGGGTGCTTTGCAGGATTTAGATCGTGCCGTGATTTTAGGAAGCCGTAGTTTCGGAAAAGGTTTAGTTCAGCGTTCTGTCGATCTGACTTACGGAACTCAGCTAAAAGTAACTATTTCCCGTTATTATACACCTTCCGGTCGTTGCATTCAGGCCTTAGACTATGCACATAAAGACAAAAATGGTGTGGCTCAAAAAACAGATGCTAAAAACTTTAATGCTTTCAAAACGAGAAAAGGAAGAACAGTGTATGATGGTGGCGGAGTTTTGCCGGATATTGAATTAGACGAAACGAAAACAAGTCCGATTACAACTGCTTTATTAAAAAATGACGGAATCTTTGATTATGCCACAACGTATTATTACAAGAACCCAAATTTAGGAGATAAAATCCCAACGGTTTCTGATGCTGATTACGCAAGCTTCAAGCAATACTTAAAAACCAATAAAATTAGTTTTGATACTGAAACTGAAATAGCGCTGAAAAACACATTGGCTGCTGCCAAAAATGAAAAAATTGACGAAACCATAGCTCCGGAATACCAACAATTACTGGCAACCCTTGAAAAAAGTGAAACAACTTTACTGGATAAAAACCAAAAAGAGATTAGAAACCTTATTCAGGAAGAACTAATCAAAAGATATCAATATCAGGAAGGATTATATCAATATTACATTAAAAACAATTCAGAGATTAAAAAAGCGGTAAATGTTTTAAATAATCAAACTGAGTACAAAACGATTTTAAAAATGTAAAAAATGAAAATTTGTAGCGCCCTATTTCTGTTTATTATTTACAATTTATCGGCACAGCAAAAAACCATTGAAACTATTTATTTCGAATTTGACAAATTCGATCTTACACCAAAACAAACCGAAGTTGTAACTAATTTTATTAAATGTATTGACAGCTCTAAAGTAGAATCAATACAAATTTATGGATATTGCGATGATCGCGGAAATGACGAATACAATTTTCGTTTGTCAAATAACCGCGCCAATACGATTCAGGATTTATTGGTTTCGGCAGGATTCAGTCAAAGTAAAATTGTAATTCTGGAGGGAAAAGGACGTGTTGTCGTGAGAGCAGATACTGTTGAAAATCTGCATGAAACCCGTTCCAGAAATCGGCGGGTTGATTTGATTGCAGTGAAGAAAAACAGCTACGGAAAAGGAATTCATAATTCGTTTACCAATAAAATAAAAGTTGGCGATAAAATTTTCTTAGACAATATTCTTTTTAATATTGGAAGCGCCAAACTTACTTCTACCTCTAAAAAAGAACTGGATAAGATTGCTGTTATTTTAGAAAATCAAAGAAACATACAGTTCGAAATTAGAGGTCATGTATGCTGTACTCCTGAAATCTATAGTGACGGAATTGACAGGGACACCAAAGAAAGAAGGCTTTCCTGGAACCGGGCCAAAACTGTTTTCTATTATTTGAGTTCTAAAAAAATCTCCAAAAACCGAATGACATATCAGGGCTGCGGCAATAAATATCCTTTAGGAAAAGGAGATAATCTGGATCGCCGCGTGGAGTTTTTGATTACAAAGATCTAGGGTTTAAATTATTCTTTTTCCATCTCAATATGCGGAATATCGTCTTCCAGGTACATTTCACTGGTTTGAACAAATCCGTGGCTTTCATAGAATTTTTTTAGATACAATTGAGCACCAATAGTTATTTTATCTTTATTGAAATTTAATTTTATTGCAGCAATGGCTTCACGCATTAAATCATGTCCCCATTTTCGGTCGCGGTAATTGGCATCAACTACTACTCTGCCTATTGAAGCGTTATCAAAACTGATTCCGGCATCGAATAAACGTGCATAGGCGACTGTTTTTCCATCATATTCACCAATTAGGTGTAATGCTTTCTTATCTTTTCCGTCCAGGTCTAAATAAACGCAATTTTGCTCTACTACAAAGACCTCACTTCTTAGTTTAAGCAAATCATATAACTCATGAACCGTTAATGCCTCAAACGGCTTTATTTTCCATTTTAATTCCATATGTATATTTTCAATCAATCTAAGACAAAATTACATCAAATACAATCGAGATTGATTATAAAAATTCCACAAAGTAAAGCTATTTATCCAACTACTTTCCCTAAAGTAAATTTACAACTTTCCGGATATGCACTTCCATTATCCATCCAAAGTTGATATTGCATATTATTAAACAGATCACTAGGACTAATATCGAAATTTTTAATCTCTATATTTCTATTTAAGACTTTTGGAACAATCTCGTTAATAAACCATGAATTATGAGTTATCAAAAGCGATTTTTCTAAACCGGTAACACTTAACGGAGACAAAAGTAATTCTATTAAGTCCTGGTCATCTTCATAACTTTTAGCAAATTCCTTAAAGTTATAATTTGATACAGCTTCATTGTCAATTGAATTTACGAAATCAGATAAAGTAGGAATAAATCTATTTTGATAATCAGGTAAAATATGATCCTGTTCGCAAAGATATTTTACATTTACATTTTTCTTACTACTGTTGGTTATGGTATGGCCAAAAATGGGCACAATTACTCTTTTAATACCCCACATGGTATGTAATATTCTATGCCTATTGTCACTACAGAGTTCTTTAGTACTATCTATAAAATCATGAATCTTAAGATAATCTTCTATAATTCCACCGCGTTTTCGAACTGATATTTGAGAATGTATAACTGAATTCATCTTTAAAATTCTCCTAATTCTGATTCTTCCAAATTGAAGTCATTGGGATTCAAAACTATATCATCTTCATACTCAACAATATCATGAAATGTTAGATTCAAGATTTGCTGAATTTTAATAGCCTGTTCCTCAGAAATCGTATCTGGAAAGCTAAAATAATATTTGTCTTCGATTTTTAAATTAAACTCCGAAAGAAAAAAATCTTCAAATTGCTGATAAACTTCATCGTAATTATCGTTATAAAAAAAGAAATCCACAACATTCATTCCTCCAAAATTCTGAATAGAAATAATATCTTCTTTTGCTTTTTCAATTTTTGCCTGTTCTAAATTATTAAAAGTACCTATAATACTTCCTTTTTCACCTTCTGCTACTTCAAAAGCTTCATCAGTGTAAAAAAATCCTTTTTTGTGAATTACAAATTTTGCCATCGTTTTAATTATTTAAAATTTCACTCATTATATTGTGATCCCACTAGGTTAACAACTATTAAAAAATAAGATTTAATTTACATAAACAAAGTCTAAACTTACAAAAAAATCCCGATTACGCAAATGTAATCGGGATTTTTTAATTCTGAATCTCATTATGAATTAAGTACAAAACTTAAAAACTGATTTGCTTTTTTTAACTCATTATCTTTTATCAATTTTCACTGATTTTATGATGGCTTCTAAATCGAACATTAAATCTCTCTCCTGATTGGAAGGTGAATAACAAAATCCTTCAATGACTAAAATTCGATTGTATCTTTCGTCTACTATGGCATAATTGATAAATGGACCTGACATAAAATCATTTTTCAGTTCCCAGTTTCCTCTGGTCTCGTATGCTTGCTTATCATCTAAAGTAATGGTCGAAAAATAGGGCGCATATGCTTCACCGGTGATCATTTTGGTGTTTGGTTCACGCCCTTTGATATAGCTTCCTACAGAATCCCGCATTCTGATAATATTACTAACAACATTTGAATTCTTTTTGAAATTACGCAAAGGGATCTGGTAAATAAGGAGACTTGTATTGCCGCTTATGATATCTTTTTTCAACCAGATAAAATTCCTTTTGTGCAACATGTATTCATAACCTGTTGGAATTTGCAGATCGATATGGAATTTGTTTTTTATAACTGCCGGATTCAATAATGATTTGCTGTTGTCTTCCTGAATTTTTTGAATCTCGGCATCGCGAATCATTTTAATAATTTGTGATGAATTCAATTCGAGACTGCAAATAATATCATCAACAGATTTTCCGTAGATACGAAATGTATTGTGGGGTAAAGATTTACTGTGTGTGATTTCGAATTTGTCTGCAGCGGTTTTTTTTACTACAATGATACTTCGGCTATCGGTAACAAAACCTTCAAGCAATCGGGCGGGATATTGATTTATGGTAAACAGTGGTTCCTCCTGAGTGAGGCCCAGAACTGGTGAGGCAAATTTATTTCGGATACTATCGCCTACTTCTCCATACCATAACTGATCGTCTATAATGATAGAAATCGAGTTGGTTTTACCGGATACCGGCTGTGGCTGCTTTTCGTTTTTTACACATGAAACAAGCAGAAACGGAATTAGCAACAATAAAAAATGGGTTTTATTCATTTTCTTAATTTATGAAATAAAACCCAAATTTATGTAAGATTTTTTATTATCCGTTTATTTTAAGTTTCATTCCGGGTTTAATGTCTCCGTCTTTTATGTTATTCCATTTTTTAATATCTGAAATCGTAACGCCAGGATATTTCTTAGAAATACTATACAACGAATCTCCTTTTTTAACGTAATAATCTTCTCCAAGGTCTTTGGTTGAAGTTGCTTTTTTCCTGAATGAATCAATCGAAGAATTTGAAGCTATTGCCGTAGTTACTGCAGGTTCGTCAACTATTTCAGGAACTGCTTTAGAAACTACTAACGTTTTACCTAAACCAATATTATTTGAAGTTAAACTATTAAGTTCTTTTAACTCCGCAATAGTCGTACCGAATTTTTTAGCAATACTGCCTAAATTATCTCCGGCCGCTACAACATACTCTTGTGATTGTGTATTATTTTTGTCTTTAACCTCATTAGCAGCTATTGCTTCTTCAGATTTTTTCTCAACAGCATTAGTCGATTTTAATTCTTTAAAAGTTTTAGTAGCGGGATCGTAATCTGTTTTAAGCTTTAAGTTTCTTCCTAACGCAACAGCATTTGATTTAAGATTATTCCATTTCTTTAAATCAGTAATATTCACATTATACTTAGCAGCAATAGTACCTAAATTATCCCCTTTTTGAACTTTATACCATTTTACATCAGTATCAGTTGGTTCGATTGTTTTCTCCAGTTTTGCTTTTGCTTTAGGACTTACTTTCAAAGCCAATCGGGATGACATTGTTTTATTTTGTGATTGATAGGCTACGTAAGCATAAATCTTATCTTCGTTTGAAACAAAAGTGGCTATTTTATCTTTAGGCAAACGTAAATAATGCGGTTCTCCCTGATAAAAAGGCACAACATTTAATTTATAAGAAGGATTTAAAAGTTGCAATTGAGATTGTGGCATGTCTAGCAAATCTGCAATTTGTTTGAATGACATTTGATTTTTAATCTGAACGGTATCTGTTTCAAAGTTTTTAACAAGAGCTCTTTCAGGATTAATACCGTGTTCTTTGTGATATTCAAAAAGATACATTGTTGCTAAGAAAGCAGGAACATAACCTTGTGTCTCTTTTGGAAGATGGTTACGAATGTCCCAGTATTTTGTTTTTCCTCCCGAGCGACGAATTGCTTTGGTAACATTTCCCGGTCCTGAATTATAAGAAGCCAGTACCAGCTCCCAATCACCAAAAATATTGAACATTTTGGTCATGTATTCTGAACATGCGGCTGTAGCTTTAAGAGGATCGCTGCGTTCATCTATATACGAATCTATTTTCAGGGCATATTGTTTACCTGTTCCGTACATAAATTGCCAAAGTCCCGTGGCGCCCATTTTAGAAACTGCTTTAGGATTTAAAGCAGATTCTACAACGGCTAAATATTTAATTTCCAAAGGCACGTTTTGTCTGGCAAAAGCATCTTCAAAAATTGGAAAATAATATTCTGATAAAGCCATTAATCGAGAAAACGATTTTTTACGGTTCTTAAGAAATGACTTTATTATATTTTCTAAACCCTGATTGTATTCAATGTCAAAAGGCGATTTTTCATTCATTGCCTGCAGTCGCTGTTTTAGCAGTTCTGTTGGCAGTTCTTCATCTACAGTAACATCTGTATTGATGGTTTGAATGTCTTTGGTCAGATCATTATAAATATCTAAACTTACTAATTCGTTCATCCAGAGACTGTCAACCCGGGTTGCCATTTCATCTCTTTTGAAAGAGTTTTTAACAGAATCTAAATACGATATCTTTACAATTGGCTTAATTTCAACATCCGTTTTTGCAATATCCTGCGCAAACATCGATATAGAAAAAAACACCGAAACCACTATTGATATTTTTTTTACAATCATATAACATTTTTTTAAAATTCTATAATTCAATCCATTACAGAAACCTTACTTTTGCAAACTTAACCAGTTTATGCATGTAAACTATCTAAAAAAATGTTAATTGTGATATTTTAGTCTAAAATCGCAGCGATTCCAGGTAAAACTTTTCCTTCTAACATTTCAAGCATAGCCCCGCCACCAGTAGAAACATAGCTCATTTTATCTTCAAAACCGAATTGTTTTACAGCAGCAACAGAATCTCCTCCTCCTACTAATGAAAATGCTCCGTTTTGAGTAGCTTCGGCAATATAATCCCCTAATGCGATTGTTCCTTTGGCAAAAGATTCCATTTCAAAAACACCTAAAGGACCATTCCATAGAATAGTTTTTGACTCCAGAATTACTTTTTTGAAGTTCTCTAAAGATTTAGGACCTGCATCAAGACCTTGCCATCCATCAGGAATTTCTGTAACATCTACCACTTTTGTATTTGCTGTATTAGAGAAATCATCAGCCGCAATAACATCAACCGGAATGTGAATTTGTACTCCTTTTTCTTTGGCTAATCTTAAAATTTCAAGTGCTAATTCCTGTTTGTCATCTTCACAAATAGAATCTCCAATTTTACCACCTTGTGCTTTAATGAATGTAAAAGTCATTCCGCCACCAATGATCATGTGATCTACTTTGTCTAAAATATTTTCGATAACCGTGATTTTAGACGATACTTTTGATCCTCCAAGAACTGCTGTTACCGGTTTTTCGCTGTTTTTAAGTACTTTATTTAAGCTTTCAATTTCTTTTGCCAACAATGTTCCAAAACATTTTTCATTTGGAAAAAACTGAGCAATAATAGTTGTTGAAGCGTGGGCTCTGTGAGCTGTCCCGAAAGCATCGTTTACGTAGATGTCTCCAAGTGAAGCTAATTCTTTTGCAAAGGCAACATCTCCGGCTTCTTCTTCTGCATGAAAACGTAAATTTTCAAGTAATAGAACTTCTCCCGGTTTTAAATCTTTGGCAGCAGCCTGAGCTACTTCTCCAACACAATTTTCAGCGAACTTAACCTGAACTTCTAAAATTTCAGAAGCTGTTTTTAAAATATGCTTTAACGAATATTTTTCTTCAACGCCTTTTGGTCTTCCTAAATGCGACATTAAAATTACACTTCCGCCCTGAGCTAAAATAGTATCAATGGTTGGTTTTGCAGCTTCAATACGTGTAGCATCTGTTACATTAAAGTTTTCATCCAGTGGTACATTAAAATCAACACGGATAATTGCTTTTTTATTTTTAAAATCGAAATCGTTTAAAGTTTTCATTAGATAATTTTTTAGTTTTTTTGAAAGAAAAACAAATATAGAACTTTTAAAGTATCAATAAATATAAAAATAAGCTATTGATAACAGCGAAAACGTTATAAGTTAAGAAAAAAAACAAATTAGCTATTAAATTGTTGAAAATGTTCTAATCGTGAACCGGACTTTGTGTACAAGGACAGTTACTGATGGACTGTAAGAAATCAAAACCAATTGTTATAGAGTGCGTTCCTGTATTGTAGTTTCCTAAATCGTTGAACATCACCTGATATGAATATCCAAAATAGAATTTAGATTTCATGAAACCAACCATTGGCCCAACTGATAATGGTTTAGGAAACTGGTCGTTTAAGAAACGGTATGAAACTCCTATCCAATAGTAATCTTCGTAACGATTGTAACGTCTGTATTTGAAGTTAAAATCGGTTGTAGAACGTCCGTCACTAGCAAAGTATTGGTAGTAAATAGACGGTTCATATTCGATACGGCTATTTTCTCCGTCTTTAAAAACATACCCAGAATACACCTGATAGTTTGAAAGTAAATTAGGTTCTACTCCTCTGTATTTGTCGGTATTTTTCTTTAAAACGTTATTCGCATTAAAACTTACATAAAATCCTTTGTTACGATACAAGGCACTAATATCAAAATTGTTATTGGCATTGTAACGATTATCTGTTACAGTAGGATCTATAACAGGATGTTCTATTGTGGTTTCGAATTCATTCGTATCAATACGGAATGTATTGAAGTTATATGAAAGTCCGAAAGACAAATATTGCTTAGAATAATAATCTAATATGATATGATGCGCAAAGGAAATTTTGGCTCCTGTTTGTCGCGTATATCCATTTCTGTCATTATAAAGTGATATACCTACTCCCGAACGGTCTAAAACTCTAAAATCAGCATAAAGCGATTGGTTATCGGGTGCATCTTTAATACCCACCCATTGTGTAAGGCCGTTGGCCCTGATTCTAAGGTTATCACCAATACCGGCAAAGGCAGGTGAGATAACAAAAGGATTGTCTGCTAAATACTGCGTAAAAACCGGTAGGTTTAACTCTTGGCTGTAACTTGTTGTTACAGCCATGAGTACTAAAGATAAAATAAACTTTTTCATTGTGATAATTTTTTTAGATAACATCATTAGGGGCTCTTATTTTGTTATCTGTATAAAGTGAAATGTCCTACAAACTCTCTGTCATCTTTCGCATCATTCAATTTAAGAACATACCAGTAATCTCCTGAAGGTAATTCTGCTCCATTGTATCTACCATCCCATTTCTGACCATAGTGATACTTAGCAATTACACGACCGTATCTGTCAAAGATTGAGAACTCAAGGTTGTTGTAAATATTAGTACAACCAGGACCCCATGTCGTGTTAGTAGCTCCGCCAGGAGTAAAGTAATTATCAAGACAAACATCGATGTAAACTGCAGGTACAGTTATAGTCGCCGTACATCCGTTTTTATCTCTAACTACAACAACATAATCTCCGGATTTGTAGATTTTGTATTTATTAGATGATGTAAACGGCTCTCCGTTGAAACTGTATTCGTAAGCAGGTGAACCACCAGCAGCAGTAACTGAAATAACATTCATTTCTTGTTGTCCGCCTGATAAAGCAAGTGTTAACGGATCGTATGCTTTGATTTCAAAACTAATTGTTGGCATTTTACAGCCATTAGTATGTCTTGCTACAATAAAGTGTGGACCCGGAGCAACATTTGTAAAAATGTGACTTGCCTGGAAAGGACCGCTCTCGTTATCAAGTGCATAATCAATTTGTGTAAGATCGATATTGCTTGCATCCACTGTTATGGTCACCATATTTGACTGTGAGTTGTTCACACAATCATAATTTACTTCAACAGTTGGATTAAGAATTACCGGTAAAGGCATGTTTTCTATAAATTCGAAAGTACATCCCTGTGCATCTTTAACATAAACTGTATGAGCACCTCCTGAAAGGTTAGTAAAATCAAATATAGTCTGACCAACTGCTCCCTGAGTATAAGTTCCCTTTATATTATCAAGACTTACACTATAAGGGGCTGTACCTCCTTTAACTTCGATACTAAATGCTCCGTCTTTATCGTCTTTACAAACTTCCGGAATCATAGAATTTGGAAGCTCCGTAACGATTAGAGGGTTAGGTTGTGTAATTTCTACTTCTTGTAATACATAACAACCATTTTCATCCTGTGCGATTACAGTATACTTGCCTGGCGCAAGGTTCTCGAATGTGCTCTTAACATCAAACTGATCTAAGTCTGGTGAAATAGCATATTTAATAGTTCCTGTACCACCTGTTGCAGTTACTACAATTTTACCATTTCCTTCTCCAAAACAAGCAACATTAGTTGGAGTAAATGTAGCCTGAATAGCAGTTGTTGGTTGTTTAATTTCAACAGGGCTTGATGTTGCTGGACAATCACCACTAGCAACTTTTACAATATAAGTTCCTATCGGAAGATTTTCGAATCTACCATCTGGTTGTCCTGGTCTAACCACAACACCCGCAGTATCTTCTAATGTATAAACATAGTTTCCTAAACCTCCTGTTGCATTAGCTACAATTACACCTGTAGCTTCTCCCATACATTTAACTACTGCATTGGTAACATCTAAGCCTACTACTAATGGTTCTAATGGATCAATTTTAACTTCATTCGAAATTTTTGCCACACAACCATTAAGATCTTTTACATAGTATTGGTATTTACCTACTGCTACCGGGAAAGTAACAGAAGTTGCAAATGACGCAGCACTATAAGTAACACCATCAGCACTATATGTATATGGTGCAGAACCACCTGTTGCACTCAATGTAAGTGTTGATTGGGTAGTACAAGTTTGTGTAGTTGCTAATACTAAATTTGGCACTACTTCAGTTGGCTCTGTAATAACAACATTCGCAGATGTTGCAGAGCAGCTATATCCGTCAGTAACTGTTATGCTATAAGTTCCGGCTGGTAAACCAGTGAAAACAGGATCACTTTGCGGACCAGATACAATAACTGGTGTTTCTGAAAGAATATTTAAAGTATACATGTAGTTACTTCCCTGACCTCCTGTTGGAGCACTTACTGTAATTATGCCTGATCTGTCTCCAAAACAAGGCAATACAGAAGCAGTTGCAGTTGCGGTAAATACGATTGGAGCCGGAACAACTAATGTTTCTGTTGTTGACGCCGGACATCCTTTACCATCTTTAACATTAATTGTGTACACTCCTGCAGATAAACCTGTAAAATTAGATTCTGTAGAATAAGGAACTAATACGGCTCCGTTTAACACTAATTCATATTGATAATCATTATCCCAACCACCTGTTGCAGAAGCAGAAATTTCGCCATCGTTATTACCTGCTACACAAGTAATTTCAGATTTTGTTGCTGTTACAACTAAAGCTGCGGCAGGCTGTGATATATTAAATACTGTTTGAACCGTACATTCAGGACTGTTAACCAACTTAGCAACAACAGTGTATTGACCTGCAATTAAACCTGTCACTGACAAAGGACCAGCATTAGGACTTGTACCTGTAATAGGAAGTGGTCCTCCTGTAATGGTGTAATCAAAAGCACCAGCATCATTTGTTGGGTCTAATTGATTGTCTACAAAAGTTAAATCAACGCTTCCGTCTTTTGCACCAAAACAAATTTGAGCATTAACCGGAGTTGCCTTAATTTCAAATGTATTTGGATCAAATACATAATGAGCTTCCTGAATTGTACATCCTGTTACAGGGTTTACAACTGTAATTAAATAATTACCTATTGGTAATCCTGTAAATACACCTGTTGTGTTATTAGCTGTAAAAGTACTTCCGCCTATTCCGGCAATGCTGTATAATAATTGTGCCGGTGTACCACCAGTTGTAGCAACTGTTACAGTAATATCCTGATTGTTTACACAAGTAATATCTTTATTAATTGTTACTGTGATATCATCTAAACTAATAAACGGTTTAATATCAATTATTGATGTCGATGAACCTGTACATCCTTTATCGTCATAAACATTTACAGTATAAATTCCTCCTGTAAGATCAAATACGGTATAGGTATTTGAAGCAGTATTTTGAACTTCAACTCCATTTTTCATGAATTGATACAGAACATAGTTACCTGATCCACCTGTTACAGTATTTACTGTAATAGTAGCATTCACATTTGTATTTGTACCAGCGGTACAGCCAAATTGAGTAAATACAGGATCTGTTACAACAATTGGGTCCGGTTGAAGAATTTCAACATCTTCTAAATCTTTACAACCTCTTCCTGATGTAACTGTTACCGTATATTGACCTTTTGGCAATCCTTCGAATACATTTGAAGTCTGATTAGGTCTAAGAACCGGTCCGGCCGTAATACTGTAATAGTAAATTGGGTTGTCGTTTTTACCTGTTTCATCTATAGTTGCTGTAATTGTACCGTCAGTAAATCCGTTACAAGTAACATCTGTATGTGCCAGAACAAATCCGGCAATTGGAGTTGCAGGTATAATATCAAACTCAACAGTTCTCTCACAATTTGTCGTTAGATCAGTTACTGTAATTGAATGGTGTCCAGGACCAACATTAGTATTAAATATTCCTGTTGGCTGACCAAAGTTACCATCTAAACTATAGCTATAGTTCGCAGGAGTTGCTCCTCCGGTAGCTGTAGCCGTAATAACTCCGTTGTTAGTATTACAGTCTGGTAAAGTTGTTACCACAACATCTAAAACTAAAGCCGGTGAAATTTTGATCACTGCTGTCGTTGTTACTTCACAACCATTACCATCTTTTACTGTTACATCATAAGAACCAGAAGTATTTACAGTAAATGTTGGACTAGATTGGAAACCATTACCAATACTATATTCGATTGGTGCTACACCTGTAACTCCTGTAATAGTAAATGTATATGTTCCGTTTAATGGATCCGGACATTGACTGAATGGCGCCACTGATGGAGTTGATGGTAATGCATCTTCAATAATGGTTTGAGATTTCATTAATGGACATCCGTTAAGATCTTGTACATAAATATCCCAATTCATGTTTGCACCGTTGTTTGTATCAACAGTAATAACATTGTTCGTCCCGAAAGCAGTTGGAACTGCTGATCCCGAAACAACTGCAGCATAACGATATGCAGGAGTACCTCCAACAGCTGTGATTGTTATTTCAGCCGTTTTATCGTTACAATTTGTATTTGTTGCTGTAGATGTAAAATCTAAAACAGTTGGTTCGTTAATAACAAAGTTTACTACTTGATTCTGACATAAGGAAGTATTGTCTACCACCGTAAATGTATAAGTACCTGCGGTTAAACCTGTATATGATATAACATCTCCGGTTTTAGTAGCTGTTCCAACAACTGGTGACAATGCATAGGTATAATTAGCAGGAGTAATATAATTAGTTACTACAAATGATGCAGTACCTGTGTTTCCTCCGTTACAAAATACATCCGTTAATAATTGAGTCGCAGCTTTGATTTTATCAGATTCCTTAATCACGATGGCTTTAGTTGTACTACAACCATTAACATCCGTAACTTTAATTTGATAATTATCCGGCAACAATCCAGGGAAAATACCCGTTGTATTGTTTGTTACCGCAGTTGCCGGTGAAACTATTTCATATTTATAAGGACCTACGCCTCCAGTTACTGTATTTACCGTAGCGATAGCAACTCCTCCGGCAGTATTACAATAAATTGGTGTTGATGTAATGTCCATATCTGTAGGAGGTGTGTAAGGATTTACAACAGCAGTTCCTGAAACTCTACATCCGTTAGCATCAATTACTACATAGAAAATTGTTTTAGGAGTCACTATACTACTTACTGTTAATGTAGGAGAATCTCCAAAAGTAACCCCATTATCAAAACTATATTTATACCCTGGCGTACCGTCCTGAGCTGTTAAAGTTACTACAGCATCTTGTGGCGCATTAGTTACAGAACATCCAAATGGAGTAACTGCAGCAGTCGCAACCAAAACAGTAGGTTCTGTAATTGTAACAGTCGCATCTACAACGCATTTTTTAGCATCTCTTACATGTACAGTATAAGTACCTTGCGTTAATCCCGCAAAAATATTAGATGCCTGGTATGTTGTACCATCGATACTATATTCATAAGGAGCAAGACCGCTACCGGCAGTAATTGTAATACTTCCGTTGTTACCTCCTTTACAACTTACGTTGAATTCAGCAGTAGCAATAGTAGGCATTACTATAGGATTTACCACTACAGGTTTTGAAACTGACTGACAGTTTTTACTATCTGTAACTCTAAACGTATAGGTTCCTGCAATATTAGTTGTATATGGAGATGTTGTTGGTGTAAAACCACCTCCGTTAAATGAAACTTCATAAGTATTATATACTGTAGATCCCTGAGTAGCGGTTAATGTAATCGTCGCTAAGTTAGGAGCCGCACAAGTTAAATCCTGAAGTGTAGCATTTAATAATAATTGCTGGTCAAGTTCATAAACATACGGAGTAACTGCATCACAATTGTTAGCGTCTCTTACGTAGAAAGTGTATGTACCAGGTGCGTTAAGAACAAAGTCAGGACTTGTTTTAAATCCATTACCAATACTATAGGTTAACGGACCAACTCCATGACCTACCAATGTAACGTTTACAGGGGAACCATCATAACAAACACCAGTAATTGGGTCGATTGTTGGTTTAGGATCTGTAACGATAGTTATTGGCAATTGAGCTATACATCCGTTTGCATCTTTTACATATGCAATCCAAACTTTAGACGGATCTAAAACAGCATTTGGACTCGCTTTGTAAGCTGTAGCTAACGGTGCAGTTGGGCTTTCAGCATAAGCATAAGTATAACCAGGAGTTCCTCCTGAACCTACAACGCTTACTTTTGCACCAAAATTACAATTCGCATTAACATTAGAAACTAGTGTCAATAATAATGGTGTTGCCGGTTCGCTAACATTCACATCTGCAGATGCAACGCAACCAGTAGCTACATCAACAACATCTATTTTATAGTTACCTACCGCTAAATTAGTAAGTGTAACTTTAGGATTAGTATGTGTTCCTGCAACTGCAACTCCATTAATAGAGTAAGTATAAGTTGTGGCAAAGTTACCTACGGTAAACTCAACAGACCCGTTAGGTGTTGCTGCTGTTTCGTTACAACTTACATCTTTTATTAATTGACCAGAAACTGTAATATTTGTTACTGGTTTTATTGTGTATGATTTTTGGAATGAACAACCATTAGCATCTGTTACTTTGAAAACATACGTATCTGGTCCAAGTCCGGCAAAAATATTTGATGTACCGTTATCAACCGTAATTGGCGATACGATTTCATATTTAGTAATTGCATATCCACCCACTACAGAAACTGTAATACTAGTTGTTGGAGCATTACAAGTTATTGCAGCACCTGCAAAAGTTAAATCTGTAATTTTTTGGTATGGATTAACCGTTACTGTATTATCAAATGTACATCCTTTAGCATCTTTAACATAGTAATGAATAGTTTGTACTGTACCATTATCTAAAACTGTCAAAGTATTGGCATCATTGTAAACAGCTGAACCATCAAAATTATATTTGTAAGGTGCTGTTCCTGTTCCTGCGGTAACATTTACCGTTACTACAGCTGGCTGAGCAACATTTCCTGCATTACAAGAATAATCTGTAACAGCAGCAGTTGCAGCAAGAACTGCTGGTTGTGTTATTACAACAGGAACTGTTGGATAAAGACATGATTTAGCATCTCTAACTGTAATTACATAATTACCCGCTGGTAAACCTGTAAATACATTTGAAGGCTGGAATGGAGATGAAACCGTTCCATTATTCCAACTGAACTCAAATGGTCCTACACCACCAGTTGTGTTTACAGTGATTGATCCGTCAGATCCGCCATTACAACTAACATTTGTATTTGATGTAGTAACTGTTGGAGAAGGGATTGCTTCTAATTTGAAAGCTACATCTGCAAAACAAAGTGTTGTATTATTAGCATCAGTCACTCTAAAGATATAATCTCCTAAAGCACTTGTAGAATGAACATTTGTTGTTGGTAAGAATGCTCCTCCATTATATGAATAACTATAAACATATGAAGCAGCAGGAGTTGTATTTCCGCCACTCGCTGTTAACGTAATTTGAGCAGCAGGAGTTGCTGTACAATCCAGTTCTTTCGTAACATTTGCTTTTATTTGTAACTGAGGATATACGATATAATCTACATTAGCCGTACAACCGTTAGCATCCTGAATTACTAAATTGTAAGTTCCGGCAGCATTAAATGTAAAACTTGGAGTTGCCTGGAAAGCACTTCCGTTTACACTATACATCGCCGGGCCTTTAGAAACCGTTCCGCTGTACGTTATTGTAAATGGAGTACCATCGTAACAAATAGGTGCTGCAGGAGCAATAATTGTTGGATCTGCATCTTTAACTAATGTAATTGGAGCAAATTGTATACAACCATATGCATCTTTAACATACACAATATAATTACCAGCGTCTCTATTAAATGTATTAGCATCTGCCCAACCTGCACTTGCAGCAGTTGGTGCAGTAGCAGAATCTAATAATAACTGATACTTATATGGCGCTGTACCATCATGTCCAATAGCACTTATAACACCTGAAGCAGGGTTACAATTTGCATTTTTAGTAACTGAAGCAGTAACTGTTAACGCAATCGCAGATTCTGTAATGTTAAATTCACTGCTGGCAACACTACATCCCGCATTTGTAGATCCCGCAACTTCTTTAACTACTATAATGTAATTTCCAAAAGGAAGAGGTCCTAAATCCGTAACAGTAAGAGTACCATTAGCCGTAATAGTTCCAGAACCTGTAACTGGAGGAGCAACCGGAGTTAAGGCTAATGAATTTAAAATTTCGTACGTTACGTTTGTACTTGCAGGGTAAATACTCTTAATGTTAAATGAAACTTTACCATCTTTAGCACCTTTACAAGTAATATTTTGTTCTACTACATTATCAACTGTTAAAGTTGAATTCGTAGGAATTGGGAATTCAGCTGTTTCATAATAATAACAACCCGTTCCCTGATCGTGTACGATAAAAGTATATTTAACACCTGGTAATAAATTAGGTATTGTTGTCTTTTTGCTATGGAAAGCATCTTCATCATACCATGGTAAAGCTGTTGGAGCTGTATATACCATTCCAGGACCTGTATAGACAGCAAAATGGAAAGGACCATCACCTGTTATACTCGTAGATCCGGCTCCAATTGCTACAACTGCAGATCCCAATGCAGAACAATTTGCAGGAGGTGGAGTTACTGTAATATCTAAATCCTTTGGTGGTGAAGCCACTAATATGTTTTGCTCAATATTAGTACATCCGTTAGCATCAGTTACAATAATTTGGTACAAACCAAAGTCAACAACTTCAAAAACAGCTGTAGCACCTGTTTGACCACTAAACTTTTGATCATAACCATTTACTCCTGTAACGTGGTAAATGTAGTTTGGAGTTCCGCCAGTAACAGAATTAATTGTAATAGAACCAAGAGAAATACCATTAGAAGTATTACATGTAATTGGGGTAATTGTGCGACTAACAACAATTTTTGTTGGTTGGTCAATTGAGATATTCTGAGTAGCAAAACATCCTTTCGCATCTGTAACTGTTACAGTATAATCTCCCGCAGGTAAACCTGAAGTCTGAGTACCATAATTTTGACCAGTCGTGTTATTGAAAACAGTATAAACAAATGGCGCTAACCCTTTTGTATTATCAATTGTAATTACAATAGAACCATTTGTATCACCATTACATAAAAGTGGTGTTGTACTAAGATTCGTAATTACCGGAGTCACTGTTGGGTTTACAACAATTGGCGTTGTTGTAGTTGCTGTACAACCATTGGCATCAGTTACTGTAAAAGTATAGGATCCCGGTGTATTTGTTGTGAAAACGTTTCCTGCAAAAGTTCCTGTCGCAGGAGAACTTGTATAAGTATATGAAGTATTGTTTCCATTGGTAGCTGTCAAAGTAATTTGAGCCGCAGTAGGAATACTACAAGTAATATCTTTATCCAATTTAGCTGATAAAGTTAATTTATCGAAAACTGTAACAGCCGCGCCAGAAGCTCTACAACCATTAGCATCCTCGATAATTATAGTATAATTACCCGGAGCTGTAACGGTAAATGTATTAGCTGTCTGGAAAGAAGCACCATTATTAATGCTGTATTTTACCGGTGTAATTGCACCAACACCCGGAGTAGCAGTAATTACAAAGCCTGTTCCGTCACCAAAACATTCTCCAGTTGCTGAAGCTGTAACGGTTGGCGTAGCATCTTTAGTAATTGTAATATCTTTTTGTACGGTACAACCATTAGCATCAATAACGTATACATCCCAATCTGCCGTAGCTGGATCTAGATAAGCAACATTACTGTTTGTATAAGTAGTTACTGGAGTACCATTTGGTACAAATGCATATCTGTAAATTGTAGTTCCTCCAGTAGCAGTAACTGTTACTTGTGCGTTTGGAACATTACAATTAGCATTTACAATTGCAATTGTTGCATCTAATGCTTGTGCCGGTTGTGTAATAGTTATTGATTTGTTTGCCTTACAGTTTGTAGCATTATCAGTTACTTCAAGGTTATAAGTACCGGCAACCAAACCATTTAGGGTAATAACATCTCCTGTTGTTGCAGTTGTATAAGGCAATCCTGCAGGAGTAGAGGTTACTGCCACTGTATAATTTCCTGTAGCACTAAATCCTGAAATAGTGAATTTCGCAGAACCGGTATTTCCTCCATTACATAAAACATCGCTTAATTTAGATTCAGCAACTGCAATTGGAGTTAATGGAAGTACAGTGTAAGACTGAATGGCAAAACATCCGTTTGTATCGGTTACTTTAAAAGTATAGGTATCCGGAGTTAATCCTGTAAATACTCCACTTGAAGCACCTGTTACATTCGAAATAGCAGAAGCCGGAGCTGTAATAACATAAGCTAAAGCTCCTACTCCATTAGTTGCATTAACAGTTACAGTACTTGTCGTACTAATAGCTGGTGAACATAAAATTGGAGTTCCTGATATCGAAGCAATAATAGGAGGATCAAGCTTGTTAATGATAATTTGCTGAATTGGAGTCGTACATCCCTTAGCATCTTTAACAGAATAATTAATCGTTTGATTTGTTCCGTTATCGTTTACTGTTAATGTATTATTATTAGTGTATGCACTTCCGTTAAAGCTATAAGTGTATGGAGCTGTACCCGTTGTTGGTACTGCAATTGTAACCGTAGCAGATTGCTTAGTATTGGTAACACTACAAGTAAAATTAGTAGCAGAAGCAGTTGCTGTTAATGTTGTAGGCTCAGCTATTGTAACATTAACACTTCCTGTACATCCTTTGCTGTCTTTTACATAGAAAGTATAGGCACCGGCAGCTAAATTTTCGAATAATGAAGTCGCTGTATACGTAACATTATCTTTACTATATGTATATCCGCCTGAACCATTAGCTCCTGTTAACTGAACAGTTCCTGTTGCAGCACCATTACATGAAGCATCAACTTTCACCGCAGTTACCGTAGGAGGTGCAATAGATGCAACAGTAGCAGACGTTGTCACAGGACATCCGTTTGCATCTGTAATTGCAAATGTATAAGTATCAGCGTCAGCCGGAGCAACAGAAATTGTAAATGATGTTCCCGCAACACTAACAGGTCCACCAGGTGTTCCTGAGCCTTTTGCTACTGTATAAGTATATGGACTTTTTCCTCCGGTAATATCAACTTTAATAGTTGCATTTGGAGTTAGAGTACAATCTAATTCTTTAGTAACTCCTGCCAAAGCAGAAACTTTAGGATAAACCACTACAGGTACTGCAGCAGCTGTTGTACAACCATTTTTATCTTTAACAGTTACGGTATAAGATCCTGCACTAACTGTAAAAGTATTACCTGGTTGGAAATTTGTTCCATCAATACTGTACGTTAAAGGAGCTAAACCTGTAGCTGTAGCAGTAATAGTAAAGCTGGAAGTTGATCCTGTCTGACATTGATTGTCAACAACTACACTTGTAATAACTGGTTTACCATCTACCACAATTGTTATTGGGAAATTATCTGTACAACCATTTGCATCTTTTACATAAACAACCCAGTTTAATACCGTTCCGTTAACTGTATCTACTGTTAATACATTGTTTGATGCAAAAACAGTAGGAACCACAGCTCCTTGTCCAACAGCATACGTATAAGCAGGAGTTCCTCCTGTAGCAGTTGCAGTAATCTCAGCAGTAAATTTGTTACAATTTACTGTAGTTGCAGTTGCAGTAACATCTACAACAGCAGTTGGCTGAGTTAATGTAACTGTATAAGTAGACTGACATTTAGTTAATCTGTCTGTAGCTGTAATTGTATAAGCTCCTGCAGGCTGAGCAGCAGTAACTGTAACAGTTGTTGTAGCAGCACTTACAGCAGTAGCTTGTTGAATGATTGTATTAGCAGCATTTCTAATAACATAGTCATATCCGTTTGCTTTAACACCATTTACTGTAAATTCGATTGTTCCTGTAGAACCAAAACATTTAATGCTTGTAAGTACTGAACCACCAGTAACAATATCTGAAGTTGCTTTTATTGTATATCCTTTTGTGAATAAACAATTTGTAGCTGTATCAGTTGCCTGGAATATATAATCTCCCGGAGCTAATGATGTAAAGTTTCCGGTTGTATTTGTTGCAGGGTTAAATCCTGCAGGTCCAGAAATAATCTGATAGATAATATTTGCTAAACTTCCGGATTTTACAGCCGTTAAAGTTACATGCCCTCCAGCCGGAACTGTAGAACAATCGTATCCGCTATCTACAATAGTGATATCTGTAATTGGTTCCAAAGTACCAATTGAAATTGATAATGGTCCAAATTGACAATTATTAGCATCTCTAACATATGCCGTAACTGTTCCGGCAGTTGTTGTTGAATATGTATTTGTTGAAGTAAAGTTCGTAGTTCCGTTGAAACTATAAGTATATGCACCAGTACCTCCAGAACCCGTAACTGTAACTACAGCCGGTACTGTACCTGCAGTACTACATTTAATAATTGTAGCCGCAATTGTTCCCGATACAGCAGTTGGTTGAGTTAATGTAATATTTCCAATAGCAGAAGTACATCCTTTACTGTCTCTTACCTGATAAGGGTAACTAATATTTGGACTTAAATTAGAATATAATGAAGTTGATGACCAGCCCAGGTTGTTAAAATTATATTCATATCCGCCTGAACCTCCTGCACCAACTAACTGAACACTACCATTTGTAAGGCCGTTACAAGTAATTTGTGTTGGATTAGCAGTAACTGTTGGATTTGTAATTGGGCTAACTGTCGCTGTAACATAAGCTTTACATCCTTTAGAATCTGTAATTTCAAAAGTATAAAGTCCGGATGCTGTCGCAGGGTAATTAAATGTATTACCTGTAACATTTACGCTTGCGCTGTAAGCACCTGTGTCTTTTTTAACTTTATAGGTATATGCAGCAACTCCATCAGTAATATCAACTTTAATTGTTGCATTTGGAGTTGTACAGTCTAATGTTTTTGTAATAGTAGCAGCCGCTTTTAATTCCGGAGCAATTACAATTCCGTTTATTGAAACCGGACAATTATTACTGTCTGTAACAGTAATTGTATGTGTTCCAGGTCCCACATTTGCAAACGTATTACTAGTTTGAGCAGCTGCACCATCCAAACTATATGTTATAGCTCCTGTACCTGTAGCTGTAACTACAAGGGTTGCTCCTTTCGTCGCACTGTAGCAATAATCTGTAGTAGCTGCTAAAGTTGCTGTTGGCAGCGTTGGCGCAACAACAGTTACCTGCGCAGATGCGCTTGAAGAACATGCATATGCATCACGCGTTACAACAGTATAGGTTCCGGTAGGAACATTTGTAAATACACCGGAAGCCTGGAAAGCCGTTACCACTGTAGTACCGTCTGCTTTTCTCAATTCATATTGATATGCAGGTGTTCCGCCTCCCGCAACAGCTGTAATAGTTGCTCCTGTAGTACAAGTAGCTGTTTTTGTTACACTAGCTGTGATTGTTAAGGCAGCAGGAGAACCAATTGGCTGATCGAATGGGAAACTACAACTTGCAGCTGTATTATCGTAACGTATTAAAATTTTATAGGTCTTACTTGTTAAACCACCAACCGTAACTGGTGAAGTTTTAGAATTTGTCCAGGTTGCACCATTATCTAAAGAGTAATCAAAACCGTAAGTTGTATTAAAGTTTTGAGCTGATAATGTAATTTCTCCATTATTAACACCATTACAAGTTAGGTCTTTATGACCTACAATTGAAGCTGAAAATGCTTTATTGGTATCAATAACAATTGGGAAATCTTTTTGAGCAATACAAGATTTTGGTATCTGACGAACCCAGATATCATCTACAAGTAAATCATTTCCACTAAAGTTCGTATTATAAGAACGAATAACAAAACTAAGATTATTATAAGCTCCCGGGTTTAAAGACAATTCTTTATACTCCCATTTTTCATTTCTTGGAACTACCCAAGGCTTTGAAGTATCAGTTGTAGCAACAATCGTTTCCGTTCCGCCTACTCCATTTAAGTTGTTAACCAACTGAATCGTTAACTGGGGATCAGAATAACCGCTTCCAGTAGTACTCTTCATTAAATTTTCTGCCCATAACGAAATAATTACTGGCTGATTTACAATAACATCTTTAATTGGTTTACTATATATAATACCACCAACTCCCGCTGAACTTCCAATATTAACACATAAAAATCGTCCTAATGGATCAGCCGGTGTCGTGTGATCTTTAGCAACTATCCATGTGCCGCCAAAATTGGTTTTGATAGAACTTGCTACTGCATATTTTCCGTCATTAATCTGGTAGTCAGTAATACTTCCACATAATGGCGACCAGCTAGCAGGGTGAGGTGTTGACTCATCTTCAAAACAATAAACAGGACTAATCCCTGGAGTTGTTGTATAGCCGCCTTTACCGAAATCTTCTTGTAATAAATTACTATAAGTAGAAACAGTAGTTACATTGTATTTAACCGAAACTGTATGAGGTCCTGAAGGTACATCTGTAAATACATTATTTGTAATTGGCGTATTTGGTTTATTATCTAAATAATATTCATAAGTATACGTAGCCGAAGTACCGTTAGTAACCGTTACCTTACTTGTTGCAGTACCATTACAATTAAACACAGGATCTTCAACTTTTATAGTTGGATCTGCCGGTTTTTGATCCAGAATAATATTATAAGGAATCGTGTACTCACAACCAAGAGCATCTCTAATTTTTAATATATAAGTTCCTGGCAATACATCCTTTTCATTTAATGTTTGCCAATTTGCTCCACCATCAAAACTGTATTGATACGGCGCTGTTCCTCCTTGTGCATTATTAATCCTTAATTTACCACCTAATCCGGCTAGCGTACAACCTGCCAATTCAGCAACGCCCGCTGATGCCGTAACAGCAGAAGTGGGTCCTGATATAATTACTTTTTGTGCCGGATCTGTACAATATTTGATAGCTGGCTGTCCATTCACGTCGGTATAGTTCATACCGTATCTTACCACTACATTATAAGTACCTGGCTGTAAATTAGAAAAAACAGGATTCGTCTGGAAAGTTCCTCCGTTATTAATACTATAAGACATTGAATATCCATTAGCATTCGTAAGATTGATTTTTATCTGGGCATTATCATTATAACAATTACTATTTGTGTTGGTAATAGTATAAGTTGGTTTTGCATTATCCGGAACTGTAATTGTTCTTGTGATCGTACAGTTATTTTTATCTACAATCTTAATCGTATAAACCCCTGGAGTTGTAACTACATATTCATTTTCTGATTGAAAAACAGTATCACTATTTATAAAATAATTATAAGGTGAATTACCTCCTTCTGTAGTAATTTTTATTTTTCCATTGCTACAAGCTGTTAATGGTTCTACCAAAGCTACTGTTGCTTTGAATTCATTCCAAACCTGACCAATGTATATATACTTAGTATCTTTACAACCATCATCTGTAGAAACTTCTACAACATAATTTTGATTTGTATTTAAATTGTCAAAAGTATATTCAGCATCAGGTACTGGTCCAACGCTGGATAATAATGTTCCGTTATTATATAGTTTATAGTAATATTGGGCATTAGCATCATTTACTGCAACTCTTATTTTACCTTTTTCTCCATAACACAAAGGTTGTGTTACATCCTGAACAACATTAAAGTTTCTTTGTCTGATTTGAATATTCGGAACGGTAAAAATACAAGTGTTTCCTGTTACACCTGCTAGTCTGATGTAAACTGTATAAAAACCGGCAGTAGTAACATTAAAGATATTACTAGCCTGATAATTTGTACCATTAATACTGTACTCATATCCTGCAGGAACACCTCCAACTGTAATAGTACCCGGTTTACCGCAAATAAGATCTGTATGTTTCTCTGTAGGATTTAGTGAATTGGTGAAAACATTAAAATAAAAACGATTGAAACATCCTCCCGCATAATTTAATGTTAATCTGTATTGTCCCGCTATCTTGGCTTCATAGTTTGGTCCGGTCGCAACCTGAGTCCAGGAACAAGAAGTACTTTCGTTAGCACAACTTGTGCTGCTTGGAGGAGCACAACTTGTCTCATCTAATTTTTCCCAGACAATAGTAGAACCATCAGATATGTGGGTTTCAATTAATCTGGAATCATTTGCCCCACACAAGAAAAGATTAGGTAATTCTTTTCCATTAATCGGACAAATTAAAACTTCTCCTTTGTAAGGAGCCTTTGCGTAAGGAATTACAGGATTTGTGTTTGTACTACCAAATCTGGTTACTGTAAATGCCTGGTAGATTGATCTACAAGGTGCAGCAGCTAAATTATAAACGTAATAAACTCCCGGATCTTTAACGTTAAGGGTTTGTCCTGTGCCAATTTGTTTTGTACGGGCTTCATCGCTGTACCAGGTATAAGAAGTATATCCGTTAGCAGCAACTAAATCTACATTGTCTTTACACAAAGTGACATTTGCAGTATATTTACAACCATCAACACCAACTAAAAAGTTAGTTGCTTTTGGAGTTAATATACAACCTGTATTTGTATTAACACTTGGATCGTCTGAAATTTGAAAATCAGGATTTAAAGTTCCTTTATAAGTTGCATAAGCAGAGTTATCAATACTGTTAGAACATGCTTCACTCAATGAATTACAATCAGGAACAACCTTAACTTTAAAACTTATAATTTTATCCGATATCGTATTGGCTTTAACAACAGAGTCATCAATTTTAAAAACAATACTTCTGGTAGCCGCATCATAACTTTGTACACTTACACCAGCTGGTAAAGGATTTAAATCAGCAGGATAATTAAATATAATATTAATAGGCAATTGATCTCTAATCGTTAACGATTTAGCATCATCATTTCCTGTATTTTTAAACCCAATTTCATAATTTAATTGTTGGCCTAATGTTACATTTTGATTTCCAATATCTGTACCTGCAGAGTTTTTTACAATTTTTGTAAGTACAATATGAGGTTCAATAATGTCTACCGCGAAGGCATTAAAATAGTAAAAGTAAACGTCCTGAGTACTTCCTAATCTAATATTGGCCGATGTCGCATTATTATCAATTACAATACCCCCGGGTTTTAAGATCGTTCCGGGATTATTAATATTTAAGATACCTGCATCATACCCAAGAGTATTTGTACTGGCGGGATTTCTATTAAGGAAATCTTCTGTTTTGTCCGTAGCCGGATCAACATATGTTACACTACTGTTAAAGAAGTTATTTCCCGCTCTGATAACTGTATTAGCAGCATTCGTAGCACTAATAGTGGTTCCGTTAATTTGCAGATAATCTCCTGAAATTGGCTGATCTCCCTCTAAAGCTGCAAAAGCAAATTTCACACGAACAGGACCAGTAGGAATGGTCTTAAATCCAGAAACTGGAATATCCAGTGTTGTTGCTCCTCCAATTCCGCTAAAACCATCAAATGAGGTGATATACTTTGCCGGCAATGTAGGATCTTCGTAAACTACATAAATAGACCAACCGGCAGATAAACCAGTACCTCCATTTGTTCCTTCACTAGATTTAACGTTTGCAACGGTATATAATCCTTGTGCATTCGTTTGTCCGGCAACTAAGGCAGTTATATCTGCATAACATGCATAAGCTTTGTTATTATCACCACCTATTGGCGCCGCATTCGCATCATAAATGATCTGACCATTAATATCGTTATAGCCACCTGTTGGCAACTTAAGCTTTACTTTTTCGATACCTGTACGATCATTTTGCTGCAATATTGCGCCCCAATACAAACCGGCATAAACAATCTTATAACAGGCAGGTTTTGGTACAGTCAATGTAGCACTACTAGAACTGAAGGTAGTGTTATCATTATCGACATCAATATATTTCATATTGAAATCAGAATTGTACCCATTTCCATTATAAGCGTCTTTTGGACTCCTAGTATTGGTTTCCCTATTCAAGATATTATTACCGATAAGTAACATATCTCCTTTTAATCTCTTGTCAAATCTTGGAGTAAATGGCTTAAGATTTTGAGAAATTACAAAATAACTTTGAAAGAAAATCAAAGCTAATAAAATCAATCTTAGGTTAGTAGGTTTTTTCATAATCATTTTTTTGTTTACTTACATCTTATCCTCTAAGGGGCATTAGTGAATAAAACAATTAGTATTTTATAACATTTATTATTATGTCCTTCTCAATTTCTTAAGAAGGACCGACTGAATCTTACTGGTATTAATTCTCCACTTTTACGATAGCCATTTTCCCATTGTATGGCTTAGTTCCTTTTGCTTCTAATGCCTTAGTTGCTTCAGATAAACCATCAAATTTCTCGTAATAGATATAATACTTACTTGTTGTTACATTATAAAAGAAATTAACATCTGTACGTCCTGCAGCAACTGCTTTGGTCAGGAATTGATCTCTTTTTTCGACACTGCTGTGAACAGCAATAATTAAATAATAACCACTATCAGAATTTTTAATATTCTTGATAATTTGCATATTCGATTGATCTTCACCAAAATCAAAATCACTTGCTGTTAATGGAGTACTACTTATTTTTGTTGTTTCTTTTATACGTTTAAGAGCCGCAACGTCCTGTGCATATCTTCCCTGGTCATTCTCATAAGCCGCACGTTTAATTCTACGTTTTTTCTCGATTTCAGTTTCTGTTTTAATACGTTCCAAATTCGAAAGTAAAGTAGCACTATCCTCTTCCATTTTTAATTGTGCTGCTTTTAATTGGTTTATCTTTTCAAGATAAGCTTTGTTTAAAGCATCATTTTTATTAGGAACCTTTTTAAGTCTTTCGTTATACAAATTAGTCAACTTAGCGATTTCATCTTTCTGAGCTCTGTTCGCTTCAGCAAGTTCTAATTTTAAAGCTTCTAACTGACTGTTTTCTGCCGCAACACTTTTAAAAGGTTTTGGTTCTCTGTAAATTCCTTTTTCACTTAAGTCATTTTCTTCTCTTAAGTCATTCAGGTCTCTTTGTTTATTTGCTACCGTTGTATTAAACTTAGATAACAATTCTTTTTGATTTTTAGTTGAACTTTCAATAGACTGCGTTAAATCCTCAATAGCTTTTGCCGTATCATCTTTTGGAGCGGAGGCAGCTTTTGCAAGTGCATCTGCAGCTAATTTAGCCTGTAATGCATCAGCATCTGCTTTTGCTTTAGCATCAGCAAGTAATTTTGCCTCACGCGCTTCTTCTGCTAGTCTTAACTGTCTTGTTTCTTCTTCCGCTTTTAATCTCTCTGTAACTTCAGCATCCGCTTTCGCTTTTTGATCAGCAAGTAACTTAGCTTGTGCTGCTTCCATATCTGCTTTGGCTTTGGCATCGGCAGCTAATTTGGCTTGTTGTGCTTCTGCATCCGCTTTCGCTTTGGCATCGGCAGCTAGTTTAGCCTGTAAAGCATCAGCATCGGCTTTGGCTTTAGCATCGGCGGCTAGTTTTGCTTTTAATGCATCTGCGTCCGCTTTCGCTTTTACATCCGCAGCTAATTTGGCTTGTTGTGCTTCTGCATCGGCTTTCGCTTTGGCATCGGCAGCTAGTTTAGCCTGTAATGCGTCTGCATCGGCTTTCGCTTTTGCATCCGCAGCCAGTTTTGCTTTTAATGCATCTGCGTCCGCTTTAGCTTTGGCATCCGCAGCTAATTTGGCTTGTTGTGCTTCTGCATCGGCTTTAGCTTTGGCATCGGCAGCTAATTTTGCCTGTAATGCGTCTGCATCGGCTTTTGCTTTAGCATCCGCAGCTTGTTTTGCTTTTAATGCGTCAGCATCAGCTTTAGCTTTGTTATCGGCAGCTAATTTTGCTAAACGTGCATCTTCAGCTTCTTGTAATTGTTTTGCTTCAGCATCGGCTTTTGCTTTGGCAGTTGCTTCTGCATCGGCTTTAACTCTCGCATCAGCAATAAGTTTTGCTTGTAACGCTTCCATGTCAGCTTTTGCTTTAGCATCAGCAGCTAATTTTGCCTGAAGTGCTTCTGCATCGGCTTTGGCTTTGGCATCAGCAGCTAATTTTGCTTGTAATGCGTCTGCATCTGCTTTAGCTTTGGCATCAGCAGCTTGTTTTATTTTAAGTGCTTCTGCATCAGCTTTAGCTTTGGCATCGGCAGCTAATTTTGCCTGAATTGCTTCTGCATCGGCTTTAGCTTTGGCATCGGCAGCTAATTTTGCTTGTAATGCGTCTGCATCAGCTTTCGCTTTGGCATCAGCAGCTTGTTTTACTTTAAGAGCTTCTGCATCGGCTTTCGCTTTCGCATCGGCAGCTAATTTTGCCTGAATTGCTTCTGCATCGGCTTTCGCTTTGGCATCAGCAGCTAATTTTGCCTGTAATGCGTCTGCATCAGCTTTCGCTTTGGCATCGGCAGCTTGTTTTGCCTGAAGTGCTTCTGCATCGGCTTTTGTTTTGGCATCAGCAGCTAATTTTGCCTGAAGTGCTTCTGCATCGGCTTTAGCTTTGGCATCAGCAGCTAATTTTGCCTGTAATGCGTCTGCATCAGCTTTCGCTTTGGCATCGGCAGCTTGTTTTACTTTAAGAGCTTCTGCATCGGCTTTCGCTTTCGCATCGGCTTCTATTTTTGCTTTTGCAGCGGCTTCAGCATCAGCTTTCGCTTTGGCTTCAGCAGCGATTCTTGCTTCTCTTGCTTCTGCATCTGCTTTGGCCTTCGCATCTGCAGCTAACTTTTCTTTTAATGCAGCTTCTTCAGCAGCTTTCTCTTTTGCAGCGGCAGCCAATTTTGCTTTATTAGCAGCATCTATATTGGCTTTTGTTTTTGCAGAGGCAGCAGCAGCAATTTTTGCTTCGGCAGCTAATCTCGCCTGATAAGCATCTGAATCTGCTTTTGCTTTTGCATCTGCAGCTAAAATAGATTGTAAATCTGCAGCTTCTGCTTTTGCTTTTGCATCGGCTTTACGTTTTGCTTCAGCAGCATCTGCTTTTGCTTTTGCATCTGCAGCTAATTTCAATTTCAATGCTTCTGCATCGGCCTTAGCTTTATTATCAGCTTCTAATTTTGCTTTTGCGGCAGCTTCTGCATCTGCTTTCGCTTTGGCATCTGCAGCTAATTTCAATTTCAGTGCTTCTGCATCAGCTTTAGCTTTATCTGCAGCTAATTGCTCCTGTGTTTTTTGTGTCGGCGTTGCCGGTTTATTAGTCGCAGCAGTTTTTGCTTTTGCAGCTGCTTCAGCGTCTGCCTTAGCTTTAGCATCGGCAGCCAATTTTAATTTTAATGCTTCTGCATCGGCTTTCGCTTTATCTGCAGCTAATTGTGACTGTGTTTTTTGTGTCGCTGTTGCCGGTTTGTTTGCAGCGGCTTGTGCTCTCGCAGCAGCGGCAGCATCTACTCTTGCTTTATTATCTGCAGCTAATTTTATTCTGCGCGCTTCAGCATCAGCTCTGGCTTTATCTGCAGCTAATTGCGCTTGTGTTTTTTGTTCTGCGGCAACTGTTCTGTTTGTAGTTGCTATTTGTGCTCTCGCTGCGGCTGCGGCATCGGCTTTAGCTTTAGCGTCGGCGGCTAATTTTATTTTAAGAGCTTCAGCATCTGCTTTAGCTTTGTTGTCTGCTTCTAGTTTTGCTTTTGCGGCAGCTTCGGCATCAGCCTTCACTTTTTCTGCAGCGGCAAGTCTTGCTTTTTGTGCTTCTGCATCGGCTTTAGCCTTAGCGTCAGCAGCCAATTTTGCTTTTTCGGTTGCATCAACACGCGTAACCGGAGTAGTTGACTTTTTTGCTATTACAGCTTTTGGCTTAGCCGGATCTAATAAAGAACCTTCTTCGTCATCACCATAATAGTAGTTTTTGTTTTTGAATTTATAGGCAATAGCAAATTCATGAGAACCTCCCATGTTTGTGAAATTTCCCATTCCACGTTCATAATTATATTCAATAGCAATACTTGGGGTAATATTAATACCAAGTCCTGCAGAAACTCCATATAAAGTATTGTATCCCGCCTGAGCCCAAACTCCTTGCGGAATGGCAATCATGGCAAGTCCTGAAATTATTGTTTTGTCTTGTTTGATTTCTGTTTTTACAATTCCTGAGAATTTACTTTTGTCAAAAAAACCATAACTGTCAATATATCCGGTATACATTGCATGTAGCTCAATGGCTCTTTCCGGATCTTTTTTTACAATACCTGATCCAAAATTATACAGAATCAAATTGTTTACAGAGACCCCAAAATCAAGAAATGCCGTTCCGTAGTTAATACCCGGATTTACTGTAAGTAAAGTATTGGAAGGATAATCACCCGCTAAAAGAACTGAATCATCAGATATAATTTTTCCTTTGTTTAAACCGCTTTGATAAACGCCAACGTTCATACCAAAGGTTAAATTACTGTCTTGTTCTAAAACGATATTATGAGCAAAGTTTCCTATTCCGCCAAAAACGGTCATTAGACCATAATTTTGCTGGAATAAGCCAAAAGCAAATGCTTCGTTTTCTCTAAAACGACCTGAATAATTGGCTAAATAAGTATTTGGTGCATCATCAAACTGCACCCATTGTCTTTTATTATAAAAACTTGCATAAGCATTTGTTTCGCGAACAAAGCTGAATGCGGGGTTGATTAAATATCTATTAAACTTTAAAGAATTTCTGATGGGTAATGAAAACGAAACAACTCCATTCTCAGAATCTGTCTGTGAATAGAGTGCATTTGAAAAACCGTAAAATAAAGTTATGAATAGTAAAATTTTCTTCATATTATCTTATCACAGTTATTGATCCTTTTTTCTCACCTGCGTCGCCTTTAATGACATAGTAATATACTGGATTTACATTTTTAAAATCTATTGAAGTCTGAGGCCAATCTCCCTGATAATTGGTGACATCTAAAACCATCTCACCGTTTGAACTTATAATCATAACCTGGGTACTTGCATTTTTGTATTCATCAGGTATATTCCAATACGGATTTAAACCGCTCAGACTGATAATATTTGGAATAACTGTTGCCGGACCTGCTTTGCCCTTAGCTTTGAATACAAATTCTTTAGAAGACAAACATCCTGAAGCTTGTGAAATTTTTACTTTGTAGGTACCAATAGCCGCAACCAAATAAGTATTTTTTGTGGCGCCCGGAATAAGATTATTGTTTAAATACCACTCATATGTTGGACTTGTAGCATCTGTAGTTACACTAACGCTTAGTGTTTCTCCTTCTTTAAGTTCAAATTCATCTGCTACATCTATACTTGCATTAAAACTATTACTTTTAAGATCAATATTTCCTGTTGAATTACAACCTCCAAAATCAACGGTTACGGTATAAACACCGGCATCTTTTGCAGTAACAGTACGTGTATCACCACCAAATGCTGCTCCGTCTTTTTTCCATACATAATGATTACCCTGAGTTGCAGTTAAAATAGTACCATCTACACTTGCACAAAAAGGATTTCCTAAGCTAGAACTAATTGTAACTGCTGAACCGCCTGAACCTGAAGTGGTCACTGTAACACGATTAGAACTAAAGTTCACATCAGAACATAAACCATAATCAATCTCTGCGTAGTATTTTCCCGGAGTATTTACGATTAACTCTTTAGAACTTTGTCCTGCAATTATAACATCATCTTTATACCATTTGTATTTTAAATTTGGGTAATTGGCAGGTGATGAAGCCTGGTCAGCTGGTGTTGGATTGTAAATCGAAAGAGTAAGATTTCCTCCTGAACAAAACGTAGCTGTAGGCTGTTTTTCATTAATATAAAATGAACTTACATAAGTACTGTAATAAACGGCAAAACTTGTATTTCCGCTGGGATTTTTAAATCTCTGACTATAGACTACCGGCGTAGTGTTTACACTTTTTACACGCAAACTGTAGGTATCTGATCCTTTCAGATTAGTTGGAACAGCAAATTTTATCGTTTGTTGTTTCGTTGAAGGATCGTCTGCAACCGAAATTGTTGTGGTAGCTATTGGAGTTGTAAAACTTCCTGTATCATCAGAAAGTTCAACGGCAAAAGTTGTTCCCGCAGGAAAATCTATATAGCTAAAAGTTGCGAAATATTCATTAAATGCAGCACCATTGACATTAAGGCCGGCACAAATCCTGTCAAACGGAAGTTGTTGCGGCCCTATTACTGGCGTTTGGCCATAGGAAACTGTTTTAGTAAAAAGGAAAATACTAAAAAAAAGAATAAATCGAATTAAAGATAGAGTAGTTCTTTGAATCATATAGTGCGTTTTCTTGCCAAATCTATATTCTCAAAGAATAAAATATCAATAAATGTTTCAGAAAAATCATACTTATAGTTCTCAATAATATCTTTTGCAAGAACGGAATAAGAAGCTGTTACAGATGAATTCTCTTCACAATTTGAACTAGTCTGATTTTTCGCACCAGTTGCCTTAGCAAGGCTATCCTTGGGGTTGGATAGCCCTACTAAAAACTGATTAGAATTATCTAATTTGCTGATTTCATTACCAGCAATGTTTTTTTGGTTATTTAACGCTGTTGCTGCACAATCAGAGTCAATAGATACTGTAGGTCTCTCTACTGAATTTTGTGCATATAAACTTAACGTAACAGGTGAAACCAAAAATATAATATATATAAAATATTTTTTTGTAGATAGTGCCATTATGTCTTGATCTTTATTTGGGTCCGGTTTAAGACGAGTACATAAATTGTGTCTGGGGACTTTATTAATAAAATTTACGCTTTGAAATAAAAATCGAAATCTATTTATCTGTTTCCGCTTGAAGCTGTGATTTTTCCTAATTGTAATCTAAAATCCGGTTTCTTAGCATTGAAAATATCGATAAATGTTTCTCTGTTGTTACTTTGTGAGTAAACGTTGAAAAACACGCTATTTCCATACCAGCTCTCCAAATCTTCATTGTTAGAATTGTACTCAGTAAAGATATTTCCGTTACATAAGTTAAAATACATTTCCTCGAATTTGATTTTCTTAAGGTTAGCATCATTAATTTCTGTTTTACTATCTAATAAAACAGCTGGATTAAAGCCTGAAATTACACTACGTTTCATTTCAAGTGAAGAGCTTTCAGCTACATAAACAGCCTCTTTTACTAAACCTGACTGAATATCTGCTTTAATGTTTTCACTATCATTAAGCATTGTAATGTTTGTTGCAACAACAAGAGTTTGTTTTTTAGTAAAATCAGTTTCGTTTTTCTTTTCGAATGATTTTACTTCCATGCAACGAGATCCGTCTTTATTACTAGATAAATAAGAAGATCTTACGGCTAAAGAGTTATATAAACGACATTGAACTCCCTGAGTAAATTTAAAGTCGTCGTTGATTGATTTATAAGAAACAAGTTTAGTTGCATTTACATCACCTCCAAAAAAGGCAAATGCATCACCTCCTGAGTAGCTTACCATAATGTTTTCAAGTATCGTTTTGTTTCCAACACCTGCAATGGTCAAACCGTTGAAAGTATCAACTCCTTTAACTTTTTTACCTGCAAACTCGATTCTCACAAATCTTAAAACTCCTGAATTTCCTGCAACATTATCACCACCATAAGTAGTAAGTGTAGGATCAAGATCTAAATTATAAGAACCAACGTTTCCGAATTTATTAATTGGAGCATCACCAAGAATCACAACTCCACCCCAGTCTCCGGCTTTTTTCTGGCTACGGTTTGAAGTAAATACAATTGGGTCAGTTTCTAAACCATCAGCAACAAGTTGAGCACCTTTTGTAACTACCAGGGTACCTTTTGTTTCAAAATCACCAATAATCAAAGTTCCTGGCTCAATTGTTAAAACAGCGTTGTTAGTCACATAAACGTTCCCTTGCAAAACATAAATATTCCTTTTCAGCAATTTAGTATTAACAGAAATGTTTCCTGCTAAAATTTGGTTTGCTTCTCCATACTCTACTTTGTTAGGCTTGAATTCAGTCCAATTGTTTAACCAATTGTTGTAGCCCATAATTCCTTTCTCTTGTTGAGCACTCATACTGGTAACTGTCAAAAGAACGCAAATCATTTGAGTAATTTTTTTCATGATAAGGGGGGTATTACGGTTAATAATAAATTTGGGTATGCGTAAATGAAAAAACTCATCTCGATTTTTCTGATACCATCAGATACATCGAGAACGAGTTGTTTTTTTTATCTCTTTCTCAAAATGACGCAAAAAATTTAACTCATCTACGTAAACACTTTAAAAAAGGTTTTAAAAAAATATAATTTTATTACATTTCGTTCAATTCGTTGAACTCATGTAAAGATTTCAATGTACTTTCATAGAATAAGATCGCAGCGATTAAGTTTCCTTTATCAGAATACGGCATCATTTTTCTTTGAAACTCAACTGTTGTATCTAAAAACGACGTTGTACCAACTGCTTGTGCATCTAATACTTTTTTGTGCTCGTTATCGTCCGGAATACCTAAGTCTGCCATTGTAACACCTGGTTTAGTAACCAGAGCAATGTAAGGGAGAGTTTTTACTAAAACTTTAATACGCTCAATGTATAGTTCCAAAAGTTCTCCTTTTTGCATACCACTTAATTCTTTTTGATCATGGTATTTGCGAATAAGAGCTGTTGTACTAATAATACTTCTTGGAGCATTTTTAGCCTGGGCAGAAATAGCCCCAGTTGTCAATAAAAAAAGTGCACTAAATAAAATAATTTTCCCTTTCATAAATTCTTAAATATAATTGGTTGTTGATGAAAACAAAAATATATAAATTAACTTAAATTGCAACTTTATTGATTTCTTTTTTCAAAAAAAAAGCTTAAAAAAAGCTTAAAAACCAGCGTTATGTCGAGAAAATGTGCGTTTTAACGGGCTTTTTGTTAAAAATGTTAAAACAAAAACCGTAAGATATTAAGTACTAAAAAAAAGATTTTGATTCAATTTATAACCAAAAAAAACTTACGTTTGTCGTACAGAACAAAAAACTATTAACAAAAAAGTCTTAATATCTTCCCGGATTCACCTTTTTATTAACAAAAGTTGGTTAATAAACTGCAAAAAAGAGAGTCCAAAACTTCATTAATATCAGAAATGAGACTAAGTCGATAAACTTTTGAATGAAAATTTTTGACTACATCATTTTCTTCTATCTTTGCTTCATGCAATTTTCTCAAATTTTAGGTCAAGATTACATCAAAAGTCACTTGATAAAAAGTGCAGCTTCCGGACGAATTCCACACGCACAATTGTTCATCGGTCCTGAAGGAAGTGGTACATTATCAACTGCAATTGCTTATGCGCAATATATTTTGTGTAACAATACAGGAAATGAAAACTCAAACGGAAATGATTCCTGTAATTTGAAGTTTCAAAACATCTCACATCCCGATTTACATTTTATTTACCCAACCGTCACTACCGAAGACGTAAAAACAAAACCCAAAAGTTTAGATTTTATTCAGGACTGGCGCACTTTTATTCAGGAAATGCCTTACGGTGGTTTATTTGACTGGTATAAAATTCTGGGTGTGCAAAACAAACAAGGAGAAATACGTGTCGAAGATGCACAAGAAGTTTTAAAATCACTTTCGCTGAAATCATACGAAGGCGGTTACAAAATCATGATCATCTGGATGGCCGATAAAATGAATATCGCCGCATCAAATAAGTTATTAAAACTTCTGGAAGAACCTTCAGATAAAACCATTTTTATACTGATTTCTGAAAATGAAGAAGATATCATACAAACCATACGTTCTCGTTGTCAGGTAATTCACTTTAACGGATTACCGGAGAAGGTCATTGCCGAAGCCTTAATTTCAAAAGAAAATATCGACGAAAAATCAGCTTTTAAAATCGCGCATCAGGCACAGGGAAATTTCAGTAAAGCACTTTCTTTATTAAAAGAAGATGACTCAGAATATCCTTTTGAGCAATGGTTTGTCAATTGGGTTCGAGCCGCTTTTAGGGCCAAAGGAAATGCAGCTGCTATTCAGGACTTAATTTCATGGAGCGAAGAAATTGCCGCTTTGGGTCGCGAAAGCCAGAAAAAGTTCATACAGTTTTGTATCGAAATGTTCCGTCAGGCACTTTTGCTTAATTATGATGCCGCAGCTTTGGTTTACATTGAACCAAAAGTAGATAAATTCAAACTTGAAAATTTTGCCCCTTTCGTAAACGGAAATAATATTCACGAAATTTTCAAAGAACTTTCGGATGCGATGTATCACATTGAAAGAAACGGAAATGCAAAAATAATCCTGACCGATTTATCTATAAAACTGACTCGTTTAATTCACAAAAAATAGTTGCCAAATGAACAATGTTGCCTCCATTTTACTATTAGCCTTTTTGGCCTTAACGTTCTTACAATCAGGATATGAAAAAATATTTTACTGGAAAGATAATGTTGAGTGGCTTAAAGGTCATTTTGCCAAAACACCATTAAAAAACCAGGTACCGCTTGCCCTTTTACATCTTTTAATTCTGGAATTAATTTCCGGGATTTTATGTGTAGTTGGCGCAATACAATTAGTAACAAATAGTGGTCGTGAATTTGGTTTTTACGGCTCAGTTTTTTCTTGTATCTCTTTGTTAATGATGCTTTTCGGACAACGATTAGCCAAAGATTATGACGGAGCAAGAACCATTGTTATCTATTTTATTCCAGCTGTTATGGCTGTTTACTGGTTGAATTAAAATATGCCACAGATTTCAGAGATTCGCACAGATTTTTAATCATTTTAATCTGTGAAATCTGTGGCAAAAAAAACCGTCTGTTTAGCGGACATTAAAACAAAATTTTATTATTAAAAAAATGAGTCCAAAACACCCTTCAGAATCTCTGACTATATTAACCGATTTAGTTTTACCGAGCGAAACAAATCCTTTAAATAATCTTTTTGGCGGCGAATTATTAGCCCGTATGGATCGCGCAGCAAGTATTGCAGCCCGAAGACATTCACGCCGGATTGTAGTTACGGCCTCTGTAAATCACGTCGCTTTTAACAGAGCCATTTCGCTTGGAAGTGTCGTAACTGTCGAAGCAAAAGTGTCAAGATCTTTTAAAAGTTCAATGGAAGTTTTTATCGATGTTTGGGTAGAAGACCGCGAATCCGGAAACAGAACAAAAGCTAACGAAGCTATTTATACTTTCGTAGCAGTTGATGACACGGGAAGACCGGTTGAAGTCCCGCCAATTGCCCCGCAAACTGATCTTGAAATACAACGTTTTGATGCTGCATTGCGTCGTAAACAATTAAGTTTACTATTGGCCGGCAAAATAAAACCTTCTGAAGCCACAGAATTAAAGGCTTTGTTTTTATAGTAAAATTTGTGACAATTTGGAACAATTGGAGAGAATCAAACTTCAAAAAAAAGAAGTATTTTTACAAAATTATAAGCCTGACTCAAATCTAAATCAGTAAGTTATTAAGTTTCTGGTTTGTTTTTGAAAATGAAAAAATTATAAAAATTTACATGAAAGAAAAAGAAAAAGAAAAGATGAGTTCAGAAAAAGATGCCAAATTAAAAGCGCTACAACTTACGCTTGACAAACTAGATAAAACATACGGAAAAGGTACTGTAATGAAAATGGGCGATAAAGCCATTGTAGAAGTTGAAACTATTTCTTCAGGTTCTCTTGGTGTAGATTTGGCTCTTGGAGTAAACGGTTACCCAAAAGGAAGAATTATCGAAATATACGGTCCGGAATCTTCTGGAAAAACGACTTTAACATTACACGCCATTGCTGAAGCTCAAAAAGCGGGCGGAATTGCTGCTTTTATAGATGCTGAACATGCTTTTGACAGAAATTATGCCGAGAAATTAGGCGTAGATATCGAAAACCTGATCATCTCTCAACCAGATAACGGGGAACAAGCTTTAGAAATTGCTGAAAACCTGATTCGTTCAGGAGCAATTGATATTGTAGTAATTGACTCTGTTGCTGCATTGACCCCAAAAAGTGAAATTGAAGGAGAAATGGGAGATTCTAAAATGGGGCTTCACGCACGTTTGATGTCTCAGGCTCTGAGAAAATTAACGGGAACAATCAGCAAAACAAACTGTACTGTTTTCTTTATCAATCAATTAAGAGAAAAAATTGGTGTAATGTTCGGGAATCCTGAAACTACAACCGGTGGTAACGCATTGAAATTCTACGCTTCTGTACGTTTAGATATTCGTCGTTCTTCTCAAATTAAAGATGGTGAGAATGTTATCGGGAACAGAACTAAAGTAAAAGTCGTTAAAAACAAAGTAGCACCGCCATTTAAAACTGCCGAATTCGACATTATGTACGGAGAAGGAGTTTCAAAAACAGGTGAAATTCTTGACTTAGCGGTTGAATTTGAAATCGTTAAAAAAGCAGGATCGTGGTTCAGCTACGGAGATACAAAATTAGGACAAGGCCGTGATGCCGTAAAATCTTTAATCAAAGATAATCCTGAATTGGCAGACGAATTAGAATTAAAAATTAAAGCACATATCAAAGAATTGGCAAACGCTTAAACGTTTAAAAATCAGTAATAAATGCTTTTATATTTCAGACCCGACACCTTTAAAAAATGTGTCGGGTTTTTTATTTTAAAAAAAAATCAAAAAATGACGCAACCATTTTAAAAAAACTTCATCTGATATACAGACATAAGATTTGATGGTATTGGCCATAATACCCAATTCGAAGGTTTTTTTTAGAATAAATTTGGTTGTTTGTTCGATAAAAATCCCGTTAGTTTTTTGGTGCTAACGGGTTTTTATTCTTTTTTAAAGATTTTTTTACTTCGTACGCAACCTTTTATATTTTTTGCCCTCTATTAATTGTGATGTTAACCTGAGTTTAAACCAAACTCTTTATTATCAATCCTTAATATTTTTAACCATGAAAGAGAAAATAGAAGTGTTGTACAGTAAAAATCGTAGAAAAACCAAATTGAAATTTAAAAAAGTATTGCGTTTTATTTCAGAAAAAATAATTCATCGATAGTATTTTTGAGTATAAAATGGGGATTTTTAATTCAAAATAAAACCCGACAACTTTTAAAAGCTGTCGGGTTTTACTATTTTATTGTGTATATTATTCTTTATTTTTCTCTTTCTTAAATTCAAGCAATCCTTTATAAATTAATTGTCTTACCTCATCGCGGAGTTCTTTTCTGTTTTCGCTTGTTAATCCTTTAGTTTCTATAAATGGCAGAACTTTTACTCTCATTTTCCCTGGGCTTCCACTCAAAAAAGTATAGGAAAATCGTTCTTTATTATCAGCAAAAACAATTGGGACAATCGGAATTTGATGATCAATCGCCAGGCGAAAAGCACCATCTTTAAATTCATCCAGTAAAACAGTTTCATCGTCAGGAACTCCTCCTTCAGGAAAAATACAGATACTAAGTCCCTGATTTAATCTGTTTTGTGCCCGTTTAAAAACTTCATTTTTACTTCGTGAAGAATTTCTGTCTACTAAAATGCAGGTGCGTTTATAGAAAAAACCAAACAGCGGAATCTTAGAAAGCTCTTTTTTTCCAACAAAAACAAATGGGTTTCGAACAATAGCCAACATCAGCATAATGTCAGTCATCGAAGTATGGTTCGCCACAATCATGTAGCTTTTATTTTTAATTAGCTTTTGCTGGCGTTCGATTTTGTAATAGAAACCCATCCCGAAAAGGATAAATTTAGCCCAAATGCGGGCCATTTTAAAAAAATAGGGATATCCGCTCTCTGATATAATAGAAATCAGTAAAAACGGCAGCATAATCAATATCGGAATGGCCATCAAGATGTAAAACCAAATGCGCCATAAGACCCAAAAAACAATTTTAATTCCTTTCATGGTTTCAAATGTAAGAAAACAGAAATGAATTTTCCTAAAAGAATTTATAGTCCTGGAGATACTGGATGATTTTACCACAGAGAACACAAAGTTTTTCGCAGAGTTTACTAAGCTTTTAAAAAGTGAAAAGCTTTTTTTATAAGTTCTCAAAGTTTTGATTAATCTTTGGATTACTACTTAAGGCAAAATCTAACTTCATTTTTCTCTGTGAAAAATTTTGCACTCTCTGCGTTAAATAATAAATATTATAAGAAAATAATTATTAAATTTGATATTTTCTAATTTTATGACAGAAAACGAGATATCAACAATAATAATCGGCTTAGCAATTCAGGTACATAAAGCACTTGGTCCCGGTTTATTGGAAAATGCATATAAAGAATGTTTATTTTATAAAATTAAACAACATGGACTTCTTGTAGAAAAAGAAAAATCAATGCCACTAATTTTTGAAGACGTAACACTAGATTGTGGCTATCGAGTTGATTTACTTGTAGAAAACAAATTCATAATCGAAATCAAAAGTGTTGAATCATTAACTACAATTCATTTAGCTCAAACTTTAACTTACTTAAGACTTGGAAAATACAAACTAGGTTTACTAATAAATTTTAATGAAACTCTCCTAAAAAATGGAATAAGAAGGATTATTAATGACTAGTACATGCATATTTCCTTTATGAACTTCAAAAAACTTAGCATTCTAAAGTAAATCCTTTGCAAACTCTGTGAAAAACTTTGTGTACTCTGTGGTTAAAATATTTAGAGCTAAAAAAAATTACACAGTTTGCTGTAAAAAAACGAACTTTGCGTTTAGTAATAAGAAAAAACTAGAATGGCAAAAATACTTACTGGTGTTCAGAGTACTGGAACGCCACACTTAGGCAATTTATTGGGAGCAATTATTCCGGCAATCGAATTATCAAATAATCTTGAGAATGAATCTTTTTTGTTCATCGCTGATTTACATTCGATTACACAAATTAAAGACGGCAAAACTTTGCGCGAAAACACTTTTAGTGTAGCCGCAGCGTGGCTCGCTTTTGGATTAGATATTGATCGTGTTACATTTTACAGACAATCTGATGTAACTCAAACTACTGAATTAACCTGGTATTTAAGTTGCTTTTTCCCGTTTCAAAGATTGACTTTAGCGCATTCTTTCAAAGACAAAGCGGATCGTTTAGACGATGTAAACGCAGGTTTATTCTCTTATCCGATGTTAATGGCCGCCGATATTTTATTATACGACGCTGAATTTGTTCCGGTTGGAAAAGACCAGTTACAGCATTTAGAAATTACCCGTGATGTGGCTTCTCGTTTCAATCACCAAATGGGGGAAACTTTTGTAATTCCTGAAGCTAAAATTCAAGAAGACAGCAAGTTGATTCCGGGAACAAATGGCGGAAAAATGAGTAAATCAGCCAATAATATTATCAATATTTTCCTCGATGATAAAACGCTTCGCAAGCAGGTTATGAGCATCGAAACGGATAGCACACCACTTGAAGCACCTAAAAATCCGGATACTTGCAACGCTTTTGCAATTTATTCGCTACTAGGAACTGAAGCTCAAATTGCAGAAATGAGAGCCAATTATCTTGGAGGAAATTACGGCTACGGTCACGCCAAACAAGCCTTGTTTGAATTGATTACCGAAAAATTTAAAACCGAAAGAGAAAAATACAATTACTACATCAATAACCTTGAAGAAGTAGATGCTTTATTGAAAAAAGGCGCGTCAAAAGCTTCTGTTGTTGCTGATGGTGTTTTGGCCAAAGTTCGGGAAGTACTTGGATTTAGTAAATAATATTCTAACCCCGACAAACTAAAAGTTGTCGGGTTTTTTTAATTTTTAATTTTATACCTAATAGCTTTCTTGGCTATACCGAAAACTTAATTTTAAATCTCTCACAGTCCTCTTTATAACTCCGCCCAATCGGGATCGAATACGTTCCCAAAACCAACTCACTATTCCCAAAAGCAGTTACTGTATTTGAATTGATCAGAAAAGAACGATGTACACGCAAAAATCCTTTGGAATCTAAATAATCTTCCAGATCAGTGATTTTGTGTTTTGCCAGGATAGAATTTCCTTCTTTCAAAACGACTTTAACATCGTTTCCCTGACTTTCAAAAAACAAAATCGTTTTAAGAAAAATTTTATGCTGCAATCCGTTTGATTTCAACATTATAAACTCTTCTTCTTTGGTATCTGCCTCCTGTCTTAAAACGCGCTCGACGGCTTTAAAAAAACGCTCAAAAGTAATGGGTTTAAGAATATAATCCAGTGCCTCAAGTTCAAAACCTTCGATCGCAAATTCTCTGTAGGCAGTAGTAAAAATAGTTTTGGGTTTGTTGTGCAATGATTTCAAAAAATCAATTCCGCTTAAATTAGGCATCTGAATATCTAAAAAAATCAAATCAACCGGTTTTTGCTTCATCAATTTATAGGCTTCCAAAGCATTTCCGGCCGTGCCAACTAAACGCAATTCATCGATTTTAGCAATGTGATTTTCTAAAAGCTTAATAGCAAGCGGTTCGTCATCAATTATGATACAATCAATTTTCATTTGCAGGAATTGTTATTTGTACCATAAAACGATTGTTTTCATTTTCAACACTATATAAACCACGATCGCCATAAATGATCTTCAGCTGTTCCTGAATGATTTTTAAACCCAGGCCTTTTTCGTCTTTAATTCCCTTTGGAACAAAAGAATTTTCAACCCTAAAGACTGATTCATCAGCATTTGTCCCTACAAAAATAGAAATATAAATAGCTCCGGCAATGTTCGCAGCACCATGTTTAAAAGCATTTTCTACCAATGACAGAAATAATAAAGGCGGAACTAAATTCTCGGAGTCGATTTTCTCGGCAATTTTGAGTTCCAGTCTCGAATCGTACCTCAATTTTTCTAATTCGATATAATCGTGTATTACCTTCATTTCATCAGTAATAGAAATCAGTTTTTTATGCCCTTTGTACAAAATATAATCAAGGATATTAGAAAGACGGCTAATTGATTCTGATGTTTTCTCGGGGTCAATAATTGACAGGGAGTAAATATTATTAAGTGTGTTAAATAAAAAATGTGGATTCAACTGCGTTTTTAGCGCTTTTAACTCTAGTTCTGCCTTTTCTTTGAGTAGTTGTGTCGAATGTTGCTTTTCGTCTCTTAAATCAAGCATAAACATCACAGAAACGAAAATAAACGAAGCCGTAGCAATAGGAACAATATAACAAATGAAAAGATAATTAATATCCGTTAAAATTTCGACAAAATTGTCCTGCGGAATATCAATAAAAAAAGGTTCTGCTACATAAATTGCGAACCATCTGTTGGCAACCGAAAGCAGATATAAACTCACTAGTAAAGAAGCTGAAAATGCAACATACAGCTTTTTATAAAACACTTTTTTTATTAAAACGAAATAGATAAAATTGGCACCAATAATTTGAAATAACAAATGGCACAAATCATAAGGCCCAAATTTAGAAAACACCGGATTCTCATATTCAGCATAAATTTTAGCTTCTCCGATTAAAAATAATGCCATCCAGAAAAAGGTTTGAAACACTATATTTTGTTTGGTAACGCTGTTTGGATCTAATTTTATCATGGTTCAAAAATAAACAATCACACGCCATAATGTATCTGGCAATGGTGAACAACTCAAAATTGAACACGAACGACAAAAATTGCAATCGAACTGTGATTTAATGCCATTCAGTAATAAAACTTCTTCGTCTGGATATTCCTTTCAAAAGCATCAAAATTCATCTTGATATTTGCTCAAAAAATATTGAAATGGATATCCACTCAGAAAAATTTAATGGCCTTGATCTTTTACGGGCTTTGGCAATTATCATGGTTTTACTTTACCATTATCGCATGTTTGGCCATCCGGAATGGGTTGACGATTATGCCCGGTTTGGCTGGACGGGTGTAGATCTCTTCTTTGTCTTAAGCGGATTTTTAATTTCAAAACAGCTCTTTCAGCAAATTAAATTAGCAAACGAAATTCGTCTTAAGGATTTTTATATCAAACGTTTTTTCAGAATCATTCCGCCTTATCTAATTGTTCTGGCGGTATATTTTACTTTCCCTTTTTTCAGAGAAAGAGAAGCATTGCCTCCACTCTGGAAATTTATCACTTTTACTCAAAATATCGGACTGGATGTGCGTGATTTTGGAACATTTTCACAAGTCTGGTCTTTGTGCATAGAAGAGCAGTTTTATCTTTTATTTCCGTTAATTCTTCTGTTATTTTTAAAGTCCAAAAAACTAAACTATCTAAAGTTTTTCCTTTGTTTTCTTCTGTTATTTACCATAGCTGCAAGAATAATTTCATATCAAATATTCATAATTCCAAGTATTAATACCGATAATTTTTGGAGAGAGTGGTACATGAAAATCTATTATCCTACTTACACCAGATTAGATGGTCTTGTGGTTGGGATTGCTATTGCCTATTGCTATGAATATTCTATTCGTTTTAAGGATTTCATCAATTCAAATGGGAATTTATTACTACTCTCTGGTATTGTAATTGTTGCGTTTTCATTCTGGATCTGTAATGATCAAACATCTCCGTTAGCTTCTATTACGGGGTTTACATTTGTTTCACTAGGTTTTGGATTGGTGGTGATGTCCGCAGTTTCAAAATCATCGGTTTTATATTATTCAAAATCATTTTGGCTGACGCAACTTGCAGCACTTTCCTACTCTATTTATCTTTCGCATAAAGCGACAATACACATCATCCAAAATCTAATGGAAAAACTGGGTATTGAAGAAGAAAGCCACATAACATTAATAATTTGTCTTTTAGGCTGTATTCTGGTTGGTATATTTTTTAAATATGTAATAGAAAAACCATCAGCAAAAATCAAAAATTATTTACTGAAACATTAAACTACAACTCATGAAACAAGTCTCGTAATTTTATTATTCTTAATTTTTCCTGCAAATTTTAATCTTCCTCTTTATCCAGCTTGCTAAACTGCCTCAAACAGTTTTCCCGGCAATGGCCTGATCACGCCTTTAAGTTCCATATTCAGCAAAAGTCCGGAGATTTTATAAATCGGAAAATTACATTGCAGCGCAATAACATCCAGCAATTCTTTTCCGTTCATGAGCAGAAAATCATAAATCTTTTGTTCATCAGATTCAAGTTCAACAAAGAGTTGTTTTTGAACTGGTTTAGCTTTGTTCTCAATATCCCAATTGAGTATATAAACCAAATCTGCGGCACTTGTTAATACATTTGCTTTTTGGGTTTTAATTAAATCATTGCAGCCTTGACTGTACTTATCTGTAACCCTTCCGGGAACTGCAAAAACATCCCGGTTATAATCATTTGCCAGATTAGCCGTAATCAGTGAACCTCCTTTATCAGCTGACTCTATTACAATTGTTGCTTCACTCATTCCGGCAACAATACGATTTCGACGTACAAAATTTTCTTTATCAGGATTTGAGGAACTCCAGAATTCAGTAATAAATCCGCCATTTTCCTCCATTTTGGCAACATATTTCTTATGAGATTTTGGATAAATCTGGTTCAGGCCATGTGCCAGTACGCCTATTGTTTGCAAGTTATAATCCATTGCTAACTGGTGTGCCACAATATCGACTCCGTAGGCAAAACCACTCACGATTACCGGATCAAGCGGTGCTAAATCTTCAATTAATTTCCTGCAGAACTCCGTGCCGTATGAAGTTATTTGGCGAGTACCTACAATACTGATTATTTTTTTGTTTTTTAAATTTATATTTCCCACAGAAAAAATTAAAACCGGAGCATCGATACAATGTTTTAAACGATCAGGATAGTTTTCATCCTGAAAAAAGGACACCTTTATATCATTCGATTTAATAAATTCAAGTTCCCGACTGGCTCTTTCAAAAACAGATTTATCTTTCAGATTTTTCATTAAAACAGAACCAACTCCATCTATAGCAGCTAGTTGATTCATTTTAGTTTTAAAAACAGCTTCTGCACTTCCAAAATGACTAAGCAGTTTTTTGGCCATTATATCTCCAACTCCATCGACTTTTAATAAGGCTAGTAAATAAAATAAATCTTGATCTGACATGAATTGAATACGGTTAAATGGCGGCGAAAAATATCTTTTTAAAATAAAACTTAAACTAATTTTAAAAACGGTAAAGATATAAATAAGAAGTAAATTCTTTCAAAAAATATAAAATTAAAGATATTTCGACACTTTAGCCAAAAAGCAAAACATATCTAACTAATTGAAGATTAATTGTCTATAAATTTATTCGAATTGTTAATAAAAATTGTGAATAAAATTTTGATAACTATATTCGTTGCATAACTTTGTTACTATGAAAATCGAAACTTACATAGGACAGTTATTGTATCGTTATCAGTGTGTAACGGTTCCGGGCTTCGGAGCATTCTTAACCGAAATTCAGTCGGCCCAGCTTAATGAAAGCACAAATTCGTTTTTTCCACCCAAAAAAATGATCTCATTTAATAGCCATTTGAAAAACAATGACGGGCTATTGGCAAATCATATCGCAAATGCAGAAAAAACATCTTATGGTTTTGCTGTAAGTGCTATTGCATTTGAAGTGGTAAGCTGGAAAAAAACACTAGAAGAAAATGGCGTAATAAGTCTAAAAAATATTGGTGAAATCCGTTTAAATTCTGAGAATAACATCATTTTCACACCAAACGATCAAACGAATTACCTAACCAGTTCTTTCGGGTTAAGTCCGTTTGTTTCTCCGCTTGTGAAAAAAGAGCTTTTCGAGAAAAAAATTCAGCAAATCGAAGAAAGAGACCCAGTTGCATTATTTGAAGAGGAAGAAGGAAGATCTTCAAATTCATTCTTAAAATACGCAGCAATTTTTGTTTTAGGACTAGGAATTACAGGAAGTATAGGTTATCCTTTGTATCAAAATCAAATAGCAACGAAAACACTTGTAGTAGAAAGTGCTGTTCAGAAAAAAGTACAAAATAAAATACAGGAAGCTACATTTTTAATTCAGAACCCATTACCTGCCGTAACACTTTCAGTTGATTCTGCAAAGGTAGAAGTTGCTGAAGAAAAAGCAATGCCATACCACATTATGGCCGGGGCTTTTAGAAGCGAACAAAATGCAAGAAAAGCGTATAACCAATTGATTAAAGATGGTTTTAAAGCCAGAATGTTAGGAGAAAACAAACATGGCTTATTTCCTGTTTTATATGGAAGTTATGCTACTATGGCTGAGGCCGAGAAAGCACAAAAAGAAATTCAAAAAGGTGAAAATCCGGATGCCTGGATTTTGATTGAAAATCTGTAATAAAAAAACCTATTCTAAGCGAATAGGTTTTTTTGTTTAACGTGGAACAATTTTAGCATCCTGATTCAGAATTTCTTTTCCGTTTTGATAAATAGTTAAATTAGCTGGTGCTGAATCTTTTGTACCCAAAACAGTAATAGAACACTGGTATAAGAAATTTCCTTTTTTGAAATCGTAATGATGATTTCCACCTGTTCCGTCCTGAATCCATTTTCCGTTAGTTATAACTAAATCAGGCTTTTCGCTCATGGATTGTTTCAGTGACCAGGACGCATATCTGTAATTATCCTTCCCTAAATCATCAATTCTTATTCTGAATTTTGATGTTTCTAAAACACAAACCGGTTCTTTAAAATTAGCCAGCGCCGGATTTAATTTTCCTTTTTCATCAGCTATTAATTTATCCTTAAGATCTTTTTCATACTGAGATTGATAATTTATAGACATTAATCTGCCATCTGTATCGATCCAAATATCTCCCTGATTCAGCATGATTCCACGCCAACCCATTTCATACCAGTCTTTTGCAGGATTCGATTTGATAATTTTATTCTTTAACGTGGCATCAAAAATCTGATCGTATCGTTTTACAAACTCTGCTTTGTTTTTAATCGACGGAATTGGGTAATCTCTTCCAAAAGGATATTTTATCATATCGGCAACCGCTTCTTTCTTGCCGTTTTTGACATTGTCTATAAAACTTTTAATGAACTTTTGGTACTCCTGTTTCAAGTCCTGCCCTGCAGCATTCTGAATGAAAGTACCTATGAATAGGATGTATAGTAGCTTTTTCATAATTTCTATTTTACATAATGTTTTTATGATATAATTTCAAATTAACCACTCTAAGTTACAAAATCTGGAATTAATTAATACTGGCTTTGAACATTTTAAGTTCATCCCAGGTAAATTCATCACCATGTTTTTCCTTTAAGCCGTTTAGTGATTCTTCCTGGTAAAATTCGAACGCTTCACGCAAAGCCAATATTTTCTCATACGGTAAAACATCTGAAATCTCCACTTTCTTAGCCTGAATCAATTTAACCAAATGCATCTCAATAGTTTGCACGGTTAGTTTTCGAATTCGGGCGATATCCTGAACCGAATTTTTCTCCAGCCATAAATCATGTGTTTCTTCTACAGTAGTTTTCTTATCAGCCTTTGGCATGCTTTTATCCAGTTTTCTGGCAGTATAACGAACTACCGGCTCATCTGTTTTAAAAATATCCGTATTGGCCATATTAAATTCCTCGCGTATCTTCTCAAGCTTATCAGATTTGTAGTTTTTAATCGCTGTAGACGTTAATTTCTCTTTACAGATGGTTTCGCCTGCCACGACAATTTCTATCAGCAATTTGGCCTTCATTAAGCGCAAAACTGCTTTGGTCTGTAAGTCATCCAAAAAAGCCAGTTCTTCATAAAACTCTTTAACTTTTTTGAATTTCTGAATTTCAGCCATTTTCTGCAAAAGATCGCTAACCAATTTGTCCATCGGTTTAAAAAAGTAATCATAAGCCGCCACTACCCTTTCCTGTACGAAAAGTAAATCGACAGTTTCTTTATTGAAAATTTTATTGAGCTGATGAACGAATTTTTGAGAAGGATCTGTCAGAGAATCTATAATGTCCAAACGTTTATGGGCCCATGCAGCATGTTTCGTTTTTTCGGATCCTGCTGCATTTTCATTATAGCTAAAACGATGATTGCGCCACTCCTGTGCTAAATCAGCCCAATTAAAACTGTTAATCAAATAGTTATGAATAAAGTTTTTAGTTTCAAAATGTAATGAATGCTTCAGAACTTCTTCGGTCGCTTTGTTTAAAGCATAATCCATAACATCCTGATCGTTCGAAATACCATTCATTTGTATCGGAGAAAGCAAAATAAGCCCATTTAAGGACGTTAAACGTGATAATGCAACATATGCCTGTCCGGGCAAAAAAACTTGCGATACATCGAGCGCAGCCTTCTCAAAAGTTAATCCCTGGCTTTTATGCACAGTAATAGCCCACGCTAATTTGAGCGGATAATGCGCAAATGTGCCTAAAACCTCTTCTTCGATCTCTTTTGTGAGCTCATTTACTTTATAGCGGATATTTTTCCATTCATACTTCTCTACTTCAATGGTTTTATTCTCTTCCGGAAAATGAATGAAGATTTCTTCAGGTGAAAGCGATTTTACAATCCCCATTTTCCCGTTGAAATAGCGTTTATCAAAAGACAAATCATTCTTAACAAACATCACCTGAGCGCCGATTTTTAGCTTTAAATTTTCCTCAACCGGAAAAATTTTCTCAGGAAAATCACCCACAATAAAGGGCTGATAAGAGAATTCATTTCCAGCTAAATCGTTAATTGCCTGTTCATTAATCGAATCGGCTTTAGCATTATGTGTGGTAAGTGTAATATACCCCGGATTATTTTTTAAGTCAAAATCCGGCTGCACATATTCGTTTAAAACCTGAATATCCTGAGGCGTGATCTGATTGTTTCGTAGATTGTTCAATACTGAGATAAAAGTGTCATCAGACTGACGGTAAATCTTTGATAATTCGATATATAACGGTGGATACTGCTGAATTACATGTGAATGAAAAAAGAATTTTCCTTTATAATAATTGCGCAAAGTTCTCCATTCTTCATCTCTGATTACAGGCGGAAGCTGCAATAAATCGCCAATAAAAAGCACCTGAACACCACCAAAAGGGCGTGAATTTTTACGAACGGTCTGCATCATAAAATCGATAGCATCCAGTAAATCAGCACGCAGCATACTGACTTCATCAATAATCAAAAGTTCCATATTTCTGATCACATTACGCTTTACATTGTTCATTTTGAAGTGTCGGCGCAAGGTCTCTTTATTCTCGAATTTGACGGTTTCAGTAAACTGCGAAGCTTCTTCATAAGACGGAATAAAGGCAGAAAATGGCAATTGAAACATGGAATGAATCGTAACTCCACCGGCATTTAAGGCTGCAATTCCCGTTGGTGCTACAACAACTGTACTTTTGTGTGTTGTAGCAATGATTTCGCGTAAAAGCGTCGTTTTTCCTGTTCCTGCTTTACCGGTCAGGAAGATCGATTTTTGTGTCTGATTGATGAATTGTAAGGTGTAAGCAGCTGCTTCTGTAACGTTTTGCATTTGGCGTGTATTGAAAAACTAAAAGTATCGCATTTTTATAAAAGAAAAAACCTAAATCTGTACAGATTTAGGTTTTTAAATTTAGTTAGTTAGTCTGGTATTATTTTTTAACTGCTTCTCCTTCTTTTACTGCAGCTTTTTCTTCTGTTTTTGGAGCCGATTTATACTTGTCGTTCAAGGCTTTAATGACATCTTTTGTAATGTCATATTTCTCTTCAGCGTATAAAATTGAGGCTGCATCACCAGTTCCGTAGATATAAGAATAACCGTTTTTCTTACCATATTCTTTGATGAATTTTTTAACTCCACTTACTAGAGAATCCATTTCAACACCACTTTCTTGTTGCAATTGTTGAGACAAAGCTTGTTGAGCATAACCCAATTGCTGCTCTCTTTTTTGCAACTCAGCACCTCTTTGTTGAGCCCAAGCCTGACCGTTTGCCTGTGCCTGACTTTGAAAATTAGCAGCGTCTTGTTTAAAACGTGTAATCTCGGCTTGTAGTTGTCTTCCTTTTTCTTCAGCTTGCCCTTTGTATTTTGCTTCAAGGTCTTTTGCTTCAGTGTACTCTTTCATTAAAATCGAAGTATCTACGTAAGCTGTTTTTACTTCCTTAACTTCTGCGGTTTTATTACATGAAACGGCGAAAATTGAAAGTGCGATAATTACTAATGCTTTTTTCATTTTTTGAATTTCTAATTTTTTTAATGTATTGAAGACAAAAATATAAAAAAATAAATAGCATCAACATAAAGTTTAAAAAATGCTAGAATTTTATCATATTGTTTTTATTTATGGAAAGAAAAATGTCAATAATTCAACCCTATCAAAAGCGGCTTTTACAGCTTTTATTAGAGACGTTTTCTCAAAAAAGACATATTCATTCCTCACTTATACACAGAAAACGTCTTAAATGCGCTTAAATTGCGTTTTACTTGTTTTTTATGACATAAATGTGCGATGAATACTCTTTTGTACTGCCTGCTTTTAAATTTGATTTTAAACCAACAAAAAAAGCGCTGATATAATTCATTTTTCCGGTTTTGTATTTTTCCGATAATAAACTCACATAAAAAGAATCAAATTTCATCGGAAGGACTTTTTCCAATTTCATATCTACTTTTTCAAAAAGTAACTGAATGGCTTTTTTGGAGAAATGCCAAAAATGAATTGGCACGTCATAGGCTGCCCAAAAAGTTTTGTAATGTTGCGCATCGTACGATTTAAAATTTGGAACCGCAACAATTAAAGTTCCAGTTGGTTTTAATAAACGCTTTAATTCCTGGATTTGCAATTCTAAATTTGGAACGTGTTCTAAAACATGCCACATCGTAATCACGTCAAAAGAGTTATTTTGAAGAGCACCAATTTCGTTCACAAATGAAATCCCTTTTTGTATTGCAATATTTTTTGCTCTGTCGCTCGGTTCTACTCCAACTGTTTCCCAACCGTCATTTTTTGCTGTTAACAAAAAATCACCTGTTCCGGCACCAATATCTAAAATTCTGCCTTTATGAGATTGTTCAGCATTGATTAGATTTAACTTATTTTTTAAAGCTATATTTTTTACAAAATGATATGCTTTTTCAAATAACGAACGTTTATTATCAGTATGAGAAATATAATCTTCGCTTTCGTAATATCTTCCAAGATTTTGTAAATCGGGTTGCGGAGATGTAATCAACATGTCTAAAGTTTCGTCATGATACAATTCGAAAATTTCTTTAGATACAGAATGGTCTTTTACAGTAAGAAAATGTTTTTTGTTTAAAACGTCCATTTTTTAAATTATAGGTATTTGGTTTAATTTCATAGCAAACCCTAAAAGTGAAATTTACACTTTTAGGGCTTATTGTTTTTTATATTTATATTTTTCTTCTAGTGTTTCCAATTTATTTTTACAGCCGACATTTTTTCATTTTCAATTCTTGTCTCTGCAATAATTGTAAAACTGTTTTTAATATAAAACGGCATTGGCGATTTATAAAAATCTCCATTTTGTTTTATTTCGTTTTCATGATCCACAACCCAACCATTCAAACTATTATTTTTACTTTTTAATTTATTCATCAAAAGTGATCCATTTCCTTTTCCTTGAATTTGATGATCTAAAATTATTGCAAACCAATTTTCATCTTCTCTCAAAAAAGTAAAAGTCCAACCAATTATTTTATCCGAATCATTCAACAACAAATAATGTTTTGAGTTTGCAAGTCCATTTAAATACAATTCAAAATCTTCAATAGTATTCAAATGTAATCGTTTTGGATATTCATTATTCCATAGTTGCATTAAGGAATCTTTTTGTTCCAATGATAAATTTTCTTTCTGAATAATTCTCATAATCGCAAAATCATAATTCTAGTTTTTTTGTCATTCCGAGGAACGAGGAATCTCCATATCAAATTCGACAAAGATTGATTCTTTGGTGGTCGAGCTTCTTGCGGAGATTCCTCGTTCCTCGGAATGACAAACTATGTCGAAAATATTTATCAATTTCAAAATAGTTTCACGTGGAACATTTCAAAATTATATGATTTCAAATTCACTTCAACAATCTAAAATCTAAAATAGTTTCACGTGGAACAATTTAAAATTAGCTCCAGGTTTTAATAGTTTCAAGTCTCAACAACTTGAAACCTGAAACCTGAAACAACATTAACCTTTCTTATCTTCCCATATAAATCAACAAAACCGAAATATCACTTGGTGAAACTCCGCTGATTCTTGAAGCTTGCGAAATTGTTACAGGACGAATCTTGCTCAATTTTTGTTTTGCTTCAATTGACATTGATTTAATTTTATTGTAATCGAAATTCTCCGGAATCTTCACTTCTTCTAAACGAGTTAGTTTATCAGCGTTGTTTCTTTCCTTTTCGATATAACCAGAATATTTGACCTGAATTTCGGCTTGTTCCAAAATTTCCTGATCAACATCATTCGCTTCTATATATTCCTTTACTTTTTCAAATTTCAACATATCATCTAAATCAATTTGAGGACGTGAGAAAACTTTAAACATTTTATCACCTTGCGTAATTGGAGCAGTTTCTTTTGATTCCAAAATAGGATTGGTCTCTGCAACAGAAACACTCGTCTCTTTAAAGAAAGCTACCATCTTTTCAGATTCGTTTAATTTCTTTTCCATTCGGCGTAAACGTGCTTCTGAAGCCAAACCAATTTCGTGTGACATTGGAGTCAATCTAAAATCGGCATTGTCCTGACGCAACAAAGTTCTATACTCTGCTCTTGATGTAAACATACGATATGGTTCTTCTGTTCCTTTCGTAATCAGGTCGTCAATCAAAACTCCAATATAAGCTTCATCACGTTTTAAAATCAATGGCGCTTTTTCATGTACTTTCAAATGCGCATTTATTCCTGCCATCAAACCTTGAGATGCCGCTTCTTCATATCCTGTTGTTCCGTTTATTTGTCCGGCAAAATATAAACCTTCAACCAGCTTTGTTTCCAAAGTATGTTTCAATTGCGTTGGCGGAAAATAGTCATATTCGATTGCATAACCAGGACGGAAGAATTTCACATTCTCAAATCCAACAACAGAACGCAGTGCTTTAAATTGAATATCCTCAGGAAGCGAAGTTGAAAATCCGTTTACATAAACCTCACAAGTATTCCAACCTTCCGGCTCTACAAATAATTGGTGACGCTCTTTATCAGCGAAACGATTTATCTTATCTTCTATCGAAGGGCAATATCTCGGGCCAAGACTTTTGATTCTTCCGTTGAACATTGGCGAACGATCAAAACCTTCTCTCAAAATATCATGAACATCCAACGACGTGTACGTCATATGACAAGATCTCTGATGCGTCAACGGAGATGTCAAATCCGAATAAGAAAACTTATCCGGTTTTGCATCTCCCTTTTCTTCGTTCATTTTAGAATAATCCAAAGAACGTCCATCAACTCGTGGTGGCGTTCCTGTTTTCATTCTGCCGGATTCAAAACCTACTTTTACTAAATCTTCGGTGATTCCGGTTGCCGCACTTTCACCAGCTCTTCCTCCTCCGAATTGTTTTTCTCCAATATGAATCAAACCATTCAAAAAAGTTCCATTTGTCAAGACAACAGATTTAGAGCGAATCTCTACTCCCAGCGAAGTTTTGATTCCTTTAATCTTTCCGTCCTCGATAATCAAACCTTTCACCATCTCCTGGTAGAAATCCAAATTTGGAGTTCCCTCCAACATCATTCTCCATTCTTCGGCAAAACGCATTCGATCACTTTGAACTCTTGGCGACCACATTGCAGGTCCTTTTGATTTATTCAACATCTTAAATTGAATTGCCGTGCGGTCGGAAACAATTCCCGAATATCCACCAAGCGCATCAATCTCACGGACTATCTGTCCTTTTGCAATTCCTCCCATCGCTGGGTTGCAAGACATCTGTGCAATGTTCTGCAGACTCATGGTAACCAATAAAGTTTTTGATCCCAAATTTGCGGCCGCTGCCGCGGCTTCAGATCCGGCATGACCTGCACCAACTACAATAACATCGTATTCTTCTAAAAACATTTTGTTTTATTATTCTCTTCAAACCGTTTAAGGCGGTTCTCAGAATTAACTTTATATTCATTTTTGTTCCACGTGGAACGGCGCTAATGCGCAATATTCAAAATTTCTCAAATCCCAAATTTCAATCTTTCAGAAAACTTGTTTCACGTGGAACAGCGTTAACATGAAAAATCAAACTCAAATCACAATCTAGAAACTTCGAATTCCAATCTAAATCACAAAATCTGTTCCACGTGGAACAGATTAAAAACATACTTCTTTTGAGAATTTTCGATTAATTTTTCTTGCATGTTCCACGTGAAACATTTGAAATTCATTCAAAATCCAAAACTCTTTTTTTGTTCCACGTGAAACATTACGCTTCCTAAATCTCAAATTAAAGTTTTAATCTAACGTTCCACGTGAAACATTCTTCTTACCAATCTAAAATTTACCATTAATTGTTTCACGTGAAACATTGTAATTTGAGGTTTAAAAATTGAGGTTTTATTTTTTATTACTGTTCCACGTGAAACATTGCAATTTTTTCATCTTCTTTAGAACGCATTAATTCAGCATCTTTATCTGATTTATCTTTATATCCGCAGTAATGTAATATACCGTGAGCAAGAACACGTTTTAATTCTTCTTCAAAAGAAACATTAAAATCTTTAGCATTGTCTTCTACCCTTTCAATAGAAATAAAAATATCTCCGTTTAGTTCATTACCCACTGTGTAATCAAAACTGATAATATCTGTTAGTGTATCATGATTCAGATATTCTACATTTATCTTATGAAGATATTCATCGTCACAAAAAATGTAATTTATCTCTCCTTCGTTTTTACTTTCAGAAATTATTACAGCGCTTAACCAATCTGCAAAGGCTTGTTCGTTGTCTAAAGTAAATTCGGTTTCGTAATTAAAATTGATCATTTTGTATTAAAATATTCTTGAACCTTTTGATTAAAATTCGAGCGCAAAGGTAGTGATTGTCTGTTTAATATCTCTACACTGTTTAAATAATCCAATAACGAACTTGGTAACGCATTTGTTTTATTTGTAAATTCAGCTTTATTAGTTTCAGATTGTCGCTTTGTATCTTGCCCTTGTTGCTGAACGGCATTATTTAATTTTAGTAATTCTTGTTGAATATTTAGTATACGCTGTAAATTTTCATTCTTAAATCCTTTATTCAAAAGTTGCTTTTCAGAAGCTTTCATTTGGTCGATTACAGATTTACCCTGAGAATCTACACCTTGTTTAGCTAACTCTTTTTGTAATGCTTCACGGAGTTTAACTTGCTCCTTATAGATTTCCATAATTGCTTCAGCATCTCCTTCTCCATCATTTCCGTCTTTGCCATCGTTGCCTTTTCCTCCATTCTTATTTCCCTGACCGTCCTTACCTTCTCCATTTTTTCCCTGACCCTCTTTTCCTTGTCCTTGTTTTCCTTCTCCCGATTTCCCTTCCTGACCTTGTCCAGGTTTATTACCAGGTTTGTCTCCAGCTTTCATCCCTTCTTTCATCTTATCAGCCAAACCTTTTTGCTTTTGTATAATGTCAGGCAATTGCATTCCTTGTCCATCACCTGGTTTTGGTTTTCCTGATCCTGGTTTAGACATTGACATCTGCATATTATTTAATAAGTCACTTAAAAAATCAGCTAATTTATTCGCAGATGAAACAGCATATTGCTGATGCGAAACTCCTTTAGGAACCTGAACGTCGCTTAAACTTTCGATAGCTTTATCTACATTATACTGTACATTTCCAATTTCCTTCGTAACATCTTCTGCTACTTTTGGATTACGTAAAGACAAAGCAAACAAACTATCATCGACATGTTTAAACTGTTGTTTCAAATTCTGCTGCACTTTTATGTTCTTGGTATAAGCCGAAGAACCCAACTTCATAGATTTAAATTGTTTCATCACATCTTCTTCAGACAAAGAGAATGCTAAAAGATTATCCAGAACCTGACGAAGCATTGCAACATCTTCTTCCAGTTGTTCTTGTTCTCCACCTTCCATACCAGCATCCATTTGTTCTGCCATACTCTTCATTTTTTTGGCAGCACTTTTTTGTTTTGGCTTAGCCGAAGAAGAATTCTTTTTACTCAATTCTTCAGAAGCTTTCTTCAAATCATCCTTAACATCTTTCTCTTTTAAAGCATCAGAAGGAATATCCAATGGTGCTTTTAATGTTTTATTTTCTTCTTTCAGATCTTTTAAATCTTCCTGAATTTTATCAAAAGCTTTATTAATGTCGTCTTGTTTGTCCTGAGTATTTTCTTTTTCTTTATTAGAAAGTTGCTCTTGTTGGTCTGCCAGCTTCTTTAATTTATCAGCAACCTGTTCTGCTTTTTTAGAAACATAAAAACGTTTCGTCAATTCAACTAATTGCTCCAGATTACGAGATTGGTTCTTACTGATCTGTTTGAATTTTTCCATCTTATCAAACAAATCTTCGCTATTCAATTTGTCGTTTAAGTTCTTCAACTCGTCCATCAACTTCTCATTCTTTTCTAAATCTTTCTCTGCATTGTCTAAACGTTTTTGCAAATCATCAGCAGTTTTATCTTTCTTTTCAGATTGAAATTTATCCAGATTCTTATTCATCTTCTCAGCAAACTGTTTCATCAATTCGTCTTGTTGCTTCTGACGTTTGATAAAATCATTTACTTTCTGCTGGTCTTTGAACTCTAAATTATCCTTTTCTTTTCCTGCTTTCTGAATCTTATCCATTTCAGAAAATTGCTTGGTTTGATTCTTCAAAGACTTTTCTAAACTATTGATGTTTTCATTTTGCTGTTGCAATTCCATATCGTGAACTTCATCAGTAGTTGAAACTCTATCAGAAAAAACAGAAGACTTTGTACTCTTGAAACCATGTGGTGCATCATTATCAAAAACCTCAAAATAGTATTCATAGGATACTCCTTCCTGCACGGCAAGATTACTTGGGAAGTTAAAAACAAACTGATCGAATACTCCGGACTTAACAGGTATGGTTCCACGCTTGGCCGTATTTGGCTTGTTGCGTTCGTAGTAAACAACCTGAAGTTTAGACAAACCATAGTCATCTCCTAACCTTCCTAAAACATAATTCTTATCAAGCTTTAAACTGTCCGGTGCAGGACTTACTATGATCGTTGGATGCTGATCTTTGATAACAGAAAGCTGATAATCCAGTTTTTCGTAGTTTTTGACCTTATTATTCGAGGTAAGAATTTGATATTCTGTATTTTGACTGATATTTTTAGCCAATTTAAACTCATTTTCCGCTTTATTGAACCTGAAAGTGGCATTATCATCTTTCCAAACAATCTCCTGAGTCGATTGTGTATTCATTTTCCAGGTTACCAAAGTTCCTTCCGGTACGATTGCATTTCCGGTTCCCTGAATCGTTTCAGATTTTTTCTTTAGATATGATGGAAAATTCAATACCATTGCGAAGTTGGCAATCGATGGAACTGTGATTACTTTCAACTCATATTCTTCAGACGAAACTGAATTTCCTTCAAAAGAAAAAGCAACATTTGAAACTGGTTTCTCAATCTTGAATTCAAATTTTCCTGGTTGCGAAGATTCCATAAAATAACTTTCGTTACCAATATGAATCATGACATTTTCAGGAACAACATTTCCAACCGATTCTATCTTGACAACAAAATCTTTGTTTTGTTCTGTTTGTAAATTCGGATTCAGCACTACAAATTTGAAAGGAGCCGGCGGCAAAAAAGTAGCATTAAAGTGCACGACTCTATTTAAACTTTGAGAAATAATATTGCTGTTTCCCGAAATATAAAACACAGCGAAAAGCAAAATTGGAATTATAGCCAGTGGCAAATACTTCTTATTGGTTTTAAAATTGATGGCATTCCCAAACGGAATTGGCTGCAATGAATTTGCTTTTTGTTCTATCGAAGCCAACATCAACTCGGAACTTTCTGTTGAATTCTCAGACGCCGACAATTGCAAAAAGTTAGTCAGTTTATCACTTACTTCTGTAAAATGATTCCCGATAATTTTGGAAGCCTGATTATAATCGATTCCTTTTTGAAGTTTGAATAGTCTGAAAATAGGAAACAAAATAAATCGAAACAAAAGAAACATTTCTACCCAGACAAACATCCAAAACAATAGTCTTCTCCCAAATGGTTTCAGCCAAAGGAAATACTCAATAAAGAGTGTGAACAGGAAATACAATAATCCGAAACCAATAAAAAGAAGCCCTCCTTTTATCAATTCATTAGTATAATATTTCTTTATAAATGCTTCTAGCTTTTGGTATATCGCAGATGTTGTTTTCAAGTTGAATCTCTTTTATTTATAACCCATAAAAGTACTAATTTTAATTAGATAATTCTCAATGAGAAAATTAGTCAATTAAGCTACAAGCAAGACATTATCCAATTAGAAAATGATCAATTAGATAATTAGAAAATTGAATTACAAAAGAGATTAATCGATTAAACTCATTTAAATTATCGATTAGAAAATTTCTAATTGAGCAAAACAAGACATTATCTCATTAAACTGATTTTCTAATTATCTAATTAGAGTCGTATCTTTGCATCAAAATTTAAACAAATGTCAAAGCAAGTTCGTGTGCGTTTTGCACCAAGTCCAACAGGACCTTTACATATTGGCGGAGTTCGTACTGCCCTATTTAATTATTTATTTGCCAAAAAAAATAATGGTGTTTTCTACTTAAGAATTGAAGATACAGATCAGACTCGTTTTGTTCCTGGTGCCGAAGCTTATATTATGGAAGCACTGGAATGGTTAGGAATTGCTCCTGATGAAACTGTTGGGAAAAATGAAAAATTTGGTCCGTACAGACAAAGTGATCGTAAAGAAATTTACCAAACTTATGCAGATAAATTGATCAATTCAGGTTGGGCCTATTATGCTTTTGATACTCCTGAAGCTTTGGATGCTTTGAGAAAAGAGCAAGAAGCAGAAGGAAAAACATTTATTTATAATCATACGATCCGTGAAAAGTTAGATACTTCTCTGGTAATTTCTGCTGAAGAAGTAGCCAAAAAAATTGCAAATGGAGAACATTATGTGATTCGTTTTAAAACTCCGGTTGATGAAACTTTACACTTAAAAGATATTATTCGTGGTGATGTAAAATTCGAAACCAGTTTACTTGATGATAAAGTATTGTTTAAAAGTGACGGAATGCCAACATATCATTTAGCCAATATTGTTGATGATCATTTGATGGAAACTTCGCATGTAATTCGTGGTGAAGAATGGTTGCCATCTATGCCGCTTCACGTTTTATTATACAGAGCTTTTGGTTGGGAAGCTCCTGAATTTGCACATTTACCTTTGATTTTAAAACCAGTTGGAAACGGAAAATTATCTAAAAGAGATGGTGATAAATTAGGATTTCCTGTGTTTCCATTAGAATGGAAAACTGAAGAAGGCATTTCATCCGGTTACAGAGAGAAAGGATTTTTCCCGGAAGCCGTTGTAAATTTCCTGGCTTTGTTAGGTTGGAATGACGGGACAGATAAAGAATTATTTTCACTAGAAGAATTAGTAGAAGCTTTTGACTTAAACAGAGTTCATAAATCCGGAGCTAAATTTGATCCGGAAAAAAACAAATGGTTCAATCATCAATATTTAATCAAACAAAATGATGCTGATTTAGCGAAAAGCTTCTCTCCTATTTTGGTTGAAAAAGGCGTTGATATTTCCAAATTCGATGTTACAAGAATCGTTTCTTTGATTAAAGAAAGAGCTCATTTTGTTTCTGAATTTTGGGATCTGACTGATTTCTTTTTCCAGGCGCCAACATCTTATGATGAAAAAGCAAGTAAAAACTGGAATTCAGCAACTCCGGCTTTAATGCAGGAATTGATTTCGGTTCTTGAATATATTGATGGTTTTGACTCAGCAAATATTGAAGCAATCGTAAAAGACTGGTTAACAAAAAACGAAATTGGAATGGGAAAAGTTATGCAGCCTTTCCGTTTGAGTTTGGTTGGAGCACTAAAAGGTCCTCACCTATTTGACATTGTTGAAATCATTGGAAAAGAAGAAACTATTGCGAGAATCCAGAAAGTAATAGCAACATTATAATTTTTTACCATTAAGATACTAAGTTCATAAAACTTAGCTTAATTTTTCTTAATCTCTTAATGGTAAAAAGAAAAATTTCTAAATTTTAAATTAAACGCTAACAACATTCTTAAAATGTTCTTAGCGTTTTTTTTATGTCTAAAAAAATTGAAATTGGCAGAATATTCGTAATTTACCAGATCATAAAAACTAAATCAATATCATCATGGGTACAGCATTTATTATCTTAATAGTCTTCGGATTATTTATTTTTATGTCTTCCTTTTTTACCGTAAAGCAACAATCTTCGGTAATTATAGAAAGATTTGGGAAGTTTCACAGTGTGAGAAATTCAGGATTACAACTAAAAATTCCGTTGGTTGACAGATTGGCGGGACGTGTAAATCTAAAAATTCAACAGCTAGATGTTATCATTGAAACCAAAACCAAAGACAACGTTTTTATCAAAATGAAAGTTTCGGTTCAGTTTAAAGTGATTCAGGAAAAAGTATACGATGCTTTTTATAAATTAGAATATCCACACGATCAGATTACCGCTTATGTTTTTGATGTGGTTCGTGCCGAAGTTCCTAAACTAAAATTGGATGATGTTTTTGAAAGAAAAGATGATATCGCTATTGCAGTTAAAAGAGAATTGAACGAAGCCATGACTACTTACGGTTATGATATTATCAATACATTGGTAACTGATATTGATCCGGACATTCAGGTAAAAAATGCCATGAACAGAATCAACGCTGCTGACAGAGAAAAAACGGCTGCTGAATTTGAAGCTGAAAGTTCAAGAATCAGAATCGTTGCAAAAGCAAAAGCTGAAGCTGAAAGTAAACGTTTACAAGGACAAGGTATTGCAGATCAGCGTCGTGAAATTGCAAGAGGTCTTGTAGAAAGTGTTGAAGTTTTGAACAATGTTGGAATTAATTCTCAGGAAGCTTCTGCCCTAATTGTGGTAACGCAACATTATGATACGCTTCAGGCGATTGGTGCTGATGCCAATTCTAACTTAATCCTGTTACCAAATTCTCCGCAAGCCGGAAGTGATATGCTGAACAATATGGTAGCATCGTTTACAGCATCTAACCAGGTTGGTGAAATGATGAAGAAAAACAATAAAAAAATTGTAAAACCAAAACCTATCGAACCTCAATCCGGTTATGAAGATGACATTCTACCGGAAACAAAATAATATTACAAAACAAAAAAAGAGGCTATTTGCCTCTTTTTTTATTGATAAACCAGTTGATAATATACGGGAAAATTGATTGTAAAATCTGCGGATATGATCTGGTGAAATATTCTTTATAAGAAGAAAAAACGCCACCAACAATACTTTGCGGCGTAATAGATTCTTTCGTCTTTTGAAAACTTAAAACTAGTTTTTGATAATTGATCTGTTTTTCGAGTTTTAGAATTTCCAAATCTCTTTCAATCTCGGCGTATGATGAGTATTTTTTAGTTTCCATAATTAGTCGTTAAAAAAGATTTCTGAAAATTTTTCTAATATCGGACCTTCAACAAATTTGTCTTTCAAAAAGAAAAGTAAAATTGTAAACACCAGATAGATCCCTCCTACTGCTAAAAAACCAAGTGCATTACTTTCGAATAAAGATCCAAAAGCATATGCTGCTGCAAAAGATCCAAAAATCATCACCATACTAAAACACAATAAAATCAAAGTAAACTTTAAAATTAAAGTTGTTGATTTCATGGCCACCTTAAAACCCCAAAGTTTATAATAAGCTAAATGACTTTCCATATAAACTTTAGCCTGCTCCTGAATATTCTCGGTGTTTTCTTTTAATTCTTCAAATGCCATAATTGTAATTTTAATTAAAAAAGAAAGCACAAAACTCATGATTCAATAATTGCATTTTGATTATTCTAAAATTAAAATAACCTAAAAACAACTATCAAAATCACGTTAAGCTTTGTGCTTCCTGGATGATTATTTTTGAAGTTTAGCGTTTTGCGATTTTAAATCAGCTAGTTTAGATTCCAAAAAACTAATTACCTCCTCCGTTTTATAACTCATGTTAGAAAGTAATTCTCCATAAGTTCCGTCTAAATTTTCTTTTGCATGTGCAAATTTTTCACGTAGAACTTCAGAACTTGCTGAAAGCGAATCCTTCAAATTATGTTTAGCATCATCTAAACCTTCTTTAAGTTTAGCACGGGTTTTTGATCCTTTATCCGGAGCAAATAAAATTCCGATTGCTGCTCCTACTGCAGCACCAGCTAAAATTGCTGCAACTGTATTTACGTTTTTTGACATAATATTAAAATTTAATTGATTACTAAAGGTAGTCTTTTTTTGAATTACAAATTATTCATTAATTGTAATTTAATAAATATTAACACTAAATTTAATACACATAAGCTACGGCTTCGTATTTACCATCTGGTTTTTCAACAATACTCACAAACGGATATCCGTTAGAAGCAGATTGTGTTTTGATTCTCATAGCAGTCTGTTTTTTATTTGCAATTGGCGGCTCCCCTTTTGTCTTTGTCGAGACTCCTGAAAAATTAGCCACTTGTTTTAAACCTATTGTCTTGTCCTGAGATAAAACAGTTACGAATTTATAATCTGATTTTGAATCTACTATAACCTTATCAGAAACTTTTTGAGTTTGATTCGATTGTTTATTGGTAATTTTTGAAACTGCATATTTGCTAATTTTATGTTCTTCGGCACTTCCGTTTAAGGAATAATAAACTAAATCATTTTCAAGTTTTATAAAATTAACATCCAGTTCTTCACCATTGTGTTTTGTAATTTGGTGTGTTTGAGAAATTGCAATATTTGCAAATAAAATAGATAGCGTAAAAAATAGAATTTTCATAAGATTAAAATTTAAGGATTAAAATTGTTTCTGCCTAAACGAAAGACAAAATTTCAAATACCCCATAAAATTAATTTTATGAAATTTTTAAATTATGAACTACTCTCTGAAAAAATACTTTTACGCTGGAAGTATTATCAAAATACAATCACAATTACAATTGACCATAAAACCAATCTTTAGAATTCAGATTTAGAATTAACTCTAAAACCAAAAATTATTCATTTTTGGATTTTAGAAAAACTCAGATTTGATTCTTAAGTGAAATTCGAAATTTGACACTTTAGATTTGACCTGTGGATAAAAATACCAACTTTATAAACAATTGTATGTTAACAACCCGTTAAACTAAGAAAAATGAGGTCTAAAACTTAAATAAAGCTCAAAAACAAACAATAATTTAAAAGATGATTAATGACATAGAAGAAATAAAAAAATAGCTTAAAATCGATTTATTGAAGCTGTTTTCAATTATATATATCTATTAAATTATAAATAACAATAGTTTTTATTAATAATAAACAAAAACATAATGTATTAAACATATAATCAATTAAATTGATAATATAAAATAAGAGCAATTTTAAAATATTTGAGTAGAAAAAGTAAAAATCAGTAATTAAGCTGAAAAACGATCTGCGTTCTACGTTATAAACAATTCTATGTTAACAACCCGAAAAACAAGAGAAAATGAGGCTTAAAATTAAAATAAAGCCTTCTATTTAATGATTTTTTAAAAGATGATTAATGAGGTGAAAGAATTAAAAAATGAGCTTATAATTCATTTATGAAGGTCAATTTTAATCTAAAAAAACTATAGATTTTAATATTTAAATAGAAAATACAAATAATAAAAAAAGCGCTTTTTATAAGCGCTTTTCAATAGATTATAATGATATTATTTTTTTACCATCTCGGCAAGAATTTCATTTTCTCGTTCCGAAGCATTTTTTGGAGGATTTGAATATAATTTCAAAATATCATCTTCAAACTGATTTCTTAAATTTAAATCTTCAATATCTCTTAAATTCAAAAGTGCTTTTGATCGCACATAGGTCGATTCACTTCTAAGAGACATCGTATATAATTTTTTAATATCGTCTTCTTCAAAATCTGTAGATTTCCAGTTTGAATATTTCAAAATAAACTGAGCAAATAACAATGAGCCTTTGTTATTGTTGATATTCTTCTTTAATGAATTTTGTAATAAAGAAAAGCTTGAAACATTTTTGATACTCTCCCCTATTGCGCTTTCAATTGCAATACGTTCCGGCTTCGTTTCTACTTTAAAATATTTATTAATATCTTTTAAAGAATTATTAATGCTGTTTTCTTCTTTTTTACCCTTTTCTTCCCAGGCATCTTTAAGTCCAACAGTTTTGTTAAACACTAATTTTGAAGGAGTTGAATCTTTATCAACAGTAAAATAACCTAAACGTTGAAACTGAAATTTATCTTCATTTTGAGCTGTTGATAAACTTGGTTCAACAAATCCTGTAATAATTTCTAATGACTTTGGATTTACAAAATCTAAGAAATTTTTGTCTTTATAACTGTCCGGAGCTTCATCAGTAAACAAACGATCGTACATACGAACTTCTGCTTCAACTGCATGAGAGATAGAAACCCAATGCAAGGTTCCGGATACTTTTCTTTGGCTTGCTTCTGTACCGCTTCCACTCAAAGAATCCGTATCATAAGTGACATGAATCTCTGTAATATTTCCTTCAGCATCTTTTATAACGCTTTCTCCTTTAATGATATAAGCATTTTTAAGACGTACTTCTTTTCCTAAAGTCAAACGGAAAAACTTCGATGGAGCTTCTTCAAGAAAATCTTCTCTTTCGATATATAATTCACGTGAAAAAGGTACTTTTCTAAAACCTGCGTTGTCATCTTCCTGGTTATTTTCTGCCTCTAACCACTCCTCTTTTCCATCAGGATAATTTGTAATTACCACTTTAACCGGATCTAAAACAGCCATTACACGAGGTGCAATCTTGTTCAAATCTTCACGAATACAAAACTCTAAAACCGAAATATTAATCAAATTATCACGTTTCGCAATTCCGGTTGTATTGGCAAAATTACGTAAGGAAGCAGCTGTAAAACCTCTTCTTCTTAACCCTGAAATAGTCGACATTCTTGGATCATCCCAACCATTAACATGCTTTTCTTTAACAAGTTGCTGTAATTTTCTTTTACTAACAACGGTATGTGATAAGTTACGTCTTGCAAATTCTCTTTGCTTTGGACGTAGTTTGTTTTCTTCTAAAATCTGATCTAAAAACCAATCGTATAATTCACGGTGAGGCAAGAATTCAAGCGTACAAAAGGAATGTGAAATCTCTTCTAAATAATCACTTTGTCCGTGTGCCCAATCGTACATTGGATAAATTTTCCAGGCATCTCCAGTTCTATGATGTTCTTTATGTAAAATCCTGTACATGATAGGATCACGCATCAGCATATTGGTCGATTTCATGTCTATTTTTGCACGAAGAATATGAGTTCCAGCCTCAAATTCACCATTTTTCATTCTTTCAAATAAACCCAAATTCTCTTCAACAGAGCGGTTTCTATACGGACTATCTGTACCAATTGTAGACGGTGTTCCTTTTTGAATGGCCATCTCTTCAGAAGACTGACTATCAACATAGGCTTTATCTTTTTTAATTAATAAAACTGCCCAATCATATAATTGCTGAAAATAATCTGAAGCATAACGTTCTTCTGCCCAGGTATACCCTAACCATTCAACATCTTTTTTAATAGCGTCAACAAATTCCTGCTCTTCTTTTTCAGGATTTGTATCATCAAAACGTAAATTCACAGGAGATTGATAATCAATTCCTAAACCAAAATTTAATGCAATAGCACTTGCATGACCAATGTGTAAATAACCATTTGGTTCTGGTGGAAAACGAAAATGAAGTTTACTTTGCGAAAGACCTGATTTAAGATCTTCTTCTATGATTTGTTCAATAAAATTGAGTGATTTCTCTTCTGATGCCATTATTTTATAGTAATTTTAGCAAAGATAAAAAAAAGGTTTCAGGTTTCAGGTTTAAAGTTACTTAACTGGCGTTAAACCTGAAACTTTAAACTTGAAACAACAAGAAAATGGGAGTTATTAAATTAAAAAACATTCGTACTTTTTCCTACCACGGATGTATGATTGAAGAAGGAAAAATTGGATCTGACTACAGCGTTGATCTGAAAATTAAAACCAATTTGCAAAAATCTGCCGACACAGATCATCTTGCAGACACAGTTGATTATGTACATTTGAACAAAATTGTTACTGAAGAAATGGCTATTCGTTCGCATTTATTAGAGCATGTAGCCAAAAGAATCAATATTCGGGTACTTGCTGAGATAGAAACTGCAGAAAAAACTACAGTTTGGGTTTCTAAAATAAATCCTCCTATTGGTGGTGATGTTGAATCAGTTACTATAAAAATGACGGAAAATAGAAAGTAATTCTTTCGATAAAAAAAGTAAATTTATAAAATACTTCATTTTAATCTTTTGAAATTTAAAGATTTTAGTTACTTTTGCCATCCGTTCAACTACGGCGTCGTGGCCGAGCGGCTAGGCTGGGCTCTGCAAAAGCTCCTACTCCGGTTCGAATCCGGACGATGCCTCTAAAACCTCTAAATTTCTTTAGAGGTTTTTTTATGGTTAATTTTTAGAAAAAATTAGATAAAAATTTACGTTCGAATCCGAACGATACTAATAAATCTTCAAGAAAACTTGAAGGGTTTTTTGCTTTAATTTTATCTCATCTACAAACAAACCCGACAGGTTTTAAAAACCTGTCGGGTTTAATATTCGGGGTAATTTCCACAATCTTGTCATTCTGAGGAACGAAGAATCTTCGTAAGTAACGCTACAAAGATTGATAAACTTTACAGACAATTGTCGCGAAGATTCTTCGTTCCTCAGAATGACAAACTGAAGCCAACTTTGACAAAGTTCTATACGAACGTTATAAACACAAAAAAACCTCTGAAATTCAGAGGTTTAATTTTATATTTTTGAGTTATTAACAACTACTTTTTCTCAATTTTTTCAAAAGCATTTCTAACCATTTCTTTTTCTTTTGGAAACCAACCCTGAGTTATTAACACAAGCCCGAAAACCATTAAAACAATACTAATTGCTTTTTTGATTTTAAGAATATTAGTTGGTGTCATTTTTGATTTTAATTGTTTGGCTAATAATATTTTAAGACAATCAACTGCTAAATAAGTAATAATTACCGAAGTAAAAAAAGTAAACATTCGTGAGTTTTGCATTTCTAATTTTGGACCAACTGAAATGATCACTGCCAGCCAGAAACCCAATACACCAATGTTGATAACGTTCAATAAAAATCCTTTTACAAACAAACTGCCGTAGTTTCTTTTTATAATATCACGATCTATTGCCTCGTCATCAATTTTTTCTTCATTTCTTAATCTTATAAAAGAAATTAAGCCATATGCCAGCATAATAATTCCACCGAAAATAAATAGTGCCGGTTTATCTTTTAAGCTCTGAATCAATCTGTAACTTCCAAGATACGCAATTCCTATAAAAAAAATATCACCTAATACTACGCCAAGATCAAAAACTATTGCAGCCCTGAATCCTTTTGTAATACTGGTTTCCAGTAGTATAAAAAATACCGGACCTACCATAAAACTTAAAAAAAGTCCCCATGGCAGTCCAGCCAAAATATCATTTATCATTCAAATACGATTTCTTATTTTACCTCTTCTATTTTACCTCCAAAAACCGTTTTTTGATTAATTTGTTTCGGTTTTCCATAAATGTAAATAGAGCCTCCTGCGCTTACTTTTGCATCAACTAATGTCGAAGCATTCACATCTGCTTTTCCACCCGCAGAAACGCTTACTTTAGTCTGAGACGTCGCTAATTTACTTCCAAGGAAATATCCTCCAGCTCCTAAACTTGCGTCGAGGTTATCTGCTTTACCTGTTGCAGTAATTTCTCCGCCGGAAACTGAACTTACTTTAAGTTTATCAACATCTAAATCTACATTGATTTTACCGCCTTCCTGTGCACTAACTTTAAACGAAGTCGCTTTTATCGTTCCGTCGCTTTTTACATCAGCACCTTCATTAACATCAATTAATTCTATATGTTTATAATACAACGTTACCTGAAGATCATTTCCTGATAAAAGCTTAGGAAAAGGCATTCTTAATTTTAATATTCCATTTTTGTTTACAGCTTCCAGTTCCGCTTCCCTTGTCCCTTTTATAACAATTTTATTTTCTGATGACTGAACCAATTTTACACTTAGTTTATCAAACACTTTTACGGTATCAAAATCACCTAACTCTTTAGTAACCTGACCAAAAGACATTTGAACAAATAAAATTGCCGCTCCTATAATTAACTTTTTCATACTTTTATTTTTTAAATTAAACTTCTATTCTGCTCTTCTCAAAAAATGAAAATCCAGTTGTTTTTTAACTAAATCGGCATTTTTAACTTTTACATATATTTCATCTCCCAGCTGTAAAATACTATTTGAAGTAGCTCCAACTAAGGCATATTGCTTTTCATCGAATGTATAGTAATCATCTTTGATTTCTCTGATTCTTACCATTCCTTCGCATTTGTTTGAAACAATTTCAACATAAATTCCCCACTCCGTAACACCGGAAATAACACCAAGAAATTCTTCATCCTGATGATCCTGCATGTATTTAACCTGCATGTATTTGATACTATCACGTTCAGCATTTGTGGCTAAACTTTCCATATTCGAACAATGCAAACATTTTGTTTCATAGACTTCTTCATCTACAGAAGCGCCATTATCCAAATAATATTGCAGCAAACGATGTACCATAACGTCAGGATAACGTCGAATTGGCGAAGTAAAATGGCTGTAATAATCAAAAGCTAAACCATAGTGGCCAATATTTTCTGTAGAATATTTGGCTTTACTCATACTTCTAATGGCAAGAGTATCAATTAAATTTTGCTCCTTTTTACCGTTTACTTCTTCCATCAATGCATTTAAAGACTTAGAAATATCACCTTTGTTACGGAAATCTATTTTGTAACCAAATTTAGCAATTACGGTTTGCATCGCAATTAATTTGTCTTCATTTGGTTCATCGTGAATCCTGTAAATAAAAGTTTTCTTCTGTTTACCAATGTATTCGGCTACTTTTCTATTAGCCAAAAGCATAAACTCTTCAATCAGATGATTGGCATCTTTAGAAACTTTAAAATAAACTCCTTCAGGTTCTCCTTGTTCATCTAAATTGAATTTTACTTCTACTTTATCAAAAGAAATAGCGCCATTAGCCATTCTTTTCTTTCTTAGAATTTTAGCTAATTCATCTAGTTTTAAAGTGGCCTGAGTAATTTCATCTGAAACTACATAAGATTCTCCTGTAATCGAAATATCAACCGGAATCGTACTGTCTTTTGTTTCAATGATATATTGCGCTTCTTCATAAGCAAAACGCTGATCTGAATAAATTACAGTTCTGCCAAACCATTGGTTGATAACTTGTGCATTTTCTGAAACTTCAAAAATGGCTGAGAATGTATATTTCTCTTCATTCGGACGTAACGAACACGCAAAATTTGATAGAACTTCAGGAAGCATTGGCACTACTCTATCAACCAAATAAACTGAAGTGGCACGTTGATACGCTTCATCATCCAGGATTGTTCCTTCTTCAAGATAGTACGAAACATCGGCAATGTGAATACCAATTTCGTAGTTTCCGTTCTCTAACTTTTTGAAAGACAAGGCATCATCAAAATCTTTTGCATCTTTTGGATCTATCGTAAACGTAAGGGTATCACGCATATCACGACGTTTTGCAATCTCAGATTCCTGAATCGATGTATCTATTTTTTGTGCAAAAACCTCTACTTCTACCGGAAAATCTGATGGTAAACCATATTCAGCCAAAATAGCGTGAATCTCAGTATTGTGTTCTCCCGGTTTTCCTAAAACTCTAATCACAGATCCAAACGGACTATCAGCTCTTTTTGGCCAGTCTTCTATCGTAACCAAAACAACGTCACCGTTTTCTGCTTCTCCAATTTTATCCTTTGGAATAAAAATATCGGTATACATTTTAGGATTTGCTGTAGATACAAAAGCAAAATTGGCCTGAATATCTATTACTCCAACAAACTCTGTTTTATTTCTTTCTACTACTTCAATTACTTCACCTTCAGGTCTTTTTCCTTTTCTTCGGTTATAAACATAAACTTTTACTTTGTCTTTGTCTAACGCACGATTTAAATTATTGGTCGGGATAAAAACATCTTCACTAAAATCAGGACAAATAAAATACGCCGTTTTTCTGCTGGTCATATCAATTGTTCCTTCGTAATAATCCTGGCTCTCTGCTTTTACTAAATATTTGCCAGGTTCAGATTCTATTATTTTCTTTGAAGCAGCCAGAATTTTTAAATCTTTTATAATCTGATTTCTGCTTTTTGTATCATCAAGTTCTAACTTTGCTCCTATCTGTTTGTAATTAAATGCTTTATTAGGGCTTTGCGATAAAATTTTTATTATTTTACTCGAGAAATCTTTCTCATTTTTTATCGGCTTTCTAATTTTCTTACTCATATATCTTTTCTTAAAAAGTTAAAATTACAAATAAGATATCAGATTATAGATTTTAACAAATAAATTATTAAAAATATAACTTTCAAAAAGTAGTATTTAGTGATTTTTAAAGGTCACTTGTAATTCGTATATTTACAAAAAGACCTAATATGGAAAGCTTTAAAACCATTGCAATATTCAATTATCAGCACGAAACAGTCGTTCTGAAGCACTTATTAGACCAAGAACAGATTCCGTATTATTTTGAGAACGAAATGACCTTATCTGTCGTCCCAATGTACACCACGGCGTTGGGTGGAATCAAACTCAAAGTTCATCCAAACGATTTCGACGAAGTTCAGCAAATTCTTGACAATCTTAATAACCCTCTTAAAATTGTTTAAACTCATCTGTTTTTTCAATTTCAAAAAATTATTTTTCTTTTTCAATTTTCAAAGTTGTCAACATATATTAAATACAACAAAAAGAAAAATTTAAATTAAATTAATTTTTGGTTGTTATTATAGCTTGTTAATATGTCGAATAAATTTATTTTTAAAAGTATTGAAATGAAGTTTCTCTTAGTTATCTTGAGTTATCAACATACTTATATTTTGTTAAAGGATTAATTTCTAAGACTTTTTATATTTTAATTAACAACGGTTGACAACCAAAATTAAATACATTTTGTAGATAAGTTCATATGTTGATATTTGTTGAAAATGTCATTTTTGATATTGATAACTTTTCTAAAAATTCATGAAACTTTATTAGGTTATTTCATTCCGGTTTTGGATTAGGTTTTTTTTCGACACAACCAAAAAAAACTTCTAATTTTCTATCCGAACTTATTAACAAATAATGTTAATTTAAAGTTAACTGAATATCAACGAATTACGTTTTGGTATTAACATTATAAAATTTTAACAAAATAAATGTTTATTTCTAATTGATAGTCAGTTATTTATAGAGATATTAAAATTGTTAATAACGTTAAGTTTTTGATATTATGATAGTTATGTTTGATGTTGTTTTAGCACAAAAAACTCAGTCCGGATAGCTATTGGATACGCACAGTTAATAAAGTTTGAATTTGCATATTTGGATCTATTGTAGTCAAAAATTTCACAAGTGTAAAGAATAAATAGGATGGATTTTTTTGCCACGAATTACACTAATTTCCACGAATTATAATTTGAATGCCTAATTTTTAGTTTTAAAATATTTAAAGGAAAAAAATTAGTGAAAATTAGTGTAATTCGTGGCATACATTTATTAATTGAGTAAATTTGCAAAACACAACTTAATAGTACTTACAATGAAAATTTCGATAGGAAACGACCACGCAGGACCAGATTATAAAAAAGCAATTGTTGCTATGCTTAAAGCAAAAGGATATGAAGTAACCAATTATGGTACAGATTCTGAAGATTCTGTTGATTATCCGGATTATGGTCACCCGGTAGCAAATGATGTATCTGAAGGAAAAGCTGATTTTGGAATTGTAATATGCGGAAGTGGAAACGGAATTGCAATGACGGTGAATAAACACCCTAAAGTAAGAGCCGGTCTATGCTGGACTAAAGAAATTGCTTATTTAACACGTTTGCATAATGATGCCAATATTGTGAGTATTCCGGCGCGTTTTACTTCGATTCCGCAAGCGGTAGAAATTGTAGAAACATTTTTAACAACAGCATTTGAAGGAGGAAGACACCAAAACAGAGTGAATAAAATCGCTTGTCAATAAAAAAGGCAAAAAATTCGGGTGCTTCGCACCAATATAAATAATACACCGGGCGGATTTTTAATTCATCCGGTTTTTTGTTTAATTTAACTATTTAATTATTTGATATATAGTATTTTATATAGTTGTTAACAATGTAAATGTTTATATTTTATCTGTTAATTTTAGATAAACCAATACAATCTGAAGTACAAAAATGACTATAAATTTTATAATAAAAGAGAATTTACTCGTTTTATGTCTAAATAATAGCATTGCTAATAATAATCCAATCGAGCCACCAAAAAAAGCGATTGTAAACAGCGTATTTTCCGGAATTCTGCGTTTATGTTTAACAGCCAAATGTTTATCGTAACCAGCTAAAATAAATGCAATACTATTTACAACAAAAAAATACACTAATAAAACTTCCATTGGCTAAAAATTAAAAACAAAGATATTATTTTAGCCGGGTGATTGATTAATCTGTTAATAGTTTTTAAAAGACAGATTGTCTCATTTTGTAATCAAGAAATTATTTCATTAAAAGTATGACTAATATTCAATTCATTGCCAAGTCTGTTCAAACAGCAGCGATTAACATTCAAAACACGGTAAAATTATTAGAGGAGGATTGTACGATTCCATTTATTTCACGTTACCGAAAGGATACAACAGGAAACCTTGATGAAGTTCAGATCGAGCAAATTGCCAAACTTCAAAAAGATTATGAAGCAATTGTAAAACGTAAAGAAGCCGTTTTAAAATCGATTGAAGAACAAAAATCGCTTACGCCGGAATTGAAGCAAAAAATTGAACAAAGTTTTGATTTACAAGAAATAGAAGATTTTTACCTTCCGTACAAAAAGAAGAAAAAAACAAAGGCTGATGTTGCCCGTGAATTTGGTTTAGAACCGTTGGCAAAAATCATTATGTCTGAAAATGATGTTGATATCGATTTTATTTCGACACAATATCTGAATGAAAATGTTATTAATGAAGAAGCCGCAATGCAAGGCGCAAGAGATATTGTAGCCGAATGGATCAACGAGAACATTTATGTTCGTAAACAATTGAGAAGATTGTATCAGCGTAAAGCAACTATTGGAACCAAAGTTGTAAAAAAGAAAAGCGAAGAAGAAGGAGCACAAAAATTCAGTCAGTATTTTGATTGGGAAGAACCTTTGACAAAAACACCTTCGCATAGATTATTAGCCATGCTTCGTGCAGAAAACGAAGGTTTTGTAAAGATGAAAGTTGACGTTGATATTGATGAAGCATATGATGTTATTGACGAAATAATCATTAAAAAGCAAAACAGTACAACAGCACATTTGCAATTAGCGATTGAAGATAGTTATAAAAGATTATTGAATCCGGCCATTGGAAATGAAACCTTACAAGAAGCAAAAGCAAAAGCTGATGCAAACTCAATTCAGGTTTTTGCGAACAATTTAGGTCAGTTATTGTTGGCACCGCCTTTGGGCGAAAAACGTATTTTGGCAATTGATCCCGGATTTAGAAGTGGTTGTAAAGTAGTTTGTCTGGATGAAAAAGGGGATTTATTATACAATGAAACCATTTATCCACACGCGCCTCAAAATGAGGAAGCAATGGCGATCAAGAAAATTCGTTCGATGGTAAATGCGTACCAAATTGACGCCATTTCTATAGGAAACGGAACTGCTTCTCGTGAAACCGAATTTTTCATCAAAAAAATAGCGTTCGATAAACCGCTGCAGGTTTTTATTGTTTCTGAGGCTGGAGCTTCGGTATATTCGGCGTCAAAAATTGCGAGAGAAGAATTTCCTAATTATGATGTTACCGTTCGTGGATCGGTTTCTATCGGGAGACGGCTTTCAGATCCTTTGGCCGAGTTGGTAAAAATTGATCCAAAAGCAATTGGAGTAGGGCAATACCAACATGATGTAGATCAAACGAAACTAAAAGAAGAATTAGATAATACGGTAATTCGCTGTGTGAACTCGGTTGGAATCAATATCAATACGGCGAGTAAGCATTTACTAAGTTACGTGAGTGGAATAGGAGAGAAGCTGGCCGAAAACATTGTTCAATATCGCTCAGAAAATGGTCCGTTTGAAGATAGAAAACAGCTAAAAAAAGTGCCTCGCCTGGGCGAGAAAGCGTATCAGCAAGGTGCGGCTTTTATCAGAATTACAAATGCTAAAAATCCGCTGGATAATTCAGCAGTGCATCCGGAGGCTTATCCGGTTGTGGAAAAGATGGCAAAAGATTTGAAATTATCGGTAAATGACTTAATTGCCAACAAAGAGAAAACAGCGCTTATTAAGCCCGAAAAGTATATTACACCTGAAATTGGTTTGCTAACCCTAAAAGACATCATAAAAGAGCTTGAAAAGCCCGGATTAGACCCAAGGAAGTCAGCTAAGGTTTTTGAATTTGATGCCAATGTAAAATCAATCAAAGATTTAAGAACCGGAATGATTCTGCCAGGGATTGTGAATAACATTACCAATTTTGGCTGTTTTGTTGATATCGGAATCAAAGAAAGCGGATTGGTTCACATTTCTCAACTAAAAGCTGGTTTTGTAAGTGATGTAAATGAAGTAGTCAAGCTTCACCAGCATGTTGATGTAAAGGTTACCGAGGTTGATGAGGATAGAAAGAGAATTCAGCTGACAATGGTTCTTTAGAAAATTTTAATATTTGAAATTCCAATTGTTCAGGAATTTTAAAACTTAAAATAAAAAAATCCCAAATTACGATTGTAGTTTGGGATTTTCTGTTTTGTAAATTATTTCAAAATAACTTTTTTAGTAACGCTTTTATTCTCATTTGTAATTTTTATCAAGTACAAACCAGGGGAATAATGAGCTAAATTAATCTCAGTGTTTTCAGCAGTTGTTTTTTGTTCCGAAATTATTTTTCCTTGTGGAGTAATCACAGAAATCACAGATTTTTCGGGAGCAAAAACGGTAAATTTATCATTACTCGGGTTGGGATATAAAGTTACAGTCGATTTTTCTATATCAAAATTCCCTGTAGATAAAGTGGCATTTTGAGGCAGATAAAAATTTCCTGTTAATAAAAACGAATACAATGTTTTTAAGGTATGATTAAAATAACTGTTGGGTTCGTTTAAATTTTTTAAATCGGTATAAGAAGCATCTAAATGCGTCTGATTTTCGCCCGCCATCGCAGCACAGGCAAAGGCTCCAACAAAAGTCGCGTTGTGCCATTGTCCGATTAAAGTTCCGTTCTGATTGTATCCATCTTTAATATTTGCGGATCCTCCCAGATTTACACGAACAAAATCTGATGATTTTTTAGAATATACTTTGGCATCGGCATTTGCAAACCATATATAATCAACAGCAATCCTCCATGGCGTTCTTGCAGCATCATAAGTATATGTTTTTCCTTCTCTGTTATATCCGCTTGCCTGAGAAGAATAAGCTCCTGAAGCCTGGCACCAGTCTGATACTAAACCGCCAACAGCATTATTTACGGTTAAGTTATTGTTGATAACAGTATACGATTTTGCAGCAACCTGATTCCAAAAAGTTGCATCGTTAGTAAAAGTTCCAAAAACCCTGTAATACGCTGGAGAAAAATAAGAAGGATTGGTAATCTGGCTTCCGCCGAATTGATCTCCGGGCTTTAGAACAAAAGTATTTGCTTCAACTTCATGAGCCTTAATAGCGGTAATTAGTGCTTTGGCATCATTTTTATAATTAATGTTTCCGGTGCTTACCCATTGATAATCGGCTACTATAAGAGCAAAAGCAGCATCCAGTTCGGCATCTGTTGCACCATTTGCGCCATTAATTCCAGAACAGCCATTGATTTTCCAGTTCATTACACCATTAGAATTCACGTTGTCTTTGTAATATAACCAAAGACCGTCAAAAAGGGTTTTATCGGCTGCATAAACAGCAAGAAGCATTCCGTAACCAATTCCTTCTGAAACAGTTTGAGAAGGATCGTCAAATTTTATTCGGTATCGGCCATTAGAACAGCTTTCGACAAAATTGGTTTTCCAGGTATTATAATTATTCAGGGCATCCTGGCTATTTTTATTGGATGCCATTAGACCATTTGCAAATACAACATTGGCCGGAAAGGGTTGCGTTTGTGCATAACTTTTGAGACACAAAAATGCAACAGTAATCAGAAGTAGGTTTTTCATCATTATTGCTATTAAATTTAGGGACTCTAAAAGTAAGATTTTTTATATAAATAAAAAAATCCCAAACTTTGTCAGAGTTTGGGATTTTCAATATTCTTATGATGTTAAAGTATAAAGCTAATTATTTTTTGATAACAATTTTTTGGGCTTTTACTTTATTATCGCTCGTATTTTTGATAATATAAATTCCATCAGATACTTTTTCCAGATCTATTGTATTAATTATATTTTCTTCTAAATTAACAGATTTTATAATTTTCCCGGATTGATCAACGATGTTGTAATTTCCTCTATACGGAGTAACAATATTAATTATTCCTTTGCCAGGATTCGGATAAATTTTAAATTCATTTGCTCTAAATTCATCGGTACCAAGTGTTGTAACAGTAATACAATTAGAAATTACCGAACATTCACCAACTGTAATTTCTACTTTATAATCACCAACACTCGCAGGAGTATAAGATTGATTTGTTTCGTTAGTAATTAAAGTGCTAGGACATAGATACCATTTATAAGAAGCACCCGATTGAGCGGCTGTTAATATTCCTGAATTTAAACTTACTGATGCTGCAATTGCTGATAAATTGTTAATTGTTAATACCAAAGTTTTAGTATCACAGCCTACTGTTTCAGTGTAAGTTCCCGAGGTAGTATATTCATTACCATTTACATTCCATATGTAAGAACCGCAAGCCGATACATTTTGTGGAGCCGATGTTGTTTTTGGCGTGATGGTAAGATTTAAAGTTTTGATATCACAGCCTACTGTTTCAGTGTAAGTTCCCGAGGTAGTATATTCATTACCATTTACATTCCATATATAAGAACCGCAAGCCGATACATTTTGTGGAGCTGATGTTGTTTTTGGCGTGATGGTAAGATTTAAAGTTTTGGTATCACAGTCTACTGTTTCAGTGTAAGTTCCCGAAGTAGTATATTCATTACCATTTACATTCCATATGTAAGAACCGCAAGCCGATACATTTTGTGGAGCTGATGTTGTTTTTGGCGTGATGGTAAGATTTAAAGTTTTGGTATCACAGCCTACTGTTTCAGTATAAGTTCCCGAAGTAGTATATTCATTACCATTTACATTCCATATGTAAGAACCGCAAGCCGATACATTTTGTGGAGCTGATGTTGTTTTTGGCGTGATGGTAAGATTTAAAGTTTTGATATCACAGCCTACTGTTTCAGTGTAAGTTCCCGAAGTAGTATATTCATTACCATTTACATTCCATATGTAAGAACCGCAAGCCGATACATTTTGTGGAGCCGATGTTGTTTTTGGCGTGATGGTAAGATTTAAAGTTTTGATATCACAGCCTACTGTTTCAGTGTAAGTTCCCGAAGTAGTATATTCATTACCATTTACATTCCATATGTAAGAACCGCAAGCCGATA